>Ga0160432_100003_pt1 | contig 720278 bp, 656 predicted proteins | sample HID1971M_E0MG_FD_108250 | JGI IMG/M metagenome (GOLD analysis project Ga0160432, IMG submission 108250) | Enriched millipede-associated microbial communities from UW Madison campus, WI, USA - HID1971M_E0 MG | ecosystem: Host-associated > Arthropoda: Insects > Digestive system > Unclassified ... | reverse complement strand
ATTAATGTTATCAGTTCAATTACAAGCGCAACATTTTTTTGAAAAATCATTTAATGTAACTTTTCCGAACGCAGCGAAGATGGTGAGTTATATCAATATTCCGACAGGAGTAAATATGTTTGGGAATATTGAAATTCAACTTACCGGAGGATATAATAGTCAGCTGAGCCGTGGCATATTAACAAAGAGAATAGATATTGTTTCTGTTGGTACTTCTACCGGTTATTTAAGTCAAAATAGCGAGATCATTGCTGCAAGCGAGCCGATGGCAGCGCAGTGGGCAATAGGAGACTATGATCCGATAAACTCAAGGATCCCTATTTATCACCTCGTATCCACCTCAAACATATTAGGTATAAAGCTTAAATTTCATTTGCTTCAAACAGCTTCCATTGAAAATCTTCAAACCGGTCTTGCAGTTGCTGCACCAGTAAATGAAGATAATACCCAAACACGTTCATTTAGACAGTTCAATGAAAGCCGTATCGGTATAGGCACCAGTAGCCCTGAATTTCGTTTGGATGTTGTCGGAACTATTCGCGCACATGAAGTAAGAGTGAATACCTTAAAAACAGCAGATTTTGTCTTTGAAAAAGATTATAATCTTCCTTCGTTAGATTCTGTAAAGTTATTTATTAAAAAAAATAAGCACCTCCCAGGAATTCCAAGTGCTTTGGAAATGGAGAAAACAGGAATTAATGTGGGTTCCTTTCAGATCGATCTACTTCAGAAAGTAGAAGAGCTTACGCTCCATCTTATTCAGGCAACTGAAAAGATTAATTCACAGGAAAAAAGAATTAAAGAATTGGAAGAAAAGAAATAGATATTACTTGAGTTAAAGTTTGTATTTATTTTTTAGAATTATTTGAATGGTTCTGAAGTGATAGAAATTATTACAATGGTTACTTATTATGAAGCCAATTTTATGAATTAAACACAGAGGGTAGACGCTAATACTTTGAACCCAAATATCAACTCTAAAAGATTTTTTATGAATACAGTTGGTAAGGGAACTAGAGGACAGGTACAAACAATTATTAATAATTTATATGACGGTAATTTAAATCATAATAATATACCAAAAAAGAAAAGATAGATATGAAAAAAAAATATTTTATTTTTATATGCATTATATTTACAAATTGTGGAAGAAATAAGGATCAATATAATTTTCAAGTTAGCACTAAAGATAGTGCTAACTTCTCCGTCCAATTCCCTGAACTTCAATTTGAAGAAGCAATTGAAGTAAGAATTAATGATAAGATTATTTTAAGTGAAATTGGTACGGAACCTTTAGGAATATCAGGATTCTGGAATTACTATAGATATCCAAGTAAAATTACTAAAATTGAATTTCTTGATTATTATAAAAATAAACTTAAAATCAGAAAAGTATTTTCTGATACATTAAATGATTCTAATCAAATAACACTCATTGTATCAAGACCTTTTCCAAAAGGTATGACAAAAAAGAATTGGAAAAAATACGGCTTTGTTTCAATAGATACAGGAGATCGGCATGTGAATTTGGTTGATGACTCAGTGCAATTTAATGGTATGTGGACAGATGATATTTCTAAATTTAATAAGGATCGAGATGAAATAAAATAAAATTATCTGATGGTCCATTACAAAATGGTACCGTAAATGATATCATTCCAGATAATGTCAAGTCAGCTGTTAATATTTTTCAAACTAATACTTCGGGAAAATCTTCTGCTTCTCAAAACTCAGGAAGTATTAAAAAAACAGATTTTAATAGTGGCCCTTCTAATTCTCATGGATCAAAAGGAAATGCGAAGAAAGCAGAGAATTCTACCAAAACTAAACTAGTTAATTATCGAGCAATTGATAAAGATATTTCACATGGCAACACTCCAGATAAGGCACTGCCTCATGTTTCTAAGATGATACAAGAGATTTTACAAGGGAAACAAATAAGCGAAATTCAAAATTAAATATAGAAATATGAAAAGTATAAATTATTTTCTTTGACTAATTTTATTTCTATTCATCCTAGAGGGGTGTACTTTTGATAGGGACGTACGGCAAAATGTATTGGTAAAAGGGCAAATTTTGGACAGTATTACCGGTAAGGCAATTCCTAACGCACAGATAACTGTGTTTGGTTGGTATAGATTTGGTGAAGAAGAAAGTTATGAAAAAGTAGATACATTTGTGAATGCGGATGGATCATTTGAAACAAAATTTTCAGAAGCATTTAAAATTGAAATTGGGGCTATTGCGAGAGGGTACCATCCATCGGTTTTAAAAATAATAGATTTAGATAAACCTATTGATGTTACAATGAAGTTACTACATAGTAGAGCCGTCGGAAAAACAGTTGACTTAGGTCAAATGGCTGTTTTCTTTAGAGATTCTAATAAGAATACTAATGTTCGAGAATTATATGGAATAGATATTTTAAACGGAAAAAACACAAGCATACTCGATAGTATTGATATAGGATTAGAAGGATCTAAAAAAGACTCAAACAAAAAAATATTAATTACTCAAGAATCGGGAGGAATCATTCCCATATTCAGTTTAGCAAATAAAAATATTGCTCCAATTACAGGATACAAGACCAAATATGAAATAACAGGAAAAGAAGTTGGTTTCTTTGTTAAATGTAGGGATGGGAGGAGCTATGCTAAATTAACGACTTCAGGTTTTGAATTAGATCGCTCAATCCCTACTAAAGAGGGTGCATTGAAGGATTCTGGTATAATGTTTCAAGTTTATTTACTAACAGAGGGTAGGGAATTTGGTATACCTGAGAATTTTAGATTGGATTATTTTATGCTAGGAAATCTGTTTTGAGTATGATTCTGTTTTTGTAAATTTAACATGTTTACTAATTAATGAGATTAAATTTTGGAAATTTGCTTGGTAACAGACTTTTGATATGAAATTACACATATGCTAGAACCACCACAGTGAATAAATCTTACTTCAATAACGAAGAGCTGAAATATACGAATATCAAAAAAGGATTCTCTAAAATTTATAAATAGTAACAAACTGGAGATTTCAAAAGCAGCAAACAGATAATAAAGCGAGCGGGCCAATTTTTATTGACCGCTCGTTTTATTACTTACATATTTCAAATCATTTTTAAAGCTTATGATTTTATTTTTTTTATCTTAAAAAATAATTTAGCATGATATCATTAATAATTAAAGTCACAAAGAAAAAAAAACAAGATGAATAAAACAGTATTAACATTATTTTTGAGTATAGTAGGATTTCAGATCGGATTATCACAGACAAATAGTTTTCCTACTAGTGGTTCTGTAGGTATAGGCACAACTACACCTTTAGCTAAATTAGAAGTAAGAGGAGGAAGTCTTTTAGTAAAGAATCTCTCAAACACAGAGGGAGAGTCACTTCCGATGATTAGTCAGTCATTAAGCTTCGGTAACTACACTACTTATGGAACTTCGATTAATACGCTAACGGAAAGTGCCGGATTTAATTCATATGCTTTACAATTTTTTACCCAAGAAACATATCTTGCCGAATTAAAGGAAAAGATGCGCATTAGCGCAAATGGTAATGTTGGTATAGGGACCACTTCACCACAAGCTAAACTGTCTGTAAATGGCAATATTTTAGCGACCGAAGTTAAGATAAAAACAGATATTGCAGTTCCAGATTATGTCTTTGAACCTGATTATAAGCTGAACACTCTTGCGGAAATTGAGGGATATATCAAAGAAAATAAACATCTGCCAGAAATACCCTCTGCAAAACAAATCAAGGAAGACGGACTAGATGTAGCAGCAATGAATTTGTTGCTTTTGAAAAAGATAGAAGAACTAACCTTACATTTGATTGAAAAAGATAAAATGATGAAGCAGGTCATTGATCGACTCGAAAAATTGGAGGCAAGATAATATCTTTTAAGTGAAATGTGTTTTGTGAATGATGTGGGTTTTGGTAATAAAAAGTTGTCTTTCTTGCAACATTGTTTTTTTTATAAGTGCTTTTTATATCTTTTCAGTGAAACATCTTATCTTTTATAAACCATTATGATTGACATCAATTATATAAGAAAATGAAAATGGCTTATTTAACATAGTCATTTGTAGTTCTAGTTTAAAATTACTTTTCCCATATTAGGAATAATAAAGTACATTTTTTCAATAACCATATGAAATAGGTTTCCATTTATTGTATGTATAGCTTTTTATTGTGTTATTGAAATAATTTTGGAAAAGATATAGACGTTTTTATTTAATATCTACCTAAGTAAGCCAACTTGAAATTATCAGTTTAAATTTTTGTAAAAAATATTTATTTTTCTTTGTGGTGTAGTTTTTTTGCGTTATTATTGTCAAACAATTATAGCCATTATAAAATATCTTGATTATGAGTACAAAGAGTGCGTGTTTATTTTTTGCAATTATTTTTCTGTCAAATATTTCTTTTAGTCAAAATTCTATTAAAAATCCGGTAATATCACCAAATTTTGAGAATAAAGTCAATTACGACGTAGATCTTTATAATGGAAGATCATTAATTAGTTTAAATTTATTTTCTATTCCATTTGCAGATGAAAACTTTAATTTTAAACTCTCATATACAGGTGGCAATGGTATTAAAGTTGATGAACTACCAAGTTCAGTAGGATTAGGTTGGAAACTTGATCAACCAGGTTATATTGTTAGAGAAGTTAGAGGTAAGCCAGATGAACAGAATGCCTATGATAATTCATTTGCAGATAGAAGAGTAAATTATTCTGGACAGAGTTTAAGTGAGGCAACTTATGACAGTAGAACCATTGAAATGAAAGTTATTGATGAGAATACTAGTTATTTGAATAATTTCTCAAAACTTAACCTTGCCTTATGGAATACTCCTGCATTATTACTTTCTTATCAAAATAAAGAAGTTATTGGAGGCTCTCCTGGCTATTGGTTATATACAAATGGTAATTATTACTTTTTTGAGAATTATACTAATAGTAATTATTCTTTAGATATAGCTCCTGACGAGTTTTCTGTTAGTTGTGGTGAACTGCAAGGTGTTTTTTATAAAGATGGAGCGGGTAATTGGGTATATATATCGAGTAATGACAATCCTGGAGTTATAGAGGAAGTTAGTGTGGTCAGTGATTATATGATAGGAAATTATAGATCTTCTAATGTAATAAATCGAATAGTCATTAAAAGTGGTAATGGTTTGAGATATGTATTTGATGGTGATTTTGAGTTTTCAAAAACTTCAAACACATCAAATATAAGATCTTCATGGCCAGGTCCTAGGGCTCCTAAATCTGATGCCTTTTTCTATGATGCAACACCTCTGTTATGGCATATATCTAAAATTGAAAACTTAAATAATGGCGAATATGTGAATTTTACGTATTCAAATTCTTTTTATTCAGTGAGTCAGAATAATTCTCCATTTGGGAATAGCAACTTGGTTATATTCAAAGATGAACTTAATACATTAGGAATGGGATCTTCACCTGACGATTGGCTTAGCTACACCGCCGATCAGTATATTGCTACAAGAACTAGATTGTTAAAAAACATTATGTTCTCAAATGGTATTAGAATAGATTTAAACTATGAGAATAGCAAACAGTTAAGAGTCAAAGATGTGGGTCGATTTAATTTTTCGGAAGATCATGTTTTATTTCATCATGATTTTAACGAGATTCCGCAGCAGTTATCGGTTGTTGAGTTATTTAATAGTGAATCCGTAATAAAGAAAATAAAATTTCATTACTCAGATGATCAAACTAAAAGACTTCATCTCAATAAAATTGAAATTATGGGAGATAGTGATAGAGCAAGTAATTTCTATAACTTTGAATACGTTCAGAAGTTGTTACCTAATTACGGAAGTAGATCAAAAGATCATTGGGGTTACTATAACGGAAAGGATTATTTTTTAACAAAAAATAGTATCAAAACCGCGTCAGATCAGACTCTATATAATCAATCGAGAGATCCAAATTATCAGTATGCCGACGCGGAGATGATTAAAAAGATATCGAGTTCAATTGGAGATACAACGGAATTTGTTTTTCAACCAAATACATATACAAAATCATTAAAAAATTCTACAGAATTAACTGGTATTATCAGTGAAACTAATGGAGGGGGACTGAGGATTAAAGAGGTTAACAAAATTTTTGATAAAATTGATACTATTAAGACTATTTATTCATATCAACAAGGAATTCTTACAAACTATATTAAGCCATATTTTATGGATGCACCTCCCAATGCTTCTGCCTTATTTTATTTTGACTCAAAGGGACATTATAAATATAAATCTAAAGATGGCCCAGTTACTTATGGTAAAGTGACAAAAATTATTGAGAATTCAATTAAAACATCTTATGAATTTGTAAACCATGAACAAATCAGAGATTCTCTGAGTCAGGTTAATACAATTAATCAATATGATAAAAGAGATCCAAACTTTCGAGATTTTTCTTTTAAACGTGGTCGAGTTCGAAAGATTTCTTATTTCTCTGATAATAATTTTAATGTACCTATTAAGTACGAGACTTATAAATATCAACATGATTTTGAAAATGAAGTTAATCAAAATTATCGTTCAGTTTTCCTGGCGACAAATGGAACAATAAAAAATTACTCGGCAGTTTGGTTTAAAAGATATAAAAACCATGTTAAAGAGGTACGCATTGTTGAAAAGTTTGGTGTGGATTCATTAATTAGTATTTCAACCTCTAGGTATGATGATAAAGATAATCTTATTAATTTGTCAAGTAACAAATCAAATGGGAGGTTAATTTCTGTGGATTATAAATATTCTTATAGTTTTAAATCTAATCCATATTACAATTCTTCTGTTTTTAAAGAAATGGAAGACCGAGGTTTGACATCAACGCCAATAGAAATTATTACAAAGGAAAATGGTTCTGTCATAAATAGCGAGCTTACTGATTATGAGACAAGAGTAGGAGTTATTGTCCCCGTAAGTTCATTCGTACTTAAGTTAAATTCACCTATTTCAAATTTTGTTTCGTCAACTTTAAATACATCAGGTAAGTTGAGTGTTGCGCCGGATTATATTAAGACGAATGAGGTGTTTAGTGTTGATTCTAGAGGGCGAATTTTAGAACACAACAATAATTCTCTACCAAAAGTAAGCACAGAATGGGGGCATTCTGGTATGGTTAAAACCGTTGATATAATAAATGCGTCGAATGATAAGTTTTCGTTAATTAACACTCCTGGATATACTAATGTCAATATTAATAGTGGAAGTAATTCCTCAACTTTTGAATTGCGTAGTATAGGTGTAATAGATTTAAAACTCTTCCCAGGAACATTTTTAGCTTCTAATCAAACAGCATATGTTTATTACGAATTAAAAGGACCAGACAATATATCGAAGACTGGTACTTTTTGTATGAATAATATTGTAGGAAGTGCCTGTCACACATCGAACGCGGACAAAAATACGGTATCCTTTAGTAGTATGCCGACAGGTTCTTATACAATAAAAATTTCTTCAACAGGTATTATAGCTGGCTCTGTCGCAACTGTAGGAGTGACGTATTCACAAACTTTAGTTACTAATTTAGGTGGAAAAGAATTCTTTTATGAAGGTTTTGAAAATAATTCTACTGGAAAAATTTCTATCAATGCAGTTGGTGAAAGATATTACCTCGGAGACTATACGGTACCGTTTGTAATTCCTAATTCACGAAAATACATTATTGATTATAAATATATTTCAGATGGTAAAATATATTCTGTTAAGAGGCCATATACTAATCACATGTGGTTATCTGAGGGCGATGCTATCGATGAGATCCGCATCTATCCCGTAGATGCACAAATGACGACATATACGCATATTCCTTTAATTGGTACGACAAGTAAAACTGATGCCCGAGGAGTTACAGAATTTTACGAGTATGATGACATGCAACGTTTGGTAACTATAAAAAATCAAAATGGAGATATTACTAAAACTTTTTGTTACAACTATAGAGGTCAATTATACGATTGTTACGGAAGAGGACCTATACCAAAAGAAGCAGCTGTCATTGATTTAGCCTATTTTGCTGTTTTTGGTAATTCTGGAAGTGAAATGTGTGCTTCAACAAACAAAGCATCGTATTATATTTTGAATCCTGCTAATATAAGTAATCCACCTATTGTTGCAGGAACAGTTTTGTATAATATGGATGGCACTTATGCTGCGTCTGGTTATTATACAAGAGGGGTAGGAATTGCACAAGTGGGTGTCAAGGGAATAGTTGAGCAAGTACTTGAGTGTAGTTCCGGATGGATAGATTTGTAATAATTAGCTCATTTATAAAAAGGCCTAGATGCGTTAGGTAATAGGATGATGCTAAAAAAATAAATTCAATTTAGACCAAGGTACTTTTATTTGAGTACATACAAGTAGAATTGTACCATTAAGATCGTAAAGTAGATTATGAAAAGAATTTGTATAAAAATTTTGATGATTATCTTTCCAGTAATTAGTTTTGGACAAGGAGTCGTACAAGATACCTCATTAAGCTTTTACAGCAATCAGGATATAATACTGGCGGCAAATAGTATTACGCTTAAATCAGGATTCCATATCCCTACCTTACCCGCAGGAAGAACTGTGCTGATTAAGGTAGGAGGTGTTGCTAGATTAGCCAGTCAACCATCTTCTGAGCAAAATTATATACTCACAAGAACATTCAACAAAGCAGGAGTTACCTCAGTTAATTTGAATTCTCCGCGTAGTATCAAAGAGGAAAGCCAAATAATTCAGTATTTTGATGGTTTAGGTAGACCAATTCAAAATATCCAGGTTATGGGTAGCTCTAACAATAAAGATATAATTCAGCATATTAAATACGATGACTTCGGAAGGGAGAAGGTAAAATATTTACCTTACGGCGAGAATACGAGCACCCACGGCGCTTACCGTGCTAATGCAGCGGCGCAGGTATTGAACTATTATGAGGAGGCTTCTGCAGGTAAAGGTTGGGATCCTGAAGTAAAAAAAACGAAAAACCCCTTCGCTATTACAGTATTCGAAAACAGTCCGTTAAATCGGATATTAGAACAAGGAGCTCCAGGTGAAGCATGGCAACCTTTACCGGCAGCAGGAAAAGGTCATACTATCAAAACAATATATGGTACAAACACTGCTACAGATCTTGTAAAGCTATGGACCTTGGACGCAAATGGGGCTAGCTCTAACATTAATTATGCATCAGGTAAATTGTATCGTATTACGATCAGAGATGAAAATACAGTAAATACTACTAATCGTGCTAGCTCCGTTGATGAATATAAAAGCCTTGAAGGGCGAGTTATTTTGAAACGTGTGTGGGAAACTGATACAAAAAAACTCGACACTTATTATGTATATGATGAGCTTGGAAATCTACGTTACGTACTACCTCCAGCAATAACGGTATCAAGTTTTACGGAACTTGCAACCGATGCCAATTTTGAAAAGTATATCTACAGTTATAAATATGATGATAGGAAGCGATTAATAGAGAAAAAGATTCCTGGAAAAGGTCGGCAATACCTAGTTTATAACAAGAATGACCAGCTGGTCCTCAGCCAGGACATTTTGCAGCGGAATCGTAATGAATGGACTTTTAATCGTTATGATACCTTTGGTCGTATTACTTCTACAGGACTGTATACTAATAATGTTAAAACCACGGTAAATGATGTGCAGTCATTAGTTGAAGATGCTACCGGTCCTTTATGGGAAACACGAAATGGTTTAGATTATCCTGTCCCATCGGTTACATTTCCATTGGCTGGTCCTAACATTACAATTACACCTCAAATTATTTATTACTATGACGATTATGGATTTTCTGGAGCTAGCACAGTAGCGGCATCCGGAATCAGACCAAGCAACATGATACAATCTTTACAAACCGGAGTCAAGGTTTATAAGATTGATGGTACTTTACCATTATTGTCAGTCATGTATTATGATGATTTTGGACGTGTGATACAGTCTGTTTCTCAGAATCATCTGGAGGGTAAAGATGTCATCACTAATATTTATAGTTTTGTAGGTGAGCTGGAGACGAGTACACGGGTGCATACCCCGAAGACAGGAGCAGCCACAACAATTGTAACCAAAAAGGAATACGATCATGTTGGCAGACTAACAGCTACAAAAGAAAAAATCGGTTCCCAGGCAGAGGTGATATTGGCATCTAACAGCTACAATGAGATAGGGCAGTTGAAAGCCACTTCTGTAGGCAAAACAGGAACAGAAACGACATTTATCAACACCCGTACTTTCAGTTACAATGAAAGAGGGTGGCTGACTAAGAGCAGTTCACCAAACTTTAGCCAGCATCTGAAATATCAGGACGGTACCAGTCCGCAATGGAACGGGAACATCAGCCAGCAGCTCTGGGGCAATGATTTGGTACTGCGGGATACGTTCAACTATGAGTATGACAAGCTGAACCGTTTACTGAGCGGAATAAGTAAACCAGTAGGTACAGCAGGTATGTCCGAACTGATTACGTACGATGAGCTGGGGATGGGTAATATCAAAACCTTGAAGCGCGACGCGCTCGCTGTAACCACTTATTCTTACGACGGCAATAAGCTAACTGGTCTTACCGGCGGCCTTACAGGTGATTATATTTACGATGGTAACGGCAATGCTACCAAAGACCGTACAGGTATGATCTTTAGCTATAACTATCTGAATCTTCCACAAAGTGCAAACAAAACAGGTACAAGCGTTACATATCTTTATGATGCCAGAGGAACCAAACTTCAGAAAAAGTCTACGGTCGGCACAATCAATGAAAGCAGAGATTATATCGATGGCATCGAATATAAAGGAACCAATATCGATATCATCCACAATGGAGTAGGCTATGCACTTAAGAGCGGAACGAACTATATTTACCATTATAATCTGGCTGATCATCTGGGCAATGTCAGAGCTACGCTTAAACGTGGAAGTACAGCTACAGCAGTAGATATCACGCAACGTGACAACTATTACCCATTCGGAAAGCAGAAAGTTGTAGCAGGAGGAAATAATAAGTATCTTTATAATGGCAAAGAGATCCAGGGCGAGCTTGGGGGCCAGTATGATTACGGGGCAAGGTTCTACGATGCTGAGGTAGGGCGGTGGAATGTGGTGGACCCGCTGGCGGAGAAAATGCGTAAGTTTTCTCCTTATAACTATGCGTTCAATAACCCAATAAGATTCATCGATAATGATGGGATGTTTCCTGGTGACCCGATTAAAGAATTATTACCTATAGTAAAAAAGGCGGCAGAATTGTCAACAAAATATTTTGTTGACAATTCAGGAAATTTGGTTGTTAAAGCAGGCAGAATATCCTCATTAGGTGCTATTTTTTCAAAAAGTTTAGGTATAGTTGGAGCCGTATTTGACCCTACAGTATTGGGGAAAGACGATGGAATGCTAGTTAATCCTGATCATACTTCTAGGACTATTAATGATATGGTTGATAGTCAATACCAAAACTATGAAGAATATAGTAATTCAGTCGATGAAGAGAATAGTAGTGTAAAATATGTTACTTATATTAAAACAAAAATAGAAGATGACGGATCCGAAACAGTTTATTCGGGAAGGACTTCTGGACCTTCTAGTTGGTCTGATCAAAAAATTGTAGATGCTAGAAATGTTGCTCACCATAAAACAATTGAAGGATTTGGACCAGCAGTTGCAGACAAGAGTTCGAGAAATAGATGGGCAATTAGAGGTAGGGAGCAACAATTAATAGATTATTTTAAGAAAGCTAAGTCTGATAATGGCACGTCGGGTAATTCTATTAGAGGAGTTAGTAAAGATAATCCTCGTGGAAAAATTTATCATTTCCAAGCTAATCGTTTATTTGGAGAATTATATAAATTTACAGGAAATTAGATATAAACAATAATGAAAGAGAAATTGAAAATTGGCACATATTTTCGCATCAATTTGGGTGAGTATTTTATATTTGGGAGAATAATCGAGAATTCTATCTTTACATTTTTTGATTTTCGGACGACAAAAGAAGATATTGATTTAGATATTCTATTAACAAAAAATATCCTTTTTTCCTTGCATGTAAGTTGGTCGGCAATTACTTCTGGTAAATGGAAGGTGTTGGATGTTAAGCCACTTGAAGAGAGATTTAAGAAGGTTGTCCCTTTCTTTGTTCAGGAAATTGGAAATAATGAAATTTGTTGGATTGACTATAACGGAGAAAGAGTTAAGGTTGATAAGTCAGAGTGCGTTGGTTTGGAAAGGTTAGCATCGTGGGATGCTATCCATGTAGAACAGCGAATTAAAGATCACTATAATGGTGTGGAGAATAAATTTTTATTGGCTTTAAAACTAAAATAGTTTTGAAGTTGACTTTCTCTCAATAAAATGGAGAGTTTATAAGAAGAAAATTGATAATAGAATTAGTGGTCAAAATTCATTTGATCGCTAGCTCTATTACAAAATGAGCATCAGGGAGTGTACAACCAACTGTGTCATTGGTTTCTCTTTAAAAGTTTCTATCTAGCTTTAGCCTATAACCAAATTTAATAAATACTTGTAATACGATCAAGCCTCAATTGTGTATTGGCATCGTCCACTTCTTTGATATATCTTTTATTATCAGGGATATTAATTTCATCAATGCCAGTTCTGAACTGAATGTGCCTGGCAGTGGATATCTTTAATCGGTTTGGTCGTGTAAATAACATTTTTTACCTGACCGTCGAATTCAAAATAAGTATCAAGATTAGTCTTTTATAGATGAAATTAAAATGACAGCTATGGGTACCCCAAAGATATATCGTTTAAGAACAATATTGTTGATAATGTTCGAACCATTTTTTTAGAATAGCAAATATAATTAATTGAAATGTGATTTATTAGAATAGCCCAATCTTAAATCGGATAGGGCTATCTTGTTTTTAAACACCAGCTCCGCCCATTTGCAGGGTCTACCGAGATTCCTTTTACTACATTTGATGGCCAGTTGCAGTCCTTTTATTTCTGGGACCCCTGAATCTACCATAAATTTCTGATAGACTACAATAAACTAATATTTGTTGAGCTCTCAAAGTATTTAAAAGAAATTTTTTTCCACCTCAAACGCGTAATTCATTTTATATTATCATTATGTTAATTAATTTATTTCATAAGGAATTTGTGTGGAAATTATGTTCATTTGCGTTCGAATTTTGTTTGCACACATACAATTATGAAAAAAAATTATTTTTCTTTTTTATTTCTCTTCTTTACACTCTTTACATTTGGTCAGGAAGTTGCTCCTTCAAATGGGCAGTTTGATTTGTTGGGTGCTAATTCCGAATCAATAAGTAAGCAAATCAATATACGGAATGATCTCTCCACGGGAAAATTTTCCTTAGATGTGGACCTTTTTTCAAAGCAGTTGCAGGGACAAACTGTGCGGATAGGGCTTTCGTATGATGGAGGAGGAATGCGTGCACTAGATCAGTTAAATTATTTAGGCAGTGGTTGGACCCTCGATTTTGGTGGTGCTGTCCTCCGACATAGACGTGGAGTACCCGATGATTTTGATAGTAAGGCGACCTCTCACAGTTTTTATAGAAAATTCAATGGTTTGTTATATTCCGATCCTTTAAAGAATATTCAGGATGGTAGTCATCAAGTTTCTCTAGTAGATCCCTCAGTTTATTATATACAGGATTTAGCAGATAGTCATCATGACATTTTTGAATTTTACATGCTTGGTGAATCCGGAAGATTTTATATCGGAAAAGATAAAAAAATTTATCAGATCGGTAATAGTAATTTTAAGATCATCCCAAGGTATGGAGACCTTTCTGGTTCTCGAATTTATTCTACTATTATAGCGTTTGAGATTGTTAATAGCAAAGGGGTCCGGTTTGTGTTTGAAGATCTCTCAACTACTGAAGGATTGAGCCCGGATGATCATCGTTACAACGAAGCCTCATTTGGCCATAACAAAGATTATATATCTAGTTGGTATCTTAGTAATGTCACCTTTCCACAGTCCAATCAGACTATAACCTATCACTATGAAGAACGTAAAGGCGTTATTCCTATTAACAAATATTTCAATAGTTCTTTTATTGAAGTTTCCGATGTACGTTGGGAAAGTCACGATGTTAACTTCCCTAATTTCAGTTATGATAAAAGAAAAGATCTGAGACCAGTCGCTATCCAATTTGGCGATTCGACCAGAATCAAATTTGAGTATCGATCTTCTGAAGAGGATTTGGTGAGCACAATCTCTCTGGTGGATGCAAAAAATACACTTATTACTGGTTATGTACTCAACTATCAATGGTGGCAGTCGGATCAAGAAATGTGGTATTACTCCGTTTTTAAGGAAAGTGTTTTCAATAATTATAATATGAGATTCTTAGAAAGTATAGATGAGATCAATGTCTCCGGTGATAGAAGGCCCGTTCGTGCATTCAGTTATAATACTTCGAAAGAGATTAATGAAAAAATAGCTCTGGATAAATATGGTATAGATTACTGGGGATTTTATAATGGAGAAGACAATAAGAAAAATTTGATTCCTTATGAACTAAAAAAGTATTCTATTTATCCTGAAATTCCACCAACGATTCTACCCGCTGCCAAACGTGGAGCAAATGAAACATTTGCAAAGATAGGTTCACTTACAGATATCTACCTCCCGAGTGGGGGAAGAGTCTCACTGGACTATGAGCTCCATGACCGAATAGAAAATGGTAGTCTTTTAAAAGTTGGAGGTCTAAGAATCAAAAAAGTGAATACTTACGATCTTAATAACAGATTGCTGGGATATAGAGAGTATAAATATAAAAAGGATAATGGTCAAAGTTCCGGGTTTTTGGGGGAGATTGGCGTTAATAAATTTGTTAAGAACACTTATCAGGACGGTACTTGGCCGAATAACCCCATTGTAAAGAAAACAGAAATAAATTATACTAGCAGAGCCGTCAATGAACTGTCATCAGTGAATGGCAGTCATATTGCCTACTCAAGGGTTGAAGAATGGAATTATAATCTGGGAAATTTTGAAGGTAAGACTGTCTTTGAATTCAGTGCACTGGACAGTGTTAAAGTTGGTTTTTGGGAACAGCAGGATTATTATCCATACAAGCCTATGGATCGTCCTCTGTGGGCGATTGGACTTCCCGTAAAGGAACAAATTTTCGATAAAGACAACCAATTAGTAAAAAAAATAGAGAGATTTTATAATATCAAACAGGAACGGCTGATCACTGAAAATTTACGCTCTCTTTTTGTAGGTATAGAAGGAGAAGTAGATGTGCAGAATGGAGGCAGCGGGACTCTGAGGTATATCTATAAACATCGAAATTACTATCCGATCAATGGGGTCTCACAACTAAAAGAAGAGCGTGTAACAGAGTTTCTGGGTGGGAAGCCTCTTTTAGCAATGACAAAATATGACTACGAAACCAGATATAATTTGTTACGTATGGTAACCACTAGCGGTGGTGAAGAGCAGAACCGTTTACAGAAATATTACGCATTTGATTTCAGTACTGGAGCTGGTGCTTACATTGCGAGTATGATCACAGCCAATATGCTAGATATCCCTATATTGGAAGAGCAGTGGAAAAAATTAAAAGGAGGGAGTTTTCAGCTTATCGGAGCTGTGCAAAACACATATCGAAAAGAAGGTACCTATATACGTGCTGATAAATCTTATACTTCGGAATTAAATAAGGCGATTTCTTGGGGGACGACAGTTTTTAACCCAGCAGTGGCGCTGTCGCCTGCTTACAAGTTTGGATTACGGATGCATATGAGTAAATATGCATCTAACGGAGATCCTATAGAGGTGAAAAACGGGCTTGGAGTTCCGAAAGCAATACTTTACAACAGTTACAGTAGCCCCATTTTTACCGTTGATAACAGTGAAGTCGAACGTATACGATATGTCGGATTTGAACCCTTCGAACAGAAGGCAGCTTCTGTAACAATGGCTGGACAAATAAAATCCGATCCGGCGACAATGGGACAGTACAATTTCACGGGTACCATTACCTTTCCAAATTTACCTCTTGGTAATTATATAGTAAAGTGCTATGGGAAAGGAAATACCGGTATCAAGGTCAATGATATTGCAAAGGTGCCCGGTGCAGCATGGACTGAGCTTTCCTGGCAGGTTTCGAATGTCACAACGGTCACTTTGGTGAGCAATGGCAACACAGTAGATGAGATACGCATATATCCTGTCGGAGCAGTTTCACAAGTTTCGGCGACTGATATTCGGCAAAATATTGTTTCGGAGATAAATGCATCCGGCAATGGAAATACCCATCGTTATGATATTTTTTCACGCTTAATTGAGCGTGTGGATTTTAAACAAAATATATTCGAATCCATCGAGCACAATGATAAGCCTGTTTTTAAAAATGTAGCCAAATCGCAGCTGTACACCAACAACGGTTGCCCTGTGGGATATGTGCCATCAGGGCAGGTTACCTATACGATACCAGCCGGCACGTACACGTCACTTATTTCACAGTCAGCAGCAGACGAAAAGGCTAGACTTGCAGCTCAGTTCAATGGAAGGGCTTATGCAAACTCTTACAACAACTGTGTCAAAGGTTACTTTAATAAAAGGTTGGTCCAATATTTTGTTAAAAACAACTGTAACGGTGGGCAGATGGGCGAGACAGTTGAGTATAGTGTAGCAGAAGGTAAATATGTATCTACAGTATCTCAGCAAGATGCGGATACTAAGGCACAGAATGAGGTCAATCAAAATGGTCAGGCTCAAGCCAATCAAAATGGTAGGTGTATGCGAAAATACAATTTGGTCATAAGCAATGAATCCGGAGATCTGTTGGAATATTTTGTGATAGGCCCTGAAGGTGAGCAGTTCAAAAGTGGCGGTTCCGGCGATTGGTCTTTTGATATATATCAATATCAGACCTATACTTTTGTTGTCCGACCTAAAGATGGAGGAGTGGCGAAGCAATTTGAATTTGCTTATAAAGGGGGATCCGGACAATTGATGTCTTCATTTCAAATAAATGAGACTATAAGTAGTGATGTACATATTTCTATCAGATCAGTCGAGTGATCTTTACAGAGTTAAGTTATGACAAAATTCATCAAAATATCTAATCTGGTTACCGTTATTATACTTTTATTTCCTATTAGCCCATTAAGAGCGCAGGTAGAAGATCTGGTGATGACAGTTTATTCCGGTGAAGAAAGAATTACTGCTCTCAAGAGCGTTACCTTAAAAAATGGTTTTCATATTCCGGCGGGTGGACAGGTCTTGGTAGCTGTTCAGGCAACGCCCAATATGATAACTGCACAAGATAGATCTCAAAATTATATCTTGAGAAAAACCTTCAAATTGGCCGGAATCAATCAGACTAATCTTGCAACTGTCAGGACTACTGCTCAGGAAAACCGGACAATTGATTATCTTGACGGATTTGGAAGAGTTAATCAATCTATTGCTGTGATGGGGAGCCCCTCTTTTAAAGATGTGGTAAAAACATACGAATATGATGGTATGGGAAGGCGGCCTGTTGATCATCTCCCCTATGCCGAAAAGACCGGTACAAAAGGAAACTTCAAGTCAACAGCAAAGAGTGATCAGCTTAGCTATTATAAATCTACAGGATGGGATCCAAGCGTAGTAAAATCCGATTATCCTTATTCTGTAATCCGCTTTGATGGAAGTCCCCTAGGTAGAGTTGTTGAAAGCGGGGCCCCTGGAAATGACTGGCAACCAGCGAATGCTGGTATTGTTGGATCTGGTCATACCAAAAAGATCAAGTACAGTGTGAATGTTGATAAAGAAGTTAGGTATTGGAGTATAACTGCTAGTGGAGCAACCTCCACTAGCTATTATACTGCTGGCACATTGAGTAAAACAACACTTCTGGACGAGAATATACAATCCGGTAAAGCCGGTTCTGTAGAAGACTACAAAGACCTTGAAGGCCGCGTTGTGCTTAAGCGCGTCTGGGAGAGCGAAACTAAATCATTGAATACCTACTACGTATACGACGAGTTCGGAGACCTGCGGTATGTCATCCCATCAGCTGTCACTGCAGCCAGTTTTACCGAATCTGATGCCAATTTCACGAATTACATCTACGCTTATAAGTACGATGAGCGAAGGAGACTGACCAATAAAAAGATTCCTGGTAAAGGATGGGAATATCTGGTTTACAACAAAAATGATCAGATGGTGCTTAGTCAGGACAGTCTGCAGCGTGCACGTAAGGAATGGATCTACACCCGTTACGATGCCTGTGGTCGCATCACTTCTACCGGACTCTATACCAACACCGCGAAAACAACATTAAGCGATGTCCAGGCATTGGTCAATGTGGCTACTGGTCCCCTATGGGAGACCCGTACCGGAGCAGATTATCCGTCTCCTGCTACTACTTTTCCACTCGCGGGCACTGGCATTACAATTAAACCGCATATCATCAATTATTACGATGATTATAGTTTTACCGGATCCATTTCGCTTCCTACAGCTACTATTACCAGGAGTGCGATGACCGAGTCCCTGCAGACCGGAGCCAAAGTGTACGGGACTGATGGCACGTTGCCACTGCTGACCGTTCTGTATTATGACGATTATGGCAGGGTAATACAGATTGCCTCAGCCAATCATCTAGAAGGGAAAGACTATGTTACCAATACCTACAGTTTTGTTGGGGAGCTGGAGAACAGTACACGTGTACATACACCGAAAACAGGAACAGCTACCACTATTGTAACCAAAAATGACTACGACCATGTCGGCAGATTGATCGCTACAAAAGAAAAGATCGGTTCGCAGGCAGAGGTTATACTGGCATTTAACAGTTACAATGAGATTGGGCAGTTGAAAGCCACTTCTGTAGGTAAAGCAGGTACCGAAACAGCATTTATTAATACCACTACTTTCAGTTACAATGAACGGGGTTGGCTGACTAAGAGAAGTTCACCCAAGTTCAGTCAGCAACTGAAATATCAGGACGGTAACAATCCGCAATGGAATGGGAATATCAGCCAGCAGCTGTGGGGCAATGATCTGGTACTGCGCGATACGTTCAGCTATCAATATGACAAGCTGAACCGTTTACTGAGCGGGGTGAGTAAACCAGCAGGAGCAGCAGGTATGTCCGAGCTGCTGACGTATGATGAACTGGGTATGGGCAATATCAAAACATTGAAGCGCGACGTGCTGGACGTAACAACTTATACTTACAGCGGCAATAAGCTGACCGGTCTAACTGGCGGTCTTGAAGGTGCCTATACTTACGATGGTAATGGTAACGCAAGCAAAGACAGGACAGGTATGATCTTTAGCTATAACTACCTGAATCTTCCACAGAGTGCAAACAAAACAGGTACGAGTGTTAGCTATCTATATGATGCCACAGGAACCAAACTTCAGAAGAAGTCAACAATTGGTACGGTCAACAGTAGCAGAGATTATATCGACGGCATAGAATATAAAGGTGCCGATATCGATATTATTCATAATAGTACGGGATATGCTTTAAAAAGCGGAACAAATTATGTCTATCATTATAACCTGACCGATCACCTAGGTAATGTCAGGGCAACGCTTAAGCGTGGAAGCACAGCTACAGCAGTAGATGTCACGCAACGGGACAATTATTATCCTTTTGGAAAGCAGAAGGTTGTAGCGGGTGGAAATAATAAGTATCTTTATAATGGCAAAGAAATCCAGGGCGAGCTTGGAGGTCAGTATGATTATGGTGCACGGTATTACGATGCTGAGGTTGGTAGATTTATAGCTATCGATGTGATGGCAGAGGGATATGCTTCTTATTCGCCATATGCTTATGTTGGAAATAATCCTATTCTTTTCAATGACCCTACCGGAATGTATAAAGTTGATGCAAATAGTAATTTGACAATTAATAGTCCTGAGGAGATTTCATCTTTTCTTTATTATCTACAAAATAATAAAGATGCTACAATATCTGATTTTGCACATCATATAATTAGTGCAGATAGAGGCTTCGCATGGGACCTGGAAGAAATTACAATCAGTGGACGCAATTCGTTTGATAACGGAACTTGGTTAGGGAGAGCAGAGAATAGAGTAATTGATGCTGTAAATAAAATGGGCAATATTAAGTCTGTTACTACAGCTAATTTTGGTTTTGAAAACTCAAAGGAGGCTTTGGATATTGGAGGTGGGGTATATGGAGCATTTGAAAAAGCCACTGTTCCTGGTAATAATTATTGGCTCGGAAAAAATGGAAAATATTATAACTTCACTGGGCGGGGGGCCAATAAGTTTACAGGGAGTCGTTTAGGAGCATTAAAAGCTGCACGTATTTATAAGTTTGCAGGGAACGCAGCACTTGCAACTTCTGTAATTATTGGGGGAGTAGAAACATATAGAGGCTATCAAATGGATGGAGGACAAATTGGATATAATACGCAAAAGGCAGCTGCATCAACAGCAGGAGCAGTTGTTGGTGGGTGGGCAGGTGCTAAAGTGGGAGCCGCTACAGGTGCAGCGATAGGTGTTTGGTTTTATGGTGTTGGATCTGTTCCTGGATTTGTAATTGGAGGTGTTATTGGAGGACTTGGAGGAGGATACTATGGCGGGAAAATTGGTGGAAATGCTGGGGAGTCAATAGTTGATTATTATCATGGTAGATAAAATGGAAAATTATTTAAATATTATACATTTCGTTCTTTATAGAATGATTAATAAACTTCACTTAATTACTGAGAGGTTTAATCCTGTAAATCTTATCCATAAACTTCCTTTTCAAAGAAAGCGCTATGAAGAATTAGGAATTGATATTCATGATGAAATTAATAAAATATGGGGAGATAAACAATTTGGCTTAAGTATTCAAGCTGCTGGAGGACTTTTGTGGGGGGGATTAGGTTTATTTTTCTTTTCTTTATCAATGCTATTTAATTTTCAGATCTCGATATTACTTTTATTTGGATGTGCAATTTTATCTGGTGCAATATATTATGTATTTATTTTTAGAGATGATAAATATTTAATATACTTTAAAAAGTATGAGAATTGTTCAAGAAATGTTAGACGTAAGTATAATTGGTTGACAGTAGGATCAATATTTTTAGTTCTTCTTTCTTTTTATACCTGTCTTGTTATTTGATATCCTCTATGATTAAAATCGAACTTATGAAAGGTTGCATTTTATTGAAATAAAGGCAGAGTAAGATTATTATAATGAAATTTCATTACTGAACTCCTCCCGAAAACTGGAGTATTTAAAAATTGAGAATTTAAAATAAGAGCGAGCGGTTAAACAAATTTTGATCGCTCGTTTTACTTTTTTCAAAATGATCAATGAGTATATTATAATATATTCACTTAATCGTGTTGCAAGTATATCTATAGTTCATGATGTTACGTTAAAAACGAGATATTATTTTATATCGTTATGACTATACATAACCTTTTCCGGCAAAAAATCTTTTGGGGACATTCCAAAATGGTCAGCAAGTAAATTAATGTGTTCAATATTATATTTTGCTCTATTGGATGGATTCTCAACATTTGTAATAAAGACTCTGTTGACTCCAATGATGGTTGCTATATCTGCTTGATTAAGTTTTTTTTCTTTTCTTAGTTAAACACATAGTCAATGATGTATTGTTCAATAACGCTAATATTTCCTTCTTTATCAATTTATTATAAAGTCCGTAATTAATATTACTTTTTCATATACTTCTTAGGTTTAACACTATCATCGCGGATAAGCCATTCTTTGATAACTGCATTATTTAGAGTATTGGTCGCACTTTTGTATTCATAGCCATAACTGTCTTTACAATATTATGGACAAGAATTTCATAATCTGTCCGCAATGGAAATATTCTTTCTATTCTTTACAATGGTATAATATTAATTACGCACAATTGTGCCAAAAATTCTTAAGATCAACCGTTATCCTCTCTGATTTTTAATTACTCTTTTTCAGAAAAATCCGGACCAAAATCATATTCTAATAAGCGGGATGGGTGTTCACCCAAACCTTTTGCTAGTTCAATTATTGTTGATAACTGAATGTCAAATTTACCGTTTTCAATTTTCGATATATTACTATCGTCAATATTACATTTAGTGGCTAAAAAACGTAAAGAATATTTTTTACTGTCTCTTAATTTACGTACTTGTGCACCAAAATCCGTTTTAATTTTACTAAGGTCCTTTTCCATTTAATCTTTTTACGTAATAACAGAAATTAAATGAATAATTTTGCGGTAATATATAACCGCATTTCATATTTTTTTACTATATTAGCGTTATGTAATTAGAGAAATAAAAAAATGATAGATTCACTCTATTTTTAGGCATCTGAATAAGATACTTGTGTAAGGAAATGTAGGAAGTTTCAGAGCACGCAAGTAACAAGAATTCGGTGCCCATTTAGTATCTTCGTAAAAACAAGACACGATGGGCCCTTCTTGTGCATGCGCTCAGCCCTCCTACAGGCTCCTTGTATGTAACTAGAGGGACCGCCCATCACCATATAATGAGAGGTTCTTTTGTTCAATAAGCATTCAAATAATAAGACAATGAACAAAAAACAACAATCAAAAACATTATCACAGCCCCCGAGTAGCTCGGTCGGCTTTGCCAAATAAGATTTGGCTCTTAACACTACGGATTGCGTGACGCTAATATTTACACTTGTGATCACTTCATTCAAACGCGGTCTGAACTTTTATTAACTTTTTAGAGATAGTGGCCTAGAATTATTTTAGCCCTTGAAACACCTGATTTCGGTCGGGAAGGGAATGCTATGCTTTTAGATTACAGTTTTAAAACCTCTATTACTTAGCGGAACAATCTCTTTCGTGCCATAAAGTATACTTTAAAATACGATAAAATGAAGAAGTTTTTAACGCAATTGGTTGATTTTGACCTAACGCTTTATGAAGTGCATGATAAAAATTACGATCCGTTAAAAAGCATAGTGGATTTCTGGAGCAGGTACGATATCAGAAGGTTTCGTGACTATACGCAAGAATTATTGATTGTCTATAACGGTAATCCCGAAAATGATAAACTGCAGTTTGACGTAGAACGTATGCAGGAGTTTATCATAGCGCTGACTAAACTGTGCATGGCTTATCATATAGCGCACGACAGCAATATCGATATTGGAGAAATAGATACTTCAAAATTTGTGAAATGTGAGATTACCCAGCACGAACTGGAGATCAGCAAAAATATCTATGATTTTTTTAACCGAAATAATAAAACCGATCATAAATGATAAATACGAAAAAACGATTGACGCAGGTCAACATACAGATTACCTACATCTACCTTGCACTGGTCAGCTCAGCTTGAATTTTATACAGCATGTGTACTGGCCTAGTGCTAAAACATGCTCGCTTAGGGTTTGCGGGTCTTAATGCGAGCAACAGATGAGACTTGGGTTTAGGATGGAAGAACAGAGTCATAATGTTTTTCTTTACCCAAGTCTTTTTAAGACTAAAGTGGGGTTTTTCGGTTAGATTGAATTCCATATCGAGACAATGTTACCATTGGTAGAATTCTGGGCAATAGAGTATAATTAATAAATATGTGATAATGATAAAAACAGCAAAATCAAAACAGAACATCAAATCTCCGGCTGACTAGGTTGGCTCATGTAGCCATTATGGCGATTTTCTAATAGAATGCGTATCGACGACCGATATGAAACCTGTATGATAACTATATAACGCATTCTAAATCAATTAACCATTTTTTTATTTGTGACCTAAGTTAGGCTTAGGATCATGTGGATGCGTTTGTCAGTATCTGCAAGGTAATCTTTTGTTACTAGGTCACAGCCCTAAAAACCTTTAAGAATGAACAATTTTTACAAGGGTGGGAGAGAACTGACCTATTATAAAGGACTGTCCCGCTATGCTGTACAGCAAAAAGCTACAGCAATCCGACAACATTTACAGATGCAATTGCAAGCAGTAGAATTTGCTAACGCATTCCTGTTTATCAATCCTATCATTTTACCTCGTAAGCTATGGAAGAGCAAAGCAATCCTTTTACTCGGGATCGCTTTGTTACATATGTTTAGTTTATCAGCTCAGACGCCCCGCAAGGACAGCGGGGCTAATGGGTTAAACAACTTGCAGGCATTAGTCGTAGGCCAAAAAGTTCCGGAAGAGTTTTGGAAAAAGGAATATCTGATCTATAATAATGGTGACACAACACGGCAAACAATGGAAGCTTTTCGTGGCAAATTGTTGGTACTTGACTTTTGGGCAACATGGTGCGCCATCTGTCTGGGTCAGATGAAAGAAAAAGAAGAGTTGTTTTCCCGCTTTTCCAATAAAGCAAACCTAGTTTTTGTCAATCCAGATCAGACAAAGGATACTTATAAAACCATTTTACGTATGAACGATAAATTGGCAGCAAGCTCCTCAACTGGAAATTTCCAGTCAATCATTGAAGATGACTACTTACAGCAATTATTTCCAAATCGCATTTATCCCAGATATGTGTGGATCGGCCCCCGTGGCGATCTGATCGCGCTGACAATAGCGCTTAGTGTAACAGAGGGACATATGACAGACATGCTAAACTTAATGGAACCACATGATGATAAATAGAGTAATTTGTTTTTTTTTGATGCTTTTTGTTTCCGTAACTGTGAAAGCTCAGATCGCAGGTGTAGTATTGGATAGAGAATCGCGCCATCCTATCGCAGGTGTTACAGTATTATTGAAAAATGTTGCAAAGGCTAAAACCGATCAATTGGGACGGTTTTCGATTTTAGAAAATATCCTCAACCAGCAGATCACTTTTCGGCACTTATCTTATCAGGATACCAGTATTTCCCTAAATGCGGCTCTTCAGAAATCGGATCTCACAGTTCTTCTTGCCTTAAAGCGAGGGGAAATCGGAGAGGTAGTCATCAATACGGGGTATCAAAGCACGCCTAAAGACCGACTAACAGGTTCTTTTTCCTCGGTAAATGCACAACAGCTTGAGCAGCAGATCGGACGTGGTATCACGGCTATGCTTCCTGCTTTAGCTAATGGTGTAATGCTCGATAATAATAGTACATCTGCAAATAGATTAATGGTCAGAAGCTTAAGCACCATTAAGGCCGAAAAAAATCCGCTGGTCATCGTGGATAACTTTCCCTATGAAGGAAATCTCGATGATATCAATCCTTTGGACATTAGTAATGTAACTGTCCTTAAAGATGCCGCAGCATCTGCTATCTGGGGTGTACGTGCCGGTAACGGCGTAATCGTGATAACCACTAAGAAAGGTCAGTTTAATCAGAAGCAACGCTTCAGATTTTCAACGGCCTTGAAAGTAGGTACACCGCCAGACCTAGGAAGACTGGATATTATGTCTTCTCCAGATTATATCGGAATGGAGGAGTTCCTTTTTGACAAAGGATATTACAACAGCAGGATCATAAGCAGTGCACAGCAACCTTTGACTCCAATAGTTGAAGCACTGGACAGACTGAAGAACAACAGGATCACCCAAGAAGAATACGACAAACTACGGTCTGATCTAGTAGGGCTAGATGTAAGGGATGAGTATCGGCGACATTTTTATGATCATTCACGCTACCAGCAATATCATCTGCAGGGAAATGGTGGTAATGATGTGTATGCTTGGATGTCATCCATTGGTTACGATAAGGAAGTTGGAAGCACCAAAAGTACGAGCGAGCGGATCACATACAAGCTTAACAATTCGTTCAAAATCCGCAAGAATATGTTGCTCACAACGGATGTAAACTTGATTCATTTTAAAACCTCCGCTGGAATGCCGACATATGGTGAAGTTAAGCAGAGTACCTATGAACTGTATCCTTATGCTGTTTTTGCCGATGAAAACGGAGTGCCGTTGCGGATTGCACAGCGTAATAATACGTACATCGATCAAAAGGGCGAGGAAGGACTATTGCTGGATTGGAACTATTACCCCTTGACCGATCATCGGCACCGTATCAATCAGCGTCAGCAGTGGATATTGAACTGGAATACAGGTCTCAAATATGATATTTCCAAATCTTTGAGTATTGATCTCAAATATAACCTGGTACTTGACCGCTCTGATACCAAAAACTTAAGGAATCAGGAAAGTTATTTTAGTCGCAACCTGATCAATGCATTTACCGAGATAGACCGCTCAAATGGTTCTGTTAGCTACCATGTTCCTAAAGGAGGCGTGCTCGATCAGTCCGGAGCAAGACAAACAGCCCACAATGCCCGGTTACAGATGAACTTCAATCATAAAATAGATGTGCACACGATATCAGGGATCCTGGGTTTTGAGGGGCGAATGAATAAAGGATCTGGGGAGTCGTCGCTATTTTACGGTTATAATCCTGCTACGCTTTCATTTGCCAATGTCGATTATATTTCCCGTTTTCCAGACATGGTCACTGGTGCGCTCAACAATATTCCCAGTGGACAATTTCTCACGCAGACAGATGTCCGGTATGCCTCAGTTTTTGCAAACGCGGTTTACTCTTATCATGACAGAATCAATATATCGGGAAGTGTAAGACGCGATGCAACCAATCTATTTGGATTGAGCACCAACGACAAATGGAATCTGCTCTGGTCCATCGGTGGAAGCTGGAAAGTTCTCGAAAACAGGGATTGGCTCGGTAAATTAACGTTGCGTACCACATATGGATTTAGTGGAAATGTAGATCCCTCAATGGCTTCTGTCAGCACCATCCGTTATCAGGGGACTAATGTGATGAACAATTTTCCGATTGCTACATTTTCATCCTATGCTAATCCTTCATTAAAATGGGAGAGCATAGCTACACTAAACGTGGGTGCCGATCTTCTTTTATGGAAAGATCGACTCAGCGTGACATTTGACTGGTACAAGAAAAATGGTAATGATCTCTATGGATTGGATGAAATGGACCCAACAGCCGGTATAGGCGAAACCGTTGTCCGTAACTCAGCAAAAATGAAAGCTTCGGGTATAGATCTTGCATTGGGCACTAAGGTCATTGATAAAAAAGATTGGGGACTGCAATTTCAGGTCAATTTGAGTAAAAGTGCCGATCGTGTGGAACGATATTATTTGAATAACAACTTTGGACGTAATTTTATCAACGAACGGACAATAGCAGGGATTGTCGGTAAGCCTGTTTACTCTCTTTTCTCTTATCCATGGAAAGGACTGGATATTGATGGAAATCCGATAGGCTATGTTGATGGTGTAGAATCCAAAGACTATCGACAAATATTCAATAATACCGCGCTCAATGATATGGTATATGAAGGTCCTACATTACCAAGGTGGTTTGGAGCCGCCGGCAGTACCATCAGATATAGAAACCTCACGGTAGACTTTCGTTTACTCTATAAGTTTGGACATTATGTGCGAACACGCAGTGTTGACTATAACAGTCTTTTTGCTCAGAATATCACGCATTCGGATTATAGTTTGAGGTGGAAGCAACCGGGAGATGAAAATATAACCTCTGTTCCGGCGATGATCTATCCGCTTAATAGTAATCGTGAAAACTACTACCGCAATTCTTCTGTGCTGATTGAATCGGCATCACATATCCGCCTACAGTATGTCAATATAAAGTACAGTCTGAAAAAAATGTTTGGAAGTAAATTGGATGCAGATCTTTTTCTCAATATTGAAAATATCGGTCTTCTCTGGAAGTCGACAGATAAAGATTTTGATCCTGAATATGAGCGGAACTATAATGCAATAAGACCTTCGCGGCAGTGGTCACTGGGTTGCCGCATCAATTTTTAATCGCTAATTGAACTTATCATGAAAAAAATAATCATTTTACTTTCCATTTTTGCTGCGCTGTTATTTGGTCATTCGGGTTGTACTTCTTTTTTGGATGTTAAATCGGATGGCAAACTTGCTGTGCCGAGTGCATTGGAAGATTATCTTGCACTTTTAAACAGTGTCGATAATAAATTGGCAGGGGCAGAGGGTGAGGTCATGTCTGCGGATCACCATGTACCTGTTGAAGAATTTGACGCACTTTTTTGCCAAACAAACCGCGACCTCTATCTTTGGGAAGATAGTCCGATGCTACAGGAATGTGACGGCAGTGGAGGCTGGGCATCGGCATATAAGAATATATACCGGGCAAATGTTGCGATAAGTGGCGCGCAAAGTTTTGAAAAAACAAATGGTGTAAGCGCTCTTTCTGCAGATGTAAAGGGACAGGGATTTTTTAATAGAGCGATCAACCTATACGAACTTGCACAGGTCTGGTGTGAAGCATACGATTCAAAGACTGCAGGATCTGCATTGGGGCTTCCGCTTAAAACCACCGACGACTTTAATGAAAAGACCGTGCGCTCATCGCTAAAGGAAACATTTGATCTGATTATCGATGATCTGCAAAAGGCATCGCTGTTATTGCCCAGTAAACAAAAAAGTATCTACTGGGCTACTAAGGCTGCAGCATGGGCTTATTTAGCCCGCGTGTATCTCTATATGCATAACTATGAACAGGCTAAATTTTTTGCCGACAAATGTACCAGTGCAGGTTTTAGCTTGCTTGATTATCACCATATTAATGGTGCACCTGCTTTTCCATTTTCGGAAGACAATAATCCGGAAGTTATCTATCCACGTTATCTAACGACCGCATATTATTCCGTTAGTATAAAAGTAAGCCGTATGGACAGTGTGCTTTATAACAGCTACGAAGATGTGGATTTAAGAAAATCACTGTTTTTTAACAAGAATGCTAATGGTCTTTTCTTTAGGGGAGACTACGGTGGTGGGCTGGGAGGATCCTTCTGTGGGCCTACATTAGCCGAAATGTACTTGATACGGGCAGAATGTAATGCGAGGACCGGAAATGCGGCCGAGGCATATAGTACACTGCAAAAGTTCCTTGCACACCGGCTTGATAAAGTACAGTCTTTCTCTGAAGACGATATTTTGAGCAAGATATTACAGGAGCGCAGAAAGGAGCTTTTGAGACGTGGAGTGAGGTATGGTGATGTAAAGCGACTGAATAAGCTGGGGGCAGGTATCATCTTAAAAAGAATCATTAGGGACAAAGAATATCTTTTAAACCCTAATGATTCTCGAGCGAATATCTTAATTCCTCAAAATGTGATCGAGCGATCAGGTATCACTCAAAATCCACGTTAAGTTTATTCGCTTCTTTTTGAAGACGAGGCCTCTTGGACAGCAGCCAGATTACCTAAATCCTCCAGATGATCTTCGATCGCTTTGTCGGCGGGAACATCTAGGCTACAAGGGATCTCAGTTTTTTTACCACATGTGAAACCTGAGTTTTGTGATGGACTCCAGTTACTGGGGTTCATCACATTTGTTGCCAAATTAGTAGATGGTCCATTGTAATAAAAGGTCGTGGATGCCTTCGCTACTACAGGTGTTCCGTCCTTTTTCATCACTGCAACTGCTGCAAACGTTCCGATTGCCATCAGTGCCAAGATTAAAGTGAAGAGTGATGCCTTCACTGCAAAATTATTTTTCATCATAACCGTATGGAATTGATTATAATGCTAATTTAGACGCTAAGGTGATGTTTTACTATAGAATTGATTCCTCTGTTTAGGGCTTAGGTTCCTAATTTATAGGGATCAATTTCTATTTCCACCGGACTTATGCTCTGGTTGCAACGTTTTTATTTTTATTATACCAGCGGACAGTAATCCCGAGAAACTGGGCTATCTGTTGGTCGGTAAGTTTATAGCGGACAGATGAATATTGGAGATGAAACCAATCGATCAGCTCTTTACTACTGTGACAGCGGAATAAGTTTTCCTGTTTTTGATAATACTCAACTTCCTGCCAGAGCAAATAGTTGAAAAATGGTTGTAGCGCGGTAGTATGTCCCATATAATCGAAAGGTATCTCGATAATATGCCCACCTTCGGGAAAGATAATGTCCATTTTACTGCGCTGGAAAGCGAGCAGGCTGTCGGTCTTGAGTATCGTCTCACCGGATTGCCAGATACGGCTAAGTTTCGGTTCTTCGTCCCTTCTCTCATAACCGAGGGCATAACCTGTGTAAATAAAGCAAAGATGCTTAGCAATTCCTCCACGTTCAAGATAGATTTCTTTTTCTGCACAGTACTTGACTGTTACAAGTTGCCGCAAGAGTTTTTCCTGGTCATCTGTAAGATTTCGATAAGCTTCCAGATGCTTAATCAGCATCTTATATGATTCTCTATTTTCCATTACCTACATCTATTTTATTAACAAACTCATAAGAGATCAGCCCCTCCAGCAGAAATCCGGAAACAAGTTTAACATCACCCATCCGAAGGTAATAATCACCTTTTTTGTATTGTTTGATTTTTATAGATTCAAATAAATATGCTTTAGCCTCCTCGCTGATGGGGGCATAACGCGAAAGGTATTATGCTACTCGTTCCATTGTTTATAAGCTTTATTTTTGATGACCAACAGCTGTCATGTTCATCATTATAAAAACCAGAAGTCGTTTAAAGTTAAAAAGCTCTCCACAGACCGTACTCAAACCTGCAGAGAGTTCAATTTCTTACGATGAGATGAAAGCGCCATACTTATTTACTGATTTGTTCAATAGTATAGTATTGAAGATACGTGCTTATCTTATTTACTTATGGTATTGATAATTACTAAGTTATTTAAGTTAATTAACTTTTTGCCGCTAGTAATTTTCTAAGTAATAAGTCTTTTAATCAGAATCTCAGCATAATAGTTTATCTGTTTGAAGAAATACATCAAAAGATTGCACTAAAATTGCATGTGTTAACGAAAAATATATAATAGGATTAGAGGGGTAGTGTTTTTTTTAATAGATTGATATATTGTAAAAAGAAAATTACATAATAATAACTACTTGATTGGGTTGTTGATTTTATTTTCAGGAAATAATATTTATTTTTAGGGTTGCGCTAAACCAACTGTTAATATGATAAACCAAGATGAACTTTTTAAACTGATTTTAGTACACTTCAAGAATGTAACTGCCATGGACGATTGTATTGCAGGCATGATGCAGGTCACCACAGGAATGGCAGCAAGATGGAGAAAAGGACTGACGTTGATCACGTACGATAGATTGCAGTTATTGATTCAGGTTTTTAAGATCAGAACACATCAATTGTTTAACGTACCGGATGGAGCAGTCAGTATCCCCGCAGAATTTCAGTACATCAAGCTCGATGTTGAAACACCAGATCATTATTTGTATTACATTAAAACTATAGCAGACCAGCTGGAAGCAATGACTGCCGATCCGAATGCTTCCCTTTGGTTAAAGGCAGATGAAATTCCTGCTTTTCACTTATTGCCCTGTAAGAATCTCATTTATTTTATGCTGTTTGCTTATGTCCGCGACAGGATGAACTGTGATGCTCAATTTGAAGATTTTGTGGTTCAGATCAAAACATTGGATCTCGATCCAGTTTTAGATCGCATTAAAAATGCGTACGACCGCATACCAAGCATCGAGGTCTGGCACGACGGTGTATTCGACAACCTGTTATATCAGATCGAAAATGCCGAAATACTGGAACATTTTAAGCAGAGCACGACCAAAATGCAGTTGTTATCCGAACTCGACGACGTGCTAACAAAATGCCAGGATGAGATCAGTGTACAGCAAAAATCTTCAGGAGCAAAATTTGAATGCTATCGAAAGGAGATCCCAATCCGGATGGGCTATGGCCTAGCAAAACAGGAGAAGTGCGGACAGGTCACTATAAAAATAGACAGCATCAACAGCATGACCACAGAAAACCAGACGATCTTTTCCGAGTTCTCAAAATCGTTTAAGGCAACGCTGAATAAAGCCGTACCATTGGGTATTGGTCCCATACGGGACAGGACATTGTTTTTTCGGAAGTTAAAAGATAAAATAGCGCATACAAGGAATAAACTCAATTAATATAAACTATTTATTTATCGCTTCTTAACTTAAACCGCTTGTTTATCTAACTGCAGAAGGCATTTAAAAATGAACATATTGCGATAACTTGCGTACTCCGGCAAGGGTTGTAGGGCACAACCGCAAAGCTCATGGAAAAAAAACTCCAGCAACTGATCGAACAGCAGATCAGAACAAACATGTTAATGGAAAAACAAGTAGAAATGTTAGCCGCGATGTACAGCATGCTATCCAAGAAAGAACTTCAAAAGCTCAAAACCCTGATTTTGGACAATACAGATCTCAAAGAAGTGCTCAAAGTCGCCGATACGAAATTCTTTTCCGTCAAAAAACTGTTCAAGACCTACGAACTCGATAAAAAAGATTATTATCTGTTAGAAGATATCCTCACAACCCTAAAAAAACACGAAAAGAAAACAAAACCCTAGATAATCTTTTACTAGCACACTATGCCCCTAAAGCTGGTTAGCCAGCTTTTCTGACCCTCTCACTATTTCTAACCTGATAACTCCTCTAAACCACTCACCAATCTAACGAACAACCCTCTAACATGTCACTTGTTGACTGCGTTACTTCGTCACTCCCTAATAGCCGTAGGCTTATCCAATCGGCTTAGCGTTCCGACTGCGTAATTCCACATATGAAAAGGCGTTAAAAATGAATTTGTGTCTGAGTGCAAAGAGTTTAAATTCATTTAGCGTTTTCAAGGTGAAATAGCATAAAGGAATAAAGCCTTGATTTTTTTGATTACTTTTTTCATCAAGGAAAACTTCGAAGAGAATCTTGAGTGCCAATAAAATCAAATCCTTAACGAAAAAAAGTAATTGCCCGTCACAGCATTATTGACAAGCCTGTCGCGGCTCGAGCGACTAAATAACCACACAACATTGATCCTACAATCACTTTAGCGCCACACAACAAACAGCCTATGAGCACACAACAACGACACAACATCAACTAAGCAATCACCCCTAGCTGCACCCTACAACCACACAAGAAAGACCCTACCTCGAGCCTACGAACACATAACAAAACAGCCTTCCTTTGCCCTTGCTATGCACAAGTTGCGCACAGCAAACAAGCTTGGCCGAGTATAGGAGGGCTATAGCATCGATATAGGTGTTACACAAGAAAGAAAGCATTATTCATATTCCTTCATAATCATTCAGGTCACTTCATAATCCTTCACAGGGCAATCTGGAGCATGTTTTTGTCAATTTTAATGCAAATTTTTGTCTCAGTAAGTCGATCAAGGGGCCCCGGAAACACTTACAGGTAACAGATTTTAAACGCATTAAAAAAGTAAAATTATGGCAAAATCTAGAGACAACGTCGTGATGCAGGGTGCATCCGGCAGAATTGGAAAAACATTGGTATTCCGCCAAAAAGGAGATCAGACGATCATTGCACGCACAGGTAAAAAACGTGCCGATGGAAAACCCTATACAGAGAAACAGCTTAAAGTGCAGAACCGTTTTCTAGACGCTTCGCTCTATGCTAAAAAAGCAATTTTGGACAAACCGCTGAAGGCATTATATGAAGCAAAAGCCAATATCAATCAGACAGCCTACAACGTCGCTTTCAAAGATTACTTTACAGCACCTACGGTACGCCGTCTTGATGACCGGAACTACTTCGGTGAGATCGGAGATGTGATCAAGCTGATGATCAAAGATGTGCTCAAAGTAACGCAGGTTACGATTGATATTGTAGATAGCAGTGATACACTTATTGAAACAGGTGTGGCTACTGCCTTGGATGAAGGAGGCATCGAGTGGGAGTATATCGTCAAGGCAGACAATCTGGATTATGAAAATACCCGATATCGGATCAGTATGGTCGATACACCAGAAAATACCACTGTAGTATTGGTGGAATACGGGCAGGGCATGATCTAGAATTTATTTTTAACAGCATCATTATCAAGTTTTAGGTACTCCTAGGCAAACCTAGAGCTTGATATGATTTAATACTTAAATGATAAAAACAGATGGTAGAAAAACATACCCTACAGCTCCAGCGGATTTATGGAGCGCAGGGAACAAATGGAACAATAACCTTTCAGGGCGAGAAAATTTGCCATAGCATTGAACTGCCTTGGCGTAACAATATCACGCAGATCAGCTGTATTCCGGCAGGGAAGTATCGGTTAGAAAAAAGAAAATTCAAAAAACACGGCGAACAAATAGCAATCCCGGCAGTAATAGGGCGTGAAGCCATACTGATACATGTCGCAAACAATGCTTTAAAAGAGCTTCAGGGATGCATAGCGCCAGTAACGTATTTGTCAGGAGAAGGAAAGGGAGCCGAAAGCAAAAAAGCGTTGGAAAAGTTAAAATCCTTGGTATATAGTCTGTGGGATATGGAAGCAGAAGTGTATTTGCATATAAAATAACGAATAAACTTAGCACCGATAGACATAGTGCCGAAATGACACATTAACAGATAAGAGAATCTAACTATTTCTAACCAACTAACCCTCTCAGCGTTTCTTTGTTCACTCCGTCACTTGTCACTCCGTTACTAATCAACTAACTAACTTTTTAATAAACAGAAAACAAAATGAAAATTATCAAAACATGGAGCAAAATAGTACAGACCGTACTTATGGCACCCATAAAATTACCCGGAAAAGCCCTTAGCATCATCAAGTACATTGCATTGGGCCTGGGTATCATCGAAACAATGATCGATGATAAAGAAGAACAAAATGCGGACAGGCAACTTTCAAAACCACCAGATCAGGATGCGGAATCAAGGTTGGCAGAGCAGACTTTGGGTAGCGCGTTCGAAAAGGACAAAGTCAGATCATTATCTTCGGATCATGCAGACGTAGACAAAATGAAGACATCAGAAAATCAATTGTCAGACACATTAAAATTGGATCAAGGTATAATTGAATACGAATGGGAACCAGAAAGCTACGTAGTTGGAAATGGAGAGAATAACGAAACCAAACCGCAGGATAGTTTCGAAAAAGGAAAGGAGGTTCCCGATGAAGGCCAATGATATCCGTGTCGGTACATTAGGAGGAACAATCTGCTCCATATGGGCGAGCATTTCTTTCGGTGATATCCTGCAGACAGCCTGCATGGCTGCGATAGGAACCATCGTGAGCTACATCACCAGCCGATTGGTCTCCCGGATTAGAAAACGCTAAAGGAGAGAATAGCATGTGCAGCGCCTTGTCGTTGAATCTGCTAAGAGTATAGCACCTTCGGGTGCTTACTTTTTAACTAACTAACTAACTAACTAACTAACTAACTAACTAACTAACTTTCTAATAAACTCATAATTCCCGTCTTGTCACTACGTCACTGGTTTACTCCGTCACTATCTTCCTAACCCACTAACCCTTTTTATACTGACTACGTTACTATGTTACTTTTCACTTTGTCACTCATTTACTCCGTCACTATCTTTCTAACCTTTAAATTTTCCTAATGCTAAGTATATTAATGGTGTAAAATATTAATTTTTCAATTATTTTATTTAATTTTATCACCAATTGAAAAGTTTCATATTAGCCTGAAGCACTATTTTTATTAACTATCGCGTATATGCTATTTTTTTAACAGTACATATATATTAAATCCATACATTTTAATTGCTGGATCATAATTAATTATATCATATGATCATCCATTATAAACGAATTTTTATACGCTAAAAGGGCATTATTCAATATGTTAATCGACCTCCGTTGCATAGCAGCACAGGAAAATCCAGATATAAAATTTATAAAAAATCATGTGTAAAAAATTACTCTTTGCTACAATATTTTTATGTGCTGTAAACAATCTTAAGGCCCAAAATTTAGTCAACCTGTCCGGATGGGTCGCTGGTTCAGGCTCCGTCTCCGGATTTCAAGGGACTGGACTTCCTTCTGAAAATGAACGTATATGGAGTATAGGTCCTCATGGCAATCAGGTGGTTCTGTGGAGATGTAAGCCTAGTGGAGACCGCAATGGTGATGGAGGATTTGATGCTGCAGGGTTTAATATTGATCATCAAAAAATGTATCGTTTAAGTGTTTGGTTAAAAAAAAATAATTCACATGACGGCAACAGCTATTTGGGGTGCGGTTATGTCAATCATCTTTCTGGGCAACCAAACTCGAACGCGTATTTTTGGATGGGTGATCTTCCAGAATTGGACAAATGGTATTTGGTAGTGGGCTATATACATGCAAGTAATGATCCATCCACCGAAAGCTTTGGAGGTATTTACGATGGTGTTACTGGACAGAAAATTACCGCAATTACAGATTTTAAATTTCGCTCCGACAATCCAACTGTTATGATCCGTTCTTTCCTTTATGATGATCCCAATACAAATGACTGTCAATATATTTATGGACCGAGAATAGAAGAAGTGAATGGAAATGAACCCACTATCGCATCCTTGCTAAATTTTAATACCAATCAGGCTGATGCGTACTTTTCAGGTAAAGTTGGTGTTAAAACCAAAACGCCAGGTGAGTACGATTTGGCGGTAAACGGCAAAATCCGTAGCCATGAAATTAAGGTCGAAAGTACAGCGTCAACCTGGCCTGACTATGTATTCAAAAAGGAATATGATTTGAAACAACTGGATGCGGTTGAAGCATTCATTGTAAAAAATGGACATCTTCCAGAGGTGCCTAAAGCGAAAGATATTGAAGCAAACGGTGTTGAGCTAGGGGAGATGAATAAGATTCTATTAAAGAAAATCGAAGAATTGACGCTCTATATCATTCAGGAGAAAAAGTCTAATGCTGATCAGTTACTCGAATTAAAGAAAGAAATCGAAGATCTAAAAAAGAAGTAATCAGTATATGAAAAGAAAATTTACGTTTATACTAGCAATAGGTACTATAATCTGTTTGAGTGAAGCAAGAGGACAATCGGCTTATTTAAATGTACAAGATACAAGAAATAACCCTTCGTTACCTTCTGATTATAACGGGGTTCTTAAATTTAATTTTAAGAATGGTAATACTATTGGTTTTCCCTCAAGCACCTATGCTTATACTCTAGGATTACGTGGATGGGCAGATGATTCTGGAGGTCCATCTCATGAGTTTGCATTTCTACCAACTAAACTTTATCTAAGATCAGGTACAAATGCCGGAGGTTGGCAAGCATGGCGGGAGCTGTTGATAGCAAATACTGGAGGCTATTTTGGTATAGGCACAGATAATCCACGGGAAAAACTTGAAATTTTAGATGGTTCTCTAAAAATTGGAAATACTTCTTTTGGAAATAATTATGACAAATCACCAAAAAACTACACAACAGTTGGAAGTGATAAGCATGGTTCTCTTATTTTCGGTTCTAATGTTTTCATTGAAAGTTATAGTAATGTTAATCGTTCTTCATTACGTACTGCAATGGAACATTCATCAATGGCAGGTGCAGCTATAGTTTTACCAGGAAACCTGCAAAATAATCAAGGTTCAATTGTTTTTCACACAACTGCTCCAGCTGTAACGCAGGAAGATAAGCCATTCGATAGCCCACGTATGATCATTAATGCAGCTGGAAATGTAGGTATCGGTACCATTTCACCGCAAGAATTATTGTCCGTAAAAGGTAATATTCGTGCACATCAGATTAAAGTGGAGACCTCAAACTGGCCTGACTATGTTTTTCAACCTGATTATAATTTAAAGTCGTTAGAATCAGTTGAAAAATACATTAATGAGAATGGACATCTACCGGAGCTACCAAAAGCCGAAGTGATTCACAAAGAAGGTTATTCGCTTAATGAGATGGATAAGATTTTACTCAAGAAAATAGAAGAACTCACACTTTATATTATTCAGGAGAAAAAATCAAATGCGGAGCAGCTATTGAAATTGCAAAAAGAGATTGAAACATTAAAAATATCAAATAAGTAATCTTATGAAAAAGAGAATCACTTTAATTGCCTCAATTGGATTTTTATTCTGTTTGAATGAAGTAAAGGCACAAGCGCTATATCTTGGTATTGCTGATGAAAGAGACAGAGCTACAATACCAACAGATTATAATCGCGTATTAAAATCTGAGTTTAAGCGGGGGAATATTATTGGTTTACCCACAACGGCTTATGTCTATACGTTAGGGCTAAGAGGATGGTCTGATGATTCTGGTGGTCCTGCGCACGAAATGGCTTTTGCAGCCAATAAGCTTTATTTTAGATCAGGAACGACAGCTGCCGGTTGGGCAACGTGGAGACAGGTGTTAGTAACTAATAATGCCGGATTTGTAGGCATAGGTACCGATGCCCCAAAAGAAATGTTGTCTGTAAACGGTAATATCCGTGCCCATCAGATAAAAGTAGAAACAACCAATTGGCCTGACTATGTTTTTAAAGATGATTATCAGGTTCCAACATTAGTTGAAACCGAAAAGTTTATTAGAGAAAATGGCCACCTTCCAGAAGTTCCAAAAGCAGAAACAGTGGAAAAAGATGGCTATTCCTTAAATGATATGGATAAGATCCTGTTGAAAAAAGTGGAGGAACTGACTTTGATATTAATTGAAAAGGATAAGCTGTTGAAACAGCAAAATGATACTTTAGAAGAAGTACTTGTGAGGTTAAATAAATTGGAAGGGAAATAAGCTATGAAAAAAAGTATGAAAATTTTATGGAGTCTATTCTTATCGTTACCGATTACTGCTTTCGCGCAAACAACTTTTCCTGGAATAGATATTAGTTTAGGTACTCCGGCCTATGGAATAAATATTAAAACAAATTTTGGTCAATCAGGTGGATGGTCTCGGGGATATAATATTTCAAATCAGGATGGCACAGAGCGTCTTGTTGCATTCGGAGCTTTTGGGAGAATGGATAACGGTGTTTCAAAAATCAATTATGCATATGTAGGACGAGATTATAACGATACGTTTATGACCTTTTTACCAAATGGCTATGTAGGTGTTGGAACAGTTGCTCCAAAAGAAATGTTATCCGTAAATGGTAATATTAGAGCAAAGCAGATTAAAGTAGAAACCACAAACTGGCCAGATTATGTATTTAGCGAAAATTATCAATTACCTTCTCTAAAAGAAACGGAAAAATTCATTCAAACAAATGGACACCTTCCTGAAGTTCCAAAAGCTAGTGAAATAGAACAAAATGGAGTTGATTTAGGAGAATTGAATAAAATTTTACTTAAGAAAATGGAGGAAATGACCTTATATATGATTGATAAGGATAAAAGAATTCAGGCTTTAGAAGAAACTGTTAAAGCACTGAAAAAGTAATTTTCTATGCGTCATATTATAACATATCCACAAATTTTTGTCGATAATAATTTAAGCTAAAAAGATGATTAAAAATATTATTAAAACATCTCTATTACTTGGTTGTGCACTATTTCTCTTTACTCATAGTTATGGTCAACAAGTAACTAATGTTTTTCCTAACACTGGAAAGGTTGGGATAGGAACATTACAACCACGTGCATTTTTGGATGTTTCAAGCACTATTGCTGAAGGTCAATTAGGTACTGTCTTAGCTAGACTAACTGAAGGTAACCATGAGGGAGATGGAACCTTTTTAGGTGTTAGGGCCTATACTACACTACTTAATTCTGCGACTCCTGGGAAAAGCTTTGCCTTGGAGCATTCATTTTTCGGGCATGTGAATAATGCAATTAATTTTTTTCGAGGAAACGACATGTTTGGTGGTTTTATAACATTCAACACAAATACTAATATTGAGAGAATGCGTATTGATGGGGCTGGTAATGTATTGATAGGAACATCTGTTTCGGCAGGTGAAAAATTAGCGGTCAATGGAGATATTAGAGCGCGTCAAATCAAAGTAGAAACCACAAACTGGCCAGATTATGTATTCAACGAAAATTATCAATTACCTTCTCTAAAAGAAACTGAAAAATTCATTCAAACAAATGGACATCTTCCAGAAGTTCCAAAAGCAGAAACGGTAGAGAAAGAAGGTTACTCCTTAAATGAAATGGATAAGATCCTATTGAAAAAAATAGAGGAATTAACATTGCACATTATAGATCTGGATAAAACTAACCAGAAGCAACAACAGCTGATTGATAAATTATTACTAGAAAAAAAATAAAATAGATAAAATGAATAAATCATTTTGGAAAAGTATAATTCCATTTGTATGCTTAGTATGTAGTTATTTTAGTGGGCAAGCTCAAGTAACAACAGTATCGGGAGATTATATCCATAAGGTCATCAATGCGGCAGCGAATGGTCATTATACCAATTCATTGATACTCCTGCACGAAATCTATGATGGAACGCTAATCGGAGACAATTACACTGTAGGCACAATTGTAGCAAGAAGAGGTGCCGCTACAGATTTAAATCGACTTAATGTTGCCAATATTAATAGCTCATCAGCTTATAATGCAATCTATGCAAATTTAATTTCTAATGATGAAGATTCATTTTCTTGGAAATTAAAAACCTGTAAATATAACGGAAAGAGATACCTGGCACTTGACGTACCGTATCTTGGAGCCCATCATACACATGGTTTTCAATTCTCTGGATGGACAAGATCGACAGGAATGAGCTTGGAATTTGTGGTTTATGCTGTTAATGGTGTCCCACAAAATACCAATGTTTTATCGGAAATCGTAGATTATAAACCAACAAGACAGTTAACGCATTACGTGTCTAATTTTAATATTTTAGGTAAGGTGGGAATAGGTACTAATAATCCGACAGAGGAACTATCCGTCAACGGAAACATCCGTGCACACCAGATCAAAGTAGAAAGTACGGCTTCAACCTGGCCAGATTATGTTTTTAAAGATGATTACCAGATTCCGTCATTATTAGAAACTGAAAAGTTCATTAAAGAAAATGGACATCTCCCAGAAGTTCCAAAAGCAGAAACGGTAGAGAAAGAAGGTTACTCCTTAAATGATATGGATAAGACCTTATTGAAGAAAATCGAAGAAATTACATTGCATTTGATACAGAAAGACAAAGAAGTAAGCAAGCAGCGGGAGGAAATTGATAATCTGAAGAGCGTTATTGAGCAGCTGCAAGCGGAGATTAAAATGAAGAAATAATAGGTTATAATTAGAGAAATAAATGAATTATTCAATAAAAATCAATTCCAAATAATACAGATACTTATGAACATAAAACAATTGGTTGAAAACCTGAGAATACTTGTCGTCTTGGCTTTATTTTTTTTAATAAAACCGGTGCAGGCACAGGTTTATCCGGATATTGCTAGGGCATCATTTACCACTACACCGGTTAATGGAGTAAAGATTAAGACAAATATTCCATTTGCTCATGGAGCAGATATGGTGTCTTTAGAAATTAAAGGATATAGTTATGGAATCTCAGCTCCTTTGGATCTACATCTTTGTTTTTATATCTATTCAAATGATTATGGACCTTATTTCCATATTCCAAACATATCATCTTCGGGAGCACATACCCCAAAAATTCTACTCTCAGGTGAGGGAGGTAAAGTCGTTATTTTTATTGACGAGAAAGTCTATCATCAAAAATTGTATATAAATGCTTATTCTGGTTCAAATAAACCCACATATTATACAGGTTGGACTATAGTAGATGAGCCACTTACAGGACCTAACAGTGTAGAGCCCATTTACAAAAATAGTTTTAAAGGAGAAATCACATTACCTGGTGGAAAGTGGACAAGTGTTGGTAACGTAGGTATTGGGACTGATGCTCCATTAGAGAAACTTTCTGTCAATGGAAATATCAGAGCACATCAGATCAAAGTCGAAACTGCAAACTGGCCAGATTATGTTTTTAAGGATGACTATCAGCTAAAGTCTCTAAGTGAAACAGAAAAATTTATTCAAACAAATGGGCATCTTCCTGAAGTGCCAAAAGCAGAAATAATAGAAAAAGAAGGCTATTCTTTAAATGAAATGGATAAAATTCTACTAAAGAAAATTGAAGAGCTGACCCTGCATTTGATTGAAAAGGATAAGAGATTGGAAAAAGTAGAAAAGAAACTATTGGAGTATGAAGCCGTCAGTAAAAAATAGACGAAACAAATTTTGTTTTGAAATTACTTTATAAACATATTATAATGAAAAAGATAACTTTATTTCTTCTTTTGGGATTAGGAACGAATGCTGTTCTCGCACAAACAAATACTTTTCCAACGACTGGAAATGTGGGCATAGGGACCAGTTCTCCAACCAAAAATCTGGACGTCATAGGTACTGTGAAAGCAAATGAAATCAATTTCCCTGCTACGCTTTATAATTTTGATAGTGCTCCAAGAACGCAATTAGGTGCGATGAGCATTAAATTGTTTGATGATTATGTTACCTATAGACCTGGTGGTGTCAGTCCAGGATCAAACAGTTATGGAACTTTATTGGCCATGTATGGAAGGTTATCCCATTGGCAATCTGACATTTATTTAGGAGCTAATGATAAACGGATGTACTTCAGGATCAGTCAATGGACTGGCGGAGCATCTGAAAATGGAACCGGACAATTTAATAACTGGCGAGTTGTTTTGGATTCTCACAGTGATGTAAAATCAACTGGAAAATTACTGGTATCTGGTACTGGAAATCACATTATTAGTAATGGTAATGTAGGAATCGGAACAGAAAGTCCAAAAGAGAAACTTTCTATCAATGGAAATATCAGAGCACATCAGATCAAAGTCGAAACCACAACTGGCCAGACTATGTTTTTAAGGACGACTATAAACTATCATCTTTAGAAGATACTGAAAAAATTATTCAGGTAAATGGCCACCTGCCACAGGTTCCTAAGGCAGAAACAGTTGAAAAAGAAGGCTATTCTTTGAATGAAATGGATAAAATCCTATTAAAAAAAATTGAAGAACTGACATTACACCTTATTCGATTAGACAAAGAAAACAAAGAACTAAAGGAATTAATTTTAAGAAAGTAATTGTTTCAGTTTTTAATATGAAGGATAATAACTTTTACGGTCTCTAACGAAGCTCAAAAGCAAATTTTAAGCCTAGATATTTATTATTAGTGTTATGAATTTAATTAAGTTAAAGGATAAACTATATTGGAACAATGTTCCAGATCGTTGGTATTCGTTAGATGAGGGTTTAAAACCAGATGCTTGTATTTTATATAAAAATTATGCAAAATGGGAATTCTTCTATTTAGATGAGAAAGGAGATAGACATGAATTTAAAGTTTTTAGTGATGAGGATGATGCATATGACCATTTTTGGCAAAAAAATGGAATATCAATTGGAGGTTTTTCGAATAAAACCTAAAGACAGATAAAGTAGCCACCAGTAGAAGATACAGAAAATAGATATGACTCGATCTTATAAAGGATCGAGTCATATATTAATTTGTTTGCGTAAGACAAAGATATTAATTTGAATTGCAGACTTCCTTACTGTCCTCAGTAAAGTAAGCAGCTGAATGATATTACTTTCTGATTTCCTTAAGCGCTGTCTTCAATTCTAAAATAGCTTCATCTTGCTTCTTAGCATGATCGGCAGCTTGGAGCATATACAAAGTAAGCTCCTCAACTTTCTGGAGTAAAATCTTATTCATTTCTCCTAATGAAACACCGTCACGCTCGACAGTTGTCGCATTAGGGACATTTGGCAAATGTTTGTTTTCCGCTATAAATATTTTTAAATATTCCAATTTAGGTAAATCGTAATCTTGATCAAATACATAGTCAGGCCATGTCGTTGCGCTACTTTCTACCTTAATTTCGTGCGCACGGATATTTCCGTTAACCGATAATTTTTCTCCTGGTGTAGTCGTACCAATACCGAAATTCCCCTGCGCAATGTAATGATTGTCATTCCCCTGAACACGTAAACTCGAAGTCGTCCACAAAGGATCGTTTGCAAATTTAGAAGGGGTAAAATCTGGTATGACCGTAGCAGTGCCAATTGCAGGGAATTGTATTTGATTAGAGTTCTGAAGAGTCTGAACAATATTGCGACTATGGGTTACTCGAATGCGACATTGTAAATAAGGCTTCATTTTTAAATAGATGGGAACTCCTTTATTTGGATAGCCACTTTGTATTACACCAAGGTCGAATTCGGGACCAAATTCCAAATCAAAATACTTTTCCCCCGAGCTTTCTACTAAAATCATCTGCTTTTCGCCCCAATTGGCTCCAAAACCATAGCCTACATTAACAATGTATTTGGCATAAGCAGGAACGTAAGAATCCTGGAAAACCTCGACTAGAATACTACCTCCATTTTGCCAGTGGTGCGTATTAAAAGAAAGTGTCATCGGTTGAAAACGAGAAACTTTGTCGTCTTGGGAACCATAAACACCCAGTAGATTGCTGTTGATTAATGGGGTTTGGGACCAACTTCTGATAGGAATAATTAAAACTAAAAGTAATAAAAGGATAAATTTAAATGTTTTCATTGCGATTATATATAAAATGGTTTCTTAACTACGAAGATACATTTATTAATAATATCTTAGACTTTATGAGCGCACTGTGGAATTATTGGCGATAAATAAGCCCATTTTTTTAAATTTTTTCCCGGTTATGCGTAATTAATTTTTCCTTTAGACTAAAATCTTTATATTAGCACTGCCTAAGTAGATTTAGGTGTCAAAAGATTTATGAAAAGTATTTGGAAGAAAAAATTAAAGGCATATAGTTTGACCGAAATTTTAGTCGTAATGGTTATTATTGGCATCTTGGTATTGTTAGCCTTACCAAACTTAATGCCGTTGATAACGAAGGCGAAAAACACGGAAGCTAAGGTACAGCTACAGCATCTGCAGACCCTGGAAAAAAACTATTTTTATGAAAAGTCTAAGTATAGCACATCGCTGGACGATATCGGTTTCATACAAGAAAAGTTAAGCACGGATGGAAATGATGGTAAAGCAAATTACCGTATTGAAGTTGTACAGGCAGATCAGAATTCATTTTTAGGAAGAGCAACTGCAGTTGTAGATTTCGATGGGGATGGTGTTTTTAATGTTTGGGAAATAGATCAAGATAAAAATCTAAAGGAAGTAACACCAGATTAGCATGTTGGTGCAAGCAACCATCTACAGCTGTTTGTTAGCGATAGCCTTTTTTGATTTTAAAATGCGTGCAGTGTATACCTGGCTTTTTCCTATTTTAGGAATAAGCCTTTTATGCTTAAAAATGTTGGAGTTAAGACCTGTCTTTTTAGACGGACAGATCGCAATAAATTTGCTCTTTCTGCTTATCCAGTTTGCGGTGTTGCAACTTTACTTTAAGATCAAAACGGGTGTGTGGGGGCAGATAATGGATAAAAAAATGGGTTGGGGAGATGTTGCATTTTTATTATGCATAGCCTTATATCTCCCTTTTCTGCTTTTTTTTACCTTTTATGTGATCAGCCTCATTATAATCCTAGGCATGACGGCAGCGTTGCCGAGATGGCGAAAAAGCAATATCGGTATTCCATTGGCAGGCTGTCAGGCATTGCTTTTTGGATTTTGCTTGGCCTTGGAAAAGTTGAATGTGCTCGATTGGGAAACCTTATTGATCAATGGAATAGAAAAATTAGCGTTATAAATAGCTATATATTATCGAATTAGACTAATACAAAAGACTTAAATTATAAAGTGGGGAAAGAACCTATATTTTCATCCGAAGTACTGCATAGCATTTCACGGGATATTGCATGGCATTACCGTGTCATACCGTATGATATAAAAGAGAACGAAATTCACTTTTATATGGACGAGGCTGGAGATAAACGTGCTCTCGAAGATGAACTCGCCATCATGTTTGACGAAAAGATTTTCTTAATAGAAACTCCAGGAACACAGATCGAACTTTGGCTCAATAAATATTATTTTGGAGAAAAGGTGACCGAACAGCAGGATTTTGTCAAAAATCTGGTTTTCAATACTGATTTCCTTGATAACCTGATATTCGAAGCTAAGCAGTTAAAAAGTAGTGATATTCATATCGAAACATATGAAAACCGTTGCCGTGTGCGGGTGCGTATAGATGGTATGATGGTGGAACGCTATGTGCTGCAGAAAGAAGATTACCCGGCTTTGATCAACAAGATCAAAATCATGGCAAATCTTGATATTGCAGAAAAAAGATTACCTCAGGATGGGCGTATTCATTACCGTAGAAATCAGGATCAGTTCGATATTCGTGTTTCCGTATTGCCGACACTCCATGGGGAAAAAGTTGTATTGCGTCTTTTGAACAATAATGCAACAAATATCCAGTTGGATGCATTAGGCATGTCCGATGAAGATTACGAAAATTATCTTCACGGTGTCAAGAAACCAAATGGAATTCTGTTAATCAGCGGGCCAACAGGGTCTGGGAAAACAACAACTTTGTATGCAACCTTAAAGCATCTGAATAAAACAACTAACAATATTCTGACCATTGAAGACCCCATCGAGTATACACTAGAAGGCGTTAATCAGGTACAACTAAAAGAAAACATCGGATTATCATTCGGAGCTGCACTCCGTACCTTCTTACGCCAGGATCCGGACATCATTATGGTCGGGGAGATCCGGGATCCTGATACTGCGAATATGGCAATCAGAGCAGCGCTGACAGGTCACTTGGTGTTATCAACGATTCACACAAATTCCGCTTGGGGAACAGTTTCACGGTTGATTGATATGGGGATACCTAATTTCCTAATAGCAAATACATTAAATACAACTGTTGCGCAACGCCTTGTAAGAACGCTTTGTCCTTCATGTAAGGAGATACAGCCGATGCTGGAAGCGCAGTATCCTAAACAATTTAAGCCTTATTTTCATGTTGAGCAACAGGCCGTAGCCGTAGGCTGTCCGAGCTGTTACTATACCGGATTTAAGGGACGTCAAGCCGTATATGAAATTATCCCAATGGATCAAGGTCTCGTAGATGAAATAAAAAAAGGAAATATGCAGGTCGATGAGCTGCTTAAAGAAAGAAAAATAAAAACTTTGGGGGAAAATGCATTTGAATTATTCGCCCAGCAGCAAACCACATTAGAAGAAATCTATCCGCTTTTGTTCAATTATTAAACATGAATTTTAAAATTATTATAATCACTATTTTGATTAGTTTATGTGCCTTCACAAAAGGAATGGCACAGACGGCTGATGAAAATTTTCAACGTGTACAGCAGCGACTTGATGCATTGGCTATGACAGTGCCGGGGCTAGAGAAAAAAGTAAAATTGTCGGTATCAGGGGTATCTGCACAGGAATTCCTCCGAGCATTGGCGCAGTCCAATGATCTCAATATCAACATCGATCCAAGTGTTAACTTCAGCATTGCGAATAACTTTACAGGTGAAACGGCGAAGAACGTTTTGCTCTTCCTTGCGAAGACTTATGGGTTGGATATTAATGTGATAGGGTCGATTATGTCAATTAATAAATTACCTAACGCACGTCCAGTATATCAAGCTAAAGAAGTAAAAGTGCAGTACAACCCGCAAAATAATGGATTGAGCTACGATCTTCAAAATGATACATTATCTAAAGTAGCGCAGCGGATAAGTGCATTATCAGGTAAAAACCTTATTGTACCAACCAACCTGTTGCAAAAGACAATAACAGGCTTTATGTCGGAAGCGCCATTTGAAACGGCATTGGAAAAATTGGCCTATGTAAACGGTCTGAAGTATAAGAAGACAAATGATGAGGTATATGTGTTTGAAGCACTGATCCCAGGCGAAGAATTGTTCATTAATGATGATCAGCAGACAGACGTTCGTTTCCGTCCAGGAAATGTGAACAATGGAGCCAATGGCATGAACAACGGAATGGGAGATATGAATGGTATGCAGGGGGGACAGCCAATGGGAGGTCAGCCCGGAAACTATGCGATGTATGGCAAAAACCAAAATGGTAAAGGAAAGCTGTTTACCATTCAGGCATCCAATACTCCAATTATAGAATTGATTAAACGTGCCTCAGAAGAAGCGAACGTAAATTATTTTATCTATAGTCAGATCGATGGTAGTATCACAACGAGTGTTAAAGACATTTCATTTGACCAGTTTTTAACTTCGATCTTCCAGGGGACACCTTATACCTATAAGGTCGATGACGGGATGTACTTGATTGGTAATCGTCGTAATGAAGGGCTACGTGAAAATAAGATTATCCATTTACAGCACCGTTCCCTTGATACCATGATGACCATGATTCCGATGGACTGGCGTAAAGATGTCGAGATTAAAGAATTCAGGGAACAGAACATGCTTCTGTTATCAGGTTCTGGACCACAGATCCGAGAGATCGAACAATATATTAAAAAATTGGATAAAATGGTTCCGATGGTACTGATTGAAGTCACCATGCTGGATATTCAAAAAGGAAATACATTAAAAACAGGAATCAGCATGGGTGTTGCAGATTCCATTCCTAAAGTAGGCGGAAGTATAGCTGATGGAATGGTATTTGGTTCCGGATCCATTAATCGGTTTCTATCCCAATTGGGTAAGAACAACTCCTTTAATATCGGAAAGGTAACACCTAATTTTTACGTCCGTTTACAGGCATTGGAAGAAAATAAAAATGTGGAAATGCGTTCGGTACCTAAACTTTCGACATTGAATGGTCACCACGCAAGCCTAAGTATCGGTAGTAAGCAGTATTATAAAACACAGACGCAGAACGTTATTCCTTCTTTACAGACCACTACGGTTACGACAGATCAATTTACAGCTGTTGATGCAAATTTGAAAATTGATATTTGGCCTGTTATTGCAGGTGATGATCAGATTACCTTAAAAATCAAAGTGGATATATCCGATTTCATAGGAAGTCCAGCTAAAAACGAGCCGCCACCGACTTCGAATAGTAAATTTGAATCCATCATCCGTGCGCGTAATGAAGATATGATTGTCTTGGGTGGTATTGAGCGAACAGAAAATGGCAACAGCGGCCGTGGTATTCCAATTTTGTCACGTATTCCGATTCTGAAATGGTTATTCAGTAGCCGTGAGAAAACAACGAAAAAAGTAGTTTCGGTGGTTTTTATTAAGGCTACGATTATTTATTAAACAAGAACATGCTAGAGCGCCTGAAGCAATTTTACCAGTTATCGCAGTATTTGGGAATATCCTACCGCCAGGAAGGTGATCAGGAGATTTTCCGATGCTGTACCATACAGCGCACAAAAGATAGCCTGGAAATCGAAAATACAGTAACTTATCTGGGTTGGGAAAAGTTGTCCGCAGTAAAAGATAAGCTTGTTCCGGTGTCCTTACATATTGATAGCCGTCAGGTACTTTTCAAAGAATATACAGGTCAGATTGTCGATGACGAATCCATCAAGAATATTTTCCCAAGTTACGATGCGGATCGCTTTTTCAAACAGGAGCTGCAGGGCAAAGATCGCTCTTGGTACGCATTTGTGAGGAAAGACTATGTCGCCAACTTAATACAGCGTTTCCTGCAAGAAGGCTTTACCATCATATCCGTATCAATAGGTCCCTTTATCTTGGATCATATTTTAGCACAGCTCAACAGTTATGAAAATCGTTATACACTGGACAAGCATTTTATCGAAATTGATGCCGACAAAGAAACATGGAAACACTATTCTTATAGTGACACACATACGAGTACATTCGCGATTAAAGTAGGTGACCAGCCCATCAAGCAGGAATATGTCATGGCCTATGCTGCCGCGTTTAGCGCTTTAATGGCTAAAGATCTACAGGATTACAGTCTTGCAGAACCGACGGTTAAAGATGCCTTTGTAACGGCAATAGAAAAAAAGAAGTTTAAAACTAACCTCTTAATATTTATAGGTGTATTCTTTTTTCTTTTGATGGTAAATGCGTTGCTGTTCAATATGTACTATACAGAAAATGAGAGCCTAGGCAATCGGGTCAGTACACAGCAGTCAACCGTGAAGGATTTAGGTAAGATCGAACAGGAGATTAAAACAAATGAAGAACTAATTACGCAGATCGGCTGGAATGGAGGTGTCTCAAAAGCATTTTTATTGGATAAGATCGGCGCTTCAATGCGCAATTTCAGTTCGATCAATTTGACACAGATACAGATTAATCCGCAGCAAAAAGTAAGTGGAACCAAAACTGTACAATATCCGCAGGTTCTACTGATAAAAGGCACCTGTTTATCTTTAAATATTTTGAATGAATGGATTCGGGGTCTAAAAGACTATAAATGGATCGAGAAAGTTAATATCGAAGAATACGGCAGTAAACAGGTAGGCGAAACTAGTGAAGCTTTTACATTAAAAATAGAATACAATGATCAAGTGGAAGGAAATTGATTATAGAAAGCGGAACAAACTGCTTTATGCAGGAGCAGCACTGATGTTGCTCTTAGCATGGATTCTTGCCTTTCAGAAAACGTACAATGCCTATCAGATCAACAAGCAATTGTCCGCACAGGTCGGCAATGATGTGAGTCATAATGCGCAATACCAGCTTGTCAGTAAAGCAAAAATAATGGATAGCCTGGCAAAGGTATATCAAACAGATTCAACAAGCTGGAATGATAATTTTTTATCTAACGCAAGCCGTGCAGTCAACAGTCCTGCAATACAGGTCTATTTCAACAATCGTCCAGCAAAAGGAGCACAGCTGCAGAGCGATACAACAGCAGTACGAAATAAGACGCTGACCATAAAAGGAGATTATCGTGCCATCGTACAGTCTATCAGTGAACTGGAGAAAATAACCACCTTAGGATATTTATCTGCTGTCAACCTTAAAATGGACACAAAGAAAGTTAGTCCCGATCAAAAGAAAGTAATAGAAGGCGAGCTTGGATTCAAGGTACTGCAACTTCAATAACAAATTCCAATATTAAACTTAATAAAAATTCTTAATGATGAAAATTATCTTCTTCTCCGGATTATTACTATGCGCAAGTTTTTGTCAAGCACAGACAGGAAGCTTTGTCTATGACACACGATCTGACGTGTATTTTACTTATCCTCCTAGAGGAGCAGGTGGACGAGCTCTAGTACATGATTTAGATAATGTCTTGACCTTAAATTATGACGGAGACTTTACAGGAGGATCAAAAATTGGCAAAACCTTATTTGTAGGTAATAATTTTCAGGTTGGAATAGGAACAAGTACGCCAAGAGAAGCATTGCATATTGAAAATGGATCTTTATTGGTTAAGAAAAATTTAATAGGTGATTTAGGTGCTCAGCTGACCTTGACAAATGAATTCGGCAATCTGAATGGTGCAGTAAGATTAAACCTTAATAATGGGGGAGCTGTTAGTTGGATTAAGGGAATCGTAACAGGAGCGAATATAAGTACAGGAAGTGCAATCGCTTTTGGCGTGCCATCTACTGCAAGTGAAGGTAACGAAGTGATGAGAATTACGGGAAATGGATTTTTAGGAATAGGTACGACTAGTCCTGAACATAAACTGGATATTGTTGGAACAGCAAGAGCACATCAAATAATAGTCAATACGCAAAAAACAGCTGATTTTGTTTTTGAACCAGACTACAAAAATCCTAGCCTAGAGCAAATAGATGCATTTATTAATACAAATAAACATCTCCCAGGAATCCAAAGTGCAGCGCAAATGGAGAAAGAAGGACTAAATGTAGGGCAGTTTCAAATTGATCTGTTGCAGAAGATTGAAGAATTGACACTTCATCTTATTGAAAAAGATAAACAGATCAAAGAGCAAAAAAGTGAATTGGATGCGATCAAAGAAAATCTGAAGCTTTTAAATGAAAAACTAAAATTGTAACTCTATAATTATTATTTTATGGCAAAAAAACGGGTATTATTTTTTCTTTTACTAATGATAGTAATACCGCTGTCAACAGTGAAAGCACAACATTTCTTGGAGAAATCATTTTTACTGGTTTTTCCAAATGGTGTAGCAAAGCAAGTTGCATATATCAATATTCCAAAAGGAGTTCCATTTGCAGGAAACTTTGAGGTTGAAGTAACAGGAACTTTTGGAAGTCAAATCAGTCGAGGACTGCTAAGTAAACGAACAGACATTATTTATAATGGAACCTTCGGTTCTTACTTTAATCAGAGTTCTGTCGTTACTGAAGCTAGTGAGCCATTGGCAGCACAATGGAATATTGGTGATTTTGATCCGGAAACTTCTCAGATTCCGATTTACCACTTGGCATCTACCAGTAATCAAATCGGAGTGAAGATCAGATTTCATATAATACAAGAAGCTTCTGTCCCAAGATTGCAAAATGGTTTAACTGTAACTGACCCTATTGTGGTAGATAACAGTGTGACTAGACCATTTAAATATTTCAACGAATCACGTATAGGAATAGGCACCAACAGTCCTGAACATAAACTGGATATTGTTGGAACAGCAAGAGCACATGAAATAATAGTCAATACGCAAAAAACTGCTGATTTTGTTTTTGCACCAGACTACAAAAATCCTAGCTTAGAGCAAATAGATGCCTTTATTAATGCAAATAAACATCTTCCAGGGATTCAAAGTGCCGTTCAAATGGAGAAAGAAGGATTAAATGTAGGACAGTTTCAAATTGATCTGTTGCAGAAGATTGAAGAATTGACACTTCATCTTATTGAAAAGAACAAGGAGATGAAAAGTTTAAAGGAAAATATGAAGGTCATGCAACAAGAAATAGATTCGTTAAAAAATAACAAAAAGTCACTTTACAGATAAATAGCGGATTGCTTTTTGTGAATCTATCAACAAAGCAAAATATTAGCAATAGCAAATACCTAGTATAAACTAACGATAAACATGAATGAAAATACAATTCTTAACTTTAGTTCTGATTATTGTTAATTTGCTGAATGTGAGAGCGCAATTAACAGGATCAATAATTGTTGGTGGCGATTTAAATAAATTTTATCCCGTATCCTGGAAAGATGGGAATTTTACACTAAATAAGCCCAGTGAATTAATTATAGGACGTAGTAATATTCATACAGACGAGTTGTGGAAAGGTTCAGTAATGGCTGTTATTTCTTATCATGTGAGCAATGGAGGGCATGGTTCTGAATTTATTGATGTTAAATTGAAATCTTCTTATGACTTGAGTACGTATAAATCATTTATTGGAGGATGGGCAGACGCAACCTCAAAAGGTCAGGTAAACGAAATCATTGTCTGGTTAAGAGGCGGGACAACATACTATTATTCTGCTAATACGGAAGTAGCTCCTCAAGTTTATGATGGTATTCAACATAGTCTTCCATATGTCACAGTAATAGGTCAAATGGTTTTTAATGAAAAGAGTGCTGAAGACAATTACGTATTTGCAAACAGTAATTTGTTCTCTAATCCACTTCATGTCTTGTCTTCTCAAGCAAATTACTTTGAAGGCAATGTTGGTTTGGGAAAACGTAATCCGACGGATAAATTAGAAGTAAATGGCAATATCAGAGCACAGCAAATCAAAGATGAAATGGAAAACTGGCCAGATTTTGTTTTTGAAGAAGATTACAAATTGACTACTCTCAAAGATGTTGAAACCTTTATAAAAGAAAACAAACACCTTCCGGGTGTTCCAAAAGCTAAGGAAATTGAAGAAAATGGACTATCGTTAGGTGAAATGGTTCGCATTCTAATGCAGAAAAATGAAGAACTCACATTGCACTTAATTGAAAAAGATAAACAGATAAGAGATCAGCAATGCGAGATAAAGTCAATAACAGAAAATCTTAAGTGTTTAAATGAAAAAATAAAATAATTCCCAGTTATAAATTATATAATAGAAATATAAATCATCAAATTAATAATTGTATAAACAAATTATTAAACAATTAGATATGAAAAAGTTGAACGCAGTAGTATTAGGCATTGCCTGTTTTTTTTATGCAAAAGCAAGTCATGCCCAGACAGCATTAAATACAGCAGGCAGTTACGTTTGGAATAGCACAAATGCACCAAAGACTTTCAATGGAAAGTTACAGTTCTCCTTTGTTCAAAGTACTGAAGGATTTCCAAGTTATGGAACAGTTCTGGCAGGAGGTGGATATAACAATACGCAGGACGGCTCGGCCTTTCAGATATATTTTCCTTATTCAGAGCAATATGGAGGTAAAACCCCAAGGGTAAGATTAGGATTGTATAATAATCAAGGTTGGTCAGATTGGCAATCATTTTATACAAGTGCAAATGCCAATAACATCGATACGGACTGGACTGCTCGAAAGGTATATGTGGTTGATAAGATTGGAATTGGAGTTCAAAACCCGACGGAGAAATTAGCTGTCAATGGTAAGATCCGGGCAACAGAAATCAAAGTCGATTCCGGACCATGGCCAGATTTTGTTTTTGAAGAAGATTACAAATTGACTCCTCTCAAAGATGTTGAAACCTTTATAAAAGAAAACAAACACCTTCCTGGTGTTCCAAAAGCCAAAGATATAGAAGAGGATGGACTATCGTTAGGTGAAATGGTTCGCATTCTAATGCAGAAAAATGAAGAACTCACATTGCACTTAATTGATAAAGACAAAAAAATCGAAGATCAGAACAACCGTATTCAAAAATTAGAAACTTTAATGAATAAATTGGTTAAGTAGCATATATCTTATTTTTTTGTAGAAAAGACCATATCAATCCAATGCTATATATATTAAAATAATGCGTAATCGTAAATTTATATGGATCACTTCCATAGCATCAGCAGTATGCTGTACAAATGTAAAAGCCCAAGTAGCAAATGTGTTTCCAGCAACTGGTAAAGTGGGGATAGGAACAGTTGCACCCACAGAATTATTACAGATTAATGGGAATGTTAAATCCTTCAAAAGTATTATTATAAATGAAGCCGGTAGGTCCGTTGAAATTTCACCAACAGAAATTACTTCGGGTTTAGGAACAATTGATCCGAAAAAAAGAACACTGCATTATGAGATTGCATCAAATTGGGATGCGTCTCAGATACAGCTTAGGACAGGATCTACTTATTTACAAAACACAATAAGAATACAAACAGATTATAATGGAGTAAGTTTAGATGGTAAAGGGGGAGTTTATTTCGGTCTCTATAATACGGATACGCATGTCATGCTGTCAAATGGTAATGTGGGGATTGGTACGCTCGAACCAACAGAAAGGTTGTCCGTTAAGGGAAATATCAGAGCTCAACAGGTAAAAGTAGAAATGGCAAACTGGCCGGATTATGTCTTCGAAGAAACATATCAACTTCCGAGTTTGAAAGACACAGAAACCTTTATAAAAGAACACAAACACCTTCCAGGTGTACCAAAAGCCAAAGAAATAGAAGAAGATGGACTATCGCTAGGTGAAATGAATAAAATCCTGATGCAGAAAGTAGAGGAATTGACTTTGTATCTCATAGAGAAAGATAAGGAAATGAAAATCATTCAAAATGAATTAGAAATCTTTAAAAATAGGAATTATGAAAAAAATTAGAATCTTAGTTTTCGTACTTTTTTTATTGGCTTCATATGATGTCAATGCTCAACAATTTTTTAATGGGACCGTAAATACAACCTCTACAATAAATAGAAGTGGTAATGTTGTGATAGGAAATGCATTATTTAGAAGTACAACCAGCGGTGTGCAGGTGCTTGAGCATAATAATGAGATTGGAGATTTTTACATCAGGAGTGTTGCATTTAATGTACCTAATGACACTGGTAATTTAATTTTGAATGATATCGCCGGATTTGTTGGGATAGGCACAAGTAAGCCCCAAGAAAAACTTTCTGTCAATGGAAATATAAGAGCTCAACAGGTAAAAGTAGAAATGGCAAACTGGCCGGATTATGTTTTTGAAGAATCTTATCAACTTCCGAGTCTCAAAGAAACAGAAGCTTTTGTGAAATTAAACAAACATCTTCCAGGTGTTCCAAAAGCCAAAGAAATAGAAGAGGATGGATTATCGCTCGGTGAGATGAATAAAATCCTGATGCAGAAAGTCGAGGAATTGACCTTACATTTAATCAATAAGGATAAGGAAATATCGCAACTGAAAGAAACGAACATTGATCAGTATACTGAATTTTCAAAACGATTAAGTGATATCGAAAAAGCACTAAGTAAATGAAATATGAACGAAAATGGGGCTTGCATTATAGCAAGCCCCATTTTTTATTTACCAGCTTTTAAAGCCTTCATTTCAGCTTTTAGGTCACGGATCTCTTTATGTTGGTCAATAAGATAAAGCGTCAGCTCCTCCACCTTTTGAAGCAATTGCTTGTTTAACTCACCAAGCTCAACGCCTTCTTTTTCAACCTGCAATGCTGAACTAACATTTGGTAGATGTTTATTAGTCTTTACGAATTGCTCCAGACTATCTAACGGGGTCAAAGCATAACCTTCCTGGAATACATAATCGGGCCAAGGACCGGCATCAACTCTGATTTCCTGCGCACGGATCTTACCGTTAACTGCCAGCTTTTCGGAAGGTGTAGGAGTGCCGATTCCAACATTGCCGTTAGAAGCAGCTTTAATAGCTAAAATGCCTCCAGTGCTTTCAATGGTATTACCAACGATTAAATCCCAATCATATGTCATTGGTAGTAACTTAACTTGATTAGGCTCATTCGCCATCGGTAGATTTAGAAGTGTATAGCCCAAATTAGCATTGATGGAACGGATCTTAATGTTAACAGGTAATGTTGTTGCGTTTCCTAGGGTATTTATTGCTCGAATTCGAAAAGACTTAGTTCCAGAATTATGATCAACAGTAAAATTAAAACCATCAGTGGCATAAATATTATTATTGATTCGACCCGCCTCACGCCACACATTAGGATTGCTATGTGAGGAAGAAGCGATATGGGTAGCGGCGGCGGCCATATAGCCTCTATCATAAGAAATCGATATTTCATAAAAAGAAGAGGATGCTGCGGCTGTGGGCATTGCCTTGGCAAATTCAATATAATCACCAATTTTATAATTACTGGGGAAAGTAACACTGGTCTCTAAATAGTCTTTGGTATTTTGAGCAAAAACAGCTGGTAGCGCAACTATCCAGCTTAGAAATAAAATGATTTTTTTCATAAAAATATATAACGATTAAAAACTATTGCTCATCTGGAACATTGGAAGATACATGGCGATCAGAATCAACCCCACAACTAAACCTAAAAAAATAATAATAAAGGGTTCCAGTAAACTGGATAGGGTTGATGTCTTATATTCCACCTCCTCCGTTAATTGACTCGAAATTTTCTCAAAAAAGAAATCCAGTCGGTTGACTTCTTCTCCAACACGGATCAGCTGGACAGTCTTGGCCGGATAAAAGGGAAATTTAGCGAGTGACGCATGTAACGATTCTCCCTGTAAAATATACTGCTCGGTTTCCTGAAGTGATTGTGCGATCGGATAAAAATCGGTCATCTGCTGTACAAGCTGGATAGATTGCAATAGCGGTGTATTGGTGCTGACCAGTAAGCGCATCGTGTTAGCAAATCGGGCAAGATGAATCTTGCGAATGATATCTCCAAATAATGGTAAACGCAGCTGAATGATGGACGACCATTTGCGGTACCATAACTTCTTTCTATTGACGTAGAAAAAGAGAAATATCCCAAGTACAATAAGGAAACCCCACCAGAACGTACGGTCTAAAAATAGGGATATATTTAAAATAAGTGCCGTAATAGTAGGAAGCTCCCCTCCGAAGCGGGTAAAAACATCGGCAAACATCGGCACCACAAACTTGAGCATAAAGAATACAGCTCCTAATGAAGTCGTCATGACGATCGCTGGATAGGTGAGGGCAGAAACGATCTTGCGTCGTTGGCTGATCTTACTTTTGTAAAATGAGCCTAATTCCTTCATTACCTCGCCCAATCTTCCTGTTTCCTCACCGATTCGGATGCTGAAATACTCATAGCTGCTGAAACGTCCGCTATTTTGGATCGCTTCAGATAAGCTTTCACCTTTTAAAACCGCCTCTTTGATGGCATGGAAAGTTTTGCCGTCTTTGTTGTTTTTATGGTCTAATAAAAGCAGATCAAAGGCCGTTTTAAGATCTACACCCGACAGCAGTAATGTACTAAACTCGAGATAAAACTCTTCCTTTTTCTTATCGGAAAGTTGTCCGTTCCCAAAAGAGATATCCCGGTTCAGAAAACCCATCAGATCAAAATCTTTCTGATCTCCAGAACTAGAAACTGGGGCCTTTTTATTTTTTTTATATTTTGATATGTCAATTTGTGGCATAACAACTTGGTTTTAATCTTGTTTAGTATTCGCAATCTGCATCAATTGTTGAGCAGCATACTTTTTATCCAGGATGAAGGTGTGCTCTTCTTTATCGTAGGTAACAGTTACCTGAAATTCATCGATACAGGTTGGACTTGGACGTGAGGTATTGCGATATAGACCATCAATAGCCAATGTCTTGAAATTAAAAGTATCCGTTTGCTGTTGGTAATGATCCCGTGCGATATAATTTTCACTGAAAACATAATGTACAGTTCCAGCACTGTCCAAGAGCTGCAGTTCGTTTTCTGCATAAAAAACTGCTTGGGCTTGGTCCATATCTTTTTTAAGCAAATGCTGGAATAGACTGAAGCTGAATTGTTCCTGCTTTTCCCGTTGCTGACTTAAATAGAGCCTTTGAAAAAACTGGAACATATAAAATGCCATCCCGATACAGATTGCCGCAATTAGCATCGCTATACTGAGCTCCATAAGTGTAAAGGCCTTTAGTTTTTTAGTTTGCATGTTCCAGTTCCTTTATCACTATCAAACTATCAATAATCTTTCCGTTGTCGGATAATTGTGCTGTCACTTTAATCCGTACACGATCGGAATAAGTAGAAACATCTTCCAGCTCTACCATATAATAAATACCCGCTTTCTCAAATTGCTGTTCCCGATCTTCCTCTAAAGCATGATGTGCCAGTACGGCCATCTCATGGGCAATTACTTTAGACTGTTTACTTTTAGATGAACGAACGAGGTTCGTAAAGATCATCATTCCAATGCCGAAAACAAGCAAAAGAATAACCATTGAAATCAAGACTTCAACCAGAGAGGAGGCACGGACGGTATGGTTCAATTTAAATTTCATGATACCATTTAATCGGTTTATTAAACACTTTCCCTTTATCGTTATTTTGCAGATACGAGCTGATGAAGTAAGGCGAACGTTTTGATCGGTCAAAAGTCACATCAACCAAAAAGTTCTCATAGAGAGACGAAGGACTCTTATACAGAAAGCGATAACAGGCGATCTTACCCGAGACCTGGAAACCCTTCGCATAATCTAATAGACCGGTAATATAGAGATCTCCTTCAACGCGACAGTCCTTTCCAAAACTGGCAATCGGAGGGATGTCAGATCGTTCCTGCTCATAAAGAAAAACCGTTCCTGCAAGTTCACACTGTTTACCAATGCTGATTTTTGAATTGCTATCCTTCTCCGAAATCAATCCAATGGTTGATGGATAAAGCAGGTTGACTTTATCCTCTAAGACGATCGAATCTGTGGCGAAAAATTGCGCATTTCCATTAAAACCGGTTTCGATACGGATACTTGGAGCAATCACAATAATATCATCCAGATGACTGGAAGATGAAATACGAATGGTTGTATCGGATACGACAATAATATTGCCGGTTAAACTATCCTGTATAAAAGATGACCCTGAAACCCGATAAGTTTGTGTTCCACCTGAAAAAGCTGCTTTTATAGTGCCGCCAGGAAGTTCAGGATAAGGAAGGCTATCAAAGACAAGCAGACTTTGAATGTATTGTAACCGGTTTTCTATCACTGATGGCATCTTGCGGTCACTGTCGCCCATTTTTCCTTCGATAATATCTTTATAACCCTGAAAATAATCGCCGTCAACATAAGAAGGACGGATACCGGATTTTGGTAAAAATGTATTGCCTTTTATCACTGTTTTTCCGCTGACCGACAAAGGCCGGTCCTCATCAACAATGTAAAGAACGGTCGAATCGGTAATATGCTGACCGATCATAGCGACCTGCTGCATACTATCTTGCTGTATCTGTGATTTTACAGAAACGATATCGTAAAGACCCCATTCATAACGCGATACCTGGATCGCATCGCCTTCCATAAGCACATGAGTCAACATGCTGTCCCATACAGATGGGAAATCTCGGGAAGAAGCCAACTGGTATCCTGCATCGATCTGTTGGCGGAGCATATCTTGTCTATGGAAGCGTGATTCTTGATCGCGAAAAAAATAAGCCATATAAATCATGCTTCCCAAAATTAAGGAAACGATAAATGAGATAACCAGTACAAGATAAAGGGCGGATGAACGGAGCATAATTATTCGCTAGCTGTAGGAGCGGTTTCCTGCTTATCCTTTTTTCTGAACCACTGATTGATCTTATTACCGATTAATTTTCCGGATTTCCGAAAGATATTGTTATCAAGATATTCATCCTTCGTAATGGCATTCCCATAAGCGTAATAGCTTAGGCTGATGCTGTCATTTTGGATCTCCTCAATGATACCATGTAAGCGGTTATCTTTAAAATGACCACGTTTGCGCCATTTTCCTTGTTCATTATATTCGATAAAAGGACCTTCCTCAATGCCAGCTAACCATTGGGATTCCTTTTTTAAATTACCGTTTTCATACCAGCTTTTCCAGATGCCATCTTTCATACCAAAAGCATAATTTCCCCGTTCAGATAAACTTTTATTAGGAAAGAAAGTTGTAAACTGCCCATAGAGGAGCTTTCCGGAATAACCACCCATGGTCGTATGCAGCATATTCGTGGAGTACCAGGTGTATGTTTTTTCACTGACGGCACGGTACTTCAAATTATCCGCATGAAAGACATGCTTAGTGCCATCCTCATTAATAATGGTGAAGCGCGTAAAAATGGGAAGATCCTTACTTTGCGAATAAGCATCCGGACTACTGAAAGAAAGTAATAGCGTATAGAAGAGTAACTTAATTTTCATTTTTATAAATGGTTTTGGTCTTATCCCCAATTTTTATTTTCAAATATTCTTTATTAATGCTCACCAAGTGCACGCCTGACTGACGTTCACCGTTATTCATCATGTACTGCATGCCCTGTATATTAACAATGGCTGTCGGACGTTTATCCTCTAGGTTCTCAATAAAACCAAGATATTGCACATCAATCTGGGGTTCCATCTCCACTGGTGCAGGAGGGATGTAGTCATTTACTGGGTTCTGTAGCGCAGGCTCCATCGGGAGGTCCGTTGTACGTACAGCTAGATCGCGCAACATTGGGTCAGCATAGTCCAATAGCAATGTTCCTGTTTTTTTACTGCTATAGAAAGACAGATTCACAGGTTGTTCTTTGAATGTTTTTTTAGCCGTAGTGGGCATATCCGAATTGTCGGATAAGGAGCTGAAAATTTTCATCAAGATAAACCCCCAGACACCTAAAACAGCAGCTATTAAGATATAAGTAGTCGCTTTACTTTTCATCAACCTTTTTATCGAGAATGACCAATTTACGAGAAGTATAAATACCGACACTACCACGATTTTCGGGACGAACGCGCCATTCGTATGTGCCCGGTTTAAGCGTTAATTCAACATAATCTTTTGTTATAACCGAATCAATAGGAAGACGTACGATAGATTCAAAATCAGGCGAAGCAATCTGCAAACGGTAAGAAGTAGCATCGATATGTTTCTCCCAAAGAAAAGTTAGCGTCGTATCCAACGTCATCAGATCACTTTTCGGACCGATAAGATTGACACTCTTTTTCTCCAAAGGATAGTCAACAAATTCCGAACAGGAAAAAAAACAGGTCATGAATACAGCAACAATCAATATAATACTTCTCATATGGGTATAATTAATAAAGCAAATATATGTAATTTTTAGCTTAAATGCTGTGTTAAAATATTGCCTTTGGGTAAAGCAAAATTGACTTTAATAGATCTGGAGTGAAATGAATGTCGATTTCATGATCAAGTTCAAGAAAGATTAAATTAACTGAAACAATTTTTCTTGATTAAAGGAAAAATTGTCATTTTAGTTTCAGTAAATGCTGTAGCCCAATTAAATCTAATTAACTGAATTTTATTAACTTATTGTATATAAAATGCTGTTGTATAACGGTGAGCTTCATCTGTTATTTTTTGACAGCGTTTTTATCCATTGATTTTCGGTATATGCTATTCTGTAGTTTCAAGACATCACCATATTAACTGAAAATATATAGTAATAGAAGTCAAATGGAAAATAGAGCAGTAGAAATTGAAAACAGAATTCGTGTTTTATTTGGCTTACCAGAAAGAATGACCTGTATAGGACAGAAAACTAATTAATTAGTTATGAGAAGCCTGTTTAAAATAATTGCATGTTTAGTCATAGTTTATCAAATCATTACTTTTAATTGAAAAAAGTAATGATTTGATAAACTATGATGTATATTTGGTGCTGCCAAAAGGTTCCTATGGCTACCCTGTTTCATATCATAACATAGTATCAATAATCATTTTAATAACATTATTTGTTATAAATATTCTGATCTTAATCTTTAAGAAGAAGAGTTTTTTTTATCATACCTCAATTGCGTTTACTACAATATATATGGTATTTATTGGATATGATCTCTATTTGCATAGATATTCATATCCAATTCATTTTAAAGAAATCTTATGTGTTTCTTTAATAATATTGCTTTTTACTTTATTAGCACCTAGGTTTAATGATCTAAATGTAAAGTTAAATATATATAAGCTAATCATTATTTTAGCACTTACACTTGGTGTTTTGATGTTTTTACTCTGCTTACGTATCATAGGGTAAGATATAAATAGGATTACGAGGTAAGATTCTATGATGCGGAGATAGGTCGTGGGAGTAATATACAGGTGCATGTTATGGAGCTTATTCGAATTCGGAAAACCGGAAATTTTGAAAACAGAACAAGGCTTGAATAACGTAAAAATTCTTAAAATTATATATGAGACCAATGAAGATTCTTTACCACTGAAAACACTGAAAAGAATCAGAAAATAATTTATTTTTATACTAAAATTTGAATCTTTATAAGATTGGTATTTATATTAATTGGGCGAAAATACTTTTGCTTGATAATCTTGGTAAAACTAATCAAATATGTCTTTTTAATATAAATATATGCATGTCGCGGGTTTGGATAATTTCGAGTTATGCATTAAAATCTAGTATTTGGGGGGGAGCATTATTATAGAAAATTCGTGAATGCTAGGTATGCAAAGATGCTCAGAATAGATGTAAGTGGATTAATTACGAGATTTTTATTGGATTGTAATTATTTTGATTTTTATCTATAAATGCTATTTGTTTAAGATAAAAACAATTATATTCGTTAAGCTTTATTTAAGTTTAATGTAGTAAAAAAAATCATCATTTCACCTCGTAGAAAAATTATAATTATGAAAACTAGAATGAAAAGCCTGTTTGTAGTATTGTTTAGTTTAGGAGCATCATTATCCGTAGCGCAGACAAATACTTTTCCAACTACAGGTAATGTGGGAATCGGCACTCTATCTCCACAATCCAAACTGGAAATAAATGGAGGTTTAGCGGTATCCGGCAGGAATTCTTTAAATGGTATTAATAACTTTATCAATAGCATACAAATAAACAATACTTCTAATGGTGCAATTTTATTTAATCCAGGCTTAGTGACACAGCAGATGTTCGGGTTTCATACAAATGGTAATATGTACTGGGGTGGATCTACATACAGCATGACATTAAGCAATGCTGGAGATTTACGTGTTATGAAATCTATGTCCGTCGGCGGATCGTTAAAAGCTGGTTCTCAGTTATCTGTTAAAGGAAAGATTTCAGCGCAAGAGGTTCAAGTAACTACTGCCAATTGGCCGGACTACGTATTTGATGAAAACTATCCTTTGAAACCGTTAGCGGAAATTGAACAATTTGTTAAAGACCATAAACACTTGCCTGAGATTCCCTCTGCCAAACAGGTGGAAGAGGAAGGGGTGGCTTTAGGTGAAATGAATAAGCTTTTACTCAAAAAAGTGGAGGAGCTGACGTTGTATCTAATTCAGGAGAAAAAAGCCAATGCTGAGCAATTGTTAAAATTGGAAAAGAAGATAGAAATTCTAGAAAATAGAAAGTAGTTCACTTTTAAATCTTAATTCAATCTTAGCAAGTTAAATATATCCATTCCGGCCTATATATTTCCAATACTTTTATAATTCATTAAAGGATAACAGGAGTACAATCAAAAATTTATTTGGGCTAGAGACATCCCTATAGATTAAGATTATAGCAGGGACTGAAAATTAAAGTAATTATTTGAAATATTATCAAATTAGGCGATGAAGTATCTATTGTTATTATTAATTGTGTCTAGTTGTTCACCTAAAGGAGATCAAAAGGAGTGTCGAATTGTTTACAGAATCGGATACAGTTTTATTAAATTGTCCATTAATGAGGATGGTAATACGACCGCTATTATTGGTGAGTCAAATGATTTGAAAAGTGATCGATTTAGAGTAGATACTGTTATTGACAGCACTAGTTTTTTCTTGAAAGCAAGCCATGACTTTTTTGAAAAGCTACAAGCAATAAGTGTTAAAAAAGTTGAAAAAGGTAGAGGTTATAGTAGCATGCAGATATTTTTTAATGATTCACTATATTATGATACACAGACATATAGTCCTGAATTTTGGAAATTGTATTCGATTATTTCTGAAGATATTCCTGAAGAGTATAATCCTTTTAAAACTAGGAGATTTGAGTAATTAGATTGCTAAATAATAAGAAGGCTCGTAATATGTAATATACCTAATTATTAGACATTTGAGCTCGATATTATATTTGGCTTTTTCCTTCTAAATTTCATCCATTAAGTATTATAGTATTTTTATGCCTATCCATAAAAGAATGTGGTTAGAATAAGAAGTACAAGCCCCAGAGAGTTTAGCTATACGCTGAAGTACAATAAAGGATCTTCCATTTTATTAAAAATCATCCAACAATCAAATATGTAGTTCCTCGGAAGGGTACATATTTGATTGTTCTTCAAAGAAGAGATGCTCTTCTTCATTCCATCTAATTTTTTTAGAATAGATATTTAGCTAATATATCCCTAAGTTTATTACCACGTATTAGCTTCTGAACAATCTGAAGAGTTGTCCCAAATTCTGCCAGCAAATGCCCCATATTGATCATAAGTATCGATATCTTGTTGGCCTTGCGCATTCAGGAAGTTCGAATAAACGACTGAAGCGCCAATAGAGCGACGGCCACCTTGTAGCATTTCCAAAGCTGTTTCATCTAACTTGTTGTTTTCCAGTGAAGAGAAGCTCTTCATTCCACTTAACTTTTTCATAATTAAATTTTAAGATTTTATTAGCGATTACCTTGCCCTGACCTAAGAGCTTTTGTTGCAATTGCTAGTTATTAAATCTAAAATTCGTTATATACAGCAGGTGAAGCAAACGAATACTGATATTCGATGGTTTTAAAACTATAACTGTCGTTTATTTATGGATATTCGTTATAGAAGCTATATTTTCGATAATTAGTATTGGATTAGTGGTGGGTTTTTCGGTATTCATGGTCTACCAATGCTCTTCTTGTGATTATTTTATATCAAGGAAATGATACAGGAGAATTTGAATGACTCTTTAAGTCAGTCTCTTGGCGAAAAAGTCATTCATTATGGACAGCGTATTGCGACAAACCATCGACTAAATTACTCTGTCGCTTCCTTGCGATTACGCAACGAAATAAAATCCTCATTTGGAAGTACACCATATCTCTTTTTATAAATAGCCGAGAAATAGTCAGATTTTGAATAGCCCAGAGCATAAGCGACTTCATATATGGTATTGAACTGACCACTTTTTACCATTTCTTTTGCTAATAACAACTTTTCAGATAGAAAGAAGCTATTCGGATTGCATTTATATATTTTTTTGAATAATCGGGTATATTTAGTCACAGACATACAGGCTATTTCGGCTAGCTTTTCAGTACCTGGAAATTTTTCAAGCAACTGTTCCATAAGGTAAACTTGACTTTTCACAACTTGTTGCACATCAAATTCAGATAGCTTACCTACTACAAATTTCTGTTCACTTAACCTTTCAATAAGACTTCCAAAAGCCTGTAAGGCGGCTCCTTTGAGAAATAGTTCGTAGGAACTGTCTTCATATTGACGATCTTTCAGTTTTAGAAGTAACACCCGGGTACGGCTATCCATGTGACTATAGAAATATATGGTATTCTTTTTCGCATAAGTCTTTTCAACTATAGACTCTGGAACGATATTGCCCAGATGTTTATGAAGAAGCTGTTTCGAGATCAGTAACCGAAAAGAATACATTCGTTCTGAAATTGGGGGAATATATGTACTGCTCAAACCCGCATCAACAAGCCCCATTCCTAATTTTGAATGATAACCAACTTTATTCTTCGTATCATTGACTTTGTGGATGCTGATTTGGTCACTGATATCATAGTATGCAATGCAGAAATCACCGAATGAGGCAACTTTAGTAAAGGATATGCTTTGATGAAAGGTGAGGTCTACCACAAGAACTGTCAAGCCAGGAATGACCTCCATAAGATAAGAACCACCGCTTGCTAAATTTTCAGGAAAAACCAATTGCCGTTGATTAAGATATTTTGCTCCAAGTTTTTCGATAAAAGCTTGCCTCCAGTCTGTATCCATGGTTACCGTATGAGAAAATTGAATACTATTTTTTGCAGTTGCCTCCATTATAATTTTGTTAAGTAGTCCTTGGGTAAAACGCCAAAGTAATTTTTAAAGAGATGTGTTAAATTGGATGCAGTTGGGAACTGCAGTTCGTGGGCAATTTCTCCAATGTTATAGTTCCCGCTTACTAGTAGATCACGCGCCAATTCCAGCTTGTTATTAAGGTAAAATTCATAAGGAGTAAGACCTGTGATCTTTTTATACAATTTTTTAAATTTTGTTTCGGACATCAAAGCATGTTCAGCAATTGTTTTGATTCCCGGGAAAGAATCTTTAAGCTTACTGATCAGAAATTCCTGAGAGGATATGATAGCAGTAAAATCAGTGTCGTTAAGTTTACTGACAACAAGGTCTTTTTTGATCAGTTCATCAAGATATTCTCCCAATAAGTTATAGACCGTTGCACTTAGAAACAAATCAAAGGTTAGCGGAGCAATATTGCTATTTCGAAATTCATTAATATATTGTAAACTATTATTGCTCATGATATTATAGTGAAATATCGTATTTTGATTCTGATCAAAGACCCGATTGATCAGTTTTTTTAAATGTCCAGAACCAATTAAGTATTCTTTGAGAAGTGTTTTACGGATGAAAATGCAAAAGTTGTATGTCTTGGTTCCCGCTTTAACACGGTAGTCCAGGTTTACACTGCTCTCAACAATGGCAAGATTGTAGTTCCATCTTCCCATTGCTAAAGTGTCATTATTTGTGATGTGAGAAGAGTCACCTTCAGTGAGATTAAAATAGATGCCAATAAAATCTGAATTTGTATTGCGGAGCTTAAAATGGATATCTTGGTGGTAGAGGACATCTGCAAACATGACCGTGATATCTGGATTTACAGACAGCACATAGCGGGTTCCGCTGTGGACGGTATCCGGAATTAGCATATGGTTACCCTTAACAGCTCCACCTAAAGCTTTTGCCATCGGCTCTACCCAATCAGTTTCTATACCAAATTCATGGATGATTTCTTTCATATATAAATTATGCTCCTTTATGTAACTAAATATTTTACTTGGTAACAGGTACTGTATGATTGATTAACATTACGTTAGCCCTTTCATTTGTGAATTGATTAACAACTTTGTTTTATAACGTATGAATAGATCGAGATGATACACGAGATCATGTATAGCTTAGCTTTAAAATGAAATAATAATTTATTTATCTGAATATTAGCGCAATTATTTTACCAATATTTAAATAATAGAAATATGTAAATGTCATGTCCTCAAATATTTTAAACACTTTGTTAATCAGAAATTTAGTTAAAGTGCAAATTGGTCTTCAGCTGATATTTTATAACGGTATGGTGGTATTACTTCTTAGGAGTAGCTCGTAATTTTGTCTTAAATAAAATTAATATATAAATATAATGAATATGAAGACAAGAAAGATGTTAGGTCAATTATTATTAGTATTAATAATAGCAATAGGCATTACAGCCTGCAGTAAAAATGATGCCGATGAATTAACACCTCCAACAAATGCAATCACATCTGTAAGATTAGTATTTACAGATAGTACAGTCAATGAAAAATCAGCTGGATCAAAAGTAGATCTAACAAAAGTAGCTTCGGTAAAAATAAAATATGCCGTTACTGAAGGAAATATAGGTATAAATGTAGTTAGGGAAGCAACGCTGATGGTAAAAGGTGATAGTAGTAAGGTAAGTACGTTTGATACGAAAATACTTACTTTCAAAGGTGGAAGCAAACTTACAATTTATGGTGCAACGTTATACGATAACAAAGATGCTGTAGTAGGTGGATGGTCAAAAGTGGACAATGATGTATTTGAAGTAACGAGCCCTGAAGGAGTAGTGGTGATGGAGCGTATTTATGGAACAGTAGGTTTAGAGAGATTATAGCAGTTAATCTTATCCTAAAAAAGTGTCGGAAGGTTATGCTTTCGACACTTTTTTGCTTTTATTTATAATTTTAAGATGATATTATGCCTTCTGGTCATTATTTTTAGTTCGAGGGCCACGGTTATAGATAATTAATCCATTGAGGAAATTCCGAAGTAACTGATCTCCGCAAGGTTTGAAATTTGGATGATCTTCTTTACGGAATATGGCACTTAATTCCGTTTTTGTTGCCCTAAAATCGACTAACGCTAATACATTAATAATGTCGTCGTCTGTGAATTTTAAAGCTACTCGAAGCTTTTTCATGATATCATTATTGCTCATCTTATAAATATGTTACCTTAAAATTTTCTATATTTTATTATTCGTGCCCAAGCCAAAACGCTGTTAGCACTGAATGTTCCTGTCAAACTTAGATATATTTGTCTTATTATACAATTATAATTACACCTTATATTAAATATAAATATCGGTTCTTTACGACAAATAATAATTATTTCTTGTGCGAGATCGATAATATGTAAGTGTATATGAATGGATTGAGCAACATTCAAGAGTAAATCATAATCAATACTACTGTAACTATAATTGCCCTTAAGTGTAAGGCAGATCTTAATTTAAATATTATACACAGTATTTTAATTATCCTTAGACTTTACAAATATAAGATATGCAAGTCGTTGTTGTGTAAAATCAGCATTTGGATAAATATCGCGTATAAAGTTTTTACAATCTTCGGCACTGCAGCCGGTGTCTAACCGAGCGATGTATTCAGTGATATCTTCTAGATTGATGTATTTGATTGCCACAAGAGTGGCGCAACCTTTACTTTCTTCATTTAATGTAATCTCAAATACTAGCCCAGTCTTATACCGTTCATTGGGCATCCGTAATGTTGTAAATGCCTCGCAGTCCAATTTATTATTCCAGTTTTTCGAAAAGTTAATGTGTTCCATTGAGGTATTAGCGAGTAGTTATAGTGATATGCCTATTTGTAGAGTTCGTACTCAGTACAAATATAGGTACATATGGGTATGCTTTAAAATTTGGTCATTTATTCTTTTAATAATATTCATCTATCACATTACGATTTAAATGAATATTTATATAAGCCACCATGATCGCCAAATGACATGTCTTCATGAGTCTGTTGGATTTTCGTCAAAAATAACCTATTTTAAGGCATAATATACCAAGTTAGGATACAGGTGAATGTTAATTATTATATAATTAAGTATATTTGCTCAAACTGTCTAGTAACAAAATTTAATGCAAAAAAATAGAGTAGGGCTTATTGGTAGTGGTAGTTGGGCTACAGCAATGATTAAAATGCTGGGTGACAACGTCGTTGAAAAGGATATACATTGGTGGGTCCGTAAACAAGAAGATGTTGACTATATCAAAAAGCATAAAAAAAATCCAAGTTATTTAAGTGCTGTTGAAGTAAAACTGGATACAGATCATATTTCAACAAATGCAAGAGAAGTAATTCAGGTATCAAATATTATTATTTTGAATACACCTGCCGCTTACTTGAAAGCAGCCTTAAAGGATGTGACAAAAGCAGATCTGGAAGGAAAAATTATTGTTTCTGCCATAAAAGGTATCGTACCTGATGAAAATCTGATCATTGGCGATTATTTACAGGAGGTATACGATGTCTCTTTGGAGAATATTTTAGTTGTCGGTGGACCATGTCATGCTGAAGAAGTTTCTTTGGAGAAACTCTCTTATTTGACTTTTGGTTCCAAATCTGAAGAAAATGCGAACTTAGTGGCATCTTTACTGGAATGCCGGTATATAAAAACAATCATTTCGGACGATGTGTATGGGATTGAGTATGGTGCTGTATTGAAAAATATTTATGCATTGGCGGGAGGAATATGTCATTCGTTAGGCTATGGCGATAATTTTCAGGCAGTTTTAATCTCAAATGCAATCCGTGAGATGGAAACGTATGTCGAGACCATTGATCCAAATCCGCTTCGCGATATTAATAAATCGGCGTATTTAGGCGATCTTTTGGTAACAGCATATTCGCAGTTCAGTAGAAACAGAACTTTTGGGGCGATGATCGGAAAAGGCTATAGTGTACAGTCTGCCCAGCTCGAGATGAATATGGTAGCAGAAGGTTACTATGCTTCTGCATGTATACAGCATTATATGCGTAAGCATCAGATCGCCTTACCTATCTGTGAAGCCGTTTACCAAATTTTATATCAGCATAAATCTGCTGCAACAATCATAAGCCAACTGGCTGAAAAATTAAGTTAATTCAAGATGATCGATAGATTAAAAATCGCTGAAACTTATAAAACAATTCAGGACGAAATATGTCAAGCACTTGAAAAGCTTGATGGTACCGCTAAATTTGAAGAAGAAATTTGGGAACGTGATGGCGGCGGCGGTGGCCGTACAAGGATTATGCAGCATGGCAATATCATTGAAAAAGGTGGGGTGAATTTCTCTGCTGTGCATGGAAAATTGCCGGAAATGATCAAGAAATCATTTGGTGTCGATGAAGATGAATTTTTCGCTACAGGTGTATCAATTGTTATTCATCCAAACAATCCATTCGTTCCTATTATCCACATGAACATCCGTTATTTCGAATTGAATGATGAAATTCGGTGGTTTGGCGGAGGCATTGATCTTACACCGCACTATGTTATTGAAGAAGATGCACAATTTTTTCATCAACAGTTGAAAAACGTATGCGATATCCATCACCAAGATTTTTACAAAGATTTCAAAAAATGGGCAGATGACTACTTCTATGTACGCCATCGTGAAGAAACACGTGGTATAGGTGGGGTTTTCTATGATAAACTAACACCTGAAAAAACAGGTCTGTCATTTGAGGAAATTTTTCAGTTCTCATGTGACCTTGGACGTACGTTTGCACCAACATATACCGAGCTGGTAAACAAAAATCGCCATAAAGACTATACAGAACACCATAAAAACTGGCAATACCTCCGTAGAGGAAGATATGTTGAATTTAATCTTGTTTGGGATTCAGGAACAAAATTTGGTCTTGAAACTAATGGACGTATCGAATCCATTTTAATGAGTTTACCGCCACAGGCAAATTGGGCCTATGATTTTCAACCAGAAGAAGGCTCGGAAGAAGCCAAAACACTTTCTCTTTTGAGAAAAGATATCAATTGGATACAATAAATTAATTTAAATAACCTGAATGGTTTCTTATCAGAAATTTGAACTAGAAAATGGTCTTCGCGTACTTGTTCATGAAGACAATAACACAGCAATGGCCTGTGTCAATATACTGTATGATGTCGGTGCGCGGGATGAATCTCCAGACCAAACGGGATTTGCACATTTATTTGAACACTTGATGTTTGGTGGATCAGTCAATATTCCTGACTATGATACACCTTTGCAACGTGTGGGCGGTGAAAACAATGCTTTTACAAGTAACGATATTACCAATTACTACATCACGCTACCTTCTTCAAATCTAGAAACGGCATTGTGGCTGGAATCAGATCGTATGCTGAGCCTTTCCTTCTCTGAACAAAGTTTGGAAACACAAAGAAGTGTTGTATGTGAGGAGTTTAAGCAGCGTTACCTCAATCAACCCTACGGTGATGTATGGTTGAAATTAAGACCCTTAGCTTATCAAGTACATCCGTATCGCTGGGCAACGATCGGTAAAGAACTTAAACATATTGAAGATGCAAAAATGGAAGATGTAAAAGCATTTTTCAAGAAGCATTATACACCACAGAATGCCATTATGGTCATTGCAGGTGATGTTAAGTTTGAGGAGATCAAAACACTGGTAGAAAAATGGTTCGCAGATATTCCTGCAGGAAATAAATACATGAGAAATTTACCTCAAGAACCAAAACAAATAGCAGAGCGTAGGGAAGTGGTAGAGGCTGATGTACCACTTGATAGTTTGTTTATATCTTTTCATGCACCTGCACGGATGGATGAAAACTACCATGCAATGGACTTAGTATCAGATCTACTCTCTCGAGGATCATCTTCTCGTCTATACCGTCGTTTGGTAAAAGAACAGGAACTATTCAGTGAGATCAATGCCTATGTGATGGGAAGTATCGACCCCAATTTATTCTTAATTGAGGGAAAACCATCAGACGGCATTAGTCTGGAACAAGCAGAGGAAGCCATCTGGAAAGAACTGGATATCTTAAAGTCTACACCTGTTCCGGCAGAAGAGCTTGAAAAAGTGAAGAATAAGATTGAGTCTACACATGTATTTGCCGAATTGTCGATCTTGGATAAAGCCATGAATCTAGCATATTATGAGCTACTTGGTGACGCCAATGAATTAAACAATGAAACAGCCAAGTATTTAGCCGTTCAATCAGAACATATACAGCAACAGGCAAACGAAATATTTAGAAAAGAAAACGCATCTATATTGTATTATAAATCAAAGGAGGTGGCAAATGCTGAATAGAGCAGTAGCACCTGAAGCCAAACCGATTGGTGATATTCATTTAAAAAGCCCAAAAGTACTTGCTTTCAACAATGGAATTCCTGTTTATGTCTTTCATTCGCCTGATCAAGAATTGGTACGCATTGAGTGGATTTTTAATAATGTCTTCAATGAAGATGAAAATCCGCTCCTAAATAGTGCCCTAAGTGCTTTGTTAAAGGAAGGAACAAAAAACTATAACAGCGCTGAGATTGCGGATAAAGTCGACTTCTATGGAGCTTTTCTAATGCCAGAATACGGATTTGATATCACTTCGCTGACATTGTACACATTAAATAAACATAGTAATGTGTTATTACCTTTGATCAAGGAGATTTTAACAGAATCAGTTTTACCGCAGAAGGAACTGGATACCTATCTCAGAAACAATAAGCAAAAGCTTCAGGTTTCTCTTCAGAAAAACGATTATTTAGCGAGAAGAACCTATTATAATCATGTTTTCGGTTCTGGAAACCGTTATGGAAAAACGCCCTCTTTAGAAGAATATGATTTGATTTCTAGAGATGCTTTAATCGATTTATACCATAAGCAATTTACTCCATCTAATTGTCGTTTAATTATTTCCGGTAATGTATCTGAATCTTTGCTCCAAGAACTTAGCTTATATTTTGGTGATCAATGGCTGGCTACAGATGAGGTACCATTGACCGAACCGAATTTAACTGCAGATACAGGACAATTGATTTATGACGAAAGAGCAGAGGCATTGCAATCTGCCATACGTATCGGTATGCCGAATATAAATCGTAACCATGTGGATTATCCCGCTTTGCAATTTGTAAATACGTTACTGGGCGGTTTTTTCGGGTCAAGGCTCATGCGTAACATTCGAGAAGAAAAAGGCTATACTTACAGTATCGGTTCAGCTGTGGGTTCTTTAAAATATGGAGGTTTTCTGACTATTGCGACAGAGGTTGGTGTAGATGTAACCGATGCGACATTGACGGAAATCGAAAAAGAAATTGAAATTTTAAGAACAGAATTAGCGACTGTAGAGGAATTAGACTTAGTGAAAAATTACCTCTCAGGATCTATGCTAGGTTCTTTAGAGAGTATTTTTTCACATGCAGATAAGTTTAAAAATGTGCTACTTGCTAACATGGATTTGACTTACTATGACCATTATATGAATGAAATCAATGCGATGACTCCTGAAAAAGTAAAGGAAATCGCTATTCAGTATTTTGACTATAGTAAGATGATTAAAATTGTGGTGGGAAAAATGAAAACCCTAGAATTAGTCTCTGAATTGTAATTAAAGGCTGACAATAAATAATAAATCATTCATACTTTGTATTTTTGTTGTATACAATGATGTATGGAACAATTTAATAAATAAAATTCGTAATGGAATTGAAACTCAAGAAACCTTTAGCATTCTTTGATTTAGAGACTACAGGAATCAATATCTCAGCAGATAGAATTGTTGAAATATCAATATTAAAGGTGTTGCCTAATGCTGAGGAGCAAGTATATACGAAGCGGATTAACCCGCTTATGCCTATTCCTGCAGAATCATCCATGTTCCATGGTATCTATGACGAAGATATTATAGACGCGCCAACATTTCAAGCGATTAGTCAAGAAGTAGCAGATTTTATTGGTGACGCAGATTTAGCGGGTTATAACTCCAATAAATTTGATATCCCTATGCTTATGGAAGAATTCCTACGTTCAGGAGCTGATTTTTCGTTGGAAAATCGTGTTTTTGTTGACGTACAGAATATTTTTCATCAAATGGAACAACGTACTTTGAAAGCTGCTTATAAATTCTATTGCAATGAAAGCCTAGAAAATGCACACAGTGCAGAAGCAGACGTAAGAGCTACATATGAAGTTTTGAAAGCACAGTTAACCAAGTATGAAGGTGCTGTGTATGAAGATAAGCATGGTAAACAATCTGTACCTGTTGTAAATGACGTTGAAGCATTGTCAGATTTTACCAATATGACAAAACCAGTGGATTTTGCAGGACGGATAGTGTACAATGAAGACGGAGTAGAAGTCATCAATTTTGGAAAACATAAAGGACGTCCGGTTACAGAAGTTTTTGATGTAGAACCAAGTTATTATGCGTGGATGCAAAATGGCGACTTCCCACTTTACACGAAGAAATGTTTAGAAATAATCTGGAACCGTCATCGTTCTGCTAAAAAAGCGGCAAAATCGACAGAACCCATTCATGCAGCTGAAGATAAGAAGCAAGCTAAAAAAGAATTTCAAAAACAAGAAAATAAAAGCCAAGCAACAGCGATCACAAATGATATGTTAGCAAGTCTAAAAAATAAATTTGGTTAGGTCATAGTACTCGTTAATTAGAAAACAATATTTTATAAAATAATATTATGTCTCAAGAAATAGAACACCTACAGTGTTTAATAATTGGTTCAGGACCCGCAGGATATACGGCAGCGATTTATGCAGCCCGTGCTGATATGAAACCTGTTATCTATACAGGGATGGTACCGGGCGGTCAGTTGACGCAGACAACAGAAGTGGATAACTTTCCTGGATACCCAAAGGGAATTACAGGACCGATCATGATGGAAGATCTACGTATGCAAGCAGAACGTTTTGGTACAGATGTCCGTTTCGGATATGCAACTAAAGTTGATTTCTCTGGTCCAGTACATCAGGTTGAAATTGACGGAATTAAAACAGTTACTGCAGATACAGTCATCATCGCTACAGGTGCAACAGCAAAATGGTTAGGACTTGATAGCGAGCAAAAATATAACGGTTTTGGTGTATCTGCATGTGCAGTATGTGACGGTTTTTTCTTTAAAAACCAAGAAGTTGCTATTGTAGGTGCTGGCGATACGGCAGCTGAAGAGGCCACCTATTTAGCAAAATTATGTTCTAAAGTACATATGTTGGTACGTCGTGATGAATTTAGAGCTTCTAAAGCAATGGTTCACCGTGTGATGAATACACCAAATATCGAAGTACATTACAATTCAGAAACGAAGGAAATTTTAGGTGACGGTCAAGTGGTAACAGGTGTTCGTGTTTTAAATAACAAAGATCAATCTGAAAAAGTATTGGATGTAACAGGATTTTTTGTTGCTATTGGACACAAGCCAAATACAGAACTTTTCAACGGTATCTTAGATATGGATGAAACAGGTTATTTAATTACACAGCCGAATACGACGGCAACGAATATTCCAGGTGTATTTGCCTGCGGAGATGTGCAGGATAATGTATACCGCCAAGCAATTACAGCCGCAGGAACTGGTTGTATGGCCGCTTTAGAAGCAGAGCGTTATCTGGCAGCTAAAGAGGATGTTGCGTAATTAATAAGTAATCATGTAAAAAGGCCAGGAAATTATTCCTGGCCTTTTTTATGCCCTGCTCGCTTAAAATTTTTGAGTTAAGCTTTAGCTTCTTCCATTTCATATACTGAATCAATCTTCCAGGAAGATTGATCTTTCGAAGCTTTTACAGCCAACTGATCGCATCGTTCATTTAAAGGATGACCAGCATGCCCTTTTACCCATACTAATTTAACCTGATGCAGTTTGTAAACCTGCATCAATCTTATCCAGAGATCTTTATTTTTCTTTCCTGTAAATCCCTTTTGAATCCAGCCATATACCCATTTTTTATCGATGGCATCTATGACATATTTGGAATCTGAATAAACTGTAACCTTTTGGTTGAGATTTTTTAAAGCTTCCAGACCAACAATTACCGCCATCAGTTCCATACGATTATTAGTGGTTTTACGATAGCCACCAGAAAACTCTTTCTCAATCAGTTTACCTTTATACGCTTCATTATCACCCGTATAAACTGTCCTTAATATCGTACCGTAGCCACCTGGTCCTGGATTACCGCTCGAAGCACCATCCGTGTATAATTCAATCATCAATACAAAGATAAATTATTAAGCCAAAAAACCGACTTTAAGTTTGAATTGAACGAATAAATTCTTACTTTTCACCTTTTTAAAACCTGATATTTCAATAAGTAACTATGATTCGGAAGAAGTCAATATTAGCAGTGTTGTTTTTAGCACTTTCTAGCTATAACGTTTTTGCACAAGAAACTAAAAACAAGAATGAGGAAGTCAAAAAAATGGAATGGTTTGAAGATGCAAAATTAGGCATCTTTATCCATTGGGGAATTTATTCGGTTAAGGGGGTTTCTGAATCATGGGCTTTTTTCAATAATTATATTAGTCATGAAAATTATATGAAACAACTTGGTGGTTTTACAGCCAACCAATATCAACCGGAAGAATGGGCAAAATTGATTCAGGAATCCGGAGCAAAGTATTCGGTCATTACAACACGTCATCATGATGGTGTATCTCTTTGGGATAGCAAATCGAATAATGCAATTACAACAGCGAAAGATGCTGCTGCTAAAAAGGATGTTCTGACTCCTTTTGTATCGGCACTTCAGAAGAAAGGTCTTAAAACCGGATTGTATTACTCATTACCGGATTGGAGTCATCCAGATTATGATGTCAATACGAGGATAAAAAAACGTTATAACGTAGGCGATGATGCCAATCGTTGGAATAAGTTTGTTAATTACTATCAGGGACAGTTAGCAGAATTGTCTAAAGCATATAAGCCAGATCTAATTTGGTTTGATGGCGATTGGGAACACAATGATCAGGAATGGCGTGCAAAAGAAACATTGACGCAATTGCGCAAGTATAATCCAAATATCATTATCAATTCCAGACTGAATCAACATGGTGACTATGATACGCCAGAGCAGGGTATTCCGGTTGTAAAACCTGAAGCACGCTATTGGGAGCTCTGCTATACCATGAATGATTCTTGGGGATATCAGCATTTTGACCATCATTATAAAACTCCAAACATGATCGTCCGTACTTTGGTAGATTGTATTTCAATGGGCGGAAATCTTTTATTGGATATTGGCCCCAAAGCCGATGGGACAATACCTACAGAACAGGTGCAGATCTTGAAAGAATTAGGAAGATGGACTTCTAAACATAAAGATGCGATTTACGGAACGCGTGCAGGAGTGCAATCTCGGTTTTGGAATGATAAAAATGCTTTTTCTAAAGATGGAAAAACATTATACATCTACTTGGATAACGTAAAAGATAAATTAGTTTTACAAGGTCTGAAAACCAAACCTGCTTCAGTTAAATTTGTTGGAAATCCAGATAAGATAGATTATCAGTATGATGACTATACACTGGAATTAAATCTACCTACAGCTAATTTCGATCCAGCTGTAACTGTTGTAGCCATTACCTTTAATGAGAAGCCAGCTATTGATTTGGAAAGAAAAGAAGTGAATTATACTGCTTATGAATTTGCAGGCCAAAGTCAAGTAGCGCATGCAATTGCAACAATTAGTAAATCTACAGCCATAGGATCCAATTTGTTTAAAGACAAGATCAGTGCAGACGGTGATATATTAGATAAAAACTTAAAATTTAAAGCTGCCGAAATTAAAGAGTGGGTAACGAAAAATGCTGAAATCTTACATGATGCTGAAGCTGGAATTGCTGATGGACACTACGCGGGATTAAGTGCACTATCTAAAGATAAGCAGACACTTTATCTTTTCGTTGAAGGAACTCCAACGGGGCCAATTGCATTAAAGGGGCTTAAGAATACCATAGCACGTATACGCATAGTAGGTGAAGGTTCTATGATCGGACATGATATATTCAATAAATTATACTGGAGCTCGACACCAGGTATTGTGTATATTGATGTTCCCAAAGAACGGATCGATAAAAACATGACAATAATTGCTGTTTTATTAGATAAACCAATTGAATTGTATCGAGAGCACGTAGGAGCTATTGAAAGTAATTTATAAATTTGTAAAGAGGCAATTAAAAATGCCTCTTTTTTTATGACTATGAAATTTTTATTACCACTGTTATCTTTACCACTGCTAATTTCCTGTAATAACGGAAACGGAAGTAAAGCGCAAAAGCAACGTGCCGATTCACTTGCCCTGGAAGTGGTAGAGCAACGCTTGGATATTAGAGATCTCGCAAATTCCGATCATTTCATGTATTATGAGGATAGCCAAGCTCAAAATACAACTGATATAAAGAAACTTACTGGAATCGAAAAAATAAAAGCTAAGGTAGTGGCTTATCGGATCTATAAGAATCTGAGTTTGGAAAACAACCGTTATGTTTTTAAAGCCAAATCTCCCTTAGAATTGCATATACCGAATAAAATTTTTGTGAGTTTTGAAAGAGCATTTTTAACATCCAACAATAGTGTCATCAGCAGCAAAGACTCAATTAAACTACAGTTGCCAACAAATTTCCAAGATTCGGTATTAACTTGGTAGTAGATAAAAAAGATATGAAAAAAAAAATCATCGTATTTACCGGAGCCGGTATCTCAGCAGAAAGTGGTATAAAGACATTTAGAGATGCCGATGGCTTGTGGGAGGGCCATGATGTCGAGGACGTTGCTAGTATTGATGGCTGGTACCGTAATCCCAAACTTGTTCAAGATTTTTATAACATGAGGCGACAAGTCGCTATGCAGGCTAAACCGAATGCTGCACATCAAGCTTTAGTTGTTTTGCAGAAATCATTTGATGTACAGGTTATTACGCAAAATGTAGATACATTACATGAAAGGGCAGGTTCTGATCATGTGCTTCATTTGCATGGAAGATTAGATCAAGCTTGCTCATCGAAAGATAAAAGGTTAATCTATCCAATCGACGGTTACGAGATCAAAATGGGTGACTTATGTGAAAAAGGTTCTCAATTAAGACCTAATATAGTATGGTTCGGTGAGGCAGTTCCAAATATGGAGACCGCCATTTACATGGCACGAGAGGCCGACATAATGATTGTTATCGGGACCTCTTTGGCAGTATATCCAGCTGCTGGTTTGGTCGATGTCATAGCTCCGACCTGCGATTTGTATGTTGTTGATAAACAAATTAACACATCGCGGATACCCAAAAGAGCCAGTACCATAGAAAGTACTGCATCGGAGGCAGTTCCATATCTGGTTGCCCAGCTCATAGAGCGATATACTACTTTGTAAGCAATTCATTACGCTAACGTTTTCGTTGTTTGCACAATCGTTTGCATCCTCGATATTCCCTGAGATGATCCGCAAGAAGCATATATTTAAATTTTATAAATCGAATTAATACGTTGTTCTTTCTGACCACACCTTGAGAAAATCAAGGCGTAGTCGTGATAGGTTTAATAAAATTTTATGATCACAAAAAAACTGGGCAAAGCAGCAGCATTTATCGTCTTGCTTACGATTAACTATAGTGTTACGAAAGCACAGCTATCCCTAATTCCAAAACCAGATTTTATACAGATTAGGGACGGGCTGTATTGCTTTCCTTCGTTTAGTAAAATACAGATTGAAGATAAGGAGTTTACCCCTGTAGGTCGATACCTGCAGAAGCAGCTTTTATCAAAATTTGGTTATACAGGACTTGTTCATCATGATAAGAAGACGGTTTCAAACATTCGATTTGTTCATAAGGAAAATCTTGAAATTGAAGAATATGAAATTAAGACAGATAGCAATACGTTAATTATTTATGCAAGCTCTCCTGCAGGAGCTACTTATGCAGTAAGCTCGCTTTTGCAGGTATTGAGCTTTGGAAAAAAATCAACATCGGGAATCAGTGTAAATATTTTTGAGATCAAAGATAAACCTGCATATGTATGGCGAGGTTTTATGTTAGATGAATCACGTCACTTCTTTGGAAAAGAAAAAGTGAAATCAATTTTAGATTGGATGGCATTTTATAAGCTCAATAAGTTTCACTGGCACTTAACTGACGAACCTGCTTGGCGATTAGAAATTCAAAAATATCCACTTCTATCATTGATCGGTGGGATTGGCTCTCAGACTGATCCATATGCTCCCGCGGCCTATTATACGCAGGCAGACATTACAGAGATTGTAGCTTATGCACAAGAAAGGAACATCGAAGTCATTCCTGAAATCGATATGCCTGGCCATGCCACAGCGGCAAATCGAGCTTATCCCCAATTAAGTGGTGGTGGAAATGATAAACACCCAGATTTTACTTTTCATCCGGCGAAAGATATAACGTATTCTTTTTTAACTCAGGTGTTGCGCGAAACAAAAGCGCTGTTTCCTTCTTCGGTAATACATCTAGGGGGAGATGAAGTATCATTTGGCAGTGAGGCATGGAATTCAGATACCAAAGTGCAGGATTTGAAGCAAAAACATCATCTCAATGATAACAAGGCGGTAGAAAATTACTTCATGCGTCGCATGGCAGATTCGCTAAAAACAATGGATGCCACTTTGCTTGCCTGGGATGAAATGGTAGATGCCGATTTATCAAAAGAGAAAACTATACTCATGTGGTGGCGACATGATAAACCTGAACAGTTAAAAAAAATATTAAAGGCTGGCTATAAAACAATACTGACACCAAGATTACCGCTTTATTTTGATTTTGTACAGGAAGAATCACATAAGTATGGACGAAAATGGGGAAAGCTATACAATCCTTTGGAAAATGTTTATAATTTTTCTCCGGATAATTACGTTTCGTTGACAACCGAGAAAAATCAAATTTTAGGCATTCAGGGTAATTTATGGACAGAAACCGTTATCAATACCACTCGATTGGACTATTTAACTTTTCCACGATTAGCCGCTTTGGCGGAGGTCGGGTGGACAAAAAGTTCAAATAAAAATTACGTGCAATTTGCAGAATCATTAAAAAAACATTTGAACCTGTACCGTGAAGCAAATTTATACTACTACGATCCATTTACGAATGCACATCCTGAACCTGTGGTGATAAAAAAGACACAACGTGCTTATATTGATAATCCTGAATAACCAACTAAATATGAATAACTTATTAAAAAAGTCTGTACTTGCTGTGGCATTGTTAGCTGGAGTTAATTCCCTACAGGCACAATGGACCGGACCAAAAATTAAATCAACAGAAATCAAAGAAATTAAGTATGGACCATTGTCACCTGCCAATCGGACAGATGAGGCAATGGTTGCATTCCGCAATTATGGATTAGGTCAATTTATACATTGGGGTCTCTATGCAATACCGGGTAATGAATGGGAAGGAGTGAGTGCCCGTGGTGGTGCAGCAGCATCCGAATGGATCCGTTCATGGAGAGGATCATCAGCTCCAAAAGATTGGGTGAATACGTACGACAATCTTTACAAACAATTTAATCCCAAAGATTTTGACGCAAAGCGTTGGGCAAAGCAGGCAAAAGACATGGGGGCAAAGTATGTAATTTTTACGACAAAGCACCACGATGGTTTCGCGATGTGGCCAACCAAATATTCCCCTTATAATATCAGTAAAACACCCTATAAAAAAGATATAGTCAAAGAAGTAGTAGATGCTTATACCGCAGTAGGTATCGATGTTTACCTTTATTTCTCTGTATTAGAATGGAACAATCCGGATTACATGGGTAAAGAACCTAAAACGGAAGAGGAAAAGAAAAAGTTTGATAAATTCTTGAAATATACTAGAAATCAGTTACTGGAGTTGATGACAAATTATCCACAGATGAAAGGATTTTGGTTTGATGGCACTTGGGATCAGTCTTGGATAAAGTCTTATGATTTTACTTATAATCTTGAAAAAGAACTTCGGCAAAAGCACCCCGGTCTTATCATCGGCTCCCGTTTCCGAAATGATGAATTTGGGAAACGTCATTTTGATTCAAATGGTCAGATGTTGGGCGATTATGAACAAGGTTGGGAACGCAAATTGCCGGGAGATATTACTTGGCTAGAGGGACGTGATTGGGATTGTGTGATGACAATTCCACCAAACGGCTGGGGATACATGAAAGATTGGTCGGGTATTTATACCAAAACGACAGACGATATTATCGATATGCTGACCTATTCAGCATCCCTAAGTGGTAATTTTGTTTTAAATTTCGGTCCAGATGGCCAAGGAAATATGCATCCTGAGGAAGATAAAATAGCAAAAGAGCTTGGTGAATGGATGAAAATAAATGGTGAAGCAATTTATGGAGCCAAACATGCTGGGATGACCACTTCTAAACTAGGATACTTCACTAAAAAAGCTGATAACTTATACCTCACAGTTTTCAACAGGCCCGTTAACAATATTGTCCGGATATCTGTGCCCAAAACTGCGACAGAAGTTCCTGTGTCTGCCACGTTATTAGCCAATGGACAAATGTTAGAGGTGCGTCATTCAGATCTTGGTATTGATCTCGATAAAAACACCTATTATGACGTGTTATTGCCCAAAAGTTTCCAGTCGAATCAAGCGTTTGTCATTAAAATGAAAACCGGCGTACCTAAAGGAAAAGCAGAGAAGCTAATGGATGCTAAGATGTAAAATCTTTTATAAACGTCTAAAAAAGCCAAAATTTAATGATTTTGGCTTTTTTTTATTACTTTTAAAAATCAATTAATGCACCGCAAATGATCAAAATATTAGTTACCATTTTTACTTGTACTGTTTTATTGTCATGCAACAATAACAACAAAAATCAAGGAACAACTTCTCAACAAACAGAAACAGAAAATAGCACAGAAGGAAAAAATCAACAGGTCGTACTGGATTCTACTGAAGCAAAAAGGATATTGGCACTGCCGTTACATTGCCTTGAACAGGAGTATCCAAATAAATTGGGGCAGGTCATCGGATCTGCTAAGGATCTAAAATCACCAAAGCAATTACATCCCATTTTTTATGGCTGTTTTGATTGGCATTCATCCGTTCATGGTTATTGGTCCATCGTTAAAATATTGAAAACATTTCCTAATCTTAGTGAAAGTAAGCAGGCGCGACTGATCTTGAACGATAAAATAACTAAAACGAATGTTGATCAGGAAATTGCTTTCTTTCTAGACAGTAATAACACAAGCTTCGAACGCACCTATGGATGGGCGTGGCTCTTGCAGTTACAGGCTGAATTATTGACTTGGAATGATGCTGAAGGGAAACAGTGGGCCATAGCGCTACAACCTTTGGCAGATCTGCTCGTAAAACGCTACGAAGGGTACTTGCCTAAACTCGTTTACCCAATTCGTTCGGGACAACATGATAACACCGCTTTTGGATTTACCTTATCAATGGATTATGCGAAGGTAACGCAAGATACAGCTTTTCAAAACTTAATTACACAACATGCAAAGCGCCTTTTTATAAACGATAAATCCTGCTCGCTCGCATATGAACCAAGTGGTAGCGACTTTCTTTCTCCTTGCTTAGAAGAGGCATTATTGATGACAAAAGTTTTAAATGATGACGAATATAAAAAATGGCTAAAAGGCTTTATGCATGATTTGTTTGTTAAAGAGTTTAAGTTAGAGCCGGGTATTGTTAAAGACCGTACGGATGGCAAGCTTGTTCATTTAGATGGACTGAATTTTAGCCGTGCAACTTGTCTAAATGGCATCGCGACAAAATTACCGGAATTAAATCATTTACATCAACAGGCGAATAACCACCTCATTTACTCGTTGCCAAATATCAGCAATGACGACTATATGGGCTCGCATTGGTTAGGAACTTTTGCATTATACGCTATTACACATCAGTAAGTTTATGATCAAGTTTATTTTTTCGATTATAATCGCATTGAGCATGATCAGTTCATGTAGCCCGATTTCTTTAAATAAGAAGGAGAGTGCTGCCGATGTTGTCGATCAGCATCCTTTACCACCTAAAGGTATGGATGAATTTATGCGCTATATTGGCGATAATTTTCATTATTCTAAGGAGATGATCGATAATCAAATTTCAGGTTTGGTGGAGATCTCATTTGTGGTTGAAAAAGACGGATCAATAGTCGACATGAAAGTTGAAAAAGATCTGGGGTTTGGTACGGGGGAGGAAGGAATACGGCTCATCAAAGAATATGGCAATTGGAAACCTGGTTATCAAAAAGGTAAACCGGTCAGAGTAGCCTACACACTTCCGATACGTTTAAATTTAATGGAAACTTCTGAAGCACCGTTGATTAATGAATCTATTAAGACGATATTTGATATGCCCTTATCGTGGAAAAAAGATGAAATCATCGGATTCGTAAATCAGAAGAAATTGTCCGTTCATGATCAAGGTCATACTGTTTTTGTTCCCAATTATAAATTCAAAGATCTAACAGCCAATTTTTTTGGAATTCGCGCTTCAGACGAAAAAAAGGTCGATGAGTTTGCACTCATGTATAAATTTTCTAATGATGGAAAAAACGAGATAATCTCTAATTACAATCGTTTTTTGCAAGAATTGATACTCCTTTATGGAGAACCTTCGCTTATAAAATTTAGGAAAATAGATCAGGATACCGATTTGAATCAATTGGAAGCAAATCCTGTTATTTGGAACTGTACAAATGCAGTAATTTCAATAGCATTTGATAAAAATGCAAATGAATTGTTGACGACAATAAAAAATAAAGATTAAGTCAAGCAATGAACAGCCCTGATATTGTCATTTTAACTTAAAATATGACATCTTGTCTCAAATTGACTGTTTGGAATATAGATTGATGTTTAACTGTGAAATCAATTAGCAATTAAATATAAAATATATATGAACACAGAAAAAGGATCTATTTCAATCCACACGGAAAACATTTTTCCTGTCATTAAAAAATTCTTATACTCTGATAATGAGATCTTCTTACGCGAGTTAGTTTCAAACGCGGTGGATGCTTCTCAAAAAATAAAACGCTTAGCTTCATTAGGTCAATACCAAGGTGAAGTGGGTGATTTATTAGTTGATGTAAAACTTGATGAAGCAGCAAAAACGATTACCATTTCGGATAATGGTATCGGTATGACAGCTGACGAGATTAAAAAATACATCAATCAAGTTGCCTTCTCAGGTGCAACTGAATTTATGGAAAAATTCAAAGAAGCAAATGATGCAAATGAAATCATCGGTCGATTTGGATTAGGTTTCTATTCCGCATTCATGGTTGCTGATAACGTTGAAATCGAAACGTTATCTTACCAAGATGGGGCTGAGGCTGCGCATTGGACATGTGATGGTAGTACTTCGTATGAAATTTCTGAAGGTACACGTACGACACGTGGTACTGATATCATTTTACACATTAATGAAGAGTCTTCAGAATTCCTAAGTCAATCGCGTTTACAGGAGATCTTGGACAAATATGCGCGTTTCCTTCCTGTAAATATCCGCTTCGGAACGAAAACAACTTCTGAACCAGATGGCGAAGATGAAGAAGGAAAACCAAAATATAAATCTGTTGAAGTTGATAACATCATCAACAACACAAGCCCAGCTTGGACCAAAGCTCCATCTGAACTGACAGATGCAGACTATTTGGCTTTCTATAAAGAGTTGTATCCATATTCAATGGACGAACCATTATTCTGGATCCATTTAAATGTTGATTATCCATTTAATTTAACCGGAATTTTATACTTCCCGAAAATTAAAAATGAATTAGAAATTCAACGTAATAAAATCAAATTATACTCACGTCAAGTATTCATTACCGACGAAGTAAAAGATATTGTTCCTGAATTTTTAATGTTGTTACATGGTGTAATCGACTCACCGGATATCCCGTTAAACGTTTCAAGAAGCTTCTTGCAGGCAGATAGTAACGTGAAAAAGATCAACAATTATATCACTAAAAAAGTAGCTGATAAGTTGCAGGAAATCTTTAAAACGGATCGTAAAGGTTTTGAAGAAAAATGGAATGATATCGGTCTATTTATCAAATATGGTATGTTGAGCGATGAGAAATTTGCTGAAAAAGCAAATGAATTCTGTTTATTGACCAATACAAATAAAGAGAACTACACAATTAAAGAGTATTACGAAAAAGTAAAAGATATTCAAGTTGATAAAGATGGAAATATCATTTATTTATATACCCATGATGCTGCTCAACAAGATAGCTTTATTGCTACAGCAAAAACAAAAGGCTATGATGTATTGGTTTTAGACGGACCTCTGGATACGCATATCACTTCTTATTTGGAACAAAAAGGAGGTGAAAAGGTACAGTTGAAACGTGTAGATGCCGATGTCATTGATAAGTTGATTCAAAAAGATGAGAAGCAAGAATTGTCAATTTCTGAAGAAGAATCTAAACAAGCCTTATCAATCTTTGAAAAAGCAATCAGCCGTCCTGACATGAAAGTTGAAGTGGATGCCTTATCTGCAGAAGAATTACCAGTATCAGTAACGATCGATGAATTTATGCGTCGTATGAAAGATATGGCCAAAACCAATGGCGGTATGAACTTTTACGGTAACTTACCTGATAACTATAAGGTAACGGTAAATGGTAACCACCCACTGGTGAAACGCATTTTATCAAGTACTGAAGAAGAAGGTGCACAATTGGCAAAACAAGCGTTTGACTTGGCTTTATTATCACGCGGTTTGTTAACAGGTGCTGCATTAACATCATTCGTGAAACGCAGTGTTGAGATGATCTAATAAAAATTAAAAAATAATAGCTTAATCCTCATTACGATACGTTGTAATGAGGATTTTTTGCTTAAAAACATTTGGAGTATATCAAATAAAATTCTACTTTTGTAGCACAAACACGGTAGATGTAGCTCAGTTGGTTAGAGCATCGGTTTGTGGTACCGAGGGTCGTGGGTTCGAGCCCCATCATTTACCCAAAAGGCGAAAGATTTATCTTTCGCCTTTTCTTTTTTTAAACTTTTATGATACTCAAAATCCGATATAAACGATATGTTTGTAAATGCACTCGAGTGGTTTAATTCTTGCATTGCTATACTTAAGATTATGATTTGAAACTTAGTATTAAGAATGGTTATCTTTATTACGAAAGATTGTAGCTGTTTCTAATAAGTAACTAATTCGACAACCAGCAATTATAAGTGATTAGTATCCGATATTATGAAAGAATTCATTAATAAAAATCCAAAACTGATATTTGTCATACCATTAGGTATTTTTCTGCTTCTTGGAATCCTGCTAGTATTTTTCGCCGTGAAATATCCAGAAAATGTACCGGTCTATGGATGGATTACCATTATCCTGTTTGTACTTTTGCCAGCGATCTGTATTTATGGTTTTATATTTGGTTTCCACTTATCTGAAAAACAAAAGCGATCTAGCGAAGCACTACGGAATATTATCACTTATTCAGAACAAGAAATTTGGATTCATAAGCCCATAGTTGACGGCACCTATAGCATTAAATGGTCTATTATTGACAAGATCGTCTATTTCGATTATCCCGGCGATGATCATGCTTATTATACCTTTTATCTGAGCGATTTCCCTGAATTTATTAAAAATGAGAAGCAATGGTGGTTAAATAGACTATTTCCGGTGAATGTAAAGATGAGAAAGTTTACTCTTTATAATGATTGTCAAAATTTTTATGATTTACCGGAGAAGTTAAACGAATATTTAAATGTGGTTACTGATATTGATTTTGCAGATCCGCGTAAAGGAATACTCATATCGAAGAAAGAGATCTATAAATCTGGATATACTGAAACGATTGAACATTGGCAGCCGAGTCGTGATATCAAATGGGAGAAAATTTTATTTCAAAGATCTGACAACAATGCGTAGGAGCGAAGAGCGAAACGTTCGAAATGGTAGATCATTTACTACCCTATAAGATTAACAATAAAGATCGATGAAGGCTTAATAAAATAAAAAAGGAGCTATCCGGTTAAAGATAACTCCTCTAATATAAGGGGAAATGATATTATTTTAATTCAAATTTAGTAGCTAAAAGATCCTGCGAATTTTTACCGATAAATAAGGTGAAATCTCCCGGTTCAGCGACAAACTTGAGATCGTTATTATAGAATTTTAAATCTTCTTCCGAAACAGTAAAAGTTACGACTTTAGATTCTCCAGCTTTTAAGAATACTTTTTGAAAACCTTTTAATTCTTTAACAGGACGTGTAATTGAACCAACCAGATCTTTAATATAAAGTTGAACAACCTCTTCACCGTCATATTTACCCGTATTACGCAACGTCACCGATGCTTGGATAGATTGCCCAGCTTTAAAAGAAGACTTATCCAATTTCAGATCTGAATAATCAAATGTTGTATAACTCAAACCATATCCAAATGGATAAAGCGGGCTATTGATCACATCAATGTAGTTAGATCTAAATTTTTGGAAAGAACCACCTTCTGCTAATGGTCTTCCGGTGCTTTTATGTCCATAATAAATAGGTAACTGACCAACATTTCTAGGGAAAGTTGCCGTTAATTTACCTGAAGGGTTAACATCTCCAAATAATACCTCAGCTACAGCAGCTCCAGTTTCAGATCCACCAAACCATGCATTTAAGATAGCAGGAACATGTTCATTTTCCCAAGTTAAAGTCATCGGTCTTCCTGCAAACAAAACTAAAACAACAGGTTTTCCTGTTTTTAATAGCGCTGCTAAAAGACGTTGTTGAATAGCCGGAATACCAATCTCTGTACGGCTAGAACTTTCACCGGACATCTCCGAAGATTCACCTAATGCAGCTACAATCACATCTGCTTGAGCAGCAGTTTGTAACGCTTCAGCAATAATATCCGACTCAGGTCTATTATCTCTAGGGATCGTACGTCCAAACATGGTAGCATGTTCTTGGTAAACAGGGTCTTCAAGTAAATTTGAACCTAAATGTGTAACGATCTTCACTTGGTTGCCCAATACCGACTGCATACCCTCAACCAAAGAAGGGGTATTCACTAAGTCAGAGCTTACTGACCATGTGCCCACCATGTTCGCACGTGTATTCGCTAATGGACCTATTACAGCAACTGTACCTTTTTTCTGTAAAGGAAGAAGCTGCTTGTCATTCTTTAACAAGACAAATGATTTAGTAGCCGCATCACGGGCAACTTTAAGATTTGCAGGCGTCAGTAGCTCGGTTTTAGCACGATCTTCATTACAGTAACGGTATGGATCCTCAAATAAACCTAATTTATATTTAGCCTCTAAAACTAAACGGCATGCGCGGTCTATATCAGCTTGAGAGACTTTCCCTTCTTTTAAAGATTTTTTTAAGGTATTTAAAAAACCTTCAGAAATCATATCCATATCCACACCTGCTTTTAACGAAAGTGCAGATACTTGTTGTAAATCTCCTAAACCATGATCCATCAGCTCCGCAATACCGGTATAATCTGTAACCACCATACCGTTGAATCCCCATTCCTTGCGAAGAACATCAGTTACTAACCATTTATTAGCTGTTGCCGGGATACCATTGATATCATTGAAAGATGTCATAACTGTACCTGCACCAGCTTCTACAGCCGCTTTGTAAGGAGGGAAGTATTCATTGTACATGCGGTGCAGACTCATATCTGTGGTGTTGTAATCTTTTCCAGACTCCGCTGCACCATACAAAGCCCAGTGCTTCACACAGGCCATCATGGTATTGATTGCTTTTAAGTCATTGCCCTGATAACCTTTAACCATCGCGCTTGCAATCTGTGAGCCTAAGTAAGGGTCTTCTCCGGAACCTTCTGATATTCTTCCCCAACGGGCATCACGAGAGATATCGACCATAGGAGAGAAGGTCCAGTTGATTCCATCTGCAGTAGCCTCTTGTGCTGCGATACGTGCAGTTTTTTCGATTAGAGGGATATCCCAGGTAGCTGAAAGACCTAATGGAATTGGAAAAGTAGTTTTATAACCATGGATGACATCTAGACCGAAGATCATCGGAATTTTAAGTCTTGTTTTGTTGACAGCAAGTTCTTGAGCAGCACGAATTTTTTTAGGTGTAGTCATAGAAAAGATTCCGCCAATTTGACCAGCAGCAATTTTTGCTTCAACTCCAGTACTGGCAGTGGCACCTGTGGTCACCTCGCCTGCAGTAACTAGATTCAGCTGGCCAATTTTTTCGTCAACTGTCATTTTTTTCATCAGTTCTGAAACAAACTTATCCATTTTGGGATCTTGTTTGTGCGCCGGCTGTGTGAATGCCAGAGTCGGAACTAATGCAACAGCGACTAATAGGGAAGTCCATTGTTTCATGTTCTAGTAGTTATTTGTATGTGAATAAAATGCTTATAGATTCGGACCTTTAAAACCTAAGTTCTTCAATCCTGCTTTAACTTCGGGAGCCTGCATAAATAAATTCCAGATCAATCCAGTTCTGTAATTTTCAATCATGACAACAATAGGTCCCTGGTCAATTGCTAGATAACGCTGTGGATACCAGTTTTCTGTTTCTGAAAAAGCATCATAAAATCCATATTTACCAAAAAGTTCTGCACCTTTTTGTTCATAAAAATAGCGCATCGCTTGCAAACTCTCTTTAGGAGCATATGGAATTGATGATAGCGCTGCTGTAGGAGAAATAACACCTTTATCATTATCAGGATGGTGAGCATCGTATCCCTTTACAGAATAGCTCGCGGTCAATCCCCAAGAGTTTTCGCCATATCCTTTAAATTGATGAGGATTTTGTTTAGCGTATTCAATGTTAATTTTAGTGTGATTAACGTTCACTTTCCAGTAATCAGCATATTCATCTTGTAAGCCCTTCGGATTTAAACCTAAGTAGGAGTAATGAGACCAGAATAGTGGACCGACAGCATTTTCAGGTGCATTGTGTTTTAGCACCAGTGGAATTCCAAACTTCTCAGCACTGGATACGATTGCACCACTTCTTGCCCAACCTTTATGATAAGTGGAGGCAGGGATTGGATGTGTCGGTGAGCTCGCGCCCAGCACATAGCTGATCAAGCATTCATCATAACCCTGTATCGCATGATTCATACCCCAACCATGTGTTGGACTCCAGTGCCAGTACAGGACATCTTTGCCATTGCGAAAGAAATTCCAATCAATACCTTTCCAAAGTGCGTCTGCTTTTTCAGCGACTTGTTTTTGTTGGTCGTTTCCATTTTGGTAATACTCACGTAGACAGATTAAGGCCTGGGCCATAAAAGCAGTTTCAACGATATCGGCAGCATCATCCTGATTTCCAAAAACCTTCGATTTTCCAGTAGGACCATCGATCCAGTGTGACCATGCGCCATGGTAACGATCGGCTTTTGCTAGAAAATCGACAATGCGATCAAACCTTTTAGTCGCTTCTTCAGCAGAGATAAAACCACGTTCGGCAGCTACGATTGTAGCCATTATACCAAATCCGGATCCGCCGACAGTGACAACATTAAAATCATTCAACGGATATTGACCATCGATATGGATTCTTTCCCTTGCCATTCCCGAATTAGGTTCAGCACCTTCCCAGAAATAGTTGAAAGTTTGCTTCTGTACCAAAGTCATTAAAGAATCATCAGAAATACTGGTCTTTTGCAAGGTCTGAGGTGTTTTACACGCAGTAATGCTTGTACCAATTAAGATTAAGCCTAAGATAAGCTTGGGATTAAATTTTAATTTCATAGTAGAGTAAGTAGAGCGATGGATATTAAAGAACTGGGACTTAGTGCTAATAAGTCCCAGTTTTCGATGTATTATTGTAAACCTGGATTTTAGTAACCCGGATTTTTCACCATATCTGGTGTTTGTGTTAATTGTTCATAAGGAATCGGGAACAAATAATGCTTCTCTGCAAATGTTTTTCCGTCCGCTTTCATAGCTTCAGGGGCTTGTTTCGTACGAACTAAATCAAACCAACGATCGTGCTCAAAAGCTAATTCTAGACGGCGTTCCTTCCAGATTGCTTTGCGTAAGTCCGCTTGATTGGTCGCTGTGGTATTAGGCAATTTAACCCGAGTACGAATGGTATTAAGAGCAGTTGTTGCTTCTCCGGTGTTGCCCATTTCATTAGCTGCTTCTGCTAAGATCAAATACACCTCACCCAAACGTAAATAGCGCACATTTTTATCCCCATCAGCAGCACCTGCATTTGCCGATGAGTATGCTTTCTCATTGTACATTGGATTTTCAACTCCTGTTCCAACGACACGGCCATCCCATAAAGTTTCTCCACGGAAGATAATGGTAGCATCGCGACGGATATCATCCTTTTCATCATTAAAAGCTTTTAATAAATTCTCAGATGGTGTATTGAAACCCCAGCCCCAGCCGGTAACTCCGCGTGCACCCTGCACTTCAGAATATTGTTGAACACCATGTGCAATTGCTTCGCCACGCGCCTGGAATTCAAAGATGGACTCGGTACCATTCTCAGAACTTGCGCGCCAAAGAACTTCATACTTCGATTCCAAACCATATTGACCGGAGTTAATCACTTCTTTCGCTAACGTATAGGCCTCATTCCAATTTTGATTGTATAAATATACTTTTGATAATAAAGCCTGAGCAGCACCTTTTGTAGCACGGCCAAGGTCTTTAGAGGCATAAGCAGATTTTAAAGGCAATGCTTCGATTGCATCTTTTAAATCTTTAATGATGTAAGCATAAACTTCTGCTTTAGGTGCACGGATTATTAGGTCTTGCGACTGAATAGGGACATCGCCCCAGCCACGCACTAAATAGAAATAATTTAAGGCGCGTAAAAACTTAGCCTCACCAATTAATCTATTTTTATAAGCAGCATCTGCAATTTCTGTTGACTCGGTCAATTCGATAGATTGCGTAGCGCGTCCGATTGATTTGTACCAGTGTGACCATAATGCTCCAAAAGATCCTGAAGAGCTTGTATACATTAAATTGTCAATTTCTTGTTTATCACCCCCTGGATCGGTTGGAGAAGATCCCTTATCTGCATTATCAGAAAGCATATCCGTAATCGCAACATAAGAAAAGGAGTAATTCCAGTCGGTAAACATACCATAAACCGCATTGACATAAGATTCAGGAGTGTAAACCTGATCTTTGTCACCTTCTTCAACAATTTCTTGAGAAGGTACATCTAAAAATGATGAATCTTTACAGGCTGACATGCTCAAACCTGCTGTTAAAATTAAGGCTATATGTAATTTGTTAAATTTCATGATTTTTAATTTTTAAAAGTTAGAATGAAACATTTACTCCGAAAATAAAATTACGTGTCGTTGGATAAGCCGAAAGCTCAATTCCCGCAGTTTCCGAAGGAACACCAGAATTTGTACCTGTAATTTCAGGAGAGAAGCCTGTATATTTTGTAAAAATAAACGGATTTTGCGCTGTTACGTACATTCTAATTTTAGAAGTAGCGTTGTATAATTTCGGAATAGTATAACCTAATGTTAAATTATTGATTCTAAAATATGCTCCTGACTCTAAATAGTAACTTGAAGCTAAAGCGTCGTGCGCTGCCCCAGGATGCGTATTAGAGGTTCCTGCGCCAGTCCAACGGTTGTCAAATGTTTCTTTTGTAATGTTTTCTCCACCATCAACACGTGTTCCTTTTAGACCATTGTAGATTTTATTTCCTGCAACACCATAACCTTGAGCTGTGAAATCCCATTTTTTGTAGTTGACACTTAGGTTTAAACCAAATGTTGAAGAGGGAAGATATGATCCATGAAAGATTTTATCGTTTTCATCGATAACACCATCTTCATTCTGATCTTTGTATTTTAAGTATCCGGGTTTTGCTCCAGTTGTTGCCACACCATTAGCAATTTCAGCTTCTGTTTGCCACACTCCAACTGCTTCATACATATACCAAGCATACAGTGGTTGACCTTTCTTCAATTGTTTTGTGATTTGTCCATTATTCAAACTACCGCCAATTGCACCATCATATGCTGGTTTTACTTCTTTTAAAGTATTTTTGTTGTAAGAATAGTTACCACCAATACTGTAGGATAGGTTTTCATTAATTTGATCGGTCCAATTTAAACCAATCTCCACCCCTTGATTTGATACTTTTCCGCCATGATCAAAGTATTTTTGAGAAAATGGCGAATTCAATAAAGGTTTTACTTCTAGAATAGTACGGGTATTGACCTTGCTATAGTAATCAACATTACCACTTAAACGGTTATTTAATAACGTAAAATCTAAACCTACGCCAGTTTCTACAGTTGGTTCCCATTTAAGATTTCTCGCTGGACTTCCATATGCTGCTCCAAATACTAAATCCTGACCGGGTCCAAAAACATAATTATAGTTATCGGATCCTGGAGAAGATAAAACTTGGGAAATATTTAAAGGAACGTTTTGATTTCCTAATCTACCCCAGTTTGCCCTTACTTTCAAGAAGTCGATGCCTGAGCCTTGCATAAAGCTCTCGTTGGATACCGTCCAACCCGCTCCAAAGGAAGGAAAGATGTCAAAATATTCGCCAGATGCTTTAAATTTACTAGAACCATCGCGACGTACGGTTGCAGTTAAATAATATTTAGAATCATAATTATACTGTGCACGGGCAAAATAAGATACTATTGCAGTTGGCGTGTAATAAGTTTGTTTGATTTGCTTCATATACGTTGATGACGCTAGATCAATATTCCAGTACTGGGATTGATTAGGAACGTCATAACCTGTTAGGTCAGACATATTTCCGATCTCAACTTTTTCTCTTGATGTACCTAATGTTGCGTCTATATTATGTTTTCCAAAGCTTTTTTGGTAGGAAAGGAAATTTTCCCATGCCCAACGGAATTTCTCTGTTTTTGCAATATTTAAACTGTTGTTCGCATAGGTCAAAGAAGTTGGGTTTTGTGCTTTTAACTGTTCAAATTCTGCAGATGTCCTTAAAGGGTCTGTATTTAGGTAACGATCTTTAATATCATTAAAGCCTCTGTTTTCTGAAAAGTATTTTGTAACCCCTAAGCGAGAAGTGAATTTTAAATCACTGAAGATTTGGTATTCCGCCTGAAGACCACCTTGAATGCTCAGATTCTTGTTATACTGCTGTTGCATTTTGTTTTCATAAACAGGATTACCGGTGTCGTTCAACTTTCCTCCAACTTGTCCTGCACCCAGGATATAAGTAGCTTCTCCGGTTGTTTTATTGTAAATAGGTCTTCCATAGCGTCCATTATCATAGATAACTGGAACTAAGGGTGACTGACGGTAGGCCGCATCAAAAGCACTCAAAGGCTTATTACGGTCGTTAGCAAAAGAGATGTTTAAAGTCTGACTAAGTTTTAATTTATTATCAAAGAATTTGTAGGTATTATTATTACGGATCGTGTTACGTACATATTGAGATCCTTCCGTAATTCCTTTTTCCGTAAAGTTGTTATAACTAAAGAAATAATCTACTGCATCTGAACCTCCAGATAAGCTAACGACGTTATTGGTCACTATACCAGTCTGTAAAAGTTCGTCGTACCAATCGGTATTATTTTTTTGATCTGAAGCTAAAAATCCTGTTTTTGTACCAATACCTTTTAAGTTTTCATTAAAGTGAGTCACATATTCATTCGCATCAGCCATTTTAACACGGTTTAGAATGCCTTTGGCACCAACATAACCATCATACGTAATCTGAGCACGACCGGCTTTTCCCTTTTTAGTCGTTACTAAGATTACTCCATTAGCAGCTCTTACCCCGTAGATAGAAGCAGAAGAAGCATCTTTTAGGACATCAATGGATACAATATCCGCTGAGTTGATGTTGGTGATATTATCTGCTGGGAAACCATCAACAACATAAAAAGGCTCACGACCGCCAGATGCCGTTCCAAGACCACGGATAATCACTGTAGGAGCAGAGCCCGGTGCTTCATTAGCGATGATATTTACCCCAGCTATTTTTCCTTGTACGGATTGAACAGCATTCAGTGCCGGTTGTTTTACAATATCACTTGCAGTAACACGCGATATGGAACCTGTTAGGTCGACTTTCTTAGCCGTACCGTAACCAATAACCACGATTTCATCTAAAGCCGTATTTTGTTCTTCTAGATTGACTTGTACATTGTTCTGTTGACCAATTACGACTTCTTTTCCATCATAACCGATATAGCGGAAAATTAAAACCTGATTGGGGTCTGCTGTAATTTTAAATTCTCCATTTGCGTCAGATTGCGTAGCAACGCTAGTTCCTTTAACCGCAATGGTTACTCCTGAAAGTACAGCGTTTGAAGATTTAGCTGTAATTTTTCCAGTGATCACTTTTCCACTCTGTGCATAAACTGACACATTGAATTGGCAAAATGCTGGGAGTAATAGTAATGTAAATAACTTCCTCATAGGTGTGACTTTTGTGTTATTTTAATTTATCAATTCCAATTAATCTGAATGTTTGTTAACAAAATTTAACCCTTTCATTAAATTTTGATACAGCAAAGATGTGATGTAGTATGCGAAATGTATAATTTAACACTTATACATTAATACATCACCATTTGAGCTAAACGTAAAAATTCAATTTAAAGAAATAACTTTACTGATAGTCAGATTATTAAAGTAAGTGATATATTACTTTATTTAATACTAAGTGTTTAAAGCACACTATAGCGCGTGAGAGGTAATGATGTAGTGTTTTAGTGTGTTTTAATAACAAAATGATCTCATGTCGTAGATAGGGTTCCACGATTAAGGGCATTTTTCTAACTAATATTCATTAAAAAATCAGTTAAATTCTGTTCAGTTGTTATATTCAATTTTTTACGTAATCGGTAACGTCTAATCTCGACACCACGTGTCGTTATATTTAATAAGCTGGCAATTTCTTTACTGCTCATGTTCAACCTCAGATAGGCACAGAGTTTTAAATCATTGGGCATTAATTCGGGAAATTGATGCTTTAACTTTTTAAAGAAATTCTCATGAGTTTCATTAAAACTCTGCTCAAACAGATGCCAGTCCATATTATCTTCATAAGCATTTTTAAGGATCTTGGCCACTTTTTGTAATTGCTCAGGTTGCAGTTTATTTCCATTTTCGTCCTTCAACTGTAATAATTCGTGATTCAGTGCATTTAATAATTCATTCTTTTGCACAATATTCATCGTAGCATTAGTCAGTTCTTTATTCTTATTATATAATTCCTGTTCCAGTTGCTTATTTTTAATTTCGATCAAGTGTTGCTGTGCTCGGATTGCTTCCTGCTTTAAAAGTTCCTCTTGTTTAAGCAAATAAGCCTTTTTTACCTGTTTCTCATGTTTAATTAGCTTTTTGTTGTACCATTTACGGACTTCTTTTATTGATAAAACCAGTAATATTAAATACCCTAAATAAGCATACCAGGTTCTATACCATGGAGGTAGGATTTCGATTTCAACTTTTGTTTCCTTAGTGATAAAACCGTTTGGCAGTTTTGCACGAATTGTAAATATATACTGACCAACTGCCAGATTCGTAAACTCTTTGTAGGGTAATTTAGACCAATCAGACCATTCCTCCTGCGTGTTTGTTAATTTAAATTGATATTGAACAGCAGTTTCAGTGTAATAAGGTAGCGCATAAGATACTTGTATACTGTTGTTTTTGTATTTTATCTCAACTATTTCTTTATCATTATTAAAATCTATACTGTCCGTTGAGAAAAGAGATCTGATATTCCTGATGAGGGGAGCCGGCACATCAGTGGGTTTAAAATTATCCCTTCCCAAATTGAGCAAAGAGAAGCCATTATCGATACTGATCAGGTATTGATTAGGATTGAGAGCCGAGATATTTTCATAATATTTCATCATATTATCTTCTAGAGAAGCTAATTTGATGGAATCAACCCGAATTTGCCCTCCTTGTAATAAATCGACTAAAGCAATTCTGGTTTTATTAATAAACCAATAGCTATTATTTCCTGCTGGTATGATCTTATTTGCTTTGGAGAATGTGCCCAATTTATTGTTTAATTGATGATAGGGCGTGAATTTATCAATAAGCTCGTCATAAACATATAGTCCACTATCTGTCGTAAAAACATTGATGGCGGCCAATTTGTAAACACCTAAATAACCCGATTTGGGTAAACCATTTTTTTGGGCATAGGGTTTAATCTGTTTAATAACACTATAATCATCTGAAAATTTAAGTAGATTCAGTTCATTATAACCTGCCGCCCAAACCGAATTTTTACTTTGTGTTTCTAACAATTGTACGCCAGATCTGAAATTAGGATATTGCGTCTGATAAGTTAATGCATTAGGTAAACTTTTAAATAGGGACACACCTGTATAATTTCCCTGTAATACATATGGTGCATGAGGGGAAAGCAGTTTGATAACCCAACCACCTGTTTTTGGTGATAATAAGGACATCGCTGTACCTTGAATTTGAAAGGTACCTGTATTATGTCCACATACCAATACGTTATTGATTACCTCTAGATTCCATACTTGGCCCTGAGAGCCATGGATCATCTTAAAGTCTATAGGTTGATATTTTTTGTTCGGATTCCATGAAGTATAAAATAGACCTTGATTAGTCCCTAAATAAAGATATCCTTGGTAAATTTTTGCAGAATAGATGGTGCCAAGTTTTCCTGAGTTATCCGAATAATAGTAGAGATCAGCATTAATCGCAATGCGGTCAATACCATTGTCCAGACCAGACCATATATTTGACTGTTTATCTACTGTTAGACTAAGAACAGTATTGTTTTGCAAACCTACACTTTTATTAATATGCTGAACAAAAGATCCATTTTCATCAAGAATGTAGATACCGTTTAAGATCGTTCCGAATACGTAATAATGGTTGAGTAGCTTGATCCCATTGTTGATCTGTACATTTTTTAATTCTTCATTGATGTCATTTTTCCAGGGCGTTATTTCTCCAGATTTGCTCATTAAAAATAATCCGCCTTTAGCTGTTCCAATTAAGAATGACGCTGCATCAAAAGGAAGAATACTTAAAATGTTATGTCCCTTTAACTGCTCTTTACCCGAAACAGGAATGAGCTTATTATTTTTTAGTTCATGAAGTCCACTCGGTATTTTTTCTACGAAAATTCTCTTATTTGCTTGAAATGCAAATAGAAAAGGCTCTCCATCTTCAGTAATAGTTTTGATTTTGTCATTTTCATAAATATAGATCGTAGAGAAAGATTGGAAGATAATCCGATGGTCTTGAATGATTATTTTCCAGATCTCATCATTAAGATCTTTAAGTAAGCGCTTACTTATGGAATGGTAGGTTAAACGACCATTATTGTTTTTCAGCCAATAGCCAAATTCTGATTGGCCTCCCGTATAGATTTTCCCATCTGGATGTACCTGTGCAACACGGACGATACCTTTATTAGGGTGAGGATAGAGATTCCAGTATGCGCCATCATACTCTAATAAACCATCAGAATTAGCGGCGTAAATCAGACCATTCTGATCGACACTCAAGCCCCAGTTTTGATTGCCGGCTTTGTATGTAGATTTTGTAAATTGCTGTACCCAAGGGCTAGCGAGATATTGAATATCATTGGCCTTGCTTTCACCAAATAAGATCCCGAAGATTATAAAAAGAAGAAAAAATATTTTAAATAAAAATTTCATGCACAAAATTATGTTTGCCTTAAAAATAATTCTACCATTCCAAAAAAACGAAAGTGTCTCTGAGCGTATTTATGTAATAGAAATTGAAAGAATTATTCCCTAGACAAATTTAACAATAAATTTAGCTGTATGAGTCATTATAAAGTATTAAGATGTCTATTCAGCAATTCCTTAAGGATCTATACACACCGTTTTCGAAACTTTTAGCTACTCATGATCGTGTTTAAAAATAATTAATAAAAATTTAACATAAATTTTGTTTAGTTTTAATGAACAAAGTTTAGTTTTGTTAAACATATAGAAACGTGAGATCTTATGTGAAGGGAGATTGTTGTGTAACAGGGCTCATGTAAGTTCATACATAACTGTATGTAAGGAAATTAAAGGCTATAATCGACTTGTTTTTAGATTAGAACCTTTTCTAGCGCCTGTAAATACTGAGAATAAGGAATACGGACATGCTTTGAGGACAAAGGTGGAAATTAATTATGATTGAGTTTTAAATGTAGCCGAAATAGGCATAAAGGCCTCATACAGCCTATATAGATTGATTAAAATAAATAATAGCATAATAACACAATAGAAAGATATGGAAAGTAAAATTAAGATGGTCGTATTTGATATGGCGGGAACAACTGTTAATGAAGATAACATCGTTTATAAAACACTTAGAAATGCAATCAATAGCGTTGGTGGTTTTGATCTTAGTTTAGAAGAAGTTTTAGAGCATGGTGCAGGTAAAGAAAAGTTGGAAGCTATAAAAACTATCTTGAAAAATAGTTTAGATTTAGAAAATGATCAATTGGCAACAGAGATTTTTCAATTGTTTCTTGTGCAGCTTAAAAGTGCTTATGAAGTGGAAACCATTTATCCATGTACTAATGCGGCAGCACTTTTCATAAAGTTAAAAGATATGGGTATTTTAAGAGTACTTAATACTGGATATGATCGATTGACAGCAGAATCATTATTGAAAAAACTGAATTGGGAAGTAGGTAAAGACATTGATCTTCTCATTACTGCTTCGGATGTTGAACATAATCGACCAGAACCAGATATGATTCAATTAGCAATGGCGAAGATGGGTATTACCGATGCTTCAACAGTTGCAAAAATTGGCGATTCAACGATTGACATTCAAGAAGGACAAAATGCAGGCTGTGGATTGAGCATAGGTATCACCACAGGAGCACATACCGCTGTACAATTGGCTACTGCCAATCCGGATCAGGTTATTAGTGATCTGTTGGATATCCTACCTGTAATTGAAAACTATAGTAAGAACAGTACCGCAGTATCATAAAAAAACTGATGCTGTGATTTTTAGAAATGAAGATCACAGCATCTTTATTCATAACGAGGGTTTATGTTAATGATTATGCAGTCTTTAATATGCCTGATTAACGTTTGATCCCTAAAGATTAACGTTTGATCCTTAAAAAGGAAAGAAGCAGAAGTATTTTGAATATTTGTAAATCAAAGCATCTGATTTGTAAATTACACTTCTTTAACATCATTAGCAAAACCTTTAATAAGGGCCTTCCATTGCGGATAAGATGCCCCCAAAACCGCACCAAGTCCTACCATAAAGTTTCGGACATTATCGATGATATGCGTATTTTCGGTATTTAAAACCTCATTTCGTCCAGCATACTGAAACAATAAACTGTTATTTCTTTGCTCAACAATCAAAGTCGAAGTCGCTATTCCCTCAAAAAAATGTGCTGTTTCTTTATTTTCAGGATCAGTAGGATCTGGACATGGCTTTAGACTGACTGATAGGATTTTAAATTCGGCCATTTCCTTAGATTCCATATGCACAACGTTAACCCAGTCATAACCTTTTGTTCGGGGTAATCCAGGTCCTGGAATATCAATTTTGATGTAATCGTGTAACTGAAGTGGACGATGCAATTCGAGACCATTGTTGTCAACAAGCTTAAATACCGCCGCAGGAAGTTCTGCAATTTTGTGCCATTCATTGACCGCCAATAGGTTGTAGGATGCTATAATAAAAGCCTCGCTGGCAATTTCAGTGCTTGTAAACTCAACTGTTTCAAAACAGTCAAGTTTATTGCCTTCTTTCTGGGTTGGAATAATATTCTTCATCTTTTTAATAGAATAACAATTAAAAATGAACTTATGTTCATGTGAATCAATAGATTTACTTGGGTTGAGGAACTATCTGATTTTGTAAATTCTCCATTATGTAGAAGTATAATAGACCCAACCCTGCAAATTTTCATATGCATCTGCCTGCTTCAGATCGATTAAAATATTACTATCCATAAATAAGAGGCGTTTTGTGTCCGTATTTAAATCGTAGATAGGATAGAAGATGGCATTCTCATTTGGAAGTTCTACATTACTCTGTAAAGCAGTATAACCCTCTGCAAGTAAATTGTCAATAAGTGTTGGAGTAATTGCGTTAAGGTATCGCATCATCTTACCAATCCATTTCTTTTCGTTTTCTTCATTGCCTGGGTAGTGTTCAGTTGTAAAATCTAAGATTAATTTTTCGCCTTCTTTATCCAATCCATCTCTGATCATGCGCAATCCCATGCACCTCGTTTCTTCCTGATAATAATCATGTCCATACTCAAATTGAATATCACCTGCAATGGGGCTATCTTCAATTTTTGCTCGAAGTGCCATCTGGCGATTCAGCAATTCATGTACATATGCATAAGTCTCATCCATAGTGATTTGATTTAAAGCTATAACGTATTTATGATGTCATCACCAAAAGAACAATTCTGAAAGACTAAAAGTTTGTTTAAGAATACTTTAGGATAAGTAGAAGGATACGTGATGCACGTTTAAAGTATATTTTTGAAGCATTGATCAGGTATACTGTCGTTAATTTCAGGTATTTGTTACGGTAATTGAAATACAAACTTTTGACATAGCACCACGTTATATCATTACAATAAACTAAATGAATACGATTATGGCTACTAAAAATGAAAATGCAAAAGTCGGTATTGTTGATAAGGACAAGCAACCGAAGAAAAAGAAAACAATTACCTCAGTTGTAGATAAGAGAAATAAAAAGCAGGAAGGTGACGGGGAAGCCGCCGTTGATCCTCAAAATGATCAATTGAATGATATGCCAGAGCCAGATACATTTCCTCGTGAGCAGGTAAAACCTTAGTGCAGAGGACGTATGTTTGAAATGAAAAAGATAATTTGGGAAGGCGCGGAATGGGATTTCCTTTTAGAAATTGTGGGACGGTCAGTCATCATGTTTATCCTGATATTGGTGATTCTTAGGCTTTCAGGAAAAAAAGGTGTAAGGCAATTAACGCTTTTCGAGGTGGCGATTATTCTGAGTCTCGGATCGGCGGCTGGTGATCCCATGTTTCAAGAAGAATTACCCGTTATTTATGCCTTTGTTGTATTATTTTCGGTTATCATTATCTATAAATTTATAACTTGGTTATCATCAAAATCGGTGTTTATCAATAAGATTTTAGAAGGCGAAGCGATGGTAGTTGTGAGGGATGGAATGTTTGATTTAAAACATGAACATGATGGTGACTTTTCAAAAATGGAATTCTTTTCCGAACTACGTAATCAGTCGGTTGAACACTTAGGTCAAGTGAGAATGGCCTTATTAGAAATTGATGGTTCGATGAGTATTTTATTTTACCCAGAAGATGAGGTGAAGTATGGTCTGCCTTTATTTCCAGATGATTATAAAAAAGTTGAATCATTTCAGTTATACGACTTTCACGCCTGCATGTATTGTGGTTTTATCGAACAATTGCATAATAGAGAATCAAAATGTCCACGATGTAGACATACAGAATGGAGTAAAGCAATCAACACAAAACGAAATTAATCTATTCTTTTAAAGCCATCATGCATGCTTCAGTATTTCCCCTAGGGGTTATAAATACGATTCAAATGTTCTAAATACCCGAAATGATTATGATTTAAACTATTTCTGCCTTGAGGTTGTTTTCTAGATAAATCAAGAGTTTTAAATTTATATTTCAAAAAATAGAGCTATGGAAAATAGAGCAAATGATCCGGCAATTATCAATGATCTGATAAAAATTAACAACGATAGGATAGCTGGATATAGAGAAGCATTAGATCTAGCACATAGTATGCGGATCGATGATCTAGGTGGTATATTTGCCAAATATATCCTGCAGTCAGAACAGTTTATTACCGAGCTTACTCCATATGTCACACTTGAAGGTGAACAACCTACAGACAGTACGATGTTGAGCGGTAAACTTTTTAGACTTTGGATGAATATAAAAGTTAATATTTCGGGAAATGATCGTAAAAGTCTATTGGAAAGCTGTGAAAAAGGAGAAGATGCTTTTAAAGCTACCTATAGGAAGACCCTTGAAGAAGATCGGGAGGCTTTATCCATCCATGTGGTCAGCTTAATTGAAAATCAATTAAGTAAACAATCGGTTGCGCACGACCAGATTAAATTGTTACGAGATACCATTTCCGATACGATTTAATTATATCAAGCGTTTAGTATAAAAAATCATTTCAATATTGAGGTTAACAGGGAAAAGGGGCAATTGCCCCTTTTTTCATAGTTTGCACGATGATCAAATATAATAGGTTATTTTTCACAACGTGATCTGATAAATTTCAGCAGCGCTTTTTCGGTAGCACCATCTGTATTTTGCACCATTTTCCGTTTAAGTTTTAATAATTCATTTTTTAAATCACCCTCTACATACTGTTTCTGCAATTCCGGATGAATATAATAGTTCCTTGTAACTGATCTGGTATTGCCGAGTTGTTTAGCGACATGATCAAGGATGGTAACCATTACTTTTTTACGTTCAGAAATAAGTTCGCCATAAGGTTCATTAGCCATCATCATAAAGGCAAGCGTGCAACCTGCCCATGTACGAAAATCTTTACAGGTATAATCTTCTTGCATCGCTTGTTTTAAATAGCGGTTCAGATCTCCTGAATCAAGCCGTTGAATAGCACCATCATGATCGTAATATTGAAAAAGCTCCTGACCGGGGATTTCTTTGACGTTTTTAAGCATTTTAGCTATTTTTGCTTCCTTGATATAAACCTGCTGAAGTACGCCTTTTTTCCCTTTAAATTTAAAAAAGATTTCATTTTTGTCAATTTTGACATGTCTGTTTTTCAATGTGGTGAGCCCATATGAGCCGTAGTTATGTTCATAGGATTTGTTTCCTGCACGTATGTAAGTTGCATTCATGGTAGAGATTGCAATCGCACAGACTTTTTCTTTGGATAATTTCTTTTTCCGTAGATCTTTCCGCAATTGCGTGCGGAGTAATTTCATCTTATTTGCAAAGCCCAGTAAACGATCAAATTTTTTGACATTGCGTATGGTTGACCAGTCCAGATGATAAATATATTGCTTCCTACCACGCTTATCAATACCTGTTGCCTGTATATGACCATTTTTAAATTTGCATATCCAGACATTTTCCCATGCTGGTGGAATCACAAGAGACGCTATCCGCTTTAAAGTATTTTTATTTTTGATAGGCTTGTTCTTGGATAGATAAGTGAATTTGCCTTTTGTATATGTGCGGCAATAACCAGGTTCCGTATCTGTAACGTAACGTAGATTTAGAGCGACAGATGGGTGAGATGAAGGTGTTAATGTTTTCATGTGCTCCAAATTTGTGAAGGAAATGTTTTGTTAATATTCAATTCCGCCGCCACATGTAATATGCGGAAGAAATTATTTTGATTAATTGAAATAAATTTAATGGTTCCTAATAGCCTTTATAAGTTCATCTTTTTTCATTGAATGCCTACCGGCTATGCCAATTTTTTTTGCTTCTGCAAGTAGATCCGATTTTGTCCTCGAATCCAAGTCAGTAGCTTCTCCGCCTTTCTTGCTGGCATCCAGAGAATTTGCAATTCGTGCGGATTTTTCCTTACTCATTCCTTTCTTGCGTAATGCTTCATATTGAGCATCGTCTTTAATCTGTTTTCCGTGATCTTTTGCCATTGTTTTACATTTTAAAGTTTACATTACTCTCTTCTTAGCTGAGATTTCCCAAAGTAAGAACGGCTTGAAACGAACAATGTTTAAGAAGACGCTTCGAATGCGTAGTATTTGAAAAAAACAGGTATTTTCTTACTCTTCTGGACAGAAAGTTATCATTTTATAAATCAGGTATTTTGACTTGTATTATCACGTATATACAATGATTTCGTACCGAATTATACCTGTTTTAAAATATTTTATTAACCACTTTTATTTCACTTTGTTTTATAATAGTATTTCCGTTATAACTTTTAAATATGAAAAACCTGATTGTACTTTTATTTATTCCGGTCCTGTCATTTTTAGGCTTAGTGATTAATCTGCTTATTGCTATGCTAACCCGTATCAGACTAAGGGCATATTCATTTTTTAAATCAGAAGACAAGGGTAAGAAAAATTTCATTACTGCAGTCCTGATTAATGGAATTTACAATAGCGACATGATCTTTATTTAACAATCGGCCATATTTAACAATCGGCCATTAAGAATGGATCGTATTGTGATTATTATCATATTAATGAACCATTTAGGTAAATTTCAAATTATTAATATAAAATTAGAGTGAAGCTGGTAGATGATCACGTATCGTGATCATCCATAAGTTTTGCGATATTATTATCAGCTTCCTTTTTTGCAAAATGTTCTCGCGCAAGCTTTAGTCCTATTGCAATAGCCGTTCCTTCACTGGCGCTTTCTTTTAATAGCGCATTCGCAATTTCTACAGCTTTATCACGAATTTCAACGGGCTGGTTTTTGTAGGACGGTGGATAATCATTGTTGTACCAGGGCATAAATTCTCCTTTCTAATAGTTAAATAAACAATATCAAAGCAATGAGTTCCAGAAAGTCGGTGACTCACTAAAATCTTTTGTGAACTGTAATTGTATAACACATAAGCGCTTATAAAGTTGATTCTTATATTCCAGATAAAAAAGAAATTATAAATTTTCTTCAAAACCGAATAAAAAAGCAAACAACTTGAATTACAGATTTGTTCTATAATAACAACAAACTACTATGAAGTAAAATTTTTTATTTACCTAATCCTACATGTTATGCGATTCACTTCCTTATCCCGACCCTTACTTCTAGATCTCAAGTGCAGAGGATATAACTTATTGACGTCCTATAATTCTCTTGATTTATCTAACTCGACATGGCAACCTCTCCGGGTTCACAATGTACACGAATATCTTCTACAAATGAATTTTAATGGAAGTAATACTTATCTAAAAAAGCCGACCATTCTCGTAATAGATCAGGTTTTAAAACACATAGATGATAATAAATTTGGTGGAGAAGTATTTGTAGAAGATGATCATTCGCAACGTTTGCAGCAGAAATGTAGACTATATGATCTTCGTTATCATTTCACAGCCAATCCAGAAATTTACGATTTTTCATTCGATCCACAACGGCTACTGATCCGGAATCATGCCTTACGTACGGGTGACCACGACATTTATTTTAAATACCTAGCGATGTACTATCAGGAGCATGTGACTTATGAAAGGCGGGATATAGAAGAACTGACCGGAACGCTAATGTGTCTGGATGCAAATCAAGCTGAAAAATGGTTTAAAAAGCATCATGTAACCGTTATGGAATCAGATATTTGGATATGTGACGAAGATGCTATTCTGAAAGTACTTGCTGTGAAAGAGCATGACCATCATTGGGGAATTTTAGATGATACAGAGGAAATGATCTATAATCTAATTAACCCCCAAGAACTCGTGTTATTACGTGATATTTTCTGGATAGATCCCAGGATAATTTAATGACTAATTGGACGTTTCTATTTATGTTTATTCCTAGCTAGGGATTGGATCACCGATCTCATCAAGTGAAAAGTAGAAGGTCGTTCCAGATCCTTTCTCGCTTTCTACTTCAATTGCTGAATCATGATAACGCAGGATCTCAGAAACAATGTAAAGCCCTATGCCGAACCCTGATATGTGTGCAATTTCATCATTATCAACTCTGTAGAAACGGTTAAATAACTTTTCTTGATCTTCTTTAGCAATTCCGATACCTTCGTCACTAACAAACAATTTGACTTTCCCGTCTTTTTTCTCACAACCAATCGTGATGGTGCCACCGGCAGGTGAATATTTTATTGCATTTGAAATCAAATTGGTAAAGACCTGTGCTATTTTATCATGATCTGCAAAGATTGTAATTGGTTCTGCGCAGGCAAACTTAATTTTATGCTTAGATATCATCAATTGCGCTTCCTCTCGCACTTCCTCAAATAAAGATAGAAGTGTTATGGACTCTTTATTTATTTGCAGTTGATCTTCTTCAATCCTGGCGAGGCTGAGGAAATCCCGTATCATGGCAATCATTTTTTTAGACTGGGTTTCAATTTTGTTACTCATCTGTTTACCCAGATCATTTTTATTGTCCTGGTAATTTTTCTGCATGATCTGAGTAAATAATAAAATGGAGGTAAGCGGAGTTTTCAGTTCATGGCTCACCATGGAGATAAAATCATTTTTCCTCCTTTCTTCCTGTTTTTTTTCAGAAATATCCCTAGCAATTTTTGAAACTCCTATTATTTGACCAGTAATATCCCTAATGGGTGATATGGTTAGAGACACGTCCAGCAGCTGTCCCGTTTTGGAGATACGAATAGTCTCAAAGTGTTTTAATGATTGACCAGCTCGTAATTTCGCAAGGATATGATCCTCTTCACTTTTGCGGTTTTCAGGAATTAACTTCAAAATAGGCTGACCGATTATTTCACCAGCTTTAAACCCAAATAATTCTTCTGCTGCAGCGTTCCAGCTTGTTACGATGCCTTCTAAAGTTTTACTGACAATGGCGTCATTGGAAGAATTAACAATTGCCGCCAGTTCAGCATTTTTAGTTTCCGAATTTTTAAGTTCAGTAATATCAAGTACCGAACCAATAATTCTATGCATCTTATTTGTATTATCCATATAGGTAGCTCCTTGAACGCGTATCCATATGGTACTATTTTTATCGCTCTTTAATACCCGGCATACAAAATCAAAGTGTGAATTGGAACTGCTTTCTTTTAGCTTTTGTATTATAAAGTTAACGTTATTTTGATCCTCTGGATGAAGGAGCTCTAAAATGTGGTGGTAGTTAAGGTCATTGAGGTGTAGTCCAAGAATTTTTTCGGCTTGTTTAGAAATATAGAGTTTGTTTTCTTCAAAATCCCAGTCCCAAGTGCCTAGATCAGTGGCCTCAATGGCCAGTCTAAGTCGTTCTTCACTCTCTTCCAGTAAAGTCATGAGCTTGTTTTTCCTTTTTTCTTCTTCAACCAGCGGCGTTACATCTTTTGTAAAACAGCGCGAATGTATAAACTTTCCATCTTTGAAAAGTACATTTGAACTGATTACAACATACTTAATAGAACCATTTTTACATTTCAATCTTGCAGGAAAATCCCGTATGGTTTCTTTGGCGGTAAGGCGGTTAAGAATTTCTTCGATTACTGCTGCATCCTTATGGAAATCACTGATCGGATGGCCAATATATTCTTCTTTGTCATAACCCAATAGATCTAATTCTGCTTGGTTTGCCCAAATAATAATCCCGCTCTCATCCACCCAATGTAATGGGACAGAACCATTTTCAATAAAGTCGGAGAGTTCAGCAACGCGATTTCTAAGTTCATTATTTTCCTTTTCCAGAATTGCTAAATTATTAGATATATCAATCTTATTCATGCTGTACGTCTCTTTTTGTATTTAAAGATAAAGAATAACTGCACAATTTTGTACTAATAGTCATATAAATTAGCAATTAAGGAAGTTTTTGGAATTGCATTACGCTTCGTCCTTGGTGTTTTTAACCAAGCCTATTCCAGAGAAGAAAAAGATTAGTCCAATAATTCCGACTACGATGAGCGTCGTATAGGCCGTACTCTTATTAACCAATTCATAGCCCGTATAAATCATTCCTACAACACCTAATAGCGTCAGTATCGTTCCGAAAATTCGTTTTACATTCATCTTTTTTTATTATAAGTGATTTTTTTTGAAATTTTATCTTACCAACATCATACTTCCACCCAGAATAGTAAACTGTTATGGATAGCAATTAAGATTACCCTTATTCGGTTGCTGTCTTTTGGTTGCTAGTCATGGTTTTTGTTTCGTATTGGTTTTGATTCATTTCTTATACAACAACTGATAAAGCAAAAGGTTCGAGTTTTAGAGATTAGTAAAAAAGTAAATAGGTAATAAGGAGAGAAGATCCTAGTTGCTATACTTATTTGTCCTTAAATCTCAGGTAATAACTCAGTAAAAACAAATTGACTAGGACAGCAAAAGCGTTTGAAATAATAATCGGTAATTCATTCTTTATTATTCCATACCACACCCATAAGGATAAGCCCGTTATCAGGATAATGATCATGGGCAAAGAAAGGTCTTCAACGGTTTTTTCCTTTATCACTTTTAAAAGCTGAGGCAACATGGATATTGATGTTAAAATTCCGGCAGTGATTCCGATTAAATTTTCTAGGATCATAATTTTTATTTTTATAAAGTGCGTGAATATCAATTTTCTTTATGTTCGCTTTCGTATTTGTACCGTATGTTGAAATTAAATACGGGTTTTAGGACGCATTGTTGAAAATAAGAAGTAATAGTTATTAATTTTGATATTCGGTTCATCACCGTGCTATTAATTTGGTATATAAAAGGGTTTCAGCTTTGAACAGGCTGTGACCCTATTTTTTTGCGAAACTATCTTGCTATAGAAATATGATGGTTTTCAAAAAGATTTACCAGGTAGAGCAACGTGTAAAAGTTATGTTTTACTTAAAATAAAATTCATGCTTCTCAGTGAGAATTATACAACTGACTGGAATTGCTTACGCTATCTTTCTGCACTAAGCAAAGTCTCGAATTCATCGAAAATTTGAATACAAATTCATTTGATCCCATCTTAATTATATTTCTTTTATCACTTTAGAACCTTTTTAGGATCATAAAAGTTCGATGAAGTTGAAATAAATTGGCAAAAGAAGCTTTGATCCCATGAGGTGTAAATTTTAACATGTGAATGGCAAACGACTACGTTGTTTGATTGTTATTGAATTATAATCAACATACTATGAAAAATATTACCCTTGCGATTACTAATCTTGTGGCTTTATTAACTACGATCGTTATTAATTACTTATCAAATACCGGTTTCATAAATGGCAGAACAATGAAAACTGTTTCCGATGACTATCATAACTTTTTTACTCCCGCGTCGTTTGCTTTCTCTATCTGGGGACTGATTTATTTGCTTTTGATCGGTTTTGTTACGTATTCATTTTTCATATTGAAAGCAAAGAAAGAGAGCCAAATTATAGATCGGGTAGGAGCATGGTTTACGGTTTCATGCCTGTTAAATAGTATATGGGTTATTGCTTGGTTGACAGATTATATCGGAATTTCTGTATTATTGATGATTTTGTTACTGCTAACGTTATTGAAGATTGTTGTGAATGTTAACGTAGCACTGACTAATCCTCCATTTCGTATTGTCGCATTCGTTTGGTGGCCATTCTCGCTATATGCAGGGTGGATATCGGTTGCATTAATCGCAAACATAGCCGCTTATCTCGTTAAAATCGATTGGAATGGATGGAATATTTCACCGGTATACTGGACAATGATCATGGTAATTGTAGCGGGTATTGTTAATGTTTTTATGACCTGGAAGCGTAATATGCGCGAATATGCTTTAGTAGGAGTATGGGCATTAATAGCTGTAGGGGTTGCCAATAGAGATAACGGAACAGCTATCTTCCTTGTTAGCATGGGTACTGCAGCAGTTATTGCTACAAGTTGCTTGATTCATGGCATCAAAAACTTTCGCGGCTTTGGAAATGAAATTTAAATAGCAAGATTAAATCGTCAGCTTAAATTTTAGAACTGTAAGATAGCTATTTTCATGTCGTGATACAGAAGCACTTTCCAATGCTCCGCTTTTGCAAGTTTTTCCCATTCAGTACGTTGCTCCATAGCTTTCTTACCATCGAAATCGCTCTTAAATGCAATTGGATATTTTAAATAGCCTGCTGTTGGGAGGTTATCAGCACCGTAGAAAGCAATGCTTTCTTTGTCGCGAATTAAAAACACCTGATGAAAGGGCGTATGGCCGCCTGTCACTTCAAAAGAAATTTCTGAGCATATAACACCTTTATCTTCGTCCATCCAAACAATGGTGGCATTTTCGGTCATAAAATCCAAAATGTCAAAATCAAAAGAGGGATTATTGGTCTTACTTTTAGCAAAAAGATATTCTCTTTTCTGCATATAAATCTTTGCATCAGGAAAATTCAGAAACCATTCATTTCCTTGTGTATTGACTAAGCCTGCAATATGGTCTTTATGGAGATGTGACAATAAAATAGTTGTAATACATGAGGGATTGAAACCGAGGGCTAGTAGGTTATTAAGTATTACGGGAGATCCTTTATGATATCTCCCTAGCCCTGCATCCAGCAAAACAACACGATCCTCAACCTCAATTAGAAAAGGCTGGACAGCCATTTTAAGGCCTGTCGCGCTTGTTAATTCTTCCAAAGGAGTAAATACCTTGTTTTTGTCGACGCAGAAGTCACCATCTTTTAATACATGAATTTTCATATAACAGCAAAATACTTTTATTCAGGGATATTAGCAAGCAGAGAAATACAATATCTTGCTTATGTTTAATAAAAAATAGTTATTTTTGAATCAATCATGAATAGAAAAAGTAGCCTTCCTCCTCCAATAGCGTAATGTCCTAGTAAAATAGATTGACATACTTTCGGCTGATAAGCCGTGCGCATCAGTATGTCAAAAATTTAGATATTAACTATAAAAAAGAAATACGCTCATTTTCATGAAAAAATCATATTTACGCTTACACATTGCTGTTATATTAGCCGGTTTTACGGGAGTTTTCGGTAAATTAATATCCTTAAACGAGGGTTTATTAGTGTGGTACCGAGTACTTTTATCAGCAATTATATTGTTCTTTGTTTTAAAGTTCTTTAAAAAAGATATCAAGCAGTCCATGCCCGAAAAACTTACTGTAAGTTCCGTAGGCATGTTGATTACCATCCATTGGATATTTTTCTATGCCAGTATAAAATATGCAAACATATCAATCGGAGTGGTCTGTTACTGTTTGACAAGCTTATTTACAGCAATTTTCGAACCTCTGATCAACAAAAAACCTTTTTCAGTCCCACAGCTTTTATTAAGTTGCCTAACTTTATTAGGCATCAGTTTAATATTTCATTTTGATTCATCTTATCAGCTTGGGGTATGGCTTGGAGTTATATCAGCCGCATTTGCAGCATTGTATACTGTATTTAATGAGCGGTTGGTAAAAAAGCATGATAGCATCGTCATCAATTACTATCAAATGGTAGGAGGGACAATCGGTTTGGGAATACTATTACCATTTTATCTCTATTTTTTTCCAGTGACAACATTGCTTCCTTCTACAACAGATCTACTCTACCTATTATTGCTAGCCGCTTTTTGTACCGTCACGTTGTATGTCCTGTTTGCGGAAGTTTTACGGGTAATACCTGCCTTTACGGTTAATCTAAGCTTCAATTTAGAACCTATTTATTCCATAATCTTAGCATTTATATTTTTTAATGAGGGTAAAGAGGTCAATACTTCGTTTTATTTAGGTTGTGCTTTTGTTATGTTATCTGTTATCTTACAGAGTGTATTTTCAAAACCAAAGCAGGTCTAAAGGTAAGAGCCGATTGCAATTGATGTAATCGGCTCTATTGTTGTGTTTTAGATTATTTTGTAACCTTTGGTGTGTCGGGCTATTCAGCTCGGTAAAGGCAACAACTTATTCCTGTATTCTTTTGATGGCATCTGAAATATCAAGTTCAACGTTGTTGTCATCAAAAAATGCATCTGCTACATCAGCGGAAGAAATCATAAAATATTTTTCATTTTTAGAATTAATAAAAGTTGTTTTCACCACATTAGCTCCATCTATCAGCAGATTTTCACTAAATGTAGGAGTAAGGTCGTAAGTGTCTTCGTTTAAAATATACAACATCGCTATAATTTTTAAGTTTAGTAGAATAATAAAAAAACTTTTCCAACATGAAGTTGCTTATGATCCTGTATGTGGCAATTTAATGTTTATCCACACCGGATATGGGAATTCTAATACATCAAGCGGTAATATATGATGGAGTATCAGGTGATCCTTTGCTAAGTAGTTATCTACATCATCTTCAGCAGGGATTGCTACGACCTTAAAAATGGCATCTTTATCTGTCGAATTAATATCCGATTGCAATAGGCGTACATTATAATCGATCAGCCATCTCGCCAATTCATCCTTTCCGAATCTTTTGAGATATAATAACTCCTTATCATAATTTAAGAGCTCTTCCTCTTCCTTATCAGGAAAAAAAGTATTGAGGAATTTAGCATAAAGAGATTTATCCTTATTTCGTAATGTGTAATTTTTAATAATTAATCGTTGCGGACTATAATCAAAGCTAAAAGTTTTAGGTTGTTCTAGAGCCTCATAATACTCCTGATAGTTGATAAGTCGACCTTCCAAATTCATTTTTTCCTCTTCCATATATGTATTATTTTATAATTGTCATCTATAAAACAAATAGGACAAGAAGTGGTTTGCTTTTTTCTTATCAATTTTTCTTATATATTATTATTCTTAATAATACTTCGCTTTCAGAAGTCATTTGAATACGAAGTATTAAATTTTTTATAACGAGATTTTTACCTAATATCTTCTTTTTTATACGCGTTCTATATTTCGTAATGAACTATTATCTGTCCCATAAGTTATTAGTGTAGTTTAAATTAAAACTTAAGATCATGGCTAAAAAAAACAAAGATGGCGAAATGCCAAATGCGCACTTACATGAATTATTTGTAGATGAGTTGAAAGATATTCTGGGTGCGGAAAAGCAACTGCTTAAAGGTTTAAAAAAGTTAGCAGACGGAGCTCATAGTGATAGTTTAAAAGAAGCATTTAAAACGCACTATAAACAGACAGAAGGGCAGATTGAAAGATTAAAAGCGGTATTCTCGAGTCTGGATATGACCGCTCGTGGTAAAAAATGTAAAGCGATGGAAGGCCTATTAAACGAGGCTGATGAAATTTTGGAAGAATTCCAGGATAGCCCTGAAGTACTGGATGCTGCTTTGATCGCCGCTGCACAAAAGGTGGAGCATTACGAGATTGCAACCTATGGCTGTCTTGTTACTTATGCGAAATTGATGGAACACAGTGAAGCAGAAGAACTGTTAGCGGCTACATTAGCGGAGGAAAAGGATACAGATGTATTATTGACTGAAATTGCAATGAGCGAAGCTAATCTCGGAGCAGCAAAATAAATTGATCAAGAACAGGCCGGTATATACTACCGGCTTCTTTATTTTAAATCTAATATTACTTTACTATGGGAAATATATTATACACAATCGCCGTAATTTTGATAATTATTTGGGCGATCAGTTTTTTTGGAGGATTTTTTACTGGTGGGATTATTCATATTCTATTAGTGATTGCCATCATCGTTATTTTATTGCGTGTTATCCGAGGGGGTGTATAATCCCCCTTTATAGCTGAATTTTAGATTTTAGTGCTATGAGAAAACCCGATATTTATAAGGAGTTAAATAATGGTAGACAATTTTTAGCTTGGATATTACATGATGATTCAAAAATTGTTGAAATCAGAAGTCCGGTTAGAGTGGATGGCTTAGTCGTAAATGTTGAAGTTGAGCGATATCATGAAAATAGAAAAATAGCGGTTTTAGAAATGGAGAATCTTTTAAATAAAGAATAGTATTATTAGCTTTAAGTTGCTTATGATCAGGTTTCTATCATAAATGTGCATTGCCGCTAGATGAATGAGGGCCAATTGAATACAGTTTTTTATGAGTTTGTAGAGGTTTCGCAGGATAAGCACATGAGATATGCACCATACTATTTGTGGGTGGGAGTGGTTATTGTAAAAAATGTAGTTAATTAGCATAATTGCTAATCACTACATCAAAAATAGAGAGAATTACAATATAATTCCCCAATTCTTTTATCTTGCTACGCGTACATTGAATGCGTTAACACCTTTTTGACCGTTTTCTACTTCATAAGTAACACGCTCGTTTTCACGGATGTCATCTAGTAAACCTGTTGAATGTACAAATACATCTTGACCACCATTTGATGGTGTAATAAAACCGAAACCTTTGGTAACGTTAAAGAATTTTACTGTTCCTTCTTGCATTATATTATAGTTTTTATTAAAAATTATTTAATTCTGTGCCACCGTTCATGTCATAAGATATAACTTGATAACTTGCGGAAGTCGATCGATCTGCTAGCAAGAAAAGGATGTATGTATTAGTAAAGGTTGATTGGAATCAAGCTCTACAGATTACTGCGCACTTTTTATGAATAACAAAAATCGGCAAGTGATGTGGTGAATGATCACGTAAGGTACTTACTGGGACTAAATAACCACTACAATGCCCGATACTATCTCAAATATAAATATAAATAAACTAGAATCAAATTATTTTTTCAAAAGTTATCAGTTTTTATTTAAGGTAAAATTGAAAAATACATAAATTAAATAGCGGAAGACTTACTTTTACCGATACAAATTGTTATTATCTTTACTTGGCGGAATGGAAATGTGAACGTACATTACTCCATGTTTTAGATGTCCAGTACAAGATCTATCATGTACATGGGCCATGGATAATACTTATGATGTTGTATTTAACGGGCTGACTCTTGAACGATCACAGGACGCTTGAAGATAATTCTATTACGAAGTGGTGGATTATATGTTTCTTAATGAAAATCTTTACTGATGAAAATACTATTGACAGGAGCCACGGGTTATATTGCTCAACGCTTACTTCCAGTCTTGCTTGACAAAAAACATCAAGTTGTATGCTGTGTTCGTGATGCGAATCGCTTTGATAGGAGCAAATATGACGGTTTTGATTTTGAACTGATAGAGGTCGACTTTTTGAAGAATGATTTTTTGGATCAAATTCCGCAGGATATTGATGTCGCTTACTATCTGATGCATTCGATGTCATCCTCAGAAAACGATTTTACAGAGGCCGAACTTACTGTAGCTGCTAATTTTAAAGCAAGTATCGAACAAACAAATATTAAACAAGTTATTTTTTTAAGTGGTATTGTTAATAGCAAAGAGCTTTCAAAACACCTGCAATCACGTTTAAATGTTGAAGAACGTTTACAGTCGCACCATTATGCTTTAACTACTTTAAGAGCTGGAATTATCGTAGGGTCGGGTAGTGCGAGTTTCGAGATCATAAGAGACTTGGTCGAGAAGCTACCGGTTATGATTGCTCCGAAATGGTTAAAAACAAGGTGCCAGCCAATTGGCATTCGTGATGTCCTCTCATTTTTAGAAGGAGTGCTTATGAAGGAATTTACCTTTAATAGAACCTATGATATCGGTGGGCCTGATGTAATGAGTTATAAGGACATGCTGCTCCGTTTCGCACAAGTGCGAAAACTTAAACGCTGGATCATTACCGTTCCTGTCATGACACCCAAGTTATCTTCTTATTGGCTATATTTTGTTACCTCTACTTCGTTTCCATTAGCAAGTAGTTTAGTTGAGAGTATGCGGGTAGATGTAATAGCAAAACCTAATGATCTACAGGAAAAAATTAATGTAAAACCTATGCGTTATGAACAAGCTATTGAATTGGCCTTTGGTAAGATCGAACAAAATCAAGTCATATCGAGCTGGCGAGATGCACTGAATATAGAAAGGTATCCCAACAGCTTTGTTAAACTTATTGAAGTTCCGCAAGACGGGTGTTTTAAAGATGTCAGATCAATGAAAGTGGATGATGTGGATCTTGCCTTGCGTAATATTTGGTCAATAGGAGGGAAAACAGGATGGTATTATGCAGATTGGTTATGGGGTATTCGTGGATTTTTGGATAAACTTGTTGGCGGGGTTGGTTTACAAAGAGGAAGAACAAATTCAGATACCTTGTCTACGGGCAGTGTCATTGATTTTTGGAGAGTAATTCTTGCAGATAAAAAAGAACGTAGACTACTGTTATATGCCGAAATGAAATTGCCAGGAGAAGCCTGGTTAGAATTTAAGATTGATCAAGATGATACGTTTACCCAAACAGCAACATTCCGGCCATTGGGTATATCCGGTAGATTGTACTGGTACTCTGTTTTGCCTTTCCATGCTTTCATTTTTAAGGGTATGATGCAAAACATAGCAAAAAAAACGACTAAAAAGATGTAAAATTATGCTTTATATTTGTTTATGAACCTCTTAAATAAGATGTAAAGCTGGAATTTAACACCCCATATCATGAACTGGAAAAATAATATAACCAAACTATTAGACGTTGAGTATCCCATTATACAAGCACCAATGTTTGGTGTTACAACTCCAGCAATGGTAGCTGCGGCAGCTGGTGCAAATTGCTTAGGTACTCTTGCCTTGGGCGACCTGCCTGCTGAAAAATGTATTGAACATATTCGCGCAACAAAGCAGTTGACAAAAAATAACTTTGCGGTGAATATTTTTGTAAATGATATACCTGAACTGACGGATACGTTAAGAGAAAAATATACTGAAACCAAAGATTTTATTGAAAATATTGCACGTGAGCACCATCTCGATGTTCATCTGCCAAGCATTGAAGAAATACAGATCAATAGCTATCATGACCAAATTGATGCTCTTATTGCGGAAAAATGTAGGTTTGTAAGTTTCACTTTTGGTAATCTTGACGAACCAAGTATTTATAAGTTAAAAAATAATGGCACCCTGCTTCTGGGAACCTGTACATCTGTTAACGAAGCGGTTATTTTAGAAAAATCTGGAGTTGATATTGTTTGTGTGCAGGGAATTGAGGCTGGCGGACATCGGGGTAGTTTTAGCAGCGATGACATACCTGCCATAGGAGGTTTATCTTTGTTGCCTCAAGTTTATGATAGCGTCAATATACCGATCATTTATGCAGGCGGTATCTACAATGCCAAGACCTTACTGGCTACGCAACTCTTGGGAGCACAAGGATTTCAACTCGGAAGTCTCCTCTTGGGATCTTCAGAAAGTGCGTTAGAACAATTTGAAAAACAGCGTTTAAGGGATGTCGATGAAACAGCTATTGCGCTTACTAAAAGTTTTTCGGGACGTTATGCACGAGGTATCAAAAATGTTTTTACAAATCTAGTAGATGAAGGACATATATTGCCTTATCCTTATCAGAATAAGTTAACCGGCGAACTGAGAAGAGTCGCAAAAGCGAACAATAATAGCCAGTTTGTTAGTATTTGGACAGGTCAATCTAATAATGGGTATAGTGGGAAATCTACAGCTGAAATTATTAAAAAGCTGATCACAGAAGTGGAGAATTTGTATAGCATTAAAGAGGATAGAAAATAAGGAGCTACGATTTCTGATCGTGTTCCTTAAAGATCAAGACAGAAGAATACATTATTCAGCATTCTCAAATATAATCTCAAATGTTGTTCCTTTTCCTACAGCACTTTCAACTCGAATATCCGCTCCTAATCGATCAATAATTCTTTTTACAATAGAAAGTCCGATTCCAGAACCATCATATCCTGAGGAGTTTGAAAGTCTTTGAAAGATATCAAAAATATTATTTTCTTTCTGAAGATCCATTCCAATACCGTTATCTACAATAAAGTAGGTTACGATCGTTCCAGATTGTGTACTGTATACTTCAACTTTTGGATTTTCTTGCTTGCTGCTGTACTTAACCGCATTTCCGATAATATTTAAAAAAAGTTGATAGATCAGAGTTCGCTCGCCTCGTATAGGAATAATTTCCCCCATTTTAAAATCCAGACCATCAACACCGTATTGATTTTTCGCAATCTCAGTAATGGAAAGGATATTGCTTTTTGGATCCAAGATTTCAAGGTTTAATGCAACCGAATTCGATTTAGATAATTCATGAACCTTATCGATCATTTCGGTAATAAGCGCTGATGCATCTAATATATTGTTCGCCAGTTTAAGTAAAAGCTCCCTTGGAATATCATTTTTCATCAATAACATCTGTGCTCCCAGTTTGATGGATGACAACGGATTTTTAAGGTCGTGTGTCAGTGTATAGCTGAAAGTATCGAGCGCATTATTAGAACGGACAAGATCTTTGTTAAGTTGTTCTATTTCGGCATTCCTTTTGGCAATTGCTTGTTGAATAAGGAAAATAATACGCTCTAGGAATGATATCTCGATCTTAAGCCATGGTGAGGATGTATTGCCCGTTATTTGTTTCCATGCATCAAAAGAAGTTCTTGGAGAAGGAAAGCTTATTTTTTTTGTTGCATCGTACTGAAGATGCTTTTCAGGTTTTCCAGCCCATATCTCTTCTATTAAGCGCTCTTTGCGGAACAGGTATATTTTCCAATCTGATTGTGGTAATATCTCTGCAGCCATCACGCCCGGAAGTTGGTTTATACCACTGCTGAATTTATATTGATTGCTGGAAATTATTCCAATGTCATTTTTTATGAAATTATGGATTTCCTGCAACTGATTTCTGTCGGGAATTATGCCGAAAGATTTTTCATTTTTAGCATATTTTAAATACAGTCCATCAGCATTCATGATGTGCATGATCTTCTCGCCAAACCTTTCAAGAACATCATGTGTATCTCTGTTTATTAAAAGGTCACCTTTTAGATCTTTCTCTAGAATATGCATTGTATTCTGCAATTCTATATCTTTTTTTAATAAATTAGAAATATGATGATTCGTAGCAAATTGGGTCAAAAAAGTACAAAGATGCCTCTGGGCAAGATCCACATGTAGCGGTGTATTATTCTGACAGGTAACCAGTCCCCATAATTTGCCATCTTTTATAATAGAGAAGCTTGCACTAGCGCTAACTTTAGAATTTCTTAAATATTGGAGATGGATGGGAGATAGCGCTCTAATGCTTGTTTTTGTTAAATCGATATCCGCTCGATCATTACTGATGATTTTATGTGTAGCTCCATCTATATCTGCAGTATGTCTGGCAAGAAAGATGGTGTACAATTCGCGGGCCTGCTTAGGTATATCAAATTCAGGATAGCGATAGCCTAACAGTGAATGTATGTTTTCCGATTTTGATTCTGCAATAACCTTTCCACTGCTGTCTTCCAAAAATTGATAGACCATTACCCGGTCATAATTAATAATCTGGCGTATGATATTCGTAAGCGATTTCCAGATATCTGTTTTATTCTCTTCTAAATATTTAGCATAATAATACAATCGATTAGGTTTTAACAGATTTTTATTGCAAATCTCCGCTTCCACATAGGTATGATCATTATAGCGATAAATACTTAAATCATAATTTTCATTATTGATGATTATTTTTTCTGTAAATCTGTAAAAAATAGAGGTATTGAAACTATCTTCTATGGTTTCAAAGACTAATTTGTCATTGCCCGTTAAAGCAGCTAGAATGATATCGATATTAAGATCTAAATATTTTTCTAAAGGAGTATTAGACAGTAAAGTAACATTCTCACTAGCAGCTATGCATCTTTTATTGTTATTGAATACAAATAGAAAACCGAGATCTTGGATCAGACCACATAGTGTAATTTTCTCATCTTCACAATCTAAAAATTCCATAAGAGCTATTAAAAACGTTCAATAATATATTATTGTTATTTTGATGTAATATCGAGGAGGAATTAGATTTTTTTACAAGCTTATTCTTTCAGAATATTATTTCAATCAGAAACAGAAAGTAAATTTAAGAAATAAAAATGAAATCATTTTAAACGTTACCCTGTTCGTACTGCTATAATACGAATTAAAACGTGCGGTAAAGGTATAAATACGTATATTTCACTAATTTTTTATTTATAGTTCTACAATAAAGATATTCATGATATTTTTGACCAGCAGAACATAGCATAGCAGTTTTTTTGACATTGACCGTTTATATTATTTGCCTAAGAAGGGCAGGCTTTTGGACTTTACTATAGCATAATAGCAAATTTTTGATACATCTCCTGCGTGACAATCAGCTACTTTCGTATTTTATTTTGTAATGAATGAATTTTAATGATAACCATCTACTAAAAGCCTTGGTAGACACTGCACCATCTGGAATTTGTATTCTCAATTCGGACGGTTTTATCGCCGAATTAGCCAATGAGAAGTTTCTCCAGATCGCAGGTAGAAGGGAAGAGGATTTAATCGGTAAATCTTACTGGGAAACCTTTTCAGAAGTGAGGGAGCAATATGAGGATATTTTATGTCATGTTGTTTCCGATAATAAGGCCTATCATGCCGATCAGGTGCCAATGATTCTTATGCGAAATGGTAAGCAGGATCTTATTTATGTAACATTTGTTTATGCACCTATGGTAGATCTTGACGGTAAAGTGCATAAGGTAGCGATCTGGGTTCAGGAAAATACGAAAGAGGTAATGGAACGTGAAAAAGATACCGCTTTTAATAATGCAATGAAAATAGATCGTGACCGTCTGCACGATTATTTCCTTCAGGCACCTGTTGGGATTAGTGTCATGACTGGTGAGAATCTATTAATAGAATTTGTAAATCCCAATTATCAAGCCATGTTGCCAGGTCGCTCACTTGTTGGCCGCCCGTTTTTCGAATCTCTTCCCGAAATTGTGGATACTGATATTGCACAAGCTTTAACCGATGTCTTTAAAACAGGTCTTCCTGTTTCTTTTCGTGATCGCTTAGTCGCTATTTCAAAAGAAGAAGATGGACCGACAACAGACCGTTATTTCGATTTTAGTTATGTTCCCCGGTTTGATTCTAACGGAAAAGTAGACGGGGTTTTTAATTTTGCTTTCGAAGTGACCGCGTTCGTTCACAGCAGAAGAAAAGCGAAACAAGAAAGTAATAACATGGCACAGATACTGGATATGCTACCCGCTTCTGTCGTCGTGATCCGGGGATTTGATCTCGTTGTAGAAATGATTAATGACTCCAATCTTGCTTATTGGAAGAAAACAAGAGAAGAAGTCGTCGGTAAACCCTTTCTTGAAATCCTTCCTGATCTTGCCGACCAGCCTTTTGCAAGTCAGCTTCGTCAGGTCATGGAAACAGGGCAGGTGATCGATGTGAAGGAAAGTCCGGTTATTTTCACAAACACTGATGGATCGATCAGAGAAACCTATGTAGACTATACCTATCAGCCCTTATCGGATCTAGATGGAAATAGAAATGGTGTGTTGGTGATGTCTTTCGAAATTACGGACCGCGTTCACGCAAGAAAGCTGTTGGAGCAATACGCAAACGAGCTTACAGCAACAAATGAACTGCTTGCCCAAAGTGAATCCAGATTTAAGTTTCTCATTCAAGAGGCACCCGTGGCAATTGGAGTGCTTCAGGGTAAAACACTGATCGTGGAGACCGCTAATGATAAAATACTTGATGTCTGGGGTAAGACCAGGGAAATTGTGGGTCTTCCATTGGCGTCGGCATTACCTGAACTTGATGGTCAGCCTTTTCTTGAAATATTGGATAATGTATTTGCAACAAGAGAACCATTCTATGCCAATGAAATACCAGCATTGCTTGAACATGGAGGAAAATTAAAAGAATTATTTTTCAATGTCGTATACCAGCCTATTTTTGATCAGCATGATAACGTTTCTGATATTGTAATTGTAGCAGTTGATGTAACCGAGCAGGTAAATTCACGAAAAGCACTAGAGATCAGCGAGCAGCATTTTCGCAAGTTATCTGATCTTGTTCCTGTTAAAATATCCAATGCACTTCCAAACGGAGAAGTAACATTTTTCAATCAGGGATGGCTCGATTTTTCAGGGTTGAGCTTCGAAGATCTCCGCGATTTCGGATATTTTCAGATGTTGCACCCCGATGAGCTTGAGAGTTTTCAGCAAGGACTTTTACAAGCGTCCAAAACCGGAGTTCCCTTTATTTCGGAGATGCGGTTTAAGAATAAAGATGGTCAGTACATCTGGCACATTAATGTAGCTTCTCCTGTACTCGATGCTCAGGGTAAGTTGATCATGTGGGTCGGCTCTACCACAGATATTCAGGCAATCAAAGAAGAGGAGCAACGGAAGAATGATTTCATTGGTATGGTTTCCCATGAATTAAAAACCCCGCTTACATCCTTAAACGGTTATCTCCAGATCTTACAGTTGAAGTTAAAGCAGGATGATGGTTTAACATTCGCCGAACATGCGCTAGAGCGTTCATTAAAACAAGTCCGGCTAATGACCTCCTTGACAAATGGTTTTTTAAACGTATCACGTCTGGAATCTGGAAAGATGCACATAGAAAAATCCACATTTGATCTTCGTGGATTATTTAAGGAAACTTGTGATGAATATCGCATTCTATTTCCGAATAATAAAATCACAGTCAAATTGAGTGACGAAGAAATTCCAGTGTATGCCGACCGGCAGAAAATAGCACAGGTGTTTAACAATCTGATCGGAAATGCAGTCAAGTATTCACCAGCAGCTAGTGATATTTGGGTAACTGTTGAGCAAATTGGTACAAGGGCCAGGGTTATGGTATCTGACCAGGGCATCGGCATAAAACAGGAAGATTTATCAAGGCTTTTTGAGAGATATTACCGAGTGGGCAATACGACTGTTTCGGGATTCGGAATTGGGTTATATCTCAGCATGGAAATTATTGAGCGGCATGGAGGAAAGATCTGGGCAGAAAGTGAATTAGGAAAAGGTTCTACATTCTTTTTTGAACTGGATATCTATCAAAATTGATAAAAAGGATTATTTTATGCTTTTCCAAACAGCTGGCAGCTATAATTTTTTGCTGAGGACTTAAAACAGAACAACTAGAGGAGCTATAGACAATGCAATGAAAACGGTTCTATTTCCTGAAATCTATAGCTGTTTACTGAATAACCATTTCTGAAGTTCATCTGTTAGTAAATAAGGGATTACAATGTTGTTATGATCTAGATTTTTAAACGTTGTGAAAACAAGTTTGGCATTACCGTCTAATTTTTTATATAATACTTCGCTTCCGATGTATGGATTACTTGTGTCTTTTTCTCCATGAATTAACCAAATATCTTTATGCTTTAGTTTATGAAGATTAGATAAGTCAGGAACAGCGGCTATAGAAACTATTGCCGCAAATTTTTCAGGGGCTAGGTTGATCAAATTTTGAGCTGTCGATGCGCCCATAGAATAGCCAATTAGATAAATTCGATTTAAGTCAATATTTGGATGTTCCTTCTCTAGTTTTTTAATCAGTGTCAAAATTTGAATAGCATCTTTTGATGGACTAGCTAACAGCATCCCTTCCGAATTTTGTAAATAGGTAGAGGAACGTTGTTCAAATTGAGGTGCTAATACAAAGCAATTAAATTTGTCAAAGATATCATCCCTTACCCAAGTTCGAGCTAAATGTTCCAATTGATTTTCGTTATCATTGCCTTGTCTTGAAGAATTATGAAATGTAATTACAAGCGGATATTTTTTAGTTGTAGTAAAGTTCTTCGGAAAAAGGAATCGATAGGGGATTTTAGTACTTTCATTTGTAAATACTTTTTTTTGAAATATCTCTACCGGTAATGCGCTGAGTATATTTCTAGTCTCTGAGAACTTGGTGCTATCAATAGACATTTCGTTAAATAAATGTGTTTGCGCATGGGAAAAAGTGCAAATCATTATATTGAAAAAAAAGATGATTTGCACTCGGACACTGTTGTTATACATTTCGTTTTCTATTTAGGTTGACTAAATTACATTTTTTTATTAATCTGACTCCATGAGATTTTGTTTACGAGCAGTTTAATCAACTTCACGATGGTTGGTTACGATCAAAAGACATACTCCTTCAAAAGGATTATGGGAATTGGAGTGCAATGAGCGTGAAGTGTAAACAAGTAAACCTGATCAAATCGTAAAAAGGATAAAACGTATTGTAAATAACTTCTTGTTTTATCATTTCATACATTAATTTAGTCCTTGTTAAGGATTATATCTGAGCCAGTAACAATAAATTACCAAAAGTTTAGATCATTAAAAATTTAGAAAGATAAAGATGAAAAGAATATATCAAATAATTATTATACTTTTTTTTCTAACCAGCAGTAATTGTTCAAATGGTCAATCCAAGCAGGAATGTCTTGATATGCTCAATGATAATCTACTGTTGCTTGATAACTTCTTGCATGCCGATAAATATGAACCCTCGGATCTCCGAGATTTACGGGCTAATTTTAGTGATCTGCAAGATCAGATGCAAAATGATAGCAAGATAGACGAAAGCTATCTTTTTCCCAAAGGATATCCGCCAATAACAAAATATGTATATCCTAATACATTAATTGAAGTCCGGTTTGATCGATTTAATATATCCAATATCCTTGGAGATGGATATAATTTTACCTTAGATTTCGTAGATAACATCCCAGATGCAATTTTTAAAGTAAAAAAAATATACTTTTTAGATGGAACAATCGAAGGGGGCGAAGACATTTCGGTTGATAAAATAATTTCCCCGCACTTTGGTCATCAAACGTTGGTACTTAAAGGCACAAAACCAATCAAAAGCTTTGATTATAGTATGGAGACCAATTTAAGCAAGGAAATTATTTATGAAATTAGTACAGCAGGACAAACCATACAGACCTCTGCAGGGCAAATCGAAATCGTACACTATGGCAATGGATATGTACGCGTCAAAGTCCCTGAATCAATGCGACATGTCATAAAAATTGAAGCAGAAAATGCACAGGGCCACAAATTGTCAAAAGTGATGTCTGGAAACGGAGCTGCTTATAAAAGTGAGTACCTCAGACCTTATATAGCAGCTATTAAAAATGCCATAACACAACTTGAGAATGATAAAATTACATGTGCAGAAGCCTATAATAAGTTTTCATATGAGCAGATTATTGCAGACTTACAGCGCAAGGAGAACTCTTTGTTTCTAACTGAATATTTTGTTTCTGATTTTAAGAAAGCATCTATCGTATTTTGGGATAAAACACAAGTAGACAGAAAGCACTATTTGCGTAATTCCGTTGACCAGTCTGATGGGGTGCCTGAAACCTTTTATGAAAGATGTGCTTGCGCTGTCGCACAGGATAAAAAGACCGAATTATTTGGAATTATTGGTTTAGATGGAAACTGGATCATCGCACCAAGTTTTTTAAAATTAACTCCCAACTGGGGAAATAAGAATTTATTTAGAGGACAACCATCTGATGAAGAGAAGAGTTACGAATATAGGTATGATAAGGAAAAAAAATCCTTGACCAAAATGTAACCCCTTCCTGAGTAATAAACAACTCTAAAGAATACATACAATAAAAATATCCCCTTTCTTTTGGCATTATATGGAAGTGTCCTATAGTTTAGAGGAAATGTATGGGTAATGATATCAACAAGTACGGCATTACCTTCATTAATCAGTATATCTTTATTCCTAGAGAAATTGCTTTGATAGCCTTTTCATGCAGATAACTTACCATCTCCGGGTTAATTATAAAAATACATATATGGCTTCGTTGGTATGATATTTGGTTTAAAAGAGAAAACTTTATATGGAAAGAGCTATTAAAATATTTTTGATGGTGTGTGTCGTTAGTTTTATTTGCGGCAGTTGTTCAAAAGAATCTGATTCAGATTCATCAAGCTATCAGATCACTTACACTTTAAAGGGACCTGCCACAACGGCACAAGTTCAATATACCCCTACAATTACAGATCCTTACAATATTCCAGATAACTATGAAGAAATTGTTAGCGTTCCTTGGCAAAAGACAGTAACATTGATAGATGCTGTGGGAGGAGCAGGCTTTTCCGTATCGATCGACGGGGGAATACCTGGAGCAAAATATCAGATGTCAATTCTAGGTAAAGATGGTAGTATCTTAAAAGATGGAGAGTTGGTTCTGGATAATGAAGGCTATGGGGTCTTTTTGATAAACTATTATAAATAGTTAAAGAGATCAATACTAAAATAGAAATGAATAGAAAAGAGCTTATGAAATTTACAATTCATAAGCTCTTTTTCTATACTTTGATTTTATTTATAAAATTGACAAAACTTAGTTTATATTCACTTTTGATTATTTTTATTGATAAACATAGTTAAACAGACAATGGAACAGCATATATTAATTGTGGGATTAGGCGGAGTAGGCGGATATTTTGGTGGTATGTTAGCACGAAAGTATGAAAACAGCGATATTCATATTAATTTTTTGGCACGTGGAAATCATCTTAACGAAATACAGCAACAGGGATTAACTGTTGTTTTGGAAAAAGAGACCTTTACAATCAAACCTTATAAAGCTTCGGATCAGGTGGAGGAGTTCAATACGATGGATTATATATTCCTATGCACCAAATCGTATGATCTTGAAGAGACAGTGAGTTCGTTACATACATGTGTGGGCCCAAGCACAGTTTTTATACCACTGCAGAATGGCGTCGACAGTAAAGAGCGTATTAAGAAATACTATCCAAATAATTTAGTTGTCGATGGTTGCGCCTATATTGTATCTCGTTTGAAAGCGCCCGGAGTTATTGAAGTAACGGGGAAATGGGGTACCATGAATTTTGGATTAGATGGAGAACATGATGTACGGCTAGAAAGGTTACATGATCTTGTTCAAAAAGCCGATATCCATGTGAATTATTCAGATAAAATAGAAAAAATAATATGGGATAAGTTCATATTTATATCTTCTATGGCGACGGCTACCTCTTATTACGATTGCTCGATTGGTCAAGTTATGGAAGATCCAGAAAAAAGGCATGCTGTTATTAGGCTTATTCAAGAAGTTGAAGCCTTAGCACTACGAAAAGGAATTGTGGTTTCAAAAGATATTGTGAATGAAACGTTATACAAAATGGAACAGATGCCCTATGATGCGACATCATCTATGCATACAGACTATATCAATAAAAAACCACAAACAGAGCTGGCATCGCTAACACATTATGTCATTTCTGAATCCTCGAAGAATAATCTTCCAACAATAGTCTATCAGTGTATGTATGATGACCTTCAACAAAAGACAATGTCTGATCGTTAATTTTCGAAGATATTTAATTTATATCAATTCAAAAATTAATATAGTATATAAGCAGCGGGTCATTATATGTGGCCCGCTATCTAATAAGATCAGTCCCTAAAACACGCGTCGATAAGTTTTATGAAAGTTAAAGTAGAAAAGCCACATGCGCGGAGTTTTCATTTTAGAAATATAAAATATGCAGATAACCTTAGTCAAATATGTAGCAGCAGATTTTGATTATTTCAAAAGACTGGTCAGTGATTTGGAGACAATGAGATACATAACTGGAATCGAGTGGGAGGAAATCGAGGCTAGATTACAGTTTGACGCAATGCTTGAAATCAATGCTGTAGAGGAAAGTTTAGGATTTTTTAAGGTAGTTAATCAGAAAAACGAATTTATAGGAAATTGTTCATTGGAATGCTATAAATACGATGCTGCAATTCTTGAAATAGGATATGTTCTTAAGAGAGAATTTTGGCGAATGGGTTATGGATCAGCAATTCTACAACGGCTCGTCCATAAAGCTAATAATTCATTCCCAGGCATGGATGTGATTGCCATTATCGATCCAGAGAATCAGGCATCAAGAAAATTACTTGAGAAGAATGGTTTTGTTTGTTATTTCAAGGGGGTGGAAGACAGTAAGTTTGCTGAAAAGTTTATCCTTAAAAATTTTCACACATACTAAACCAACATTTATTCGTTTTTTATACTTTTACTTTTATGGTCAATTTCAAAAATATGAAGTACATTTTAGTTGTACTATTGTTTATTCCACAGCTGATGCTCGGTCAACAAAAGAAGTCTATTAAGCAACTTCAAGAAAGGATAAAACAAATTATAGATACTACTGGAGGAAATATCGGAGTAGGGGTACAGGGAATGGATTTTAAAAGTGGTTTCATCATAAACGGGAACCAGGAGTATCCAATGATGAGTGTTTTCAAGTTTCCGCTTGCTTTTGCTATTCTAGAGAAGGTAGATAAGGGCGAACTGAAACTCAGTGATAAATTTCATATGCCGAAAGCATCTTTGGATACCAACACATGGAGTCCGATGGTAAAAGATTTCCCTAATCAGGATCTTGATGTCACTTTAGCTGATCTGTTAACTTATGCCGTTTCAAAGAGTGATAACAATGCCTGTGATTTTCTATATACAAAAGTCGCTGGTGGCCCAGTTGCGGTAAATCAATATCTCCATCATGCAGGTGTAAAAGATATCTCGATCGTCTATACCGAAGGAGAGATGGAAAAAGATTGGGCCTTACAATATAAAAATTGGTGCAAACCTGCAGGAGCGATTAAATTGCTGCAGCTCTTATATAACCAGCAATTACTCTCAAAAACGAGCAACGATTTTCTTATCCAGATAATGAGAGAATTGCCTGATTGGGGCAAAAGAATTACAGTTCTTCTACCACCGACAGCTGAATTAATTCATAAAACGGGTGCGTCAGGAGTTAACAAAGAGGGGATAATGGCTGCATTTAATGACATCGGTATTATCACATTACCCAATGGTCAACATCTCGCAATAGCAATATTTGTCTCTGATTTTAAGGCGCCCCAACAAAGAGGCATAAATGTAATTGCAGCAATTTCGAAGGAGATCTGGGATTACTATGTATCAAATCCATAAGGAGAACCATAATTTTTTTAGTAATGGCTATCTTTAATTCAAAGTATATGCCCTTCATAAACATCAAAAGGGCCTAATTTTCATTAGACCCTTTATCTTGGCGTTTAACTGCACAGTAATTTTTGTGTTTCTTATCGTTTCCTCTTTTTTGTTTCGTCATCCAAAAGATTATGGGTCAATTGGATTTATTACTGTACTACGTCATTTATCATTTTACACTTTTTTGGGAAAGTATGTTTGTTATTGTTTCTTATAATAAGAACACCTGTTGCCTAAAATAGTTTGAAAAAATTTGAAAGAATTACATCAATCTATTACCTTCATTCATCGAGTTTTCTTTAATAGTTGGTCAGAGGCATTTAAAGCAGTTTTTTATTGATGATTTTAATATGCGGTCAAATATTATGTGGCACCACAAGCAAGTCTTTCGGTAATATTTTGTTCTACTTGTGGCCGTATAAACGCTTAGCATTACTGTCATCATCAATTTGAAATGCTGCAAAACCTTGCAATTTAAGTTCATTATTGAATTCTGAAATGCTGGAGACCATTTTCGTTTCCATCGGTAAAAGTTAAGAAAATCAAATTTAATAGTCGTTATTACAATTTCACTATAAATCGATTTGTATTTTTTAAAATTCATATTTCCACTCTTTTGAGACGTAGCAAAACTACGGATTCCAATAAATCAAGTTGTTTCTATATATGAAAACATAGTCATCATGAACTTTTTAAATATTAATTTTCCCTTATTTGAGAGTATTCTATTGCATTATTGATTTAAAGCTTTATTTTTGTGGTTGTTACATTATAATAAACAGGATTACAAAGTTGTTTTTTGATGATGGATAATAATTGTGATTTAATCTTAGGATCATTTTATACTAAAAAGTTAGTAGATCAACTTCAGCTTTCGATGTGTATATTTCTAAATAAAGAAAGACGTAAGGCAATTGGTTTATTTTTGGCGGCTGATAAAAATGAAGAAGGGGAATTATTAATTAGTTACGTACAAGATAATATTGGTAAGCCTTTATCACTGATTATAAATAAAGATGTGGTATTAAGCAATATCAATCATAAAAAAGAAAACTTTTATTATTGGCAGGGCACTGTCGGTACAATTCGAAGTTTGTTGCAGCTATTGGATTTCTATTGTATTAATGAGTTAGGCCAAAAACCTGTTATTTCAATTGTTAGTCATCCCTTTGTTATCGAAATCATGCATATGTTAGAGGAAATTGAAAAGAGAAATCTGCAGATTGAAGCAAAGCTAAAGCTTTAAATTCGTTTTGATGCTAAATAACCGACGTTAAAAATTGAAGCTTTGATGGACAAAAATGAGCTAATCCTTTTCCTTTGTTGGCCAAATAAATTTTTAACTGAAGTCTTTTTTAAATAAGTTTCAATACGATTTGGTCTTTAGTAAGTAAGTTGTATATTAGATAATTAACTGTTTTCGCCTTTAAGTTCCTTCTATATGAACAGAAATCAATTTGTATTCATTTTTATGGCAATTTGTATGCTGACCATGTTGTCAAGTTGTAAATTTGGTCGTTTCATATGGTATAATTTTGCAGACATTGATGATTACAAAATTTTTCCCACCCGTGAGCTACAAGCTTCTACAAAGCCTTTTACTTTCTATACTGCAAGTAAGGAATCGGTTCCGAGCAATAGAATATATGAAGAGGTAGAGCTTTCGTTTGATAATTTTTTAGATCAGACAAAATCTGTCGCTTTTTTGGTTATCCGCAATGATAGTATTCTTTATGAACGTTATTTTGATGACTATGATACCGCTTCAATTGTGCCTTCGTTTTCTATGGCTAAGTCCGTTACTTCGATGCTCATCGGTTGTGCAATTGATGACGGGCTTATCAGTTCTGTTCAAGATCCGGTAAGTAAATATGTCCCTGAAATGGCAAAAAATGGATTTGATAAGGTGACGATAGCGCATTTGTTACAAATGACTTCAGGTCTTAAATTTAATGAAGGTTACTTCAATCCTTTTGGAGAAGTCGCCACATTTTATTATGGCCTTGGTTTGCGCAAGAGTACCGAGAATCTAAAGCTGGAAGCAGAGCCCGGAACCCGCTTTGCCTATGCGAGTGGTAATACCCAGATTTTAGGGTTGGTGCTGGACCATGCATTAGCAGGAAAATCAATTACTGATTATCTGCAAGAAAAGATATGGCAACCAGTAGGGATGGAGTATGCTGCCTCCTGGAGTATCGATCAAAAGAAAGACGGTATAGAGAAAACCTTTTGTTGCCTGAATGCGCGGGCACGTGATTTTGCAAAATTGGGACGGTTGTATCTTCATCAGGGGAATTGGGAAGGAAAGCAGTTGGTTCCCGCAGATTGGGTGAAGGAATCTACACGAGTTGACAGTACCGGTGGAAGCTCTAAAAACTATCAGTACCAATGGTGGTTGCCTACACAGAATGGCGATTTTATGGCGCGGGGTATCCTTGGACAATATATTTATGTGAATCCACAAAAAAACTTGGTTATCGTTAGATTGGGACACAAAGTAGGCACCAATTGGAGTGAAGAGTTTGTACGCCTATCGGATGAATATTAAGGTGGGCTACTTTCTTTCTAAAATTCACCTATCTCAACAGTTTTAAAACAAGGAGGCTTGGGGTAGGATTGGTATTCCTTGAGTATTCATCAAAATTATAGAGAAGCGTTATGCTATCCAATATTGAAATTACCCAAAGTACTAAGGAAGTGCTCATTTTTTTACTGCTTAACAACCCTGTTGAATTCCTCCAATAGTATTTCATTTTCTGTTAAGACCATATTTTCTATATGAAATTTCTGATTGCGAAATTGCCAGTTACGTGTTCCGTCAATAACTTTTGTTAAGTCCATTTTCTCGACCCTTACAAGTTCTTTATGAATATCGATCTTTAGGAAAGTCTTAGATGCAGGTGCAAACGTTTTAATTTTCTTTTCTTTACCTTCTTCTTCTGTAGTCATGCTGTTAATTTCCAAAAGCAAAAGATGATCATAAATATGGTAATGGCAGAAATACGTTCTTTTAACATCTGTTTCCTGTATTATAGTAGCTTGGCCAAATGTTGTAAACTGAATTAAATCATGCGATGAATTCGGACCTTTGAACCAGTATTGGTCTGTTGTTAACCCAACGGTTCTTCCCATTTCGATTACATTCAAGCGATCATTTCCAAATAATACCGCTACTCTGGTATCGTTAAAGTCTTTCAACGTTAATTTGCTCGGAGTTTCTTCTTTAGAGACAGTTAGTCCGCTGCTATACTTCTTGTTTACACGCAGCCTAATTTCTTTTATATAGGGATCGTAGGTGTACGTTCCTTCACTGGTATTTACAGACCATATACCACCAGAATATCCATTGTTGTAGACAAAACTTCCATCATCAGCAAAATAAAAGTTTTTAAAGAGTGGGCCTTTAGACCATGACCAAAATTCATTAAATAAAAAGCTGTTTTTCATTTCAAATGTATTTTTCATTTGTCCATACGCTACCATATTTAGTAGGAACATTAATTTTAGTAAACAAATTTTTATCATCTTTAAGCATTTAGTGAGCATGTCTACTCGTGAATCCCTTTACCAAAATTAGGATTATTTGACCCATTTCTATCATGCTACTATCCAATGGTATAAGTGCAAATATAGTATATATCACCAAATCATCTAAAATTTGTAACCCTTAATGCAGCGAGTAGCATCACTTTACTTTTGTTCAATACGTAAGGCCTGAAAGCAATTCTTTAATCATCTTAGCGTTTCCCTATTCATTTTATGAGAGTCCTAATAGATTTGTTTACAGATCTACTAAAAAATCAAGGAGCTCGACGATTAAATTTTTTTTCAATTTCATTAAAATTTAACGTTTTTTTCTCAAAGTGTATTATTCGTTTTTTGTAAAAAACCTAAATAAAGATTTATCTGAATACATAAATCTTTGCAATGCCTATATAAAGCACCTTATTAATTCATATTTCTAATAGATTTCTAATTATTTGCCTCTATATTCCAAACTAAATTTGTCTTAACAAAAGAATCAAATTAAAGACAGATTATCATGAATAAAAAGCTGCTATTAGCGTCGTTGTTGTTGACCGTAGGTCTAACTGGTATACATACAAGTAATGCGCAGACAAATGATTTTGGAAATCCAAAACTCATACACTATCTAAATAAGGAGCATACCCGTTATGTTAGCTTCAGTGGCTATGCAGAACTTTGGGCACGTTATACACAATTAAATCCAGGCAGTCTTGTTAATAATGAGCCGGTAGGTAGTGTGTCCGATTTGTCCCTTCGTCGCATTCGTGCCAAGATGACGTATAAACCAACTGAAAATTTATATTTCGTATTACAGATGGGGCCTACAAATGTTAATGTGAACAGTAAAAATAACACCTATATGGATTTACTTGATGCGTATGCAGAATATAGCTTTAGTCCAAAGCTTGCAATAGGTGCCGGACGTTCGACCTGGAGAGGACTATCCCGTTTTACAACAGGCCCGCAAGCAACTTTGCTCTATGATCTACCCCTATATGCTACATCAAACACCGGCATTACAGATATGACTGTTCGTGAGATGAGTGCTTATATTAAAGGTCAATTGGGACGATTTGATTATCGCTTAGTCCTTGCTGATCCCTATACTGCTACGACGGCAGATCCAGCATTGAATGTTGCTAAATTCAGTAAAAATGAAGCCCGCAAAGATGTATCTGGCTATTTTAGATATGCCTTTTTTGACAAGGAAAATAATGAAACACCTTTTAATGCAGGAACATATGTAGGAAAGAAAAAGGTGTTAAGCGTAGGTGGGGGTTTTGAATATATGCACAATGCATTATGGCATTTAGATGCTGATAAAGCAATACAAAATGATGATATGAAAAGTGTTGCTCTTGATGTCTTCTATGATGCTCCTGTTAATAAGGAAAAAGGAACTTCTATCAGTGCATATGCTATGGCCATGCACAATGACTATGGCCCTAATTATATCCGGTTCTCTGGAACAAATAATCCAGCTACGGGAATAGTTGCAGCGAATGCAAGTTTAAATGGACCCGGAAATGCATTACCTACTGCGGGAACGGGTAATACATTTTATGCCCAAATAGGAGGTACATTACCTTATTTCAGTCGCAATAATCACAACCTGCAACTACAGCCAGCAGTCTCCGTACAATTTGCAAACTACAATGCTTTAAAAGATAATAGTGCAATATACGATGCCGGGATATCGCTATTATTTCACGGAAATAGTAGTCGCTTGACTTTTGATGCACAAAATAGACCAATTTATAATTCGAATGCGGTAAACGAAAGTTTGGTAACAGATCATAAATGGGCATTTATTCTTAAATATCGAATTGATTTTAATTAAATATATAACATGAAAAGGAAAAATTTCATACAAACATTAGGAACAGTTGGCGTCTTAGGCGTTACAAGTTCTACCTTATTAGCTGCTGATCATAAAAAAAAGAAATCTGTGTTTTTTCATTATTTACTTTTTTGGTTAAAACCTGAGCTTTCAGTAACGCAAGTTGAAGAATTTAAAGAATTTTTTGAAGGACTTAAAAAATTGCCATATGTCAAAAATGTGCGTTACGGCAAACCAGCTGCTTCAAGTCCACGTACGGTTTTAGATAATAGCTTTACCTATAATGCAGCTATGGAATTTGATAGTCTCGAGGAGCTGGAAGCGTACGGCAAATTACCACAACATCTTGCTTTGGTGGCTAAGTACAAGCCCTATTTTGACCGTATGATGGTTCATGACACTGTATTTGAAAATTTGTAAAAAAATAATAGATCTTAAAATTAATAAAAATGAAAATTATCTCGAAAACAGTACTATTTTTCTGTTTAGCATTTATTGCTCCATCTTTACATGCTAAGGAAAATCATGGAAACATCAAATCGGTAAAAGTTGAAGAAGGTGAAGGTAAAATGCCTGCTATTCGATTAATCAATAATGCAGATGGAACTTGTACTTTTGAAAAAGGCTATATTCCAACTTTGAAACACGCGAGTACAACCACTTTTTGGTCGAGCAATAAGACCGAAGATTGGGAGAGAAATGCACATCCAGCTCCAAGACGTCAATACGTCGTAACATTAAAAGGCAATATTCGCTTTAAGGTGAGTGACGGTTCTACATTTTTGATCAAGCCAGGTGTTATCTTACTTGCTGAAGATTTAAAAGGTAAAGGCCATAGTTGGGAAATGGTACACTCGAAAAGCTGGGAACGTTTATATATACCAATACAAGATGGAGCTGACGATCTGTTTGTCTCAGATCACTAATCAAATGAATCATTAACTTTTGCTTTCCTTGCTGTTAAGTACATTAAGGAAAGCAATTGTATGTCACTATTTATCTGAGATTTCAAAATTTATTTTTATTTAAAAAGTATCTACATTTGTTAATATGAGGGTATTAGTTGTAGAAGACAATGAACGGGTGTGTTCGGTATTGCAAAAAGGTTTAAAGAGTCAAAACTATCAGGTAAGTATTGCGCTTGATGCTGAATCAGCTTTAAAACAAATAAAGTTGTTAGATTACGATCTTCTTATTATTGATATCATGCTTCCTCGTATGAGTGGTATAGAATTGAGCAAACGTATGAAATGCACTTATCCTAAAATCCCGATTATCATGTTGACAGCCCTAGGTCAAATCGATGAAAAAATTGCAGGATTTGATGCAGGTGCAGATGATTATATGGTAAAACCTTTTGATCTTCGCGAATTATATGCCCGTATTGCAGCTGTTTTAAAAAGAAATAAAGAGTTTGGCACTTGGGAAAATAATGAATCTTTAAACTATGATTCTTTAACACTTAATTTGAGAAGTAAAAATGTGAGTCGCGATCACATCGATATTAAATTGACTCCAAAAGAATTTGACTTACTTGTATTTTTTATGCGGCATCAAGAAACGTTATTGAGCCGTGATGAGATTGCTAGAAATGTATGGGGAAAGAATTTTGATACCGGAACCAATTACATTGATGTTTATATCAATTATCTCAGGAAAAAAATTGATAAAGACTTTATTACTAAACTCATTCATAACAAATCGGGGCATGGTTTTATCTTATCAAATAAAGAATGAAAATAGCTTCTCGTACTTCCTTAGTATTAACGTTATTCTCTGCGGCGATACTATTTCTTTTCGCCTACAGTATCTATTTCTTTTCTGAAAAAAATAGAGAGGAAGAATTTATAGACCGCTTGCGGTATAAAATTACCTGGCGTGCTGAATTTATTTTTGATGCCAAAGTCAGTGAAACGCAACTGCGTCAGATTCATGAACAAAATAAAAAAAAGATAAATGAAGCGCAGATAACAGTTTTTGACAATCAATTTAAAGAGCTCTTTGTTGATGTTGGCGAACAGCATTATCATCGTGCCTTATTAGAAAAGATTCGGAATAAAAATTTTATGACCTGGAATCAGGGCGATGAGCTCTTTATGGGCATGCATTATCCTTTTCAAGGTAAACAATACTATCTGATTGGACATGCATACGACCAGACAGGTTATGCCCATATGCAACGTTTGAAGCAGCTCCTCATCAGTATTTATTTTGTTGCCATTATTTTTATATTTATAACCTCTTTTTTCTTTGCCCAGTACATTTTAAAACCCATCAAACATATCATTAATGAAATACGGGATGTCTCCGAACATAATCTTAGTAAAAGGGTATATTATCGAAAAGCAAAGGATGAGCTCTCTGAATTAATTGATACCTTTAATGGAACATTCAATCGATTAGAAAAGTCATTTAACAACCAAAGGCATTTTGTTTCCATTATATCCCATGAGTTTCGTACTCCCTTATCAGCTATGATTGCAGAACTCGAACTCGCAAAAGAGCTAAATACAACCTTAGCAGATTACCAGCATTCTATTGATACCGCTTTATTAGATGCTAAGGAAGCAACAATATTATCCAGTTCCTTATTGGACTTTGCCCGTGCCAATTATGATAGTTCACAAGTTAGCTTTAGTTCTTTGAGACTGGATGAAATTCTTGTAGAATCAAAATTTATGGTCCAGGATAAAGATAAAGATTACCGTGTTAGCATATCTTTTAATTATGACCTGTTGCATAATGCAGAGGATCAAGAAGAAATTTTGGTCATGGGAAATGCCTATTTACTTAAAGTAGCTTTTGCTAATTTAATCGAAAATGCCTGTAAATACAGTTCAGATAAACACTGTCTAGTAGATATTATATACCATGAAGGGATAGCTATTGTACAGGTTTGTGATAAGGGAAGAGGCATTTCGTCAGAAGACTTACCACATATTTTTGAACTTTTTTACCAATCAGCATCTTCGCCAGGTCAGCATGGACATGGTATTGGACTTTCTATTGTTCAGCGGATTATTGATATGCATAAAGGTCAATTACAGGTGCAATCCGAACTTGGTCAGGGCTCTACATTTACGGTACAATTTAATAGAATTTCTTAATTTGTGGGAAGGATAAACGTTATCGACAATTTTATTCAAACCTTACCAAGGTAATCCATATTCAATTCGGTCTCAAGAGATGATATTAACACATTTGTTTTAATTTGTAAAATTATGTCAAGATCAGTACGGAAAACGAAAATATTTGGAATTACAAACGCAAAGACAGAGAAACAAGATAAGTGAAGATGGAATAGAACTTTTAGAAAAGTTTGTAGAAAATTAATTCGCCTTGAAAAAGAAGCTCCTGTTAAAATTCACAGTATCACTAATGTCTGGGATGGTGCAAAAGATGGAAAACGATATTTTAAAAATGCCCCAATAAAACATATGCGAAAATAATCCGTCATACCGTAATCACGCAATTTTTTTATACAATATGTAGCACTAGCTGTTGCACCCCCGTTTATTATGGTAACACTAGCGCAATGTGTATTTTTTAAATATAAGATTTAAGTTAACATATTATGAAAAAATACTTAAGATTACTAAGTTTAATAACTGTTGTTACTGCAGGAATTTTTGTGACCAGTTGCAGCAAAGATAAGGACGATCATCAACCTGTACCAGCAGCTTTATTTACGATGGTAAATGGATATAGTGGAGCAAAGGCTGTACTGTATTATGCAGACCGAAATATCCTTCAAAATCCTAACTTTCCGCTGTTATATAAATCGCAGAGTAAAGTAGCCCTATATCCTGGATCACGCAAAATAACCGTTACTGCTGGAGAAGGTAATTTGATCGATAGTATGATTGTGGTTAAAGACAGTACCATTTATAGTTCTTTTCTTTACGGAAGTAAATTAAAGCCAGTACAGGCAATTACGACAGACCGCGTCAACAAAGAGATCAAAAAAACAGAATCTGGATTACGCTTTTTTAATCTCTCTGAAGGTAGTGATCAAGTAACGCTTCACATCGGAGATCAAACAGCGCCTGCAGCATGGACCGACCGTGCTAAAGAAACACAGCAATCTGTGACTGCAAATGAAGGTTTTATCGCACAAAAAAGTGGCACTTTCACAGTAGTTGCTAAAAATAAAGCAGGTAAGACGCTCGCAACACGTGAGCAAATTAAATTAGCTGAAAATCACTATTATTCTTTTATTCTGGTCGGTGATCCAGCTCAGGACAGTCAATCCGTATATTTAGGATTAGTAGAGCAACATGCAAATTAGTCAAATTTAATCTCATCTATTTTAAAAGCAAACAAAGCCCTTATTTAACCATAAGGGCTTTATTGTTAGAGTATAAAATTATAAGAACTTCATATGCGCCTCGTTTAAATCATATGCCGGATAAAAGCATCTGGACTATCCGCTTTATTCAAACTGGATGATAAAGAAAGTCTTTTTTTAAAATAAATTTACATCGGAAGGAATGAAGCAATTGACTTGGCAATCAAAATATATACGTTGCTGTCTAAGATAGAACCTTCAAATTATTCAACCTTTATCGGACAAATGATTTGCTGGTCATTTATAATATTTAGGTCAAGTAGCTGCATCCAAATATTGCAGCGATTTCTCATTTAATAAAAAAGAAGATATGATAGCAGTAATATTTGAGGTAGTTCCCAAAGAGGGAAAAAAAGAAGAGTACCTGAACATAGCAAAGGCATTAAGACCAGAGTTGGACAATATTCCGGGATTTATCTCCATAGAGCGGTTTCAAAGTCTTGTTGACCCCAAAAAAATTCTTTCGCTTTCGTTTTGGGAAAATGAAGAGAGTGTGAGAGAATGGCGTAACCTTACGAATCATAGAAACGCACAGCAAGCAGGCAGAAGTTCGGTCTTCGACGACTACAGGTTACGTGTAGCAGCAGTAATTAGGGATTATGGTATGACTCCACGAGACGAAGCTCCTGCAGATAATATTTTTTAACGTAACCATAAAAAAAACTGAAAATGCTAACATACCAAATTGAAGAAACAGTCGGAGGTGAGGAATTTAAAGAAGTATTAATAAATTCCACACTAGGAGAGAGACGACCAGTCGATGAGCCTGAGAGAATAGCAGGAATGCTTAAGTATGCAAATCTTATTGCCACCGCAAGAGATTCTGGAAAATTGATAGGTGTAGCAAGGTCTTTGACTGATTTTGTTTACTGCACCTATCTCTCAGACTTAGCAGTCGATGAGAACTATCAAAAGATGGGAATCGGAAAAGAATTAATACGTCTTACAAAAGAACATAGCCCAAAAGCAAAACTTATTTTATTAGCAGCACCAAAGGCTGTGGGTTATTATCCTAAAATTGGTATGACCCAATGGGAACAATGCTACGTATTGGATAATGTTGAGGATTTAAAATAAGTTGTCAAAGGATAATGGAAAAGCCTGTAATAATTAGGGAAATGCAAAAGGCGGACATCCCAGAAGTATTAAGATTAATGGAGGCAATAGTTGTTTTTGAGGGGGACACCGATTTTAGTCTTACGGAAAATGACCTGTTGAAACGTGGTTTTGGCGATAGACCCGAGTTTGGGGCTATCGTTGCACAAGGAGAGAAGAACCAGCTCATAGGCATAGCAGTTCACTATAACATTCCTTTTATGCATAACCACAACCCCTCATTGATGCTCAAATGGCTGTACGTTGATACCAATCATAGGGGAAAAAGTATAGGTCGAAAATTGCTTAGTGGTCTTGCACAATATGCCATGAAACATGGATATAAAAAATTCAACTGGTTTGTACTCGGAAGTAATGTTGATGCCCAAAAATTCTATCAAAGCATTGGAGCAAACCCTGACAATAAATGGATTCGCTGGACAATTACACCAGACAATATGGTGCAACTGTCCAAAGAATAAATAACAGTTTTTTTATTTTCTGAAATCCATACCTGGATAGCCATATTCTGAAGGATGATTTTACTAAATCCGCTCATTTACATGCCGTAGAACTAGGGTTGAAAGAAGCTGTCTTTACAGATAACAGCAAATGCCATGGTATACAACAGTTATTAGAAATAAATTTCGGCTATCGGATCTTCAACAACCACTTTCGAGAAGAAAAGTAGGATAAGCGTATGTACGAAACTAAGATTATAGGGCTACCTAAGTACATAACTACCTCACCAGGAAAGATCTAATCCATATATTCTCTTTACCCTTGAACATGGTCGCGTATGGACTTTCATCAGCGACTGCCAGATACAAGAGAACGTTAAGGCTCTAACTTATTAGTAGAAAAAACAAATGAATACTTTAGTTTGTTTAATAATAAATATATTATCAATTAAAGTAACAATGAGCCGAAATATATCACTCCATACTGATCTTCAGATCGTAAAGAAAGCATTCCCTAAGTTGCGAGACGAGCTTAAGCCACTCGAATATGACTACCTTACTTTGAAAACGATCAGGTCATTACTTTTGCCGAATATCCCATTATTTATAAAGACAATGAAGGAGCGGAGTTATGATTACGTGAAATGGAGTGGTGAGTAGTAAACATATCCGGTCTCTTTGAACTTCGAAAAGTGCACGGATGGGACAAGGAAGTTCCCTATTTTATGGGAGACAAAAGAAAAGAAATCTTTTATAACCCAGGACGCTATCAATGATCAAATCTTGCTCCTTTGGGACAAGATGACCTGATACAGCAAAACTTGTTTTAATTATATCAATAAGATTTTATGAAGTTTGTACCCTTGAGTCAACTCATACTTTTAGATTTAAAGCGGAGCGGTTATAACATTTTAACATCTAAAAATACAGTTGAAGACGAAAACCCAACATGGTATCCGTTAACTGTAGCTGATGTTAATGACTACTTGTTAAGCCTGGACTGTGAGGGGAGCATTTTTCCAATGCAAGCGTCTGCTCTGTTAGTTATTGAAGACGCCCTTAATCATATAGATGAAGTGCAGCTGCAGGGCGAAGTATTTATTGAAATAAACCATTTACAAGAATTGCAGGATAAAATTAATTTTTATGGCAAGCGATACACATGTATTTCCGATAGGGAATATTACGATTTTGCATTCGATCCAAAGCGGGTTCTCGTGCGTAATTATGCCTTGCGGACTGGCAATCATCTCCTCTATTTAGCTTATATCAGCTTAAATTATAACAATCATCTTCTAGATGAAATCCAAGATCTTGAGGATCTTACCGTTTCGTTAATCTGCTTAGATCAAGACCAGGCTAGAGATTGGTTTAAGACATATGAGATTACTATGGTGCAATCAGATATCTCGATATATGACAAGGATGCTATTTTAACCGTTTTTTTACTTAAAAAGGATCTACAAATAACGATTCCTTTAGAAGATAAAGATGAGCTGATTTATAATCTGATGCATATAGAAGACCTGTTGCAAATTCGTGATCTATTTTGGATAGATCCGCGGATAGATTAATACTTTATTATTTTGTTTCGGAATAATTGTATATAATGTGTTTCGGTCAAATATCAATCTTCAGATGTTTTACTTGCAATTTTATAAAAAAGTTGTTTCTTTTCTCATTGTTTCGGTAGTTTTTAAGTCTAAATTTAATAATTGTACTTTATAAAACATTTATTGATATATTTAGCACTTGTAAAATAAGTTGTATATGAGATTAAATGCTGTTCTATTGATTTTTTGTTCAAGTGTAATTTATGGATGTGGGGGTAACAACAACACCAAAACACCTTCAATAACTAATAAGCATGAGGAAAATAGAATAAATTTTGTGAATATTAAAGCAAAATATGCTCTAACCGATGAATTGATTATTCAGATTGAAGCACTAGAAGGAGTTCCGATTGATTCTGTTCAATATTCAATTAATGATAAACCTTTATCAACCGGGTTAGTACATGATATTATTCAGTACAGCTTAAAAAACGAAAAGTTTGGAAAACAGGTTTTAAAAGCTAAAGTGTACAGAAAAAGCGAAATAGAAGATGTAGCTGTCGACTTTGATATTTTACCTGCAGAAGCACCCAGTAAGCTTAGCTATCAAGTTATAAATATTTATCCACACGATATTAAAGCATTTACCCAGGGCCTTGAGTTTTATAAAGATAATTTAGTTGAGAGTACTGGCAACGGGACTACTGTAAGTGATAAACATGGTATCTCAAGTGTTCGAATCGTAAATCCCAAAACAGGAGAAGTACTTAAAATAGCGGAACTGGATGAAACTATTTTTGGTGAAGGTGCTACCGTGCTGAATAATAAACTATATCAATTGACCTATAAAAATAATGAAGCTTATGTATATGATGTTAATACCTTAGAAAGAATAGGGCGGTTCCCATATTTTCAAAATATGGAAGGATGGGGCCTTACTAATGATGGGACAAATCTCTATATGACAGATGGGTCAGAAAAGATATATACCATTGATCCGAGTAATTTTAATAGAAGCAACGAAATCAACGTAGCATCAGATGAAGGACTTGTTACAGGTACAAATGAAATGGAATGGGTAAAAGGTAAGATATATGCAAATTTCTTTATGACCAATATGGTTGGCATTATTGAGCCAAAAACCGGCACTATTGAAGCGGTGCTGGATCTTTCAGAACTACGTCAAAAAGTAACCCAGCACATTGATCTTGATGTACTGAATGGTATTGCATATAATAAAAAGTCGGATACGTTCTTTATAACAGGAAAAAACTGGGATAAAATATTTGAAATTAAGATTGTGAATGAGATTTTATAAACTGATTGCGTTTCTAAAGTAAATTTAAGCGAAGAGTATTCTCTTAAAAGAGCATCGTTTTTCTTTTTATTCGTTAATCATAAGTCTACCCAAATGACTATTTTCGTTTTTCTGTTTTGATATGTTTTTTTCTAAATATTCCATAGATCAATTTTGATGGTTACTCATATTGTACTATGGTTATTCTCTTATTCGTTTTTGCCGCTTCATTTCCCCTCGCAGCAATAGAATGAAGTAAAGGAATAAGGGTTTTGCCAAAATCAGTCAATTCATATTCCACTTTTAGAGGTGGCTTTCTGGTATAAACGGTTCGCGTCATCAATCCTTCTGCTTCCATTTCTTTTAGTATCAAATTCAACGAGTATGTTATTGTTAAATAGCATTAATAATAGTAGTTTTGTTTTATTTTACTTAATAGAATGAATGATGTATGAGAGTCGGTTTCTTTCAATATGCAGTTGTTTGGCGTGATAGAGATGCCAATTTATCTTATATAGAATCGAAAATACAGGATGAGAAATTCGATCTGTTAGTGCTGCCCGAATTGTTTACAAGTGGTTATGCCTATGATGACAGGAAAGAATTACTTCCTTTTGGCGAAGATTTATCAAATAGTCCAACAATAAAATTCTTCACCCAATTGATGCAAAGATGCGGAGGTTACATCACCGGTAGTATTCCAGAACTTTACGATGGCAAGTTGTACAACTCGTCTATCCTCGTAGGTCGAGACGGATTAGTCGCATCGTACCGAAAAATTCATGTCACAGATTATGAAAAACGAGCTTTTACGGCAGGCAATGAACCGATATGGGGACAATGCGGAGATGCAAAAGTGGGATTGACCATCTGTTTCGATGCTTGGTTTGCTCCACTTTCTTCCCTGCTAAAAAATCAAGGTGCAGCTATTATTTGCAACTCTGCAAACTTTGGCGGCGAGGTTACTCCAACCATTATTCCTATTCGCGCACTCGAAAACCAGTGCTTTTATATCAATTGCAATAGAGTAGGAACAGAATTTTTTGAAGGAGAGGAAGAAGCATATCGTGGCGAAAGTCAGATTGTTAGTCCTGACGGAAAAGTGATAGCCAAAGCTGATAACAAAGAGTCATTGCGTATTATTGATATAGACCTGGCAGAAGTTAATCATCCTGCATTTGGTAGTTTTATTACAAAAGATTTTGTGACGGAACACAATAAATATAGGGTTGAAATGTCGTGTTTAAGCTAGCGTTTACCTCATGATAGTTTTAGCAGCTAGCGTTAACATTTTTTTAAACTCTTTGACAGCTTCCGTTTCATAACTACCTTTTAACGAAATAATCTTTGCATATCTCATCAAACCCTCATCCTGGATTGCAATGGAAGCCAAAGTAGTTCCCACAACACTTGTTTTAATAAAGATACTGTACCAATTTCCAGAGTTGACGAGTCTAATCGCTGTGGGTATATCATTGACTTCAATCGTAAATTTTGGACTTAACCCTTTTGCTGAGAACGCCCTGTGAACCGTATGAGTCATATCATATCCCATTGTTGCAATGACCAAAGGAAGTTTGCAGATCTCTTCGAGGGTAATATTAGTTTTATAGGATACTTCCGTACCCGCTAATGCTGCCAGTACCATTGGACAGCTGAATAAATTTTTATAGGTAAAATAGGGGTCTATTTCGGTTTCATGAAGAGCCAAAACAAAATCCACCTGAGCTTGTTGAAGCTTCTCATACAGACTGTGGGATGGCTCATAGATAACTTTAATCTTTATTTGAGGAAATTTCTCTGTAAAGTTTATTAAAGTTTCTACAAAAAAATCCTTAAGACCATAAGCTACACCTATGGTTATCGTGCCAACCTTTATCTTTTTTAAATCCTGGAGCATCAATTTTCCATCTGCAGCTTTTCTGACACTCTGTTCGGCATATTCAGTAAATAATCTACCAGGTTCTGTTAGCGTTATTTGCTTGCCAATACGGTTAAAAAGAGAAACATCCAATTCCATCTCCAGTTGTTTGATTTGCTGTGATAATGTACTCTGGCTGATATTTAAGCGTTTTGCAGCTTCAGTAAAACTCAGTAATTCTTGTGCTTTAAGAAAATATTTAAGTTGTCTAAGTTCCATTTTACTTGTATGATTTGCTCGTCCAAAGGTATAAAAAGTATCATTAATCCATCGAAAAAACCGATCGATGTGATCGAATAAAAACGTTTTGCCGATTTGAAAAAAGGACAGAGATTTGTCATTATATGAAATCAGCATCTCAGTCTATAGAAAGTGAAAAGTTGGACTTTTTTAAAGTTCTGAATTTGGGTATAGCGCAAATCGTACTTTGGGGTGGTTCGTATTTTTTACTTTCTGTCTTAGCAAAGGATATTATGGCGGAAATGAACTGGTCTTATCAGCAAGTTTATGGTTGCCTCTCACTTGCCCTATTGGTTTCAGGATTGCTGTTACCTACAGTGGGTAGAACTATACAGCATACTGATCGTCATGCTGTATTACTTTTTTCGGGATTAGTTATGGCGATAGGTTTGATCGTGATCGGCAGCTCAAGTAATTTTCTGATGTTTGCTTCAGGGTGGGTGATTATCGGTATAGCCATGGCAATGGGGCTCTATGATGCATTGTTTGCCGCAATTGGTAAGAGGTATAGTTTTAACGTAGCAAAATCACTCGTTTGGATCACTCTGGTATCCAGTTTAGCACCTTCCGTTTCTTGGATATTTACCAGCTATATTTTGGATAGTTTTGGATGGAGAAATACTTGCTATATATATGCCATATTGCTGATAATTTCTATATTCCCGATTCATCTGTATGTTTTCAAAAATAAAGAAGGAAACAAAAGCATCTTAAAAAATGAGACTTTCCAATCATCAGTCGAGCTCTTCCGTTCTAAATTGTACTATTTACTATCAGCAAATTTTACTCTTGGTTCGGTCATAAGTACTACAGTCACCATATACTTAATCGAAATATTACTGCACGGCAGGCTTGAGATGTCAATGGTACTAGTAATAATTGCTTTTTTAGGCCCAAGTCAAGCCATGGCACGAGTTATTGAGTTGATCATTGGAAAAAGGACTGCTATTGAAATGTCCTTTATTTCTACCATAATCATTTTTTTTGGTATGGTATTGATTTTTATATCACCAATACTTGCAATACCAGGAGTAATAGTTTTTGGCATAGGAAACGGGATGCGTTCAGTTTTGAGAGGAACCTTGCCATTGTCGGTTTACGGGAGGGACAATTATGCCTTGATTATTGGAAGACTTGCAAGGATGCCGTTACTAGCACAAGCAACAGCTCCTTTCCTCGGAGGATATCTTATTCAGCAATTTGGTATGGTGTTTTTTTTATGTGTAATCAGTTTTATGGCAATCGTAAATATTTTTTTAATTGCACTCATCAAACAAGCAATAGAACAGTATAAATTAATTTCAATCCATGAATAATATGAAATATTCTTTTAGACAGGCTACAGCAGGAGATGCTGTTGAAATTTGGAAAATTTTAGAAAAAGCGATCAAGAGACGAAAAGAGGATGGGAGTACGCAATGGCAAGATGGCTATCCCAATCTATCTGTTATTGAAAATGATATTAAGAAGAGTGTTGGTTACGTATTGGTGGATGATGATATCATCACTGGATATTGTGCTATTTTGATTAATGATGAACCAGCGTATGCTAATATAAAAGGAGCTTGGTTGACTAATGGTGATTTTGTGGTTTACCATAGAGTTGCAATTTCCGAAAAGTATCTTGGCCAAGGATTGGCACAGAGGATTTTACAGCATATCGAAGATTTTGCACTTAAACACAATATTGATAGCGTCAAGGTTGATACTAATTTTGATAATACGGGCATGCTCTGGATATTGCAAAAAATGTGTTATCAATATTGTGGTGAAGTTACATTCAGAGGAAGTCCAAGAAAAGCCTTTGAGAAAATTTTAAGATAAGGTAGATTAAATTGTTTTCGTAATAGCATTCCGAGGTTTGCGACTATTGCATCATGTTTGAAGAATTTATCGTGGATTGTCCCAATTTAGAGGTGCGGATATTGACCAAGCTTAAAAGAACGAGTAAGTGAAAGACCTGCCGTTTCCTTTAGTCCTTCACTAATGCCACACCGGATAAATTGGGATATTTAATTAAATACCCGTGATGACTTTTTCTCGATGCTTTTTTCCCCACTTTTGAATTGCGAGAAGCACTGGTTTCAAATCTTTTCCATATTCAGTCAGTGCATATTCTACCGTTATAGGAACCGTTGGGAAGACAGTCCGGGAGATGAGTCCGTTTATCTCCAGATCCTTAAGAGCATTTGATAGCGCTTTTGGAGAAATACCTTTTAACTCCTTTTCAAGTTCCTTAAATCTTAATTTTCCTTTACATAGACCGTATATAATCGGAAATTTCCATTTGCCACCTATTATTTCAAAAGCATCAATTACAGCCTGTATTTCAATATATTCATTTTCCTTTTCCAACGCTATACTTTTTTATAGTTACTACTGTTAAGTGTATTACTGAAAATAATAGAGCAAATATACTTTAACTTTGTTAAACAATTAAAGCAAATAAAATGGGTGTGAAGAATGATAACATGACGATGTCTTTATACACATGAATTAAAAAACGAAAACTGGATAGTGTTTATTCCAATATCTAGCTTATCTAAAAAAATAATATTATGATACAAAAAATAGATCATACTATGTTTGCCGGACATGGTCCAATAAAAGTATTATACCCTGGTCTCTCTCTTTCCCAAACGGATACAGGAATCGGCAGTATAGGTAGAATTGATCATCCCGAATTTCATGGAAATACAATTATCAGAATGCATCCCCACGCTAATGATGAAATTGTTTCCTATTTCAGGTCTGGGCTTTCAGAACATAAAGATTCTGAAGGGATTGTGGAGAACATTGATAAGCGTAAGCTGATGTTTATGAAAGCTGGACGATCATTTTATCATGAAGAGAAGATTTTTGGCGCCGATGAACCTTTGGAAGGCTTACAGATTTTTATCCGACCTGGAAAAAAGGATTTAGAACCAAAAGTGGTATTTATGGATTTAGAATCTATTCACAGTGAGAACAAATGGCGATTATTGGGGTCACCTACAAATGAAACAGCGTTTCAATTCAGCAGTCAAACGTGGTTATTCGATATGAAACTTCTTGCAAATCAAGATGCCACATTACCTCCATTGATAAAAGATGATCTGACTTATTTGTTATATGTATTTAAAGGCAGTGCAACCATAAATAGTGATATCCATTTACAAAAGAAAGAAAGTGTTGTCGTTAAGGATGAACAAATAAAAATTAAGGTTATTGAAGATACTGAATTAGTTCTATTTGTCACTGATGAGGAAACTGAAATCTTTAAGGGCGGTATGTACAGCGGTAATCAAGTAAAAATATAAATCAGAAAAATGGAAGGTATAAGTTTAATAAGCAAATTTGAAGGTAGAACTTTTCACATTGCTAAAGGTGAATATCGAACGATTATATCAGGTAAAGATACAAAAGGAAAATACGCTGTTATTGAAATGAACGTGCCTTCCGGTGCAGGGCCTCTGCCACATGCCCATCCTGATACCGAAGAAACTTTTTACGTAGCAAGTGGCGAGGTCGATTTCAGAACTGAAAATGGAATATTTAAAGCAAAAACAGGGGATATAATAAGAATACCTTTTGGTGGGGCAGTCCATAGTTTTAAAAACACCTCTGACCGTGCTGTAACGTTGATATGCACTGTTCACCCTGCTGGATTTGATGAAATGTTCGAAGAAATGAATGCATCAGATCCTTCAAAAGCGAGAGAAATCGGCGAAAAATTTGGTAATAAATTTTTTGCTAAAGACTATTTAGATCAAAACATTTAAAAATTAAAACACATCGAATTAATATAAAAGATAATACTAAGAAATCGCATCTTATAAAAAAATTCTATGGTTTGGTTAACAATTAGTCTAACGGATTTAAATTGCGTTGTTTATGATTTAAAGGTATTATATGATAAGTACAATCTTATAGTACCATGTACTTCAACGGTTGGTTGGAAAATAAGCAGGGGTAACTGTTAATAAATCATTTTCAATAGGAATTTCTACATGAAACTAAATTCCCTTGTTGAATTTCTCAATCAACCTATAAGATGCGGTTATTAAACCTAAGTGTGACAAACCTTGCAAAGGGATAAATATTTGAACCCATCTAGCGTTAACATTAACGATCAACTATTTGTGGGATTAAGTGAAGCTTAAGATCTCTGATCGGTTAGCAAGTGTTTCGCTCATTTCCAATAAATATCTTTTTTTACCTGATACTTTGAAGTTTACCATTAAATGATCGTTTTCTTTTACAATTTCCATCCGTTCTACAGTAAGACCTTTTGTATTTAAAATATTTTCCAATTGTGGGATCTGATCAAAGTCAGGATTACGAAAGGTTACACTCAGGAGCTGTTCTTTTTGTAGTTGAGCAACCAGTCTTTCCACCCGGGTAACCATTAATAATACCCCAAGAGTAATTAAAGTTAGGCATAGTGCAAGCGCATGATAACCTATTCCTGCTGTCATTCCGATTGCAGCAGAAGTCCAGATCACGGCAGCAGTCGTCAAGCCACGAATAGAAATTTTATCTTTAAAAATTACACCAGCCCCAATAAATCCAATACCTGTAATAATATTTGCCGAAATTCGGTCATCAGTACCTGCACCATGCTGCGAAACTATAGTGAAAATTGTTGAGCCCAGTGAAATTAAAATTATTGTTCGAAAGCCGGCAGATTTATTTTTGTATTCCCGTTCAAAGCCAATGGCTCCTCCACATATGATAGAAATAGCCATTGCTACCATGTCATTAATTTCTACTGTAAAATCCATTTGTAAATCCTCTTATATTTATTGCTTCTTTTAACTGTTTTGGTGTATTTTGTTAAGGCTGCAAAAGTAATTAGCTATTTTACAAACCTGTTGACAGAGATGCATAGCAGTCAAGCCCGTATTTGTTCAAAGACCCTTCGGTCAGTGTTAGTTCAAGTAATAAAAATTGTGACGCATTTCATATTTCCATAATGATGAAATTATTTGATATCTATAGTTTACGAATATAGCTAAATCAGTTGAAGATTATATTGTGTGATAGGTTTTTAATCAGCAAACAATTCCTTTTAACAAAAGCCATCAGGCAAACCTGAATCGTATCAGGAGTGAAATCAAGTGATGATTTTTTAACATTTGCAAAATATTTGAGAATTTCTAACTGCTACCTTTGTATTAAATATTAAAAAATACTTAAGATGAATTGGATAGCATTAATTTTTGCGGGCATTTTTGAAATTGGATGGCCGTTGGGTATGAAGATGGCACAGACATCTTCTATTAACAAGTTTGGATGGATAGTATTGGCAATTACAAGTATGGCAATCAGTGGTTTCCTTCTTTTTTATTCTCAGAAAACTATTCCTATTGGTACAGCTTATGCCGTCTGGACCGGAATCGGAGCAGTAGGAACTCTCGTAGTTGGCATTTTATTTTTTAATGACTCAGCAAGTATCTTTAGACTTCTTTCTGCTTTGCTAATAGTTGTTGGTATTATCGGATTGAAAGTATTTTAAATTCTTTTTCTATAAGAATTACTTTTTAGGAGACATTACCATGTTCTCCTTTTTTATTAATACTTTTCGGTAATTCGCTCTGTATCAAAAATATCTGAACAGCCAAAAGTCATGCTGCAGGTTTATTTGATATTTGCAAAATTCTTTGTAAATCAATTCGACGGTGTTAACATCTAAAACGCGTACGAAGTGATAAAGGAAACTATAATGATCTTATTTTAGCAGCCATCTTACTTGTAGATCAATTTCCGGATAAATACTATTTTTTTGTCCCGCGAATCCCAAGTTGAAACTTCTTGATCTACCAATTTTGTATGTTTTTTACCGATATCCCGCAACGAATTACCAATAGATTTTCGTAAGTATTCATTGTCATCTGATCTAAATTTTGCAATCAGTTTAATGGCATTTTCAGGATTCTCTTTGAAGTATGGTCTATTTGTCCAAATTCTTAACCCTTCAATAACGGCTCTTTTTACATTGGGATTGTTATCGTTGATCCATTTTTCAATTGTGGGCAAAGATTTCTCATAACCATTAGATTGACAATAATAATCAAATGCTTTGGCTAACATTTCCTGTACTCTCCAGTTAGCATCCGTTGCAACTTTAGTTTCAAGTATTTCAAGTGCTTTTGCATAGTCGACTGACAATTGTCCTAAAAGATAAGCCGCCAACATTCGGATCTGATAAGCGTCATCATCCAGAAGCTTTGTTGCAAATTCCAAATGATTGATTGAAATGTCCTTTAAAATAAGATTACCTGTTTCAATGATATGTTTGAAACCATGTTCAATGCTTTTTAATTTTTCAATGATTGCATCCATTTGTTTTTAATGTAAATATTTGATTCCAACATTTTAGAAATACTTTACAAAACATGTGCATGTAATTTCCAGAAGCTTATTTTCCTTCTTGTCAAAAATCCCAATTTCTCATACAGTCTAATGGCATTAAAATTAGTATTGGCGACGTGCAGGTATGGAATTTTGGATTCATTGAAAATCCTATTGCTTGCATGTACGATGAGTTGTTTAGCATAACCTCTTCCTGTATGTTCAGGGTGGGTCACGATTGCACTCAGTTCAGTGTAGCTCTCCATTTTCATCCGCTCTCCGACAACAGCAACAAGCTGATGATTTTTGTAGATACCATAATAATTTCCCAGATCAGCTGTCATATTTTTGAAATAGCCTGGCTGCACAAGATTAACAAGCTTAAATAGGTCATTCTTATGTATTTCTGTCTGAAGTTCAGTAATATCTTCGTGAATGTCAATGTCAATTCGATTGTCAAGAACCATTTGATTACAGATTAATTCACTTTCCACCCGAACTTTATCAGTGATATCAGGTCTATTTCCTATTACAAAAAAACTGTCAGTAAGAGAGGCGTACTTTGCAATTCCTGATGCTGTCTCTTCATCATTCAACGCTCCTCCAAAAGGACAATAATTAGGGTCGTAAAATTTTATTTTCTCATAGTCAACTACAAAATCTTTGTGAGTTTCATTTAAGGAATACCATGCTGGATTATCTAATTTATTTATTTCCATTTTTAAATATAGTACTTACTTTTAAAAAAATATTTTCTCACTGTCAAACTTTTATTTGATAAATTCTTGCTTTCTCTTCCCACGGATGATATCCTGGATCTATATATTCAGAAATCCGTATTTTGATCCCATTTCAGCAACAGCTATGATTGGAGCCCATGCTCTGAGTGGGATCGGAGCCAGCTTCGTTTAGATTGCTTCGCAGATACCTTCAGGACTCTTCGGTAGGCGCTTCCCCAATTATGAAATCAAATTACAGGAGCTATATAAGAGCGTAGTGGAGTCTTTAAAGCAAAATGCAGTTAGCTTTTGACAAACAAAACTATTGTTTTTTCAGACTACGTTAGGGCTTGAATGGTAAGGTAAAGGAGAATATACTTCCTTCATCTTTTACACTCTGAACCTGAATGGTTCCATCATGCAGTTCGATGATTTCTCTACAAAGATAAAGTCCAATACCGAACCCCGATATCACGCCGCCACTAGTTTCCTTCACGCGATAATAGCGATCGAATATCCGTTGCTGATCTTCCTCTGCAATCCCTTTTCCAAGATCTTGAACATTTACTTTTAAACTGTTATCGTTGGCAGAATAATCTACTCTAATTGTCGATCTGAGAGGCGAATATTTGACCGCATTTCCAACAAGGTTATGGAGTACCTGCGCTACTTTTTCACGATCTGCATGTATCATTATTTTTCCAGGTGCTTTAAACAGAAAATGATGAGTTTTGATCGTCGACAGCACTTCATCTTCAATTTCGGCAAACAGTGATTGAAAATCAAAAACAGTTTTCATTAGATGCAGCTGACCCGAATCAAGCCTGGATACGTTAAGAAACCCATTAATCATGGTGTTCATATAGTGTACCTGCTTTACAGATTTCCCCAGCATATTTTGCGACATAGGATCTTTTGTAGGTAAGTCCATCCGTTGCAATATCTGCAGATAAGCCTTAAGAGAGGTAAGTGGTGTTTTCAGTTCATGGCTTACCATTCCAATGAAATCATCTTTTCGCTGTTCCTCTTTTTTTTGTTCAGTAATATCCCTCAAGGTTCCATTTAAGCTGAGTGGATTACCATTACTGTCATAGAACACTCTTCCGTTGGCCTGCAACAGTCTAATTTTTTTATCAACATTATTTTGAATCCGATATTCTATGAAATATTGACCATCAGAATCTTTACTTAACACGTGCTCGATGGCCAGCGAAACCCGATCCCGATCTTCCGGCAAAATAACTGCGATGGCCAGAGAAAGATCCATGTTTTTGTCAGATGAAAGTCCGAACCAACTCTTTAGAAGCGTATTTCCGGAAAAGAGATTTGTTTCAGTTTGATAGTAAAAGGTCGCGAGCTCGCCAGCATCTACTGCTAGGTTCAGCATCTGTTGATCATTTTCATTCTTCTTCCGCAGCATGATCTGCTGGGTAATTTCTTCAAGGATGACCAAAACACCTGAAATAGTACCGTCATTAGAAAATATGGGCTGATAGATGGAATTGACGATTGCCTCTCTCAATCCGCCTTTATCAAACAGCTTTACTGTCAATTCAGTGTTTATCTTAAGCTCACCACTTTGGTATACTTGTTTAAACCAATTGTTAACAGGCTGTCCACGCATTTCCGGACGGGCACTTTCGTGCGGATATCCAATGACTTCCGACTCCTTTCGACCCCATATCTTAAGAATCGCAGGATTGGCGATTTCAATATGATGTTCAGGCCCTTTTAACATGGCGATACCAACAGGCGCCTGTTCTATAATTGTCCGAATGTATTCCCTGCTGTCGGCCAGTTGTTTAATATATCTGTTGAGCTCTTCGTTCGTAGATGTCAATTCTTCGAGAGTCGCGGCCATTTCCTCGTTGAGCATCTGCTCTCTTTCTTCTTTAAGTTTGATCTGCTCTAAAAACTCACGGCGAGAGGTCACCTCCAGGGCCGTATTCAGTATACACCAAGTTCTATTGTTGTCATCAACAAGAGCTGTATATTCGTAATCGAAATAGTCAAGCGTCTCCTTTCCGTTCTTTATTAACTTTGCAGGAGCCGCAGAAACGGAGTACGTTTTCCCAGTCCGCCAAACCTCTTGCAACAGCTCTAAAAAAGGCTGTCCTTCCAATTCAGGTATTGCTTCTATCAAAGGTTTGCCTATCACGGAAGCATCTTTGCCCCAAACAGCCAGCATTCCTTTATTAGCAAAACGGATGATCATATTCTCACCGCTATAAATGGCTGTAGGTGAAGGCGAAGATGCCAGTGCCTGAATAATTAAATCAGAGCTAAAGGGAATCATATTTGGACTTTCTTGGGAATTCATTACAAACAAAAATATGAAAGATAATTAATTTATATATACTGGTTTTTAAAATATTATTTTGGGGTAAAGACCTATTCCTTTATCTATACAAATGGACAATACTACAGCCGAATTTTATCCATATCTCAACTTTCCGAATTTGTATCCCTGTTATTCAAAGAGATGAATGAAATAGTGGAGGATCAAATATTTATATATCGTCAAGCTGCGCACTTTCGTTATTTCGATTTCCTGAACAAAGATCAAGCTATGGCAAGTACAGATTAGCAATGAAGCAATTTGGAAAGATGATTATTCGTGGGGGATATCGAGATATTTGTTGGTGCATAACTATTTTTTGTTGATGTGGAATGGTTGATAAAAGTATTCATCTATCGAATAATCAAGTGCATCATGCGAATAGATATCTCTTTAAAAAATGAATAAAACTAATTGTATTTTAGTGGTACGTTAAACATTAAAAAGCAAATGAAAGAAAAACTAATCAAGAATTTTTGTGTAAGACTTTTAATTGGTGCAGCACCTTTGTTTTTTTTTGCAATAGGAATGTTTGCTAAAGGACAGAGTGGTAACAATGGTATGTCACCAAACTTGGAGAAATTTTTACCGGTTTGCCTAATTTTAATTTATGTTTCTTTTCTAATTATTGAAGGGCTTAATCATCTTATAAAAGGTAGAATCGGTTATGGATTATGTAGTATTAGTGCAGTTGTCATTTTAGTTGTGGTATTTTTATTCATTATGTATTTAGAACATGTGTTATGAAAAAACGCTCAAAATATTTATTTTACTATTCAGTGCAATCCCATATTTTCCGTTAGCTGCACAACAAGTGGCCAATACTCTCATTAAAGGAAAGATAAATAAGGAAGCTGTCACGTTTTATCTGAAACAAGAATCTAATCCTTGTGGCGGAGGAATCGCCAATCTATATCAAAGGAATCATCAATACATTAATGGTAAAAATTGGATAGAGCTGGATAATTTAAGTAACCAAAAAGACGATATTTTGTATAACAGAGTTTGGCTTTGGTGGTGTGTTGATTTTAAAAAGAATAGATGGGTAAACTTTCCCGTACCAACAGTCTGATTATTGAACCATTTTTTATACATTATGCATTCTGACAAACTAATTGAATAGGCATTTATCTAAAATAGTCAACAACTTCGTAATTCCCGTCGTGATACTTTTCAAGTAATTCTTTAATATAATATTTATGTTGCACCCCAGTTAATATTACTATTTTCTTTCCTTTATGCTGGTAAGCTGTTCTTATAATATTTATTGCCATTGAATTATTTCTTAAATCCCAGAAATTACACCAAAGTTTATAACCTTCTCGAAATGAAATCTTTTGTCCATCAGGTTTTGTAACGAAACGTTTTGAGAAAATAATTTCAGAGTCAGTGATTTTGGTTAACGAAAGGTGCTGGATGTGCTGACGATCCCTATTTATTGAATCAAATTCAATAGAGTTTAAAGCCTTAAATCCCTTTTTAGAAAATTCTATCAGCGATTTATTTGCATCCAAATATTCTTTATAAATTTTGGTGTTTTCCAAATTCAATAAATTTTTGTTGTATAGGCTATCGATAAGCGTAATCGTTAAATTATCTGTCGGGGTCATTCCATTCGCTCTTCTGTAAGCATTTCTTCCTTCGAATTCAAATGGTAGATTTAATGTCTTGGGATATTTATCCAAATATTTTATTGAAGCGTTTTGTTCATTTGAATTTGGCTTTACGTCTTCATGATACGCCGCTATTTGTTCACTATCGTTTTCTTGTAGTAGAATATCAGGTTTTATTTCATCTAAAATTTCGAAAAGCATTTCAGGATTTAGAATATTCGAACTTTCATGCACTGTACCAATTATGTATAATTTAGTCTTATCAGAATTTTGACCAAATAGCGTATTAATTGATAAACTAAATAAAATTAAAAATAGGTATTTCATCTTTTAAGATTTTAGGAATTATATTTACGGCAAACACTCACATATACCATAATGCGTATTAATATTTATCAATAAATATTAAATCTAAATATAACTTTCCATCTTTTATAATTTCTATTGATAATAAGATAGATAAGTTATCTAAATTTCAGGCTAATAAAATGTGTTGGAAGAAAACGAATTTAGTTCATCTGCTGTTTGGGCACTTAAACTTTGACAAAGTATAAGCATGATAGATATTAATTTTTTCATTTATAGTATATCTAAAGCTAATATTATGGTTTGTCAATATATAAAAAGTTCTATAAATGGACGTTCCACAATATACCCAATCATCCTGAATTTGTAAAGACCGTTAAAAGCAGAGCATAGCTAACTTTTAGACAAGAACACGCCGCTACTAGCTGAACTTTTTCAGACTATGCTATACATTCGATATGAACAAAATTTTTAGATTGTATGTGTTCTTTTACCATGATTTGATTGCGTAAGATCTTAGAGTTGATCTGTGTTGATAAGAAAACTAACAATATTGCTATTATATGCCAAATTCATAAACTGGAAATATGTTTTTTAGAAATCGAAGTGTGCATCAAATTCCCTCCATCAATTGATCACTAAAAAATTGTGGATAGTTTTGAGTGAGTTCAGATTTCCAATTATGCATCGGGAAATCCTCATTTCTGACTCTACCATCCGGGTCCATCAAGACATACCTTGGAATTCCGTTAAACTTAAATAGTTCGCGCAATGCCATATACTCATCTGCAGATACTCTATATGATTCAAACATGTCATTTTCAACAATATAATTCTTATAAAAATCTAGATCTGGTGTACCTACATTATCCGTTACAAAGACAAATACCAAATTCGGATTATCTTTGAGTTTTAACCGTTTTTCCTTCATTGATTCTATGCCTTGGCGACACGGTCCACACCATTGTGCCCAAAAGTCGACGACGACGACCTTGCCACGATATTTATCTGTCATCTTGGTAAAGAGAGCACCAGCAGGAGTATTTGGTAATAAATAACCGTCTTTGGATATTTTTACACGCTTCGCCAATTTAAATGCTTCATTTTTTAAATCTTTATTGGTTAATACTGTTAACAGATCATCTGTCAAATTTGTAATCTTTATGGTATCTGTGGCATTATCTAAGTTAGACTTCAAGGTACGCAATTTGGCAACTTCTGTAACTAAGGTATTAGCTATTGTCGGATTAAACTTTTTGTTTGCTGAATCCAACACCAAGTATAGGTTCCCTTTAAACTGATGATTCAAGGCATTATAATATTCTTGTTTACGAAAAAGTGGTGAAAATTCGAAAAGATTGATAAAACTTGAAAATTCTTGTGGTGCCAACAAAGCAAAATTGTTTAGGTCTAATCGAGCAATAAAATCAAAATAATTGGTTGGAAGAGGTTCTTTAAGAAAGGAATTTTTAGGATCATCTCTAAAAAGACTTTTTTTGGACATTTGGAGATTCATTAATTGTGTCGCATAGTAAAGTGCAATATCTGTATGGATCAGATTTTTTAATTTGGGTGAAAAATCGGATTTCCTAAAACGCTCGTCTACTTTATGTTGTACCGAATCCCAGGCAGAAATAATTTGTATTTTAGTTTGTGAAATAGGTTGTTCTTTCAATATTTTTTCCAGATTTTGATAGAAGGCTCGAGGATTCTTTCCCCAATCAAAATCTTTTAATTGCTGGTTTTCGACAGCAAGAGGCCCCTCAAAACCTATTAATTCTAGGTTTTGATCTTGAGTAACTTTGAATCGTAAGGCTAACGTTTGCCCAGGTTCAATATAAAATGTAAACCTGTCATTTCTATATTTTATGTAGGAAATTTCAGGATTTGTCACATGGTAGCTCGCTTCAAAACGACCATCAGGAAAGATCCGAACGGTAGTTGGATAATCTTCCGAAGTCAGCTGATTGCTACTATATATTATGCCACTGGTAAATTCCAATTTAGGGTTATAACCTTCAATAAATCCAATTAATCTTACGGTATCAAATTGGAAGAAATTGTCCTTATAACTTACTTTGTTTGTTTTTACTTTAGCCTTTGCTAGTTCTTTTAATATCCAGCTATTCGGATTGAGTTCAGTTGATTGGTTTAGGGGCATCTGTGCGATAGCACAATTTAAAGAGAATAAAGAAAAAAAAAGGCACAATAAATATTTCATAATTTCAGGTTATCGGTGACGATAAAGTTAAATAATTTTAACGATAAAAAGAATATAAAATTGATGTTATTATTTCTTTTTTCAATAAGTGAACTACAGTTAAATATGGTTATTTGCGGTCAGTACCGTCCAAAATAAAATTTGAGATAAAGAGAGAAGATCACTTCTAAATTTTCAACATCATTCATATTCGCTTGTTGGAGCTTAATCATAATTATTAATTGGGACTAAGGGGAATTAGTACTTTTACTTCTTCCTATTTTTATCTTCTGCTGTTGTTTCTCGATTAAATTATTTCATCTGTTGTTTGAACCGACTATAAATAGAAATTTATAGTCAGTAGAATAATAGCGAATCGATTAAAGACTTTCTTATTGATCAGCGGTAAATAGCACATATCTGTTTTCCTTCGCCGCAAGTTCCCAGAATGCTATTGAATTGCTGAACCAATCCCAAGTGTATTGAAAGTCTTCCTCACTGATAAAATCGGCATAGTCTTCATCATCAGCCGAAATTTGTTCGTACCCTTTTTTCAGGACTTCTTTGGTGATATTTTTGACGGCTTTAGCTATTTCTTGCACTTCTTTCGGACACTTCAGGGTCATGATATAATCATTTCCATTATATAAGATTTCTCCGCCCAATATTACATGATTTAGAGGGAACTCACCATTATTAAAGCCGTATTTTCCGTCCGTTAAACTTCTATGTAGTCCATCCTATGATTTGTCCAGTTCTGCAATTCTATCTGGAAATTTTTCGAAGTAAATTTCTTCGATACCGTGTTGCAGATATTCGAGACGCTCCGAGTCAGCGTCATATGATTTCAATTTCTCTACTTCCTTTTCATCAAGCGAAAAGAGTACACCTAAACAACTCATGATTTTTATTTTATTTGAGCAATATTGATTGTATTGAATGAACGCTAAATTTCTTTTTACTGTTGACTCATCAGTTTTTTTGCGATGTCGATCACTTCTACTTTGAGTCGGTCATAAGGCTGCACCCTATAAGCAATGCCACCAAATATAAATCCTTTTCCATTATTTGGAAAGTCAATAGTGCCTGACGAACTATCTATTTTAAGCTTTAAAAGTTCGTCTGCACGTTTTTCACTGATCTCTCCCCATACGCTACAGGGCACCTTTATGCTTTTTCCGGTACTAGGATTTACAATATTATACGATAGTGTGGTATTCGAACCCTCAATTTCTTGTATCAATATGATCATGTATAGCACATCTCCACCTTGATGAATGACGAATCCGTATGATGGAAGTTCTCTAGAGAATTTCAAATATTCAATTAACGTTGGTTTTTCGCTAACATAAACCGATGACTCTCTATTTGAAATATTATTGTCAATCAGGTAATAGGACGAAGTCAGCTCAAATTTGTCAAACTTTTCTTCACTAATAACCTCACTGTTGAATACGGGATTTCCTAGCCTGTCCTTCTGTCCAAATGCACTTTTCAGTGTGATAATAGTCAGTAGAAGCAGTATTATTTTTTTCATGTTTATCATCTCGTTTTACTTACAGATTTTACTCTGATTAAGAAGTGTAAGTATAAGCTTTAGTTAACTGATTTATCGCTATTCAAAATTAGAAATTATCTTTTTTAATAAAGAAACCTGACCTAAGTGATAATAGCTATGCTCAATAACACCTTCAATATTTCGTAAATAACTTCCATATTTTTCATCAACAAAAGGTTGGTCCAAAAGATTATCAGGTAATTGTTCTACCTGTTCTACAAACTTTTCAGAATTGCTTAAAAAATCATCTACTTGAATTTTCCAGTCCATTTCAGAGTGAATCTCTGGAAGGTCAAAACTATATTTATCACTAATATTAAGTTCTCCACCATTAAAAACATGCAGCAGTCCCTTCAAATAATAATTGATATGAAAGGTTATGGCCGCGATAGTATTTAATTCTCCAACTTTTTGAGTTGCTTGCTTCCAATTTACACTTAGGATCTGTTCTTTAAAATTTGTATTGGCAATCCATTGCCCATTAAGTAGAACCTCACGAAGTCGGTTAGCAATAAGTAAGTTTCTTTCCATTAGTATAATCTTATTCAATCAATCAAGTAATATGTCATTACATTATAATTCTATCACTCGTATATTTTAGCTCCTTTAAAAATATCGGGAAATGTTGACCAATCTGCTTGGTCAGCATTTTTATTTTGCTTCGTATTATCATAATATCCCTGTATGTCTTCTGCATACATACTTAGTGCTTCCAGTAAATCAGGTATTGATTTATTTTCCCAACTCTCGTTATTTTCCACAAAGTCCTTTTTTAATAAATCAAGGAATTCGACAAAACTTTTTCTATCCGTGACCTTAAAGCTGTTAATATCTTCTTTCATATAGGGGGGGGCAACTAAAATTTATCTAAATATAACAAATCATTGATATTCAAGGCGAACAAAATAAAATTCAATTAAGCTAATATTTATAGCAAATTAAGGCTAATATATTTAGTTTTATTATTTATCTTTGGATATTGAATAAGGATGGGCGCGCTAAAAGATAACCGGTTGCTCAACATTCTTGCGTGTTCATCCTGTTCAATAATTTGATTAAAACAGGAGAGAGTTTTGTAAGTTCACTTTATAGTAAAGGACTTAAGATCAAAATTTAGACCTGTTTCAATGAGGTGAAAACGATAAATACTAATTGCGATGAATGTACCATTGACAACCGAGATTTTGAAGGACTTAAAGCATAAGGGATACAATATCCTGAAGTCTGAAAATAGTGTGGATGATGTTATTCAGCATTTTGTCCCGACAAAAGTAAACGACCTATGGGCGTTTATGGGTGAATTTAAGGAAGAGTCTGCGACAGTCGTGATCGAGCAGATCCTGGATGTGTCCGAAGAAGTGTTAGAAGGGAAATTCTTAAGGGTTTTCTGATTGATCTATTAATTTTTAAAAACTATACAGATGAATTTAAAGCAAATACACCAAGAATATATACTCAATCATCCTACAGCTGTAAGAACAGGTAAAAGTAGATCACAGCTAACTTTTAGACAGATTGCCGGTATCCGAGAGTCTGCCTTTAGCATTTCTCAGTTATTTACCATAGCTGATGGGGAAGAGATTATTAGACAAGGTTTTGCTCGTTGGCCAGATGTAATAGCAGGAGAGTTGGAACTGCTCAAGAAGAGAATGGTTGATTAACATGTATAATGGGAGAGTTTTCGTCTTCAGTAGAAACTTTTCATTATGTAGAATAATGACATATTCTTAAGAAAAAGACAAACAAAGTTGGGGAGGCTTATCTGAATTTTCTAATCTATATATATTGGTTAATTTTTACATTATTTTTTAATCAGTGCAGAAACTTTAGGCATCATATTTGTGTCGTCAGGTCGTGCAAACAGTTGAGGGACAATTTCCCAGCGTTTTGTACGACTATTATATAACCATTTATACCACTGTACATTTAAATATATAAATCAACCACAAAAATGATGAAGAGAAGTACCCGGACCATGCTTTGCCTTATGGCAGGTATTGTTGTATTAGCATCCTGTAAAAAGGAACTTGTAGAAACATTGAAAGATAATCAGAACCAGCTCAGTTCTATAAGATCTTCTCAAGTTTTAAATTTTTCTACCGCAGAATTAAAGAATTATTTCGATCATGCCAGGAGTCAAGATGCGAGTGGAGTTAAAAAGTTGAAAGCCTCTTCTTCTGGGGGACCTGAAGGTTTTAGTTCTTTGGGGGCACTGGCAAGCACTGATCCCAACGCGCAGATGCTTGTTTCCGTGATCGATGATAATTACATGGAAGATGTACTGAATGGCAACGGCGAAATTGTTGTCAGCGATGTGCTTTATAAAGTGACACCTTATGGAACGTTCTTTGCCGGTAAAAACAATACCGACAACCTCAATAAAATGTATGCGTCAATTGCCTCTGCCTATCCCATTACAACAGATGATGACTCTTATAAACGTCTCGATCTTACTGCTTTCATGGATACGAATGCAGATTTAGGTCTTGGTGATGAGGTAGTTTTTTTAAAGGATAATATCGGCTTTATTCCAACTTTTGTCGATGATAAATCACTTAATTTACCTACAAGACCAAATAGATTAGAAGGTTTCATGGAAGATGAAGCCGATACAGGTCGTCCCACTCGTGAAAGTCGCCCTGATGACGGCACTACACGACCTAGCCGTTCCGCTGATGGAACGGATGGCACTACACGTCCAAGCCGTGGTGGCGATGGAACAGGTGACACAAGTCCTCCCCGTGAAGGTGGTGGTACTACCGTAACGAATGGTCCTCGTCCAAGTCGCGGTGGTGACGGTACACCACGCCCACCTCGTAACGCAGGAACACCGGTCACATCGAGTAATGAGCTTGATCCTGCTATGTTTGAGAACCTAGTGGCCCGCCAGATGAATAATCCTGAAGGAAAAATATTGAAAACAATATTTGAAAACAGTACAGAATACAATTATTTTGACGATAGTGATTATAGAACCAGTGTTTTACTATACAACCGAAATTATGGCTTTGCAAGAAGTGTCGGAATAAAAGTAAAACAGCAAAAAGCGGGTGGATTTTTTCAACTCGGAATCTGGGGTAAGGTCAATGCCGAAGAAATCGTTGCCGGTTGGACTGCGGTAGAATTTGAGACATTAGATCTTATTCCGCCTATGAGCTTAACTTCAGATGCTTGGCGCAGTTTTACCGATCCTACCTGGAATAAGCCCGATTATATTCCTGTATATAAAGCCGGTGATATCTTTCAGATTCTAGTTCCCTATGATATTCCTAATATCTTTCCGATTGGTCCCGATAATATTGCGGGAGAATTCAAGATTAATGAAAAGACAATAAAGCCTCTTTTGAAACTAGGGTGGGACGCACTTAAGAAAAAACTAGAAACCCCTGGGGGTGGCAAAGTGAAGACTATCAATGTTAAAGATGGGACTATTGAAGAAGTCGCGCTGGTAGATCTGGACAAAGCAACTTTAGGCTTGATCTATAAAAAGGTAGAAACAGCAGGAACAGATGGTAAAGTTAAATGTGTTTTGATGCCATATGCAGCTAAAGAATATAATCAGGATAAAATCGAGAAAGAGTTTGCGTTTGCTATTCAGGACTTTGAAATTAAGGTATCAACAGATTTTACGAACATAAAATTCGATCCTAAAACACTTGATAATCTTAAGAAATCGATAAAAAATGGCTTCAAATTTACCAGAGCTGATGTATTCGGAGCTTCAAAAAGAAATGGAGCATGGCGTGGCGTTCGTGTTTATACCAAGTAAGAGCAGCGCTGTAAATGATTTACTTACTACTTTATTAAATAAATACTTTGCTCATTAGCAGGACATTTTATTCGTCAAGGCGTTTAAACAACTATTAAGTATTATTCATAGCATCATGATGCATATGCCTTACTTTTAGCGAGTCACGGGAACACAGATTCCCGTGACTTTTTTATTTGACCTGCTTAAGTCCAAGGACAATCCGCTAATCCAGCCACTCGCTGCATTTGGAGAGCATATTGGTGTATCACTTTTGGTCTTTCCATCACTCATAATGAACAATCGAAAATGTCTACTTGAGAACAACCTTTATAAACTATGAAACAACTACGAACCATACCGATAAGTTAATCCGTTTTTTGGAAGAAAAGGCAGACAATTTGAAAGTAATTAATAGTAAAATTTGATTATGAAAAAATGTGTATTAATAATTGACCCGCTTTTATCAACAGGAGTGATAGCTAAAGTTGCACTCATAATGCAAAAACTCCATAGGCAAAACCTTTTTGGATAAGCTCCTCTGGCAGGATATTGTCATATTTATCAAATACCGGAGCCTCTTTGGGATAAAGGAATGTCATCGGGTCTATTTCTATTCTATCTCTTCCTCCACTATCCGGTAAAAATCATGATCAGTCACGTTCATGGTGAATTGCATGTAGTAAGGAAGTTTCGAGTAGAATCCTTTAAGACCCATTAAAGAAAAAAATATCACGAAAAATATGTCTTAGCGTGAGTGATAGAAACGGCATTCCTTTGCTAGGCAAAAGACATAGTGGACAATAAGGCCTCCGTTACTTTTGGGAATGTGACGTGGAGGAGTGAGGGAAGCACCTAAAAGAACTCGCTCATGTCAATAAAAGGGTTTTCCTTCGTGATTTCATAAATTATTAATTCAATAAGGAGATATAAAAAGAAAAAAAGAATTATATTGTTTATCTGTATTCTCATGAATGCTGGCCAGTAAGAATAATTAATTTCGGCATGCCGCCCACCGAAATGTAATTGTATTTTTATAGAACTGACGACAATGACAGGAAAAATGAATAAAGAATAAAAATTATGACACATAGATATTGGGGAAATGTTGAAGCAGATTGGGCTGGATTTTCGTCCGACATAACTTTCTCAAATCCTTTTTTTGACACCCAAAATGTTGAAGTTTTTTTGGGAGATGAATATGATGAAGATGGAGAAGAAATTGATGAACTACCGAGCGAAAAACAGCTGAAAGAATTTGCAGAAACTTATCAAAATTTTAAAGCGGATATTGAGAAGAATATCAACAGTATTCAAGACAAAGCCTATGAAAGATATTTAAAATTATATGCACATTTCTATGAAAATTCTGAAAAATCAGGTGAACCAACATTGAATATTGACAACGCCGATAAACATAATGACCATATTAAAGAGATTATGTATTTGAGAGTTTTGGATGAAAAGACAATTAAAGTATCTATTCGTTACAAATTGGATTCAGAACATGGACTTGAATTTAAGTTTGTAGGTGGACAAATAACAGGTGTTGGGGGAATTGCAGAAACATAACGATAAAAAATTCATCTAATATGGATTTTGCATCAGGCTGGATGAAGTGCAAATTCAACAGTAGTTTTTCAATTGAATTTTAGTAATACAGATCTGTGTTTCGATTTTCGGATAATCGCCTATCCCCGAAACACTGACTTTGGAGATACAGCATGATGAGCTTTGGACGAAGGACTAGACTGATTGAAAAACCAAAAGCATCATCTCCAGAAGACAGAGGTAAAATTTAAATAAAATGAGTAACTTATCATTTTAGACAATAGGCTGATTATTAATTGAATACACGGGAGAGTCAGCAGCATTTTGCCAGACAATTCAATTTGTAAGAATTTATAATACGGTTGGTGGAATATTCAAATGGATATTTAGCACACCATTGGTGTCTAATATGACACATTGTTTAGAAGGCGAATTCAAACAGGAGAGAAAATTAAATTAACCTTAGCTGTAACCATAGAACCGATGACGACCATGAAAAATAATGTAATTTTAGTAATACTTGCCATCTTTTTGAATTCTTGCAATTATGCGCAAGAGCTAAAAGTAAATTCAGAAATTCAAGATTTTTTTGATGTGAAAGGAAATGTAAAAGAAATTACTACCACTAAAAAAATTTTTACAACAATGGGCGAAAGAAAATATGAGAGTAAAACTACTTTCAATAAAGTAGGAGAACCCATTGAAACTATTGATTATGATGAAAACGGAAATGTGGAAAGTAAAAAACCCTGGACAAAAGCTAATGAAAATGATTTCAAAGGATGGGAAGTAAAAGAGGTATTTGACGTACAAAAAAGGTTAATAAAAAGGACAAAATACAATAATGGGAAAATTTCATTTGAAAACTACTACAAATACGATTTAAATGGAAATAAAATTGAAGATTTTGAGAAAATAAATAATGAGAAAACAGAATTCAAATACATAAACAATCTTTTATCCGAAGAAGTAACTTTCATTATTAATAAAGCGGAAGGCAACAAATTTTATTGGTACTGTAAAAAGAAGTTTTACTATGATGAGAAATCAAATTTAACAGAAATGGTGGTCTATTATTATCCTGATGACAAAATAATGAAAGGAAAATACAATTATAAATATGATAGCAAAGGAAGTTTAATAGAAACAATAGCATATGTTGAAAATAAAATTTCGGAAAAATCGACAAGGAAAATAGTTTACTACTAAAAATACCCACAGCTAACAAGGGTTTCGAGCCACTTTAAAAGAGAACACAAAAACAAAATTTAAAGAAATCTATGGATAAAAAAGCCAAAAACATATTGTTCAAAACGTATTGGAAAAATGGTTGGATTGATGCTAATGAAATACAAATACATGCTGCTGACTTTGAGTATGCAAAATCAAAAGGTTTGATGTTTGAACCTTTAACCATTTCTCATGACCAATGTTTGGACAAGATTTTTGAGATACTTCCAACAATTTCAATCAACAAAGTTTCAACAGCATTTTTAAGTAGTCTTTCTAATAGGCGTTTAGATTGGCGTTCCAGTTTGGCTTCCTATTTTATAGCGAAACAATTGGTTCCTCATCAATATACAAAAGCAGTAAGTGGACAAAGTTTTGGAGAAAATGGAGAAGTAACACACGAGAGTTATACTTGTAGAATTTGCAGAGATTTAAAATATGGTATTATAGGAGACAAGGATTATATCAATGAGGACTTAAATGTATTGAATTTTGAACGAATAAAATGGGGCGGAATTAGACACGGAAACCTTATTTACACTTTGTTCGACCTTCAACAACTACAAATAGCAGAAATCCCGGGACCTTCTAAGGAAGATGTTGAGATTTTTAAAAATATATTATCGATTATCAAAAATTCTCAACCCACCGATTATCCAAGTGCATTAGAAAAAAACTTATCTACTGTTTTGAAATCAACGAAAGATGAGCGAAAAATATTAATTGAAATTTTAGCTTGTATTAACATTCTTAAACCAACCTCCTACGACAGACCGACTAGAGGCAAGCACGATTGGACTTTTGTTGAATACTGGCGTGGAGAAGACAAATATAATGAAGAAGCTCTGAATACATATTTTGGAAAATATATGATGTAAAAAAGCGAACTGACAACGTTGAATTAAGAATTTCGTACCTGAAATGTTTCTCTGATATTTTTTGTAAACTTGAACTTTAGTGCTTCATAGCAAAGAAAACATCATGAAAACTCAGAACAACATGTGAGGTCAGCTGATCTGAAAAAATAAGATATACTTATAAGAAAATCAAAGCGTTATGAAATTTCAGACGCTTTTTTTATTTAAATGTGTAACATTTTCTGTTTCTTATGCTCTAAATCCTAAAAACAGCAATGCAGGTTTTAAATTTCGAAGAGATATACCACGAGTACTGGAAGAGAATATGATAAATATAATATTTATGTGTTTTGTAAAACTATCGGATATTTGTGCGTTAACTGCAACCTTTCCAAAAACCATATGAAATGTAAAGTTTCAGAAAAAAGAGCTGAATTTTTAAGAGAAAAATTTTTTGAATACTCGTTCAAAGTTATTAATTTGGATCCAGAAACATTTGATAACATTTCTGAACCCATTGAATTGGATTTCATCGCAAAAAATCATAATTATGATGACGGAAATGTAATTTTGCTCACATAATTAATAATCCCAATTATTATTTATCAACAGCAAAAATGATTTTATTTAGAGCAGATGGCCTTTTAACATCATAATAAAAAAAAATTAGAACCAAATTTTGAAAAAAAAAAAATTAAAAATCGAAACTTTCCGCTTCGATTTTCCACCACTTCGCAAAGCCCCAAAACATTAGCCGTAATTGTAACAAACTGCACGAAAACCCTAACTCAACCCTATGTAGTCCATTTTGAACTTTTTACCAATATAAATTTGAACTTATCACAAACAAAATTCATCGCTAATTAGCTCAACTTTGCTCTATAACTTTTAAATATAAAAAAATGAGCAAAAGAATTTTAATTACCGGGGCCGCAAGTGGATTTGGAAAAATCGCTGCATTTGATTTGGCAAAAAAAGGACACAAAGTAATAGCAACCGCACAGGTTTACCCGCAAATGAGCGACCTGATAAGAGATGCCAAAGAGCAGGGAATAGAATTGACCGTGGATAAGTTAGATGTGACAAACGCTAACGACATCGCTTACATCACTCAAAAATATGATATTGATATTTTAATAAGCAATGCTGGAATAATGGAAGGTGGACCAATTGCAGAGCAACCATTAGATCTAATCCGTTCGATGTTTGATGTTAACGTTTTTGGTGGATTACAGTTGGCTCAAGGTTTTATTAAGAAATTCATTGATGAAAAAAGAGCCGGTAAAATCGTCTTCACTACATCTATGGGCGAATTATGGACGGTGCCTTATGTTGCGGCTTATTGTGCTTCAAAACATGCAATGGGATCAATTGCCGAAGGTTTGAAAACAGAATTAGCTCCATTCAATATCAAAATTGCAACCTGCAATCCTGGTATTTTTGGAACGGGTTTCAATGACCGCGGTGTAGATACCATCAATCGTTGGTACAATCCAGCAACTAATTTCACACCTTTATCAGCTTTTGACGGAACAGCCGAGGCTTTGGCTAACCAGTTAGACCCTCAATCAATGGCTGAATGCATTGTAGATGTGGCTTTGGATGAAAATTCAAATTTCAGAAATGTACATCCAAAGGAAACCGAAGATTTTGTAAAACAACTACAAGCAGATGCTTGGACAGCAAAAAGTTAAATGAAATTCGAGAAAGCATGGACGAATAATCTGTGCTTTTTTATCATCAATTAAAATTAAAAAAAAATGAATATCAATCATAAAGAAGCAACAAAAGTATTAAATGCTTCTATCGAAAAAGCAAGAACATTGAACATTCCCGTAAGTATTGCTGTGGTAGACACAGGCGGGCATTTGATGGCATTTGCGAGATTAGACAGTGTTTACGGCGTAATTGATTTTGCTGTAAAAAAAGCAAGAACTGCCGTAATGTTTGGCGTAGACAGCGAAATAATGGGAACAATTGTTTCCGGTGCAGACATTCATGGATACGGCATGCTAAACTCAAACGACGGATTATTAACCATTGCAGGTGGTGTTGTCATCAAAAATAAAGAAGGCAATATTATTGGAGCTATTGCATCTTCAGGTGGTTCTCCAGAGCAGGATAAAGAAATTGCTAATTCAGGAGCCTCTGTGCTCAATTAAATTTAAGATATTTGAAGTATGGAAGCAAAGCGTGAAATCATTTTTGATAAGTTGGTCTATTCCTGTGTCTTTGAAAAACACAGAGGTAACGAAGAATTTATTCCCGAGCATTTTTTAGGATTTCAGTTATCGGGCGAAACACACGCTTTCCACGCTGATGGAAATACGATAATTCCCGAAAATACAATCGTATTGGTTCGCAAAAACCAATTGATTCGAACAATTAAATATCCTTCAAAATCTGGAAAATATCAGTTTTTATCGATTTCGTTGGATAAGGAAACTTTGCAACGATATGCTCTGGAAAATAAAATCTTGGTAGATAAAAAATATGCTGGTAAAGAAAAATTATTTTTTGAACCCGATGATTTTCTGCAAAATTATTTCATTTCATTAGCACCATACATCAATAAAACAAAGGAAGCAACGCCACGTTTGGCAGATTTAAAAATCAGGGAAGCCATAGAATTATTATTGCAAAGCAACCCTGATTTTAAACAAATATTATTTGATTTTTCTGAACCCTATAAAATGGATTTGGAAGAATTTATGAACCAAAATTTTATGTTTAATATTCCGGTGGAATCCTTTGCAAAGCTTACTGGCAGAAGTCTTTCGGGTTTTAAACGAGATTTTTCTAAAACATTTAACACCACACCCAAACAATGGTTACTGGCAAAACGATTGGATGAAGCCCATTATTTAATCAAACATAAAAAACAAAAGCCAGCAGATTTTTATTTGGATTTAGGTTTCGAGAATCTATCTCATTTTTATGCTTCCTTCAAGAAAAAATTTGATTTAACTACTTCACAAGTTTAAAAGAAAATGGATTTTACTACACAATTGCAAACTTGGACAAAAGGCGATATCACACAAGGTAAATGGATGGTTGGAATTGCTGTTTGTATTCTTTTACCTGTTGCCATTTTTTTAATGAAAAGCAGTTATTCACTTCAAAGAGGAATGCTTCTTCCTGTTAGTTTGTTGTTCTTAATGAATGTGGGTTATGGCGGATATTTGTTGTTTTCAAAGCCAAAATATGTAGAAGAAAGAACAGCTCAGTTTCAAATTAATGCTGAAGAAACCATCAAAACGGAAATAACAAAAATCAAAGCAGATGATAGAAGTTATGCCATGACGAAATACATTTGGGCTGGATTGCTCATTATCTCAGTTGCTTGTTTTTTTGTTTTTAAGAAAGAATATTTTCAAGGATTATCGATCGGTTTTGCTGTCATGTTTTTGGGAATGTTGTTGATTGACACTTTTTTACATAACAGATTGAAATTGTATCTTGCAATCTTAATTGAATAATATTTTGAATGTCTTTTTCGACTGTTCTTTTGACAAAATTGATTTCCCCTATCTTATTTCTCATGGAAATACCATCCGACTAAAGCAGTATTAATCCATTTGGAATTGAAAGGTGATTTGCGTCCGGATGAATAGTAGGAGACAGATTTAAATTTGCTATGTTGCGACTACCAAAAGCTCTTTTAGGGCAAAGGTTTAGCTCGTAACGCAAATTTTCTTTGGATCTGGAAAGGGAAGGATATGAGATTTGTCTTTGCTTGAATGATAGAAACGGCCTCCTTGGTGGTACATTAATTATCAGATTATGTAAGTAATGGAAAAATGTACACTCTGCGAGAGAAACGAACTCGTACTATACTATATGCATAGAAAATAAGCTTTACCTTTGGCACATTTAGATTATCAAATTTATGATTTTAGAAAAATTATTTAAGGAATTTCATGTTGATACGAGCTTAGTTACTTCAAAAGAAGCAGAATTATTTGATAATTTTTTTGAAAAAATACTTGTCAATCGCAACGATTTCTTAATTCGGGAGGGGGAGTTAGAAAAGTACAGTTATTTTATTTTTGATGGAATTGCACGCTGCTGGACATTAAATGATAAAGGCGAAGAACAAACTTTTTGGTTTTGTAAAGAAGGAACATTTTCCATGTCGAATATATCCTTTACCTTAAAAAAGAAATCGGACTTCAACGTACAAACTCTTGTAGATAGTATAATTTATAGAATCGACAAAGATAGCGTAATCCAAATTTATGAAGTAATTCCCCACTTAAAAGCAATTTTTGATGATATGACGGCTATATTGTTAAGTAGAATCTTAAAAAGAAATATTGACTTGATTAAATATTCACCTGAGCAGTATTATTTACTGTTGATGGCTCAATATGGTAGTGTATTAAATTTTATACCACTAAAAGATATTGCATCTTATCTTGGAATAACTCCACAAGCCCTAAGCAGAATACGCAAGCGTGTATTTTAACTTGAGTTCAGTAGTCAGTGTGATAAAACTCTGTTGCTCAACATTCTTGCTTGTTCATCCTGTTCAATAAATGGATTAAAGCAGGAGAGAGTTCTGCAAATTCACTTTACAGCCCCGATTGACCGAATTTGTACTCTTGCTATTCAAAGGGCAGAATGAAACACGGGAGGATCAGGTATTTTTCGGTCAATTTCGATCTTTTCATCTGTTTTCCTTCTACTTAGAATTAGTAATTCATCTCTGAATTCTATACTTTTAAAATGTCCAAATTTGGGAGGAGGTCAGAGGTCAATCTTTTTGAGGGTAAAACGATAGTGATTATGCTAATGTTGCTTTCGGACAAAGACAATATAATCTGTGCTGACCGGCTCAAGACCATTCTTTCTCATCTCTGTTGCTATTTGAGCTCTATGATAGGTTCCGTGATTAAAGGTATGTAGCAATATCTCTTCAATGGAGTTTACAAATTTATCATTTTTAGTGTTTTTATATTGAATACTATGTTTGTCATAATCGTTGTGTTTTTTGATCTTTTCACCTAAGCCAGCTGAAGCCAAATTATGGTATTGTTCGCATTCCATAATACTATGTTCATCCCAAACGCCTAGGTATGGTTTTTCACCATTTAATCTACTTAACCAGATTATTTGTGCATTAACAATATGACTCATTAGTCGTAAACAGGAGGGAGGAATTATACTTCCTTGAGATTTTATTGTACTGATGACAGATTTATTGGCCCAGTCATTATATAACCATAAATGTTCAATCGGATTTGACATTGTAAATAAATTACTTTGATTTAAATATACGTAATAATTTCTCTAAGAATTCATTTTGTGAGCGGACTTCTTTTACTGTGGAAACCGCTATATTAGTAAAGGCTTAGATACGGTTTTTCTGCTCTTCTTCCAAGCTGTCAGTTAATTTTACTTTTTCTACTCATATGCCTCGTCGCCCAAAGGGAAGTGCAAAGCTTATTAGGGGCCAATTACTCCGCAAATTTAAAAAAATCAGTTAAAAAATAGCTACGTCCAAATTTTTGTCATTCGCAATTTCTTCACTATATTTAAGTTATATACCGATAGCTGTTAGTTACGATTGATAAACCTTAATTTTTAATATGACAAAAATTGATCTTAACCAGGCGCACGCACAAGTCATGCAGGTCTTTAATAGCATTTACCCGATGAGTGAAGCGCTTGAAAAAAGCATATGTGAACATAGCAAGATTACCAGGTTTAATAAAAAGGCACACTTGCTTGAGTTAAACGAAATCAATAGATCAATATATTTTATACTAGCGGGCTGTATAAGAACCTATTATTTGAATGAGGAAGGCGAGGAACATACTTCCTGGTTGCTGACCGAAGGAGAGCTGGCTATTTCAGTCTATAGCTTCTATAGCCAGAAAAAAAGCTTTGAGGCGATTGAAGCACTGGAAGACTGTGTAACACTAGAACTCTCTTACGAAACATTGACACATCTTTATAAAAGTCACTTGGAGTTTAATTATATAGGGAGATTTCTGACAGAGCAATATTATATCCAAAGCGAAAGTAAAGCTAACGCTCTCCGTATGCTCTCTGCGAAGGAACGATACCATGAATTAATACTTAAAAAACCACAAATTTTAAGACGTATTCCTTTGGGATACATTGCATCCTATCTAGGAATAACACAATCTACCCTAAGCAGGATTCGAGCAAAGATCTAAGCTTAAACTACTCTTCATTCAATATTTATATTTTTTGCCTTTTGTCAAAAGGATCTCGTTTTACGTCCCTTAAATTCGTGTCATTCATTCTAATGCAGATTTAAGGACATTCTGCATTAGAATAAACGATCGTTATTCTTGAATGAAAAATATGCAGGTATTTTCTTTTATAAATTATAACATATCAAATCGATTTAATGATAACTAAATAAGTCAAGGTTGTTTATTACTGCTCAACCTGCTACTAAAACAAACTCTAATTAATATGAAAACTAAAAAATACCTATTAAGATTTATCTATGTTTACCTGATCGCGGGCTTCATTAGTAATCTACCTTTTGTAAACGGTTACCTACTTCATCGGTTAGACGGGGATCTCTTTAAATATTCTAATGCAGATGCATCCTATACCAATCATGACACATTCAGTTTTAAATCTCCAACTATTAGTCAATGGGCAATTGATCGATACATAGAAGACACTCATCCAGAAAAAAAGAATCAAAAAATATATCGGCTCTACAGAATTAATCCATTATGCTTTTGGCGATGGTCTCACTATCTCATAACAAGCAAAGATTTTGATTATAAATCATGGAAAGAGATTGAACCTAATAGAGTTCCTTACCATCCCGAAAATAGATATCAAGATTTTTAGGATCAACTGTAAATAGTAGATTCTTTCAGAGAAGAGATCTAAAAGAGCATGTGAATGTTAATATATTACTATGAAAAAGAAAACAATCATTATAGTCCTTGTAAGCATTCTATTAATCCCTAATTTACCTTTCATCAATAAGTATATTGCTCATCGATTAGATGAGGGGCATTTTACCTATGCTAACTTAGATGGTTCATATGTCATAACACAGGATTTCTCTTTTAAAAGCCCTGGATTCTCGATTTTTGGTTTTAATGAATTTATTAAAAGAACAGAGCCTGCAAAAGAAAACCGGCAGCTATACCGTTTATATAAAATTAATCCAATGTGTTTTTGGCGCTGGAAGAATTATTTGGTGAATTCTATACATTTTAAATATAAGGATTGTAAAGTCATTGAGCGAGGTCATCACATTCTACTAATTGTAATTAAAATGAAAAAACGATATTATATTTTAATGTCATTAATCGTCATTATCTTTCTCAGTAATATTCCTCCATTAAGATATACATTTGATTGGCTTGTCGATGAAACACATTATAAATATGCTACTGCATCAGGGAATTTTTCTGTTATCGATAGATCCGGAAACAATATTCGTTGACGGTTATTTCTCACGTAATATTGCAAAGATTGATAATGATATTTGTATTGATTGCAATCAATGTTCAGAAGTCTGTCCTGAACATGCTATTTTTCCTGCATGGTCATTGGTAGGGCCTGGGCAAGGAAATGATGATTCGGGATCGGATTCAGGTTCAGGTTCAAATGGCGGACCGAATAATAACGGATCATCCAGTCCATTTATAATTAATTTCCCTGTCAGAGTTCTGTTAGCTTTGAAAATGATTTTCGAGAAACAGTGAGGGAGTTGAACCTCAGTTGTTTTAATGAAAAGATATTCGCAAAGATTAAAGTAAAGCAAAACAATAACAAAGCGCATGCAATACATGTTTGTTATAGTCCAGCTGCTTCTGGGGCAAGTGGAAGCTATAATACAGCTACTAATTCCATTGGATATATCCATGATTATATCCATTCCTCTATTTTACTACATGAAAGTATACATGCTCTGCAAAATATTGGTAATTATTATACTAAAATGGCAAATATGGGAAGAAATCAAGATACTGGGGTTGCTAATCCAGGTTTTGCAAATTTAGAATTTGAAACCATGTTAATAATAAATATCGGTGAGGAATATGGAGATAGTTATTTAAATGAGATTAAAGGGGGAGGAGATTATCCTCATTCTTTAATCAATTTGGAAAATGAATATAATTCATGGATTCGAGTTTTACGGATATTAATGATAATTATTATAAACTATAATCAGATTAATTGGTCTGATTTTGATACTAAGTACAATTACTTTTTGGATATTTATAGTAAATATCCAAAAAATTATAAGTCAGAACTATTATCAATAGATCCCTTACTTATAAAAGATTTATTAAAGAATATGGCAAACTGTAAAATTGTGCGATGATAAATATTTTTAGATTGATATTGTTTTTCGTTGTTTTCGGACTTTCGAAAAGTGGATTTTCACAAGAGTTTAAAAAATGTAAAGAGATAACAATGGGTATAAAAACATATAATGTAAGTGCAAGTGATGAATATATTGTCGTAAGTGATAATGACTTAGAAAAAGATAAAGTAATTGAAGATCCAGATTATCCGATTTCTCAGTATTCACTCATGCGAAAACAATTTCAAGTTAATATTGATACAATATTGAATAAAGCAGAGGAGATCTTTGGACATTTAAATGCTAAGGATTTATTGATATCATGGACAATGAAGAATGATCAGAGCATTGTGGGGGTGTCATGTACGTTCTCAAAAAGAATAGGTAAAAACAAGCATAAAATAGAAGCTTTTGTCAATTTTGTAGAAAAAAATTCTAAAGTTAAAGTTATTTTTAGGAACGATGAAGATAGAAGATCACATCCAGGATTTGTCTATAGTCTGCGTATTGTTAGTTCAAATAAATAATCACAGACATTTAGAAACTATAATTTGAATAGATCATATAAAAAAACATGTAAAGCCATTCTGTTAAGAATGGCTTTACATGTTTTTTTACCATCCTTATGGCTTCCCGTATTTTTTAATCAAACAACTGCTTTATTTTCGGACTTTTAAAACAGTATTCATCATACACCATGATCGTTACCAGTACCAATATCATCGAGGGGAGAGAAGTCCTGCGTTATTTTGATCCCATATCAGAAACAGCTGTTATTGGAGCCAATGCTCTGAGTGAAATAGGAGCGAGCTTCGTAGCGTTGCTTCGGAGATCTCTTCGGGATTCTTCGGTGGGCGATCCCTCAATTGTGAAAACAAAAACAGAGGTATATAAGAGCGTATTGGAGTCTTTAAAGCAAAATGCCCGTAGCTATAGGGCAGATGTCGTTATAAGCTTCAGCGTCAATATTGATGAGATCTTGAGCAAAGGAGCACCAATCGTTTAAGATCACCGCTTTCGGTACACTATTATTGCTCAATGTAATTAAACATATACAAGCAGAAGGTAGAGATATTGATGGATCTGTTATTAAGAACAAAGTCAAAGCAAGCTTGATCATACAACTTTATACCGGTATCTATACAAGAACTATTTTATTTTTTAACGTTTAATATTTAATTTTCATGTTATATTGTAGTTGGTTTTTAGAAGGAAAAAATGAAAATAACATCCATGACTTTTACCGGAGTGCTCTGTATGTCTAAAGTGTTAGAAAGAGTACAACGAAAAGTAGTAATATGACATCTTAAATTCCGTAAGTAATGGATATAGTAAAACATATAAACCAGCACACCAAGAGCTTAAATGATGGACTAGTCGGTAGTTCATTGGAGCAAAGGAAAAGCTTAGCAATTTCCATTTTAGGATTTTACTTTAAATTGCCTAATTTTGAAGAGACTATCCGTAAATATATTGGGATCACAGTAAAAAGCGACCAATTGATCTCTGATATTAATAAAGGTAATATTCAAAATTATCAAGAAGCGATTGAAAAGAGTAACGCTGACGTAGATGTTTACGCTGACAACTATGAAGAACCGGAACCAATAGAAATATTTATATTAGATGCATTTGAAAGTGCAACATCTGATTTGAAATTAACGACTAAGATAGTAGCACTTTTTATTGGCATTATTGACGCATTGGACTACTATGAAAATTTTTCAGATAAATCTGAGTTTTGGAACAATCTGTTGGAGAAAGAATTGGAATTTCAAAACGATATTTTAATTCAGTTAGGATTAAATCAAGAATTCGAAGCTTCTATGTATCAAAAGAGGTATGAAAATGTGAATTTTCATGAACTATAAATAGAAGGGTTTGATACAAGGAAGTTGTAAATTAAAGATTTCAGACTATAAAAATCGGCTATTTTTTTGCAAACATTTATTAACCTATATCTTTTTGTGTTTTTTATTCTGTTATTTTAATTATTTTTTCAATTTTCTCTTTTTCAATGTCAAAAGTCACTGTTTTTGTATTATGAATTGGACTGTCGTATCCATAAATTACCTTTAGGTCAAAGGAGCGTAAATCAAGAACCCTGAAAATTTTTCTAAATATTTTAAACTCCATATTACTTATGTTTAAAACTCCAAGTTGTTGAACAGTTCCCATTAAACCTTTTCTTGTCCAGATGGGTATTGCAATTAATTGTCCGTTTGTTTCCCAAACTGGTGGTCCACCGCACCAATCGTGTATTTTTATTTTTTTATTGTCGGAACTTTCTAAAACACATCGTCCACCGAGAGGTGCACCCGTAGCAATTTCGTATAAGTCATAATAAAGAACCTTATGATAATTGTCAGATGAAGTCAGTATCTTGTCAGTATTGTGAAAGTCCCAAGGATTTGGATAATTGTCTATCATTTGCGTGTCGTCTTATTATACCTGATCATGTTTTTCAATTAGGCGGAAGGGAATTTTGAAACATAAAGCTTTAATTAAGCACTGTCCTCTTTTTTTTGCCAAAACACCTGTTATAGCCAGTGTTATTTTTCTTTATACTCATTTATAATTTTTTTCTCTAAAATAAAGTTAGAATATACTAAATTCCAAAGAACGTTTTTAGGAATTGGGTCGTTTGCTTTTCTCATATTGCTTGTGCCAAGTTGGAAAATAACATCGTTTGTTTCCCAAGTTTTTAAGTTCCAATAAGTAATCCAAGATTGAAAAGGATGCGTCTCTTTGTATGACTTTTCTTTTCCATCGATTTCAAATCTTTCAGTTGCCATTTTTGATAGTTTTTCCTTTTCGGCTTCTTTCAAATATGAAACTGTAATATTCATAATGGTATTATTCAATAAAGTAAAAACAATGCTTGAATCGCTTTTTAACTTCCAAATTGCAACAGGAAGTCCTTTATATTTTTCAGGAAGTTTGTCAACGTTATTCATTGTCCATCCGTCTAAATGGTTTGGGAAATAGAGGTCGCCTTGTTTTTTATAAAGACTGGTTTCAACTATATCACCAATTTTATATCCCCTAATTTCTAATTTTCCGGGGTAGTGCTTCGTTTGTGCAGAAGCTATTAATACAGTTGAGAGAATTATTAAAAATGCCGTATTTTTTTTCATTAAGTTCGATTTTTAATATTGGTATTACCGTTTTGAAAATCTGTATAGTATATAAGTGGCATTGCTCAGAATCGATATCATACCGCACTGAACTAAATAATTAAAGACAACGATCTAATATAATGCTTTTTTCTCAAATTTCAATTCTGAAAGCTGTAAATCGAAATATTTGCTATAACTGTTTGTCATACCCTCGTGTTGATATACCATTCTCTCATTAAGCCTAACAATACATCTGAAAACGAGTGAGACTAACTTGACTTTAGCATTGTTCTGTCTAAAGATTATATTTAGTTTTTATATTTTAAAAATTTAATACATATTCTAAAGAATTAGGCTACACAAACAAGCTTTGATCGAAATAATAGCAATACCTCTAATTCTTACATATGACCAGCTTATAAAGTTTTATTGACTGTCACTAAATCCTCAATCTTTCCATTATAAGATCAATCCTTACACTATGTTTAACAAAATATTTTAGTCTTGTAATTCAGTTATTTATCGAATTGTGTAACTTTTACACCTATTTTAGCTAAATGTGTTAGTGTGTTTGGTCAAGTATTTATACCTTTAAAGTATAAACAACAGACGGAATAGAGATGATTTTTTAGGAAATGGAACGGAATATAGTGCATTGTGATCTTGACACATTTTTTGTGTCCGTAGAGCGTTTGCTCAACGTAGGGTTGGTGGATAAACCTGTGCTTATCGGTGGGACTTCCGATCGGAGTGGTCGCATCCTGCTCGTACGAAGCCCGGAAGTATGGCGTACACAGCGCGATGCCCATGCGGCTGGCCTTGCGTATGTGTCCCGAAGCTATCATTGTCAGAGGCGATCATGACCTGTACAGTCATTATTCCTCTATAGTCACTGAGATTATCGAAGAAGTGACACCAGTCGTTGTAAACACAAATTATATCACTATAATATTAAAAACTGTATTAAAATATACCCGATCTGTATAAGGTAGACCGGGTATAGAAAAATTTACTTCGTAACAGGGATCAGACTGATTGAACTTATCTCGGGAAGCGAGTTTCCTTTGATTTCCAGTGCTTTTAATTGAATTTGCAATGCCGCATCACCGATCGCCTGTTGTGATATTTCGATAGTTCCGGCATCACTGTCCACAAACTTATTTCCTTTTAGGGACGGTAGTGTGTGGGAAAGTGTACTGGTTCCCAATGCGATAGAAATGCTTCCTGCCTTCTGTTCGTGTGGAAGGTAATTGACTACAACTTTATACTGTCCGGGACGTTGTATTTTGACATCCCAGGCCACCTGATCACTCGTCTTGGACCATCCACCGATGGCATTCGGACGGTTGGGATCGTGTGTCGTGGCGCCAATTAATTTGATACCATCCGTCCCTACAAGCTTCGCATTATTTGCGGTAAGTACTATTCGTCCGTCTTTCTGAGTTTGTACCTGACTTTGTATTACCGTTGGAGACCCTTTAATTTCGGCAACAATAACAAGTGGCATAATGCCTTTGAAATCTGTCGGCAGTGCTATTGATTTACCTGTAGCACTACTTTTTATTTTCAGTTTTTTTTGTGGGCTGCCCATCAGATAGGCTTGCTGAATAGGGCTGGAAAGCGGAATCTGTATGTTGCCATCTGCAGGTATATCGAATACATGAAAATATAGTTTTCCCGCTTTTTGAGTGCTGTAACCCCAGTCGAGTGCTTGAAATGGACTAGCGGTTGTCCCGTAAATGGCATCTCCATTGCTATTCATCCACTGTCCAATATCTTGGAGTAAAGTCTTAGCTTGTTCTGGAATAGATCCTTCGGCATCCGGACCTACATTGAGCAGGAAATTACCGCCTTTACTCACTGTTTCAATAAAAAGACGCATCATTTTATCGAATGACTTCCAGTTCTGATCGTGGGCACTATAGCCATAGCTCTCATTCATGGTATGACTGACTTCCCAATCCATACCAGGAAGTCCGGTGGGTGGAATGTATTTTTCGGGAGTGCCAATATCACCGTTTTTGTTTTCCAGTCCGTCCCAGAATCTATTGTTGACGATAACCTGCGGTTGCCATTTGATGAGATCTGTGAGTATATTTTTGGTACCCCAGCTTTCTCCCTGATGCTTTTTACTGCTAAAATCCAGCCAGAGAACATCTAGTCCACCATAGTAATTTGCCAGTTCTTTTACCTGACCGTAAAGGTATTTTTTATAATTTTCATGATCGGGTTTGTAGCCGGTAGGATTGGAATTTAGGTAGGAGAGTCCCTCGTACGAGTCAGGGTGCTGCCAATCCAGCAAAGAATAGTACGCACCTGCTTTTAATCCTTTTTTACGGAATGCGGTTATGACCTCTCCATATAAATCCCTTCCTTCCGGAGAAATATTGGTACCTCCGGTGATCTCATTTTTCAATGAATAAGGTTGCTGGCTATTGAAGATGGAGAATCCTTCGTGATGGCGGGAGGTGATGATGACATAGCGCATTCCTGCTTCTTTTGCAAGCGAAGCCCATTCATCTGCTTTGAATTTAGAGGCTGTAAATTTTGGTTTCAATACCTGGGCATAGGTCTTACTCGGTACTTTGGCCCAAGCCTGAATCCACTCGGCGTAATGCTGCGGATATTGTTTGCCATCCCAGCTACCGGCAGCGGCGCTGTATAGTCCCCAATGGATAAATAACCCAAACCTTGCTTCACGGAACCATGCCATGCGTTTATCTTTGGTCTCTTCCCATCCTTTTACTCCTTCGTAAGGTAGGGAAGTCTCTTGGGCCATGGAGGAGAAGCTAGCGATAGAAAGCAACCCTATCAGCGAGATTTTATTTAATATATTCATGTATAAAAGTTGTTTTTTTATAGTCAGATAGTTGTATTTATTGTTGGTTTTATAATTTGCAATTACAGGAGGAGTTGGCTGTAGACTCCTCCTGTAATTGTCATTACCAGCCTGGATTGTTAGGCAACAGGTTTGGGTTTTTGGTGGTCTCAGCGAACGGAATTGGTAAAAAATACATCTTTTCGGTGAAGACAGGTGGATTAGGATCTATCGGTTGATAATTGTAGCTGAAAGAACCATCTGTATTCTTGGTAATGATGACACCGGTGGCGCTTTTGCCATCAAGTCGGCTTACAGCTTGCTTCCATCTTCTTAAATCCCAGTAACGCTTGTTTTCAAAACAAAGTTCGATATATCTTTCGTTATGAATCAAGGTCCGCATTTGTTCTTTCGATAAGCTGCCTGCCGGTATTGCCTGGGTGATCCCTGCACGGCTCCGGATTTCGTTGACTGCATCGTAGATGGATGCATCAGGTGCAGATAGATATTCATTTTGGGCTTCTGCATAGTTTAGCAACACCTCGGCGTAACGGAGCTCGATCCAAGGCTGAGTACTGGAGTATGCATAGGTATAAATTGTATTTTCTGGATTAACAGCTTTTACCGTATAATATCCCGTTATTGTATTATAGATCACATTGGCCGGATTGGCATCGTAGTCTACACCACCTTTATAAATTTCTAAAGTAATCTCCTGTAAGGGCGGACCAGATGTGGTTCCTTTCATCTTCGCGCCATTGTAAGCGATAAAGGAATAGAAACGGTCATCACGGCCCTCATACGGATGTTTTGGATCATATCCCGAACCAGCTTCAGTGATCAGTTTTCCGTTGCTCATGGGAAAGGCATTGACCAGTTCCTGAACAGGAGAGCATTGGCCAGCATCGGCATTTGCCAGACGTAATGGTTTGACAAGGGCATCCCAACCATGATGTTTTTCAGGCATTTTATATTGCACTTCAAAAAGAGATTCCTGATTGGTACCTGGTGTCAACCAAAGGGTTTTTAGATTCGGATATAGGGAATATTTTTTTGCTGTGATCACGGCAAGTGATGCATCGGCAGATTTTTTCCATAGTTCGCGATCATTATTGACATTGTACAGTGGACTTGCCTGGTACAGTAAACTTCTCCCAAGTAATGCTTTTGCTGTCCATCTGGAAGCTTTGCCGCCAACTGCCGTTTCCGGAAGACCTGCATATGCTTTTTCGAGTTCTGTTTCAATAAAACTGAAGCTTGCTTCAAGTGTGCTGCGACTAACCAGTAATTCGTCTTCGACAGCTTGAGCTTTATCCAATAAAGGGACACCTCCGTAGCGTTTCACTAAATTAAAATAATGCAGTGCACGCAAAAAGTATGCTTCGGCTTTTACACTTTCTTTTCGTTCCGCTGATAGCGGTGTCTGATCTACTTGTGCAAGCAGCTCATTGATTTTACGGATACTTTTATAGGTAGCATCCCAATTGTCCATGGGATCACTGGTGGCATCCCAATCTCCAATTACCACTTGATTGGGTGTATGTCCGGGATAGTTACTCCGGGCTTCATCGGTGATATTATTATATAAGTTGTAATCCCAACCCGGTACATCTTCATAGAGACCAGATACATAAGATTCAGTTAATTTGGCGTCCTTCCAAACATCTGCAGAAGTAATTGCTTCAGGGTTTGTCGGATCCAGTAGGCCTTTGTTGCAAGATGTGGCCGCAACAGCAAGTAAAAATAAAAACGATATGTTGCGTAGGGTTTTCATGTCCATGTTCGTATTATAAAGTAATGTTAATGCCTAGGTTGAAATTGCGCTGTTGTGGATAATAAGCTCCGTTTGTGGCAGATACTTCAGGGTCAAATTCTTTGAGCTGGCTCCAGGTCAGCAGATTGTATCCAGACACGTATACGCGTAAACGGTCTATACCACGCTTGTTTAACCAGGTGCTGTTAAAGGAATGACCGATGTTGACACTTTTAAGACGGATGTAACCTGCATCTTTCAGCCAAAAACTGGAATTGCGGTTATTGATGGTCCGGGCATCTACCCATGCCAGCGGATATGCTGCATCGGTATTTTCTGGTGTCCAGGAGTCGGCTAAATAAGCAAAGTTACCAGATGCTCCACCGCCTGAATACATCACTCTTGCAGTACCTTCCAGCATCATATTGCGCATCGCCGTGCCTTGAAATAGAAAGCTGAAATCAAATCCTTTCCAGCGTAGATTTCCCCCCAATCCATAGACCATACGTGGGTCATTGTTATATTCGGACAGCACTTTTTGATCTTGAATGTCTATGACACCATTGCCGTTGAGATCTTTATATTTAATGTCTCCAGCTTTTGAGCTCTGGCCAAACTGTTTGCCACCGTACCAGGCGTCAGCTTCACTTTGTGAACGGAATAATCCGTCGGCTTCATACCCTGATCTGAAGTTATAAGATTTCCCTTTTTGACGTTGATAATCCAGACCATTGTTTGGATCGTCAATTTCTATAATCTCATTGGTAACGTGGCTGATGTTAAAATTAAGATCCATTTTTACCTGACCAATATTCTCGTGATAACCAATACTGGTTTCCCAGCCGCGATTATTCATTTTGGCATAGTTTTCACTAGGAAGATCCCTTCCGAAAGTTCCGGGTACGGAACGGATTCGTCTCCAAAGGATATCATAAGTGTTGCGCATAAAATATTCAAATGTCCAATCGATCTTAGCATTTAAGAAAGATGCATCTAACCCGATATTTGTGCTGCGCTGTTTTTCCCAAGTGATCTGCTGATTCGGATAAACGCCGTAGGAAATATAAGGCACGGCACTACCGTCTATAATCGGTCCTGCACCTGTTGTAATCGTATAGTTATCTAAAAATTGGAATGCAGGTACACGGTCGTTACCAACCAATCCGGTAGAAGCTCGAAGTTTCAGATTTGATATAAAGTCTAATGCTTCTGTATTTGCAAAGAATGCTTCTTTTGAGATAACCCATCCTGCGGATACAGCAGGGAAAAATCCCCATCGTTTATTCGCTGGAAAGCGGTAAGATCCGTCATAACGAAAAACTCCTTCAAGAAGATATTTATCCTGAAAAGCATAGTTGATTCTTCCGACCACACTTCTGCGTGCATCGGTAATAAATCCTCTTCCTCCGATGTTCTGGTTTTCAGTACCTGAAGCAAAGAACTCATCTTTGGAATTTGATAAAAACTGTTGCCTGTAGGCATTAAATTCATTCCCGTTTGAACGGTACTCTTCATACACCAATAAACCTTTTACGGCATGGTCGCCAAAGCTGCGTCCGTAGTTTAGGGCTAAATTATAGGTTTGCTGATCGTTTTCGCGGTACTGCTGATTGAGTGAAGTCTGTACGCCTACCACCTTAGTTCCAGTGACGTTATTGTTTTCATCCATGTCGTACATGGTATAAGGGGTGAAAAACGTCTTTTGGAAAAGTCTATCTTTGTAGATGGACATCATTCCATTGAGGCTTAGTCCTTCGGTTACAAATGACAGGTCATGGTCAAATGAAAGTGATCCCTGAAACACATTCCACCGCTCATTATTATATCCTGTCGATTCGTACATGGCTACCGGATGTTCGCCATTGGTATTGAAATAGGAACCATCGGGATTGTAAATCTTAAAGGTCGGATTTTGTCTTAATACATAGGCGAAGATTGATCCGGCATCATATCCCGGATTATCTTTATTCTCCTGACGTCCTTCAAGGCCCAGTTTCACGACCAGATTTTTGTTGACTCTGGCATCTAGGTTTGACCGGAAATTATAACGTTTGAAATTGATATTGTCATACATACCATCCTGGTCCATCGTTCCTACAGAAGCAAAATATTTGATGTCCTCTGTTCCGCCACTGATGGCCACATTGTGGTCTGATTGAATGGCATTTTTTTTGAATGTCGCATCGTACCAGACGTTTTTGTTTCCTCGGGACTGAAAATCTGTTAATTCATTATCCGTATAGAAAAATCCGGAATGTGCAGGATTTGTCGGGTTATAGCCCTGATTGAGCAATGCTTTGTTACGGACTGACGCGAACTGGTAAGCTGACATCAGTTCAGGATAGTTGGTCGGATTTTGAATACCCATCATGCCCGAATAAGTGATAGACGGTTTTCCAGATTTCCCTCTTTTGGTAGTGATGAGAAATACGCCATTTGCAGCTCTTGCTCCATAAACACTGGCTGCTGCCGCATCTTTTAGCACCGAGAGACTCTCTATTTCATTCGGATCAAGGTTTCCAAATCCATCCGGTCTAACAACTCCGTCAATGACGACCAAAGCGGCATTGTTATTGAGCGTACTGAGACCACGGATCTGTAAGTTTGAACCTGAACCGGGTATACCGTTTGGATTGGTCGCAATCACACCGGGGAGATTACCTGCGATCGCATTAGTAAGATTTGAAGTTGGGATCTGCTCTAAGGTCTTTCCGGAAACGGTTGAAATGGAGCCCGTCAATGTAGACTTCTTTTGCGTTCCATAACCCACAACTACGACATCTTCTAGCACATTGGAAGCAGGGCTTAGTGTTATATTCATCACGGCGCCACTCACCGGAATTTCTTGGGTCTGGTAACCAATGATAGAAACGATCAGTATGTCACGCTGTGTTGCTTGAATTGAAAATTCTCCGGTGTTGTTACTGGAAGTTCCATTGCTGGGAGCGGATTTAGTTCTGACGGTAGCACCTATGACCGGTTTTCCCTTTTCATCGACTATTTTGCCTGTGACGGTTTGCTGAGCTGTCTTTTCAACATTGTCGATGTTTAGTTTTTTAAGTATAATCTGATTACCAACTGCTTCATATTGGATTTGATATGGAGTCAATAGCTGTTCAAGTACCTGGTGTAATCTAAGATCAGGACTTGATATGGATATTTTATCATCAGGTGATAAAATATTGGATACATAAGTAAATTTTACATCAGCTTCTACTTCGATTTTACGAAGAGCTTCCCGTAAGCCAACATGTTGTATCGTTAGATTAACTTTCTTTTGCAGTACTTCTTGACTTCGCGCTACCTTGGAAAATGCCGGAGTACTGCAGACAAATAATGCAATCTTGATAAACGATAATTTCATAGCAGTTTCTAAGAATTGTTTTTTTCCTTTTCTGTTCATAAATTAGTGGTTATTATTATCATAATGGTAATATGCTCCCATATCCTTCGCACGGTGTTTGGGAGTGTCAATTCGGTGGTAATGTTTCAGCATTACCACCATTTTTAATAAAGGGTTAGGGCATAGGCATCAATAATTTGGTTAATGTCGTATTGAAATGATTTTTAAGCTTTTATTGGCAGTTGCCTCCAGAAACGTAAAGTTTATTGTCCTGTGATCGCACCTGAGCTCCGGTTGCTTTACATAAAATATTCAGTTTTTCATATAAAGACTCGGAACTTAGTGCCGTTGTTACGCGACAGCGCTCGAAAGCAGCGCGGTCGTATATGATATCAATTCCATACGCACTGCTGAGGCTGTCTAAGATAATCGGAACGCCGATATCACTAAATTCTATCGCAATTTTTGGAATCGCAGGTATTTTCTCAATAATTTGAGGGTCAGCTACTGTTTTGGTTAATAACTGCTGTTCATTATTGTAAATTAACTGCTCATTGGGAAGCAGAATCCGAACATCTTTTTGATCATTTATACCGGTAACAGCGACTTTTCCAGTTTTAACTGCTACAGTCTGCTGCTGCTTGTCTATGCCTGTCAAAATCCAGAAACTCGTACCTAATACCCGTGTGTTGATATAATCGGTATGGACGATGAATGCTCTGCTAGTGTCTTTGGCTATCTGAAAAAAAGCATTGCCCTGAAGATATACTTCCCTGATACTATCGTTGAGCAATATTTTACTTTTTAAACTTGATCCAGGTTCAAGGCTAACCTTGGAACCATCGGGAAGAAATACGACCATGGGAGTCTCGCTTAAATTACTCTTGATGACATAGTCTTTTTCATTGGATAAAAGCTGGTTGATGGAATGCTGTGGCCGCTGCATCAACCAGGTAATGCTTAATGATACGAGCACAACAGCTGCTGCTGACCACCATAGAAATTTTGAACGGATTTTTTTGCTTTTTTGCGGTGTGTTTTCCAGGGTATCAATAATTTGATTCCATGTTGATGAAGACATCTCATCAATAGTAGCTAAATCTTCTTTTTGTGCTTCATGCATGTTGAGCACGATGGCCTTAGCTTCCTTGATTAAAGTTGCATATTGGGGATGTGCTGTTGCCCAATTGGTCCAGTACAGGTCTAATTCTTCAGTCGGAGCAATTATCCATTGGATGAATTGTTCATCATTTATTAAGTCAAAAACAGTCATTAGTAAGTTTATTTTTGGAGGGGAAAAATAGCTTGTTGAGGTATTTTTTCTTCCGCCTTACCATAGAGTGTACAGAAGTACTGTTTTATACTCACTGTTTTTAAAACTTTTTTTTCTTTTAGAAAAAACGAATCAAATTGACGATGAAAAGGAGGATATGCAGTTTTATAAGTTTACGAAGTGCGGCAAGAGCTCTTTGCAAAAGATTGGCGGCAGATTGATAGTTAACTTCCATAAAATCGGCAATCTGCTGTATGGAGTAGGCTAAGTAGAAATAGAGGTAAATAACCTCTTGCTGACGAGTAGACAGTTGCTTTAAAGAGCTTTTTATCTGGGAGATTTTAATATCCTGATCTTCGAGAAGTTCTTTGAAATTCTCTTCAGCGAGCGTTTCAGAAATTTCTTCAATTTCTACAAAATTATCCTTTTGCTGTTTATGGGATACAGCCAATAATTTATAGCGCAATGATTTGAGCAGATAAAAGCGAATAGACTTAATGTGGCTCAATCTTTTTTTTGCTGACCAGATCTCAATAAAGAGATCGTGTATGGCGTCCTGAACGATTTGCTTATCTGCTTGGATTTTGAGCCCATAGCGGATCATGTCGTGACTATAATGATTATATATACTAGAAAAAGCTTCAAAGTTTCCTTTTTTAAAGCTTGCCCACAATTCTTCATCGCTTTTCTCTAAGTGCATACAATTTCAGGTAAAAATTTTATAAATATAGAAAAATAAAAATTAAAGCCTATCACCTGTTGAACTGGCGTAAATTGTTGCTTAAGGGACGTAAAAGTTGGATATATTTTATATTAAAAGGAGAATTCAGCACTTAATACGATATGTAACATGGTCTTATTTCTACCGCTGTCAATGATAAATGCGCCCGGGCAAAGGATATTGGATTCCAGTTCTAAATTTAGAAAATTATTGGGTTTGTAGCCGGATACTGTTCCGATCTGATGGGCGATAAATCGCCTGTCATTTAGATCGTGATACTCTATTCTTACGGATGGATTATAGAGACCATCATGTACCGAATAGCGCCAGAATACGTCATAATCGACTTCAAAGAGAAATCTGTTTATCGTCATGTTTACATAGGGATGCAAGTCAAAAAAGTTGGAAGGGGTGAAGCTGGCTACGCGACCAAAATAGGCTCCTCTAGGGTAGAAAGGATCGAACGTATTGTTCTCCTTATCATCTGGATTGACATCACCACTGATGATGTTTGATTTAAAACCCAGGGCACCTGTGTGCCGCGCAATCTGAAATTGTTTTTCCAGCTGAAAGGCAACCGCCCAGGCACTGATTTTTTGTTCTGCTATTCTCCCGAACTGATAGAAATATTCATTGTTGAAATTGAAAGAACCTAACTTTCCAAAATGTCTTAAGCCTAGCAATGCTCTTCTTTCATTACCTGCAACGTTACTGTACACAACGTCATTATCTTTTTGATACATGACGTATGCATCTAGGGCATTCGCATTGGTTATCTGTGCCGTGGTATAAATAGCGGTTAATGTTTCATTAAAATCTAAATAATGATTATCAAAAATGCGAGGACTTACGTTTCCGGTTGCGCCAAAAAATACCATCGCTTTAAAATCTTTGGCCGCATAGTGCACCTGAGCCATATCAAATGCTCTTCTTACTCCCGGGCCTTCGCGAGGATCGATGACTCGGCCACTTCCTAACTTCAGATTCTCCCGGCCTATACCCACTTTTATAGCGGGAGTGAGGTTATATTTGATAAACAGTTGATTGATATCCAGTTTTTCTGCATCTACTGGACTTAAATTATCTTTCCCGCCAGTGGAGCTACTCAATAGTTCTCCGAAAATTTCACCATTCTTAAATTTAAAATGCGAATGTGCCAGGAATCTATTGAGGGTCCATATTCTTTTTCCATTGTCGACATTAACAAATTGCTGATTTTTAAAAGTTTCAAATTGCAAGCGCCAGCTGCCACCAAATGAGACGGTACTATTTTCGGAAAGCTGGATCAATTTTGATCTCTGGTAGAAGTCTTTTCGATCTTTTTCAATATCCAGCAGGGTATCTATTTTATCAAACTGTCTGAGCAAACTAAAGTCGTACATGCTGTTGTTTTGTGCATAGGTGCATTGCAGCATGATCGAAAATAATAAACTTGTCAGGAAGTAGATTTTTGGGCGCATCTTTTATTTTTCTTTCAATATTGGATTTATTCCCTACTGTGCTTCTACTTGTTTTTGTATTCTTTCCGCAACCTGCTGTGCTTCTTTAAGCAAAGCATCGGCATCGCTGGTTGTCAGTTTACCATGCTCTTTTAAGATTTTGCCTCCGATCATGACCATATCGACATTTGCCGGTGTAGCCGATTCGATCAGGAGACGTTCCGTCTGGCTGTTGGATGAAAAGTTGAGGTCATCTTTTTTCATCATGATTAGATCGGCCTGCTTACCTACTGTAAGTGACCCAGTGATGTCATCGATACCTAAAATCTTGGCTCCATTGATGGTAGCCATTTCTAAGAGCTCATAAGGATCCATATAAAACTCATCGTTGGTTGTCGCGTTCCCGACATTTTTCAATAATTTCAGTGTCGAGAATAAGTTTCCATCTCCGCTTAATGCAACGGTATCAATACCCACACCTGTGAGGATCTGATGTTTCTTTAAGATCTGGATTGGGGGAAATCCATAACCCACACGCATTTCAGAATAAGGAGTCATGGTAATTGAACTCCCCGCCTGAGCAACAGAGGCAGCTTCTTGATCAGTTATTGCATTTCCATGGATGATGTTTACATCTTTGTCCAAAAGCCCCATGAGATGGAGCTGTTCGATTTCACCTTCATTTTTATGTACTCTGGATGATGCGTGTATCACGATGCGCATTCCCAATTTTCGGGCTTCCTGCCAATCTTCTTTGAGTTTTGTATACTTGACGGAACGGCTTCCCAGATCAACCTTTACCTTGCTATATTTCTCTTCTTTGACCAGTTCAATTAATTTCCTGATATCTTCAAAGTTAGTAGGATCACTATCCGTCATATCCCGATGGTCTCCATACAAAAATTGGCCCCTTACACCCATTTCTGCAAAGGCATCGATACCTGCTTTTGCATGTGCATAGCTTCTGGTGTTGTGGTTAAAATCGCTCAATGCGGTAATCCCTGAATTGATGGCTTCGGCAAGGGAGTATTTTGAAATGGTTTTCATATCTGCGATAGACATTAATCTTGAATATTTGACCGACATTGGAAAGTATCCTTGATCGACCGTATAACCGGGCATGCTCCGCATGACAGAGGTCCACAAATGCCAGTGGCTGTCAATAAGACCCGGCATGACGACAGCATTTTTACCGTCGATAACTTTTGTTCCCGGGGGTGCGCTGATATTCGTGCCGATTTTTTTGATAAGGCCATTTTCGATCAGGATACTGGCAATCGGAAGATGACCCAGTGCTTTATCCATGGTCAATATTTCAGCATCCTTGATCAAGTATACGATACTCTTCTGGTTACGAAGAGCATGCTGGCTCTGGCCCTTTAGATCCCATGTGTTGCCGACTAAAATTGTGCTCAACGAAGCTATGGAGGTGTTTCTTAAAAAAATTCTTCTATTCATGATTTGAAGGTTTTAGAAGGAATGCTGTTAAAAAAGCGGAATAATCCAGCTTAGGATTATTCCGCTATAGGAATTTCATCGTAATATTTTAGTCTCGTAAATCCGCTTCCTATAGAACGGAACACGGATCTATATTTAGCTGATCTTAAGACATCAATGAGGAGTGTGTTTGATTATTTTTTGGTTTCTAATGCCACTTCCTGTGCTTTACTATAGCTCTCGATCAGGGCTTGATAGTTGGGCATTACTGCTGATAATGCCTGTGCATAGGTGTACGCATCTTTGTGTTTCCATGTTTTTAGGATCTCACTGATGACAGCTGTTGTGGTGATCGGGATTACACCTGCCAATTGTAATCTTGCGATGGTTACTTGTGTCGATAATGGGCTCATGTCTCCGGAAGCATCTATAACAGCAAATACTTCGTATCCCGCAGCGATGGCAGAGATGGAAGGGAAAGCGACACAAACGCTGGTCAGTACACCTGCAATGATTAATTTCTTCTTTCCTGTAGCTTTTACAGCATCGACAAATGCTGGCGTATCCCATGCATTAACTTCTCCATTTCGCCCTACATATACCGCATGTGGAGCGATCTCATGAATTTCAGGCATTAACGGTCCGTTTGGACCTTTTGGTTCTGAAGCAGTTGTAATGACAGGAATATTTTCAATGGCTGCTATGCGGGCTAGCGCAGAGACATTGGACCTTAATGTAGGTACTTCGATATCTTTGACAGTTTGAAATAGACCACTTTGGTGATCAATTAATAAAAATGCGACATCGTCTGCATTGATTCTGGTGAGAAGTGACATAATTTTAATTTTTTTTGTTTAAATTCTATTCTGATTAGGATTGTCTTTAAAATCAAATTCTAATCTTTTGTGTTACAAATTTAGCGTTCATTTTTTAAGTGAAAATTAATCTAGATTAATAAATGAATCGAACATTTGGGTTATTTTTTACATTATCTGTACTCTTGAAAGTGTCTTATTGTGATCGCCTGATCACAGCCTAAAAAAGGTCTATAGTACTATTTTCAATTACACCAATCCTTTCAAATGTGTATATATTGGATTGTTTCCTCTGAACAAAAGGTTTCTTGTTTAGCTTTTAATAGCTTATTTACAGTTATTTGTGACTTATTTAGAAGTTGTAAAAGTAAAACTAAATTCTCTGGGTTTTGTTACTCATACAAATACCATCTTGAGATCAAAAAATCATCTGGACTGCAATTCTTAATCTAGATTAATATTTTACCGAGTTGTATATCCTAGTTTTGTTTACAGTTTCAGAATATCCGACGGTGATATTCTCCAAATTAAAAAAATTGAATGGAAAATTTTAGAATAGATAAAAGTAAAGGAATAGAGATCGGATTATATTCTTTAGGCGATCATTTTCCACACGCGCAGTCAGATAAAAATGTGAGTGAATCCCAGCGGTTGAAAGAGATCGTCCGTACAGCTGTATTGGCTGAACAGGCAGGACTTGATGTAATTGGAGTAGGAGAGAGTCATCAGGAGTACTTTATTACATCGGCCAATCAGGTGGTTCTGGGAGCAATAGCACAGGCGACTGAAAAAATCAAGATTGCGAGCTCTGTTACGGTTTTGAGTACTGCAGATCCTGTTCGTGTATATGAAGAGTATGCGACGATCGACCTGCTGTCCGATGGCCGTGCCGAGATTGTTGCGGGTAGGGCTTCACGTCTTGGAGCTTTTGAACTGCTCGGTTATAATGTCAGGGATTACGAAGAGTTGTTTGAAGAAAAAATGGAGCTCTTGATCAAGCTGAATAGAGAACGATTGATCAATTGGCAGGGAAAATACCGGCCAGCCCTGGTAAATGCTGAATTATTTCCAAAGCCACTGCATGGTGCCATCCCCATCTGGAGAGGTGTCGGCGGTCCTCCTGCAAGCGCCATTAAGGCCGCTTATCAGGGAGTTCCGATGATGCTAACGACTTTAGGTGGCCATTCGGCTGTTTTTAAAGAATCGGTTGATATCTATAGACAGGTTGCCAAAGAATCAGGGTTCGATCCCGCTGACCTTCCTGTAGGAACAACTACGTTAGCGCATCTAAATAAAGATTCGCAACAGGCTATGCGCGAGTACTATCCTTATCTTAACCACGCATGGCAACATATTAGAGGGGGTGCATATCCCAAAGCTGCTTTTGCCGAGACGGCCAGTACCCAAAATGCGATGATGGTCGGAAGTCCGCAGCAGATTATCGATAAAATGCTCTATCAATATGAACTCTATCAACATGACCGTACGTTGTTACAGATCGATTTTGGCGGAGTACCTTACGATATGGTCGCTAATACAATTGATCTACTGGCGACAGAGGTATTACCGGTTGTCAAAAAAGCAACACAGCGCAATATTGCTCCATCAAAGTAAAAGATATTCTATCATGAAAGTAATCGGTATATCGGGATCAATAGTTGGTTCCCGCACAAGAGTAGCGGTGACGTATACATTAAATAAAATAAAGGAAAAAAGACCGGATCTTGAAGTAGAGCTTGTTGATCTGGCCTCGTTTAAAACTGATTTTAGCGATGGCAGAGATTTTAGGGACTATCATGGTGATACAGGCATACTTATTGAAAAGGTGATGACGGCAGATGCGTATATCATTGGAAGTCCGACCTATCAGTCTTCTATTCCAGGTGTGCTCAAAAATGTTTTCGACTTGCTTCCCGTAGACAGTTTCAAAGATAAGGTGATCGGTATTATCTCTACTGCGGGATCTGAAAAGCATTATTTGGTCGCGGAATATCAGCTCAAACCAATTCTTCATTATATGAAAGCTGTTGTCGTACAGAAATATGTTTTTGTGGAAGAAAAGCATTTTCACAATGGTCAGATCGTTGCAGATGATATTGCCTATCGCTTAGATCAACTTGCTCAGGATACGCTGGATGCAATTGTTGCAACGGAGCTGCTCCTTAAATCGAAAGACGATGCATATGATTTTTAATTCCAAATCGGAATCATATAGGAAAACTTTAACACAAGTTTAATTCAATTAAAAAATTTCATTTAAATTTTAACACCATGAGTTCATTACCTATCCGTAACCAAGTGGAAGATCACTTGCTTACTTCTCAAAATGCGGCGCTAATTGTTATCGATTATCAGCCTGTACAGGTCAATTCAATCGCTTCTATGGACAGACAACTGCTGATCAATAATATTGTGGGAGTAGCTAAAGCTGGCCAGGTATATCAACTGCCTACTGTCCTGTCCACAGTAAATGTGCAGACTGGTTTTAATAAAGAGACTATCCCGCAGTTAAAATCTGTACTGAAACATTTGCCTTCGTATGACCGTACCACGATCAACTCGTGGGAAGACAAAGAATTTGTCGAAGCGGTAAAGGCTACGGGCAGGAAGAAGCTGATTATGACTGCACTGTGGACCGAGGCATGTCTTACTTTTCCTGTATTGGATGCATTGAAAGAAGGTTACGAAGTGTATATCGTTGTCGATGCTGTGGGAGGAACCTCCTTAGCCGCTCATGATGCGGCCATCCGCCGTATGGAACAAGCGGGTGCTATATCAATCAGTGTTGCGCAACTGTTCTGTGAACTGCAGCGTGACTGGTCTAGATCCGAAACTGCTCAGGATTTTATGAAATTATTTGTGGAGACCGGTGGTACTGCTGGCATTCAGTTTTCATACGATGCCACAGAATAAGGGCTAGAATAAAATTTGCTTAGGATACCCTGATGATCGTCAGGGTATTTTTTTTAATTTTACTTTTTGGAGTCTCCTAATGATGCATCAAACTTCGGTTAGCCCGTTACTTTACTTAAAAATTCTGGTGTTACACCAATATACGATGCAATGTATTTTTTAGGAAGCGATTGTATTAAAGTGGGGTAGCGTCTACAGAAACTTTCATATCGGTCTTTGGCAGGTAAACTCAGATTTTCAATCAGACGGCATTGACAGGTTTTGAATGCACTTTCTGCCAATAATCGAAAAAAACGTTCCATTTTAGGAACAGCTTCATAAAGATAATTTTGATCATTATTGGAAAGGAGCAATATTTCACTATCACAGACTGCATCTATATAGAGCACACTCGGTTTTTCATCCTTAAGGCTACTCATATCACCGATCCACCATCCCGAAGGAGCAAATTGCAGAATATGTTCAATCCCATTTTTATCGATCGAATAACTTCGAAGACATCCGCTGAGCACGAAAAAGCCATATTTCTGTATTTCTTTTTCTTGTAATAGGTACTGTTTCTTTTTTACTTTTTTGTCTTTTAAAAGAGAAACAACTATTTTTTCTTCGTCCTTTGTAAGCTTGACATGCTTTGAAATAGCGTCTAAAAGTAGATCAGGCTTCATGCTTAATTATCGATTTGTATATAAAGGAATAAATATATTGATTTTAATGTTGACTGTATCTCATATTTATTTAAATGGAAGTATATTATTCGACTTTATTTAAATGGTAGTGTATTATTCGACTAAATCATATATTTTAGATGATGTGTGTTTAGAAATGATATTTTCAAAAATATACAAGTAATAAAGATTATTTGTACAGTTAGTGAAAGCAGATTTATTATAATATAAAAATATATAATCATGGGGAAAGATAATTTTGACGAGATCATTCGTCGTTCAATAGAAATCAGGGAAAAATATCACAAACTGGAGATGACACATCATGGAAGCGAATGGACTGTCGAAGAAGATGCTTTAGCTTATTTAACTGATGCTGGCCTGATCGGTCGGGACATTATGTCGCAACAGAAACGCTGGCCTAAAATGGGTTCGGAAGCTGAACTTGAACATAAACTTGGCGAAAATATCTGGTGGCTGATTATATTGGCTGAAAGATCCGGTATCAATATAAAAGATGCTGTTGATAATTTTCTCAGTAAAACAGAAACACTATTGAAATAAAGCTGTCTTTTAATTCCTGAATAAATGTTATGCCGCGCTGGGATTACGTTTACTGGAGACAATGCCGGATATTAAATGTGAAAGCGAGATTCATTCAGGAGTCTTCTTTTTGATAGCATAACTAACATTTTCACGATATCAGATAGTCGTCTTTGTTTCTAGTTATGTTATTTGTATTTCGATTAAGAACAATAACTAATTAGCATGAAGCAACATGAATTTAGAAGTAGCGAAGGTTTGATAAATATACTTTCTTTTTTTACTCATCTGATTTGGTATAAACCAATCACAGTTATTAGCAATGATTTACATATAGTCTAATAACATTGTACTATTTATGCGTGTGCTAGCCTAGAAGATAATCGAAAAATAAAATTGGAAATACTTTGTAAATATTAGTATTTTAATTATCGTTTTAATGTATTTGTGTGGATAATATAAATAATATGTAAAATAATATTTCTATAAAATTCATTATATTTAAAGAACCATTCAGGAATGAATCTAATTCTTTGGAAGGGTCCAACAGAATTGTTATTTAAGCAGTTACAGTTTAAGATGATGTTATAAAACCTATACCCCTAAAATTATTGATAGTACCTAATATTTAAATTATGAATAAGGGACCAATAAACACAAATGAGTCGGAGCGATTGGATGCACTACACAAATACGAAATATTAGATACACAGCCAGAAGAAGATTTTGACCGTATTACCAAGATCGCTTCGCTGGTTTGCGGTGTACCTATATCACTCATTTCCTTAATTGATGAGGACAGGCAATGGTTTAAATCCCGGGTTGGCCTAGATGTCGGACAAACTTCCCGAAGCTTGGCATTCTGCCAATATGCTATTAAAGATCGTAATTTCATGGAGGTTCCAGATGCTCAACAAGATGAACGATTCAAAAATAATGAGCTTGTCACCTCGGATCCCTACATCAGATACTACTTAGGATTTCCTTTAATTGATCCGGATGGTTTTGCGCTGGGAACGCTTTGTGTAATTGATACCATACCTAAAGATTTAAGTTCAGACCAAAAACAGGTGCTGTCGCTGCTTCGTGATGAGGTCGTCTCGCTGATCATCAATCGAAAGGAAAAAGAAAAGTATAAGGAAGGCGAAAGGGAGTTACAAGCATTTTTTGATAATTCCCAAAGTTTGATGTGTACGCATGATCTGGAAGGAAATCTGCTAAAAGTTAATAATGCGAGTGCAGCCATCTTAGGTTATACGAGGGCTGAAATTGAGAAACTGTCGCTATATGATATTGTTCCGTTCAAAAGGCATAAAAATTTAGATGCGTACCTCAAACAACTTCTTAAAACCGGTACGGCAAAAGGAGAGATGCGCACAAAGACAAAGTCGGGTGAATTACGTATCTGGTTATTCAATAACATCCTCCAGGCGAATGGTGATAAAAAACCATATGTGATCGGTAATGCCGTTGATATTACGGAACAGCATTTTCTTGAGAAAGACCTAAGGGAAACTCAGGCTATGTTAAAGCGGACCGGAAGGGTTGCCCGAATAGGTGGGTGGGAGTATAATCTGCTTGAAAAACATCTGACCTGGTCTGATATAACAAAAGAAATTCATGATGTTCCACCTACTTATCAACCTGATATTGCTCAAGGATTAGATTTTTATAAAGAGGGTGACAGCCGAACAAAAATAAGCCACGCAATTGATGAGGCGATTACTAAAGGGATCTCATGGGACTTGGAGCTGGAGATCATCACATTTAAGGGTGAAGATCTTTGGGTACGGGCATTGGGCAATGCCGAGTTTGAAAATGGTCAATGCATTCGTTTATATGGTACATTTCAAGATATTGATAAGCGAAAACGTATCGAGGCTGAATCTGTGAAGTCCAAAAAGCTTCTGGAGGATGTTCTGGAGGCGACATCGGCAGTAGGTATTATTGCGACAGATAACCATGGACTGATCACCCTGTTTAATAAAGGTGCCGAAAACCTTCTTGGTTACAGCAGTGAGGAAATTATCGGCAAATTCACACCTGCTCTTTTCCATGTAGAAGAAGAGATGTTGGCCCGCGTGAATGAACTTACGATTGAATTGGGACGAGAAGTTATAGGATTTCGCGTTTTTGTTGAGAAGCCTGAACTGTACGGGGCAGAGCAAAGAGAGTGGACCTATGTTAGAAAAGACGGAAAATTATTAAATGTTTCCCTTGCAGTAACTACCATTCGGGACACGGAAGAAAACATAATTGGTTATCTCGGTATTGCTACCGATATCAGCAAGATTATTCATCAACGGGAAGAATTGGAAAAAGCAAAAATTCTTGCTGAACAGGGAAGTATTGCGAAATCTGAATTTTTAGCAAATATGAGTCATGAAATCCGAACTCCTCTCAATGGAATCATCGGTTTTACAGATTTGATGACCAGAACTTCGCTCGATGATACCCAGCAAGAATACTTGTCTATTGTGGATCAGTCCGCAACTTTACTATTGAGTATCATTAACGATATTCTCGATTTTTCAAAAATTGAAGCCGGAAAACTGGAGCTGGACATTGATAAATGTGATCTTTATGAATTACTGACGCAGGTAACCACTTTTTTAAATATTCAGGCACCGGGTAAAAATGTTGAATTTCATCTAAATATCTCGAAGGATGTGCCGCAATATATCTGGGTCGATTCCCTTCGTGTTAAGCAGGTATTAATGAACCTCCTGAGCAATGCAAAGAAATTTACAGAGAAAGGTAAAATTGAGCTATGTGTCGATTTTTTATCTAAGGAAGATGATCTGACCAGCTTGCGTTTCAGTGTGCGGGATACGGGCATCGGTATAAAAGCTGAAAAACAGGAGAAAATTTTTGATGCTTTTTCGCAGGAAGATGCGTCGACAACAAAACGATACGGCGGTACGGGACTGGGATTAACGATTTCTAATAAATTGCTGAAGATGATGGGCAGCGGTTTAAAATTGGAGAGTACATATCTGGTTGGGAGCCGTTTCTATTTTGATCTCAGTGTGCGGTATGATGATGGTGATGTACGCGAATGGCTAAATCTGAAAACCATTCGATCGGTATTGATCGTAGCCGATGATCCCGCCAAGCGGACGCTTTTAGCACAGATGTTAAACCTGCAGAAAATTAAAGTTTTCGAAGCGGCTAATGGATTTGAAGTGTTGCAGCTGTTAATGAAGGGCAATCAGTATGATGTAATTATTATTGACAATGACCTCCCGATAATGAGCGGTGTTGAGACCATTAAAAAGATCAAGGAAAAATTATTTAGTATCGATAACGATCACACGATCATACCGATATTTGATGCCACCGAGGGAAATATAAGTAACATATGTACATCCTTAGGTATCAGGCATTGGCTCGAAAATCCGGTCGTACATAATGATCTGTATGCCGTTCTGTCAAAAATTGAAATACAGGAGATTGAAAAGGCCGGTGATCCTGGGCCAAAAGATCGGCAACATGGAGAAGGCTTTAAAATTCTTCTGGTGGAAGATAATGAATTTAACACACGTTTAGAGACCATCTTGATCCGAAACATCATGCCGGGAATCGAGATTCTGGAAGCTAAAGATGGACTACAGGGAATTGCGATTTTTAGAGAAATGCATCCAGATCTGGTTCTGATGGATATTCAGATGCCTGATATGAACGGCTATGAAGTCACGGAAGTAATACGTAAGGAAGAAACAGGAATTAGAACTCCTATTATAGCTTTAACTGCAGGAAATGTACTCGGGGAAAAGGAGAAATGTCTGGCAGCAGGAATGGATGATTTTGTGGTTAAACCAGTAGTTGAACAGACATTACGTGCCGTGTTGACCAAATGGCTTCATCGCGAATAGTTCGTTAAAGAATTAAAAGGGTAGGTTTACTTCGTTAATAAACGCTGGAATATCTCTTAATTCAAAAACTTCGACGTAACCGAAATATAGGGTAAAATGTGATGTACTTTATTTTTACTTTGAATGTATTCATAGATATGCTGTGACACAAATTTGTTTACTCAAATTAGTCTGTATGTTGAGCATACTTTTACCCGCTTTGACTGATATCGACTATGCTTCGCACTGTGGTTAATACGCAACTCCTGTGTAAATACCCTAAATCAATCCTGTACTGAACTATCGATGCATCGACCTGTTCTTTTTCTATAACTGTTTAATCAACTAAAATATTCATTATGGAAAATAACTTAAACAACCCGGATATCATCAACGACTTAATAAAGATTAATAATGACCGCATAGCAGGCTATAAAAGGGCTTTGGATCTTGCTCATGGTCTAGAGCTTGACACCCTGCGCCAGATATTTGCAAATAACATCCTACAGTCCGAACGTTTTATTGAAGAATTGAAACCTTATGTGCTTCGAGAAGGGGAGAAACCTACCGATGAGACGATGTTAAGTGGTAAGCTGTTTAGAATGTGGATGAGTATTAAAGGAAATATTGTCGGAAATGATAGACATAGTTTGCTCGAAAGTTGCGAAAAGGGGGAAGATGCGTTTAAAGAAATGTATAAAAAAATACTTGTAGAGGATGTCAACGATTTATCATTGGGCGCATGTAATAAATTGTTGGAACAATTGAGCAAACAATCTGAATCGCACAATGAAATTAAAAGTTTGCGCGACCAGGTGCCCTCATAAATAATATCCGATGAAAAATGAAACTGGAATCACAGTTGAATGATTGATGAAAACAACAATACCCGGTCTTGCCGGGTATTGTTGTTTTAAATATACATGTGTTCTTAATCTTGTAAAAGCGCTAATGCGGTCTCATTACCTTGTTGGGCAGCCAGATCTGCCACCGATAATCCGCTGCTGTCCAGAATACTTTTATTGGCACCCCGCTCTAATAAAAGCTGCACAATCTCGTTTCTTCCAAACATAGCCGCAAACATGAGTGCAGTACTGCCATTTCCATGTCGGAGATCGAGATTAGCACCATGATTGATCAAGAGTTCTGCCATATCTTTATAGCCTTTAAATGCCACCCCCATCAGTGCACTGTTGCCGCCGTTATCTTGGGCATTGACATGTGCGCCGGATTTCAGTAATAATTGCGCAGCTTCATATTGGTTATTATAACAGGCAATGATAAGTGGACTATACCCTTTGTCATCGCGGCTATTTAAATCTACCTTTTGGCGAATGAGTTCTTCCAGTACTTCAATATTGCCTGCCCGTGCGGCGTGAATGATAATGTGCGCATCCTGTATCATATATTTTTTATTTAAGTCTTCCGTTGTATAGCAATAACAATCTAGAGTTGTTTTAGTTGACGATAAAAATTAATTTATGAAATTTTCGAAAGCAGTATTTCCTTGACGATTAATGCCTGATTTTGACCAGTATTGGTATCATTATTTGACTGAAAACAGTAAAAAAGACTTTGTTTATGTAATTTATCCCGGATCGTGGTTTTAATACTTGAAATCAAAGTAACGGTGAACTCCTGTTCCGATGGGTTGTTATCCTTGTATAAATATTTTATTAAGTAACTCATGTATTATGGAAAATCATTTGAACAACCCAGAAATTATCAATGACCTGATTAAAATTAATAATGATCGGGTGGAAGGTTATAAAACAGCATTAGATCTTTCGCATACACTAAGTTTGGATAGCTTACAGCAATTATTTGCAAAATATATCTTACAGTCACAGCATTTTATTGAAGAGCTGAAACCTTTTGTCGTTTTGGAAGGTGAACAACCGACCGATGCCACCATGTTAAGCGGTAAACTGTTCAGAATGTGGATGAGTGTGAAAGTAACCATTGCAGGTAATGACAGAAAAAGTTTATTAGAAAGTTGTGAAAAGGGAGAGGATGCGTTTAAGGACACGTACAAAAAAATTCTCCAAGAGGATAATGATCAATTGTCTATCGAAGTGAAAAATATACTTTTAAAACAGTTGGATAAACAGCTGGAGGCACATGATGCCATTAAAATGTTGCGTGATGAGGTAACGTTGTAAATAATGGATGTTTAATCTCGAAACAGTAATCCCCGCTGAATAAGCGAAGCATAACTAAAATAAAAATACCCGGTCATGCCGGGTATTTTTTTATTTTAACGTTTTTAGCAAAAGCTGAATTACTTATTTCAGGCTTGTTAATGCTTTGGAATTTCTCAATAGAAAAACATATTGAAAATAATCTGTTGTAAACGTGCCCTTTTGAGGAACAATATTCTCACCAAAAACTCTCGATTTTATAGTGATTAGGTGTTGCGATTTTAGAAAGGGTGAGTTCTCTGAATTTAACTTGAATAGCGTAATTGAATTTGGTTTACTCAATTCCTTTAAATCATTGATTCCCTTTACAAGTTGTAATGGACCATCTGCATTACTCCAGTCCACTCGTTCATTTTCTGGCGTGGGAAATTGCGGAATTTTAGGAAGGTACATTTCGCTGTCTAAGGTATAGCTAACAAAACTCGTGGTTTTTATACCCGATTTTTTTAGTTCAGAAGCGAATGTTTGTTTTCCATTTTCAGTTGTATTTTGCAATACGTGGAAATAACCAAAAAGACCGTAGAATTTTTCATTTTCAAGTTTTAAGCGCTTGATTGAATTCTTAAAATTAATGACCATTGCCGAATCTCTGGCCACTTTTGAATGATCATCAACTTTCTTGTCAACTCCTATTACTGTAATTCTTGAAGAGTCGGTTAGCTGTTGATTATAATCGTAAATAGCATTCCATTTTTCCAAAAGTTCCTGACTTGATTGTTGCGGAATTCTTTTACGGATGGCCAATACAACGGCCTTTAAAGTTTCTTGATTTTTTAAGCTATCTGTTAGGAAATTATTCAGTTTTGCAGCTGTTATGCTATCCATTTCTGCAATGTAATATTTAACACCCACTTTTTTATTTAAGAAAAAAAGCAACTCCCTGTCCAATGTCTGATTGTCAGCGTAGCCATGAATTTCTCCCAAAAGGAAAACCTTTGATTGATAAAAATCATCATCAAATAGTTTGTCATTAATTGAATTTGTGATTTCCTTACTATTTTTCATCAGATAGCTTATATTATCCTCATTTTTAGATTCTAAAAATAATTTATTGCTGATAAAAAAATATAAAATAAACAGCACGCAAATACTTAAAATAGTAATCGATGTGAATTTAAGGACTTTTAAAAATTTCTTCATGTGTATTTTGGTGATTTTTTGGTTCAAAAGTGTTGTCAGTAAATCGAATTCTTAAAAATAAATTACTTACTGATGTTTTTCTGTACTGAACAGTTTTTAATTGTGATGTGGGTTAACATTACCTTGAACGGTTTAAGGTTGGCGTTTGTGCTTATTTGTTTCATTTTAGGTTTAATAATGCTATAATTTCTTGCGCTGACAAATATATGATTTTTGAATTTTCTTCACACACTTCAAGTTCTAAAAGATTATTATCGGTCCAGCGCTTAGCAATGCAAGTTCCATCTTGACAGTGGTCGGCTATAATTTTATAAAGATTTTTAAATTTTAGAGGCAGTATTTCCGGGTTGGTAAAATCACAAACGGTTACCGTCGAACAGTTCATTCCATCTTGTCCATGTACGGCAATCAGATTATTTGCCGGGTTATAAAGCCATTCTTTTATATACCAAAATTCATTGTCGCAATCCTCTTCAGAATTTTCGTCAATGCGGCATTCACTGACAAATTTATATACTTTGTTTTTTGTGATGTTATAAATAGCATACTCCATCAGGTCGTTACCTGAAACAAAATACTCGTTGTTATTTGAATGCCTGATATATTGATAAAATATTTTTCCAAAAGCATATCGAGTGGTATATAATTGATTGTCATGGTTATAGTACAACGTTAACCTTTGGCAACTAATTGATTTTCCATAATTGTGCGTGAGGTTATAAGAATGATTGTAATTGTCAATAGTCAATTTGATTTCATCTGTCAAAAAATGGATTTCTTGATCGATGAAATAGTCTTTATCAAATATGTAATTGTATTGCTCCAAATATTTTTTGTATTCAATACTGTCAGCATAATTTTTCAATCTATTGTCGTTTACGTTTGATTTAGTCACGCCCGGTTATCGTATAAGGCATTATACACAAATATCTAAAAGTTTTATTAAACCGGGAAATCAAATGGTAATCCCTATGTCTGTCCACATACCGCTACAAAATTCAAAAAAAAATAGCGCAGTCGGAAACAGATATAAATACTATTTGTTAAGCTATTATGATCTTAAACTCTTCTAAAATTCCCTTTCGTTATATGTTTAACAAAGTTAAAAGGGAAGTGGCTTTGGTGGCCATTTTTGGCTTAATATTTAATGGATTGACTTATATTTTGCACGACGAGCTTCCGGATATGCCCTTGGGGGTTCCTGCATTTTTAGGTACCGCCATATCGGTCTTACTGTCTTTTAAAATGAGCCAGTCGTACGAAAGATGGTGGGAAGCACGCAAAGTTTGGGGTGCTATTGTCAATGACTCCCGGTCGCTCGTTATCCAGATGCAGAGTTACCTCGCTGCTGAATATGCAGGAGTGATCAAAGATATCGCTTATAAGCAGATTGCCTGGTGCTATGCATTAGGGGATTCTCTTCGCGACCTCAATCCGCTTGCAAGACCATTGGAATTGACACAGGAGGAGCTCGACCATTTACAGGAGCATCGGAATGTTCCCTTGGCAATTACCCAGATGCAGGCACTTACCATCAAGGACTTATCAGAAAAACAGGCGATACCTGATTTTTTTCGAGTCCAGCTGGATCAGACCCTAGTGCGTTTGGTAGATGCGATGGGTAGAGCCGAACGGATAAATTCGACGGTATTTCCGGTTACTTACCGCCTTTTTCTTCACGGAGCGATCTATCTCTTTCTGATTACCCTCTCGATCGCGATACAGGATGTCAGTCCGATTTTCGAAATTCCGCTATTGGTGCTGATCGCGGCATTGTTTTTCCTGGCAGATAAGACGGCCTATAATCTGCAGGATCCTTTTCGCAATCGGCAAAGTGATGTGCCCGTAACCGCGATAGCCCGTAATATTGAAATCAATATCAAACAGTTGCTTGGAGAAGATCATATACCGGAGCCGTTGAAACCAAAGACATTTTTTATTCTCTAATTGTGGGAATTAAGAGTTCGATTTTAAGGATAGCAGTCGCTGATTTTTAGAACTGCGAAAATCGATTCACGTATTGAAAAAATAGCGATATAAAAGCAAGCATCGATTGGTGCTTGCTTTTTTTCGCGCATCGCCACTTTAATATATCATCTTAACGGATCAATGTGGCAATGAGGAGCAATCCGCTAAATTTTTGTCCCGGAGGCTTTTTATATGATCATGAGCCTGAAGCTGCAGTATCGCCTGGTGGCGAATAAGATGCTCTGCTTCTAATGTCAGCACTTCTTTCTCTTCCAGGGTGTGCTGATACACGCGCTTATAAATATCTTCTCTTTTTTCGCAGTCGTTTAAGATGCTCTGGATCGTATTCTCCACAAAACTATTCTTGAGATCCAGCCACATGTTGCGCAATTTGCTGGAAATCGTAGTGTTTATCTGGGGAAATTCGCTCGCCTCATAGACAAAGGGCTTGAGGTCCGTAATAAATTGCTCCGACTGGTCCCGGTATTGTCTAAGGTACTTATCAATATCGTTGTGCGTATCTTTTGGTAACAGTTCAATATATTTGGTATAACCGGCAATTCGGTCATTATTGGCCTCTACTAAATTATTTAATAGATAGGCCTGTTCCTGCAATAAATTTTCCATCGTATATACTCTTCATGTTTATTTAATAAACAATCTAAAAGAATGTTAGTTCATTATTTAAACTTATGGTGAATGTTAAAGGGTAAAACATGCCATGAAGCTGAAAGATGATTATGCCATCTGATTGATTTCTCGCATTTTTAAGAATTTAATCGTTATGCCCATCTGTCCGAGATGGTATAGGTCATGATGGATAAGTCCTGTTACTAAATATTGGTAATCGTGTGGAAATGCAGGATCTGCATAAGGGTAGGGTGTCGATAGAAATACATCGTCTTTGCCTTCCAGGAAGTAGATGATGCTTTGTTGTGTGCCATGAAATTCCTGCAGCATATTTTTCCATCCTTTTTTGGCAAGTTCTGTATTGGTTCGCCAATTTGCGGCATCGGTCATTTCAAGTCCGCGGGGATTTCCTTGGAGACGGCTGAGGACTTCCTTTCGCCATTCGATCAAATGCGACATCAATTCGGCGATGCTGTGCATGTCCGGAAGCGGACGCTCGAACGCTGTCATTTCATTTACTTCATTAAGCTTCTTTTCGAAATTTTCATCGATCCATAGATCAGCACTTTCGATATCTCGCAATTGTTGCATCATATTAGTTATCAGTACTTTTTCCATGATTTACGTTTTAAGTTGTCATGATTTTAAATTTATGAATGATCGTATGGAAGTGCGATCGCTATTTCCGAGTGGCACCCTGCCTTTATTTGAAATAGCCTAAACAAATTGGAATAATAGAACTCAAGCATTGTCACCGTTCTATTATTCCAAATTTATTGACAATCAGTGAGATTACAAGAATGCAGGATGATCCAGTTTAACCGCTATGCGGTTTGCTGCATTGACCAGTCCCACATGACTATAAGCCTGCGGGAAATTGCCCCATTGACTACCGTCTTGCTCATCTACATCCTCACTGAATAATTTAAGGTGATTGCCGTAACCGATCAACTGCTTGAATACCTGTTGCGCTTCTTCTAATCTACCCACACAGGCCAGTGCTTCCACATACCAGAAGGCGCATACTAGAAATGTTGATTTCGGTTTTCCAAAATCGTCTTTATGCAGATAACGGTAAAACAGCCCATTTTCTCCTTTCAGTTCTTCTTCCAAAGCTTCGAGGTGACGTTTTGCTTTATCACTAGCGGGATCCAGATAGTTCATCATGATCAGCTGTAGGGTAGAAGCATCTAAATTGGGGTTTTTCGTAGCCGTTGTGTACACACCGCGCTCTTCATCGTAGCAGCTTTCAATATGCACACTGGCGCGTTCCCGTAATTCTTGTGCCTTAATTTTGATTTCTTCAAAACCGTACTGTTCGGCAATTTTTAAAGCTGCTGTCGCACCTGCCCACTGAAACAGATTGGAATAGCAGTGTCTGTTTTCAAAATTCCGGAATTCCCAGATCCCCGCATCGAACTCATCGATGGTGCTTTCAATTTTCTTCAGAATATAGTTGGTCCAGGATTTGGCCAAACCGGTATTCTGATGACTGAAGCGGTGGTCGGTAAACATCGGCAACAGGGCAAGCAGTGCCTGTCCGTAGACATCATTCTGAATATGCTCAAAAGCCTGGTTCCCTAAGCGTACGGGCTTATTGCCTAAGTACCCTTCCAGATGGTCGAGTGTGGTTTCTGTCAGCTGATGCTGCCCCATGATGCCGTAGAGCGGTTGCAGCCGTCCGCGATCGGTCTGTGTAATGTTGGCAATGTAAGAGGCATATTTCTCCATTTCTTCAAATTGCCCGATGTGGCTCAGGGCAGTCAGTACATAGTAGCTGTCCCGCAACCAGCAGTAGCGATAATCCCAGTTTCGGCCACTTCCCGGATGTTCGGGAAGACTTGTCGTGCTGGCCGCGATCAAAGCACCTGTATCTTCATATTGATGCAGCTTGAGCACGAGTGCAGAACGGATCACTTCTTTCTGGCAGAAGGACGGTATAGAGGCATTTTTTACCCAACGTTGCCAATAACCTTTGGTTCTGCTTAAAAAATCTTCTGCAGTACGTTCAATCGGGGCCTCAAATGGGCTCCCGAATGTCATGACCAGATAAACCGTACTGCTCAGCACATGTGGAATATCATCGAAAAAATGGCTGACCGGCATATTGGTGGCCAAGCGCATTTTGATATCCTCCTGTTCAAATTGAATATGGTTGCTGCCACGGTTTTTCGTGAATCCCTGTTTTCCGTATTGATATTTGGGTGTACAGCGCACACGGATCTTTGGCCTCCCGGTGAGCGGTTCTACTTTACGTACCAGCATCAACGGTTTGTAATAGCGTTCATACTGCTCAAAACGCGGTGCAAAATCGGTGATCCGGTAACTGCCTTCAGCAGTGGTCAACGTCGTACATAGAATATTGGTGTTTTCGATATATTGCTGATCGGTGTTTGTAATTTCGGAAGTCGGCAGGATCGAAAATTCTCCGCCATTCTCCTGGTCCAATAAACTACCGAACACAAATGAATCTTCAAATGTGGGCCAGCATAACCAGGTAATATTGCCGGTGATATTGACATGCGCAATATAGGAGCAATTTCCAATGATGCCGCTGTTGTATTTATGCTTCGGTGTTTTGGTCATAAGTTTCTATTTTAATTTCAGATTCTGATTGACTGATCAGTTTTTGATTTTTTCTATTATAAGCAAAGTACTCGATGAGCTGTACAGCTTCCTGCTGTGTATCTACATAAAACTGCGCAGCGGACTTTTTATTGCCCACTTTGATGGTAATCGCATCGGCAGGTAGCTCTAAAAACATATCTTCGTCGGTCGCATCATCGCCGATTGCAAAGATGAAATCCGGATTATAGCTGTTCACGATTTCCATAGCTGCTTTCCCTTTATTGAGTTCGCTATTTTTAACTTCGATCACTTTATCGCCCATCAGCAGCTGCAGGCCATGTTGCTGCACTAAGTAACGTAAGCTCTCCACCAGTTCGAGCGCGCGAAGCTGTCCTAATCCGGGCTGTGCTTTACGGTAATGCCAAGCTAAAGAATATGACTTTTCTTCAATAACACAACCAGCGGTGTTATTGGCAAATTTGGTCATGATATGTTTGACAGGAATTTTCCATCGGGTAGATAAGATCGCACCGCTTTGCCATTTGTGGGTCGGATAATTGCTCCATGCGCCATGTTCTGCTACCAGAAAATATTCTTCATTGGCAAACCAGGTATCGAGCGTTTCATGCGGTCTTCCACTGATAATGACGACTTGACTGGCATCGTTTTCCTGCAATAGATTGAGTGTATTGTATAACGATTCTGTTGGTATCGCAGCGGCCGCATCATTTTGGAAGCCAATAAGTGTACCGTCGTAATCCAGAAAAAAGAGTCTTCTGGTGGCGCGGTTATATTGATCGAGGATCGCTAGTTTGGTCTGCTCATTGATTCTTCGGGCCATTTCATTCTGCTGAAATAACTTGATTTCACGGAGTCTGTTGAAAAATAGACGCACCCAGTGTCTGACATTAAATTTTTTGACGATTTCAATGCTGTCGTTGAGGCGCATGCGCTGTTCAGCAACCGGCATATGCAATGCCGCATAAATGGCTTCGGTCACCTGATCTGTTGCATTGGGATTAATATGGATGGCCTGTGTCAACTCTTTTGCCGCGCCTGCCAGTTCGCTTAAGATCAGCACACCATCGGTATTCTCCTTACTGGCGATATATTCTTTACACACCAAGTTCATTCCGTCACGTAACGAAGTGATCAGGCAGATATCTGCTGCCACATATAGGGCCGATAATTCCTCCAATGGAAATGAATTGTAGAAATAGGCGATAGGTGTCCATTCGTTACTGCCAAATACAGCATTGATATGGCCAACAGTACGGTCAATTTCATCCAGTAACTGTTTATATTGAGCCACATGATCACGTGAAGGAACGACAATCATGTAGAGCACGACTTGTTCTTTTAATTCCGGGTATTTAACCAAGAGATTTTCATATGCCACTAAACGTTCAATGATCCCTTTGCTGTAATCAAGACGATCGATGCTGAGTATTATTTTCTGATCTTTATAATAATCTTTTATTGCCTGTGCACGGGTCTGGATCGGTTCACTATTGGACAACTGTGAGAATTTATCAAAATCGATACCCATTGGATAGACTTCAGTAAATATACTGCGCCCATCGGTATGCAGACAATTGTTCTGTACATTGAGACCAAGAATATGGGCACAGGAGTTGAGGAAATGCTGCGTATCATTAAAGGTGTGGAAACCGATAAGATCTGCTCCCAGTAGTCCTTTGAGTAATTCATTGCGCCACGGGATACTTCTAAAAACTTCATCATTTGGAAAAGGAATATGCTGGAAGAATCCGATTGCAATGGTAGGATGCGATTGGCGAACCAGTTGTGGCAATAGCATCAGCTGATAATCATGGATCCAGACTTCATCTTTTTCCTGTACATTTTGCTGGTCAACTACTGCTGAAAATTTTGCATTCACTTTTTGGTACATTTCCCAATCGGGTGTACGGTACACCGCATAGGAAGGTCTGTAATGAAAAACCGGCCATAAGACCTCATTCGAAAATCCTTCATAATACCCTTTTAGTTCCTCTTCGGTTAAAAAGACCGGAATAAGGTTGTGTGCAGCCAGTCCCTGGGTTATGATTTCTTCTTCTTGTGTGTTTAAGGGAATAATTCCGGGCCAACCAATCCATATGTTTTCATCGCTTTTGTAAACCGAACCTAAGCCTGTGGCCAGACCGCCCTCACTTGGGATAAACTGCAGTTCATTGTTTTTACGTTCAATGCGTATGGGTAATCTATTGGAAACGATAATTGTTCTTTTCTTATACATGTTTTTCTCTAATTTTTGATGGTCTCTTTACAGATGGCCATCTGTTGTTAACGGGCTCGATATTGACTAAGTTTTTGTTCTAAAATGGGTTGTTAATTTTCATGTACATAGCCTGGACTGCTGCCTACTTTTGCGTTATGCTGTGCGTTTAATGCCCAGTGGTTGTGTTGAAGTAGCCTTGGGCTTGGAAGCGTGTCATCTGTATTTTGCATCGTGATTATAATTGCTGTATTTATAAATTATGATGTGCTGTCGTTTACTGTTACCCGATGCAACTTGAGTCGTGCCGAAAATGGATAGCAGTAAATTACAGCCATATACAAGCGAATTTCCAGCCAAAAAAGCCTCATGAAGCAGTAAAAAAGAGGTGATTGTGCCAGCAGGTATTTATACCTAGATCATGCGCAATTTTAGTATAGGGCTTGCTTCACAGCACATTAGCGCCTAGTCTGACGAATAAATGCTGTTTATAATCGGGGTGAGGACAAAATAGATTTTATCGTTTGGGAAATACATGTGAAAATTGGGTATTTATACCCGTTAAGATAACTAGGCTGTCTACTAGTAAATGAATTATTATCCTATGCGGAAATGATAAAAATGAACTTTTAATGATCGGTGGTTGTTTGTAGTTAAAGATTTCACTTAGTACCACTAACAATTAAAATATATGATGGAATATATTGATACGACAACATTAGACAAAGTTGGTCAGTTTTTAAAAGATAACCAGCTCAAGGTCTTTATAGGAGAAAGTATGACGGGTGGTTTTCTCGGCAGTGTGCTGAGTATGCAGACGGACTCTGGATCTTATTTCTTAGGAGGAGTGACGAGTTATGCGACAAGTGTCAAAAAGTCTTTGTTGCAGGTAGATGAACATAGCATTTCATACTTTACTCCAGAGTCTTCCGAAGTCACGTTTGAAATGCTGGAGGGGCTTAAAAAATTAGTGGAGGCCGATGTTTATGTGGCGATAACCGGGATGGCTTTTCCGGATTCATCCACTGAACATCAAGCTGAGGTGGGCGATATCTTTATAGCCATATGCTTTAGTGGTATCCATATGCGAAAAACACTGCACTGTGTAGACTGCGATGCTGCCCAGATTTATATCACCGCAGTCAATCATATTATCCATGAACTGTACCGGTTCACCCTTGATCTGGATGATTAGCATTTTTTTTACAGATCATCTAAAAGCATACTGGGTGGGAATTCTTCAACAATAGGGAAGTAGAGGTAAACGGTCGTTCCTTTTTCTTCTTCAGAATCTATTTTGATGGTTCCCCCTAATCTTTCCATAATACGCTTCACTAATGAAAGACCGACACCTGTTCCTTCGATGTGATCCACATTTTTTCCCCTTTTAAAAATCTCAAATATGCTGTGCAGGTTTTCTTTGGGAATACCGATTCCCTGATCTTTTATCTTATAACAGACCTGTTCATCTTCAAAATAGCTGTCGATGTGAAGCTTTACGCCGGCGGTGCCAGGACTGTACTTGATCGCATTGCCGATGATGTTACTGAAAATCTGGTATAGGGCACTTTTTTCACCCCATACCGGAAGCAATTTACCGTAATCAACCGTTGCTAAAGCGGGATTGTGCAGGATAATACTTTCTTTATAGATCTGATCCAATGTGTATGCCATCGGAATCGGATCTTTCGTGAAGGTTCCGGTTTTACGTTGGGAAAGTAACACGACATTGTTAATGATACTTTCAATACTTTCCGTGCTGGCGATCAGGTTGCTGTACCATTTTTGCAGTGCTGCAGGGTTGAGAGACTGTTTACTGTTCTGTAAAAATTGGATCCCCATTTTGAGAATGGATAATGGATTTTTTAAATCGTGGGAAAGTGTAAAGGTTAACATCTCCAATTCATTGTTGAGTGCTAACAGCTGTTCACTCCATTGTTGCTTGTCTTTTAATTTTCCAACAATGGATTCCTTTAAAATTTGATTTAGGCGTAGTACAAAACTGATTTCGACATCGTTCCACGGGGTAGCGATATCGTAATTAACACTTTCAGTGAGGTCTATCTGTTTAATCCCATCGTTGCCATCTGTTTGGGGAGTGACATGCATCTCCATTACATTGCTCACGGTTTCTTTTCGGAACCAAATCAGGACCTGATCACTCAAAAGCCCTATCTTAAGGTACATAAGCCCTGCAAAAGGTAATTGTCCTTTAATCTTTTCCCCATGGCTTTCTCTAAAATTGTTATCCTTAAATAACGCTTTTTCGGAATGGGACTGAATAAAGGTTATGATCTCATATAGCTGTGCTTTATTCGGGCAGATCCCGTGAAAATAAACATCACCCTGATTAAATATGGCCAGACCGTCTGCATTGACCATGTCCATGATGGTACCCATATGTTGCACAAGGGCACAATTGGCCGTCTTGTATTTTAATAAATCAATTTTCAGATTGACTTCAGCGTCTTTCAACAGTTTACCTCGTTCCAGCAGATCCTGATTGATGTAGTTTTCATATTTACTCGTGGCATTTTGGATCATAAAAGTACAGAGCTTTCGCTGCTGCAGATCGATATTCTTTTCTTTGTGATGATGTCCTATTAAAAGTCCCCAAAACTGTCCATCTACATGTATAGAAAAAAACAGGGCACTAGTAACTTCCTTTTCCGATAGAAAAAGCCGGTGCAGTTCTGGAACTGGAGCCAACTGACTCTCCAGTAGATTGATCTTTGGGTCAATGGAATAGAACTGTTGCTTGTTATCCTGTAGATTGGGACTGTAGCGGTATGAACACATGCTGTAATAGGGGAAAACCTCTTTCGGCATAAAGCTTTTCGAGAATTCCATATTCCGGTAATATGCTTTCCCGTCTAACGTATCTTCTGCAATGACCTGGCTATAACCTGTTTCCTGCACCTGAACGACAAATACATGGTCATAATGAAGGATCCGATTAATAGCGTGGCAGACCAGATCCCAGTTGTTGGGTTTTATGGTGTCTAAAAGGAAACTAAACTCATTTATTTTTTTTGCCGAAGTATATTTTTTATACTGCTCCTCCCATTCGATGAACAAATGATCATCGTGTAAGCTTAATTTTAGATAGACTCTTTTATGGGGTAATTTGAGAGGCAAGATCTGTCTTGGATATTTCTTATCCCGTATATTTTCCAATACCTGACATATTTTTACAAAATGTTTTCCAAATAGATCAGCAAAATAGACATCAAATTTAGATCCTAAAATAAGACTATGTTCTGTTTGATTGACCGTATGAAGAACATTCTCGCTTACTCCGGTGATTTGAAAATCAAAATCAAGAACAATAAGGCTACCAAATTGTTGAATAAAATTAATGGGTAAGGGCACGTTGTTTTCCATTTTATTAATTGTGCTGGAGCATGGTATAAATTTAATAAAAAAAGTAAATCACTTCCAACGGTGGATACAGTCTCGAATTATTAATTCTTAAAAAAAAATTAAATGCTTTCTAAATATAAGGATTAAAATAGGAAAAAGTCTTTTTTTTATTTTAATCAATTTTTTATTATTTTTTTGTCTGAACAAGTGGCTACACTGTTTATTGAAAATGAATACATTATGCCACCTAAATAGGAGTAATCGTTTTCAGCGTATATATACGTATTGTAATTAAGTATAAATTTTTGTAGTAACGGTGCGATCTTTGCTTAAAGCTATCTGCATCTTTAAGTGTTATGTAAATAACCTTATTTCATGACATCAGAGTATGAACAAACGGGAGGAATTTTATAAAATAGTAATCAAGGAATATGAGAAGCGGAATTTGAAGTATGGACAGGTTCTGAGGGAAAATATTGCCCAGGATCTATATGCAATACGCTTGAATTTACAACGCTATGCGATGGAGCATGGTAACTCGGTTGAGTTGGATAATACCAAAAATATGGTCACCGACACGATCAGTAAAGTACAGCATTTATCAAACATTTTGTTAAATGGTGTTTTACGTGACTTTGGATTGAAAAGAGCCTTGGAAGATCATTTTCTGGTTAGCAATCCAAATAACGATATTGCTGTGGATAAGCAAGTGAACGACTTGGATTTTAGCTGTCAGTTGCTCATCTTTCATATGGTCAGGTATGTTGTCTCGGCAATTGTAACAGATGAACTACCGTTTTTAGGGATTCATCTATATGCCGATGATCATGATTTATATCTTGAAGTATATGGACTTAACAATAATTATATAGATAAACTTAAACAAAGCAATAGTAAAAAAATTAAAAAACTGCAAAACCGCGTTAATCTGCTTGAAGGATCACTAACATTTGCAAGTGACAATCAAGAGAATAAGATAGTAGTTATTGTAAAACTAAATTAAATATGGTTAAAATTGTTATAGCTGAAGATCATCTAGTTGTCCTCAATGGAGTGAAACTATTATTGGAATCGCAATCTGATCTGGAAGTTATTGATCAGGGAACGAATGGTAATGAGGTATTGGAAATCATGAGCAAAGGGAATATTCCAGATGTTCTGATAACCGATATTAATATGGCAGATATGGATGGGCTGGAACTCATATTGAAAGTGAAATCGCAGTACCCGTCTGTAAAAATAATTGTTCTCTCCATGTTGAATAGTTTACAGCATGTACTGCAAGCTTTTAAGAATGGTGCGAATGGCTATCTCGTCAAAAATGTAGGATACGAGGAAATGCTATATGCCATTAGACATGTTGCCAATGGTGGACAGTTTATCTGTGAAGAGATTGGAGGTATCATGCTCGATACTTTACAGAAATCACCTACTGCTTTCTTAAACATTGAACAGATCATGGAGAAGATGGGGCTTTCGGAAAGAGAGATGGAAGTACTGGAGCTCATTGGTGAGGGATTTACGAATATGCAGATCGCTGATAAACTATTTTTAAGCAAACGTACTGTAGAAGGGCATAGACAAAATTTACTGGAAAAAACCGGTGTGAAAAATACCGCTGCGCTGATTAAATATGCGATTAGAACAGGTTTAATGCAATAATGGAACAAAGAAGGTTAACAATAATAATAAATGAAAGGGAGCACAGGTATTAATACCTGTGCTTCTTTGTTTTAATGCGTATATCGTGATATTGAGCAAACAATCACCCTGATACAGTCGTTATTTATGTATACATCAATTTATAACACTATGAAAAACTTCAAATTAGCGGCATTATCGGGAATTATAGTTTTAGGTATAATGGGTTCATGTCAGAATGACTCAAAAAGTAACAACAGTGAAGGTAATAGTAGTACGATTGCTCCCTCTGCAGGTGATGAAACACGCTACAATTTAAGCGAACAGCAGGAAATGACTTTGCAGGGCGATACGATTAAAATAGATTCCACAAAAAGTGATTCTATTAAATAACTTAAGAAATCATGGAAAACAATTTTGATAACAAGACTAATTTCTCAGAGGAAGAAGTCCCAAAGGAAGCACATGAAGAACAGGGTGATAAACCTGCTGCCAAAACGATCCCATGGGCAATTTGGATTGCAGTAATTGTCATGATCATTGTCTTCCTTTATATGTGGCAACGATAATTTTGACATCAGGCATTCCACATCGGCATTGTTTTAAATCTTTAGGTTGTTAGCGCCAACCTAAAGATCAGGTAAAGCACAGTGCTGATTGTGGAATGCTTGCTTTTTGCACGCGCACAATACGATTCTTATAACCCAATATAAGAAGTTATACCTACCTGCTTTAATCTCTTGTATTGGGAAGATTAACAAGTTCACTAAAAATTATTCTTATGAAAGTTACGACATCAAAACATCCTGCGTATCCGCAACCGCCATTTAAGAAACAGGATCAGCCTGTGCCGGGCGTATCCAAGAAAATGGATCCCGTGCCCGACCATGGAGAGAAATCATATATTGGAAATAATTTGCTAACCGGGCAGGTCTGCTTAATCACCGGCGGAGATTCAGGTATCGGCAAAGCGGTTGCCATAGCCATGGCAAGGGAAGGTGCTGATATTGCAATTATCTATCTGGATGAGGTCGAAAGTGAAGATGCTGCAGATACAGCGAGCTGGATTGAAAAGGCTGGAAGAAAAGCACTGTTGATTCAAGGAGATATACGGGAAGAATCTTTTTGTGAGTCCGCTATTAAGCATACGATCAAGGAATTTGGAAGACTGGATATTTTAATCAACAATGCGGCCTATCAGATGAGTTATCAGTCTGTGACCGATATCTCTGCCGAAGAATGGAATAAAACATTTGAAACAAATGTGAGCGGGATGTTTTATCTGACCAAACATGCCAAGCCACATCTTCCCAAAGGTGGGAGTGTGATCAATACGACTTCTGTCAATGCTTATGATCCTAATCCATCTTTGTTGCCTTACGCAGCGACAAAAGCGGCGATCCAAAATTATACCGCAAGCCTTGCCCAGCAATTTTTTGAGGACGGTTCAGATATCCGGGTCAATGCTGTTGCACCCGGGCCGGTGTGGACACCATTGATTCCGAGCACCATTCCTGATCATGAAAAATTTGGAGCCAATACACCGATCGGCCGACCTGGTCAGCCTGCAGAGCTGGCACCTATTTATGTATTTTTAGCGTCAGCCGCAGCTTCTTATATTTCGGGAGCGACAATACCGGCTACCGGCGGACGTGTGACCATCTAGTATGATGCATTTGGAAACACACAAAAAAAGCTAGCATTTATAAAATGCTAGCTTTTTTTTATTTGACCGGAAGACTACACAGCTCCGCGTGCGGCAGCTAGACAGTCATCACCATATTTTAAAATATGATCTTTATCCTGAGCAGAGATTTTCTTTTCTAAGAATGCTTTCTCCACATCAGTTCTGTCCTCAATGATATCTTTTTCGGCTTCAACAATATCATCGTTTGTTTTCGCATTGATGCGATCTACAATTGACTTACCTAAATCTGAAGCCAATTCTTTTGCTTTACTATTTGATAATGCAGGCATCGCAATTTTAGCTACCGCTGCATTTGCCGCGGCCATATTGGCATAGACTGTTTTTTCCATATCAATATTCGCTGCTTTATCAGAAGCTTTTTCAGCATCAGTGGCAGCATCCATTGCTTTCTCTTCTGTCTGCTCCATTGCTTTTTCTGCTTTTTCCTGTGGTGTGTTGTTACATGCGTATAGCGTAGCGGCAGATAACGCCATTGTCAATAATGCTACTTTTCTCATAATATATGTGTTTTTGTGAATTTCTACTTTTTTAATACGACCAGTTATACCAGGATGTCACCTTCTCTTCCTTGATCACCCAGATCGCCACCTATGGCATTAATCAGTGTGACGGCATAGGAAACAAGTTTATGATGTTTGGTATCCCAGTAATGTGCCTTTTCAGGAACGATCTTAAATAAAATGATATTGGGATCTTCACGGCCTTTTTCAAACCAACCTTCTACAAATTTGTTCCAGTATTTGTCAATTCTTTGCTGATCATCGACGGCTTCCGCACTTCCGTATAAAGCAAGGTACTCCATGGAAGAAGGATCTGAAAAATACAGCTGTACTTGTTTGTCCTGATTAATATTTTTGTATTTATCGCTTTCTTTTGATGCAAGAAACCAGATATTGCCCTGATCATCCACTTCTTGAACACTCATCGGAGTGGATTCGAATGGTGGCTGTTTCAGATCGGTACAGAAAAAACAATAGTTGATGCCTTCGGCAAGCTCTTTGATTTTTTGTCGAGCTTCTTCTCTGTTTATAATATTCTCTTGGCTCATATTAATGGCGTTAAATGTTTGTTTAAAATGATATTTGGATACCTTTTGCGATAACTAGCAATAAGGAGATACAGATTGATCTCGAACTTGTTATCTTCTGGATTTTAATAAGTCGGTCGGGCAAGAACTTTTACCGCCATCCAACATGGCTAGCAATCCACTTTTTTTATGATTTGATTCGCAGTATTTCCATATCGCTAGGGCTACAATTGCTCCGCCTAACCAGAAGAGATTCTTATTACATTTTGCTTTTTTCTCTTTTCTAAAAGCATCTTTACCGTAACGATGTGGGGAAGTGCCACTGCTTTCGTTGACTTGTTCAAATTCTTCTTTTAATTGTGAGTTTTCCATGATTGAATCTTTTTTGTTAACTATTGCGCTTCATTAATAAAACAACCGGTGAGGGGTAAAAGTTTGTTTTAAACTTAAAAACACATTTTTTTGATTGTATATCCAGTTGTTTTAATGAACTTATTTCATCTTCGGTAATCATCCTATTTTGAAGTAGGAGGGACTGTACCACTTGGTGTATTGGAAGTTGTATCCCGGTAATTGATCGTGGTGGAGTCCTGATTGACGCTATCTGGATAAATGGGATTTCCCTGGTCATCGATCGTGTCTGAATACTTTTTATCAGCGTCTTTATTATCATTATTGGCATTGCCACATCCTGTGACCATAGCCAGGCTTATAAAAGCTCCTAAAATTAGGGACGTCATGTTCATGATTGAATTGTTATGTTAAAAAATTATGATCTAGTTTGTTCATCCTAGTTTGTTCATCTATTTTGATCGATCGCCCACATCAGTGAGGTGATCAATTATTGTGATGATTTTTTAATGAAGCTGTTTCCACTGCAATGCCGTGGAATCAGGATAGCTGATACATCTTGAGTTTCTGTTGCAAAGTCTTTCTCGTCTGGTGAATGCGTGATTTAACTGTTCCTTCCGGTAGGTTAAAAGCTTCGGCAATCTCGTGATATTTATAACCATCGAGATAATGCTTAAATATTTCTGCATTATCGGCCGATACGCTTGCCAGCGCTTTTTGGATATCATCCTGTATCATTTTGTCTTCATTTAAATTTTTTGATACGGTATTGAAATAGTCTGTATGGATATATTCTTCATAGATTAAATGCTTACGTTTTTCTCTTCTATACTGGTTGATATAGATATTTTTCATAATCACATACAACCAGGTCATTAATTTTGGATCATTGATGAAATTATGAACTGATTTTAACGCCCGAATAAACGTTTCCTGTACCAAATCCTCTTTTTCATCGTAATCATTGGTAAATTGGCTAGCGAAATGATTCAGTTGTTGTCTTTTTTCCTGGAATAAGACATTTAAATTTGCATGTTCCATATTTTCCTCCATTAATTTAAAAGTGTTACTAATTTAACGGTCATTTGGCATTAAAAGTTTAGCCTTTAATAGGGTATAGCTAATGGTTTTATGGGGCTAGGTATAAGTACCACTGTGATCCGTACGGTCAAAATCTGCATCATTTCTGCCATAGATCATATTTTTGACAATTAAAGATTTTCCCTGCCCGATCGTATCCATAGTGAAAGGGGTGTTTGTTCAAAGCGATTGCGCATTTACCACATACGCGGTATAACACATAAAATCAGTCATTTATAGGTGGAAACACCTGTTGTGTCGGTGTGAAATACCCTTAAAGTAATATGAAGTGAACTTTTACCTGTTCGGATTGATTCTTTATTTAAGAGATCATAACGTATTACTTAATCAAAAAAGGAGTAAGATGGAAAATTTAGAAAACAAAAACCTTCAAGAAGGAGAGATGACCAAGGAGATCGAGGAAAAAACCGCTCAGTTGCCTTCAAAAGTATTCTTATGTGCAGCCATCACGGCCATGATCGGCGCAGCGGCTTTAAAATGTGTCGGGCACAAACATAGTGCACTATTTGTCGGGCAATGGGTAGCACCGTTTCTGCTGTTTGGAATTTACAATAAGATCGTGAAAACTCAGGGACACGATCAGCAGGATAATAAAAATGCATAAGGTATATTCTTACTATAGATGAAGATAAATCACTAACATTCATATTAAAATCATGATCAGAAATTTAAAATTATGGGGTATATTTCTAGGAATTATTGCCCTATTAGCCTTTAAACAGCAAAATGCTGAACAGGAATTTATAACGAAAGCTTATATGTCCAATCAATATGAAATTGCTATTGCTAAATTGGCCAGTGAGAGATCGAATAATGATGCGGTTAAAAATTATGCCAGCATGTTGATCGATGACCATCAAAAATTAATCGGCGATTTGCAAAAGATGTCAAGTACACTTGGCTTCACATTGACGGATGGCCTGGATGCCGATCATCAAAAGAAGTGGGATATGGTAAAAGGGAGTGACAGTACCAGCTTCGATCAAGCTTTTAAAGATGAGGCGATTGCCTCCCATCAGCAGGCGATCGATTTATTTGAAAAAGCAAGCAGCAATGAGCAGATCAAAGATGTCGGTCTTAAAAACTGGATCATTGGTACCTTACCTTCTCTTAAAGCACACTTGGATCAAGCACGTGTATTAGTGGCAAATGGAGCAACTGAAACAGCTTCGACTATTCCGCCCTATACTAAGGGGGGATAGTGAAGAAAAGAATTAAATTTTATAATAAGCTTAAGTCATGTTTAGATCACGTTAAGAAGGTATTTATGCTTTCTTTAACGTGATTTTTTTGGCAAAAGGTTTTTCCCTCTTTATTTACCCAATCTTATGCATCATCATACATCTTCAACTTTTGTTGCAGCGCTTTACGCGTCATATGAATGCGTGACTTGATGGTGCCTTCTGGAACTTGAAGCAGTTCCGCAATTTCATGATACTTATAACCATCTAAATGCAAACGGAAAATCTCTGCATTTTCGGTGGATAGGCTATCAATTGCTTTTTGGATATCTTCGTTAATCATTTTGTTCTCTGATAAATTAGTACTTATATATGCACTGGAATCAGCGTGTAAAAAGTAATCATAGATCACATTTTTTCGCTTTTCTTTGCGATATTGATTGATGTAAACATTTTTCATGATGACATAGAGCCACGTCACTAATTTCGGATCATTGATAAAATCATGGATGGATTTTAATGCCCTTAAATACGTTTCTTGTATCAGATCTTCTTTTTCGTCATAATCTGATGTAAATTGACTTGCAAAATGACTTAGTAATTGCCTTTTTTCCTGGAAAAAGACATTTAAATTTACATTTCCCATCTGGACCTCCTTCTTAACACCAACTTGATCCTTATATAACGTTAAATTTAAGATAATAGTTTGATAATAAGTAAGGTAAAGGGTGTGAGATGTAATAATACGTATAAAGTGCAAGAAGTGTCTTCTGATAAAAAAGGGGATGGTTGGCATTTTTAGCTAGATATCATCCATTTTAAGAACTTTGTAAGAAATAGGTCAGATTTATAGAAAAGGTATTTAATACTTATAAAAGGCAGAGTCTCTCCGTGTGGGTCAAGAGCGATCTCTCTTGTGGTATTGACCTTTGGTTCTACCGACTAGCTGGTTAGGCATATATGGTCGTCGGTTGTACATTTATATAGCTTGTGATTCGATTTTACCATGTAGATCAGGACATATGGATATGACAACCTACATGGTAAAAAATGTGTACTTAAAGTTTTCATCGAATGGATTGACATTTATCAGGATAGCACCTTGATCATCGACTGATTTAGCGATTATAAGAAATTGCCTCGATTATCTTCCGTTTCAAGCCCTTCTGCTTCAAGATCCTGATCATTATGATCGAAGTCTTTATTTTCATTATTATTTTGATCGGAGAAATCTCTTTCTTCCAAAAATTCATCTTGGTCTTCTTCCGGAAATTCGCTCGGTGTATCTTGTCCAAGATCATCTTTTTCCTCAACCGGCAACTCATCGTCAGGTTCTATTTCTTCCAGTTCATCTTCATCTTGCTCAGGAAGTTCCAACGGATCTTCATCATCGGGATCATTGTCACTTTCATCAGGACGCTGATTTAATGGATCGATGGGGTCAATTAAATCATCACGATCTCTGCGATCATCACGATCCTCATCCTCTAAAGCGTCTTCATTCAGTCCTGAATCTTGATCATCTACTTCGTCCGGTACAAAATTTGGATCCTCTAACTCCGGATCAGGATTGGAGGATGGATTTTCTGCCTGCTTTTGCTCGCGAAGATCGTTTTCATTGTTAGCAGATCTGTTCGGGTCGGTATTGGTAAGAATTGCCGCAATAATAAGACCTAGTCTTTTTGTTGCTGTTGTTTTATTTAAGTCCATAGTTCTAATTTTTTATGATGTGATTTGTAAGAAGAACAGCTTTCAGAATGAAATAGTTGGTTCGTTAAATACCTGAAATATTGGAGAAGTACGCAGGTGATTTGCGAGAAAAAGGTAATGGCATAAAAAAAAGAATGCAAGGTCATCTTGCATTCTTTTTTATGTACATGTGCTCAATACCAGCACAATAAAGGCAATTTTTTAAAGGAAGTCATCTTCCTGTTCAAGTTCATCCTCATCAGGTATTTCTTCTAAAGGATCGGGTTCCTCGAAATCGTCATCATAGAGTTCTTCATCTTCCTCCAGTTCGTCGTCATCCTCGGGACCTCTGTTTTGTAATGCTGCTGTGTTTTCATTTGCGAAAGATTGATTCGCATTTCCCAAAATTGTTGCAATAATAAGACCTAGTCTTTTATTCGTTGCGTTTTCTTGTAGATTCATCATCATGATGCTTAATTAGCTCTATACTTCAATAACAAATAACATGGCTAAATTGTTGTGTTACTGCATCCTTAAAAAAGTAAAAAAATAGCTGCAGTAAAAATAAAAACAGGTGATGTGATATAATAGGATCGAATACGGAACGGGCTTATGGATCATATGGGGCTTGAACAGGGATCTGAATTAGAGCAGTTTCCCTAATTCAATGATGCCTTCTTCAAATTCTTTTTCGGTAGGTGAACCAAATCCTATTCTTAAACCATTGGTTGTGTGATCAAAACTATAATGGTCCGGAGTGATAAATTTTATTCCTAGTGTGAAGAGCTTTTGTGCTATTTCCTCCCAATTGACTTCCTTGTTGGGGATCAACCAGAAGGCCAGACCACCATCAGGGATGTTATACGTGACCTTTCCAGAAAGATGTTTTCGTAAAAGAGCGGCCATTCTATCTCTCTTGTTTTTGTAATGGTTTGTCGCTTTTTTAATATGCCTTTTTAAGGTACCATCACTGATCAGCTGCAACACAGCTTTCTCCATTATTCCATCACCCTGCACATCAATAATCTTACGTAAGGCACCCACTTTCTGCACTAATGTGCTATCGCTACTCACTAAGTAACCTATTCGTAATGCTGGTGCAACTACTTTACTCATTGTTCCTATATAGACATAATTGTTGAGTTCCGTTAAACTTGACAATGGCAATAGGGGACGGTAACCATAATGAAATTCATTATCGTAATCGTCTTCAATGATCATAAAATTGTATTCGTTTGCTAATCTGACAAGCTCTGTTCTACGTTGTAAACTTAATGTGACCGTTGTTGGATATTGATGGTGAGGTGTAATATAGACCGCTTTTATTCTGTTGTTGTTTTGTAAGTGCTTGATAACTTGACTGATGATTAATCCTTCACCATCGACACTCACAGGCAAAAGTGTCGCACCGGCATGTTCAAATACCTTCCATGCCGGTTTATAGCCGGGATCTTCCACAATAATATAATCACCAGTTTTAAATAAACATTGGGATACCAGGTACATGGCCATTTGGCTTCCCCGTGAGATACAGAGCGATTCTTTGTTGATCTTCATACCCCGCTGATGATTGAGCATCTGCACGAGGGCATCAATAAATGCCGGATCGCCAAATTCACTTCCATACCCCATCATCTGCCAACGTGCATTGCGGTTAAATATCTGCCGATAGGCCATTGCGAGTTCAGCAACCGGGGCAATTTTACTGTCGGGATAGCCGTCATCAAAATTGATCCGGGCAATGTTATTCACATATTTTTCTGCTGATTCGGTATGATCAGCGTGCTTTTGCTGCTGCTGGGTAGGTAAGTTTTCTGCGACAAATGTACCTTTTCGTTCTTTTGAAATGATCCATTCTTCATTGAGCAAAACTTGCAATGCTTCTACTACGGTATTTCTGTTGACATTTAACCGTTGCGCCAGGGTCCTGCTTCCTGGCAGCGCTTCGCCACTCTTCAATCTCCCTAATTGAATCGCTGTAATTAGGGCATCTGCAATTTGTAAATACACTGCTTTCGTCGCATTGTAATCAATGTATATTTCAATTTTCCAGGGTCTTAGCATCGAACGTGTTATTTTGATCGGATAAACAACTTACATGGTTCAAAGATACAATTCTATTGGTATATAATGTTTTGCTGGTTGGTGAAGCAGCTAGTCCAGAATTGATAATAGCTACTGGTCCAAATGATTCGATTAGGGATGCTCCCTATATTTGAGCCGGTAATATTGCCCGAAACTTTAATTTAATTAGCATGTCAAAATCAATTTTTTATCACGCAGGTTGTCCGGTATGTGTCAGTGCTGAGCACGATATTATTAGTCTTGTCGGTGAGCACAATGTTGAAGTTGTTCACCTGGGTGAAGATCGTCAGCGAATCGAGGAAGCAGAAAACGCAGGTGTTAAATCGGTACCAGCTTTGGTGACACCGAATGGAAATGTGCTGCACATTAATTTCGGAGCATCGCTTGCAGATGTTAGCCGCTAAAAGGCAGGGAATGGTTTGGGGTTTATTAAATTAATCCCCAGACCATTTTGATGTGCTTGATTTTGAATCTAAAGGGGTGCCTGTAAAGAAGCTACAACTCATAATGCTCATCTGGACCAGGAGTCTTTGTCTAAACTGAACCAGTTATACCATCCAGATTGCATCTACATTTGTGATGCAATAGTGCACATAACAAAACTTAATAAGCGATGTCAAAATTAGAAAAAGTATCAGAAGTAAGAAAATCCATTCACGAGGAGCAGAAGCAATTTAGCTCGAAAGATTTTCATCAGACTTTCGCAAGACCAACTTATGTAAAACCTTCGCATGCGATTCACAAGAATGTTGAAAATGCCGGCGTGCATAATACGTTTTCGGAAGAAAGAAAACATCCGGTGTTTTTTGTTGATCTACCGAGTAAAAATGTCAGTATGACTATCGGCGGTCTATTACCTGGGCAAAAAACACATCGCCACCGTCACACTTACGAGACTATTCTATATGTTCTTGAAGGCAAGGGCTGGACGCTTGTTGAAGATGAACGCATTGATTGGGAGGCCGGAGATGCTGTTTATATCCCATCTTGGGCATGGCATCAACATCAGAACCTTAGCGACACTGCGCCTGCAAAATATATTGCATGCGAAAATGCGCCGCAATTACAGAATCTTGGAGTAGCCCTTCGTGAAGAGGAAGGTCGTGATTTTTAATTATTAACTGCGTCTCTACAATTGGAGACGCATTTTTAAAAGCATATCATTATGAATAAAGTACCTTTTAAAGGAATCATTGCTTATCCTGTGACGCCATTTGACTATCATGAGCGCGTAGACATCCCTTTGTTTAAGACGCAGGTGGAAAGGCTTGTGACTTGCGGATCGCACGGAATTGCTCCTCTCGGTAGCACAGGTGTATTACCTTATCTGAACGATGAGGAAAAAGAATCGATAACTGAAGCGACCATACAGCAAGTAGCAGGACGAGTACCCACGCTGGTTGGGGTGTCAAATCTTACCACGGATAAAACTATTTATCATGCGCAATTTGCTGAAAAAGCAGGAGCGACGGGCGTCATGATTATTCCGATGAGCTATTGGAAGCTAACGGATGATGAGATTGTCGCACATTACGATGCCGTTGCTTCTAAAATATCGATACCCATTATGGCGTATAATAATCCCGCTACCAGTGGGGTCGATATGTCGACCGGCTTGCTTAAAAAGCTTCTCAAGATTCCCAATGTGACGATGATCAAAGAAAGCAGCGGCGATATTCAGCGGATGCATATCCTTAAAAACGAACTGGGTGACGATGTGGCGTTTTTCAATGGATCCAATCCACTGGCACTCGGTGCATTTGCAGCCGGAGCACAGGGCTGGTGCACTGCGGCACCTAATCTAATACCCGAACTGAATATGAGTTTGTATGAGGCGGTTCTAGAAAATAATTTTCAAAAAGCGCAGGAAATCTTTTATAAGCAGGTTGACCTGTTGCGTTTCATCGTCGATAAAGGCTTGCCACGATCAATTAAATCAGGTCTTAACTTACTTGGTTTTGAAGGTGGCGAACTGCGACGTCCTTTGATGCCGCTCGCCGAAAGTGAGATTGCCACCTTAAATTCTATTTTAACGGGTTTGCATGCAGGTATCGAAGCATAATGTTTGTGTTTCTTGAAATTTCACTTGAATGATGCGTGCTGTATAATATATTTTCAGTGTAGTAGTTTGGTAACCCAGGATAGAAAAGACCGGTTTCAATAGCACCGGTCTCGAAAACCTGGGTTTATTCCAGTTCTACTCTATCATCTATACGTACATTTTTACAAAAAACAAAGAAAGTGCAGTCCTATGCCCACACTTTCCTCGCTTATGCTTTCAACTTGCAGCAGGTAGCTTCCTATTTCATACTTAATCGTATTGCCCGTGCTTTTTTTTTGTTTGATCAATTAGCGATATCCTAAAATTTGCAGGAGCTGATCGCTCGTCTGTTTTTCTGAAAATGTTGTAAATTCAAGTTCATCGTTGTCGCCCTGATCAATAATAATATGTTTTGGAGATGGAATCAAGCAATGATTGACACCTCCGAATCCACTTAATGCTTCCTGATATGCGCCTGTATGCATAAATGCGACAAACTGTTCCTGATCTGAGTGAGGCAGCATAACGGTTTTATGTTCCTTGACATTCGGATAGACATCTGCACTATCGCATGTTAAGCCCCCTAGGATAAAAGGTCTATTTTCTTCCTGGAGATTATTCACGGCAAATACCGGATATTCTTGCTGTATGGCCCATGTATCCGGGAGATGGGTAATAAATGAACCGTCAATAATCCCCCAATTTATCTTTTCACCCTGTTTTTTCTCCTGTATTTTGAAAATAGTTGTGGTTGCTTCAGCCACGGTGTATTTACCAAATTCGGTCACGATATCGGGTTCTGGCACACACTCTTGCTGACAGATACCTAAAATCGTTGAAACGATACGTCTCACTAAATATGGAATGTCAAAATTTTCATTTGCAGTACTCTGAAAAGGCATACCTCCGCCGATGTCGAGTGTCGTTAAATGAGGATTTAATCTTTTTAATTGGCAATAGAAGCGAACGATCGCTTCGAGAACGTCCCAATATTGATCATCAGAAGACAGTCCATTTTCATTAAAAAAATGCAAAGTGGTCAAGGTAATCTGCTGGTTATGTTTAATATCGCGCTGATAGCAGGTGATAATATCTTCCGGAGATAACCCAAATCTGGATTCTTTGGGATAAGCGCTTAAAAAACTAAGATTGACTCTAATACCGACATTGAGGCTTGTATTGCTGTTTATGTTGTTGCAATAATAGATCAACTCGCTAGGACTATCGACCATCGGGGTAACTGCACAGTGGTTCTGTTTGATCAGCGACATAATGCCCCGTTGATAATCGGAAGTCTTATAACCATTGCATATAATTTTAGTTCCCTTTTTCACATACCCATCTTGAATAAGCGACTGTATTAAATCAATATCGTAAGCGGATGAAATCTCAATACCGATATCCGCTTGCAAGGCTTTTTTGATGATATGCTGGAAATGTGAACTCTTTGTACAGTAATAGTACGTATAAGTGCCCTGGTAAGATGTTTTTCTAATGGCCTTATTAAAATTTGACTTCATTTCATCGATCTTCTCCAGAATGGAAGGAAGATAGGTGAATCGTAAAGGCGTACCCTGTTTCTTGGATAGTCTGAATAGATCTATGTCTCTATAAAATAATTTAAAATCTTTTATATCGAATGCATTAGGCAGATTAACCTCCTGATGGATCAATAGTTTTTCTTTCATTCACAAATACCTGTTTTTAAAAAATAATGCGAATATATCACAAATCTAAGCGTCACTTAAGGTAATAAATGTATAATAAATAGTACTTTCTAGGGTTTGTTTTTTATGTTGCCACCGAATCTCTTTTTTAACTCAATGTGTCAAAAATATTTCCAAATGTTTATGTTTTTTCCAATTAAGCTCCTTAAGTTTGCCTGCTGTTATATAATTTGAAATGTCAATAAACAAACAGAATAAATGGATTATTCCTGTCATGTCTTTTTCAGCAGGAACTATTGTTGCTAATGTCTATTATAGTCAGCCTATTTTAAGGAATATTGCTGAAAGCTTAGGTAAATCTGAAAATGCCGTGGGTAAAATTGCGGTGCTTGCTCAGCTGGGTTACGGATTAGGGATGTTTTTCTTACTACCCTTAGGTGATAAATTAAATCGTAAAAAACTGATTTTAAGCATTTGTCTCACTCTTATCGTGATGCTTCTATTACTTGCGAATACTACTAATTTTACGTTATTGCTTGTCCTTAGTTTTATTATCGGTGTTTGTTCTACACCTGCACAGATTATCCTTCCTATGTCGGCAGCTTTGGGGAAAGAAAACCGGGGTAAAAATGTCGGTATTGTATTTAGTGGCATCCTATGTGGAATTTTGGGTTCACGCTTATTGAGCGGGGCTTTGACTGATCTATGGGGGTGGCAAAGTGTATTCCTCTGTTCAGCAATTTTGGTATCCATAAGCAGTTTATTACTTTTTTTCCTTTTACCCGAGATGCCTGCTAAATTTAAGGGAAGTTACTTTGGCTTACTGAAATCAACGATTTCACTGATTGGGCAGTATAAAATACTTCGACAGGCTTCTTTACTGGGATCTTTCACTTTTGGGGTGTTTTGCTCTTTTTGGACTACGTTAACCTTTCATCTGAGTGAAGAGCCATTTCATTATCCTGCATCTACCATTGGCCTATTTGGTCTGATCGCTATAGGAGGTGCGCTAGTTGCACCCTATTTTGGGAAAATGGCGGATAAAGGCCAAGTGTTTAAAAACTTATATCTTACCGTAGGGATGTTGTTCTTGAGCATTTTGCTGATGTGGTTTTTCCCACATTCGATCTGGGTTTTAATCATTGCCATATTTTTCTTGGACATCGGTGTTCAGGCCACTCAGATTACAAATTTTACCCGGATCTATTCGTTGGATGAACAAGCGCATAGCCGCCTGAATACGGTGTATATGACCACTTATTTCATAGGTGCCGGAACAGGTACCTTCTTCGGTCTACTAAGCTGGTCGTTAGGAGGGTGGGATTTTGCGCTCTCGCAAATGCTGATCTGGAGCGCTATAGCTTTAGGGATTGTTTGGTTATCGAGTAAAAATAAACTTTAAAATACGGTGTATCTGTTACACAAGGCAACCTTTCAGAGATAATTTGAGGGGTTGTTTTATTTAAAAGATCGATTCCAATTCAACAGGTCCGAAAAGTTTGCTGATGCATCTGATATGAACCCGTTAAAATTTAAATAATCCGATGCAATATGCCGTGTGTGGGTGTATTTTCTTAAAGATGCGATAATTAATGTAAAATTTTATTTTAAATTTCCTCATGATAAGAAAAATTGTTTATGTTTGCTTTATAATGATTTATGATGCGCAGGCACAGAATCTATAAAAAAAACGATATTACCAAAACCATTATAGAAAAGAACCCCTCAAATCGCTATAGAATCCAATTCTATAGCGATTCTTTATTTGGTAACCGTTAAGAACAGTATGGATAAGCGCTGACATGCTTTTTGAACATTCATTTGAAATTATATTAAATATTTATGGCGCTAATTTAAAGTGGTTTATGTATTTTACTTTTACTTATTCTTGATGAATGAGCACCCTTACTAAAACAGCAAATCGAGCGTACCAAAAACTGCTATTCCAGTAATTATTGTCCAAGATACCCAATCTTTAAACTCATTTTTTTGATGTCTGAGATAGAGGAGGTGCAATGCAAAATGTAAGATCGCAAAAATATCAAATCCCATGATGAAATTTTCTGAGGGTTGCGTAAGTCCCCATATTAAGAATAAAAAAAGTGGGATATGAGCCAGTATAAATATAGGATATCCCCAACTTTCCTTTAGCAGTGCTAACCCGGGGAAAATACGCCATTCCTTACAACGTACGGCATCCATTTCGTGCATAAAAAAAAGTACAAGTGCGAGATAAAAATAAGAATGTGCGATCATATTATCCATTAAGTTGTGCTTATCCATTTATGAAAAATAAGCTTATCAAATATAAGGGCTTACTTTAATATGAGAGCATTTTAGAGTAGTAAAAGTATAATCCTGTTAGCTGTTGTAAACAGATTGTTTATGTTCTAGTGGTAATTCCCTTTATATTCAATTTAATACGACATAGATAGATAATAAGTTCCCTAAAAAGATTAACGCTAAAGTCTATTTTTTTTAATCCTGTCATCAAAAAAAATGAACATCCGATAGAACAATAATGGGATCATGCTGTTTTTATAATCTGAAATTATAACTTAAATTAAATGACCATGAAAAACAAGATTCTTTTCGTATTATGCTTATTGACAGGCTTAATGTTTATCAATGCCGGCTTGGATAAATTTTTTCATTACATGCCTATGCCCAAGGATATGCCTGAGAAAATGATCAACGCAGGAAAGGCATTTATGGAAATCGGCTGGTTAATGCCACTGGTGGCGTTCGGAGAGATCACAGGCGGTTTATTATTGATCTTTAGTACAACGCGAGCGCTGGGAGCAGTTATTCTAACGCCAATTCTGACCGGTATTTTGTTATCGAACATCACTACCGCACCATCAGGTTTACCTATTGCGCTTGTTCTGGCTGCAATTGTTCTTTGGGTTATCATCGAAAACTGGCATAAGTATCTTCCTATGCTCCGCAAGTAGTAAAATAAGAGTCTATTTGTGTCTTTATATGTTGATATCCCGATCAAAAGACACAAATAGCTTTTCAGCAAGCTTGATTAACCGATATTTCCAGCAATACGGTTATATATATGTTCAAATTTGACCGCTATCTCTCGACCGATATACATGCGTTTAGCGCTGGCATAAGGTTGATACTGATGCTCCTGTAAAAAGGCTTGTGCGGCTATATTCTCTTTCGGTACGACCACAGTTGTCTTTGCTTGTAAGTGAAATTCTGTAAGTTCCTTACCTGCAGTTGGATGAATAGCTATGATTAAACCTTCGCCGAAGGTCGGTAAGTAATATCCTGCAAGGGAACCATCGATGACATAGAGGTAAGAAGACGCTAAATGATCTTCGAGCTCCCAGGCTCTATTTTCTCCAGATACCAAACTGTCCAATGCCAAAATTTGATCTTTATAGATCGCATTGTAGCTACTGATATGCGGATTAGCGACTTGGCGTACAGGAATAGTGACATCCTTAAAAAAGAGATATTCGGTATCTGTAATGAAACCGATACTTTCGTATACAGTTGCTCCCAGATCTGTTGCGATCAATTGAATACTAGTGCAATTCACCGCTTTTGCCGTTGCGATGAGCTGTTGTGTCATCAGCTTTCCGTAACCTTGTTTTCGATGATCGGGATGAACAATAATATGTCCCAGCCAAGCAACATCTTGATGGACGATAACCGATCCTATAGCTACGATTTCTTGATTTTCAAGAAGCTTGATGGGAATACCGTATTTTTGATTGACATAATATTCAAATTTGGGTATTATATCATGCCAACCCTCAGGTTGTAAGTTAACAAGCTGTGCGAAATCAGTAGATACGATCGGTTCGAAACTTAAATTGCTCATTTGCGTATACAATTTTTGCGGTTTTAATTAAACGAATGTAATACTTTAAATTTATTTCAAAAAGCGGCGCTTTTTTTTTGATGACGGTTTGATCCGTAAAAATAGGATGAGCGTGTCAGGTATAACTCGCATTTTCAGATTAGGGCTGGATTCTTCATATTAAAGAACGATTAGAATAGCGTACAGATTTCGTTCAAGAATAATATATTCTCTACCTTTGGCTCTTTAGGCAGGAAAGTCCAGGTGGCTTTCCTGCATTTAAATTTTGCAAATATGACTGTTTTAACGTTTACACTCATTATGCTCCTTGGAGCCATATGTGCAGGTATTATTGGTTCGCTTTCCGGGCTTGGTGGTGGAATTGTAGTAATACCTTTGTTGACTATTCTGCTTGGAGTAGATATCCATTATGCGATAGGAGCTGCTTTAGTTTCCGTAATTGCGACATCTTCGGGATCTGCCGCCGCATATGTTAAGGAAGGGATCGCAAATATGCGGCTCGGCATGTTTTTAGAGATCGCGACTACTGCAGGTGCCGTTGTCGGTGCACTTATCGCAACATCGGCTCCCAGTTCGCTTATTGCCGTATTATTTGGTTTAGCTTTAATCTTTTCTGCGGCAAACTCGCTCCGGAAAAAAGAAGAACATATCGTAGAGCAGTCCAGTAAGCTGGCGATCAGCCTCAAGCTACCTTCTACCTATCCTGTAGTAAAGGGAACAGAGGTGTCTTATGGCACAAAAAATGTCATCGGCGGATTTAGTATGATGGGACTTGCCGGAGTACTTTCGGGTATGCTTGGAATAGGATCGGGGGCTTTTAAAGTAATCGCGATGGATACCATTATGCGTATACCCTTTAAGGTGTCGACCACAACGAGTAATTTTATGATGGGCGTGACTGCTCTAGCAAGTTGCGTGATTTATCTTCAGAAAGGGTATGTTGTCCCTGATATCTGTCTTCCGGTCATGATTGGTGTCCTAATAGGCTCGATGATCGGTTCCAAGATATTGATGGCGACAGATCCAAAGAAATTAAGAGTATTTTTTGCTTTTATTATTTTCTTCTTGGCTTTTAACATGATTTATAACGGTATTAAAGGAAAATTCTAATGCAGATTACAGATAAAACAATACAAAGAATTATTGGAGATGTCTTAAAATACGGCGTAAGAACAGTATTGGCGATCAGTACCATCGGCGGATTGATCTTTCTTTATAACCATGCGAATGAACAGGCTGATTATGCCCGATTTACAGAAAATGATCGAAGTATTATTGAAGTCGTATCGGATGTTTTCAGTGGAGTCATCAACATGCAAGGACGTTCGATTATATTTTTAGCGATCATCATTCTTTTTTGTACCCCATTGATCCGATTATTACTTTCATTGGTCAGCTTTATCATCGAGGGTGATAAACTATATGTCTTCATCACGACGCTAGTGCTGATCATAATTGCCTTTAGTATGTATTTCGGATTCGGACATTAACAACTTTGAAAAATTCTGAAATGAATTTTTTAAAATATAAAGTGAAAAGTTCTCCAAAAGGGAGAACTCTTCTATATAAAGGGTACTTAATTGTCTATTTTCTAACCTTTTTTATTTTTTCTTCTATAGGCATATCCAAAATTGCCATAAGTAATAAGTAATATCCTTTTTTTAATCCTAATTTTTTCAAGTTTCCATCTTGCTTTTTCATGATTGATAATTTTTTAGTGCTTACTAGATATAACTATGGGATTATTTTCAAAGCATATGCCATTTTCTTGTCATGATACGAAGAAGCGTATTTTTTTTGCGCCATTTACGTATTTAGATTTCAGCTCGGTTATTTATACCTGACGCATGTACGATTTATCGCTTTATTGTGCGCTATTCATTACAATTTTATAACAAAAAGTTTTCATTAACAGTCGATTATTGCTTAAAATAATGCTAAATTGCTAACAGTATTTTTATAATGTGTATTTACCTATTATCTTGTAACTCCGATGATGCTAAACTATTCTAAATTCTTGACTACCTGCTTGGCCGCTGTCCTTATTTTTTCGATGAGCGCCTGTGATAAAGAAGATATAGGGCAAAAAACTGCATTATTTAGTCCAGACTATAAGAGTATTCAGGTTAATACTGGTTTTGTGGACAACGGTATTGAAATCAATGCTAAAGAATGGTCCGTAGCCTATGTTAAAGATGCGCTTTCAGGAGAAATACTTCAGGATATAAATGATAATCCAGTTGTCTTAAATGCTGCAGGTACTGTTGAAGTGGCCGGTGGCTGGTTGAAATTAGAGAAAATAGCAAGTAGTCATCTGCTTAATCTAACATTAAAAGAGAATTTTAACGCAGAACCCAGAAAGTTTGTAATCGGAATAGCGGCGAATGGAACGGAAGATGAACTTTCATTTACACAAAGCAGAGGTGCTGGTTATGAGATTGTGAAGAAAGAAATCATAGAAGTACCTGGAAGCCGGAAAGAGTTTACAAGTGATGAAGGCTGTTATACCATAACGCTTTCTAACAATACCTCCACGGCAAAAAATATGGAAACGGTAGCCATCTTTAAAGACGTCAATTACATGTCCGAGTTCAGTAGTACTGATGAAGACGCTTTTAAATGGATAAATGCTCAAGATTCACTTATATTCATGGGTGAAATCTTGAAAGACGGGGCAACATACTGGTCGAAACAAGTACCATATAAAGAAGGGAAATTTTTTGAACCTTATATAAATTCTGCAAGCAAACAAACGTTATTAGTACAGCCGTATTCAAATATTCAGGTCAAGGGAGAGATCAAATACCTTACACGGGAATGCCAATATACGTTTACGATTAAAAATCAATCTTCTGGGCATTTATTTGATGTATCGGGCACCTGGAAGCAAAAAGTACCGCTATTGCCAATTACAAAGATTTTTTAATGTTCCTCAACAGGGACATTTTCATTTTGTTTTTTAAACATTGCGTTTCTATACGCTTCACCCCATTTTGCAATTTCGTCGATAATAGGTTCTAATGTGCGGCCGTATTCGGTCACTTCATATTCAACGGTAATGGGTTTTGTATTCATAACCGTACGGCTGATAAGGTGATTCATTTCCATGTCCTGTAATTCCTTCGAGAGCATCTTAGCAGCAATACCATCTACTTCACGCAACAGGTCCATGAATCGCATCTTTCCGCCTTCCATCAATGTTCCCAAAATATGAAATTTCCATTTTCCGGATAAGATTTCCATAGTATCTGTGATCGCAATAATCCGGGCTTTACATCCTGATCTATTGTTTATGGTTGGATTTTTCTTCATGATCTTTTATTACAATACAAAATTACGGTGTAAAATTACGGAAACGATTATTGGTTTCCTATAGGAAAGTAGTTTCAAAAAGGAAACCAATAGCATTTGTATACTAATCCTATGTTATTTTTGCACAAGATTTATATAATTAATAATTTAAAAATGAAAAAAATAGCAATCTTAGCAGTATTCGCTTCTGTCATCTTAGCTTCATGTGGTGGTTCAAATGGTGATAAAGCTCAAACAGGAACAGAGCAACAAGTTGCCGAACAAAAAGGTGCAACTTTTGCAGTTGATACAGCAGTAAGTTCAATCAAATGGAAAGCATATCACAAAGGTGGATTCGATCCAAGATTTGGTACATTGAAAAGTGAAGGTACTGTATCTGTAGAAGCAGGAGCGATCACAGGTGGATCATTTGTTATCGATATGAATTCAGTGACAACAGACAAGAGTGCGGTTGATCCTGCAAAATCAGGTGGTAAAACTGCAGCTGATTTAGATGGTCACTTAAAAACGGGTGATTTCTTTGAAGTGGAAAAATATCCAACAGCTAAATTTGAAATTACAGCAGTTACAGCTTTTGATGCTGCTAAAGACAAAAGTGTCATTGCGGATGCAACAAACATTATCAGCGGTAACTTAACAATCAAAGATAAGTCTGTAAATGTTACTTTTCCAGCAAAAGTTAGCGTAACGGATAATGAAATTAATGTACAATCTAAATTCACCATCAACAGACAAGACTGGGGATTAGCGTACGGTACTGAAGGTGATCCTAAAGACTGGATGATCTCTCAAGAAGTAGATATGGAGCTGAATATCGCTGCAAAAAAATAATTTTATAAAAACACGCTTTAAAAAATTAAAGCGTGTTTTTTTACTGCGAAGTAGCTATACTGCGCGGTCAATAGGTCGAACCTTTTCAGGGCTTAGCGGCATCTTATGCTGTTTCGATATAGCATGAAATTTGACTACATATACCAAATAAACCGAACATGAAGAACGAGTCTAACCATAATCCACTTTTGTGCGATCCTGAAACAGGTAGCTGTGAAATGCCTGTTTTAGCGTATGAATCAGCAGCAGTACACCCTCTTGAACAAACAGATAAACCCCTTAAAGTCATTTATTTCACAGATCCCATATGTTCTTCCTGTTGGGGAATTGAACCACAATTGCGGAAACTAAAACTTGAATATGGTGATTGCTTATCCATGCACTATCATATGGGCGGGTTACTGCCCGACTGGAACTATAACAGTGGGAGAATTAGCAAACCTAGTGATGTCGCCGGGCATTGGGACGAAGTGAGTATTTATTATGATATGCCGATTGATGGTGATATCTGGTTCGAAGATCCTTTAGACTCTTCTTATCCGCCTTCTATTGCTTTTAAAGCAGCACAATTGCAGAATTATGATCAGGCTATTCTGTTTTTAAGAACATTGCGAGAAATGGTTTTTTTACAGAAGAAAAACATCGCTAAATGGGAATACATAGCTGCGGCGGCAAAAATGGTCGGGTTAGATGAAGTTCAATTATTGTCAGACTATCAAAAATCAGCGCCTGTTCAATTTGAAGAAGACCTTAAATTGGCGAGAAAATACGGTGTAAGAGGTTTTCCAACACTTTATTTTGAGGATATGCATGGAAATCGCGAGATGGTGTATGGCGCGAAACCTTATGCTTTTTATGAAGCCTCAATTTTAAAATTAAATCCGACAGCTATAAAAGGGAGTTATCCTCACGACTGGGAAAATATTTTTTCTACATACAATTCGCTGACTGCTAGGGAATATGCTGAACTGACAGATATGCCAAGATCAGCAAGTGAGGAGCTGTTGAACGAACTTACCGTAAATAAACTGTTGCAAAAAAGCACAACAAAAAATGGTGCTATCTGGCATCTGAACGTCTCGTAGTCATTCTCAGAACAAGGTGTTACGTTGTGTATGGTTTAATATAGCGTTTTGAGCTAATACCTGTGCTGTAGATGTCGAAGAACGGAACTATTTGATCGGATTGGGATCGTACAGTCACAGGTACAACCTGCTTGCAGACTGCACCAATTAAGATAACGTACGATGTTTTTATATAGGCAGGATTTTAGTGCATAAAAACCTGTTTATATAAAAAGGGCTTAAATGAGATTTAGAAAATTATCCCGATACTGCCGTGGCTGCAGGCCTATGACACTCTTAAACTGCTTATTAAAGTTGGTTACTGAAGGATAGCCGCATTCGTAGCTGACTGTTTCTATGGAAATACTATCGTCTTTTAATAGTTTGCAGGCGTAGTTTACTCTTATTTCCTTCAAAAAGTCCGAAAATGATTTGTTGAGACGTGTCTTAAAGTATCTGCTAAAAGAGGTACTGGTCATATTTGCAATTTCTGCAACTTTCTCCAGACGAATCTGCTGATCAAAGTTTTTAATCACGTAGTCATAGACCTTGTGTATCCGCTCGGTTTCGGCCTGTTTATAATTTATGGCTTCATCAAACTCATTGATGTAACGGCAGTCTGTGGACAGCACTAAAGTGTCCAATATTTTCAAAAGGAGAATTACGCTTTCCAGTCCATCCTTATGTAATAACTCAAACATCATCCCTCCAATAATATCTCTGGTTTCCCCCGTTATTTCGACCCCGAGATTGCTGGTGAGAAAGAACTTTTTGAGCCTAAAAAACTCTTCCTTACCGTAGATTTCTTCAGCAAAGAAATTGTTATGAAAGTAGATCACTATAACCGACGTATCGAGCTGACTGTCCTTTTTAAAATAAGACAAATGATTTTTCCAGACATGGGGTAGATTAGGACCAATAAAAACCATATCGTTCGCATGAAACGGTTGTAAACTATTGCCTACAATTCTGTTTCCTTCCCCTTTTATTACGTACGAAAGTTGAAATTCCGGATGTGCATGAAAGGTTGGATCAAAATGAGGTTCATTGATTTGTTTTATCGAAAAAGTTTTATTCTCTGGAATAAGCGATTTTGAAATAACTCTCTTATCTAGCATTATGATTTCAGTTTATTGGGGTAAATATAGTTAAAAATGATACAATATGTCTGAAACTTGATAAAAAAGCTAAGTTCCAAGCTACTTCATATCTCTATATTTGCTTATAACAATTATAGATAAAACCAAATTTCAACTAAATCATGAATAATATTTTAAGAGTTTTACTTTTATTTTTAGTGTTTTTGACCTCTTGTAGAGCTGATGAACCGAGAAGGGCAGAGGTACTATTTATTGGTGCTGGAAATAAGCAATCTTCTAATCAAGCGACCTGGTTATCGGTCGAACTTTTTAAATCGGGCATCAATCTAACCTATACCGACACCTTAGCAAGTTTAGAATTTGATTATTTAAATAAGTTTGATGGGGTTGTCTTATTGGTGAATGAAAAAGAGCTCAGTGAAGAAAAGGAGCAGGCATTAAAGAAATTCCTGAAAGAAGGAAAAGGGGTTGTGGCCTTGAACTCGTCTGCTAATTCATTTCAGAATTCCGAATGGTATACCAACTTGGTACAAGGTGGTTTTACCGACGCGGGTGATGGACAAGCAATTGTTACGATAGAAAAGGCCAAACATGTACTGGATTCATCTATTAACACCATTCAGGTTAACAATGAAAAATACATATTCAAGAAAAAAACAGATCAAACTGTTATCGGTAGCGCTGCGATAGATGGTTCAAAACAAAACTACATCTGGTATAGTGAGGAAAACGGCGGTCGTTTTTTATATCACGCGTTAGGGAAGCATGATGATACCTGGAAAAATCATCAGTTTCTAAGAACGGTCAGCAGTGCGGTCTGGTGGTCACTTGGAGAGCAGGTTCAAAGTATGGTGAATAAACTGGCTATTCCGAATGTAAGCATATATCCCGATTCCATATCCGATTTTACAGCACGTTATGATGTTCCTAAAGTGCAGGATCCGCTTAGTCCAGAACAGTCGATGAAACTGATACAGAAACCTGTGGATTTTGAATTAAAACTTTTTGCCGCGGAGCCCAATATTACCAATCCGATTGCGATGAGCTGGGATGAAAAAGGCAGATTATGGGTCATTGAAGCTGTTGATTATCCAAATAGTTTTGAGGAGGTGAAAGGTAAAGGAAATGATCGCATCGTCATCTGTGAAGATACCGACGGCGATGGTGTTGCTGATAAATTTACGGAATTTGCTAAGGGCTTAAATATTGCAACAAGTTTAACTTTTGCCAATGATGGTGTTATTGTGGCCATGGCTCCCAATTTTGTTTTCTTAAAAGATACCGATGGTGATGATGTAGCCGATCATGAAGAAATCATCATGACCGGTTGGAGCAAAGGAGATACACATGCCGGTCCATCAAATCTGCAATACGGATTTGACAACAAAATCTGGGGTGTAAACGGATATGCAGGTTACAATGGTATTGTTAACGGTGAAAAGCATATTTTCTCTCAAGGTTTATACCGACTTAATCCAGATGGTTCGGATCTGGAGTATTTAGCTACAACCAGCAATAATACTTGGGGTCTTGGTATTTCGGAAGATAATAATGTCTTTGTATCCACGGCAAATAACACCCATTCTGCTTTCTATTCGATGCCGGAGAAGTATCTACAGCGTCGTGTTGACAATATTCCTGGCGCTAATCCAATCAATTCTATCCAAAAAATTGACGGGCATTATGAGGTTCATGCTTTAACACCAAACTTAAGACAGGTGGATGTTGTCGGCGGATTTACATCAGCGGCGGGCCATCAGATGTATACCGCACGGGATTTTCCACAGTCTTATTGGAACAGTGTGGCCTTTGTAGCTGAACCTACGGTAAGATTATTACATAACGCAATTATTGAGAAAGATGGTGCCGGTTTTAAAGAAAGAGACGGCTGGAATTTACTGGCAAGTTCTGATGAGTGGTTTGGACCTGTGCATGCTGAGGTAGGACCAGATGGTGCTGTGTGGGTTTTGGATTGGTACAATTTTATCATTCAGCATAATGTTTTTGTTCCTGCGCAAGCGCCATCAGAGAAAGTCCTTCCTTTTAAGGATCAGGTTGGAGGGCCCGGAAATGCATTTGAAAGTAATCTGAGAGACAAAAAGCATGGCCGTGTATATCGCGTTTTATATAAAAATGGCAAGCATAATGAAAGTTTCAAACTTTCAAAAGATAATCCCAAAGGACTAATCGAAGCTTTAAATAGTAAAAACAAATTTTGGAGAACCCATGCACAGCGGCTTTTAGTAGAGCGGAAAAATGCGGATGTTGAACAAGATTTGATTAAAATAATCAACAATAAATCGGTAGATGAAATTGGATTGAATGCACCTGCTATACATGCTATCTGGACTTTAAAAGGTTTGGGTCTTCTAACAAAGAAAGAAGTGAATGATGCATTATTAGCCGCATTATCGCATCCATCTGCCGGTGTGCGAAAAGCTGCTGTTCAGGTACTGGATTTAAATGCTCAATCTTTTGATCAAATAGCACAGTCTAATATTTTTAAAGATGAGAATCTCAATACTAGGCTTGCCGCTTTTGTTAAAATTGCAGATTCCGCTCCTTTTGCCGCAGTTGCTCCTGTATTAAAGGCGGCAATCAATGATCCTGTCAATGCAAAGGACAGGTGGTTATCTCCAGCTTTATTTGCGGCGATCCAGACCAATCATAGTCATATGTCGATGGTTGCTGATCAGTCTTCAACGAATGCTTACCAACAGGCTGTAAACCAAGCGCTAGGTGAAGAAATTTATACACTTGGTAGAAAAAACCGTGTTCAGTTTTCACCAAATGTGGCTGATAAGAATATCACGATTGAAACAGCAGTATTACGCCGTGATCAGGATACTTTCAAAGGATTAATTATTGGGCAAGGTGATGCAAAAAATGGTTTTGCTTTATATATGCAGGGAAACAAAATATATTGGGACGTATATAATAATGGTGAAATACAGCGTATAGCAGCTACAGACGGAATCGGAAATGGATTTAAAGTTAATGCGAGCATAACAGCAAACCTAGGATCTAGTCTTTATATCAACAACAAATTGGTCGGTAACATCAAAGAGGTCAAACCGTTCAATAAACCACTGCGTGCCTATCTGCGGTCTGGAGAAGATCTGGATGAATCTGTTGCGCTGACCAAGTACGAGCATGGATCTGAATTTATCGGAAATATCAGTGAGATCAAAGTAAAGCTTCAATTGCATGGGGAGCATGCGCATCACCATATGCAGCGCGCAAGTCCTGTGGAAGTGAATCAAAACGAGGCACCTGCTGAAGTCATTGTGATCAAAGCGGTAAAAGATATTATGCAGTATGATAAACGGTCCATTACGGTGAAAGCAGGAAGGCAGATTACTTTGATCATGGAAAATCCGGATGCAATGCCCCATAATTTAGTGATCATCAAACCTGGTACAACAGAGATCGTCGGTAAAGCGGCAGATGCCATGTTGCAAGCGTCTTCGGCAGCTGAAAAAGACTATGTTCCTGAAGTCAGTGAAGTGCTGTTTCATACCAAATTGGTAAATCCGGGGCAAAGCTATACGCTTAAATTTCAAGCCCCTAAAGAAAAAGGTGAATATCCGTTTATCTGTACATTCCCGGGACATTGGAGAGGAATGAACGGAATAATGAAAGTTGTGGAATAATATAAACGAAACATATGAAAAATAGAATGGTAATGCTATTACTTACTATAGTAGTAAGTAGTATAGGAACTTTATGTGCCAAAGCAAGTGTACATTCATTGCCTCATGCGCAAAAAAAGAAGAATATACTGGTTGTCGGTGGTGGTGGATCGCATGATTTTAATCGCTGGTACAAAATCGAGGATAGACAGCTGATCAATACCATTGAAGGTGTACATGCGACCTATACAGACAATACGGATTCAATACGCTTTTATTTAAAAACGACAGATCTTTTGGTGTTGACCAATAATCAACCGATCCCAAAAGCTTCACAACTGGCGATAGAAAAGTTTATTGCACAGGGTAAACCGCTAGTGCTTCTTCATGCTGCAGTCTGGTACAATTGGCAAGACTGGCCTAAGTACAATTTGGAATATGTAGGTGGAGGAAGTAATAGCCATGAAAACTTCCAAGAATTCAAAAATCTGGTGGTGAACACGGCGCATCCGATCAGTCAAGGCGTATCTCCAGAATTTACATTCAAAGACGAACTGTATCGCCACCAACCGGATGCTGCCGGTAAAGGGATTGATGTACTGGTCATCGGTCAGTCTTTAGAAACGGCTAAAGTATACCCGGCTGTATTCACGGTCAATCATGATAAATCAAGAATAGTAGGAATTACATTGGGGCATGATGAGCACAGTCATCTGAATAAAGACTATCGCAAAATTTTAATCAATGCAATCCATTGGGCATTAAATATTTAAATCAACATAAAATAATCAAAATGAAAAAAATCACTGTCGTTATCGTAGGAATGGGTTTTGGAAAAGAATTTATTCCCATTTATCAAAAGCATCCCCATATTAAATCTGTCGGTGTTTGTACCAGAAATCCTGAAACACTGCGAGAATTAAAAGAAAAGTTCAATCTAGACGATGATTTACTATTTACAGATTTTAACGAGGTCATTAAAAGAGATGATGTCGATGCCATCCATGTGGTGACACCTGTGCCGGAGCACGCAAAAATGACATTGGCATCATTAAATGCACATAAACATACCGCATGTACGATACCGATGGCCATGACTGTGGCGGACTGTCAGGCTATCGTGGAAGCGAAGAAAAGAGTCAATAAAGTTTATATGATGATGGAGACAGCCTTATATACCCGTGAGTTTCTGTACGGACTGAAACTTGCTGATACGGGGAAATTAGGAAAAATACAGTTTGTTCGCGGTTCACATATTCAGGATATGAGTATGGAGGGCTGGGCTGAATACTGGAAAGGTTATCCACCAATGCTGAATGGGACACATGCCATTTCGCCATTATTACGTATCAATAATACCATAGCGGAATCTGTGGTTTGCCACGGTTCAGGTCAACTAAGTGCTGATCTTGCCGCCCGGTATAATTCACCGTTTGCAGTGGAAACAGCCACCTTTAAGCTGAAAGATTCCAATGTGGTTGCCGAAGCGACAAGATCATTATTTGATGTTGTGAGACAGTACCGCGAAAGTTACGATGTGTATGGTGATAAAATGTCTTTTGAATGGGAGCAATTACAGGATGAGCAACATGTTATATTCGACGGTGGCGAAAATGCCGTACGCATGGAGGCGCCGGATACAGACGATTTATTGATTCCGGAGATTGCAGACTTTACTAAAAGGGAAAGAATAGATGATCCAAATCATGTTTCATTTTTACAGGGAGCAGGTCATGGGGGTTCTCATCCGCATTTAGTTCAAGAGTTTGTTGCAGCTATTGTGGAGGGAAGAGATTCTGCCGTTGATGCGGCCTTAGCGGCAAATTATACCTGTGCTGGTATCTGTGCCCATGAATCGGCAATGCAGGGTGGAGTCAGAATCGCAATCCCTTCATTTGATTAAATGTAAAGCTATGAAAATAGGAATAAGCTCTTTTGTATGGGTATCACCTTACACAGCAGATCATATTGATATTCTTTATAAAGCAAAGGATTATGGCTATGATGTCATGGAGATTGCTGTCGAAGATGTAGCATCAATTGATGTGAAGCAACTGAAGAAAGTGGCGCAGCGTATTGGTTTAGATTTATCTGTGAGCGGTGCATTTGGTACAGAAAGAGACATTTCAAGTGAACATAGCGCATACCGTAAAATTGGTCTTTCTTACATTAAAGATTGTATACAAATCGCTAATGAATTAGAAAGTCCAATTTTTGGAGGACCGCTTTATGCTGCTGTTGGAAAAACACGATTAGTTTCAAAAGAACAGAAGAAACTAGAACGGAATTTCTGTTTAGAAAATCTGCTTGAAGCAACGCAGTATGCAAAAGAACAAGGTATTGTATTGGCATTAGAGCCACTAAACCGCTTTGAGACAGATATGATCAATACAGTCGAGCAGGCTCTGGAATTGATCAATCAGATTGATGATCCTCACTTAAAGATCTTGCTCGATACTTTTCATGCTAATATTGAAGAGAAAAGCATTTTAAAATCAATCCATCTTTTAGGGGATAAACTTGCTCATGTTCAGGGTAATGAAAATGATCGAGGAACACCGGGAACGGGACAGGTAGACTGGTCCGGAATACGCGATGCATTAAATGAAATCGGGTATCAAGGAAGTGTCATTTTAGAAACCTTCGGATCGCCTTCCAAAGAACTGGCCCGTGCGGCAAGTATCTGGCGTCCATTAGCAGAAAGTTCAGATATTTTAGCCCGGGATGGAGCGAACTTTTACACAGAAATTTTCAAAAATAATCCATTACAATTATGACCGCTACACAAGATATAATCCAGCCAGACAATCATGCTAAAAGTACCCTTTTTTGGGGTTGCTTTATTGTACTGGTGGCATCTGCTTTTGGTTTTGTTTTCAGATCCTTTCTTATGCCCACATGGGCAGTTATGTTTGATCTGAGTAAAACACAGCAGGGCGAAATCTTTGGTGTTAGTTTCTGGCCATTTGCACTGAGTATCGTTGCCTTTAGCTTAATTATTGACCGGATCGGCTACAAAAAGTCCATGATCTTTGCTTTTATCTGCCATTTGATTTCGATCGTGCTGACTATTTTTGCTACTGGTTACTGGATGTTGTATGCAGGAACCTTTTTCTTCGCATTAGGAAATGGTGCTGCCGAAGCTGTGATCAACCCCGTTGTCGCATCGCTGTATCCGAAAGAAAAAACCAAGTGGCTGAATATTTTACATGCCGGTTGGCCTATGGGCATTGCGATATCGGGTCTGTTAGGCATTGGCCTTTTAGCACTGGATATCAATTGGCGAATCGTCATTGGTTTTATTTTGATTCCTGCAGTCGCGTACGGCGCATTGATCATCAACCAAAAGTTTCCAGTAAATGAGCGGGTCAAAGCTGGCGTTGGCTATTTGGACATGTTAAAAGAAGTTGGTGTTTTAGGAGCGCTGATTATCGTTGTATTATGTGTTTTTCAGCTGGGCAGTTTATTTAGCTGGGATTATAAATTCAATATTGTGCTCAGTATCGCCATTGTAGCCATATTTGGTTATTTCGTGCGGTCGTGGGGGAAGAGCCTCTTTGTGCTATTGCTACTGGCTATGGTTCCTTTGGCTACCATGGAGCTTGGTACCGATAGCTGGATTACCGATCTAATGACGCCAGAAATGAAAAAAATGGGTTTTCAAGGAGGTTGGGTGCTTGTGTTTACAGCGGTGATCATGACTGTTTTACGGATGTACAGCGGTACCGTTGTTAAATTTCTGTCACCCCTGGCGCTTTTATCCATAAGTGCGCTCGTCTCTGCTGTCGGTCTGCAGTTATTATCCGTTTCTTCCGGGATTTATATTTTACTGGCAGCTGTTCTATATGCTTTTGGAAAAACCTATCTATGGGGTACGATGCTGGGAGTTGTTTCCGAACAATTTCCTAAAGGTGGTGCCTTAGCTTTAAATATTACGAGCGCAGTAGGGCAGCTCGGGGTAGGAATTATCGGCGCTGTTTTTCTGGGTTTTATACAGGACAGTAATATTGATAAAAAACTAGCTGAGTATGACCATATTCAGCAGACACATTACCATGAAAAACTGGTGACAGGCACGAGATCAAGCATATTCGGGGACTATAAAACGATTGATTATTCGCACTTGTCAACGTTAGACGAAGCCAGTCAGCAAGTTGTGGAGCAGATGGAAAATAAAGCCAAGAAAGCGGCGCTATCCACTGTTTCCTTACTGCCGAGCGGTTTATTTGTCTTTTTTATATTATTAATTATTTATTTTAACAAGAAAGGAGGATACAAACCAATAGATATCATTTAATTAAATATGCATCTTATCATTGAAAGACTATTTAAAGTGTTTTTGCATTCACCTATTTGCAAAAACACTTAAACTTTATAACCAAAATAAATTTAAAATTATGATTAAGTTTTTCTTTAAGATTAAATTCCTTTTGAAGGTCTTTAATCTAAAAACAGACTATGCGCCTTATTTTTTTATACTCTCGAGTATATGTTCCATAAACCTAGCATATGCACAAAATAAAGACGTAAAAGGCTCGGTCAAAAGTTCGGATGGCACTCCCTTGCAAGGCGCGACAGTTTTAGTCAAGGGAACTACCGCTGGAACATCGACCAACAATACGGGTGTGTTTTCATTAAACATGAATCCGACTAATGCAACATTAGTGATCAGTCATAAAGGATATGAAACGAAAGAGGTCCAGCTCAATGCTTCTTCCCAGAACTTGGATATTACTTTAGTATCCAGTGCACCTGAATACATTGACGAAGTTGTCGTAACGGGTTTTGGACTAACGCAAAAAAAGGAATCATTGACATCTGCGATTTCAACATTAGGATCCAATGATATCAAACGATCCACTGCTTCAACAACTTCAGGAGCTTTGGTCGGTAAGATCCCGGGATTAAACTCACGGCAATCCGATGGCCGTCCCGGCGCTGGTACAGCTTTACAGATCCGTAATATGGGCGATCCATTATATGTCATTGACGGTGTTCAAAAAGATGCTGGTCAGTTCAATAACCTTGACTTTAATGATATCGAAAGCGTTTCTGTACTAAAAGATGCATCGGCCTCTATTTATGGTGTACGAGCGGCCAATGGGGTTATTGTGGTCACAACAAAAAGAGGAAAAAGAAATTCCGCTAATACAGTCAATCTAATCGCTAATTACGGATTTCAGAATTTATCTACCTTTCCTAAAGCTGCAGATGCAGTCACTTACATCGAGAACTATATCCAATCGGAAACTGTGCAGGGAATCAAAGATTATAAATATTCGCGCACAGATCTCGAAAAATGGAAAGCGGGTACAGAAAAAGGCTATGTTCCATTTGACTGGTATGATTATATCTGGAAGACTTCACCACAACAGTATTATTCGGTCAATGCTTCTGGAGGCTCCGATAATATTAATTATTACTTCAGTGCAGGTCATATGAACCAAGAATCCATGATTGTTAATTATGGCGGTTTTAAACGGACCAATGTGCAGATGAATGTGGATGCGCAGATTTCCAAAAAACTTAAAGTGGGTGCTTCCCTTAATGCACGTTACGAAAACCGTACGAATCCTGGAGTTCCCGGTGGTGACGATTATTGGTTGCCAATTTTTGCTACTTATCGTAATTTGCCAACTGCCAGACCATTTGCCAATGACAATCCCAATTATCCGACCTTAACTTCTACCGATCCAGGTACGAATTTCGCCTGGTTAAATTATGATTTATCTGGAAAATATACGGATACCTGGCGTGTTGCCCAACTAAATTTCAATGCAGAATATGATATCATAGACGGATTGAAAGCAAAGGCTTTGGTGGGGTACTATTATGCAAATCAAAAGCTGGATAACCATGAATATACCTACAAATTGTATGGATACGATGAAGCCAATGATACTTATCCGGTGATTTTTGAAAATAACAATCCATGGCGCGAAAGAAGAATGGGTCATGTTGAAGAACTTACTTCTAATTTTCAGCTGGCTTATACCAAATTAATTGATAAACATAATATCAATGTAGTAGGAGGTTTTGAAACGATTGTTCGTCATACGCCAACGACATGGGTACATTCCATTCCGACAGCCAACTCGTTGAATTTGATCGATTATGAAACCATGGACACCTATAACGATGATGGAAATAGGACAGAAGGTCGATTAGGTTATTTGGCCCGTATTAATTACGATTATGACAGTAAGTATCTGATTGAAGTTTCGGGTCGATACGATGGTTCCTGGAAGTTTCCTCCAGGACAGCGTTGGGGATTTTTTCCTTCGGCCTCATTAGGTTGGAGAGCCTCTGCTGAGAGTTTTTGGAAAGATAATTCCATATTGAGTAAAATCAATGATTTTAAACTGCGTGCATCTTATGGTTTGCTGGGCGATGATGCCGTATCTGGTTATAGTGCATTTGATTACCTGTCCGGTTACAATTATAAATCCGGTGGATCTGTTATCGATGGTAAATATATCATCGGTTCACAGCCTAGGGGTTTACCGGTAAGGACACTTTCTTGGATCAGAGCGAAAATATTAGATATCGGGCTAGATTTTGCGATTGTCAATTCTAAACTGACAGGAAGTTTTGATTATTTCAGACGCATGAGAACTGGATTACCAGCTTCGAGATATGATATTTTACTACCATCGGAAGTAGGTTTTAGTTTACCCAACGAAAACTTAAATTCAGATATGCATAAAGGTGTTGAAGGGATGATCAAGTGGTCAGACCGTATCGGTGAATTGAGTTACAGTGTCGCTGCGAATGCAACTTACTCTAGATTTTACGATTGGAACCAGTATAAACCGAGATTTAGTAACTCCTGGAATGTGTACAGAAATTCAATCAATGAGCGTTTCGGTTACATCAACTGGGGACTGGAATCAGCAGGTCAGTTCCAAAGTTGGGAAGAGATCGCAAACTGGACAGTTGATAATGATAGACAGGGGAATAAAACTTTAAGACCAGGAGATATCAAATATGTAGATCAAAACGGTGACGGCGTTATCAATGGACTGGATGAGCGTCCTATTGGATACCGTGAAGACGCGACACCGATTTTGAATTTTGGTTTTAATTTTTCATTCGGCTATAAAAACTTTGACTTAGCCTTTGACTTAACTGGCGGTGGTCTGAATTCTTGGTACCAGGACAATGAGCAAAGAAATCCATTTCATGATGGGGGTAATAATGCACAATACTACATGGAAGACACCTGGAGACTTTCCGATATATATGATGCAAACAGTGAACTGATACCTGGGAAATACCCCATGTTACTGATCGGCAATACATCACACAGTAATTATTGGAACAGTGATTTTTGGAAGCATAATGTAAAATACATCAAACTTAGAAATCTTGAGTTTGGATATTCCCTTCCGGAGAGTTTCCTGAAAAAAGCGAGTATCAAAAGAGCAAGGGTCTATTTTTCGGGACAGAATCTATTGACGTTATCTAATGTAAAAGGTGTGGATCCGGAGATCAACGCAACAAGTGGTCTGGTCTATCCGACAACGCGGATCTATAATTTTGGTTTAAACCTGACTTTTTAATTAAGGCTGTTAATTTAAAATGATAAATATGAAAAAGTTATTCAGTAATAAAATTATATGGATCGCGCTGATCGGTTTACTATCTACCGGCTGCAATAATATACTTGACCAGGACCCGGATAAGATCATCAGTGATGAACAGGTTTTTAGTGATGAAATCATGATCAATTCTGTTCTGGCTAATTTTTATGGACGTGTTCACTGGGGGCAAAATACAGCAGATTCGTACAGCTATACGATTTTGGATGAAGCGGGTAAATCTGATGGCGGTCCTGATAATATCCAAAACTATGGCGATGATTTATGGCGGGTGTATGACTATACGCTCATCCGGAGTATCAATCAGTTTTTAGCTGGATTGCGGAGTACAAATGCGCTCAATATGACTAAGAAATTGAGTTATGAAGCGGAAGCACGCTTTTTAAGAGCCTGGGTTTATTTTAATATGGCCCGCGGGATGGGCGGTATGCCGATCGTGGGTGATGAGGTTTTTGAATATACCCCGGGAGATGATATTACGGCACTGCAATATGCGCGATCAACAGAGTCGGAGATCTATAGCTATATCATTAAGGAAATCGATGAGATCCATGCTAACTTGGGTGACAGTCCGACGATAAATGCGGGTCGAATAAATAAATGGGGAGCATTAATGTTAAAAGCAAGGGCGGCTGTGTATGCCGGATCATTGGCGAATTATAACAATAAGATGCCCAATCCGATTAAAACAACAAATGGTGAAGTTGGTATCGCGGCGTCTGAGGCTCAGAAGTTTTACGAATTAGCACTTGGTGCGGCAGAGCAGGTGATCAATGGCGGTAAATATCAGCTCAGCTTGAAGAAACCGGATGATCTAAGCCGGAATTTTTACGAAGCGATTAATCTCAAAGAGAACAATGTGGAAGTGATATGGGCCAGAGATTATAAATATCCGGGACAAACGGTAGAATTTACCAAGAATAATATTGCACCATCGCTGGCGGAAGATATTGACCGTGCATATGCAGGCCCGATTTTAAATTTAGTTGAAGATTTTGAATATATCAATGATCGAAATGGGGTCTTAAAAAATAAAGATGCGAACGGTAATTATATCTTCTATGATAATCCTTTAGCTATTTTCCAGGATAAAGATCCAAGACTAAGTGGTTCTATTATTTTGCCTGGATCGGTTTTTAAGGGTGAGGTGGTTACTTTGCAAGCTGGTCAGAAGATATTGCAGGGCGGGTCTTACGTAACTAAAATCGGCCAGCCTGGAACAAGTGATGCTAATGGTCTGATTACTGCGGCAAATGGGCCAATTACCTCAAACTTGCAATATGTCAATAAATCAGGCTTCTTTTTCCGGAAATTTTTAGATGAAAATCCCGGAGCTTCAACAAGAGGCCGTAATAGTGAAATGTGGTTCCCGCGGTTTAGATTTGCTGAGGCCGTCATGATCGCCAGTGAAGCGGCTTTTGAATTAAACAATATGGGTAAAGCACTAGGCTATCTTAATCAGATCAGATCTAGAGCAGGGTTAAAGGCATTAAATACGATGTCTCTAGCAGATATCGTGCAGGAAAGAAGAGTCGAATTTGCATTTGAAGATCATCGGTACTGGGATTTAAAACGATGGAGATTGGCCGATAAAATATGGAATGGATCTACGCAAAATCCAGATGCTATACAGTATGCTTTGTTTCCCTATAAAGTTGTAGCTCCGGGAAATGTTAATCATGGCAAATGGGTTTTTGATAAACAACCGTTTACAAATTCACCGAATCCGCGATTCTTCCAAATGAAGAATTATTATAATTTCATCAATCAGGACTGGATTAATAATAATCCTAAAATGGTTAGAAATCCGTATCAATAAAACTAAATCAAAGAATATGAAAAATATATTGATTATTATGACTGTACTGTCATTACTGTTTTCTGCTTGTGGTAAAGATAATTATGACCAACCTACTTCGACAATAAGTGGGCAGGTTAGCTATAAAGGAAAGCCGATTGGGGTCAGAGGGACAGGTGAGGTTGTTAAATTACAGCTTTACCAAGAAGGATTTGAACTCAATGCTCCAGTTCAGGTTTACGTAGGCCAAGACGGAAGTTTCAAGTCTAAAATTTTTGATGGCAAGTATAAACTAATCGCCACTAATAATAATGGCCCTTGGTTAAACAGTACCGATACCGTTCGATTTGAATTGAAAGGGAGCACGACTGTCAATTATGAAGTGACTCCTTATTACACGATTGAGAATGTAAAGTTATCCTTAGATGCCAACCAAAAGCTATCAAGCAGTTTTACAATCAACAAGGTTTTTGACAATGCAAGTGTCAATTATTATATGTTGCTGGTTAGCCGTACGGCCTTTGTCGATGATGCTACAAATATTTTCCGAAAGGATTATCAAGATGGTAAAATGGAGATCAGTTTATCAGAAGATCTCAGCCAGTTAAAAGAAGTGAGTGGAAGCGGACCTCTTTTTGCCAGAGTAGGTGTTCGGGCAAATGCTGGAGATCAAGCTGTCTATTCAGAAATAATAAAAATTAAATAGTTGATGCAGTGATATTGTGTTAAAGACCTCATGATTCATGAGGTCTTTTTTTTCCTAAATTCTTCAGCTTAGCTATCCTTATTCACTTTCCATCCATTTGATTTCTGCTGTATTTCCCACATTTTTCTGTAAATACCATCCTGTTGTACTAATGCTTCATGTGTTCCTTTTTCTGCAATACCGCCATTATTCAATACAATGATCTGGTCTGCATTTTTAATGGTAGCCAATTTATGTGCAATTACAATTACGGTTTTAGCTTTTACAAGTTCCTGTATGGCATGCTGGATATAAATTTCATTTTCAGGATCGAGACTTGCTGTGGCTTCATCCAGCAGTATAATCGGTGCATTTTTCAATAATGCACGGGCGATGCTGATGCGCTGCTTTTGACCTCCTGAAAGTTTACTGCCACCTTCACCCACCATGGTATCCATCCCTTTCGGAAATTCCCATACGAAATCCAGTATCTGTGCTTTATCGGCCGCATCAATGATTTCTTCTAGGGTTGCGTCTGGTTTACCAATTTTGATGTTGTTATAAACAGTGTCGTCAAAGAGATATACATCTTGAAATACTTCGCTGATAAGTGTATAATACTGATCTTGATGAATATCGCGAATGTCCATGCCGCCGATTTTAATGACGCCGGTATTTACATCCCAAAAACGGGCAATGAGCGAGGCAATTGTTGATTTTCCAGAACCAGAATGGCCTACCAAAGCGAGCATTGATTTTTCAGGAACAGTAAAACTCAGATTCTGAACGGTTAACTTATTTTGATAACCAAAACTAACATTGTCGAATACGACATCATATCGATTGGGGACAGCTTCTTCTCCCGTTTCCATGGTAGGTGTTTCCATAATAGCAACAATACGGTTGAGACTTTCATTCATGTATCGAAGCACCAGATAATCGACCATGACCACTTTAAGCGGGTTGTATAAATTATAGCCCATAATGAGGAACGTAATTAATACGGGAATGGTGATGGTATTGTTGGATAAATAGTATAATCCTAAAGCGACCATCAAAATAAAACCGATCTCGAAAACAATGCCTGCTGTGACAACAAACGGACCGGGAATAGCCTCCATACGGATACTTTTTTTTCTCAGATCTTCAAATGAATTTTCCAATCCCTTATGCTTCTCACCGGTTAATCCATAAGACTTTAAATGTCGTATGCCCTGTACGTATTCTAAAAATTTTGCTCCAACAGTATTCCGGGCCGCTATTTGTTTTTTCCCTAATTTGCTGACGAAATAATTGGCCAAATATAAAAAGGGATAAATGAGTGGCAATGCTGCTAAGAGGCAAAGACCTAATCTCCAATCATAGATAAATAGGAAAATAGAAAGCACCGTGGTTCCAAAAATAGCAGAAGCCAGGTTTCCAACGCTATGCCCAAAAATACCTTCAAAATTTGATACATCCTGTAGTACAATGGATGCAATTTCCCCTGGATCACGTTGTTTGAAGAAACCAAGGGAAAATTTCTGGATGCGATTTCCTAAGGCAATACGAAGTTTTGTGGACAGGTCATAGACCCATAAGTTGGATCTGACCATAGACTGCGATGCAATAAAAAATTGCACGACCAGCATGACAGCCATAAGACCTACTACCATCCATATTTTATGTACATCGGGTTGAGGAGAAAACAATTCCCATATGATGACCAGTAAAATTGCTGAAGGAGCGGCAATGAACAGGCTATGGAGTATTTCCCAAAGTATGATTTTACGCGTATCTTTTCTGTTAAAAGCGGTAACGTATTTTAGGTTCTTTATCATGTTTACTGATTTCTATTGTATGCTGTAATAAATTGAATGAATGATCGCCCTTATCATGTGAACGAGGAGGCGGAATTTTATGAGGCAAAATGACCCAAGTGCACTAGATCACAAATTCCTTTGCTCTGGTATGGGCATTCCACATGCGTCCATACAAGGCGCTGTTTTCCAGTAATTCATCATGTTTTCCATTATCGATTAATTCACCATGGTCAAAAACTAATATTTGGTCCGCATCTGTAATTGTACTCAATCGGTGCGCAATGATTAATACCGTCTTATCTTTGATCAACTGACTAAATGCTTGTTGTATTTTGATTTCGTTTTCGGGATCAGCGAATGCTGTTGCTTCATCTAAAATTAAGATAGGCGCATCTTTAAGAATAGCTCTGGCTAATTGAAAACGCTGTTGCTCACCGCCACTTAAGTGTACACCGGACTGTCCGAATAAGGTATCGTATCCGTTGGGTAAGCTCAAAATTAAATCGTGTATCTGCGCCGCTTTGGCCGCATCTTCAACCTCTTCACGGCTTTTTTTCATACCCATACAGATGTTTTCATACATAGTGTCCTGAAACATAAAGCTATCCTGAAATACGAATGAGACCAGACGCATGAGCTGTTCTGTAGGATAATCTCTGACATCAATACCGCCGATGCGTATTTCACCCTTGGTGACATCCCAAAAGCGAGCGAGCAATTGTCCGATGGTACTTTTTCCTGCCCCCGAAGGGCCGACCAAAGCTGTTATTGTTTTTTCAGGTACTGTAAAATTAATATTTTGAAGTCCCCAGTTTTTGTCTTGATAAGCAAAACTTACATGTTCAAATGTAATGGAGTAGTCGATAGGGTGCTGTACAGCTGTATTTTCAAGTAAATGTTCTGTATACAGCAGTTCATCGATTTGTTCAACACCACGATTGATGATGGATATTTGTATACCCATATTATTGAGGGCAAATAAAGGCTTAATGTATCCTGTCCCTAAGATCAGGAACAAGAGAAGTGTGGCAAGAGTTACACCATTCTGAAAATAGAGATAGAGTCCGAGAGCCAATACCGGTAACATCGCATTGCTCGTGAAACTCATAAATATAGCGAAACCGGGCGTACTGCTTTTAACCCATTCGCCCACAAATTTATTGAACCGTTTTACGGTGTTGCCGTACTTATCAAATGTTTCTGCAGACTGACCGAATATTTTCATGACAGGCATAGCTCTGACATATTCTACAATACCGGCATTCATTTCTTCTAAGGATTGATGATAATCCTGAATCAGTTTTTTATTCCTTCCACTGTACATTTTTGGCAACATAACGGCTAAAACTAAAAGTGGAACACAGCTGATTGCAGCCAGACGCCAGTCCTGAAAAAAAAGATAGACAATAGTAATGATGGGTAAGGCGATACCTTTTACAAAATCGGGTATTTGATGGGCGATAAAATTTTCAATGCGTTCAACATCATCAGAAAGTATTTTTTTTAATGTTCCTGAATTACGGTTATTGAGATAACCCATGGGTAATTTGCCGACCTGAGCGGTGATAAATTTACGCAGTTCAAATAATATATTGTACGCTGCGATATGGGATAATACGCCTGATAGAAAAAATACAAGCATACTGATTATGGCCGCTAAAATAGCATAGATGACATAGGTATTGACTAAGCTGAAATTGATGTTTTCCTTCGTGAGTTCACGGATAATATAAAAAACAAGAACATAGGGCACTAAGCTCAGTAGGGCATGCATGACGGATAGAAATCCTGAGACAAATAATAAACCCTTTTTTCGGCCGGCTATTTCAAGCAGACGGGCGATACCGCTTTTTTTATTTTTTTCTTCTTTCATTTGATTCGTGTTATGGTAACTATTATTAAGAATAGTTCTACATAATATTACTGTTTGGGCAAATATAGTGTGTTAAGCTAATCCGGGAAGTCTGTTAAAGGGAGTAAAAAGTCCTTGAAAGGGAGAAGTTTTTCTTCCGCAATAAATCGATCTGGCTTTATTTTTCTATATTTATGTAAGCCTTTCGTACGGAATATTTATTACCTTCAGCATGTTAACTATTATCTTCCATTAGCACCGATCATGAAAATAGCACTTGCATCACCACCTTTCCCGAGTTCAATAGATCATGGCCTTCAACTGCTCGAAAAATTCGCAGGCGATGCCGCACGTGGAGGTGCGGAAATCATCTGTTTCCCCGAATCATTTATACCGGGCTATCCAGGTATGGGTTATGCTATTGAAAGCCGTACTCCTGAAGCATTACAGATGGCTTTGGAAAAAGCAAAATTCATTGCAAAATCGCATAAGATTGCGCTTGTATTGCCAATGGACGGATATATTGCCGATTGTATTTATAATTTGGCTTATGTCATATCGGGTACGGGTGAGCTTTTAGGTTATCAGACCAAAAATCAGCTTGATCCAAGCGAAGATGAACTGTGGACAGCAGGAGTGTCGCGTAAGGTTTTTGAAATAAACGGATTAAAATTTGGAATAACGATCTGTCATGAAGGTTTTCGTTACCCCGAATCTGTGCGATGGAGTGCATGCAATGGGGCTCATATCGTGTTTCATCCGCATCTAACAGGCAGTAATGAAACAGGTCAACACTATCATACATTCGGAGCGAAGGAGAATCCCTATTATGAAAAGGCCATGATGATGCGTGCCCTGGAAAATACCATTTACTTTGCCAGTGTCAATTATGCCTCCACTTATCAAGAGTCTGCTTCAGCTGTAATTGCACCGGATGGTTCCTGTGTTAAGCATCAGCAGTATGGAGAAGCGGGGGTTTTAATTGTTGATATCGATCCAGCCAAAGGTTCAGGAATGTTAGCTAAAAGATTCAAAAGCAATTTATATTTATAAAAGGTTAAGTACTGTCTTTCAATTTTATCGGTATCTGAAATGCTGATTTAATTCAAAAAAATCAACTTTGTTATAGATAGTGTAATAAATACACAATTATATTAGCAAAATTTAAATTAATTGTATACCTTTATGATAGAGTAATAAGGGAATATATATTTTTTTTATCAAAGTAATCTGTTTTTCCAAACATTACCACTAACCTTTTTCATTAAAATAAAGTAAATTAAAAAAGAAAAATGAACTTAGACCTAAAGAGCATTTTTTATTCTGAAGCGGATATTCCGTCAGAATTTAATCTAGCTGAACAATTGGATCAACGTGTTTTCCTTTCAAATGGAGCATTACTTCCTTGGGCAGGAGAGGTGAACGAAGTGTTTTCGCCTATTTGTATACAGACAAAAGACGGACTTCAGCGAAAGCGCATCGGTAGCTACCCGGTATGTACAGTTAAGGAATCGATGGAAGCATTAGATGCTGCTGTAAATGCTTTTGACAACGGACGTGGCGAATGGCCGACGATGAGTGTTGCCAACAGAATTGCCTGTGTTGAGCGTTTTACACATAAAATGTTAGAGCAAAAGGATACTGTTGTTAAATTGATTATGTGGGAAATCGGTAAGTCGTATGCAGATTCTGTAAAGGAATTTGATCGTACCGTAGAATATATCTATGCCACTATCGACGCTTTAAAGGATATTGACCGCGATTCATCCCGCTTTCAAATCGAGCAAGGAATTATTGCCCAAGTGAGAAGATCGCCACTAGGTGTGGTACTTTGCATGGGACCTTTTAATTACCCGCTGAACGAAACTTTTACAACGTTGATCCCCGCTTTGATCATGGGTAATACGTTATTATTCAAACCACCTAAGCATGGTACTCTTTTACACTATCCGTTGTTAGAGGCTTTCCGTTCTAGTTTTCCTAAAGGAGTTGTCAATACCATTTATGGTAGAGGAAATAAAATCGTACCGCAACTGATGCAATCTGGCAAGATCAATGTGCTGACTTTGATCGGATCAAGCAGAGTTGCTGATGAGTTAAAAAAGCTTCATCCTAAAGTGAACCGTCTACGTGCAATTCTAGGATTAGATGCCAAAAATGCGGCTATAGTAACCCGTGATGCTGACTTAGACCTTGCAGTCAAAGAAACAGTATTGGGTGCGTTATCTTTTAACGGTCAACGATGTACTGCGATTAAAATCGTATATGTGCACCGTAGTCTAGCTCAGGAATTTTTGAAAAAACTGACTGAAGAAGTGTCACGACTGAAGTACGGTATGCCTTGGGAGAGTGGAGTAGCACTTACACCGCTTCCTGAAGTGAATAAACCAGCTTATTTAACAGAGTGTATTGAAGATGCAAAGCAGTTCGGAGCGAAAGTGATCAACCCGAATGGTGGTGAAGTATTGGAGTCATTTGTTTATCCGGCTATTGTTTATCCTGTCAATGAGCAGATGAAATTATACCGTGAAGAACAATTTGGTCCAGTTGTTCCTGTTGTACCTTTTGATGATCTGGAAGAACCAATTGAATATTTAATCGGATCCTCTCACGGACAGCAGGTGAGTATATTTAGTAATAATGCGGCTGTTATTTCTTCTTTGATCGATCCTTTGGTCAATCAGGTAAGTCGTGTAAATATCAATTGCCAATGTCAACGTGGACCGGATATTTTTCCATTTACAGGAAGAAAAGATAGTGCTGAAGGAACGCTGTCTGTTGTCGATGCGCTAAGATCTTTTTCTATCCGATCATTAGTTGCTACTAAAAATACAGAGCACAACAAAGATTTGTTAAATGATATTGTGAGTGAAAATAGATCTAATTTCTTAAGTACCAAGTATATTTTTTAACGATATGACAGCTATGCTCATCCCGATCGGGAGAAGCATAGCGGTGTATTATTGTCATAAATCGGGGCGTTTCCCTTGAAAATTTAAGTATAGACTTGTACGAAAATAGCTTGGAATCACAACGGTAACTATCAAAAAGGCGAAAGATTATCTTTCGCCTTTTACTGTTAACTATATTTCTTTTTTACTGCTGCTACACCATCCTCTACGATCTTTCTGAGAACAGCTTCATCAATATCAGAAAGCCGTTTGACGTATATACAGGATTTGCTCATTTTATATTTCCCGAGTTGCTCAAGATCATATTTTTGTTCATCATCACAGGTATAGAGATACAATGATATCGCAGGTTTTCTTGGAGAAAAACCGACCAAAGGCGCATCACCTTCATGGCCACTGGCATATTTGTAATGGTAGCTGCCAAAACCAATGATACTTGGTCCCCACAAAGTTGCGGGCTGTGCTGTAATCTCTTCCATAATTTCGATCAGCTTATAACTGTCGACCCTTTTCTGTTGATCAGGTATCTGTTCAATAAATTGCGTAACAGATTCATCTGTGGGCACTGTTTTGTTCTTCGCCATATTTTATAAGATAGGAGTGAGCTTATAACCTTTTGCAGTTAAGAGTTTCAATAAACCTTCATTGCCAACCAGATGTCCTGCACCGACCGCAAATAGATGTGAAGATTGCGTCATCTTAGCGGGCATTTTGTTGATCCAATTGTTGTTGCGCTTGGTCAAGAAATCAGCTTGTTCTTCTTTGGACATATAACTGCTGTCATAAATTACTGTTTCCAAATCTTTTAGATTTTCGGCCTTGTAAGCAGTGACCATCTTATTCGATACAGCTGGCATTTCATCAATTTTTTCAAGGTATTTTAGTAAATCTGATGCTTTAAACATGCTGTTTAACATGTCGATCTGAAATTTCAGTGTTTCTAAATCATCTATTTTTTTGTTCGCTGACGCCGCTAATGTCTGGATGTCCGCCTCCATGGTTTTAACATTTCTAGGGTCGGAGCAATTCATTGATTTTAAACTCAAGATAGAAACAAAGACAGCAGGGGACATCATCTCTAACATTTTAACGGATAGGCCCTGTGAAATCAGAATGCTGTCAATTTTTAATAATTCACCCTGACTTAATCCTTTCAGAAAACTCGTGTCAGGTTTCATCATTTCAGGAATAAGTGCTTTATTTTCTTCTGATGCAAGATTTACTTCGAAAGTTACAACATCGACCTGCGGTATTAGGTTTTTAATTTTATCTTTTAATATATAATCGTCCTCACACATAATGTGCATCGTACCCAATAAATAAGAGTCTTTCTTTAATCCATTTCCTGATATTTTCCACAGGACGGTATTATCTTGTGCGTGAACAGTAAAGGTGGCTACGATAAAGGCTATGATAGCCATAAGGCATATTTTTTTCATATAAATAAGTTTTTAATACACTATAAGTATGTGAAAAGCATAAAATGTTACAGCGTGATAGCAAAAAAGCTTTATAAATTAAATTATAAAGCTTTTTGAGGTATTTTTTTACGCTATCACTCTCGTTTCGACGGTTACTTGTGAAAGGAGTATTTTATGAATGGGGCAGGCGTTGGCGATCGCTTCAATGCGCCCCTTCTGCTTATCATCAAGATTGCCTTTGTAGCTAATTTTTCTGATAAATTTCGTTTCTTTTTTATCTTCTGACTGTTCAATATCAACTTCTACATCGATAGGACCAATATCCCATTCCTTTCGGTCAGTATACATTTTTAAGGTAATGGCTGTACAGGATGCCAAAGATGCCGCTAATAACTGCTGCGGATGAAATCCGAGGTCAAGACCACCTTTTTCTTCTGGTTCGTCTACAATAATGCTGTTTTTTCCTGCAGTTACTGTTGTTTTATATTTATCTATACCGATAGTAGCTTTAGCGCTATTCATGATGTTTATTTGTTTAAATAAAATTCTGGAAGTGGAATATTTCCTGTTTCATTCGGAACTTCTGGAAATCTATTGTTGATCCAGTCTTGCTTTGCTTGTTCTAATCTTTCTTTGGAGGAGCTCACAAAATTCCATAAAATATACCGTTCCTCGGGTAAAGGTTCTCCTCCGAAAATATAGATTTTTGAATTTTCACCGATTTCAAATTCACATAATTTAGCATCTTTAGCGACCAATAAATGTTTAGATTCAAATGTTGTTCCGCTATCTGTAATGGTACCATCTAAAATATAAAGACCCGATTCGCCGTATAAATCGTTGCCGATGCTGATCTTTGCCTTGTTTTTAGATTTAATTTCGATGAAGTATAGTTTGCTGTATACGGATACAGGAGATTTTTTTCCAAAGGCTTCACCCGCAATTAAGGTATAGCTGACCCCATTTTCATCTTCCCAATGCGGTAAATCTTCGGCATTAGTATGTTCAAAAGATGGTTCGCACTCTTCAAGTTCTTTTGGTAATGCTACCCAGATCTGAAGGCCATGTAATACTTTATCGGTATGTCTTAAGTATTCGGGAGTACGCTCAGAATGGGTTACGCCTTTACCCGCAGTCATCCAGTTTACCGCTCCGGGTTTTATCTCCATTTCGGTACCTAGACTATCGCGGTGCATAATTGCTCCTTCAAAAAGATAGGTTAGGGTTGATAAGCCAATATGAGGATGTGGACCGACATCGAGGTTTTCATATTCATTTAATGCCGCAGGGCCCATATGATCAATAAAAGTAAAAGGCCCAACCATTCGCTTTTGACGAAAAGGCAATAAACGACCAACCATAAAATTGCCGATATCTGCGGCCCGTTCTTCTATAATAATACCAATGTTAGACATAGCTATGTTATTTTAAAATCTTATTGTATGAAACAGTTGTCATGTATTTTAGTTTTGGTGTCAGCAAAACCATATTCAATAGGTTATCGCTAGGGATACTGATAAACACATGCCAGAGAACGCCTCGTTCTTCTGTTAAAGATAAGTACTTGTTTTATTTTTATTATTGATCTAGATTAAGAAAATGACGGCAACCAGTAATTTATTTAAAATTCAGGAAGTTTATCCATGATATGCCGCCTATAAAAGAACAATGCCAGATTTTTGTATGAAGCGTGGTGGTACAGTAATCATATGTTACTTTAGGAAAAAGATAACTTTTCGACTCCACTTACAATAGGTCTGAGGTGGAGTCGAAAAGCCAATTTTTATTATGCCAAATAAACTAGAGCATGATTGTTCGCTCGATATTTATCTCCTGTAAAAAGTACTCATCATGAGATACGACCAGTATGGTACCCTGGTAAGTTTTTAAAGCGGTAGTCAATATTTCAATATTCTGTATATCTAAGTTATTAGTCGGTTCATCCATAATGATGAGATCGGGTGCTAGATTCTGAATTGTTAAGCAACATAGGCATAGCCTCATTTTTTCTCCACCGCTCAGGGTATTGCATCGCTTATCCCAGCTGTCTTTACCAAATAAAAATCGATTTAATCTGATTTTGATCTCATGTTCCTGTAAGCTAGTATCATTAAATAACTGTACCTGATCATATATGGTCAGATCATTGTTGATTATGGAATAATCTTGATCAATATACACTGATTTATGTGCTGCACGATACACTTCACCTTGGTAATCATGGATCTTATTGAGCAAAATCTGAATAAGAGTTGTTTTCCCAGATCCATTTTCTCCTTTTAAAGCAATACGTTCTGTACTTGAGATTTCAAAATCTAAATTTGTATTCCAAAGCGGCTTTCCATTAAAATTGCCATTCAGCTTCTTTACGGTAAAGAGTTTTTTGCCTGCGTGTAAATTGGAGTCCGTTAGACCAAACTTTATTTTATCAATATCTGGAATTCCCTTTCTTAAGCTCTGCAACTCCTGGGATAGACCCGCACTTTTTTCATGATGCGTATCTTTTATTTTAGCGGTGCTTTTTTCAGCATTATTGCGCAAGGTATTCATCATGATTCGAGAAACGCCCTCTTTCTGCTGTTTATTCTTCCCTCTAGCATCTAATTTTTGTTGCCGCTCTATGGTCTCGCGCGCCTTGATCTTTGTTTTTCTGATTTCTTTTTCGACATGTTTGATGTCATGATGCAAGGCCTCTTGTTTCATCTTCTTTTCTTCCAGATAGAAATCATAATTACCGACATAGTAAATCAATCCAGAAGAGGTCAATTCGTACATGGAATCGAGTTGATTGAGCAAAGAACGGTCGTGACTTACGATAATCATCGTGCTGGATGAAGAACGGATGAATTGATACAGCAGCTTACGGCTCATGGCGTCTAACTGATTGCTTGGCTCATCGAGTAAAATCAGTTTGGGCTGGTGAATACTGATCCCTGCTAGAAAAACTTTCGTTTTCTGGCCACCGCTCAGGCTGTCTAGCTTTTGGTCCAAAGCGAGATCCGTTAATTTCCAGTAAGACAATGCTTCCTGACATCGATCTTCAATGTTCCAATCATCATCGAGTACAGTTAGATTTTCTTCTGTTACAATTCCTGAAAGTATGGCATGAAGTGCACTTAACTTATGATCGATTTTTAATGCCTGCGCTACCGTTAAATGATTGTACTGACCGAATAGCTGCGGCACGTAATATAAGGTGCCATCAATACTTTTTTGGCCATGAGCGACGGTTAATTCACCCGCAATGATCTTTAACAGTGTGGATTTTCCGACACCATTGTTTCCGATCAAAGCAACTTTTTTATTGTCCTGCAAACTTAGACTGATGTCCTGAAACAGCACATCTTTATTTTGATGTATATATGAAATGTTTTGTAAAATAAGCATAATTTCTTTTTTTAGCATGAACGATCGTGCGCATGGAGTATGCGTCACATTAATTTTTTGCAAAAAGAAATTATTTATTACATGGATATGTTGCTTTTTAGTTACTGATACAAATCTAGATAATTTTGTGCGGATATGAAAACAAATTTTTGTGGCTGTTTATTTTTTGCACGACAAAATTGACAGATTTGTAATCTGCAGTCGGATGATTTCACTTCGGGTCATCGGCTTTTCTATTTTGTACTAGTGCTTACTTTACAGCTAATTAAGTATTCTTATTGCTGTTTTACGGCAAGTCATATTCCTTATAAAAGGAAAAGTTAAGATATCATATTGAGTGGTACATTTCTAGGGTACAATCACGTAACGGCACTTTATTAGGGTGAAGCTCGGTGCAAATTTCATAAAGTTTTACAAGATTTACCCATAATGTTATAAAAATCTAAGTTGCCTATTGCGCTAGCTTTGCACCAAGTATTATGAAAAAACTATTCGTCATATTCCTCTCATTCGTTTACCTGATCTTGTCCTCGGGCTTTGCTCAGTATGCGCATTTTTGTATGGGAACCGCAACGAAAGAAGTAACCTTAACGAATATCAATCATAATACCAATACGCCTTGTGCCATCTGTGCTTCTAAGGAAAAAGGACTGGAGAAGAAAAAGAAGAACTGTTGCAAAGTAGAAACGCAGATCTTTAAGACTGATAAAGCTTCAAGTAAACAAGCTGGCTTTGATTTTTCGCTAAAAATTTGGGGAGATGTTATTCCCAACCGAACATTAGGTGCTGTTTTCGATAAACTATCGATCACTAATGTCTCTAATAATCCTAATTATCTGTCCGACAGGATTCTTCCCCGGACAAATCCCCTCTATATCTTCCATTGCATCTATAGAATATAGAAAGTCATGTATTGAATTTGACATTTACCATTCCCAATGAAGGGGAATCGGTACTCATTCTTTATATAACTTTTTAAACTTTCGTCTATGAATCTTAAATTCATGGCATCAGTAGGCTTTATGCTTGCTCTTAACTCATCGGGTTTTGGACAAGTACTAAACTTATCTGATGCATTGCAACGTGCAGTTGACCAGCATGATAAAATAAAATCAAAAAGAACTCTTGTTCAGTCTGCTGAACAGAATACTATTTTTCAAAACAAACAATTTCTTCCCGATGTGACCTTGGGTGCACAGCAAAGTTATGGAACGATCAATGCACAAAACGGGCCCATGTATGCTCATGGAGGTTTAGCTTCTGCGGCAACTTCAATGCCTTTGGCTGAACAAAATTGGAATGCTGCTTTTGGGTCTCTGTATTTTGCCAACGTCAATTGGAATGTATTCACCTTTGGAAAAAAAACAAATCAAGTCGCACTTGCCCGTACAAAGGAGCAGACTGCTACTGCTGATGTCGATCAGATCATATTTGAACATCAGGTCAAAGTTGCGGCGTCCTATCTTAATCTATTGGCGAGCCAACGTATTAAGTTTGTTCAGGGCAAAAATACAGAACGTGCCCAGGTGTTTTTTGATATGACCTACAGCCGGGCAACAAGTGGTTTAATTCCAGAAGTTGATGTTTCGCTTGCGAAAGCAGAGGTCTCTCATGCGAGATCGTTAGAAATCAAATCTTACGATAAAGAACTGGCCTATTCAAAACAGCTTGCCGTTTTGTTGAACGATGATTTTCAAACGTATGAACTGGACAGTGTATTCAATACCAGCGTACCTATTATGCTATGGGATCAAATTCAAAGTAAAATAGCGAGGCATCCTTTATTGGAATTGCAGCAACGCAAGATTGATGAAAGTGCGCAATCTGAAAAATTTATCCACAGCCATAAAATGCCCAGCATCAATATTTTTGGTGTGGTGCAGGGACGTGGTTCAGGTTTTGATTGGAACTATGTCCAGGATAACACCGCATATTCATCTTCCTATTTTAAAGGTGCAGGAATTCAGCGTAGCAATTACCTTTTGGGAGGTACATTGAGTTGGAATTTGACAAATATCTTTCGGTTTGACAGTAAAATAAAGGAGCAACAGTTTCAATCCCAATCCTTAAAGCAAGATTATACTTTATTGGAGAAAGAACTGAATGCGCAAACCAATTTAGCGAAAGTACAGTTTCAAAATGCAGTCGATAATCTTGAAGAAACAAAAGTACAGCTCACCGCTTCACAGTTAGCCCATCGTCAACATACAGCATTGTATGAGAATGGTCTTACAACATTGGTTGATTTCACACAGGCATTGTACAGCCTCAATAGGGCTGAGGTCGATTATGAAATTGCCCAAAACAATGTTTGGCAGGCGATGCTGCTATTAGCATCTGCACAAGGAGATATTTCGATTTTACTTAAAGCGACTCAACACTAATTTTTCTTCGAAAATGAATTTAATCAGATTTGCACTTCGCAAACCAATTTCCATCATGGTTATGGTATTGGGCCTTTTATTCTTCGGAATACGGGCAGCAAAAGATATACAGGTAGATATTTTACCTGAGATGAACTTACCGGTGGTTTATGTAGCTCACTCGTTTAACGGCTATACGCCACAACAGATGGAGGGTTACTTTACCAAGATGTATGTCAATATGATGCTTTTTACGAATGGAATAAAAAGTATTGAGACGAAAAATACACAGGGATTGACATTGATGAAAGTCAATTTTTATGAGGGTACTGAGATGGGAGAGGCTATTGCGCAGCTGACAGCCCTCTCCAATCGCTCGCAGGTATTCTTACCGCATGGTGCTCCGCCACCTTTTATCATTCGGTTTGATGCTTCATCACAACCGGTGGGTCAATTGGTGTTCCGCAGTGAAACCAAAACGAATAATCAGCTGCAGGATATTGCCAATTTTACAGCACGGCCTTTCTTGATTGCCATTCCGGGCTTAACAACAGCGCCACCATTTGGCGGTAGTCCAAGGACAATTGAAATTAATATTGATCCCAATAAACTCCGTGTACACCAGCTTTCGCCAGAGCAGATTGTGGAAATCATCAGTCGTCAGAACATCACATCACCTTCAGGAAACGTGTATATAGACGATATCAACTACTTGACACCGACCAACAATACCTTAAAGACGGTCGAAGAGTTTGGCGATATTCCATTATTCAAAGGACAGGTTGATAATGTATATTTAAGAGATGTTGCAACTGTTAAAGATGGTGCAGATATTACAGCTGGTTATGCCTTGATTGATGGCAAGCGTTCGGTATATATCAATGTAGCCAAATCAGGAAAAGCGTCAACTTATGATGTCGTACAGAACCTTAAAAAGGTCATTCCTAATATTCAAAAAAACCTCCCTGATGATGTGAAGATTTCTTATGAATTTGATCAGTCAGTCTATGTGATCAATGCGGTAAAAAGTCTGATTGTAGAAGGGGTCCTGGGAGCATTGCTAACGGGTTTAATGGTGATCCTATTTTTAAGAGATATGCGTGCCGCAATTATCGTGATTTTAACAATTCCGATTTCCATTATTTCAGGTGTGCTTTTTCTTAAATTATTTGGACAAACCATCAACATCATGAGTTTGTCGGGATTAGCGCTAGCCATTGGTATTCTGGTGGATGAAAGTACGGTCACGATCGAAAATATCCATCAGCACTTTGCAATGGGAAAAACAAAAGCAAGGGCCATCTGGGATGCCTGTATGGAGATCGCTTTCCCTAAATTATTGATCTTACTTTGTATTCTCGCCGTATTTGCACCTGCACTGGTGATGACGGGGATACCGGGATCACTGTTTATGCCACTGGCTCTTTCAATTGGATTTTCTATGATCACTTCTTACCTGATGTCTCAGACTTTTGTGCCGATCATGGCCAATTGGATGATGAAAAACAATCATGTAGCGGGTGAAGTGCATAAAGAAACAGCTTTCGATAGATTTAAAGTTCGCTACTCGAATCTGTTGGAACGATTAATGGCGAGTAAGAAGATCATTGTCTCCATCAGTTTGGTGCTGATCCTAGCCCTGGTTGCTGTTATGTATCAGTTTACAGGAAAAGATGTTCTTCCGAACGTCAATTCCAGCCAATTCCAGGTGCGGATCACTGCGCCTGAAGGAACGCGAATTGAAAAAACGGAAGAAAAGGTAAAGGCCGTATTGCATCAACTGGGTACTTTGATCGGGAAAGATAAAATTGCGATCTCCTCTGCATACGTCGGCTTACATCCATCCTCATTTGCGGTAAGTCCCATTTATCTTTATAATGCGGGTCCACATGAAGCATTACTTCAGGTAGCGCTAAAAGATTTTAAAGGGAATTCGGATGTCCTAAAAGATGAAATAAGAGCGCATCTCAAAAAAACGATGCCAGAACTTAAGCTTTCTTTCGAACCGATCGAATTAACCGAAAAAATATTAAGTCAAGGTGCGAATACCGCTATTGAGATCCGTATTTCGGGTATGATGAAGAAGATGAATGCGATGTCTGCCAATAAATTGATGGCAAAGCTTAAAGAATTGGATTACTTACGTGATGTCAAAATACCACAATCCATGAATTACCCAGCTCTGGAAATTAATATTGACAGAAATAGAGCCGCACAGTTAGGCTTAGATGTGCAGGATATTTCGAAGTCTTTGGTCGCCAGTACTGCTTCTTCACGTTATACAAGTAAAAATATGTGGGTAGGCGGTATGATGGGGATTGCTTATGACGTGCAGGTACAAATGCCTCAAAATATTTTAAACAGCCAAGATGAACTGGCGAACATTCCATTATCTAAAAATGCGGACAGACCTGTACTAGGCGATGTCGCAACCATAACACCTGTCAAAACATTAGGCGAAAGTTATAATTTGGGAACAATGGGTTACACAACTGTAACAGCCAATGTACATCAGACTGATCTTGGCCGAGCTAAAAAAGATGTACAGGCTGCAATTGATTCTTTAGGAGAACTGCCAAAAGGTGTGAATATACAAGTAGCGGGTATGGCTCCAGTTTTAGACGATACCATGAATAGCCTAGCGAGCGGATTATTGATTGCAATCGTGGTTATCTTTTTGATGCTGACAGCTAATTTTCAATCCTTCAAGGTTTCACTGACCATTTTAACCACAGTCCCTTTCGTGGTATTTGGTTCTTTGGTTTTACTGAAATTGACCGGATCGACTATCAATATGCAATCTTATATGGGGATTATTATGGCAGTAGGTGTTTCAATTGCCAACGCTGTACTATTGATCAGTAATGCGGAGACATTGCGGTTAGAAAATAAAAATGCCATGCTATCTGCTATTACAGCAACGGGACTGCGTATCCGTCCGATCATTATGACCACTTTGGCGATGACAGCAGGTATGTTGCCGATGGCAATTGGATTTGGCGAAGGTGGAGATCAAGTGTCACCCTTAGGTAGAGCGATTATCGGTGGACTGGTAGCTTCTACTTTTTCCGTACTCATCATTTTACCCTTGGTTTTTGCTTGGGTATTGGGTAAAACTAAAGTTCAATCACCTTCTCTAGATCCTGAAGATGAAAACAGTGTACATTTTAACAATTAGAAAACAGAAAAAAATGAAAAACTTAATTTATATAACACTTGTATCGGCATTTATTTTCACGGGCTGCGCTGAATCTAAAAAAGAAAATAAAGAAGAGCAGAAAAAGGAAATGGGGGGTATGATGATGATGAATCCTTTCGAAACCGTTCCTGTGAAGAAAATTAATCCTTTGGTTATCCTGAAACTAGCGGGTGAATTGCAACCTGATCAGAGCACAGAATTGTTTGCTAAAGTAAACAGTTACGTTAAAAATATCCGTGTGGACATCGGTGATCGCGTTTCTGAAGGACAGATCTTGATGACGTTAGAGGCTCCTGAGATCCAGTCGCAGGTAGCAACTGCTAAAGCGAAATTTAAGGCCCAGCAAGCTGTTTATGTATCAACGCTGGCCACTTATGACCGCATGGTTAGAGCCAATCAGACTGCGGGCGCTATCGCGCGCGACGCAATGGATCAGATCACTGCCCGGAAATTATCGGATCAGGCACAATTGGCCGCCGCAGAATCAGCGTATCATGAAATCAAAAATATTGACGATTATTTAGTGATCCGCGCACCTTTCAGTGGTATCATCACGGATAGAAGTGTTGATTTGGGTGCTTATGTGGGACCAATGGGTAAATCACCGTTGTTAGTGGTTCAGAATAATCAAAAATTGCGTCTGAATCTTTCCATACCAGAAGCAAATACTCCTTTTATAAAACTGGGGGATACCATTCAGTTTTATGTGAGATCGCAACCGCAACATAAATATTTTGCGAAGATAAGCCGTAAATCGGGTAGTCTTGATTTAAAATTGCGATCGGAGAAAGTTGAGGCAGATTTTATCAATACCAATAATGCTTTGAAACCTTTTATGATAGCCGAAACACAAATTCCTTTAAAAAATAGTGAAGCGACTTTCTTTGTCCCAAAATCTGCCGTTGTAGACAGTAATATGGGAATGTATGTCATTGCCGTTGAAGGTGGGAAAGCAAGAAAGATTGCGGTAAGCAAAGGACGTGTGATGCCTGAGATGGTCGAAGTATTGGGCGAATTGGCAGAAGATACGGTGATCCTTAAAATGGGCAGTGAAGAGATTCAAGATGGTTCAGCAATTCCAAATAAATAAAATATTTAAAATTATGATAAAACAATTCAACACAATAGCGATGGTGGCAATAGCTGCCATCGTACTGGTATCCTGCACGAATGAAGCACCGAAAGAAGCGGGGGCGATTAGTGGTACACCGGCTCAAAAGCCTATTCTGGTTCCAGCTCCTGCAGGAACTTCAACTCCTAAAAAGGGAGATCAGGTACCCAATAATCTGGTCTGTATGGTGAATGATGCCTATATGGGCAAACAGCAACTGGAAGTTCCGTTCGAGGGTAAGCTATATTACGGTTGTTGCGAGATGTGTAAAGAGCGTATTCCAAATGATGCCAAGGTCAGAATGGCGGTCGATCCTCACACTTTAAAGAAGGTAGATAAAGCAACGGCCTACATCGTGTTGATCGGAGATCAGGATGAAGTCGCATACTTCGAAAGCAAAGATAACTACGATGCATTTCTAAAAGCTTCGCAATAGGAAGTAGAAAGAAGGATAAAAGGTGCTTTTCATTGACTTGAAGAGCACCTTTTTTAGATCTGTATTTTGGACGATTCTATGTAAATAGCTGTGTTACTTAAGGGCAAAGTGAGATTTTACCATTCAAAATTTGTATTTTCATATTGGTATTTCAGAAAACGGGTATTCATATAAAATAAAAGCGGTAATGAAGAAAGTAATTGCAGCGATCAATATGACACTTGATGGTGTTTTTGATCATACGGCCATACAACCGGACGAAGAAGTTCATCAGCATTATACGGATTTATTAAAGGATTCAGAGGTCATTCTATATGGTAGAATTACATTTGAGCTTATGAAATATTGGCAGACGTTTTTAAAAGATCCTTCAGAAGAAAAATCGATGAATGACTTTGCCATAGCAATAGATCAGATTCCAAAAATAGTCTTTTCGAATAAACTGAAAGATACGGATTGGGATACCGCAAGATTAGCAACTCAGGATATTGAAAAGGAAGTTTTAGCACTGAAAGAAAGTTCTGAGAAAGATATTTTACTGGGCAGCAGGAGTATGATTAATCAACTCATGAAATGGGATCTGATTGATGAATACCAGTTTTGTGTGCATCCGCTTATCGCAGGTAAGGGCTTGTCACTGTTTGAGGAAATGCATGATCGAACTTTATTAAAGCTCATCAAAACGAAGATTTTTAGTAGCGGTGCGATCATCCTTTACTATGAACCGCTAAGGTGGTAATTGAATTTCTAATTACTTTTTAGAGCAAAAACGGGGTTTGGTAAACAAGATTAACAATACGTATGTTATTATTCCGTACTGATACCACATCTTTTATTTTCATATCTGCAAGTAAATTATAGATGTACTCTTTCTAATGCGATTGACTTTTTATATTTAAATATTTTAGCACTGTAAAGATTAATACAAATTTTTAGATTCCTTACGCATTATTATTTAATTTATCTGCTTTTACTTCAAAAATTGATATCTAAGTAGGTACATCAACTCAATTTTTTCACCAACGCTATCAATCTTTATTAACAGAAGTATTCTTTTTGTTATACCATTTAAGTCATTATAATTGGTCAGAAATTATCATAAGTTATGTGAATACTATCACTAACCGGAGCAGCTACACAAGCCAAAATTAGACCTTGCTGTAGATGAGTTTCAGATAAAACAAAATTTCTTTTTAAACGTACTTCACCAGCTTGCAGTTTGCAAACGCAAGTACCACATTTACCGCTACAACAAGAATGGGGCGCATCAATTCCGGCATTCAACATGGCATCTAGTAATGACATCTCCTTGCGCCATTGTATACGCTGTGTTTTTCCACTAAATGTTACAGTGGCTTCCACTTGATCTGAAAATTCGGTTTCTCTTATTGACATTTTATTGGTTTCATTCAAACTCATTATTACAAATCACACCCAACTATTACGATCCAAAAGTATTTCATCTAAGGCTTACTGCCATGGTACAGTTCGAAGATAAAACTGCTGGTCCAGATACATGAAATTTGGTATATGATTCTTCTTTTAAAAGCTGATTCTTTATTTAGATTATTGAACTAGCTTATGATGTGATTTTTTATGTTTTATAATGAATTAATTTTCAGTGTGTTATTTTGATTATTTTTAATATGTAGATTTAATTGGAATAGTCGTTCCAATTATATACTTTTGTCATCACTATGGCACGCAACAAAGAATTTGATCCAACAGAAAAGTTAGAAAAAGCTCGCGCTTTGTTTTGGGAAAAGGGGTATCATGCCACTTCAATGCAAGAGTTAGTAAGCCAAATGAAGGTGAACAGGGGTAGTATGTATACGACTTATGGAGATAAGCATCAGCTCTTTGTGGAAAGTCTTCAAAACTATGCTTTGGAAACGTATAATGCATATAAAAAGGCTGCGGTTGGAGAAAATTCACCACTAAGGTGCATTGAACTCATTGTGAAGAAAGCAATAGCACGATCCTTTGAAGAAAATAAAGTTTGCATGATTGTCAAGTCTTCTTTCGAGATGGCACCCCACGATGAAGAGGTTAAAGTCTTATTAAAAAAGCTAAGTAATGCGCTGATAACCATTTTCCAAGAATTCATTGAAAAAGCGCAGCAAGCTGGTGAAATTTCTGCGGGTAAAGATGCAAGACAATTGGCACAGTTTATTGTTGGAAATTTTGCAGGTTTATGGCAGATGCAATCTTTATATAATGATAAAAAAATGGTGGAGCAAATGGCAGAAAATATGCTTGCAATTTTGAGATAATATTTTTTAAGGTCGGGAAATCGATTTTTTTTGTTTATTAATAGAACGATCGTTCCATTAATAAACGATATGAATTTTATATATAATAATTAGAGCTTTAGTTTTTTTTTGCACAATAATAGAATGATTGTTCTATAATAATAAATCAAAATGATATGGAATTAGGAATTAGTATGTTTGGTGATTTGCACATCGATCAGGTGACCGGAAAAATGCAATCTGCTAAACAGCGGTTAAAAGAGCTTATAGAAGAGATAAAACTTGCAGATGAGTTGGGAATTGATGTGATAGGAATAGGAGAGCACCATCGAGCAGAATATGCAGTACCAAGTCCGGAAATTGTCCTTGCCGCGGCAGCAGTGGTAACAAAGAGAATTAAGTTAACCAGTTCAGTTACAGTCTTAAGTTCATCAGATCCCGTGAAGCTCTACCAGAATTTTGCGATGGTAGATCTGCTATCTGACGGCAGAGCAGAACTAATGGCAGGAAGAGGAAGCTTTACGGAGTCTTTTCCTCTTTTCGGCTATGACTTACAAGATTATAGTGCTTTGTTTGAAGAGAAGTTGGATCTTTTATTAGAAATCAATAAAAATGAAACCATTAATTGGAAAGGCCGTTTCCGTGCTCCTTTAGAAAATCAGCAAGTATTGCCTAGGACGGAAAACAGTAAGCTTACTGTATGGGTCGCGGCAGGAGGAACACCCGATTCTGTTATTCGTGCAGGCAGACTAGGATTGCCCTTAGTATTTGCCATTGTTGCCGGTACACCTTTGTTAACATTCAAATCGCTCTATGAGCTGTATAAAAATACTTATCAGCAATTTGGACATGATATGGCAAAATTTCAAGTGGGAATGTTTTCACATGCTCTATTTGGAGATAATAGTAAGGAAATCGCTTCCTATTATTATCCTCTTTACGGAGCGCAAATGGACCGCATTGGAAGAACCAGAGGTTGGTTTCCATTTCAACGAGAACAATATGACTTTGGAAGATCTTGAGAGGGTGCATTGTTTGTTGGCGATGCACAGGAGACAGTCGATAAAATAATATATGCGCATGAGTTATTTGGCATTACACGGTTTTCAGCACACTTGGATGTAGGAGCGCCTTCCCATGCACACCTGATGAAATCAATAGAAATATTTGGGACTAAAATAGCACCAAAGGTAAGGGAAGCATTAAAGAAATAATTACTATAATGAGCGAGATAAAAAGAATAAAACTTTGGGATGGTAATCCCCCAACTGCTAGTGGATTGTCCGAAGCGGAGATTGTAAATTCAGAAGAAATTTTGGAAATTGTCAATGTTACCGAAGCGGAACTTATCATTTATAGTCCAGAAGAAGCAAACAATACAGGTGTCGCTGTGATTATTTGTCCCGGAGGTGCTTATGCTGGCTTAGCTATCACCAGTCAGGGCTATGATTTTGCAGACTGGCTAGTGAACTTGGGTATTACTGCAGTAGTTCTGAAATACAGAATGCCTAATGGTCATCAGGAAGTTCCGCTGGATGATCTTCAGGAATCAATTAGGTATTTACGTAAGAATTTTAAAAATTTAGGTATAAATAAAAATAAGATCGGCGTAGCTGGTTTTTCAGCAGGAGGACATCTTGCAGCATTAGCATCTACATTGTTCTCAGTCGAAGGTATCAGCACCCGTCCCGATTTTTCAATGTTATTCTATCCTGTTATTTCCATGGGACTGCATACACAAGTAGATACTTATCAAAATTTACTAGGTAAACAGCCATTACCAGACACAATAGAAAAGTATTCCTGTCAAAAGCAGGTTCGTGCAGATACTCCGCCTACGTTAATTTTGGTTAGTGATGATGATACGGTGGTTTCGACACTCAACAGTACCACATATTACGAAGCATTGAAAAAACATAATATTCCTGCAACGCTTTACCTATTTCCTCAGGGAAATCATGCGTGGGGAATAAAAGGAAATAACATGTTTGGTGGAAAGTTTGACTATTTAGAAGAGGCAAAAGCATTAATCATGAAGTGGCTCCTTTCTTATTATTAAAGACTCCTTCAAACAAACCTGCAATCCATGGATTTGGACTTGCCCCCGGAAAGTTGAACACTTTTTCGGGGCATTTTTTATGGTAGAAAACAGAATACGATTATGAATTTAAACTAGCTGTGATATATTAATAATCATTTTTAACTATTTATATCAACTTTTTGCATATATAGGTCCTATATTAAGATGTTTAAAGCTATAATATCTAGCTATTCATGATGTTTTTTGTATTTACTTTGTATTTTACAAATTCAAATAAATGTGTACATGTTAAATCCAATTTATGATACAAGTAAAACTGGCTCCATGAAAAATGTAATTTTAATCCTAATTGCGATCATTGTGCTGATAGCACGGTCAAGCGCACAAATCAATCTTTCCAAACCATTTGAGGATTGTAATATAAAGGGGAGTATTACGATATATGATCTTAAGGAGAAAAAATGGATTTCTAGCGACATAATTGATAGTAACAGTCCAACTTTACCCGCTTCGACTTTTAAAATTATCAATACATTAATTGCTCTCGAAACGAATGTCGTTTCAGGTGAAGAACAGATCATCAAGTGGCCTGGATCAACTGATACTATAAAATATGGTTATCGACCTGATATTTATCACGACATGAGCATGAGAGAAGCATTTAAGCAATCTGCGGGCTGGGCATATGTTGAGATGGCCAAAGTAATTGGTAAAGAGCAGTATCGGAAATATTTGAAAGCCAGCCATTATGGTAATGTAGACCTTTCTGTTGCGGACGATGATTTTTGGAATTTTGGAAATTTTGCAATATCTCCCGTCAATCAAATAGAAATATTACGGGGTGTATATGAAGAAACATTACCATTTAAAAAAAATTCTTTTAAGATTCTGAAAGAAATGATGATTGAAACCAAAACCAAGGCATATACGATTAGAGCAAAAACGGGCTGGACACGAGACGATGGAAAAGATACCGGATGGTGGATCGGATATGTAGAACGTAAGGACAATGTCTATTTTTTTGCGACACGTCTCCTAAAAGATCGAACGGATATCAATACTAATTTCGGTAAATGTAGAAAAGAGATAACAGTTAAGATCTTAAAGGAACTACATATTTTGTAATATTTTTACTTTATCAATGATTGAGATATAAGACAGTAAAATTTGTTTTTTGTTACTTTTGTATCCACTATCGTACTCGTCTTTTTTAGAGTAGGAACTCATAAAATAATTAGGAAAGACTTGAAAGGATTTTATGATGAAAATCATGTAAATAGATCGTTTATTCTGGATGATGCAGAAGCATGATCAATATACTTTACACAATTTAGACCAAACCGCTAGCCACTTTACACCAGGATTTACATTTAAAATATACAATTCATTGATTGCATTGGAAACTGATATGCTTAAAGCATTAAAAGTGTGTTAGTCCCGTTTTAAGTTCCTTTTCATCATGATATTGATATGTTCATCATTTCCTAGCTTGAAGATATGGCTGTCGAACTCTTGTATAAATTCCGAGATTTTTAATGAGTGAGCGGTAGGCCAATCATTTAATGCATTGATCAATAAGGATGCTGTTTTATTAAAGCTATCTTCATTTTGATATAATTCGGTTAAAAAGACCAATTGATCAAAAGTTTCAAACTTGGTTCTATTTTCCATAAATGCTGTTGTAAATTTATTTATCTTTTTTATTTTAATAGAATAACTCGAAATAAGAAGAATGTTACCCCAATGAATAGAAAACATCCTTAACTCTGATAATTTACTGAGGTAAAGCCATACTGCTCATCATAATAAATAGGGGTCTCATCATTAATGCTAATATTCGATTCGTAAAGGGTGTTTGCATTATTACATGATGTTTTTATTTATAAGCGTAATAACAACTTTGACTGTAAAGGCGTTTTAAATTTTTTGCAGATACCCAATGATACTTATTTAGAATAAACTTTTCAAAAGCTTCAAAAGCAATAAATGTAATCTCTGTCCCTGTATGAACTGGGTTTTCTTGTACATAGCGATTTCCCATTTTATTCACAGTCTTACAAATTAAATGACACTCTTCCAGTTTTTGTGCACTTAAATTCGGAAATACACTTGACAATCTTTCATTGATCGGTTGCAACCAGTTTTCACCAAAGTCCATTGAAAGTTCTAGACCGTAGTTTAATATATCAATTGTTAGTGGCATCTGCTTCATTGATAATGATTGTTTTGTTTTCCTTATAAAGCTACCAATAAGCGCTCATGAAAGCAATATGTAGTTAAGCACAATCATAAATTAATGCATATTCTCTTCTTTATCGTGTTTGCAGATACTATCTTAATCTGTATTTTCGTTTGAGAAGAGAAATGACTTCCATGCTTAGATCATTATCAAACTATGTTTACTATTATAATTGACAATATAAAATGACAGAAGAACAAAAACATCAGATAAAATTAGAAAACGATAAAATAATTAAAGATAAAGGTTATCGTGTTAATGATTGGCTTCCCATTTTAGAGACATCTTCTTTTCGGACATTGGATGAAATAAAAGGCAGAATGTCGGTTATGAATGCGCTCATAAATATTGCTTTTGAGGCTCCTGTTTATGTTATTAAGGAATGGCTTGAAAACCAAAATCTTCTCGTATTTCTTTCAGATGCTGAAAAAGAAATCTTAGAAAAAGACAATGATGAGCTAACGGATATCGAAATTAATAGCCTGAATTGGTATTTAGAGAGTTTATGGGCTTTAATGTGGGCAACTGGTATGATTGAGCGTCTAGAAGCAGAGGACTTTGTCGGTGATCATATGGTCTCCCTGTTACCTAATTTACAACATGGTGAAACGAATATTAAGCTTGAGCGTCTGTCAAAAGTACGGACAGAGATCGAGCTATATACGATGCTGGATTACTATTATAGATTGCATTGGTACTGTGTAGATGAAAGACTAAATGGCCGTCAAGCTAAGTTAAATGAAGGACTGATCTATGAGCGACGGAAATCTTTGGAATGGGCATTCAACCGCGAAAATGACTGGGATAATGTTGAAATGGGAACGTAAAAACCAATATTTAGTTCCGGCTTTTTCCTAATCACTTTAAAAATAAGATTGAAATAAATGACACAGAGAGCAGCTATACCATGTCCTGAATGTGACAGAGAAAAATATTTTGAGGGACTGTGCTATTCTTGCAAAAACAGAAAGTTGCGAGAACATTATGAATCGATGAGCAGAGGCCAGATTCTTGAAACGGTTGAAAATATTATTGCAAAAATTGAAACCATTGACAAATGGGAAGAAGTCTATAAAGATTTCTCTGGATTACTGGCTTATCAGGATATTGATACAAGTAAAATTGCTGACGCAGCATTTCAAAAAAAGATCTTCTATCCGCCAACCTTATATAGAAATGCATCAGATGAAATCCAAGATCAATTAATCGCATTAATCTGTACACCTGATTGTGCATATGCAGGCCATATATTAAGTTGTCTTGCCGTGGTAGGTGGTGAAAAAGTAAGAAAGACTTTCTATGAACTGGAGAAAAATCCACTGCCTTGGCGTAAGAATCTGTATGTAGATCCTTCATTTTATGCCGCATTGGGCGGATGGACTTTTGATCAAGCAGGAAACAAGGTTCAACTTAATTATGAAACGTGTTATTCCCTTTTAGAAGATGAACAACATGAAGATGATACAGTCAAAGTAGCTGTGCCCAAAAATGAGAATTGTCAGATCTGTAATTGTCAAACGGTCGATATATTAACCCTAAATGGAAACGACGAACGGCTATCATTTCTTGGATTACCAGGGCTTCTAAAAATTCCAATATGTCCGAATTGTGCAAGTATGTGTGAAAAGACAATAGTTCGTTACCAAATTGATGGAGCGAGCACTTTTGAGATTGTAGAACCGTATACAGAAGAAAACTATTTGTCGTCAGCAGATTTTAAAGAATTGACAACAAACAAACTGGCGCTATCAATTTCAAAAAAACCTGTATATTTCGCATGCGGAAATGATGATGTATCAATAATAGGAGGGAACGCAGAATGGGTGCAAGATTGGCAATATGAAAACTGTCCTGACTGTCAAAAGAAAATGAAATTACTAGCGGCTCTTTCTTGGGATCAAATCATGAACGGTTCAGAAGGAACACTTTACGTTGAAATTTGTACTGATTGTTCTCTTGTCGTAGCTTTTCACCAACAAACGTAAGTGAAAGATTAGTTTTTGTTCCAACCGCGAAATATAATCCCATAAGTGGGCTTCCTGTTGAATTGTGCTGCTGATCTTCATTTCAGCAGGAAGCCAGCTTTTTATTATTGCTTTTTACCAACATAAATGGTAGCTGCACCAAAAAGTTGTGGATAGGCTTTTACTTTAACAAAGCCGGATTCTTCCAGTATGTTCAAGAATTTATCTCCAGAAGGGAAGTTTATAGCCGATTTGGATAGGTAAGCATATGCATTTTTATCTTTGGAAAAGATTCGGGCTATCCTTGGCATGAGGTGTTCTGTATACAGGAGGTATCCAAATTTTATTAATTTATTTGAGGGAACCGAAGTTTCTAAAATAACAATCGTTCCGTCAGACTGCATTACTCTATACATTTCTCCAAGTCCTTTTTCAAGGTTTTCAAAATTCCTTACACCGTAGCTGATATTGACTATATCAAAAGAACAATCAGCAAAAGATAGAGATTCAGCATGCTGCACTTCAGTGTGAATGCGTCCGTCTAATTTATTGGCACTAATTTTTTCATTTGCGATCTTAAGCATTCCTTTAGAGATATCAACGCCGATTATATTTTCAGCTTGCGTCTTTCCTAAAAGAATTGCCATATCGCCAGTCCCGGTTGCGACGTCAAGTATGTGACGGGGATGACATTCTGAAACTATTTTTAAAACTTTACGTCGCCAACTTTTATCCATCCTAAAGGTGATAATATTGTTTAGGAGATCATACTTTTCGGAGATGGTATCAAACATGTGTTCAACCTGTTTACTTTTTCCTTCTGTCGAGTCTAAATAAGGTATAATTTTCGAGTTCATATTTTTTAAATGATGCCGATCCAATTTAAGTTGAATTATTATTAGTTACTGTGGGTGTGTGAAATAGGGATACATTAAAGCCTTGATGGAACTGACATAGGATTCATACGCCTGGAGACCTTCAAGTTTTTCATTAATCAAGTTATGTGAGGGCCAAAAGTCAACTACAATAAAAATATTGTTGATCAGATAATCCCACACTTCTTCAGGGATATCATTTCTTAAGACTTTCTTTTGAACCATCAGGTTAAAGAAACGTTTGGTTTCCTTTTTTTGTTTAATCACTATTGCGGCATATGATTCGCGGATTGAAGGGATCCATAAGGAGATTTCAACAAAGTTTATAAATATAAACTGATAACGAGTGAGGAGATTATAAAAATCTTTGAAAATAGTAAATACTAATTCCATGTCAACACCTTCTACATAGTTTTCAAGAGAAGCCATTAGCACATCTGATTCTTTAATCAGACGGTCAAATAAGGCTTGTATGATATCTTCCGTATGTTTGAAGTGGTAATGTAAATTCCCTGCACTGATACCCATTTCTGTGGCGATGTGGCGGGTACTGGTATTACGAAGACCTCTGGTATTAAAGACCTGCAATGAAATTTCAAGAATGCGTTCCTTTGTATTCATATTCAAAATTAGAACTTTTGTTCTAATTTTGAATATATTTTTTACTTTTGTGTATGAAAACGCAAAAAGAAAACTGGTTCATAAGAAATCTTAAAGATATTCGAGAAACTATTTTTGGTTTTAATACCACAGATAGTACTTTGAAAAGAGCGAGTAAAGTTATGGGATGGTATATGTTTTTAACCTTGATGACATGTGGAATAGTCGCTACCTTGATCGCAATTTCTTTTGCACATTAAAGCAATACTTATCTGACCCATTCTTGCTGTTTTATGGTCTATCGTGGATTCTTATTCGATATTGCAGGCAGACAGGACAGCCAATCCCTGTTTTAAATAACTGGTTGACAGATTTTGTCTTTGTTCCATTAATCGCATATATCGCATTTTGCATTGGCAATCTCCTTTTAACTTTATACAGCGCACCCCATTATTATCCATTATATCAGATACTTGTATTAGCGTTTTTCGTTTCCATTGTTTTTGAATATATCATGCCTCAATACACCAATTACAATGTCAGTGATCCAATAGATACGCTGTGTTACTTCGCAGGTGGATGCTTTTATTATTTCTGTCACCAAAATTACTTGAAAAGTAAATTTAGGAAATACCAATCGTTATAATTTATTTGACATCGCGAACACTTGCTTATAGATGAAAGTTTAGGCCTGAATATATACTGGCTATAGAAGCAGATTTAAAAAGTTAATCCCCTTTATACCACCTATAAGTCAATCCTCCAATAAACAACCGCCCAGCCTGTCCTGGCATCAACATATTTTTGAAATTTAAAAGATTATCCACAGTAAATCTTAAAGTAACATGCTGACCATATAGTTTCTTTTCTATATAGGTATTGATCAAATAGTGACCAGGAACAAATGTATCAAATCGATCAATAAATTGATTGCCATTATAATCTTCAAAAGCATATTTACCGCGGTAATTAACTCGCAATGACATACTGGTATTCCATGGTCTATAGGTGTAAAACGCGCGGATATTAAACATGTGGCGCGATCTATTTTCTATGCCCCAATAATCAGATGTACGAGGAGCGAAGTGATTACCTGTCTTTGGATCTCGTAGATTTTGATTATAGGGCCAATTCCCTGCACGGATGCTATCGATTACACTCATATCTTTTGAGATTAGGTACTGATAACCAAATTGTAGATTTAGATCGGTGATCGGATTCCAAGTGCTGGAAATTTCTAATCCCTTATTGATGGCTTTAGGTAAATTCTGATAGGAGAATATCTGACTCACACCAGTCCCTGTTGCGACTTGAATAGCATTTATTTGATCTCTTATTTGGTGGTAGAATACACTAGATTCAATAGAAAATGTGGCAGTTGGTTTCCAAGTAAGTCCCATGTTATAAGAAGTACTTTTTTCAGCAGAGAGATTGCGATCTAATTGATTCACGACATAATTTCGAATTTCGCTGATCTGTCCCTTATCTTGCATTTCATTTAACGTTTTTCCCAAAACCTCATTTCCAATAACAAGATAATTAGCCGCTGGATTGAAGAAAACTAAGTAACGCATGCGAAAATCTGGTGTTTTGAATCCGGTACCAATACCTGCTTTGAATGTTAGTGATTTGGCAAGTTCATACTGCAGACCTAAGCTGGGGTTGATCTTGTTACCATAATTACTGGTAAGATCATATCGAATACCTCCTGATAAATTAACTTTAGATGATAAACGTTTATCACCTTGTATATAGCCAAAATAGGTAATCATATCTTTGGCATTTTCTATGGCTTCATCATCCATTACTTCTAATCCAGCTCCAATACCGGCAGTAATCTGTAATCCCTTTTTAAAGTGACGTGCGAATTGTTGTTCAAAACGGTGTATCTGCTGTTTGAATTGTAGACGATTGTTCGCGGCGATCTGATCTCCTAATTGAATGAACTCATCAGCTATATAATTACTTAAATAGTAACGACTTATACCCCTCCATCCGGAACGAAAGTTATGGTCGTAGGTCAAAGAAACATTGAGATCTTTTTCATCTTGACTATCTCCTGATATCCAGCCATCACCCCAATTTTTAGGCATGTATGATTGTCTTAAGCCATAACGGATACTACTGCCTAATGTGCCATTTTTACTGGTACGGTATCGGATGCGCGTCTGCATACTATAATTTTCATATGGAGGACTGCTCAATCCATCTTTTAAATAAGGGTTTGTGTTAAAACCATCTGTCCGATAGTAGTTCGTGCTGAAGTTTATCGTACCGCGTTGATGTGCAAATGGGAGTTCAGCATCTACAGTGGCATCAACAATATGGAGGGTACCATAATTGAATGAAGCTGCAATTTGTGGATCTATAGCGCCATGTCGGGTAATGATATTAATCGCTCCTCCTAATGCCTCGCTACCAAATAAACAGGAGGAAGCACCCTTTACGATTTCAATGCGTTCGATATTGCTAACGCTAATACGGGAAAGATCAAAATTACCATTATTACGGCCTACCATGGGCTGTCCATCAATTAAGACCATGATATATTCACTTCCGAATCCCTGTATCTGTACACCAACAGAGCGGCTGCCTCCGGTGACATTGTTTACTATAGCCATCCCCGTTTGCTCTTTAAGTATTTCATCAAGTCTACGACTTCCCATTAGCTCTATCGTACGTCTAGTGATAACCTGCATGGGCATACCAGCTCTTTCCATTTTGATCAGATTATCTGGAGATGGATTTTTGACAGCTACTTCGCCCTGAATCTGCACCTCATCGATTGTCCTACTGCTTTGGAACAGGTGTATCTGTTGTTCAGTAGTGTCACCAAGTCGTATCGTTGTGGAATCCATATAAGTTTCAAAACCCACGTGAGCCATTCGTACCTGATAGACACCAGGATAGAGTTTCGGAATTATAAAATTACCCTGACTGTCTGACTGCGTAATCTTTCTATCAGGCTCTAAGGTTATAGTGACACCAGATACCGGTCTTTTCATTTTGTCAGATACTTTTCCTCGAAAGGTTCCTGTATGTTGGGCCTGCACTTCCATAATCGCTACATTTGCAACGAAAAAGAAGATATATTTCAGGTTACGGTATCTGTGGAATAGCATGTAATCATTTTTTTTGAACGCGCAAATATCTGTAATGGAGCTGAACATGGTTAAGGAATATATATTTTTATTGGTTTGATACACTGGCCTATTGTCAATCTTAGATAATAAGCCATGATGGCATAGAGGGAGTAAAACAATAGCTATCTTGCAACTTTAATAGCATCTGTATTTATGGTGTTGATCGTTGCCATAAATACAGATGAGCTCTTATAATTTTCACTATTTTTAAAAATATATTGTGTGTAAATAAGACTGTTAAAGGGTCGTAAATCGTAGAATTCTGATCAGGAATTTATAGTTAATATCCCGCCAGATGCTTGTGTCAATTTTGTTGTCATGCATTTTACACATATTCTAGTTGTATTATTTTGTATTGAGGTTTTTGCTTCCATCTTGCTGTACATAAAATCTAAAGGATAGATAAGGAGCTGGCCAATACATATCCGTAACACCAGGAGGATTGCCCTTATATGCACTTAATATTTGCAACTTGGCATATTTACCATCAGACAGTCGCAGTACATATGTTTTATCCGGAAAGGCCTTCATAATATGACTGGTTAGATTGTAAGCATACCAACCATGTGTGTTTTTACTATCAGCCATACCAACCATCCGAATCGTACTTTTATTAAATTCACCATCAGAAGGAGCCGTATTTACAGTATTATATGGTTGATCGACAAATAATATGGCCGTATTATTTATGGAATTTTTATATCCAGGGCTACCTATTATAGTTCCATTATTGATATAGATATCACTGTTATAATTACCTGTAAAAGCAATATCCCACTTATCTGTATTGAGCCATTGCGCCGAGTCTGCCTGATTTCTGATCCAGATCTGTTTTTTATCTTTAAAACTGTATAAAAAAGTGTAGAAAGGACGTTTTTCTTTACCATCAACACCATCCGATATGGAAGCGCGTGTATCACCTGCTAAGTCGTTGATTATGGTACTTTTTCCATCGTCAAGTTTTGTTGCAGGTTGATCATCCTTTGTACAGGCTGAAACAAGCAATGCTGCAATAAGTATTTTATTTATATTAATTCTAAATAAGGTCATGATGCAAAAGTGTATAATTTATTTTAAAGATTTTATATGCGATCCGTATTATTTTGTATGCAATCTGTATTTTCTGAATTAATGATGAGAAAATGACCTTGTTTGTTTTGGGTATGAAGTGGCAGCAGACAACCTAAACTAATTAAAAGCCGCACAGTTGTATGTACCGTGGACCAACCAATATGATGCTTTTTTCTCAATTCATACCAGAAATCATCAATGCTTTCAATTTTCTGAGCTCGGCAAAGAGCGGCTATAATGATATGACGTCTCTGGCTAATCATGTATCCCTGATCAGTCAATTTAGCCAGTATCTGATTCAAGCTATTTTTCATAATGAGCAGATTGAGTATCGATAGCAGATTGGAAAACAAGTCCAAAATTTTTGAAAGTCTGCTCTGCAGTTCTGATTAAAATTGTTTTTTCTACTTCGGTGTGGGCAATATTGTTCAAGACTTCTATAAAAGAGTTCCACATTTTTTCTGTATTTTCTCCATAGCCCGAAAAGAAGCTAAAGCCATTTTTCATACCATATTTTTTTAACATTTGCACAATATATGGTCCCCCCATAATTGAACCCTCCAAAACATATAAAGCTCCCAGAGCTTCAATGTGGCTGTTAATTGATGGAGCTATTGCATGTAACTTATCATCGGTATGTTCACCTAATGCTTCAATATCATGTTTAATGTATAAGGAATTCCGACGTTCAGTATAGTGTGGCATTAATGCCGGAGTGACATAAGGTTCTATAGCCTGTTCTACAACTTGAAAATAGGCATAAAATTTCTTTAGTACTTGCGCATAATCGGCTTCCGAACGAATGTTTTTCATTTCAAGAATGACCGCTTTTTCTAATTGCTGATGAGCAACCTGAGTGGCTCGTTTTATTTCATTACTTATCATAATACAAATTAGGCCACTCTTTTTAGTTGTTGTTATATGCGATCCGTATTTATTTATATGCAATCCGTATTATTTTTAATAAGTCTATATAAAAATTTGTTTATAGCTCCCTGAAAGCTTTCCTTTGTAGCACAATGAAACATTATCCTATTCTATTTCTCGTCTGCTTCATTTTTATAGGGGAGACGCTACATGCTCAAGCAAAACGTATAATCACACTAAGTACTGCATTAAGTGAGGTCACCTATGCCTTGGGGGCAGGATCAAAGATTGTTGCCGTTGATGTGACCAGCGAGTATCCTCAGGAAATTAATAAGAAGCCACGGGTTAGTAAGGATCGAAATGTTTCCCTTGAAGGTTTATTGTCATTTAGACCAGACCTGATATTAGCACCACCTGCTGAATTATCGATGGCAGTAGAGACAAAATTAAAAAAGTTGGGAGTCCGTGTGGTGATTATACAGCAAGAATATTCGGTAAAAGGTGCGCAACGTTTTATTCGAGAAGTTGCAAATGCCATTGGAGAGTCACAAGCTGGTGTACAATTGGCGAATAAAGTTAATGCAGAATTAGGAAAGGTGATGGTAAAATTGAATGGTGCAAATAAAAAGCCGAAGGTTTTATTTGTATATGCGCAGGGAGTAGGTTTAATGAGTGTCGCAGGAAAAGGCAGTCATATTGAAGCTATAATTTCATTAGCGGGAGGCCGAAATGCTGTTCAGGAATTTAATGATTTTAAACCTTATAGCACAGAATCCTTGATACAAACAAATCCGGATATCATCCTACTTTTTGATTTTGGTGCATCGAGCCTTGGAGGAAAGCAAGGTATTTTGCGTATGCCAGGTGTTTCGTTGACCAATGCAGGAAAAACAGGTCGGATAATCTCTATGAATGGTCCCTTATTGATCAACTTTGCCAATAGATTGCCTCAAGCAATAGCCGAATTAAACAAACTATTATACCCATAATAAACCATAAATGGCTTTTAAAATTAGGAAGAAAAACTTCAGTTTTATTGTTCTTACAATTTTACTTCTTATCGTTTCTATACTTTCGCTTAGTCTTGGTGCTATATATATCCCAATTAAAGAAGTTCTTTTATCACTGGCCCAATCGATGGGATTATTTTTAGATAACCCTTTGGACAGTTTATCCGATGGCGTGATTAAATTAGTTCGTTGGCCACGCACACTGATGGGAATACTTGTTGGAGCAGCCTTAGGATTAGGGGGAGCATCAATTCAGGCGGTTTTTCGAAATCCTTTAGCAGAACCAGGCCTCATTGGTATATCAGCAGGGGCTTCGTTAATGGCAGCGTCTATTATTGCTTTTGAATCCTTGTTATTTACAGCTGTAGGACAATTATTAGGGCATTATATACTTGCATTTGGAGCATTTTTAGGTGCTGGAATTGCAACATGGTTTGTGTATAGAATTTCCCTGTATAAGGGACGGCCTCATATCGGAACTATGCTTCTGGCAGGAGTAGCTATTAATGCATTGGCAGGTTCATTGACAGGCTTAATTTCTTATTTATCTAATGAACAACAGTTGCGTACAATTACTTTTTGGCTATTGGGAAGTTTAGGAGGGGCGAGTTGGGAGGCTGTATTTACCTTATTACCATTTGTTATGTTGGCCTTCATACTATTACCGATGCAAGCTAAGGCGTTAAACACTTTTGCATTGGGTGAGCAGGAGGCAAAGCAAATGGGACAACGTCCGGATCGGGTAAAATTCAGAGTAATTATTCTAGCGACAATGGCTGTTGGAGCCGCAGTGTCGGTCGCAGGTATAATTGGTTTTGTAGGCTTATTGGTGCCACATGCTGTTCGAATGTTGGGTGGATCAGATAACCGTTTTGTATTGATTGCTTCGGCATTATTTGGGAGTATTATACTTACCCTATCCGATTTAATAGCACGTACCATTGCTATACCTTCCGAAATACCTATTGGTGTTGTGACAGCTTTATTGGGCACACCTATGTTTATTTATATTTTGATTAGAGATAAAAAAAAGATCATCGTTTAATTTCAAGTCGTTATGCTTATTGCTGAAAATATATCGCATACTATTAATGAAAGAGATACCTTAAAAGGTATTAATTTTATTGTAAAGCCAGGTGAGCTGGTTGCACTTTTGGGTGCAAATGGTGCAGGGAAATCTACTTTAATTAAACTTTTAAGTACTGAATACAAGAACACCAAAGGTGCCATAAGACTACATGGACGCTTGTTAAACGAATATAACGAGCTTGAACTCGCCCTGATACGAGCCACTATGGTGCAACAACCACAGATTGCGGCAGATTTTACCGTTGAAGAAGTTGTATTAATGGGGCGCTATCCACATTTTACTAATTCTCCGCAAAAAAGAGACCTAGAAGTCGTTCAACAAACGATGTCTCTATGTGGGATCGATCTATTTGCAGACCGCTCTATTTTAAGTCTTTCAGGAGGGGAAAGGCAACGGGTCCATTTAGCTCGGATTTTAGCGCAGGTATGGGATACTCCTCAAGCATTGCTTTTATTAGATGAACCGATTTCAGCGCTAGATCTACAATATCAGCATCAGACATTAGCAATAGCAAAAGCTTTGGCAGAAAAAGGATGGATGGTGATTTGCGTATTGCATGACATCAATATTGCGGCACAATATGCCCATCGGTTATTGCTAATGAAAAATGGGCGGAAAATGATGGATGGTACACCTCATGAAGTGCTGAATACCAGAAATGTATACACCATATTTGGAATAGATGCGGAAATAGTCGTTAACCCGCGGACCTTACGTACTTATATTATCCCCAAAGAAGTAACTATCGCATCATTAAAAATTAATAAAGAGGAAGCAACCGAATTTGTAGCATAAAACATCAATCTAATTTTTCAACTCACTTGGTGGGAGACCAAAGTATTTTTTAAAAGCAATACTAAAATTATTTTGATGAGAGAATCCGACTACCGCTGAAACCTCAGAAATACTCATTTGATCAATCAAGAGTAGATCTTTTGCTTTTTCCATCCGGAGCCTGGTTATAAAATCATATACCGTAATACCGAAATATTCCTTAAATCCTCTTCTTAATTTAAATTCATTGATTCCCACCTCACGGGATAGATCCTTTTGAGTAGGGGGAACGGTGTAACGTTGTTTTAAAATATCGCGGGCCTCTTCTAATTTAAGGATATCATCACCGCGTATGATTTCTTGTTCTTGACCTCGACCGCCCAATTGTTCCAATTGATACATAAGTAATTCCAAAATATGTGCCTCCGTATGCATACGCTTTAGCTCTCCTTCTTGTTTGCAATTGATCATATCATCAATAACACGGCGCATTTCTAAAGTAACGAAAAAATCCTCCGGAGCGAATGAAGTGTAATTTCCAAATTCTATTTCCCTAACAAAGTCTTCGTGTAAAATGGAGTGCCGATCAATCAAATTGAAATAGTAATCTTTACTTAAAACAATCAAAAAATACATATAATCTATATTTTCCTTGATCTCATGTTCATTTGTCGTGGTAGGAATATAGCGTATATTATGTCTACTTTTTCCATACAGAGCATTTGGCTTACCTTTCATCTGGTCAATGGCCTTTTTATAAAATATAAATTGACTCGTAATTGTCTCACCCTGTACCTCTGTGTAAATCTGAGTAGGGGAGTCAAAACGCATTTCTGCATGGACCAAGAATAATCCACCCGTAGTAAGCTGCTTTGTTCTTAAAAATTTATTATTGCTGCTAATTAAAATATCTTTCTGATCCAATAGATAATTAGGGATATAATGATCAGGAACCTCTTCATTAAAAAGGTAATCATCGATATTTTCAATGCGGGATTTTATTAACATGATTGTCTTGGATGTTTTAACAAAAATAGTTAAATATTCTTATTTATACTAGCAGTGTAGACTAATTAAAAATAATAAGCACGGATATTACCATAGAATGACAGCATTCCTGGTTGTATAAAACGTTTCTTCGCTTTTCCACTGTAATTTTTGCATTAAACCTGATTTTGGAAAGAATAAGCTTAAAAAATACGGTTAGCATATAAAATAATACGGATTGCATATAAGCTTTCTAATATAGATTAGGCACATTTGCAATGCCTTATTTAGAATTAGATTTAATAACGGACGCTTTATGAAATGATGTTCTAAAATAACCTGTAAATACACGTATTATTTAACTTTTAGTCAGGTAGAAGGTCAATTAGGCAGTAAAAAATCAATTTGATTGCAACAGCAACTATAATAAATCACGCAGTATAATAATATACAATTTAAAATGATAAACAAAGGAATACATACAAGGATAAAATATGCCACCGCTTTATTTGGGATTATGATGACTATGATTTCTTGTGGTGATGTTTACGATCTCAATGGATTTGATTGGGAACCTGAAACACCTTTGAGCGACTCCGTATTCAATAGAGAGATTTATATTCAAAACTATGGCGATAATCTTCCATTGGGACACAATCCTTTGGATCAGATGGATCCGATGTTATTTAGTTTGGAAAAATTTTCTTCCATTAATCTAAATTATAAAAGTACAGAACGTTGGGATTTATCTTTTTCAGGAATATTTCGAAGCAATATTTCGGTCAATAATGGTCGTGCTCCAGGTATTGGTTATGGCAGTTCGGCAATAGGAGAGGTTGCTATTTTAGATACACCATATAGTAAATTAACGCATGTACCAGACGATATCAGTTTTGCTATTCCTGGAAATGTTGGCCTAGATGCACAAGGTACGCTTAGCTATGAAATGGGCCATGTCGTTTATACTTTTGGAGGCAATTTTATTAGGCCAGATAAAGTAACGGGCTATGATGAATCTGATCCTAAAGCGGCCCAAGAAGCTAATCAATATAGACACATGTTGTACTGCCTATCCGAAGATCTGGTGAAAAGTTTTCCAAAGGCTAAAAATCTGCAAGGAAAACCTCTAAGACCTCGCACCATGATCATTAAAACTGCAAGAGGAAATTATGTTAAACTAGAAACACAATCCGTGTACAAAGGAGTCAGCGATCCTTTGGTCATGCGTCGCGGATACACCGTACCCATTTACACTTTCCGCTATATGGTGATCAAGGCAGATGAAAGACGTTTTGGATTTGTTGCTAGAAAACCTTCTCTAACGGTGAATATGTCCAATAAAGAAGTAACAGTAGGAAAATAATAATCGATTTAAATATCAAAATAATTAACAATAATGAAACATATAATACATGCAGTACGCCTAAGTTTATTCAGTATGTTGGGTCTTATTTTTTTAAGTTCATGTACTAAGACAGAGCAAGTAGATTTCGAAAAGGAACCTCAGAACAAAATGATCGAATATAAGATCATAAATAGTCAACAGCAACTTATGGGCGCTATTGATCAGGATCAAAATACAATCAATATTTACATACCTTATTATTTAGGCGTTGATTATCTCGTGCCACAAATTAAAATGGATAAAGGTGCCATATTAATTGATGAGAAAGGTGAAGAAATTAATCTCGACGGTGGTGTAGAACCGGTGCGTGTCGGTGATGCGGTCAGCTATCGCGTCAAAGGTGAGGATAATGCCGTTCGTACCTATACGTTAAGTTTACATTTTCTTCCCTTTAATCAGGAGTTGACAGCTAGCTACACCACTGCTATGACCGATACAAAAACGGAACGGAAAGCAGCAACAGATCCGTTTAAGGTTTATGGAAATTTTGCTTCAACCAGTACATTTGCCCACTTTACTTTTACGGATAAAGCCACTGGGAAAAAGTATAAAGATTTTACTAAAGTTATTTCAGTAGCTCCTAGTGAGGCGTATTATACCATGAGTGTCGATATCGTGCCAGAAGCTATAGCTGGAAATTACGAAGTTGAACTTGAACATCAAGGCAGAACTGTAAAATTGCCTGATATGGAGATTTATTACGGGATGCCTTTCCCATCATTTTTTGATAATCCAAAAACTTATGCTGTAGGTGATAGCATTACTTTTGTCCCTTCTTCTTTCGGCAGTACTTCGGGGCAAGGTGTATACTTAGAGATAGAACGCGCGTACATGGTTATACTTGAACCAGCCAAAGTACCAACAGGATTCCCACTGAGTTCTTTTGGTAAAGAAATAGAACTTAAAGTTGCTTCACAGAATAGAAGAGAGGTGAAACTGCTTATGCCTGATTTACCTAGTGGGATATATCAGTCCACAAGTAATCAGATACTTATTTATTTTGACTATGCACCAAATACGGGTTATGGTAAAGGTATTCGTACTGGTGTTTTTAATACAAGCTTTGAGATAACACCTAAAAAATAACTAATACGACAACAATATGAAAAATATATATAACTTAGGTCTATCGATCTTAGCAACGGCTTTAATCGGTTCATCTCTTTTGACCGTATCTTGTGAAAAAACAAAATACGAATATCTAAAAAAGCCCTACACCGATATTTTAAGTTTTAAAATAGCGTCTCCAATCGAAGGGTTAGATTCTTTAAATGCTGTTATAGCGGGAGATAGCATCAGTATTTATTGGGATCCTTCTTTAGCGTTGCCCAATACCATTAGTCCTAGGATTTCTGTGGCTAATGCGGCAAGTATTAAACCTGCTTCCGGTGAGGCGGTTCCATTTTCTGACAAGACCGTATTTACTGTAACCGCAGAGGATGGTACCATTAAAGAATATCGATTGATACCTTTAGTCAATACGCCAATACCAAATATTTTCAAGAAAACGAGTGCACCGGCAGTTATGGCCTGGGGACACGGGATATTGGATCCTTATCAATCTTTAAGAGCTCCAGATCCGGCAGGTTATTATTTCTTTGTAGGTAAGGATCAAACAGCAGAAAAGGTGGAGATGCTATATGCTAGATCTGGTAAGACCGAGCTAATGCCCTTAGAGACTTTTGTAAAAAAACATCAATTTACAATTGAGGGCGAGTACTTTCTTTCTGGACAGGGTCCATCAAAAGATTTTCGCGTGTTTTTAAGACGTTTAAGTGACGGTTTCGAGATCGAATCAAATATTGAAACTTTGACCGAAAATAAGATCATTTCAGATTTCCCAAAATATACCTCCGTGCTCGACACAGGAATGCATCAAATGATTCTTAAAATGAACGGACGTACATTCGAAGGGGATAAAATAAGCATTGGACCTCCACCACCAGCCTATTTAAAAGGTGATTTTAAATTCAATCAAATTGGACAAGCTTTGCGTGTTGGAGATGAAATGAGTTTTAATTTTGATAACATTCATGATGATTTTGATGGTAAAATAGTTGGATATTACCCGTTAAAGAACTTGAGTCGCATTGAATATATTTTCCATAATCGAGGTGCCAATGTTGTTTCTTATCACAATGTCCTCGCGAAAGACTTGACCATTGTTGGCAATCAGGTTAAACACAAAGCAACTCTGGCGGTGATACAAAATCCCGCAGATTTGATATCGGTATCTTTTGCATTCGCTTATAAAGATAGAAGGTCTACCACTTCATATAGTTTAGCTAAAAAAGTTTTTCCTATGCCAGAAGGGACAAGGATCACGAAAGCTCTGGATAATTAATTACTAAATATTTTGAAAAAAGTATCTTGGGTAGCGTTTTCTACTGGAAAATCTACCTGAGATATACTTTTACTGAAGACATACCTCATGTACATAAAATCCTTAAGTAAAAACAAGCTACTTCAGTTGTTTAATATATCTGTATTGTTGCTGCTTTTGAGCTCCTGTTATAAATTAGAAGATTTAACACCAAATTTTGAAGATGCCCATAGTACTGTTGTGTATGACTTGCCAGGAGATACTTTGGCCACAGATGGTTGGGAACAAAAGCTAGAGTCTGGAGATATTTATTTGCGACAACGTTATTACACATCCCGTTGGACAGATTCTATACGTTTTGTACCTATTAAAAATGAAATTATCAATGCTGCAGAAGGAATAGAGATTGCTCAAGTGGACATGTCTGCTCAGGAATGGAAAGATGCAGTTCTAGCTCGTGAAGCCCAGATTAAATGGCTACCAAATGCAACTGTACACCCAGCTAATGCGGTTAATAATGACGCATATTTAAATACACAAACCAATCTGCATTACATCCGTCGTTCAAACCATTGGTATCAAATGGAAATTAAAGTGAACTTCAAGGAAGAAGATCGGAAAAATATAACGATTAACTGGAGAGGTTTTTCAAGTATACCCCCGGCTGCTCCAAGTTTAGGTTGGGCATATCGGGACAATGAAAATTTCCGTGTTTATCGCTATAACGGTATGGCTTGGGAATTGATCACAAATAATGCAGATTACAATGAGAATACAGATTTTGTGCAAGTACAATTTGGTAAGAGCGGTAAGGAAGCTGGAAAATATAGCATTTTTTTATTCCGTTTTAAGGATGGCTGGCAACAGTTTATTCGCGATGCAGCAGATTCTGCACGTTACCTAAAAACTTCAGAATGGGATATTGCTTTTACCGGCGAAATGAATAGCACTATCTTTTTAAATAATGGACGTAATAAAATAGGACCAAGCACAGGAAGTCCGATTACAAAATCATCTTTGATTATGTATAATTATGGCTATGACTTTATGAATGAAGCTCCTGAAGATGAATTTTTCGATAATAGGCCCGCCGAAAATCTATTGATCAGTTACACATCTCAATTTGGTCCTGGAGTTAATTCATGGTATGAATACGGAAGTACTTTTATTGCCAAGCCATTTCCTTACAGAGCCTACTATCTCCGATTAGAACAAGCTGATGGCACATATCTCTATGGAAAAATGCAATTGATCAGTATGTATAAGGGAGCTCCTGAGGTACTGACAGACCCCAATTGGCCAAATCCCTACATGACCTTTAGGTTTTTCATCCAGAAAGATGGAAGTAGAAATCTGAAAACAAAAAATTAATGAACAGCAATTAAAAAAATATGAAAATATATATTACGATTATAGCTTTCATGTTTTCCATTATTACTTCGACTGAAGCCCAAACTTTTAGAATTAAAGGTCAAGTGACAGATCGTGAAGGTAAAGGGATACATAAGGCCACCATTCGTATCCAACCTAGTGGAAATACAACTTTGACAGATAGCCTTGGCAATTATACTTCCCAAATTCCGAATAGTAGTGTAAGCCTAGAAGCCTCGGCAATAGGATTTAAAACTTATAAAATAGCTCTTAAAAATGCGACCGCAAATTACCAGATTGTACTGGAAGATGATCAACAGCAAATCGATCAAGTAACCGTGCAGGGTCGTCGGATTAATGCCAATACCGAAACGTTAGTAAAAATTGAAAATTCCATCATGCCAGTGACCGTAATTGATAGACGGACCATAGAATTAATGGGTAGCCGTCGATTGGATGAAGTGGTTAAGGAGCAGACGGGTATAGCGATCGTCAATGATATTGGTGCGGGAGCAAGAGCTGTAGGAGTTCAGATGCAGGGATTCGGTAGTGAATACATTATGATCCTGATAGATGGACAGCCAATTGTTGGACGTAATAACGGAAACTTTGATCTATCGCGGATCAGTGTTAATAATATTGAACGGGTTGAAATTACAAAAGGTGCAGCCTCCAATATTTACGGGGGCGATGCCTTAGGTGGTACAATCAATATTATTACCAGACAAGTCATTCTTGATCCGCAGGCATTATTTTCCGGAAGCTATGGGAGTAACGAGACCTTCGATGTTTCTTTAGATGGAGAAGCCCCTGTATTAAATAAAAAAGGTGCAATCTCTCTCGGGGGAAATTATTACCACACAGGTGGATTCAATACTTCCAAAGGGTTGATCAAGGGCAGTACCATGCCTCCATATGATAATTACGCAGGGCATGCACGCTTTCGATATAAGTTTAATGATCATAACACTGCCTCCGTTAGTGCGCGATACGGTTTACGAAGAAGTTTTATGGATAAGGCTTTTGCAGGAACTGATTATCAGACAAAGGACGTTCTGGATGAAAAAGATTTAAATCTTATGGTCAATTTTGATCATCGTTTTAGCGAACGCTGGCGCAGTATGACTCGCTACTATTATACACGTTTTGATGTCGATATGTTTGTCTCTTTAGTACAAGGGGACAGTCTAAATCAGACCAATTTTGGACAGAATTTACATCGCTTGGAGCAACAGATTGCCTATACCATTCCTAACCGTTTGGATGTCATTACAGGTGCGGGTGGAACTGTAGAAAGTATCGATCAGAATATTTTGGATAACATCAATGAGATTAAATCCTATTTTGCATATTCACAGGCCAATTGGAAAATACTTCCTAAATTGGAACTTACATTTGGTCTACGTTATGACCATATTGTCAAATACGGTTGGCGCTTAGATCCAAGCGCAGCTTTACAATATAAAATATTACCGACTTTAACAGCCAAGATGGCCTATGGAACAGCCTTCAAAGCACCGGATATGAAAAAATTATATCAGGTTTCATATGATCCAGGAATTAACAGTATGGTTTTGGGAACAAATACCATGCGCGATGTCATTAATTCCTTAAGAGAATCAGGTCGAGTGAGCCAATATGAACTGGAGCCTATCTATGATGAAATTAAAGGCCTTGCTCTGAATGCTGAAATGAGCAAGTCTTATAATTTTAGCTTAATCTGGGAACATAGCAGTAAGAAGCTTCGCGCCGAAGCAAGTGTGTTCTATCATGATATTAAAAATCAAATCAATCGTGTTTTAATCGGTACAGATGTAACAGGAGGATTAATATACTCTTACCAGAATAATCCAGAAGCATATTATAAAGGAGCTGATTTTTCTTTTACCTATAGTCCTTTGCATGATCTACATATCAGCGGCGGTTATCAGTATTTGATCGCTAAAGATAGAAGTATAGCCAGAGAAATACGTGAAGGAGGAAAGTACTTTGATCCCTTATTTGATCCGGTCGGCGGTACTGTGAATTATACGCCATCTTCAAAAGACTACTGGGGAATGGAGAATCGATCCAACCATATGTTTAATGCCCGTGTATTCTATACCTATCAACCGGTGCAGATGACTTTTAATATGCGGTTAAATTATAGAGGTAAGTATCCGTTCAGTGATCGTAACAATAACGGTTATTTGGATCGCTTTGATACATTCGTACGTGGGCATTATCTCTTAAATGCAGGTATTGAAAAGAAATTCCCCGTAAAGCGTTTAGCTCTAAGAACATCTGTGGAGAATATTTTGAATTTTATTGATTCCAAAATGCCTTTTCAGCCAGGAAGAATATATTTTGTGGGACTAAACTATCAATTATATCGTGATCAATAATAAACATTTGGATAGATTATATAAACGTCAGGACATGTTTTATTATAGCCTATCGGATTCGATTGTTTCAAGATTATCCAAAAAATTAGTCGCAAAGTAAAATAAAGTATAATAGTATACATATTTGATATTAGTTTATGTTTAGTTTTAAAATCCTTGTCTGTTCATTCAGATAGGGATTTTTTAATTACTTTTAAGCTTTAAAACGATAACGAATGAGTAAATATAAAATCTGGATTACTATCGTCATTAATTTTTTGATAAGTGCTTTGTATTTTAAACAGATTTTATACAGCGGAAATCTGCTTCCGCTACTTAAAACGAAAGAAATATTACTGACACCATTTTTATTATTTTACACAGTATTAGGAATCGTAACCTGTCTTTTTCTAGATAAAAAAATAGTTAAAAATCAGCATATTAGTGCAGTTATTTTATTGATTGTTATACTTGGTTTTTTGATTTTCCCCGTTTCGTTCCTACATCATAGAAGTGGATACGAACTTGCACTACCGTTCCTATCAACCCTTGTAGAGCCCATTAAAGTCAAGTACTTATTTGGCCAATCTATCAAAGTTTTATTGCAGAAAAACATTGTTCTGATGGTGATCAGCTTTTGCCTGCTCTTTTTTGTATCCTTCTTTTTTAATATGGATTCGACCAATTATGTTTATGCTTACGGAGGAATGTATTTTCTGATGTTGGCAATTCTAGACTATTACTTTCATCAAATAAAGTTCAGCTCTCAACCACATTGATTGTTTAAGACTACAATAGTTAACTATGGTTTTAGCGACATGAAACTACATTCAATTGAAGCAGTAATAGATCCCGAAAATGTGGCCTGCCAAAGTATTAGAGAAATGTAATTTTATTAAAGAAGGATATTTTAAGGAAAATGAGTTCTACAACGGACAATTTTTGGCTACTGTCATTTATTCGAAAATAAATGGATAAGTAACATACTACGTATGAAGAAAAAAAATCCATGTACATTACATGGCTTTTTTCGCTTTAAAAGCATATTTCATTGTCCTTTCTTTGAATGAACAGGTCACATTAAATATGCTTCCTGATATCGTGAGCAAACTATAGGCAGTCAAGCATAACTGTTAGTCTCTAAATTATTTCAATTCAATGATTTTATTATTATCCGCTTCTTTAACCTCTTGTTCAATCGAAATCGTAAGTTTCGAAAATATCGTAAATGCTAATAGTACGATAAGTGCAACCGGAAATATAATTCCGATAATTATTGCAAAGAGCAATGAAATGCTCAAGTACACTTTTCCAGTACTAGAAGAAACTTTTAATTTAGAATTTTTTAGCGAATCAAATGCTTTTTGAAAACCATTTGTGATTGTTTTGCTATTGATGTCGAAGATTGTTTTAGTTTTCATGATAAATCTGTTTATGTATTTGTTTATGATTCAAAAGTAGCGCTATTGCGTTTCAAAGCTTAGTGGAAATAGGTAGATGAAGGAAGAAAATCGGTAAACCATTATTTTTTAGCGGTCAGTAAGAATAACTATATAGCTCTTTAGTATTTAAACATAATAGATGTTATGATCTATTTTAATAGGTTTAAAAACTCATTTCTCTTTATCTCTGAAGAGAAAATGCCACCATATTCAATGGAAGTTGTACTACTTGTACTGTCCTTAATACCGCGGGCAGATACACAAAGATGCTCGGCATGGATCACCACAATGATATCATCGGTCTGTAAAGCAGATTTCAATTCATTATATATCTGCAAGGTTAATCTTTCCTGCACCTGAGGTCTGTGTGCATAATAATCGACCACACGATTAATTTTAGAGAGACCGATTACCTTATTCTTTGCAAGGTAACCGATGTGTGCAAGTCCTACAATGGGCAAAAAATGGTGTTCACAGGTTGAATTTACTCGGATATTCTTTTCAATCAATATTTTATTATAATCATATTTATTGACGAATGTAGAAAGCTTTGGCTTATTTAAAGGATTGAGACCATAGAACAATTCCTTTATGTACATTTTGGCGAAACGGTAGGGCGTGCCACTTAAACTGTCATCATGTAGATCTAATCCAAGTTCCCATAATATTTGTTGAAAAAGCTCGGAAATGCGATTCATTTTCTCTTCATCAGTTCTGAGAAATGCATCCGGTCGTAAAGGCGTTTCGATAGAAGTCATGGCATGTTGATCTCCGATATCCTCTGTATTGGAGATTGTTTCTGTTTGTGATAATGAATTCATCATGATTTATACTGTTGTTATATTAATTCGAAGTGCTATTAAATATTTAACAAATATAAATCTAAATTCTTCAAATGCAACTAAATTGCTTTTGTGAATTATCTTATCTATATTTGAACATTGATAATCCAATTGACATTTTTAATTATTATAATAAATGAATGCTATACTTATTGTTTCTATACTTTTTTTATCTCCATTTATAAGTGGAATTTCTGTTTTATCAGTCAAACGGGATCGTTCAACATTTTTAAAATTGATTCTTTCCTTCAGTGGTGCCTATCTTTTTGGACTGACGATACTTCATCTTATTCCGCACGTGTATGCAGATGCGTCGGAGCATATGGAAACCATTGGACTGTATATACTTGGCGGTTTCCTGTTCCAGCTTTTGTTAGAACATTTCTCCCAGGGAGTGGAGCATGGACATATACATATGAAGAAGGAAAATATCAATTCTTTTCCACTAGCTATTTTGTTGAGCTTATGTGTCCATGCTTTTTTAGAAGGTATGCCTTTGGTTAGTGCACAGCGTCAACATCTTGTTTTTGGTATCGCGATCCATCATATTCCAGCAGCATTTGCATTGGGATCTTTACTTCTGGCCTCTCAAGTTTCAAAACGAACATTACTGATTGCTATTTTCGTATTTGCTATGATGACGCCAGCAGGTTTTTTGACCAGTCAGTTTATCAGTCAGCATGCTGTGGGTGATCTTGCACAATATTTTGATAAAATTATGGCTGTAGTGATCGGTATATTCCTTCATGTTTCCACTACAATTCTTTTTGAGTCCGGATCTGCAGACCACCATGTTTTCAATAAAAAGAAGATGATTGCAGTATTGTTGGGAATAGTACTATCACTGAGCAGTTTAATCATTGGCGGACATGATCATAGCCATTCTGAACATGATCACCATAATCACGAATCACATCACGAACATTAAAAAAAACTTAAGAATGAATACAATGAATTACAAATTATCGATTCTCTTGATGATCCTCATCTTCCTAACTGGATGCAATAATTCTCAAACTGGCATAAGTACGATTAAAGTTGGGAAAACAGGTAATGAGGTTAACGCGTTTATTGGTCAAGATCTCCATTTTAAAACAAATATTTACTTTCCTGAAGGAATTAAATTGCTGACAGTGAAATTTGAACCAATAAAAAAGACAGATTGGTCCTATGTGAAGGATTATACTACCGATGTCAAACAACATAATCAATATCATTTAAGCGGGGTTATACCTATTCCAGTGTATTTAGCAGTCGGAATTTATAAATTATGTATCAGAGCAGTTTCGGAAGTAGGAGAAACTGCAGAGGAGGAAACTGAGATCAATCTAAAAGTAGATAGTTCGATGCCATTTGCGTCGAAAATTGATGTAGGTCTTAATGCGAAGAAAGATAATCTGCATCTGGAGTCAGAAATTACTGCCTCCAAAAAGATTAAAAGTGTAAAGGTTCAGCTTAAATGGGGTTCATTTTCCAAAACCTATACTTATAATACAGGCGCGATGATCGGCGCTCTACAACATACCTTTCATGAGCATCTGGACCTAAAACACTTTAAAAATGGGAAATATGATGTTATCTTCATCGTAGAAGATCAGGAGGGGAGACTATTTGAAACAAAAGGAGATTTTATAAAATAACAACGCTCATAATTTTTCATACTCATTTTTAGGAGGTTACTTGATTTAGTAATATCTACCAATGCCTAAGATAGTTTGTAATGGCTAAAGTCTTAGGCTGTGAAATTTGTAGTCAATAGAAAAGTTTGTTTAAATTTTTATATTGACTGCAATATATTATCGATCAGTCACGACAATGGCATAGCAATTATCCATATTTAGACTTATTTTTTCAAATTTTCCAAGTAAAAGCATTTTGTCTATTATTCTTGAACCATCAGCGAAATTTTCAAAAATATCAATAGGCAGTGGTCTGTACTTTACTGTTGTTTTAATAAATTGTGAAAAGAAGTAGGGGTCTAAGCCACCAAATTCTTTCGGGACGTTAAGAGAAACTTCTATAATTTGACCTGTTTTGCTGTTTTCAAATCCACAATGAATCCCATGAATGTCGTATCTCCAATCGTCAAGTTTTCCTATTTGCCTTTCATCCCATTTATATTCATCAAAAGTATCCAATGGAAAATCTCGATTTAACTTCACCTTGAGTTTACCCACTAGTTTGAGTATCAACTCTTCACCCAACGTCCTGTAATCCTTTGCACATTGCTCAAAGAAATCTTGATGGTCTTCAATATCCTTATCAGTGATAAGTTTCGCAATATTTATCTTCGGTTCAGAAATGTGTATTCCAACCTGAAAACCTTGAAGTTCTTTTTTTAGATCGTGCCCTATGGTTTCTCTTTCATTTTGAACGCTTTCCCCGAAGATAAGCATTAGTTTTCTTTCTCTGGGAATGGCACGAATTGTTTCAAGATCAGGAATTTCCGCAAGCGAATTTATCGTAATTATATCGATTAATCTATTCAATGGTAACGATTTTAAATTGGTATGTAGTAGAAGTTTATCTAACATTATTTGTTAAATGTAAAAGTAGTAAAGTTATGGCAGAAATACCTTAAGCTGGAAGAAAGATAGGAGGGTGTCTATTTTAAAATTTTACTTCAACAATGACTGTTTAAAGAAGATCCAGCAAAATACCTTTTTTAGAAACCGTTATAATTTGATTAGAATTGTACAAGGAAACTTTATCGCTTACGCTGGTGTCAGAATCAATGATCATACTAGAATGGAAAAGATAAGACAACTTTTTCTACGAACAGTTTTAAAGCATTAAAACAGGTGAAAATCTAAACAGGCAATTTATGAAAACGATATTCTTTCTTTTAGTTATGGGTATGGGGGTTACCGGATGTAACGGGTGGCACAAGTATTCGGACTCTGATAATAAAATCATCAACAAAATACCCCGCAGAAGCGGTTTGCAGGAAATTGATACACTTTGGGTTTCGCAAAATGACACGGCAGTTTTTAGTTCGGAAGAATTAATACAGCGATATCCTGATCGAAACGCTCGATTAGGGCTACGTTATGAATTGCGTAATCCTCAAGATGGAATGTATTATTTCATTTATAACGATAAACAACAGCTAGTGCAGGAGGGAAAATATACAGCACAGTATATTTATGAAGGAATAACTTACGATGGGAATTTCTATAACACAAAAAGATATTTTTATAAAAAGAATGGACGTCTGAATAGTGTACATTATCAGGAAGACGGCAGAAATTTCAAATTAGAACAATTTGCTAAGGACGGGCAACTTACTAAAATAACCTATTTCAATAAGAAAACAGGCGAAAAAGAAAAGATTGAAATTTATAAAAACAAGAAACTAAAAGAAACCCGGATTTATACAGCCTTTAAGACTTATCGCACGATAAAATCTTTTTAATATTTAGCTTTACATCAGTAGCTTAGCATATGTGAGATAACATATGCTAAGCTTATGAATCAAAAACGTTATGATTGATCATGTTGTTACCTCATTGGAATTATGGTCAAATACCTAACTTTTCATATTCAATCTTTCTTCTTGAAGATCGAGCAATCGAAGATGTTTCCTGATAATTTCTTCATCTAACAGAAGCTCCTCGCGGTTTTTATTGATAAGCCATGTTCTTTGCGTTTCGATTATGTCAATATAAATACTTCGATATTCAGCGAAATTAATGATGATTTCAGAACTGCTCAATTGATTTTCATATTTTTGCAATTGATCTTTCAATGTTGGAAAACTATCTATTTTGTGAGCATAATCTTTACGGATTTTATCCACTGCCACTTGAGCGAGGTTGTTCTGAATTTCATAATCGATTTCCTTTTCACTTCGAGTAAAATCCTGATCTATTTGAGGGAATTTCCTTAATAAGAAAGGAAGCGTAAGTCCCTGGACAAGTAATGTTAAAAGGATGACGACAAAGGTGATGAAAAGTATGAGATTTCTTTGAGGGAAAGGAGTTCCGTCCGCTAAAGTCAGGGGAATTGAAAGTGCCGCGGCCAATGAAACAACACCTCTCATTCCGGTCCAACCAATGATTAAAGGAGTTTTCCAGCCAGGAGATTTGGCATCAGCAACGGTAATGTAATTTCTCATAATTAAAGTCGTTATTACCGCCGCATAACCGGAGAAAATTCTAACAAGAACCAGCACTACAGTAACAGCTATTCCATAACCGATTGCTGTATAAATATCAGTATCTCCCAAACCAGAAACAATTTCAGGTAAATCTAAACCAATGAGCATGAAAACAATTCCATTTAACAAAAAGCAAAAACTTTCCCAAACTGTTACAGTACGTATTCTAGATGCACTGCTCAAAAAATCATGACTACGATAAGATAGGAATAATCCGCCACTTACCACCGCCAAAACTCCCGAGGCATGCAGTTCCTCCGCCGCCAAATACATCGAGAAAGGAGCGATAAAAGTGAGCAAAATATCAGTATTAGAATCTGTCGGAAGTATTTTATGCATTTTCAGAAAGATGTATGCAAGTGCAAGCCCGATGCCTACGCCACCAATGCACATCCATACAAAACTTCCCGCCGCTTCGTACCATACAAATTGCCCGGTTGCCGCAGCAATCATCGCAAACCTGAAAATGATTAAAGAAGAAGCATCATTCAGCAAACTTTCGCCTTCGAGGATTGACGCCAATCTTTTAGGCACCTTCACAAATTTTAAAATTGCTCCAGCACTTACTGCATCGGGAGGCGAAACAATTCCCCCCAATAAAAACCCTAAAGCTAAAGAAAATCCGGGGATGAAATAATTAGCGAAGACGGCTACCGATAATGCCGTAAAAAAAACAACTACGAAAGCGAAACTGAAAATAATTCTGCGCCATCGCCATAGCTCTTTCCATGAGGTTGACCAAGCGGCTTCATACAGCAGCGGTGGTAAAAAAATGATAAATATTAACTCCGGTTCTATTTTTATTGGGGGTACTCCCGGAATAAAACTTATGGAAAGACCAGCTAATACAAGCAAAACAGGATACGCAACCTGAATCTTTTTCGCCAACATGATGAGCATAGTGATCAGCAGCACCAAAAAAAGATAAAATTCGAAATTTTCTAGCATGTGTAAATTTTAGTTACATAAATATATATTAAATTTTTAGCAACATTTACAACCTATTTAAAATTTAAATGAGTTGTAAATGTTGTCATAGAAATAATGTGTGATGCATTTTTCCAATTTCCATATGTATCCAGCATCTAATAGTTTGCGGTATAAAAGATTGTTGCTATAATTTTTATTCCGTACAGATTAAGCAGATCCGGCCTTCATTACCAACTATGGTATTTTTAAACAATTAAAACAAACAGTAAGGTCGAGCTGTATTACTTATTCACGACAAAAAAATATCATTATGAAAGTTGCCATCATCGGAGCATCCGGATTTATCGGATCAGCTATTTTAAATGAAGCGCTGAGTAGAGGTCATGACATAACCGCTATTGTCCGAAATCCAGAAAAAGTAACGGTTTCCAACCCACGTCTTAACGTCAATAAAGGAGATGTTATAAAAGAAGAGGAGTTGGTCAGCCTTTTGAAAGGAAACGAAGCTGTTATCAGTGCTTACAGCGCAAATGACTCATCGACCTATGTAAAGGCTATCACAGCTATTATTAATGCTACGAAAAAAGCAGGTATTACGCGATTATTAGCTGTTAGCGGGGCCGGAAGCCTCGAAGTAAAACCCGGAGTACAATTGTTAGATACTCCAGAATTTCCCGCTGAATGGAAGGACGGTGCTACTGCTACACGTGACGCATTTGATGTTATCAAACAGGTGACCGACCTGGATTGGTCTGTCTTGAGCCCAGCCATGGTGATCGAGCCCGGCCCGCGTACAGGTGTTTTTCGCTTAGGGAAAGATCAAGTGTTATTTAATGATAAAGGAGAAAGTAAGATTTCTACAGCCGATTTCGCAGTAGCTTTGCTCGATGAGCTGGAACGACCCGCACATATCAAACAACGTTTTACGCTTGCTTATTAAGCTTGGAATAATTTTAGGCATATATATTAAATAGGAGACAATGCTGTAATGTATCATAACAGCATTGTTTCCTATCTGATATACATTATGCGATTGAAATGGTTTCATCTAGGTAAATATCTTGTATCGCTCTAAGAATTTCTATGCCATCTTTGAGCGGACGTTGAAAAGCTTTTCTACCCAATATTAGCCCTGTGCCTCCGGCTCGTTTGTTTATAATCGCTGTTCTAATAGCCTCAGGAAGATCGCGTTCACCTTTCGATTCACCTCCTGAATTAATAAGACCAATTCTGCCCATGTAGCAATTTGCTACTTGATAACGGCAAAGGTCAATAGGATGCATGGATGATAAATCCGTGTACATTTTAGGATTGCTTTTTGCAAAATTAATGGTAGTGAATCCGCCATTGTTTTCCGGAAGTTTTTGCTTAATGATATCAGCCTGTATGGTTACACCTAAATGATTGGCTTGACCTGTAATATCTGCCGCAACTTCATAATTAACGTTATCCTTAGTAAAACTATTATTACGGGTATAGCACCATAAAATGCAGGGCATTCCTAACTCATGAGCTCTTTCAAAGGCTTCGGCAACTTCTACAATTTGCCTGTTTGAATTTTCTGAACCAAAGTAAATCGTAGCACCTATTGCAGTTGCTCCTAAGTTCCAAGCATCTTTTATACTCCCAAACATAATTTGATCATACTTTGTAGGATAAGTAAGCAATTCATTATGATTTATTTTAACGATGAATGGAATTTTATGTGCATATTTTCTAGCCATTATAGCAAGATTCCCAAAAGTTGTTGCAACAGCATTACAACCTCCTTCGATAGCAAGCTTGATGATATTTTCTGGATCAAAATACAAAGGGTTCGGAGAAAAAGAAGCACCAGCAGTATGTTCTATCCCTTGATCAATTGGCAATATTGATAAATATCCGGTATTAGCCAGATGTCCATGTTTGTAGAGTGCCGCAAGATTTCTAAGTACCTGAGGATTGCGGTTGCTTTGCAGGAAAATCTCATCGATAAATTTTGGGGAGGGAAGGTGAAGTTGTTCCTTCAAAATTTTTGGTGTATTAAAGCCTAGCAGATTTTCGCCTTCGGCACCTAATTCTAATAAAATATTTTTATAATTCATAACGTGATGATATTATTATAAATAAAGTACATTGAGATAATATGCAGTGATTTAAACTGTTATTACAATTAAAGTTAACTAATGATTTCGATAGTCCCTAGTTTTTAACATATTATTTGAAGGTTAATTTACAATCTTAATTAAAAAGACATCTTGTGCAGGATTGCATTCGGAATAAGAATTCTTATAAAAAAATTTAGTGCAGAAGTTTTTGATTCAAAGGGTATAGAGGATGATTGGGGAAATCGAACATCATCAGCTTTCCAATACCTTACATAGGTCATGATGAATACATATCAGATAGTTGCTTGAGATCTCAGGTTAAAGAAAGTAGAGGTATAGCTCATACCAAGCACTTCTAGCTATTTAAAACCGGCTGATTGGTTTTCTATTTCAAATTCGCGTTTTTGAAATCAAATGGTATCCGCTCAATCGAATTCTCATTTTCGATCATCAGTTCAATTTTGATTTCGTCTTTTTCGGTTGCTGCCATATCTTTTTTCAATTTAATCAGCTTATATTTCATATTTGTCCGCTTATCTGTCAAAGTGAGGTTATTGTAACCGTGGTCTAAGTCTTCATTAACAGCTATTATTAAATCTTGATTTTTAGTAGATCGATACGCATACATTAAGTCAAAAGACTTGAAATCAATGCTTTTATAATCCTCCTCATTATTGGTTTTATACCTAAAATCTGGAAATGCTTTTTGTATGTTGGCAGAATCTACAATTGAAAAATAAACAGTTGGATTTGCTTTTACTATACTTTTATCTATTAAATTGATGTTTTTTTCTAAACCTTTCAGTTTACCCAAATTGAAATACGATTTTTTATTTTCTGATGGTTTGAAGTATATGATCGTGCCTTTAATATCAATTTTATGATATTTTTTATTTTCCTCAAGTTCGTACCTTGCTACAACATTAGCTCGTCTGAAAGAATTTTCAAATATATTATTGTGCAATATTTGTCCCTTATTATAGGTCGCAGTAAGCGTATCTATTTTAATCAGGTGAAATCTGTCGTTGGGCTTATTTTCAAGTTCTAAACTTATCTCAATTTCATTGTACATCTTAATGGTGTGAGATAGTATTACTCTTTCTTGTGAATAAAGACAAATAGGAATCATTAAAATTAAAAGAGTTGTGAGATTTTTCATTTATACTTTGGAAATCATTAAAATACTGCCATTGCTTCATTTAGTTATGCTTAGAGATCGATCGTGAGTAAACGATAATTTTATTTAGCCGTTATTTAATCCCTCTTGATACTATAAATCTTACCAAATTCACTATTTGTATCATGTTGCATTGACTTTATTTGATCTTTAGTAAATTTTATCGTTGCGTCTGCATAATCATTTTTATATTTCTTTAGCAAGTCGGAAAGTCCAGAATACTTTTTCGTTGACATACTATGTGTTTTAAAAATCAAAGTATCGCCTTTTACTTCATAAACCTTATACAGCGTATAAGTATCATTTTTTTCTATTTTGTATAGATCATCAACTTTTGGATTTGCCAAATATTCAGTTTCATTAACCGAATTTTGATAAACAGTAAAGATGATCATGCAGCATAACAATCCTATAACAAATAATCCAAAATAATGTGTAATCGGTCTTTTTGCTTTGGCAGATGCCATGAAATAGTCTTGCTTCATTTTTGGACTCATTTCATTTGCATATAGAACTTGTTTGCAATGACTGCATTGGCTCATTCCTTTTTTTGAAGTTGGAAAAATAGGAATCCAAAAAATATGAAAATAGCGGGCTAAAAATAAAAAAGTAACAGTCCCTTTGCTATTGCAGTTCTCACAGTCGTAAAACAGCATTTCTTTTGAATTTAAGATCTTTGCTCTTGTTCCAAATATTATCATAGCTTGATTTTATTAGGTTTAATTTTTCAGGATTCTATTCTTTAGTTCTTTTAACAGTTTCGTACGACTTTTAGTTTTTATTATATAGTCCACTAGTGCACTATTGTGGATATTTTCTGCATTTGGGCATAATTATACTAGTAATAAGTTTTAAAGCAGTTATCTAAAGTGCATCGTTGCTGTTAGCAGTAATAAAAATACATTTAATAATCAAAACCAAATAGTAGATTTACAATTCGCGAAACATGTTTTACAATTCGTGTAATAAGTTAGTTTATTCCCTTAAACTGATTTAATAACAGTATTTTAGTAAATAGAAACTACTTCGAAAATTGCGTTTACGAAGCAAAGTCTACTTGTACATACGGATCAGGTAGTATACTTTGGCAAAATATATGCGCTGTAAGAATATGGATGCGAAAGAAAAAAATGGAAAGTGCAATTTTACAGTAAATTACATCAATACTTATTGTATATAGACATCGTTATCAATGATTTATTTAGGCTTATGAAAAGTATAAACGTATTACTGGTTGTAGTTGTTTTGTTGTTCCAGACCTTGTGTTTGGGACAAACTCAAGAACATACTAAAATAGACTTCATTGTTACTAATGATTATATGTCCGAAAGAAATCTTTCTTTGATGGGAGGGCCGATCCCAGTAAATTATAAGAAAGAGATTAAAGAAAGTTTACGAAATAGTTTTGTTGAGTTTTATGATGACAATAACAATATTACAGCGGAAAAATACTACAATAAAATAGGTGCATTATATCACACGAATCAAAATTTCTATGACAGCAAGAACCGATTAGAAAAAACACTTGAAATCGACGAATTTAAAAATGACACCTGCGTCATTCAGTATCAATATACGGACAGTTTAAATCTAGTTGTTCATAAACAAGTTAGTCGTTCATGTTCAAGTAATTTTCTCGATTTTTATTATAGCTATAATGAAAAAGGTCAGAAAATTAAAGAAGTACTGAATGAGAACAACACTTTCCTCCGTAAAAAAGTCATTCTGGAAATTTCTAAAAATGAAAGACAAATAAGCTCGTATGATCAAGCAAACAATTTATCAAATTATCAGTATAAGTATAATAACAAAGATTTGCTTATATACGAAAAACGTAAAGAATGGGATTATGTGCAAAAAGGAGAATATTTTGAAATTGTTGGCGAATATGAGTATTTGTATCAGTATGATAAAAATGGCAATTGGATGGAACGCATTAAACAAACCTATTGTCCAGCAAAGAAGAAAGTCGCAACAAGTAAAAAAGTGGATAACAAAAAAAGTCTAGTTAAAACAGAGGAACCAAAACTGCTCGAAAATATTGATTACAATTGCGAACCTGAAATCAAAGAGAAGCTGATCAGAAAAATATATTATAAGTAGAAATTTCCTTAAAAACAGAATGGTTATTTTCAGCGAGAGTTTCAATATTTACTCTTAAACGATCGAATCCAACGTATGTCAATCGAAATCTTGTTAAATTACACTGGCAAATATCTGGTTTTGAAAATATGGATCGCTCATTGGACTATAAAACAGACTTTCTGTGGTATTCTTATCACAATCAACAGATTTGTGGGACTCTTAAATAAATTAAAGAACCTCCAGCTTAAAAAATAGCAGAAGTTCTTTAATTTAAATAGTAAGAATAACCTCAGCTTCGAATTGTTATTGTTGAGCAGCCCAGATTTCAATTTCAATTTTAAGTTCCTCAAGTCCTAGTCCCTTTACATAAGCAATGGTCATCGAGGGATAGACTTTCCCGAATAATTCTTCCCATTTTGCATTTAGAAAGTTCCAATCAATCTCTTCCGTAGCCCAGATGTTGACTTTTATAACGTCATCAGAAGCTAAATTTTGACTATCTAGAAGCTGGCCTATATTTAGAAATGTATATGCCACCTGTTCATTTATAGAAGATGGAATGGATCCATTATTATCAATACCTATCTGACCAGAAAAAGTATATAGATTGGAATTTTTAGGAATGATCGTAACATGTGAATAGTTCCCGACTGGTGCCGGAACATTCTTAGGGTTTAACCTCGTTACTTTTTGCGTGTTGTTCATACTCATTTTTTTAAAATAAAAACTATAAATTTTGTGAAATAGTGATGCAAATCTATGTTATGGAAGATCTTAGCTATTTCGAGTACAAAAGTATAGGTGATATTTATTGTAGAATTGGATAAAACCGACAGTTCTACATAAAAATGATTCAGTTTGGTAAAGAAAGCATTTAGAGGATGGATTTGATCATTTGGAAGCATCCCATAGAGGAAAATTCAGCAACTTTTCGTTTGCATTAAGCATGAATCTTTCAGGGTTGGTCCCAGTAAATCCTTTGAACTCTCTAATATAATGAGATTGATCAAAATATTCGTTTTGATATGCGATTTCTGTAAGATTGTTAAAATCAGCTTGTCGTAAGATGTTTAAACCAGATTGAAAACGCATAATTCTTGAAAACATTTTTGGAGGCATACCCACATATTGTTTTATTAATCGCTCGAGCGAGCGTTCCGACAAATTCATTTCTATTTGAGTTTCTTTAATCGTTTTTCCGTTTTGAAGAAATAAGGATGCGATTGTAGCTTTCTCAGTATTGCGCTCTACTTTGCTTATGTGTTTTAATAAAAAGTTGGAGATAATTTTAATCTTTTGCTTTAACGAGACTGCATTAATAAGTTGTTGAAGAATTGGTTCTGTTATAATATCTTCTAGAGGAACTTTTTGATCATTAAATTCGAAAGCATCTATATTAAAAATAGTTTTTAAAGCCGTTGGCTGTAAATAAACTCCAATAATCCTAAAATTACCCATAACGCGATGCTCTGTAAACTTAGTTGACTGCCCCTGTATATACAACTGCGGTGCTGCCTGAGCATCCATATCAAAAAAGAGGTTTGGCTTTTCTTGAAAGATCAATGTAGGTATGCCATCTGGGATGATCTTAAATGACTTAACGCTAAAATTATCTGTGTCGTCTTCCAATACCCAAAAATATCGGATGTAGTCTTGTAAAGACGTTTCAGGAAGGAACTCTTGATAATGCATTTGTTTTTCTTTTAAAATTTAAAAATACAAAAAATGATGAAGAATACGGAGATCCTTTTCTTATGATCCAACAGTAAAGATGAGTACCATAAGTAGGCCTTTATTAGATTATACATATTTTAAAACACGAAAAGCCTCACATTTCTGTGAAGCTTTTCGTGTTTCTGCCGTTGCAGTCTTCAAGCCATTTTATGAGGGATTTGTTACTACTCGCTAATTGTACAGCAGACATATATCAAATCGTTCGTTTTTTTATAAAACTTCTATTAGTCCTAATACAGATATTTCATAATATGCTGAAGATAGGGTTTTAATAAAAAGAACTGTATAGCGTAATTTTCAGTTCTTGATCTTTTGCAACTTGATGTCTACGACCTCCCCAGCCCAAATTACCATTTGAAGCATGATAAATAATAAAATCAAAATCCGTATTTGCAGGTACTCTAATGGATACATATCCATTGTCATTAACTAAACCCTTAAGTGTTGATCGTTTTACAATATCACTTACATTATCTGATGTAACTTTAACAGAGTTAAGAGGAAAAGCAACGACACCCTGGTTACGCAATGGGGTATAGTCATAGGCGTTTAGGAGTCTAATCTTCAAAATACCTGAAAAATCAGATACCTTAGTAATCTTTTTACGTTCTACGCCAGCAGTTATTTGAACATATTCGTTTAATAGATAGCCGTTATTATTGACCATTATGGAATCTGTCAATAATCGATAATTTTTAGGTATTAAATCTGAAAAATATACTATGCCCTCATTATTGGTTAAAGCAGAGTCTACCGCCGCGTTTGGATATGAATTCGTTCCTGTATTAAGGAGGTAAACTTTAATTCCAGCTATACCATTGCCAGCGTCATCATTCAGTTTGTAACTTAATTTTCCCGTAGTCTCGTTATCGACGATGTTTACATTTATATCATCTTTACAGGAGGCCGTCGCAAGCAGCAGCCCCAGTAGGATAACAAATTTATATTTCATAATTAATTTATAATAAAGGATAATTATCAATATTTTATTGATAAACAACTATTGGATAAGTAACTGAAGCACCTTTCTGCACTCTCACATTAGCATAGCCCTTACTGACGTTTGTTGAAGTATTGTAGACACAAATCCAATAATCCTTGTCAGAAGGAACTTTAAATGAAATTACACCTTCGGAGTCTGTGATTCCTTTGAAGTCGGCAAGATTTATATATTTCGTGACATTGTTATCGTAATCAAAATTATTGTAAGGAAGTATAAGTACTCCCGCATTTTTTAGAACCGAACCATTATATAAATTAACTTTAACTTTTAAAGTTCCGGAAAAATCAGTCACTTTAATATCCTTATGTTTAGTAATCCCCGTAACAACCTGGATATATTCTTTAACGATATAATTCACATTGTTCACTTTTGCAGAATCTGCAAATATGAGGTAGCTTTTCGGATTAAGGTCTCCAAAATCTACAAGACCATTTGCATCTGTTAGGCGCTCATCGATTAAAATATTATTGTCTGAATAGTAATTCTCTAAACGGTCAAACAAAGATAATTTTACATTTGGAATACCCTTTCCAGCTTCATCAGTCAGTCTATAGGAGAGTTTCCCACTATTAGAAAGTGAAACATCAACATTTGTTGTTTTTTTACAGGATACTAGTACTGCCAATAGCAGCATCAAAAAGGTTAGTTTTAATTTCATGAATGTTAATGAATTGTTTAAAGCTGCAAATATAGAATATTGATTGCGTTATTATTGCTTTTTATTAAATAAAAAATAATGATAACTAAATTTCAAGGTTCACTAAGTTTTAATAATTATCGATCAGTAAATTACATAAAATATTAAACTGAAATATCGTACTAAAATGTTTGAAATTAACCTATTATAATTGTTTCAGTTTATTTAGGAGTTTTCGTTTATAATTATCATTTTTAATCAAATAAATTGAATTATACTTTTTGCAATAAAAATTTATGGAATTATCTACACCTATTAGAAGAATCGAAAGCACAGATTTTGACTTTGTTTACGATTGCTTGTGTGCACTTGAAAATGAAATCTTAGATAAAGAAATTATTGAAGAGATATTCAATAACAATATTAAAAACCCAAATTATTATTATTTGATTGCTGAAAATTTAGATGGGAAAATGGGATTTATAACTTTCCATACGCAGTATCTGTTACATCATAGTGGACTGGTCGGCGAAATTCAAGAATTCTACGTAACACAGAATTTCAGAAACAAAGGAATAGGGCGAAAATTGATTGATGAAATTATGGAGATTGCTGATCAAAATAACCTAAAAAGTATTGAAGTAACCACAAACAAAAAGCGAATTGAGAATATTGCCATATATGAAAATCTTGGATTTAACCTGTCTCATAATAAATTTACGATATACAAATAAGCTAACGTGAACACAATTCCTAGAAAAATGCAATAATAACGAATCATTAAAAATTAAAATGAAATTTAGAGTAGCAAGAGTCGGAGATATCCCGCAGATACAAGTTGTGAGAAATGCCGTCAAGGAAAATATGCTTTCAGATCCTAATCTGGTAAGTGATGAGGACTGTGAAGATTTTTTAATAAGAAGAGGGAGAGGCTGGATATGTGAAATTGACCAGAGGATCGTTGGCTTTTCAATTGTTGATCTAGTTGACTATAATATTTGGGCATTGTTTGTACATCCAGACTATGAAAAACAGGGCATTGGAAAACAACTGCACGATTTTATGCTGAATTGGTATTTCGATAAAACAAAGCAAACTGTTTGGCTGGGAACTGCACCCGGCACAAGAGCTTCAATCTTTTACAAAACTGCGGGTTGGAAGGAGATGGGTATGCATGGAAAAGGTGAGATCAAATTCGAAATGACATTTGAAGCTTGGAAAACCTTAAATTCTGATTAACAATGTGACACATGATTAATATATTGATTTTAAATTTATTGATTTCGTTTAATTAAATTGATAGTTTATCTATTTTAGGCGTCAAAGAGCTAGTTTACATTTATATAACGGCGATCAGTGTAATGATAAATCAGTAAAATTGGTAAGAGATTCCGTGATTTATATACCATATATTTTCTATTAAATTAGGATTTTTGTACTGGATGTAAATAAATAGATTGTCGAAGACCTGAGTTAAAAACAATAACTATCATAGAAGGTTATACCTGTAGTCATGACGACCGAATGCAATTTTCATGTAACACCAATAAATAGAAGGATATGGAACAAATAATAAATGAAATATTTGAAAAGGGAAATCAAATAACCAATGGATATTTTACAGGAAATGCATTTCTAAATCTGTTGCAAGAAAAAGATGAAAATAATGATTTTGCCCTCGGCAATGTTACTTTTGAATCTGGAGCAAGGACAAACTGGCATACACATCCAAGAGGTCAGGTATTGATTATCACCGATGGTACAGGTATTTATCAAGAAAAAGGTCAAGTCGCCCAGTTGATTAAAAAAGGGGATATCATCAATATTCCTGAAGATGTGGAGCATTGGCATGGCGCATCTGCAGTAAGTGGCATGATCCACATTGCGATAACCAATTATAAAGATGAAGAAAATGTGACCTGGTTACAGGCTGTTTCAGAGGAAGAATATGCTATTGCCAACAAACAAATACAAAGATGAAAAATATATTCAAATTACCATTTTTGACAATCCTGGTGATGCTAATAAGTAGTCAAATCATATTTGCACAAAACTCAGTTCAGGATACTACGATTAATAGCAATAAACAATTGGTACGAATTTCAGAAATTGAAGTGCATCCGAAAGATTTTGATGCATACTGTGCTATTTTAAAAGAAGAAGCAGCTGCCTCTGTAAAATTAGAACCAGGTGTAATAGCCATTTTTCCGATGTACATTAAAGCTGATCGATCACAGATCCGTATTTTGGAAATTTACGCCAACGATGAGGCTTACCAGCAACATCTGAAAACGCCACATTTTCAAAAGTATAAAACGACTACGCTTACCATGGTAAAATCATTGAAACTACTTGACATGTCTGTATTAGACAAGGAAACAATGTCTGATATATTCAAAAAATAGAGAGCAGCAAACTGTGGAATGACATCAACTTTGTGTTTTTATGATCAAACTTTAAGATAGCTGAAGATTTGAATTGATAGCTTAATACTTAATGAATTTAGTTCTGCGTGATTAGTGTAAAACACTATAATCGGAACATGACAGCGGTGAGCATGATACTTTTAGATCGATGTCGGCGCCGCAGTCAGGTTCTGTCATCCTACTTTCTAAAGGTTTAAACGGAAATTCTTATATTTAACGTTATGCTAGTCATTAAAAAGATCTTTCTTTTTCTAATCATTTGGTTTTTATACCCATCAAACGGCTATAGCCAAAAATCTGTCACGATAACACAGCTCCAAAAACAATATGGCGGAACATGGATTGACAGAAAAACGACCAGATGCCTGCAGATAACTTTTGATAATGACCGATTTGCAACGATCATCGACTGGACCCGTAAATACCAAAGCCGAGAGCATGGCGATGTTTACAAGGCATATATCAAGAAAGACACATTGGTCATGCCCGAGGATAAGGATCACCATGCACCTTACAGTGAAATTACGATAGAAAACAATAAACTGATATACCGGACCAAGTCTACCGGTATACAGAAAATAGCAATCTGGGATAAACAGGTATTTTCCCGTAAGTGATACCTTTGTGCATTTAGCCCATTTGCAAAAATTCACAAGATGGATGAGTAATTTCTATTTTTGGGAACTTAAAAAAGCTTGTCAAATTTAAATCTAAGCTATTCACCATCTTGTTTTCACTTCATGAGTAATAGGTATTATTGAAGTAGATATTCCTAATGCGATGACTCCCTATCATAGGCATGACTATAAAAGATTTTAAACCTAGAACGGAAATTTTATCTCCTGCTCAATAATCGTTGTACTAAATCGAGACTCGATAACCCCTGTTGTAAATAGTGGTCCTACGTTGATCAGTGAAATTTCACATTTATCTTCTCTCCAAATTCTAATAAATTTCTAATAAATTTCTGTTGATCCTCTAATGGCGTGTTAGCGGTATGCATTTTATATTTGCAACACATTTAAACAAAAACAATATGGACTCAGGCCCCCATTCAAAGACACAAAAGATAATTATTTAATTGCCCGCGAATCATCATAACCTTGTTTTATGCCGATTGCAGGCCAAAAACAACGTTATGCTTCATTTTTCAAAACTGTTTAAAAAATATACACACGATCTTGTCGTGTATGACTGCTCAGTTGCTTCAGTTATAAGACCAATGATGGTGGTCTCTATAGTGGATCGCATCTGTGACAAGCAAAATTACCCTTTCAGGTACCTCTTTTTAAGATTATCATCCTCACTGTTGTATACGGTTAGGTATAGCCTCACACACACTAAAAATAGGAGGGCCAATGACACTATTTGAATTTATTTTAAGATTATCTATCGCATTTGCACTTGGTGCAGCGATCGGCACTGAACGTCAATGGAGACAGCGGATGGCCGGACTAAGAACCAATATGTTGGTATGTCTTGGCGCCTGCATGTTCGTTTCACTTGGGGTGAAAGTTGGCGGAGATGCTTCTGGTAGAGTAATATCTTACGTCGTAAGTGGCATCGGATTTCTTGGTGCAGGAGTAATAATGAAAGACGGTGTGAACGTAAGGGGACTAAATACAGCAGCTACCCTGTGGTGCTCAGCTTCCATAGGAGCATCCTGCGGATTGGGTTTTCTTTCTGAAGCCACCATCTTTACCGTCTTTCTGATCATTACGCACGTGGTGATGCGTCCTTTAGGTACAAAGTTAAGCCGTATACCTGTAAATAGTGCTGATAATCCAGTCGCGTATCTCTTAATTATAAAATGCAGACAAGATGTGGAGAATCATTTGAGAGTATTATTACTTCAGTTCACTGGAAGTGATGAAAAACTGTTGTTAAGATCGCTAAAAAGTACTGATGATGGAGACTCAAGCAGAGCAATAATAATGGCTGAAATACTGGCAAATAGCAATGAAGATGCGATTATGGAGCGGATTGCTGGACGATTAACGATTGAACATGAAGTTTCTGAAGTTAGCTGGAATAAAGCTGGTATGGAGAATGATCTTTAGCCCCATCGTAGATAGATTAATAACCCAAGGACCAATATCCAAAAACTAATAATTATTTAAAATATCTGATAATGATTGGGGTGATATCGCTTCATTTCCAATTGTATAACTAACAATATCTATTTAATACCATGATTAACGTAAAAGAGCGCTTAAAAGATAAAACGATTACTGACAGAAGAAAAATTATGTCAAAAGGTAGTGATGAGGCTGCTGCGACCAAGCTGCAAAATGTTTCAAGATCGGATCAGGATTTTTATTTCGCCATGCTGGAAAGCCATATCGGCGGTTTATCTTCTATACAAGCCAAAGAGAGGTTAAGTAGATTTGGCTTTAACGAGTTGCACCATGAACAAGCGCCTACATGGATAAAGCAACTATTTCAGGCATTTATCAACCCCTTTATTGGCATACTTCTTATTATTGCCACGATCTCCTTTATATTGGATGTATGGTTGGCCAGTCCCGGGGAGACCGATTATAAAACGGTTGTAATGGTCGGTATTATGGTGATGGTAAGCTCTCTACTCAGGTTCTTTCAAGAATACAGGAGTAATCGGGCCGCTGAGCAACTTAAAAGCATGGTGAAAACTACCGCGACAGTTGTAAGGAATATGACTGAAAAGGAAGAGCTTGATATTAAGAAATTAGTGCCTGGCGATGTCATTTTGCTCTCTGCGGGAGATATGATTCCAGCAGACTGCCGTATCGTAAAATCTAAAGATCTCTTTGTAAGTCAATCTATGCTGACAGGAGAGTCTTTGCCCGTAGAAAAGAGAAGTTTGGCTGTTCGGGACGCTGAAGAGAAACCACTGGTAGAGCTGGATAATATCTGCTTTATGGGAACCAATGTGGTAAGTGGTTATGCGACAGCAGTTGTCGTCAATACAGGAAATCAAACTTATTTTGGCTCACTCAGTAAAGTTATTGTGGGTAAACGTGCCGAAACAAATTTTGATATCGGCGTTAATAAAGTGAGCTACCTTTTGATCAGTTTTATGGTTGTCATGGTGCCCTTGATCTTCATGATCAATGGATTCGTTAAAGGAAACTGGTGGGATGCACTGCTTTTTGCAATTGCCGTTGCCGTAGGTCTGACCCCAGAAATGCTACCCATGATCGTAACTGCAAACCTGGCAAAAGGGGCAGTGAATATGAGTAAGCACAAAGTGATTATCAAAAGGCTCAATGCCATCCAGAATATTGGAGCGATGGATGTGCTGTGTACAGATAAAACGGGTACGCTGACTATGGACAAAATCGTTTTAGAAAGACACTTGAATATTTTCGGACAGGAAGATGAAGAGGTACTCAAATGGGCTTATCTGAATAGTTTTCATCAAACAGGCCTTAAAAACCTGCTCGATGTTGCTGTCCTCGAACATGTGGAATTACATGACTACCTGAAAGTGGAAGAGCATTTTTTAAAAGTCGATGAAATTCCTTTTGATTTCCAAAGACGTAGAATGTCTGTTGTGTTAAAACAACGAAATGGTAAACATCTGCTCATCTGTAAGGGAGCGGTAGAAGAAATGCTTAATTTGTGCAGTCACGCCTTTGATCCGGGAGATGATAAACAGCTACATATTCAATCAGATCAGGTAATGCCTATGGATGAAGCGATGCGGAAGATGATTTTAAGAACTTCAAATAAACTAAATGAAGCAGGGCTGCGGGTTTTACTGGTTGCTATACGTGAATTTGATGACAGAGCACTGAATTATTCTTTAGAAGATGAGCAAAATATGACGCTCACTGGATTTATCGGTTTTCTTGATCCTGCTAAACCTTCCGCTAAAGCAGCAATTGAAGCATTACAGAAGTTAGGTGTGAATATTAAAGTATTGACAGGTGATAACGAGATTGTCACCAAGAAGATATGCCAAGATGTAGGTATTCCTTTTGATCAGGTACTTTTGGGGGCTGAAGTTGAAAAAATGACTGATATGGAATTAAAGGAACAGATTGGAGAGGTTTCTATTCTGGCAAAATTAAGCCCGGTTCAAAAATCTCGGGTTGTTAAAATACTTAAAGAAAAAGGTCATACAGTTGGTTTTATGGGTGATGGTATTAATGACGCAGCCGCACTTAGAGATGCCGATGTAGGAATCAGTGTCGATACAGCGGTGGATATTGCTAAAGAAAGTGCTGATATAATTTTGCTCGAAAAAGACTTGATGGTTTTGAGAAAAGGAGTAATTTATGGGAGGAGAACTTTTGGAAACATCATCAAATATATCAAAATGACTGCGAGTAGCAATTTCGGAAATATGTTCAGCATGTTGGGCGCCAGTGCTTTTCTGCCATTTCTACCGATGCTACCGGTGCAAATATTAGTGCAAAATTTACTATATGATGTATCACAGGTATCTATTCCATGGGATAGAATGGATGAAGATTTCATTGAGAAACCTAAAAAATGGGATGCTTCTGGCATTAAAAGATTTATGCTTTATATTGGCCCAATTAGCTCCATCTTCGATTATGCGCTATTTGCAGTTATGTTCTTTGTTTTTAAAGCGAATAGTCCAGAACACCAAAGTCTATTTCAGAGCGGCTGGTTTATTGAAGGACTACTTTCACAGACATTGATTGTTCACATGATTCGCACGCGAAAAATTCCATTTATCCAAAGTTGGGCTACTGCGCCTGTAGTGGCGTTAACTTCACTGATTATGGTTATCGGGGTATTAATTCCTTTTTCACCTTTTGCAGGTGCATTATATATGCAACAATTGCCACTGAGTTATTTTCCTTGGCTTATAGCCATACTAGCTTCTTACTGCACACTGACACAGTTTGTTAAAACATGGTATATCAAAAAATTCAATCAATGGCTATGATAACGCAATAGTCAAATGACTTAATCCCTTTAAGAATTTGTTTATCAATGTTGTATTGCTTCCTATCTATAGGGCTTAATCGGACTCAGGGATCATTTGAAATGCTAGTCGCTAAGACGTTGTATACATACGTCTTAGCGTTTTAAAAAAGCGATATTATTCCTCATTTCCTCTTCAATTGTTTCGCTTTAGCATTATCGTAAAAAATAAATAGAAGATCTTTTTAAAATGATCACATTTTTACAACTAAAACAAGTGGTACTATACTTCCATTCTGCTTATATATATCCCAGCTATAATTTAAAATTTTAAGTCCTGTTATAGGATAAGAAAAAAAGCGACAGAAATCTTTACTTTTTTCCTTTAAAATGGTGTATGAGAGGATGATCGTTTCTTTTCCTTGAATCTGAATCTTAAAACTATGGTCTCCAGGGGTATCGTTGAAGAATATAATCTCCATAAATCCATTCATTGGGGAATTTTCTGAACCTTTAATGATACGCCAGTCATGGAATGGTGTGCCAGTTTCTCCAACACTGACACTTATATTCTTTTCGCCAAAAGCATCTGTCAAGATAAGGTTGGAACCACTTTCCTTATCTGTGAAGGTAAGGCCAATGCGTCGAGGAGGTGCTTGGTTTAAGATATTATCACAATTACGGTTTTTTTTACAGCTTGCTATTAAGCAAAAAGTTGCAACTAGGATTAAAATTGGTGTAATTAATTTCATATTCAAGATTATAATAGATAAAGATACTGAATTATCCCGCTCATGGGTAATTTATTAAATAAATATATTCGTTGATTTATGATCACGATAGGGATGGATCAATCTCTTGAATGCAGCTGGTAGGACTTCTCACATTTCACCGTTTTTTAATCTACTGTGATTGATAGAATTGACAATACCTACAATTTCTTAATTATTTGGCATAGCTTTGGCAATGATTTGATCAGTAAATAGCAAATAAACTATTTATTATACGATCGTCTTTTGTAAATACACAAATATTCGACTAAGTTCATTTTAGAAGTTTGTTTTTACATCATGACTTAAATAATAGAAAGTAGTATTTTACATTTAATGCATTAAGCATGCACAATCAGAATCTTCAGTTGATATACCTTAATAATTATTTAAAAGGATAGCATGAAACCAGTAATGCTTTTGATTACAGTATATGTTTTTTTCTCTTGTAGTCATAGTGCTAAATTAGAGGATACTCATAATGCAAAGGACCACAATTGCGACTGTGAAAAGAAGGTCGGAATAGACCGTGTTTTATTTGCCACCAATATTCGGTTAAAAAATGAGGAAAATAGGAGGGTATTGCTGTTTAATTGCGCTACTATCCTCACTGGCATTGCATCTATTAGTGATGACGATGGCAAGAATGAACGTGAAAAATTTATCTATGACTTGGATTGTATCTCTGCAATAGAACATAGTCAGGAACTGTCTGATGATTTTAAATATTATACGGAATCGATGCAATCTTCCGAAGATTTTTTTCAAAGCCTGAATGAGGAGAAGAAGTTCTTTTATGAGCTTACTTTTGAGAAGCAAAAGATCAAATCAATTTTAAAAGTGGAATTAGATTGAAAAAATTTTACACCTGGATAGATAGAGTAAAACGGGATCAGGCCAAATGAATATAAAGTTCAGGACGTGAACACTACAATAAACTAAGGAATACTCACTTATTAATTTTAAATTATTCGTCATGGGAACACTATTTTTAAACGGAACGTTTCTCTTCTTATTATCTTGGGCAGGTCAAAATAACGTTGCTGAGTATACTTCTGCAGATTCAGTCGTTACTGTTCAAGTTGAACCAAAACAAGTAAATAAACCGGTCATTATTTTAGAGGCATTTCAGATTCTGGATAGCGATGGCGGTTCTGCTGAAGCTGTATTAAGTATGGATAAGGAAGGAAAGTGCTATGTGGGTAAAGAGTTTATCGGTACTATTACGGCAGCAGGAGAATTGAAGTCTGACACAGGAGAGCTATTGGTCCATTTAAAAGGTAATGAGTTACTGTCCAATGACGGAAAAGTTGTACTCGTCATCAAAGAAGATGGAACAATTTCAAATGGCTCTGGTAAAGATATCACTTGGGGACCGGATGGTGTATTAAAAAATATGGAATTGAGTCTAAAAATTGTTCCTGTAGACAGTAAAGCAAAAAGAGCGGCTTCCCTTCTCGTATATTCCTTTTTTGGTTCCGCAGAAACGGAAGTTCAGAAATAGAGCTTCAAGTTGCGATAGCATGACAGATCAAGAAATAATTATCTAAACTGACATTAAGAAAGAAAAGATTTCAAAAAACGGGGTGAATCAATTCCAGAAAGTAATAGCGAAGAACAAAAATAGTCTTTCACAAGCGTTAGTTGGCCGTAATTGGCATTATCATCAGAGCAAAATTATTGAATATATAATGAAAGAAATAAGCATAAGACAAATTAAAGAACCCGATTTTTCAGAGGGATTTGCTATTCGGGAGATTGAAGCTATGCTTTCTGAAAAAGACTTGGTACAAGATCTTCACAGGCATGATTTCTTTTTTGTTTTATTTTTAGAAAAGGGAAAGGGTGAACATCGTATTGATTTTACAAACTATCCTGTTGACAATTATGCTGTTTTTTTCATGCGACCTGGGCAGGTGCATGAACTTATTTTAAAAAAAGGTAGTAAAGGCTATTTGATGCAATTTAACCGTGATTTTTATACACCAAAAGAAGAACCCGTTAATTTTGTTTTACGAAAAGTAAGTCATAAAAATTACTGCCCACTTTCTGTCGACAGATTTGGTCGAATTTTAGCACAACTAGCTTTTATTTCTGAAGAGTATATAGTTAAACGGGAGCATTACAAGGATGTTATAAAAGCAAGTCTTGAAATACTTTTTATTGAACTTGTCAGACAGAGTAGTAGTCCTAAAGAAATTACAAAGAATGGTAATGAATATTCTCAAAACCAGTTAGAAGAGTTTTTGGAATTATTACAGAAGAACATTGTAAACTATAAGCAAGTAACGAAATATGCAGAATTGATGCATCTTACTACATTCCAACTTAATAAAATAACCAAGGAAACTATTGGTAAATCGTGCTCACAACTCATTAATGAACAAATTGTGCTTGAGGCAAAAAGAAATTTATTAGCGACCACTAATCAGATAAATCAAATTGCATTCGATTTAGGTTTTGAAGATCCTTCTTACTTTATCCGTTTTTTTAAAAAGAATACCAACTATTCGCCAGAAGCATTTCGCAAAAACTTTAAATAAGTACCACTGGATTACACGTTTGTCCTACAAAACAAGCTTTATCATCAAGTAATTTTGAAAAGAATTTAAAAACAAGATGAAATATGAAAATTGTAATTGTAGGTGCTTCAGGTACTATGGGTACTTATTTAGCTGATGTGCTAGAAGGTGAAGGTCATGAATTAATAAGAACCAGTCGATCATCTAAAGAGATCCAAGTCGATACGACATCCACCCAGTCTATCGAAGCAATGTTTGAAAAGATAGGCCCCTTTGATGCGTTGGTTACTACCGCTGGAGAGACTTTTGTCGGTCCATGGAAAAATTTGAACGACCAAACTTTCAAAAAAGGAATTGAAGGTAAAATGATGGGACAAATAAATTTGGTACTAATCGGCCAGCATTACATTAATCCTAAAGGTTCGTTTACCTTGATCACAGGTGCGCTAACGCACGAACCTCAAATTAATTTTGCAAATGCATCAGCAGTAAACGGAGCTGTAGAAAGTTTTGTGAAAGCCGCAGCTATTGAGTTGCAAAATGGCATCCGTATCAATGCAGTCAGTCCTTCAGTCATTGAAAATTCACCCCATTATTTTCCTTATTTCCCAGGAGAAATTCCAACAACGATGAAACAGCTAGAATATCTTTTCAGAAAAAGTTTATTTGGCGCTGGAACAGGACATATTATCAAACCTTAAAATAATTGAAATGAATAACAAAAGTAAGATGATCCAATCGATTAAAATATGGTTAGTAATTTATCCTTCGATAACGCTTTTCTACTTATTATTTGGAAGCTTTTTAGCGGAGCTTCCATTGTATGTGAGGACACTCATCTTAACCGTAATATTGGTTCCTTGGATGGTCTTTTTGGGTTTGCCTTTTATACATTATGTATTGAAGAGTATAAGTAACAATGACAAATTTTAACCGAAGAACTTTTATGAAGCAGGGTGGGATTTTGACGTCCGCATTTCTCCTGCCTCTTACTTTTAACTCTTTTGTAGATAGAAAAATAATGAAAAACCGAAATCAATTTGATGTAATTATTATAGGAGGCAGTTATTCTGGAATTGCCGCGGCAATGGCGCTTGGAAGAGCTTTAAGAAATGTATTGATAATCGACAGTGGTGAGCCTTGTAATAGGCAGACACCGTATTCGCACAACTTTTTAACACAAGACGGAAAAACCCCATTAGAAATTTCTTTAATAGCAAAGCAACAGGTATTGAAGTACGATACCATTACATTCTATAATGGTTTTGCCACAAAAGGTATGAAAATCGAAAAAGGATTTGAAATTGAAACCGAATCTGGCAACAAATTCACAACATCTAATTTAGTTTTTGCTGCAGGTATAAAAGATATAATGCCCGAAATCCCTGGCTTTTCGGAATGCTGGGGAATTTCTGTCCTGCATTGTCCTTATTGTCATGGTTACGAAGTGAGAAATGAAACAACTGGTATACTTGGTAATGGTGATTTTGGCTTTGATTTTTCGAAACTGATATCAAATTGGACAAAAAAGTTAACCCTTTTTACCAATGGAATAGCAACACTGACTGACGAACAAAAAAAGCTGCTTGAAAAGCATGCTATTGAAATAGTAGATAGAGAAATCGAGAAATTTGAGCACCAACACGGAAAAGTCAAAACCATCATCTTTAAAGATGGTTCAAAGCAAATGGTAAATGCTATTTATACAAAACTGCCTTTTGAGCAGAATTGTAGCATTGCTGAACAACTGGGATGTGAATTAACCGAAGACGGTTACCTGAAAATTGATTCTTTTCAAAAAACTACCATAAACGGTGTGTATGCTTGCGGCGATACTGCGACACGAATGCGAACAGTCGCTAACGCAGTAGCAATGGGAACATTGACAGGAATGACAGCAAATAAAGAGCTTATCGAAGAACGTTTTTAAATAATAATACGAGCTTTTGCTTTGCTAGTCAGTAGTATCGGCTGAATGGATTACCAAGACGCTTCATATCTAATGACCATCTTTTACTGAATCTGAAATACTAATCTTTCTACGTTTATTGAGATCAATATATTTTGTCGGCATCAAGGATATGTGAAGCTGCTCACATTAGAATTTGTGATACTGGCGGTAGATCAAAGTTATTGAATGGGAGTAACACTATGAAACTTTTGTATTAAATTTGGATTAACGAAATTGTAATACCGAATTTCACAAGGTTCCAAAACATTGGCAATAATTTTTATTGAATCCGAAACCGATAAATAATGGCAAAAAAGAAAAAAACACTTCCGAAAAATTTCAGTGAATTAATTACTGAAAATAATATAGACAATCTTAAAAAAGTATTTGATACGTGTGAATTCGATGCAAGAGGTGGTTATGGAAAAGCAACAGCTCTTAGTTTTTTCAATGTTCCGGATGAACTTGTTCGCTGGTTGGTACAAAGCGGAGCGGACATCGAAGCTGTCGATAGTTATGGACGTACGGCACTGCATCAACATGCGATGATGCGAAGTGGCAAGTTAGCTGTCTTCTTAGAATTGGGCGCGAATGTCAAGGCAGTGGATAGCTATGGGGACACACCGCTACATTTTGCGGCTGGAAGTAGTTTTAATGTTTCATCTGTAAAACAGCTTTTAGCCTATAGTGCAGATAGCAAAGCGTTAAACTCATATAAACAAACGCCCCTCGAGCGAGCTTTAAGTAGTGCAAACAATATCGACATTGTACATTTGGTGGAAATATCGCGAATATTACTTCAACGTGAATCCGAAATCACTCAAAAAATGAAGGATGAAATTACTCGAATAGGAGAAGGTTTTGAATTTCATCGTAAGAATTTTAATAAAGACTATTTACAAGAGACAGACCAGGCGTTAAGCAAACTCTATGAGATATATCAAGTTGTACCTGTCAAGAAACGTATTATGCATGATGGTGTATCACCAATAATTGCAAATGGAACAAGCTGGGAAAAACAATTTGAAGAATTGTGGGAGTTATTAGTGCCATCAAAGGGAAATGCTGATACAGTACAAGGGGAGGTTGTGCGAATTGCAGGAAAAGTACGAGATGAAATATACCGAAATGGGGGTGGCAACTGGAACATTGATTTCAAAAAAATGTTGGATGCATTTTACCTGCACTTAACTTCTGAAAATGCTTTATCTGCTGCTGAACTTGAAGAAGCAAAGACTTATATCAAAGATATTCGTAATACTGGATTTGCTGATGATCTTAATTTCCTATGTGAGCTTGCAACAAACTGGGTGCGTCTAAATCCGACACCAATTTTGCTTAATAAGCCAAATTACAAGAGATAAATTAAATCACTACAGTCGACGTTTCTCACGACATTTCATTCTATTAAAATAAGAGAGGCCAATCGAAAGATTAGCTTTTCTTATTTACTACCTAATGGAAGATTTGCTACGATAGAATCAAATTGAAATGGGGAATAAATTGCTAAATAATTAACAACCTGAATATTGTAGTAATAGCGATTTATGGTGAAATATTAAAAATTTAACGTTGAATAATACTTATTTTTAAAGATAAAAAATTTAAATTCTGTAAAGAATACTACATTTACTATTTCAAACACTGCCTTTGCTGTTTTATGGTTTTAGTTTTGCTATTATTGCCGCAAGTTTGATGCAAATTAAACTCAAAATTATGAAAAAGCTAATTTTAACAGTTCTCAGTTTCTTTACTGCTTTATTTACAGTAAATGCGCAAAAAGGTATCAACTATTCCCACACGTACGCCGCTGGAGGGAAGCTTCTTATGTGTGTTGATAGTGCTGCGGGAAATATCTATTATGACAATATGTTCCCCAACCAACCTAGCACTTACTTTAATTATTTACCTGAAATCAGCAATGTAAGTATCCAAATCTATTTCAGAAAAACAGACAATGTACAGCACTATCGGTATAGCATTTTAGTTGATGATAAACCGATAGCTGTAAACAAGCCAATAGACCTAGCGCAACTAAGAAATGTCGATAGACCAGACGAAGCCTTCAGATCTGCAACACTTGGTGCTTTTCCTATTACCGGAAAAACCATTACAACCTTAGTCTACAGCATCGAAAAGCCCCTAGATATTGACAAATCTGTATTTTACGGGAAGCCTATTCCCAACGCTAAAATAAAGGTTATTTCAAAACGGTACGCAATTGATAAAGGAGTTGATTATAGTTATATCGTTGATCCAAAACAATACACAGCTATTGTTTTTACTGAGAAAGACGATGAACTTACCATTGTAAAAGACAGATCTGATATTGATTATGTTTATGTTATCTCCATAAAAGATAAGCAAACAAATAAAACAGTCTTTGAGTCAGCCTCATGGCAATATGGGGGCTATGTCGATGAACATAAACTTTCACCTTATGTTAAGATGAACAAAAACATTTTCAAAAAATCTGGAGATTACGAAATTAGTATTCAACCATTGATCAAGTGGAATACTTCAGCAACAAAAGATATCGATAAATATACAAGCAGATATACTCTTTCCATAACATTAGACCAAGAAAACTATAGCAAAAAAGAACTTTTAACATATACGCTAATTGTATTTTTTTCTATTGGATTAGCATCTTTTATTATTTTTTACTTTAGCAAAAAAAGAAATAAGAAAAAGCTAGTTGAAAATGAACAGCAAAAAGATACAGCAAAGCTACAACTTAGTTTAATTCGATCTCAATTAAATCCTCATTTTCTGTTTAATGCACTTTCTGGTATTCAAAATTTAATGAACAAAAACGACATAGACAACGCTAATAAATATCTATCTAAATTTGCTCGGTTGACCCGTAACGTACTTGATGATACAGAACTGATTAGTTTATCACAAGAAAAAAATTTACTAGACGATTACTTACAAATGGAGCAATTACGATTCGGCTTTAAGTATGAAATTAATCAGTCTGGAGACTTAGATTTGGATAACACTGATATACCAAGCATGTTGCTACAACCTTTTGTCGAAAATGCGGTGAAGCATGGCATATCGCAAAAAGCTAGCGAAGGAAAAATTGTGATTGAATTTATCAAACAAGCGAGCAATTTGTTGTTAAATATTATTGATAATGGAAATGGATTTGACACGAAAAACAAGAACGATGGATTGGGGCTGCTATTAACTGAGCGTCGAATAACACTATTGAATAGTGTTTATAAAGAAAATCACTTTACCTTAGCTATACAATCAAATTCTAACGGTACTAAAATAAGCTTAACATTAACCGATTGGCTATAATATGATGAGAGCAGTTTTAATAGATGACGAAATTTCTAACTTAGAAAACCTGCGGATTTTGCTAGAAAAGCATTGTCCGCAGATAACTATAATCGCAACAGCGCAAAGTGTAGGTGATGCAGTTGATGTTATTGAAAAATATGTGCCAGACTTAGTGTTTTTGGATATTCAAATGGGCGATAAGACAGGCTTTGATGTGCTAAAACTACTTCCAACGCGTAATTTCGATGTTGTTTTTGTTACTGCTTACGACCAATACGGGATAAAAGCTGTAAAATTCGCTGCCTTGGATTATCTTTTAAAACCGATTGATATTGAAGAGTTAATGAATGCGGTAAAAAAGGCCGAGCACAAATTTACAAGGCAAATACAAACCTCACAACTCGATTTTTTATTGCAACAGCTTAAAAAGCCAGAACCGACCATAAGCAAAATTGCCTTACCCATGCAAAGCGAAATAAGGTACATTGCTTTATCAGAAATTGTACGTTGCGAAGCCGATAATACATATACCCATTTCTTCCTTTCTAGTGAAGAAAAAATAACGATTTCAAAATCACTGAAGGAATATGCAGATTTATTGTGCCCTAACGGTTTCTTAAGAACTCACCAAAGCCATTTAGTAAACCCGAAATATGTAAAAAGTTGGCTAAAAGAAGATGGTGGTATTTTACTCTTAATATCTGGAGAAAAAATATCCATTTCTAAACCTAACAAGGACATTGTGAAACAAGCCTTGCAGCAGCTTTAAATGTTAGATAGCTATCCCCGGACCCATCCCAATGCTGATGTTCGAATCCTTGGATAAACAAAAAAGCCTCACATTTCGGTGAAGCTTTTTTGTGATCCCTCTGGGATTGGCTCAACTCCGCAGTTCCCGTGAACATCCTTTAGCCTCCAGCGCATCGAACCCGCTCAACATTTCTATTCGAATCCTACTGCGGGATAATTTACATTTCTTTCACTTAAACTAGGTTTTTCGTATCGGTTTTAATTTAATTTCTAAAAGTAATTTAAATTGAAAACCAACTTGTTGTCCAAGTATTCAATTCCCGCATAGTAGCCTCTAGCTGGAGTCCTTTCTCCGTCAAAGTATACTCAACTGTTGGAGGTATGGTTGCATATGCTTTTCTATTTACAATTCCATGAGCCTCCAAAGATTTTAGTTCTTTAACCAGCATTCTTGTACTGATGCCTGAAACAGCACGTTCAAGTTCTTTAAATCTTTTTGTTCCATCGAGCAAAGTATAAACAATTAAAAAAGTCCATTTACCACCTAGTACTTCAAGTGCACTTTGCATTTCACAATTATTTTTTTTATCTATTTTCTTCGTTTCCATAAAAATAACCCCATTACTTTATTATGTGTTATTAGTGTACAAAAGTGTACCTACTTTCAAATATAAAACTACTGTATTAATTTTACAACTTAAATAATAAAAACAAAATGATCAGCGATGAAATGTGCTGTACAATATTTACAAGAATAGAAACAAATAAAAATGAAACTTTTAGAAACAACCACGCTCGGCAACCTGTATTTAAAAAATCGTATGGTAATGGCTCCCATGACTAGGAGTCGAGCTGACAAAAATGGTGTTATTATACCATTGACCACATTATATTATAAGCAAAGATCTACCGCTGGATTGATTATATCTGAAGGTATAAATATTTCAAAGCAGGCTACAGGTTTGCCATTTACCCCTGGAATTTATACAGCAGAACAGATCAAAGCTTGGAAAGATGTTACTAGCACTGTCCATAAAGCAGGTGGTAAAATATTCGCGCAACTATGGCACTTAGGGCGAGCATCTCATTCTTCAAATAGAAATGGGGAAATTCCAGTAGCACCATCTGCAATTTCAATACCTACACAGAGTATTTTTACACAAAATGGTCCTCAGGTTTTTGAAACGCCAGTTGAACTAACAAATGCGGAGGTGAAAAAAGTAATTCAGGATTATAAACAATCAGCTATAAATTCATTGGAAGCAGGTTTTGACGGCGTTGAACTACACGCTGCTTTTGGCTATTTACCTCATCAGTTTCTATCCGAATCATCAAATATGAGGGTAGATGAATATGGTGGAAATATCGAAAATCGCTGTCGGTTTATCCTTGAAGTGATAAAAGATCTTGTAGAAGCTGTAGGTCATGGAAAAGTTGGTATTAAATTATCTCCAAGTATTATTTACCATGGTATGCTCGATAGCAATCCTGTAGAATTATATTCTTATTTGCTAACTGAACTGGATAAGTTGGATATTACTTATATTCATCTGATGCAACCGATGTTTCCTTTGGATGGATATCCTCAATATCCTCTTGATGTAATCGAAGCATTTGGCAGTTTAATCCACAAGCCATTAATTATAAATGCAGGTTATACCAGAGAAACTGCGGAAGAGGTTGTCAAAAATGGAAAGGCCCAATTGGTATCTTTCGGTTCATTATTTCTAGCTAATCCGGATTTGCCTGAAAGATTTTATTTAAATGCCCCAGTAAATTATCCAGATAAGTCGACTATGTATGGGGGAGGTAATGAAAAAGGCTATACTGATTATCCGTTTCTTGATTAGATATATAAAATATCACATAAAAACTTTCAATATCTCAATTCTAAAATAAGCAATATGAAAAATACAATCACATTTTTGTTTGTTGCCATTCTATCATTTCAAGTGGCCAATGCAAAATCTTTCGATCAGGTGACTCAACAAGCAGATACAACGTTAAATGAGCAATTCGCAACTGTTAATGGCATCAAACTTCACTATGTAACTTGCGGCTCGGGTCCAGCAGTAATTCTTTTACATGGATGGCCTTTTACATGGCTTGAATGGAAACCCGTAATGGTTCTATTAGCTAAAGCTGGTTATACTGCTATAGCTCCAGATCTTCGCGGAATGGGTGATTCAGAAATTACAGAAGGGGGGTACAGCAAAATCAACGTTGCTGAAGATATCCATCAGCTGGTACAGCAATTGGGATTAAAAAAAATACGAATGGTCGCAATAGATATTGGTATGATGGTAGCCTATCCATATGTTGTAAAACATCAAGATGAAGTGGAAAAACTCGTTTTGGGTGAATCACTGCTCCCGGGATTTGGCTTGGAAGAATTAATGAATCCTGCTACTGGTGGATATTGGCATTTTGGCTTTCATGCTCAGGCTGGTCTGGCTGCAATGCTCGTAGAAGGTAAAGAAGCAGCTTATTTAAACCCCATGTATAATTTAATGTCTCCTGGGGGACATATTTCATCAGAAATCAGAACGGAATACATTCGTCAATATAGTAAACCAGGAGCTATGAAAGCGGGCTTTCAGCATTATGCAACAATTTTACAGGATGGAAAAGATAATCGTACAAATTTCAAAGGAAAATTAACTCTCCCCGTTCTAGTGCTTAATGGTGAAATGGGGATACCCTCTAAACAAACTTTTGATGGAATTAAACAAGTTGCTAGTAATGTTGAATATGGTATTGTTCCGAATAGCGGTCATGCTCTAGGAGAGGATAACCCGATATGGTATACCAACAGACTGGTAGAGTTTTTTAAGAAATAAAAGTTCAATTTTCTAAACTAGGATTCAAAAGATGATTGAATTAAAATCAAACGGAACAAATTTATATAAAATAAAAATGAATACATCAAATAAAGTGTGGTACATCACAGGCGCATCCAAAGGAATGGGACTTTCTTTAGTCAAAAACCTGTTAGCTCAGGGACACAGAGTTGTTGCTACTTCACGAAAATTAGCTGCATTAAAAGTAGAAATTGATCCCATATTTCAAGATGTTTTTCTTCCAGTCGAAGTTAATCTTAATGACGAATATTCGATAGCACGTTCTTTTGAAAAGGCCATTGAAAAGTTTGGAAAAATTGATGTGGTGGTTAATAATGCCGGTTTTGGTACAGGTGGAGCTTTGGAGGAATTGTCAACAGAAGAAATTGCTTCGAGTTTTGATGTGAATCTTTTTGCAGTAATTCGAGTAATTCAGAAAGCACTCCCATATTTAAGAGCACAGCAATCTGGTCATATTATTAATATTTCTTCCATTGCTGGTTTTGCACCAGGTACGGGATGGTCTGTTTATGCTGCAGCTAAATTTGCGGTAAGTGGTTTATCAGAGGCATTGGCCAATGATCTTAAGCCATTGGGTATCCATGTTACTTCGGTATCTCCAGGATGGTTCAGGACTAACTTTGCAACAGCAGAATCTATAGTGTATTCAGAAAAACAGATGAATGAGTATAATTATCTCAGGGAGTATCACGGAAAATTTAATGCAATGCATGGTACTCAGTTAGGGAATCCTGAGAGAGTAGCAGATGTTTTGGTAAAGCTTGTAGAAAGTAAAACACCTCCTGTGAACTTCTTTATGGGAAGTGATGCTTACCAACGCGCAATAGACAAGATAAAAACATTATCTGAGCAAATTACTACCTGGAAATCTTTATCAGGATCTACGGATTTTTAGAAAATATACTTTAGTCTTATGTAATCAATTAAAGTGATTATTTACTACCAAAGCGCCCATGTCGTTACTACTCTTCGAATATTTAACTGTTTAATAGTTGTGTATTTATATAAAAGATTATGCGATTAAGAATTGCAAAATAAACGGTAACTAATAAATCTACATGGGTTAATAATAGATCTCATAAGAGATTAATTATCATAATAGTATGTGAAATGGGGGGGTAATTCATAAAATTTAATAAAGAAAAGATATGATAGAGAAAATGCAGGTAGAGGTTTGGAGCGATATAATGTGTCCATTCTGTTATATTGGTAAAAAGAAGTTTGAGATTGCCCTAAAACAATTCCAGCATAAGGAAAATGTAAAGGTGGTCTGGAAAAGTTATCAATTAATGCCCGAGTTTGAGTCAGGGAAAGCAAAAAAACTCGAAAAGCTTTTGATTGAAGAAAAAGGTATCAGTCAAGACCAAATTATTGAGATGAATGCACACGTAATACAGATAGGTGAAAAGGTTGGCATTGATTTTCATTTTGACAAAGTTTATGCATCCAATACCTTGCAAGCACATAGATTCATTCATTTTGCTAAACAATATGATAAACAGAATGAAGCTCAGGAAATTTTATTTAATTCCTTTTTTACTGAAGGTAAAAATGTTGACGATAAATCAGTTCTTGTCCAGCTAGGCAAAAAAATCGGATTGGACACTGTGGAACTTCAATTCGTTTTGGAGAATGAATTATATCAAGATGTGGTTGATACAGATATTCAAGAGGCTCAAAAAATAGGTATTCAAGGAGTGCCATTTTTTATTTTTAATAAAAGAGAGTTTGTCTCAGGGGCACGTGATTCATCTTTGTTTTTAACTGTTCTAGAGGAGACTTATGCTGAATGGAATAAGAAAATACCTGAAAACACATTAATGATCGAAAGTTAAAACCTACATAATAATCTTCAGAAGGTATTTATAATTTGATACCTTCTGAAAGTTATTATTCTATTACAAATAGTTAAGGCAAGCTAAAACAAGATGTTATCAGATCTTTATTTACTTCGGGATCTGCCTCAGTCAGGTCCACAATGATATAGTGAAATAGATTTCGCCAAGTTACAAATCTATTGTTACTATAATATGTTGTTTATCAGCTTTTTGTTAATTTGTAAAAAGGGGTTCTATCAAACTTGTCCCAAACCCTTCGTTTGAATCCTAATATTTTTAAACAAGAAAAGCCAATCTTGCGATTGGCTTTTTCTCTGTGATCCCGCTGGGATTCGAACCCAGGACCCATACATTAAAAGTGTATTGCTCTACCAGCTGAGCTACGGAATCTTACTCTTTTTTTGAAGTTTCCTTCGTTGTTTGGAGTGATGCAAAGGTAGAAAAAACTAGCATACAGTGCAAATAAAACGACTATTTAATTACAAAGTCCTTTCTTGTCCTTTCATTTATAGGGAATTAATTTTTTAAATTTAAGAAATATAATCCCGATCTTCATTACTTAAAGTTGAATTTGGAACTGAAGATTGTTCAATTTCTGATGGATTAGCTGGATTTACTTGAATCACTTCTGTCTTTCTTTTCTTAGGTCTCAACAAAATAGCCCCAATGATGATTCCGATAAAAAGAGTGATTGCTATAATTGAGGATAATGCGAAGATGTGCTTACCAAAAAACCAAAATTCTACCGGAGCAGTGTTCTGCATAAAAAAAATCGTAATTATGACGACTAAAATTAAAAGTATGATCGTTTTGAAATTCATTTTTCGCGTTTTTATTTACCAAAAATAATCATTGTCATTGATACTTTATATTCTTAAAGGTGCAGGATCTATTATTCGCTTTGATAACGATCTGAAGACTAGAATGAATATTGCACACGGTTACTAAATTAATTAACTTGTATTAATATATAAATAAACTTCTATAAGCATGTATGACCGTCTAAAAAAGTTATTGTCACCGCTTTTTATCTTCTGCCTCGTACTATTGATTGCCAATGATTTTTATATGAAAGCAACTTTCCACAATGCGTTTACGGGAAAACTTTCTGATTTCTGTGGGTTATTTATTTTTCCTATTTTTTGGTCAACGATCTTTCCCCGTCATAAATTATGGATCTTTATCTTTACCGGAATATTGTTTGTCTTTTGGAAAAGTGAACTTGCCTCAGGACTTATAGAACTGCTGAATATCTTATTTAACATCCAACGAACGGTCGACCTAAGCGATCTTATTGCGTTGCCGATGCTGTTTGTTGGTTGGTTTTACATAAAAAACGATTCTATCGTGTTGATTGCTGATTCCTTAATAGCAAGATTAAGTACTTTGATTGTCGCAGGTATTACAATTTTCGCTTTCTGCGCAACTAGTCAGCAAAGGTATATCCAATCTTTTGATCAGCCACAATATGTTCTCTTAAAATCAGCTACAGTTCCCGATTTAAATTTATATGATGAATTTGAATTTTATCCGAAGGATTCTCTACTTGTGGTTAAGGTCAATCATTGGTATATTAATCGGCCCATTAGAAACGATGATTATAACAAGAATCATTCACTTGAAGATCTAGATAAAAATGTTGTAGCTAGGCTAGCAGATAGCACCACTGTAATTCCTTACGGAAAAATAACTACTCTGATTATTAATACAGCGGAGGGCGAGGATTTTTTAAGATTTAATGGGGGTCGCCTCGATGGTAAATTTAGTAGAAAAGTAAATGATAAATTAATCATTGAAGGATTTTACAAAATGGGGGTAGAAGACTCAACTTGGACTTTTACTTCCGGTGATAGCGATAACGTAATTGTACAAACATTTGTAAATGGAGAACGGACAAGTGTCAAGCAGTTTGATCATGGTAAATTGGTTGCTAAGACTCATATTAATACCAGAGCAGATACTATCCGAAATACATATGTTCAGATCAGTATTATGATTTTGGTTATCATTTTCATGATCCGATTTTTAATCAAGAATTACCGTAATACATTTCCTCAAGAACTTAAACTAAAATTAGTTTGGAAATGGTTAATATGTCTTATATCGCCAATATTTGTCTGGCTATCCTACATTGGAATAAGGATTTTGCTCATGGATTTCAATGAAGATATTTTTGTGATATTAGCATCATTTTTATTTATTTCTATAGTTGTGTGCCCGCTTATGTTTGTTGTTGTATTTTGGATCAAATTACGGAAGGAAATGGATATCTTGTTATACTGCCTAATATTTGGACTTTTATGTAGCATATGGACTTCATGTGGTACACTAATAGCTCTGTATAATTAGTTTTTGTCAAAATTTGACGATGGTAATGCTCTTATCTGATTAAAAAAATTGAAATTCTGAATGGGGATTAAAGCAGAGACTATAGTATCAACAGAAATTTATCCGGAAATTTTGAACCTCTCCATAATGTACCAAAAAGGATCCGATAGAACTTAAATGCTACTATTTATATTTTTTTTTTAATTTCTTAAATAGGAAGCGAACTGCTGCGTAAGTGAGCAAGGAGAAAGCCAGATCTATGGCAAACGCCATTAAGGAATAGTTACTGAAATGCTGCATTTGACCTGTAAGCAGACTTTGTCCTGCACCTTCGCTATAGTACGTTAACGGAAATCCTAATGTAGTTAAACCATCATAGGCCATACCATTGTGGAAAGAAAGCCAACTCAGTAAAGCGAAGATCAGTAGCATAGCTAACAGATAGGCCAATACTTTTTTATAGTTACTATGAGGTTCTTCGTACATGATCATTTAATTTAGAAAAATAGCCTCTTAAAAAAGAGGCTATTTTTTCAGCTGTGATGGACAGCTATATGTTTTTATTAAAATTTATTTAGCATCGATATTGACCGCATTCAATCGTAATGAATTGAGGATAACGGATACTGAGCTTAGGCTCATTGCTGCGGCAGCAAGCATTGGCGATAACAAGATACCAAAAGTAGGGTATAAAATACCTGCTGCAATCGGAATGCCTAAAACATTATAAAGGAAGGCAAAGAGTAGGTTCTGTTTAATATTGCGCACTAATTTATGACTCAGTATTTTAGCTTTGGCAACACCCATTAAGTCGCCTTTCAATAAGGTTACTTCAGCACTCTCGATAGCCACATCAGTACCTGTACCCATTGCAATACCTATATCTGCCTGTGCTAATGCTGGAGCATCATTGATACCGTCACCAGTCATTGCGACTACTTTATTTTCCTGTTGCAGCTTTTTAATCTCCATCAACTTATCTTCTGGTAGCGCTTGTGCTTTAAAGTGTTTAATACCCAGTTCATCCGCTACAGCTTTAGCTGTTTTGGCATTGTCACCTGTTAACATAATCACATCAACACCATGATCCATCAGGTAATGGATAGCCTGTTTTGCCGTATCTTTTATTTTATCAGCAATAACGAGATAACCTAACAGTGTTGTTCCTTTAGCTAAGTAAGATACTGTACGGCCTTTTTCCTGTTCTACAGCAACTTGTTCTTGAACGCTTTCGCTGATCGCAATACCATCGTCCAATAACAACGATTCATTTCCAAGAAGCACTTTATCATTGGCAATATAACCAATAACACCTTTACCGTTTATGGTATCAAAACGATCTGTCTCTTTTAATGTTAGTTTTGACTCCTTTGCTTTCTTCACTACCGCTTCGGCTAAAGGGTGGGAGCTATTGGCATTCACTGAAGCTGCCAAGATCAACAATTCATCAACCGTACTGTCTGAGGTACTGAATACCTCTTCCAAACTCGGCCTTCCTTCGGTTATGGTTCCGGTTTTATCTGTCACCAGTACATTCACTTTATCTAGCTTTTCGAGCGCTTCCGCATTCTTTATCAAGATACCATTTTTTGCACCTTTACCGATTCCGACCATGACCGACATCGGTGTTGCAAGCCCCAGAGCACATGGACAGGCTACGATAAGAACCGCCAAAGCATTGGCTAAGGCAAAGGCCAGTTTAGATTCTACTCCATAGATCATCCAGACGACAAATGTTAAAATAGCGATGGCAATTACTATGGGAACGAATATGCGGGATACACGATCGGTTAACTTCTGTATTGGTGCTTTACTTCGGCTTGCACTATTGACCATTTCAATAATTTGTGCCAATAGTGTATCATCACCGACACGGTTGGCTTTCATTAAGAATGACTGATTACCGTTAATCGTTCCAGCACTCACTTTATCACCTTCATTTTTATCGACAGGAACCGGTTCCCCCGTTAGCATGGATTCGTCAATCGAGCTATGTCCAGAAGTTATTTCTCCGTCTACAGGAATCTTTTCTCCTGGTTTAACGCGTAAAATTTGTTCTAACTGGATGTCTGCGACCGAAATTTTCTTTTCCACTCCATTTTCAACTAGATTAGCTTCTGCAGGAGAAAGTTTTATAAGTTCTTTAATAGCTGAATTCGTTCTTGAATGTGCTTTCGCTTCCATTAGTTGTCCCAATAGTACCAGCGTTAAGATAACGGCAACAGACTCAAAATATAGTGCAACCTGACCATGATGACCTAATAATGCATCCGGAAATAGGGATGGAAAGAATAAAGCCACTACGCTGTATAAAAATCCTGCTCCGGCACCTAGACCTATCAAGCTGAACATATTTAAGTTCCAAGTTTTGAAAGAGGTCCAAGCACGCTCAAAAAACATCCAAGTGGCATAAAAAACAACTGGAATGGTTAAAAATAACTGGATCCAGCCTGACATCTTTGGTGTGATGACTTGCCCGATCGGGTTGCCAGGAATCATTTCACCCATTGATAATATAAATAAGGGAACGGTGAATAACAGCGCTACCCAAAATTTCTTTTTCAGTGTTTGATATGTGTGATCATCTTCCTCTGTGTCGGCATTTGCTACTAAATCCATACCACAGATGGGACAAGAACCCGGTTTATCACTTTGAACTTCTGGATGCATCGGACAGCTGTAAGTTAAAGCTGCTTTCTTTTCTGGCATTTTCTCTAAGTTCATACCACAGACTGGACAGGATCCTGGTGTATCATACAGTTTCTCGCCCTCACACATCATAGGACAATAATATTTACCCGCTGAACTGGCCGTGACCTTTGGAGTGCCCACTTTTTCATGCGAAGAAAAGTCTGTGGATTTAGTATCATGGTGATGCTTATCTGCTTTATCAGCTAAAGATTCAACTGGAACGAGAAACATACCACAAACAGGGCAGGAACCTTTTTGGTCGTAAGTTTTATCATGACCTTCACAAAACATAGGACAGATATATTTACCTGATGGTGCGCCTGCAGTTTGGACTATCTGTTCATCTTTATTTTTTGATGAACAGCAAGAGGCGTTCGCACTTTCATCCTGTGTGTGTTTATTTTCCGATAATGACTCAACAGGTACTAAATGCATCCCACATATGGGGCAGGAACCTTCTTGCTCGTACGTTTTATCATGACCTTCACAGAACATAGGACAGATGTATTTACCTGATGACTTGTCCACCGTTTGGTTTATCTGTTCTCCGTTATTTTTTGATGAACAGCAAGAGGCGTTTGCACTTTCATCCTGTGTATGTTTATTTTCCGATAATGATTCTGCGGGTACTAAATGCATACCACAGACAGGACAGGAGCCCGGTAAATCGTACGTTTTATCCTGACCCTCACAGAACATGGGGCAAATGTATTTGCCTGAAACAGCTACTGCACTTTTTTTCGATTGATCATCTGCTTTATGATAGACGGAGTTCTTTCCGTTGTGATGACTATTGTTTTGCACAATGTGGTAATCACCAATTTCTGAAAGTGCTTTATTGCATTCATCTACATCAACACGATCTTCACTATCAATAATGACTTCAGGTGGAGCTAATGTAACAGTAGCTTTTACACCTGGTATCTCATTTAGCTTATCTTCGACATTTGTGCGACATCCATTGCAAGTCATGCCGGATATTTGATATTTTTGATTCATAATCTGCTTTAAATTAACCTATACAAATATCCCTCTTTAGACAAAAATTAATGCTGTAACATTTGAGGTTTAAATTATAAGATTTTAATTAAGCAAGAAATATCCTTTAAATGGATATTTAGCTATCAGTAAAAGAACAAAGAAATTATTACTTTGTTTGTAAATGAAAATAGACCATGGATTCAAATCATAACAGAGATAAAAGAGACAGCTCGGGGCGGACTTCTCATATTTTAAATACTTCAGCCAATTTACTGGGAATTTGTTTTCTGGTCTTAACGACAATAAAAACGATGAAACTCACAGAGGGAAGTTTAATTGATGAATGTGCCGCTATTGCTATTTTCATATTTATGTCCAGCTGTATTATTTCCTTTATTGCGATGAAAAGAGGTGATCTAAGGGAAGTTAAAAGACTGGAAAATATTGCCGATATCATCTTCTTAACAGGCTTATTTGTTCTGTTTGCTGCTTCTATATTACTTGTGTTTAATCTGATATAGCGGTATGACATGACAGTCAATGCTAATTCGGTTTTTAACCGTAAATTATTGCACTGCAGCCACCATTTATAAGGGTAATAGAATGCGAGATTAGGTAATGGTTCGTAACTTATTCGCCCTTTCTTCGGAAAGGCTTCGGGAATTGTCTATTGTGCCTCTACTGTTTGTATACTGTTTGTCTACCTTTCCTCTACATAGACAGTAGAGGCGGAGTATAGGCATAGTAGAGAATTAGTATAAACTACCCGAGGAAGGGGCGAAGCAGACCCGAAGGGCAGTCAAATAAAACTCGAATTTGCGGAGAAAAGTTCTTGCCGTAGATAACTTGATCTTTTTTTTAGTGATGTATAAATTTTATGCTTTATTACGAAGCATGTATAAGCTAAAAGTCCAAAGAAGTCCGTGAAAGTCCATGTGAGTCCGTAAAAGTCCTTAGTCTTCTTGAGAATGCTTGCACAACGGCTCGATAATGATAGGGAACAACTTCGGGATTGATTCGGGTGCGCTTCGACTGTTCTTCGACTCGGCTTCGACCATAAGACGAAAACGAGTCGAATAAATGGCGAACAAAATACGAACCAGTCTGCTCGCAATCTCAAAGAAATCCCGAACATCTCTCAAAAAAAAGTCGATCATTCCTAATCTATTATTAAAACATACAACAGATCGCCATCACTATATCTTTACAATAGATCAGATTACTTGAAAACAAGTGATTTAAGCAATTTAATCCATCAGGATAAATCTTTGCTAGATTGATCTAACAGAACTCTTTAAATCGCTTAAAATTAGCTTCAATATAAAGCGGTTAATTTTCAGAATGTGCTGTTCTATAGATATATTGATCACTAGATTGCGACAGTAATTTCAAGGATATATGCCTCAGAATCTTATTGCAGAAAAAAGTAATGTTTAAATGCCTTTGAAAATAATAGGATTGTTAGAAAATTACATAAACAGCATAACCTCAGGATGTTTGAGGATCGTTTTGATCAAAGGTTTTGTTTCTCCCTCAATAATGGTTTTGTAGTGCGGTTCTGGAATGAAAAGTTTAAAGGTTTTCTTTTCAATTTTTATGACAAAAATTGCACCGTGTACCACCTGCTTATCATCGATAACCATTGAAAATTCATCAACCGGTTGATTAGCAAGCTTATTCTTTTCAACTAATTTTATAAGTTTTTCCATAGCCAAAACTACATATTCTCGTCAATATAATGCGATATATTGACGAGAATATCATTAATTTTTAGCGATTAAATCTCTTAATGCAACGGAAGCAATTGCTCCTCCAAATGCAGCTGGCAGATAAGACATCGTTCCGTATGCAGATTTCTTATAGTTACTGCCATCGGTATACAACAGGGATGCTTTATCTGGCAATTCTGTAGAAAATACTGCTTTAAAACCACTTCTTATCCCATGTTTATATAACTTTTTACGGATATGATGAGCAAGTTTACAATTATAGGTTTCTCCGATATCTGCAATTTCTATTTTTGTAGGATCCATTTTTCCCCCAGCTCCCATAGAACTTACAAAACGAACTTTACGCTCTAGAGCCTGACGGATAAAAAATAATTTTGGCGTGATACTATCAATTGCTTCCACTGCATAGTCGGGATTAAGATCCAATAGATCGGAAATCTTTTCAGGAAGAACGAAATCTTCAACAATAGTCAAATCCAGTTCAGGATTTATAGATAATAACCGATCGCGCATGATCTGTGCTTTAGATTGACCATGGTTGGTTGCCAATGCTGGTAACTGTCTGTTTCTATTAGAAGGATCTACAGTGTCGCCATCAATGATGGTCATTTTGCCAACACCGCCACGGCAGATAAATTCCGCTGCAAACGATCCTACGCCTCCCAATCCCAAAACCATGACATGAGAATTTGCCAATTTTTCTAAAGCTTCACGCCCCACTAATGCCTCTGTACGCGATAGCCAAGTTAAGTCTTTCATATTTTACTCAAATACAAGTTGATAGTTTCTTATTATGTTTTCTTTTAATTCATTTATCGATATCTTTTTCAATTGTGCTGCATAAGCGTACAATTCTCTGATATCGGCATGCGCATCATCCGTTTCCAAAAAGAGCTGTTCAAGAGGAGTCGCTACAAGCGTTTCATCTAACTTTCCCGTGAGAATTGATGAACCAAACGAAAGGTAATATCCTTTTTTAAGCAATTGCTCAGCAAGTTCTCGATTCTTATTAAATCCATGAAAAATGATGTGACCTGTGAAATTTTCACTTTTTAAAACTTGCTGTACTTCGTCAAAAGCACGGACGCAATGAATGATCAATGGCTTACCGTATTCTTTTGCTAAGCTAACTTGTTTTTGAAAAACGTCTTGCTGCACATTTAAGGGCACAGATATTACTTTATCCATACCACATTCCCCGACAGCTAGAATTTCATGATCACGAAGCAATTCTTGCAGGATCGATATGCCTTTAAAAGGGTCACTTTCACTGATGTGCCATGGGTGTAACCCCGCGGTTACTGGCGGTAAATAATGATCATCTGGATCAGCATTCAGTATAAGATTAAATACGTCAAAGCGTTCAGTCTCTGACGAGTGATGCTGATGGGTATGGATATCAATGTATATCTGTGTCATAATCAGTCGCAAATTTCAGAAAAAAAAATGATGTTTGAGAATTTTATCTACTAAAGATATAGATATTTATTGAATATGTGTATCAAGAACTTGCAACATACCATTTGCTTTTAACAAGCACTCTTGATATTCGTCTTCAGCATTTGCCTGAACGGTAATAGCACCGCCTGTCTGAAAGGACAAATATTTACTTTGTGCATTGTATAAAATGGTCCGGATTACAACATTGAAATCAAAATCACCTTCAGGACCGAAATAACCGATGGATCCTGCATATAACGAGCGTCTTGTTGCTTCAACTTGATCACAGATCTGCATGGCAGCAATTTTAGGAGCACCGGTCATTGAACCAGCAGGGAAGGTATTTTTAATAACTTCAACATCCGCTACTTTTTGATCAATTTCACAGGTAATGGTCGAAATCATCTGATGAACGAGTTTAAATGTCTGAATTTCGAACAGACGATCTGCTTTGACAGATTTTGGTACTGCGCTTTTCGTGAGATCATTGCGAACTAAATCTACAATCATCACATTTTCAGCAATTTCTTTTGTAGAGTTTAACATGCCTTGGACAATCTTTTGATCTTCTTCAGCAGTTTTTCCTCGTTTTGCAGTTCCTTTTATAGGTTGGGAAATGAGCTGTTGATTCCTTTTCGCCAGAAATCTTTCTGGAGATGCGGAAAGGATGTAATTCTTGTTGAATTTAAAAAATGCCGCAAACGGCGTAGGGGAGATGCTGTTCAATTTTTCAAATGCCGCTACGGGATTTAAGTTGACCTGGTCAGCATAAAACTCCTGGCAGAGGTTGACTTCGTAAATATCTCCTCTTTGGATATGATCTTGCATTTTATTAAATGCAAGCATATATTCAGCCTTAGACCATCTGGTCTGTATCTGGCCATCAAAACCCACAGAACCGGTCTGCCATGTGAAATCTAAAATGGTTTGATAGATTTGAGCAGGATTTTCAGCTGTTATCCAAACGGTATTTCCAATTGTTTTGATCGTAACTGCAGGAACAAAGAAATAGGCTAATGGAAATCCTAAAGGATCATCATGATGTGTTTCCAGTTCTTCGATTTCATTTTTCAGATCGTACGAAAAAAAACCAGGAATATAAGTATCTGGATATGTGTCTATAAATTTTTGAACATCCTGAAGTGTATTACCGGAAGTCGAGGTATAAGAGGAAGTTGCTTTTACTGCAATTAAGCAGTCAAATGCACTCCACTGATCGCTATGTCCATTGGAATGGAGATAAGCTACTTCATCAAATTGCGCTGCCCATTGCAGCGCTTTTTGATGAAAATTATTCGTTGAATCTATAACAAAATTGTCTTCGACCCGCATTAACTATTTAGTCAATTTTAATGTTTGTTTACGATCTGGACCAACAGATAGGAACGTGATAGGCACTTCTAATGCTTTCTCTAGATACGTAATGTAATTTTGTAATGCTGCAGGGATTTCACTTTGTTGCGTGATACCAGTCAGATCTTGATTCCAGCCGTCGATTTCTTCAAGAATAGGCTCAGCCTCGTTCGTGATAATCTCATATGGCATGTAATCGATTACTTTTCCTTCATGTTTGTAGTGTGTACAAACTTTGATTTTTTCGAAAGTATCCAACACATCAGCTTTCATCATGATCAATTCGGTAACACCGTTTAACATGATGGCATATTTTAAAGCAGGAATATCAATCCAACCAGTACGACGTGCGCGACCTGTTGTTGCGCCAAATTCATGACCTAATTTACGTAAGTTTTCACCTACTTCATCATGTAATTCAGTCGGGAATGGGCCTCCACCTACGCGAGTAGCATAAGCTTTGAAGATACCATATACTGCACCAATTTTATTTGGAGCAATACCTAAACCTGTACATGCGCCCGCTGTAGTTGTATTTGAAGATGTAACGAATGGATAAGAACCAAAGTCAACATCTAACAAAGTACCTTGAGCACCTTCTGCCAATACTTTTTTACCATCCTTTAAATATTGATTCACTAAATGTTCTGAATCAACATGTGGAATAGTTTTAATGAATTCGATAGCAGCTAAGAAAGCTTCTTCTTTTTCAGAGAAATCAGGGATTTCACCGTAGTGTGATAAAATAGAAAGGTGTTTTTCTCTCAATTTTTCGTAACGCTCTTTGAAATCTGGCAATGTAGTATCACCCACACGTAGGCCATTACGACCTGTTTTATCCATATAGGTAGGACCAATACCTTTTAAGGTAGAACCAATTTTACCGTCACCCATTTTAGATTCTGAAGCAGCATCTAGTAACTGGTGAGTAGGAAGGATTAAATGCGCTTTACGAGCTAACACTAAATTTCCTTTACCTACTGGATCAAATCCAGCAGTTTTCAAATTGTCTAGTTCTCTCTTTAAGATAATCGGGTCGATAACAACACCATTTCCGATTAGGTTAAGAGTTCCTTCATTGAAGATACCCGAAGGGATCGTGTTTAAAACGAATTTTTTGTTATCAAACTCCAATGTGTGTCCGGCGTTAGGGCCGCCTTGGAAACGAGCAATTAAATCGTATTGTGGACAAAATACATCAACGATTTTACCTTTACCTTCGTCTCCCCATTGTAAGCCCAAAAGCACATCAACTTGCATAGCTTTTAAAGTATTGTGATTAAGAATTTATGTTAATTTTTTGAATTATCTAAAAACAAAATGTTCAGAAAAATGAGCAAATCATTTTCTGAACAAATGTACTATTATATTTCGCCAATCCTGAGATTAATTTGAAATAACCTCTTCTTTTGCTTTTGAGGCAGCGATTTTTTGTTGGCAATCATTACAAACACCATACAGATTTAACGAGTGATGTTTGATATCGAATTTTAATAAATCACCCATTAAGCTTTGAATCTGGTTGATACGTGGGTCACAAAATTCCACCACGATATTACATTCAATACAAATGACGTGATCGTGTTGTTTAAAGCCATAGGATTTTTCAAATTGAGCCATATTGCGCCCAAATTGATGTTTAGTAACTAAGTCACAGGATACCAACAATTCTAACGTGTTGTATACAGTGGCACGGCTAACTCGGTATTTTTTATTCTTCATATGGATGTACAATGATTCTACATCAAAGTGATCTGTACGGGAATAAATTTCTTCTAAAATAGCATAACGCTCTGGAGTTTTTCTTAGATTTTTATTTTCTAAGTAAGCTTCAAAGATCTTTTTTACTGTTGCGTAATTTTCAGCTGCGTTCATATTAATCAATAAGATTCTTTACAAATTTACCAATTTTGATTCAATTATTGTAGTATTAAAAAAATGTGATATTCAGCTGATGTTTAACTCTCAGATTCATATCGTGAAACAGTGGTAATGCCGCGCACTTGTTTAAGCGTTTTCATTAGATTTTCCAATTGTTCTGTATCATTTACAAAGACCATAATATGCCCTTCAAAGATTCCTTCGTTACTGGTAATACTTAAGGAGCGAATATTAACTTTAAACTCCTGAGATATGACGGTGGTGATCTTATTGACCAAACCAACATCATCGATACCGACAATACGTAATCCGGTCAAGAAAGATACATCTGTTTGGGATGTCCACTTAGCCTTCATAATGCGGTAACCGTAGTTCGCCATTAATTTGGATGCATTTGGACAGCTGGTACGGTGTATTTTTATACCATCGTTTACAGTTAAAAATCCAAATACATCATCTCCAGGTATTGGGTTACAACAAGGAGCAAGGGTGTAATCGATTTTCTGCAAATCATCACCTAACAAGAGGGTATCCTGATCTTTTTTACTGAATTTCTCTACTAAACCACCAATATGTGTATTAAATTGGGTGTTTTGGGTACTCAGTGTCGCATCGTTGTTTTTTTCGTGCGCCACAAATTCCCGCAATTGTTTAATATCAACGAGTCCTTTGGCTACATTATAAAACAGATCCTGCGAACTTGGAAATTTAAGGAAATTCGCAATTTTATTAATATTATCAGTGTTATAGGTAATCTTTAACGTTTTCAGCTTACGCTCCAGAATTTCTTTACCATCTTCCGCCACACGACGTCTTTCTTCTTTCAGTGAAGAACGGATTTTGGATTTTGCTTTTGCTGTCACGACAAAATTCAACCAGTCTTCTTTTGGTGTCTGTTTGCTCGATGTTATGATCTCTACTTGATCACCATTTTGCAAAACATGACTTAAAGGCACCAATTTATGGTTGACTTTTGCACCGATACAGGTTGCTCCGATATCCGAGTGGATTTCAAAGGCAAAATCTAATGCAGTGGCTTCATGTGGCAATTGAATAAGGGCTCCTTTTGGCGTGAAAATAAAGATCTCATCGGAGAACAAATTCATTTTAAAGTCGTCCACAAAGTCCAGTGCATTCTGTTCCGGGTTGCTCAGTACATCTCTAATTTTTTTGATCCACTGGTCTAACCCACTGTCCGAATTGGATTCTTTATATTTCCAGTGTGCCGCAAAACCTTTCTCCGCAATTTCATTCATGCGGCTGGTTCTGATCTGAACTTCAACCCATTGACCACGAGGTCCCATAACCGTGGTATGCAGGGATTCATATCCATTACCTTTAGGTGATGATACCCAATCTCTTAGACGGTCGGGGTTTGGTCGGTACAGGTCGGTTACAATAGAATACACTTTCCAACACTCTGTTTTTTCACGCTCATCATCGGTATCGATGACAATACGGATCGCAAATAAATCGTAAACCTCTTCGAAAGGAATCGATTTTTTACGCATCTTGGTCCAGATGGAATGAATGGATTTGGGTCTGCCGAAAATTTGCGCCGTTATACCTTGTTCCTGTAATATTTCTTGCACAGGCTGAATAAAGTCGGAGATAAATTTCTCTCTTTCCGCCTTTTTTTCGTTAAGTTTTCGAGCGATAAACTTGTAGGTGTCGGGATCTGTGAACTTCATGGATAAGTCTTCCAATTCAGACTTGATCGCATATAAACCCAGTCTATGTGCCAATGGCGCATATAAATAACTGGTTTCTGAAGCAATTTTCAATTGCTTATCACGTGCCATAAATTCCATGGTACGCATGTTATGCAGGCGATCCGCTAGTTTGATCAAAATAACACGGACATCATCTGCCAATGTTAATAACATCTTACGGAAATTTTCTGCCTGCATGGAACTGTTCGGATCAAAAATTCCTGAAATTTTTGTCAGTCCATCAATAATACGACGCACTTTTTTACCAAACATCTGCTCGATCTCATCGAGTGTAATGTTGGTATCTTCAACCACATCGTGTAAGAGGGCACAAACTATTGAAGTTGTACCTAAACCAATTTCTTCTGCAGCAATCTGAGCTACGGCAATCGGGTGGAAAATATAAGGTTCGCCAGATTTTCGACGCATTTCTTTGTGACTTTCTAATGCGAGATCAAATGCTTTTCTGATCATCTGCTTGTCACCTCGTTGCATCGTTGGTTTACATGCGCGTAGTAATGCTCGGTATCTTTTACGTATTTCTTTATTTTCTGCTTCTATATCAATCACATAATCTTTCATAAACTTGCAGTTGCATTATGATTTTAAAAATACATTTCTTAAATTAGTTATTGTTAATTTAAAGGAATAAATAGTAAACCCGATTTATTTTTATTAAATGTAATAATTTTTTAATACTATTGACAAAAAAAGACAATTTTTAAATTGTAATGATCAGAATAAACTTACGCTGGATACTATCTTTACTTGCTTTTATCCCTTTTTTGGGGATGTCTCAAGCACTGACAGTACCGCTCTACGGGGAGGGGCAGCAACAAGTAATTGAAGAGTATAATATGACCACATTAGAGAGTGGCGAGAGGCTTCCTTGGTTCTTAATTCCAGAGGTCAAAATATCAAAACCAAGAATATGGACTTCGGAAGATGCTAAAAAACAGTACCTAAGGCTAAGACGAAATGTGTTAAGGGTATTGCCTTATGCTATTTTTGCTCAAAAAAGATATGATCAGTTGGACCGGGAACTTGCATTGGTTTCTGATAAAAAAGAACAGAAAAAGCTGATTGAAACATGTGAGAATGAAGTGAAGTCGATGTTTAATCGGGAAATTAAAAATATGAGTATTACACAGGGGAAAATTCTCATTAAACTTATAGACCGACAAACAGGACATTCGAGCTATGAAATGGTGAAACAGATGAAAGGTGGGTTATCTGCTTTTTTATACCAAGGGGTAGCTAAAATATTTGGACATAACCTAAAAAGTACTTACGATCCGAGAGAAGATTTTGAAATAGAAAATATCATTAGAGAATTTCAAAAAACGAGAAGAGATCCACAGTATTTTTAAAAATTATTAATTTATGAAGACAGTTTATGATTTTAAAGCCCTACAGTTCAATGGTCAAGAAAAATCATTAGCTGACTATAAGGGAAAAGTATTGCTCATTGTAAATACGGCCAGCCAATGCCTGTTTACGAGCCAATTTAAATCCTTAGAAAAACTTTACCAGACCTATAAAAATGATGGTTTTGAAATTCTTGCTTTCCCATCTAATAATTTTGGAAAACAGGAACCACTAACTGGTTATACGTTAGAGACTTTTTGTAAAATTAACCAACAAGTTCATTTTTCTGTTTTTAAACGTACACATGTCATTGGCGAATATGCCTCGCCCTTGTATCGTTATCTGGCTCAAAAGGAGGAAAATGGACATGTCTCGAGTAAACCACTATGGAATTTTCACAAATATCTGATCAATAAAAATGGTGAGGTAGTCGACTATTTTTACTCAACAACCTCACCAACGGCGTCTAGAATCAAAAAACGTGTTGAGCAATTATTATCTGAAGGGTAGAAAGAACGAAATGTTTACTACTTTTGTCTATATTTAGTTGGTTAAACATTGAAAATAGACTCGCATGATAAAACTTGATTTATTAGTAATTACTGTGCATCCGGATGATGCAGAATTAGGGGCCGGAGGTACAATAGCAAAATATGTTGCTGCGGGTAAAAAAGTAGGTATTGTAGATCTTACGAGAGGGGAACTTGGTACTCGCGGTACTGCTGAAACCAGAGATCGTGAAGCAAACGATGCAGCTGCAATATTGGGCTTAACGGTAAGAGATAACTTAGCGCTACGTGATGGTTTTTTCAATAATAGTGAAGAAGATAAGCTTGCTGTCATTCAGGCGATCCGTAAATATCAACCAGAAATTATAATCACAAATGCCATTACTGACCGCCATCCTGATCATGGTAGAGCAGGTCATATGGTGAATGAAGCATGCTTTTTGGCAGGTCTAAGGAAAATAGAAACGATAGCAGACGGAATTTTACAAGAAGCTCACCGTCCTAGATTGGTGCTGCAGATGATTCAGGATTATTATATTAAACCTGATATTGTACTGGATATCACGGATTATTATACGATTAAGGAAAAATCAATATTAGCGTATAAAACACAGTTTTATACAGGCGAAGAAACGAATCTCGACGAACCGCAGACCTATATTTCGAATCCCGATTTTATGGAATCTACAGCTGCAAGGGCGCGAGAATTTGGTAGATCGATACAGGTAAAATATGCTGAAGGGTTTACGGCAAAGAAAATATTAGGTGTTGATGATATATTTCATCTGATTTAATTTAAAATAATCAAATAAAAGCCGTTTCTTTATTATATTAAGAAACGGCTTTTGCTTTTACAGCATATATTACATGAAAAATCAACAATTCTCGCTACAGGATCGAATAAAAAGTTTTGCATATGCATTCAATGGTTTCAAAATACTGTTGATAGAAGAACATAATGCGCGTATTCATGTAGCGGCAACTATTGTGACCATTGTTGCTGGAATTTACTTTGATATCGCTGCGATTGAATGGATGATCATCTTACTCTGTATTGGTGCTGTTTTTGCGCTTGAAATAATTAATTCCGCTATTGAAAATCTTGCGGATCTGGTTTGTCAGGAAAAGAATGATTTTGTAAAAAAAGCGAAAGATCTAGCAGCTGCCGCAGTATTAACAGCAGCGATCGTTTCTGTGGTTATAGCAATGTTCATTTTTGTTCCAAAAATAATGGCGATATGGTTTTAATTAGGGCTTACGAGCTACGGGATCGGGATGTCGTACTCAATATTATGCAAGAAAATATTCCAGCTTACTTTGCTCAGGATGAAAAAGAGGATTTGAAGTATTATCTGGATTTCGAGATGCAGCAGTTTTTTGTTCTTGAAGTAGACAATAGAGTGGTGGCATGCAGTGGCATTACCGTTGAGCTGGAAGAGCATAGGGCTGTAATCTGTTGGGATATGGTCCTTCCTGCAGAACAGGGTAAGGGATATGGCAAAAAGTTGCTGGAACACCGTATAGCAATTTTAAAAGAGCTGAAAACGATCGACCGCATCATTGTCCGTACTTCGCAACGTACTTATCTATTTTATCAGAAAAATGGCTTTGTTTTAAACCAGATTGTAAAAGATTATTGGGCGAAAGATTTTGACTTATACAGTATGGAATTGCTCTCTTAATCAAGTAAATTAAATAAAAAAGAGATCAATATAAAAAGAGGGATAATTAGAGCGGCAATAATATTGAATCTGAATTTTGGAATTTCGTTTTTACGGTATAAGAAAACAGATTCTACTATTAAATAGATAATCCATAGCAGCAAAAAGATTCCCATATAAAAAATTATAGCTAAGCTATCGGCTGTACCGCAACGTCTATTTGGATCTAACTGGGACAAACCGATGGGAATGGCCATAAATAAAAGAATGATCAATGCGACTATTCTGATTAGAACGTGTTTTGTCATACAATCTTTTTTTATTAATACACATACATAAAAAAAGGTAACCTTTCTGGTTACCTTTAGCTGTTTTTTACAATCGAAATTGTTATTTCTTTTTGTCAATTTTGTAAAGACGTCCTAAATCTGTAATGGCATAAAGCGCTCCATCTTTACCTTGTGTGATATCTCTGAAGCGTTGTCCTTCTTTTGCTAATAACCTTTCTTCGCCTACGACTTTATTATCTTTAATAACTAGACGGGCAATATGCGTACTGCTTAGTCCACTGATGAATAGATTGTTTTTCCATTCAGGAATGGCATCTCCTGTATAGAATGTAATACCGCTAGGTGATAATACGGGATCCCAGTAATAAACCGGTTGCTCTAATCCTTCTTTTTGTTGGATAGGTTCTCCAATTTTTTCACCACTGTATTCTAAACCGTAAGTAATGATTGGCCAGCCGTAGTTTTTGCCAGGCTCGATACGGTTTAGTTCATCTCCACCGCGAGGACCAAATTCTGTCTCCCATAAATCACCCGTTTCAGGATGAAGTGCCAATCCTTGAACATTTCTATGTCCATAACTGTAAATTTCTGGTCTTACATCTGCTTTCCCTGCAAACGGATTACCCGCTGCTGGAGCGCCATCTGTTGTTATTCTAACAATCTTGCCTAATCCTGATTTTAGATCTTGTGCCTGAGGTCTGGTGGCTAAATCTGAACGTTCACCCGTACTTACAATTAAATTACCAGATTTATCAAATAGGATACGTCCACCATAATGTAGTTTACCTTTGTACTTTGGTGTAGCGCGGTAAATAACTGCGACATTTTCAACTGTCTTCTCATCTGCGGCTAATTTTCCTTTACCGACAGCTGTTAGGTTTCCTTCAGCACTTGGCTCAGAAAAAACAAAATAGATCATTCGGCTTGTTTCAAAATTAGGATCTATCGTTAGTCCCAATAAACCACCTTGACCATCTGTATCCACTTTAGGTAGACCTGTTATCGGTTCAGAAACTTTACCGTCAGCAGTTGCTATTCTAAAGGTTCCTTCTTTTTCGGTAATGAGTAAACGTCCGTCCGGCAAAGACGCAATTCCCCAAGGAGACTTCAATGTTGTATTGAGTACAACTCCTTCAAATGGTGTAGTGGTTTTTACACCGGCGATACGGGTCTGGCCTTCAAAGGCAGGTTTATATTTTGTATTTGCCGCATTCGTTTCTACAGCAGGATATATACTATCTACTGTATTATTGTTCGTTTCAGCACCTGTAGTACCGTTAGAACAAGAATATAATGCGAAAGAACTAATCAGGATTGTGGCTAATTTACTTTTCATAGACAAATTGAATTGTTTCATATCATATAAAAATATAAATAATTTATTTAAAAATTACATGCAAAGCGTTTTATCATGAAATAAAGCCTTTTACATACTGACGTGTAATTTCATGTTTGGGATTTAACAGTACTTCTTCTGTTTTTCCAAATTCAAGAATTTCGCCGCCATAAACAAAAATGATATAATCCGAAACACGGCGTGCCTGTCTCAGAATATGCGTGACCAACACAATGGTATAATCTTTCTTGAGTTCAATAAGTAGATTTTCGATCGTCTGCGTCGATATTGGATCTAATGCAGAGGTTGATTCATCGCCTAATATAATCTCAGGCTTGACGGCAAGCCCACGTGCCAGGCATAGACGCTGCTGCTGCCCAATGGAAAGTCGTGTCGCTGATTGATCCAGCCGATCTTTCACCTCTTCCCAAAGTCCGACATTCTTCAACTGTGTTTCTACGATCTCATTTAATTCCTTTTTACCTCTTGTCCCATGGATGCGAGGGCCATAAGCGACATTGTCATATATCGACATCGGCAACGGAAATGGTTTTTGAGATAGTAGGCCCATTTTTTTTCGAATATGTGTTACTTCGGCATTTGGGGCATATATATCTTCGCCATTGACAAATACAGAGCCTGAAACCTGAACTCCTTTCGTATCATCAATAAGTCGGTTTAAGGTTTTCAGTAACGTCGTTTTCCCACAACCAGAAGGACCGATGATCGAGGTAATGCTGTTATTCGGCAATGACAGATTGATGTTTTTCAAAATATGATGACCGTCAATATGAATATTCAAATCCTGTATCTGAATATGCGGTTGAATAGCCGGTCTTACAATTTGTGTTTGTTCTGTTTCGATGATAGGATGTGCGTGCATATGACAATAATTAGAATAATAAAAGTTAAGATAAGTGCTGATGCGTAAGCACGGCCTTGAACTTCTGGAATAGGACTGCTCAACTGGAAGAAGATCGCTAATGGCAATGTTGCGGCGGGTTCGTCAATATAACGGGGTAAATTGTCGCTAAATCCTGTTGTTAACAAAACTCCGGCAACATCTCCGATAGATCTTCCAAATGCAAGTAAGATTGCTGTAAATATTCCTTGTTTAATGTGTAAAATAAAAACTTTTGCGACTTCCCATTTGGTCGCACCTAAAGATAAAGTAACATGTTTTAAGTCTGTGGGAACTGTTTTGATGATTTCATCGACTGTTCGCACCACAATTGGTATTGTTAGCAGTGTAATGGTAATAATTCCACCTAAAAGGGATGCGCGGATGCCAAAATAAACCATGATGGTAAATCCTACAGCTCCGTATACGATAGAAGGAATTCCGTACAGGATATCAAACATTAATTTCGAGTACTGCGCTAGTCTCGATGATGTTTTGATGTATATATTTAAATATAAGGCGATCGGCACACCGATTAAGGTTGCCAATATAGTTGCTACACCTGCAAGGTAAAGAGATCCTAATATCGCATTTAAAATACCACCTTCTTTACCCATGTAAAAGCCACCCTTTGGTAATTGACTCACCATTTCCCAAGATAGATAAGGTAACCCTTTATATAGGATGGTGCCAATTATAAAAAAGAGTGAACCGGTGACCAACATTCCGGAAAGATGCATAAAACCTTTTGCAACTTTCTCTTTAAAAAGTCTTGTTTTAAGATTATCCATTATGCTTGCCCTCCAATCTGTTTAATATGATGCGTGAAATGAGATTGAATCCGAAAATAATAACAAAAAGGAGTAAGGCTGAAAACATCAGTGCCGAATCGTATAATGGTATTGACATCATTTCCCCAAAATTGTTTGCAATGAGTGCGGGAATAGGATAACCAGCATCAAATATGGATGTCGGTATTTTAGGAACATTACCGCAGACCATCAAAACTGCAATTGTTTCGCCGAATGCTCTGGAGATCGCCAATACAATTGCGGCTATTATACCAGGTTTTGCTCTTCTAAGTATGACTTTTTGGGCAGTTTCCCATTTGGTAGCGCCCAAAGACAGTGATGCTGCTTTAAGTTCTGCCGGTACCGTTTTTAAAACCTCGACCATAATACTGATCATGATCGGGAAAATCATCACTGCGAGTACGATTCCTCCAGCCAAAACAGTGTAACCCGAAGTAGAAACCGCAAAAATGGGCGCAATATAAGATTGTATTGCAGGTACGATAAATAATACACCCCAAACCCCGTATAACACAGGAGGAATGGCTGCCAGAACATTGATAAGCGGTAATATGACATTTTTCAAGGTGTCTGACGCATACTCTGTTAAGTAAATAGAGGTTAAGATACAAAGTGGGCATGAAATCAATAGCGCAACCAATGTGACACTGAGTGTGCCCATAATAAAGGGTAGGAAACCAAAACTTCCTTTCATAGGTGCCCACACATGATTTGTCAATAGTTCAAGAATGTTAAACGATTCAAATAAGGGTACTGATTTAAAAGTCAGTCCGATACCGATTATAATGACCACTGAAAGTGAAATGAGCAACAAAACAAAACTGACCTGTTTTGCGATTGCATTTTTTAATAACCTTGTTTTTAGCATATTACAGTTTAATCAGTTCTTTATTAATTAACGACTCTGTTAATGGCACATATCCATTTTCCAATAAATAACTCTGCGATTTTTTCTTTAGCACAAATGAAATGAATTCTTTGACAAGCAAATTATCAGGCTTCCCTTTTGTGATAAACGAAAGATCTCTGGCTGGTGGGCTAGGGTAATGGTTGTTACTGACAGCATCCGTTAAATCATCTATGGTACTATAAAAATCTTCGTTTTCACTGATCTGCCCATCTGCATTTAGATCGATTGGCAAGACATCAATTTTATCCATTACTTTTTTTGTTTTTAAGTCATAGACGTAATTGATGTTGTTAAATCCTATGGCATTTTTATCGTCTTTAATTGCCTGTGCAATTCCTGGATCACCAAAGATTCCCACGCCTTTTAAATCCTCCTGCTTACTTTTAAAGAAATTGGCCCAAGTTTCGGCGGCACCGGCGGCATCAGCACGTGTGTACACGATCACCGGATCTTTTGAAAATCGCGCGTCGATCTCGTTCCAGGTTTTATATTTTTTATTGATAAAGATATTTTTGAGTTCCGCATGGGTCAAACCACGTTCTTTAAGTAAGGTATAATTTGGATTTTCAGCATTAATGGTACAGATCACAGCATCTTTAGCAACATGAATAGGAAAGGCGCCTTTTGCTATTTCCTGTGGATGAAGATCGCGGGAAATAAGTCCGATGTCGACCATACCGGTCAATGCATCTGCAATTCCTTTGCCTGCTCCGCCAGCTGAAATATTAAAACGCACATGTGGATGTTCCTTTTTAAACTCTTCACTCCATAAGACTACTAAAGGATAGAGTGCAAACGCTCCAGATAAGGAAATATTACCTTCAAATCCTCTTTCTTTTGTATAGCCATTCTCTATTTTAGGAGCACATGCGTTATTCGTAAGTAACAACAATAAGCTTAATATAAGTATATTACGGTTGTTTTTTTTCATTTTATCTATCTCTATAGGATTGGTCTACAATAATATTTTTGACAAATATATATTAATTTAATAGATTTTATAGATTATATAGTTTTTTTTTCTACTTTTGAACCAAATAGAAGAGAATACAGACCAATAAATAGAATTTCAGCATATGCAAAGTTTCCGTACAGAGCTTGAAAACCCTGTGGTTGAGCAAGAGATTATTGATTTAGAAAAGAAAATTAGACTTTTTCAGGAAGGGAAAATTACGGATGAAAAATTTCGTTCATTGCGCCTTGCAAGAGGGGTTTACGGTCAACGTCAACCTGGAGTGCAAATGGTGCGTATTAAATTGCCTTTTGGAAAAGCAACTTTCAAACAAGTGATTAAAATATCTGATGTATCGGATGAATATGCGATTCGCAATCTGCATATCACGACCCGTCAGGATATTCAGATACACTTTGTTAGTCTAGATCGCACACCAGAGTTATGGGCCAAATTGGCAGAGGATGATATTACTTTACGTGAAGCCTGTGGTAATACTGTGCGTAACGTAACGGCATCACCTACAGCCGGAATAGATCCACAAGAACCTTTTGATGTTTCTCCGTATGCGCAGGCCGTTTTCGAATTTTGTTTAAGAAACCCGATCTGTGCGGAAATGGGTCGTAAATTTAAGATGTCATTTTCTTCATCAGATGATGATACTGCTTTTTCATATATCCATGATCTTGGCTTTATTCCTAAAATACAGCTTATTGATGGTAAAGAAGAACGTGGTTTTAAAGTTCTGTTAGGTGGTGGATTGGGTTCTCAACCTTTTCTAGCGCACTTGGTACATGAATTTTTACATGAAGATCAGTTGATTCCGTTTGTTGAGTCTTCTTTACGTGTATTTGACCGCTATGGCGAGCGTAATAATAGAAATAAAGCACGCTTTAAATACCTGATCCAAAAATTGGGTATTGATGAAGTGTTAAGATTAATTGCTGAGGAACGCGTTGCTAATCATGTAAAATCTTTTCAGATCAACCGCGATACGATCACGCAACCGACTCCACCGGATACGGATGCCGTGGAAAGTTTATCTTTGGATTTAGATCCGGATTACCTGATCTGGAAGTCGACAAATACTTTTGAGCAAAAGCAGCAAGGTTTTTATGGTGTATTTGCTAAAATATCTACGGGTGATCTTCCAACTGAAAAAGCACGAGTTTTGGTTGCTGGACTGGAAGGTCTGGTTGCCGATGAAATTCGTTTCACCCAGAATCAGGGATTATTGCTTAAGTATGCTACCGAGAAAACGCTTCCTCATATTTTTAAATTATTGACGAAGCTTGAGTTGGCTTCTCCTGGATTTGAAAGCACGTCTGATGTGACGACCTGCCCAGGAACGGATACATGTAATCTGGGTATTTCAAACAGTACAGAGATGGCACGGGTTATTGAGTCATACATTCGTGATTTTTACGCAGATTTTGTTTACAACCGTGAACTGAAGATCAAAATTTCAGGCTGTATGAACTCTTGTGGACAGCATGGATTGGCGCATCTGGGTTTTCATGGAAGTTCTGTAAAAGCAAACGGTAAAGTCGTTCCTGCTGCACAGGTCATGATCGGTGGTGGTACTGTTGGTGATGGTGTAGGTCGTGTGGCCGAAAGAATTATCAAAGTACCTACCAAAAGAGTGCTGCACGTGGTTGACCTGGTTTTAACGGATTATAAAAAGAATGTTCAGGAAGGTGAAAACTTTCATGCTTATTATGACCGTCAGACCAAAAACTATTTTTACACCTTATTGAAACCTCTGGCTGATCTAACAACACTATCTGATGATGAATATATTGATTGGGGTCATCAGGAGACTTTTGAAACAGCGATCGGTGTGGGTGAGTGTGCGGGAGTCATGATTGACCTTGTTGCTACTTTGATCTTTGAAGCTGAAGAAAAAAGAGCTTGGGCGGTTTCTGCTCTTGAGGAGAAAAAGTATGCGGATGCTATTTATCATGCCTACAGTACTTTTATAGGTTGTGCTAAAGCATTATTATTGGATAAAGGTGTTAATGTGAGTTCACAGCATGCTGTGATCCAGGAGTTCCAAGCGCAATTTGTGGAACAACATATTTTTGAATTGGAAACTACGTTCCCAGAACTGGTTTTGCAAATAAATAAGAATGAGCCTACTCCAGAGTTTGCTGAAAACTACCTTGAGAGCTTGAATACATTCTTTAACGCTGTGTATGAGTATAGAAATGCGGTGAAAGTTAATTAATGAGGAGGATAGAAGATGAATATTAAACCAAAAGTAACTTTGGTCGGAGCGGGTCCTGGTGATCCTGAATTGATCAGCTTAAAAGGTATAAAAGCGATAAAGGCAGCGGATGTAATTTTATACGATGCTTTAGTGGATGAGAGTTTATTGGATTTTGCCAGTGCAAACTGCACGAAGGTATATGTTGGGAAAAGAGCGGAACAGCTTTCTACTTCACAAGATCAGATCAACCAGTTACTGGTCGATTATGCGCTGACTCATGGTCATGTGGTGCGATTAAAAGGCGGAGATCCATTTGTATTTGGACGTGGTGGTGAAGAACTTGATTTTATTAATCAATATGATATCGAAACAGCGGTTATTCCGGGTATTTCCTCTAGTATCGGATTAACGGGCCTCCAAAAGATTCCTTTAACTTATCGCGGTATAAGTGAAAGTTTTTGGGTGATAACTGGCTCTACAACTGAAGGGAAACTCTCAGAGGACTTGTATGCAGCTGTTAAAACAAATGCAACAGTAGTGGTGCTGATGGGGTTTGGTAAGCTAACAGAAATAGTCGCATTATACAAACAGCATGGTAAAGAAAATCTGCCTATTGCATTGATTCAAAATGGCTCTATGCCAAATGAAAAAATTATTATCGGTACGATTGACGATATACTGGACGAAACTCAGGAAAAACGCATTGGTGTACCGGCTATTATTGTTTTGGGCGAAGTTGTTTCTAAGCATCCGAATTTTAAACATATTATAGAAAAATACGCAACTGTTTAAATGAATACGCTATTTCCAATTTTTGTCAAGCCAGATCAGATTCACATTTTATTAGTGGGAGGTGGACCGATCGGGTTAGAGAAATTTCAAGCAATCATTCAGAATAATGATAAAGCGCATATAACAGTAATTGCGACTAAAATATGTCATGAATTTAAAATCATCATGACGCAATATAAGCATATCGTTTTTGAAGAGCGTGATTTTGTGGAATCGGATCTTGATGAAAAACATCTCGTGATGCTGGCAACAAACAATCATGAACTTAATGATCAAATAAGAGCGTTAGCGAGTTCAAAACATATTTTGCTAAATGCGGCAGATAAACCGGAACTATGTGACTTCTATCTTGGATCGATCGTTAAAAAAGGTAATTTGAAAATTGCGATTTCAACGAACGGTAAATCCCCGACAATTGCAAAAAGAGTAAAGGAGTTTTTACAGGAAATGCTTCCTGAGGAGATTGATGAAACATTGGAATTGATGAGCCAATTGCGGAATCAATTAAAAGGTGATTTTCAGTCAAAAGTCACAGCACTGAATAAACATACAAAATCATTAATTGAGAGAGATGGAAATTAGTGGAATTAAAGAACTTTTATCAGGAAAACAGGGAGCGGATCTGCTTCAGGTTATTACTGAACAATATCCTGATCAGGTTGTATTTTCGACATCTTTCGGTATCGAAGATCAGATTATTACAGATTGGATAGGAAAGAGCAAAGTGAATATCAGGGTTTTTACTTTGGATACGGGAAGACTTTTTAAGGAGACTTATTCGTTATGGAGCAGAACTGCTGAGCGCTATGCGCTAAAAATTGATACGTACTACCCGAATACCGAAAAGGTTCAGGAATTTGTTTCTGAAAAGGGGCCGAACTCATTTTATGAGTCTGTTGAAAATAGAAAATCTTGTTGCTACATACGCAAAATAGAGCCTTTACAGCGGGCTTTGCGAGGTGCCAAAATTTGGATAACAGGAATTAGAGCGGAGCAATCGGCGAATCGTCACGATATGGAGTATATCGAGTATGATGAGGGGAATAATATTATCAAAATTCATCCGCTATTTGACTGGACTTTTGAGATGGTTACCAATTATATTAAAAGCGAGCGTATACCTTACAATATACTGCACGATAAGGGCTTTCCGAGCATCGGATGTGAGCCCTGTACCCGGGCTGTTCAGGAGGGTGAAGATTTTCGCGCCGGCCGATGGTGGTGGGAAGATCAGAGTAAAAAAGAGTGTGGATTACATGTGACAACAAAATAAAGCAAGATTAAATGGATTATTTAGATCAACTAGAAGCAGAATCAATCTATATATTACGTGAAGTGGCCGGGCAATTTGAAAATCCTGCGCTCTTATTTTCTGGTGGAAAAGATTCTATTACTTTGGTTCATTTGGCATTAAAAGCATTTAGACCAGGTAAATTTCCTTTTCCACTGGTGCATATTGATACAGGTCACAATTTTCCGGAAACCATTGCATACCGCGATTGGTTAGTAGAACAGATCGGTGAAAAACTGATCGTAGGACATGTGCAAGATAGTATCGATGCTGGTAAAGTTGTTGAGCAAAAGGGAAAAAATGCCAGCAGAAATGCTTTACAGACGGTGACTTTACTGGATACAATTGCTGAAAATGGTTTTGACGCCTGTATTGGAGGGGCACGTCGTGATGAGGAGAAAGCAAGGGCTAAAGAACGTGTATTCTCTGTTCGTGATGAATTTGGACAGTGGGATCCGAAGCGCCAACGTCCTGAATTATGGAATATCTTTAACGGAAAAATCAATAAGGGCGAAAATGTCCGCGTATTTCCAATATCAAACTGGACGGAACTGGATGTTTGGAATTACATCAAACGGGAGAATATTAAACTTCCAAGTATTTACTTCAGTCACGAGCGTGAAGTGATCACCCGGAATGGCCAATTAATGGCAGCTGCGTCTTTCTTAAACATCGATGAAGAGGATGTTGTGGAAACAAAATCGGTCCGATTTAGAACAGTCGGTGATATGACCTGTACTGCAGCTGTGGACTCGCAGGCTACTGCCTTAGATGATATCATTGCAGAAATAAAAGCCTCTACAGTAAGTGAGCGTGGTGCCCGTATGGATGATAAAGTTTCTGAAGCGGCAATGGAAGACCGAAAAAAACAGGGATACTTCTAAGGAGCAATGCAATAAGGTTTGGTGACTAATACAAAAATCTAGAAAATGAAAATTTTAAAATTTATAACGGCTGGTTCTGTTGATGATGGTAAAAGCACATTGATCGGCCGTTTATTATATGATACAGATTCGATACTGGACGATCAACTGGAAGCGATAAAAAAGGCTAACCGCAAAAATAATGATGGGACTGTGGATCTAGCAATTTTGACCGACGGATTGAAAGCTGAACGTGAACAGGGAATTACGATCGATGTTGCTTATAAATACTTTCAAACAGAGCACCGCAAATTTATCATTGCTGATGCACCGGGACACATACAGTACACACGCAATATGATAACAGGGGCTTCTAACTCTGATCTCATCATTATATTGGTCGATGCGCGTAAAGGGGTTATTGAGCAAACAAAACGTCATTCTTTTTTAGCAAAACTACTTGAACTTAAAAAAGTTTTAGTGTGTATCAATAAAATGGATATGGTGGATTATAGCCAGGAAGTGTTTGAAAACATTAAAGCTGATTATCAGACCTTAGCGGAACGTTTAAAATTGACTGATGTTGATTTTATGCCGGTTTCTGCACTGAAAGGTGACAATATTGTGCATCCTTCGGAACATTTGACTTGGTATGAGGGACCTTCTTTATTGTCTTATCTCGAGACGATAGAATTTAAAGAGGCAGATCAGCAAGCTTGGCGTTTACCGGTGCAATGGGTGGTAAGGCCACAGACCGAGGAGTTACATGACTACAGGGGATATGCTGGACGTGTTGTTGGTCATGGTCTAAAAGTAGGAGATGATGTGCTAATTTTACCTTCTTCTATTAAAAGTAGCATCAAAAGTATTGAACTGGCTGGAGTAGATTTGCAGGAAGCGGAAGATGGCCAGTCGGTTATTGTCCATCTTGCAGATCATGTTGATATCAGCCGTGGTGATACCATTGTAACGGCTCAAAATTCGGGTCTGGTGGAACGTAATTTTGAAGCGAATATCTGCTGGTTTGACAACAAGGCTCTGGATACGAATCAAATTTATTTGTTTCAGAATTTCGGTAGAACGACAAAAGTGAAAATAAATGAAATCATTCATAAAGTGGATATCAACAACCAGGAATATAAGTATGGTGAAGGGATATCTCTTAATGATATAGGCCGTGTACAGATTAAGGCCGCTGAAGATATCTCGTTTGATCTTTACCAGGATCACCAGGCAACCGGCAGGGGCATTATCATTGACCCGCGCACTAACTTAACAGTTGCGGCTGTTATGATTGAAAGCGTTGCTTAGCAGGCGAGGGGGATAGAAAGTCAAGTAAATTACTTTTTAATTAACATGAAAAAGGGTGGCCTTATTGGCCACCCTTTTATCATTAACATTTTTTTATTCTTATTTCCAACCTCCACCTAAGGCTTTGTATAACACTAATTGATTTAAGATCTTTTCTTCTAGAATATTGACCTGCTCAATTTGAGCAGCAAGGGATTCTCTTTGACTGGTGATGATCTCTAAGTAATTGATACGGCCTGCCAAAAATAAATCATGAGCGGAATTTACGGATGATTCTAAGGCAACGACTTGTTCATTTTTGTGCTGAAAGCGTTCAATAATATGATCTTCTGTCAGCAAGGCATTGGATACTTCGTTATAAGCCTGTAAAACAATCTTCTCGTAATTCAAGAATGAAATACCATAATTTCCTTTGTACTGTTCATACTGCGTCTTTAATTCTCTTTGATTAAAAATCGGAGCTGTAATGCCACCGAATAAACCGTAAGTTGCCGATTTATTGATGTCAATCAGTTTATCGAAGCTAAATGAATTTAAGCCGATAAAAGGAGATAAGACTACTGCGGGTAAAAAAGCAGCTTTCGCAGCATGAACTTCATGCATGGCCGAAACCATCTGATGAGAGGCTTCGCGGATATCTGGTCTCAATGCAAGCATTAATGCGGGATCTCCAGAAGCCAATTTATCAAACAGATGTACTTCTTCCAGCTGAATTGCAGTACGTTCAATAGGCTGATTCACACGTCCAATAAGGAAATTGATATGATTTTCGAGAATACTGATTTCTTGCTTTGTCTTAGCACGATCTGACTTGGAGTTTGCTAGAATAGCTTTAAACTGCTGAACAGCTAATTCGGTCGCTCGACCCGCTTCTTTTTGTACTTCAATAATAGCTAAGGCTTTTTCCTGCAGTTTTAGATTTCTTTCAAAGACTGCTAACTGATTATCCAGACTGATGAGCTGATAGTAGGCAGAACCAATATTGGTCACCAATTCGGTCGCAATCAATTGCTTTGCTTCAAGCTGTGCTAGATAATTCTCGTACGATGACTGTCTCAGATTTTTTAATTTGCCCCATACATCGATTTCCCAAGAACTGCGCAGTCCTACAAAATAATCTGGAATAGCAGGTGATGGAATCTTTTCGTCTGATTTTAAGTTTTCTGAAAAGTTACTATCGTAGTTACCAATGCCTTCTTCGGTATAAAAGCCATACTTTGTCAAACCTGCGCCAACTTCAGCATTTACTTTTGGAAATAGCGCAGCTTTTTTCTGTTTGAAGCTTGCTTGAGCAATCTCAATACGCTTTATCGCCATCTGTAAATCATAGTTATACAGTAATGCTGAATCCACAAGGGCAATCAGTTTTTTATCTTCAAATACTTTTCTCCAAGAAATCTGACCTATCGAACTATCGGTTTGCACATTTGCCGGCGAAAATTTTTCGGGCAATGCTGTCGCTTGCATCGGTGTCAGCTTTTTAGGAACAGAACAGCTCGATATTAAAATAACAGCAAGCACTACAGAAACTACTGTTGCTAATTTCTTCTTCTTAACTTTTGCTGTTCTTTTTGAACAGAGAACATAAAGTGCCGGTATAATCAAAACACCGATTATGGTTCCGATCAACATACCTCCAACGGAAGCGGTACCAATTGTTCTGTTACCGATAGCACTTGCTCCAGAGGAGAACATCAATGGAATAAGTCCCGCCACAAAGGCAAATGATGTCATTAAAATTGGTCTTAGACGTGCTATCGCACCGTCGATCGCGGCCTCCACAATGGACATGCCCTGTTTGTTTTTGAGTACTGCATATTCGACAATCAAAATGGCATTTTTTCCTAAAAGCCCAATCAGCATGACGAGTGCCACCTGTGCATAAATGTTGTTTTCTAATCCCAATAACTTTAAGAATAGAAACGCTCCGAACATACCGGCGGGAATACATAAGATAACAGGTAAGGGCAAGAAGAAACTTTCATACTGCGCCGCCAATAGTAAGTAAACAAACAATAGTACTAAGGCGAAAATGTAAATAGTCTGATCGCCAGAAGCAATCTGCTCTTTAGTCATACCTGACCATTCAATACTATAGCCTTGCGGTAAGCTCTTCGCAATCTCCTGAATGGTTTCAATTGCTTGTCCCGTACTGAATCCAGATGCCGGCTGCCCATTGATCATGGCGCTTGTAAACATGTTATAGCGTGTAATCTGTTCCGGTCCAAATACGCGCTTCATGGTAATAAAGGCTGAATAAGGAACCATTTCGCCATTATCGGTTTTCACAAAAAGATTTAAAACATCTTCGGGCTGTTTCCGATAATGTGCGTCTGCTTGCACCATTACTTTATACATCTGTCCATAACGAATGAAATTGGTGGCGTAGAAGCTACCCATAAGTGTTTGCAATGTATTCATTGCATTATCCACAGATATTCCTTTCTTGGCCGCTAAATCGTAGTCAATTTCCAACATATACTGCGGAAAGTTAACGTCAAATCCTGAAGAAACGCTTTCTATAGCTTCGCTGGCGTTTAGTTTATTCATGAATTCTTCCAATACAACAGCTGTTTTATTGAGATCTTCAGTTCCTGTTTTATCCAGTAAACGAACCTCAAAACCTGCGGCATTACCAAAACCGGGAACGGTAGGCGGAGGGAAGAACTCGATCTGTGCATCTGCGATATGTGCTGTTTTTTCTTTGAGTTCATTCATCACATCATCAACTGTCTGCGCACGGTCTTCCCAAGCTTTTAAATTGATCATTCCCATACCGTAGGATGAACCTGATACTTCTGTCAAAATACTATATCCGGCAAGAGTTGATACCGTTTCTACGGACTCTAAACTTCTTGATATACGATCTACTTCATCTAACGCTTTCTCTGTTCTATCAACTGTGGCTCCTGGAGGTGTTGTGACACTGACATAGACCATACCTTGATCTTCTGTGGGAATAAAACCGGATGGTAGGATCGCACTTGTTCCCCAAGTTGCTACAAAAGATAATACCAGAACAAGTACTGTAAGTCCGCGACGGCTTACGGTTTTCGATAAAAATCCACGGTATTTTCCAGCTAATTTGTCGTAAGCTTGATTGAATTTTTTAAAGAAACGTGTCATCCAGTTATTTTTCTCTTTCTGATCGTGCGGATTTTTTAACATGATCGCACAAAGTGCGGGTGTTAGTGTCAGGGCATTGATGCCGGAGATAATAATAGCTGAGGCCAATGTGAGCGAAAACTGTCGATAAAAAATACCGACGGGTCCATCAAGGAAGGCCACGGGTATAAATACGGCTGACATGACCAAAGTGATCGCAATTACAGCAGTACCCACTTCTTTCATTGCCGCTAACGTAGCTTCCATAGGTGGAAGATTTTCCTCTTCCATTTTGGCAAATACGGCCTCGACGACGACAATACCATTGTCAATTACAATTCCGATCGCTAATACGAGTGCAAATAGTGTCAATAAGTTGATTGAGAATCCGAGCATCTGCATACAGAACAGTGAACCGATCAAACTCACCGGAACAGCTAAGATCGGGATCAATGTCGCTCTAAAATTCTGTAAGAATATAAATACGACAATAAACACCAATAAGAATGCCTCAAGCAGGGTTTTGATAACACTGGATATCGATGCATCTAAAAAGCGGGAAACATCATAACCCATTGTATATTTCATACCTGCCGGGAATGTGGCTTTTTGTAATTCCGCCATTCTATCTTTAACACGTTTGATAACATCTTGTGCATTGGATCCCGGCAATTGCTTTAACATGATGGAAGCCGAAGGTCTACCGTCAGTTTTAGAAACCATTTCGTAATCTAATGAGCCGAATTCGATCTCAGCAACGTCTTTTATACGGATAATAGAACCATCTGCATTTGCCCGAATAGGTACATTGGCATATTCTTCCGGTTCCGAGAATTTTCCCGGATAACGAAGTACATACTGTTGCATATTGACCATTTTATCCGAACTGATACCGGTCTGACCAGGGGCAGCTTCGATATTTTGTTTACGAAGGGAAGCAATTAGTTCGTCGGTTGAGATGTTGTAAGCCGCTAACCGATCAGGTTTAACCCAAACACGCATCGCGTAATCACGCATACCCATAATTTGAGCAAAACCAACGCCTTCAATACGCTTTAGTTCCTTTAAAACATTGATATCTGTAAAATTGTAAATAAAGCGTTCATCAGCAGTTTCATCTTCAGTATACAGATTGAGATACATCAACATACTGTTTACCTCTTTTTCTGTGGTAACACCTGCGCGTGTCACTTCCTCGGGAAGCTCATCTAATACTGTTGTTACCCGATTCTGCACATTTACTGCGGCAATATCGGGATCAATTCCAACTTTAAAAACGACTTGAATGAGTGTTGTTCCATTGTTAGTGGAAACGGTATTCATCGAGGTCATACCTGCAACACCGTTGATCGCACGTTCCAGCGGAATGGCAACAGCATTGGTACTGACTTCCGCATTTGCTCCTGTGTAATTTGCGGTAACAACGACCGACGGAGGTACAATATCTGGAAACTGGGTAACAGGTAGTGTAAATAAGGCCAATAATCCTAGTAACGTTATAAATAATGAAATTACCAACGATAGGATAGGCCTTTTTATATAAACATCAAACATAAAATATTTTTAAAACAAAGTTTTTATAACTTAACAGGGATTACTTCCACCTTCATACCATCCTTCAGGGATTGTACACCTTCGTATACGATCTGATCTGTATCAGACAAACCTCCATTCACGATATAGTAATGCCCGACACGTTGGCCAGCTTCAAAAGATTTCATCGAAACAGTTTTATCTTTATTTAAGATATAGACGTAAGTTTTATCCTGAATTTCAAAAACAGATTTTTGATGTACAAATTTGGTATCGCCGGTCTGTATTGGAACAGAGATTTTACCTGAAGCACCATGCTTTAACATGCCTTGCGGATTTGAAAATCTAGCCCGTAAAGATATTGATCCTGTGTTCTTCTCAAATTCACTTTCAACAATGGATGCCTTTCCAGGATATGGGTACAGATTACCGTCAGCGAGGATCAGTTTTACATCTTTGTTAAAAGAGTCTTTGTTAAACGATGAGTCAGATACAATACTTAAGTACTCATTTTCGGAAATGTCAAAGTATACATTTACTTCGTTAAGTGAGGAAACAGTCGTTAGTAAAGAACCTTGCTCTAAGAGTGATCCTTCTTTTAGGGGAATACGATCAATCTTACCATCAAAAGGAGCACGTACTAATGTGAAATTCAACTGCGTTTTAGCTTGTTGCATGATCGATCTTGCTTCTTCGACCTTTGACTCCGCAGCTGTATATTGTAATTTAAGTAATTCGACTTCTGTTTTACTTACGATGTTTTTCGCGGCTAGATCTTTTGTACGTTCTAACTCAAGAACCACTTTTTTGACATCTGTAAGTGCTGCATTAAAGTTGGCTTTTGCGCGCGCATAATCGGCTTTATATTCTTCATCACTGAGTCTGAACAATACTTGACCTTTCTTTACTGCGGCACCTTCATCCACATAGATGTGTTCTAAAAAGCCACTTAAACGTGATCGAAGTTCGATATTTTTGACTGATTGTATATCAGCAATATAGTCTTTGTAAATTGTGGTATCCATAACAACTAAATTGGATACAGGTACTTTTTTAGGAGCTGTACTTACCTGTTTATCATTGCTTTTGGCTGTGCAGGCAGATAAAATCGCTAGGCATGACAATGCATACCAAGACATGGAACGTGTTTTCATATAAAAAAATAAAATGTTAACGAATAGAATAAATCAATATAAAATATTGATTATTAGAAAAATTAGACTCTTAAAATCTAATTTAAAATTAAAAAATAGGGCAGGGGGTAAACTAGAATAAACTGTATCGGTAGAGATACTGATAGTAACCTGATAAGCAGGCATTTTTCTTACTGTAAAGCGGGTGCTTTTTCTGTTTTAAAATTGATAATGCAGAATAAACAAGTCCCAGAACGAAAATAAAAACGGATAAAATCTGAGGATTAAAATTGAAAATACGATAATCGTCAAACTGAACTTCAGAATCTTTTTCAGGAACTTCAATGGGAATATCCAACACATCGTCAAGAACAAATTCAAGTAATGAATCTCCGGTAAAATATTGTGTGGAAATATTTGATGCACGCGTATTGGTATTGACGCCAGCCTGATAAAAAAGGATGTTCAAGTAACCAAATAATGCCAAGAAGTGAAATATTTTAATCCACATAAAAAACAAATATATAAAATCAAATAGTTATGCTGGAACAACCACATAAATATTACAAAAGAAAAACATTGTCTTAATATTTGATGCACCTGTATTTTATCAAAATTCCTAATCGCTGAGATTTCAATAAAAAAAAATGAACGGACAATTGTCCAGATAATCAAAATCTCAGAGATGGTTTTTTAGAATATAATTTCGTTGTTTTATTTTTCATTTCGATTATTGATCGATCCATTTCGACGGGAAATTTGTGAACAGTTTTATTTAGAGTTCATCTGGTTTGAATTGTATTGAAATTAGCCACATAAGATGAACAGTAATATGCAGGTGGTATTTTGATTAAGTCATACAGATCAATATTGATTGATTCTTTAGCACAATAAGCCTTTGGTGGTTATATCACATGAACAAAGTCTTATAAATAAAATATTTCCAAGTATAAATGAAACTACCGCCATTATATGGAACCCTTGTAAATGAGCATATTAATAAGTCATATAATTTATATTATGTTAAATAGAAATTATATGATCATCCCCTCATACATTTATATCTAAAATTTGTTTACCAAAAATGACTATTTCGCAACATCGTATTTAAGTTCATCTAGGTGTTTTTTAACAAATTATTACTGCGCTATATCAAGCTACTACAGTACAATTTATAATCTTCAGAATCTTTTGAAGAATGGTTTTATACGGGATTTTGATTCATCTATGACAGCTAGGTATATCGATGTCGATTGTTTTAAATTTCATTTCTCTACTGCTATCAGATTGATTCTTTTCGATTCATAATACCGTTATATGCTATTGAATATCATGCTTTTATTTTGTAAATTAGATCATCAATGTATCTGTAAATGTGTAAATCGTATGAAAAAATCAAAATGGATTATAGACTCTGCCCACTCCTCGGTACAATTTCGTATTACTTATTTGGTAATAGCCTCTATTAGAGGAAGTTTTAACACTTTTAACGGTTTCGCTGAATGGGGTGAGCATTTTAAAGAAGCCTCTATACAATTTAATATTGATGCAAACAGTATCAATACAAATGTGGAAGAAAGAGATAAACATTTGAAAAGTGCTGATTTCTTTGATACAGCACAATACCCGACAATTTCATTTAAATCCACTAGTTTTAAAAAGATTAAGGGTGAGAAATTTAGATTGGAAGGCCATTTAACCATGCATGGTCATACAAAATTGGTGGAGCTACAAGTGGAATATAATGGTAAAATAATTGATCCACAAGGTCAGGAAAAAATTTCATTTGAGGTGACCGGAAAAGTGAGCCGATGGGAATTTGATATGAAATATAATTCAGTTTTAGAGGCCAATAGTCTCTTGATTGATGAAGATATTGATATTTCAATTCAATTGTTACTCAATAAAGAGCAATAAATTTATTATTTTGCGTGTGTAAATTAAATACTGTATCAAAATGGCACACGAACTTTTGGCAAAACTGGCGAATAAAGAAATTATTTTTTCAGATGTTTTGAACTACATAGCAGCTCGTTATGAGCACACCCCTACTGCATTTACGAATGGAAATCAAGTAAATCAAGAGACGGAAAATCAAGGCAGTGCAAAGATTCTTGCTTTTGCTAGTTTAAACAATTTAGATAAAGATCAGACTCTTGCCCTATTTGCGGAGCATTATGAGGCTGTTTTAAATGATCCTGATGGTGATAATCATCAAAACATACGTCAATTTATGATTAGTGGCTGGGATGGCGTATCGTTTAGCGGTGTTGTTTTAACACTGAAATTAGAGGCCTGATAATAAAAAAGCCGTTATTTTCATAACGGCTTTTTTTATGCAATAAAACTTGGAACTTGCCATTGATTAATGCGAATGTTCTCCGGAATTAGTCATTTTGGCTAATAAAAAGAATGCCCCTTTTTGAACAATCTTCGTATGTTCATCTAATTCTTTTATAGGAGTAATTGCGGTATATCCTCTTGAGGAAACTCCTTTAACAACCGGAACTCTTTCATATTCGTTACCTACTTCTCCATGGTTGTGGTCCGCATGATCTTCGTGACTATGGGTATCAGCTTCTTTTGGTTCTGATCCATGTGCTTTATGGTCTTCCTTTAATATGAAAATGTAATCTTTACCTTCGGCACTTACAATACAATCTGTGGGAACAGCAAGTGATTTTTCATCTCCAATAACAACTGTACCTTGAACCTGCATGCCATTAATAAGTCCTTCTTTGTTGCCTAAAACCTGGGCATGAACTGCGATTGCATTGGTCTCTTTTTCAAAAGCCTGTCCGAGCAGATCTATTTTTGCTTCATATGAAGCATTAGCGTTGTTAACAGGAGAAAATAGAATTTTTTGCCCTTTTTTCACTTTTGAGAAATCTTTTTCATATACATACATATCCACATGCAATGCATCATTATTGACAATTTCTAAAATTGGCGAAGACGCCTCGATACGTGTTCCAATCAATCCTTGAATCGAAGCCACCACTCCCGAGATTGGCGCCTTAATCGTAATTTGTGAAGAAATGTGCAAAGACCCTCCTCCGGATGACAGCTGTCGTGACAAACTGTTCTTTTGAGCTTTCAAATTGGCCAGTTCGACCTCAACTTGCTGTAGCTTTTTTAAAGGTGCGGCGTTTCCTTCTACCAATTCCTTCTGACGGTTGACTTCAATCTGAGTTAATGAAATCTGATTGTTAATCAGTTGTAATTGCTCTTGCATTTTAATCAGATCTGGATTGAGCACTTTTCCTAAAATCTGTCCTTTCTTAACAAAATCTCCCGGTCTAGCGTAAAGTTCTTCCAAGACTCCACCATATACAGATGTCACGTAGGCTTTTTTATCATTCGGCACATCAAGCACACCATTGAGTACTAAGCCATTACTTAGCATCTGATAGGATAAATTTGTATAGGTTAATCCTACCTGCTTTTCTTGGGCTGCTGTCAATGTAAGCGCCTCTTCCTCATGCTCTTGCTCCCCTTTCTCTTCTGTTTGCTGTTTTTCAGTTGAAGTATTGGTTTGACATCCTAGAGCGATTACGCTACTAGCAAAAAATAAACTATATCGAATTAAAAACTTTAGTTTCATGATACTTAATTTGAATGGTAATATTGATATTGAATCACACTTTGATTGTACGCATTCAAAGCTGTTAGGTAATTTATTTTTATATCAATGGACTGTGATAGAAATTGGATAAGATCTGCGTAACTGATTTCACCACTTTGATAGGCTAAATTGGCAGCTTTCATAATGCCCTCGGATTGCTTTAATCCTGATTGTTCATAAAACTGCAATTGCTTCTCATTTTTGGTGATTTCCTTCTTTGCATTACCTTGTTGCGCTGTAAGGCTAATTTTCAGCTGCTCCAATTCTTGTCTTTCTATTGCCGTCTCCAATTCAGCTATTTTAACTTTATTATGGTAATATTTATTAGAGAATAAAGGCATATTCATCGTTAGTGATATACCGGTAACAGGATTCCGTTGTCCCCAAAGTTTTTGGGAGAAAGCTCTACCAGAAAAATCTGGCAACTTGGTTTTTTGCTCCATTTTGGTATTTGCTTCAGCCATCTCTATTGATTTCTGCTGTATTTTAAGCAAAGGATGATCACCTATTGAATCTGGCAATTGAAAAGCACTTATTTTTTGCAGCGCACTCTTGATCGGTAAAATCAAGTTGTTGTTATTTAATAAAACGCTGAAGTTTTGTGCGGCAATGGCTAAATCCTGCTCATTTTGTAGCATAATGGTTTTATTTTCTTGCCATTTTGTTTCTGCCGCCATCTGCTCCAAACCGGCCGCTTCCCCTGTTTTTACCCGAAGTTTTGCGGATTCAAATAATTTTTGATGGGTACTGTCCAGCTGTAGAAAGAAAGCTTGTCTAGCTTCTAGATAAATAAGCTGATAGTAATTTAAAGATACATCCCTTATCAGTTGTTTTTTCGCATCTTCTCTTTGCTCCAAAACCATTTGGGCATTCTTTTTTAAAAATTCTTTTCTAGCCTTATAAAACCCTGGCCAGGCGAAATCTTGACTTAACCCAACTTTCCATAATCCATTTGGCTCTAAAGGGGAGAAATCTTCATTCTCTACAAAAATTCCTGTTTTGCCATCAAAAGATTTCTGTTGGTCAATCTGTGATTTTTCAAGTTCTAAAGCCGTGTTTTTAAAATTGAGATTGGCGTCCAAAGCTTGTGCTATAGCTTCTTCCAATTGAATCCTTTTTGGATTTTCTTGCGCTAAACTTATTGTAGAAAGTGATAAGAAAGCCAGCACTAATGATGTTATGATTGTCGATTTCCCTATTTTCATTTTCTTAGTATTAAAAAATAAGACATATAAACAAGGTAATACAAAAAGTGTCAAAAATGTTGCAGACAACAAACCTCCTATGACAACTGTTGCCAACGGTTTTTGTACTTCTGCTCCAGCTCCTGTACTTAGAGCCATTGGTAAAAACCCTAATGAAGCCACTGTCGCCGTCATCAACACTGGTCTGAGTCGAATTTTTGTCCCTTCCCATACCCGCTCAAATACATCGGAAATTCCTTCCTTCTCCAATTGATTAAATGTGGAAATTAAAACAATACCATTCAGTACAGCTACTCCAAATAATGCTATAAACCCTACACCTGCGGAAATACTAAAAGGCATATCGCGGATTAATAGTGCAAATACTCCACCTATTGCACTCATAGGTATGGCTGTGAAAATTAGTAAGGATTCTTTAATTGACCTAAAAGTCAGGTAAAGTAATATAAAGATAAGCAACAATGCGCCCGGGACTGCCAGTACTAATCTTTTAGAAGCTGCATTTAGATTTTCAAATGTCCCACCGAAAGTATAGTAGTAACCTGTTGGCATCACATCCATCTTTGTCAGTTTTTCCTGAATCTCATTTACTACTGAAGTAACATCGCGCTCTTTTATATTAAATCCGATCACGACAAGTCTCTTCCCTGATTCTCTGCTGATCTGTGCAGGGCCATCTTTTATACTAATGGTTGCCAGTTGGCTCAATGGAATCTGATCTCCATCCCCAGTTAAGACTGGTAGGTTTTCAACATCGGCCATTGACGTTTTATATGCGCTATCTAAACGAACAACAAGGTCGAATTTCCTTTCATTCTCATATATCGATCCTGTGCTTGTGCCAGCGAAAGACATAGCGATAACTTTATTTAAGTCCTTGACTGTTACGTTGTGCAGGGCTAACTGTGTTCTGTTGTAAACAATCGAGATCTGTGGTAGCCCTGTTGTACGTTCAATCTGTGGTGCTGAAGCTCCTTCAACACTTTGTACAACTTGACTTACACGACTTGCAATCGTTGCAAGTGAGTCTATATTTTCACCAAATATTTTTATGGCAACGTCCTGTCTCACACCTGTCATCAATTCATTAAATCGCATCTGAATAGGCTGCGATGCTTCAAAGAATACACCTGGAATGACGGAAAGTGAATCAAGCATGCGCTCTGCTAGTCCCGTATATGTATCCCCGGATTTCCATTCTGACATTGGTTTCAAGGTGATAATCATATCTGTTGCCTCGGGCGGCATTGGATCTGTCGGGATTTCGGCACTACCTGTTTTGCCTACAACAATTTTTACTTCGGGAAATTTTTTAATAATTTTCGCAGCCTGCATGGATGTTTCTATACTCTGTGAGAGTGAAGATCCTTGTGGTAAAATACAATGAAATGCATAATCTCCTTCTTGTAATTGCGGTATAAATTCACTGCCCATTTTACTAAATAGGAAGCCGGAAAAACCTAAGAGTGCTACTGTTAATAATAATAGTGTTCTTCTTATGCGGACAGCCTTTTGTACTAATGGTGCATACCATTGTTGCAATTTGGCCATCATCTTATCGGCGAAAGTAATTTTGTGGTGAGGCTTTTTGGATAAAAACAGTGCACTCATCATCGGTATATAGGTGAGTGATAATAATAGCGCTCCTATAATGGCAAAGCTAACGGTTTGCGCCATAGGGCCAAACATTTTCCCTTCGACCCCTACCAGTGTTAATATGGGTATATAGACAATGAGGATAATAATTTCGCCAAATGCGGCGCTATTTCTGATTTTTGAAGATGATTGGTATACTTCCTCATCCATCTCAGCCTGATTCAGGACATGCTTACTTTTTCTAAGCCCCAGATGATGCATAGTTGCCTCCACGACAATTAAGGAGCCATCGACAATTAAACCGAAATCGATAGCCCCCAAACTCATAAGGTTGGCACTTACACCAAATAAACGCATCATTCCTAATGCAAACAACATTGATAATGGAATTGCCGAAGCTACAATTAAGCCTGCTCTCAGGTTTCCTAGAAAAATGACTAAAACAAAAATGACGATCAGGGCACCTTCAATCAAATTTTTCTCAACCGTTCCAATAGCACGATTAACCAGATCTGTTCGATCTGAGAAAGCTTCAACTACAACATCTTGAGGTAGAGATTGTTTAATTCTTTCGAGTTTCTCCTTTACTGCTGCGACTACTTCTGCGGAGTTCTGGCCTTTTAGCATCATAACAATGCCGCCTACGGCTTCTTTTTCTCCATTATAAGTCAGTGCACCATAGCGTACTGCAGCACCTTCACGTACTTCTGCGACATCCCTAATATAAATAGGGAAGCCATTTTTATTTTTTACAGCAACATTGCCGATATCTTCTATGGATGTCAAAAGACCAATACCCCGTATAAAATAAGCACTGGGTTTTTTATCTATATATGCGCCACCTGTGTTTTGATTATTTTCTTCCAGGGCTGCAAATATTTCATTGATTCCGACACCGGTAGCTTTTAATTTATAAGGATTAACAGCAACTTCATACTGTTTTAGTTTTCCACCAAAACTATTGACTTCAGCAACACCAGGCGTTCCATATAGTTGTCTGGCGATAATCCAGTCTTGCATTGTTCTGAGATCTGTGGCAGTATACTTTGATTCAGCCCCTTTTGCAGGATGAATAACATACTGATATATTTCACCAAGTCCCGTACTAATCGGCGCTAATTCTGGACTTCCGAGACCTTCCGGTATATTTTCCTTTGCTTCCTGCAGTTTTTCGCTGATCAATTGCCTTGCAAAATAAATATTGACATCATCGTCAAAAACTGCGGTAACAACTGAAAGTCCAAATCTGGATATCGAACGTAATTCTACCAGATCCGGTAGATTTGTTAATTTTTGTTCGATCGGATATGTGACGAATTGCTCCACCTCTTGCGTTGCTAAGGCCGGAGAACTTGTGATTATTTGTACTTGATTATTGGTAATATCTGGATTAGCATCTATGGGAATGTGCAATGCACTCCATAGTCCCCAGATGATCCATATCAGTGTAAAGAGTCCGATAATAATTTTATTACGGATACTGAACCTGATGATTGCGTTCAACATAATATTTTACTTAAAATAGCTATACAAAATGCTCATCATGAAGATAAGCGAATGAAAAGTAGTCAACTAAGACTTTATCGTAAAATTATGCGAGCTGGGGCGGTTGCCAAATACTAGAGTAATCAAACGAATATAAATTGGTTTCGTACGCAATTTTTCGTTTTGATTCTAGTAATACTATAATAAAGGAAATGGTATTTGTTTGTTCGATATTCAATACAGTAGAACAACAAGAGCAGATGCAAAAAGGTGAGCAATAGTCCTGATGTTCATCAGAATGACCCTTATCTTGCGTTCCGGTTATGTGTATAGCGGTGGCCTCCTGCACTTGGTCTGCACAAGGAACCATCGTTAACCCGATGAAGTATAAGCATAATATATAGATGAATATCTTCAAATTTATCGATTGAATCTACTACAAAAATAATAAATTAATCAAGAATATGAAATTAAACGGCTATTTTTAATTTTCACACATAACTGCAAGTTTTTATAAAAAAAATGTAATGAAATAAGATTAATTTTTATATATTAGCAATTCAAAAGGGAAAATTTACTATAATACATGTCAAACACTTTTAACGAATTCATAAATTACGTTGAGAAACGCAATCCGAATGAACCAGAATTTCTACAAGCTGTACAAGAAGTTACAGAGGATTTAATTCCATTTATTTCTAAAAGTCATCCAGAATTACTTAAGCTGAAAATTTTAGAAAGATTAGTTGAACCTGAGCGCGTTATTTCTTTTCGCGTTGCTTGGTTAAATGACAAGAACGAGGTTGAAATCAATAGAGGTTACCGCGTGCAGATGAGTAGCTCTATAGGTCCATATAAAGGTGGATTACGTTTTGCTCCTTCTGTCAACTTAAGTATCTTAAAATTTTTAGCTTTTGAACAGGTGTTCAAAAATAGTTTAACAGGTTTACCTATAGGTGGCGGTAAAGGCGGTGCAGATTTTAATCCGAAAGGTAAGTCAGATGCTGAAATCATGCGTTTCTGTCAAAGCTTTATGACCGAGCTGTTTAGACATATCGGTCCGGATACAGATGTACCAGCTGGAGATATCGGCGTTGGAACACGAGAAATTGGTTATTTATTTGGCCAGTATAAAAGATTGCAAAATGCATTTACAGGCGTATTAACAGGTAAAGGAAGTTCTTGGGGTGGATCTTACACGAGACCGGAGGCTACTGGTTATGGTTTACTTTATTTTGTTGAATGCATCTATGATTTCAATAATCAGGATTTAAAAGACAAAATCGTTGCTATTTCAGGTGCTGGAAATGTAGCGTATTACGCTGCTGAGAAATCAATCCAATTAGGTGCTACGGTAATTACGCTATCAAATAGTCAAGGAACAATCTATGATGAAGAAGGAATTACTTCTGAAAAATTAGCGTACATCGGAACTATCGGACGTGATTTAGATCAATATGTGGTTAAATATCCGAATGCAAAATATTTTACAGACAAAAAGCCTTGGGCGTTTAAATGTGATATTGCGCTACCTTGTGCTACTCAAAATGAGCTAACAAAAGAGGATGCGTTAACATTAATTGCTAATGGCTGTCAATGTGTAGCTGAAGGTGCTAATATGCCTTCAACAGCAGAAGCTATCAAAGTCTTCCACGATGCGAAAATTAGTTTTGCACCAGGGAAAGCTGCTAATGCAGGCGGTGTAGCTGTATCTGGCTTAGAAATGTCGCAAAATTCTATTCGCCAACAATGGACTAAAGAAGAAGTCGATTGTAAACTAAAAGATATCATGATTAATATTCACAAAACTTGTGTTAAATATGGTCATGACAAAAATTACATCAATTATTTAAAAGGTGCAAATATTGGGGGATTTCTGAAAGTTGCCCGAGCAATGACTGAACAAGGCATCGTTTAATTTAACGTTGTATTTTTTCCATATAAACGGTTAATCCCTAAGTGGGATTAACCGTTTTTTTATTTACTTTGTAAAAAATAGCAACATGAGAATATTAGCAGAATTACCACATCCTGATTGTAAGATATCCATCTTTGGTATGAATCAAAAGTTCATCATTAAGTTTGAACAAGGGACATTGGAACAGTCATATAAGATTGCAGAAACCGATATCGTAGGCGGTGTGAATGGTGTCTTCGAATTACTGGATGAAACCTTTATCGCGGAAGTGTTAAACCACTTCAGTATCATGCGTAAATCCTTTATTGTTGCCTTTGATCGATATGATTCATAGGTTAATAAATTTGATACAAATTACTTATTATCACCTCATTAGAAATTGATAACATCTAAAACAAAATTAAATTTGGTCATAAGGTATGCGTATTTCTGTATTTTCTACAACACAGCTAATTTAGTTGTACCTCGAGTATATGTAAGCTGTGTAAAGTATTGTAAAACAAATAGCTAAATAAGTACGCAAAATATAATTTGGTTTAATAAATAAGTGCTTTTAACAAAAAAAAGGATATCCGACTGGATATCCTTTTTTTTTACGTTAGCTATTTATTTTTCAAAAAATCATCTATTTCGGGCGGAACCATTTGAGCAATGGAGCCCTTATTTTTCCAGACATCCCGAACGATAGTCGAAGAGATATGGGCAAGTCCACTCCTGCTCATCAAGAAATAAGTTTCGATCTGCGGAGCTAACAATAAATTGTTTTGTGCAATGCTATTTTCAAATTCAAAGTCAGCAGTATTGCGAAGTCCTCTTAGCAAGAAATTCGCGCCGACCTTTTTACAGAAATTAATCGTTAACCCTTCAAATGAAACGATTTCAATTGCCGGATGATCTTTGAAAACAGCCTGGATCGTATATAACTTGTCTTCTACAGTTAATAAGCCCTGTTTGGCACTATTTACTCCAACTGCGATATAAATCTTATCAAAAAGAGGTAAAGCACGCTCCACTAAGTCTTGATGTGCTAATGTAAAAGGATCAAAGGATCCTGCAAAAACCGCAATCTTCATAATTTAAATAGTATAAAATGAAAATGATGAATATCCATACTTCCGTTTTTCAATAAAATTTGGATGTGGATCCATTTCCCGGGTGGAAGGATGTTCAATAATCAATAAGCCTTCTTTATCCAAAAGTCCGCTATCTAAAATAAGGTGTGCCAGCTGCGGCAGTTTTGGAATATCATATGGTGGATCAGCAAAGATAAAATCAAACTTACCTTTGGCTGTTTGAATATACTTGAATACATCTGCTTTTTTAGCTTTTATAGTGGATATGTTCATTTTCTTTGCTGTATCTGTAATATATTGAACGCATTTAAAATGCAGGTCTACTGATTCAACTGAAGCTGCGTATCGAGAAGCTAATTCAAAACTGATATTACCAGTACCTGCAAATAAATCTAAACAATTCAGTTCATCAAAATCCAGTCGGTTTTGTAGAATATTAAACAAAGCCTCTTTTGCGATGTCTGTAGTTGGTCTTACTGGTAAGTTTGTGGGTGGATTAAGACGTATACCACCATATTGCCCTCCTATTATTCGCATAGTATCGCGTCAAATAATGTATTATATTTTTTAAAATTGATTCCTTCGATATCCTTATTGATATGAGCCTTACTTTTAGATTCTAAGTGCGCTATGGTTGCCGAATATCTTTCTAAACATTTACGATAGGTATCGTTAGGTATTTCACCTGATACCAGCACTTTAGAAACTTGATCTGTTAGTGAAAATTGTTGTATAATATTTAAAATGTAGTAATTTAAATCATCTGCAAAATGCACATCAAAAGAATTATACAACATGAATTGCCCATTTTGAAACAAGTATAAATCTACCAAATGATCGGATACAAAATGTACACCTAAAACGGAACCTCTAATTGGAACAAGATCTTGGGCCTGATCTAATATAATGCAGAACTCAGGGAAAATTTCTGCATCAGGGAAAAGCGCTTTCCATCTATTATATAAGATAAGATCGTATTCAAACACGGCAACAATTCCCAAATTTTTCATTTCATAGGTGTGAATATGATTGGGAACATGTTCTACCAAGTATGGTGCATATTCGCTTAATCGATCTTCTTGAAAAACCTCCTTAGGAATGAATGTTAAACTTTGATGAGGAATGACCACCTTAACATATCGAAAAGGTAAACTTAGGATTTGAGTAGCATCCAATTTTGGGTTTTCGGCGTCATATTCTAGCAACAGATTCAGATTTAACTGCTTGTCCGTAACTGCAATTACATCTTTGCTAAAACCCGCTTTCGCAGATAAGGTGTATTCTGGCAAAAAATGGATATTAAACTTCTCCGATATATAATTCATATTTATGCTTTCCAAATTCAATTATTAAATTGTACAACCTAACAAAATTAACTTTTCTAAACGATAAGACAAACCTTTTAGATAACTTTGATGGTGCTTATTAAAGATTTATTGATCCAACGCTTTCCTTGGACAGCGACTCCGCAACAAAATTCTGTTTTTGAACTGTTAGCTCAATTTCTGAGTTCTTTTCATACGCAAGATTGTTTTGTATTAAAGGGCTATGCCGGAACAGGTAAAACAACGATCATTTCCGCTCTAGTGAAAACCCTTCCTTATATCAAGAAGAAAGCGGTCTTGCTTGCTCCTACGGGTCGAGCGGCAAAAGTAATGAGTTTCTATTCGGGTAGACCTGCACTGACCATCCACAAGAAAATATACCGTAAGAAAAATGCGGTTTCTTTTCAGCTGGATTTCACTTTAGCTGAAAACCTGCATGAAGATACATTATTTATTATCGATGAATCTTCCATGATATCGAATGAAAGCGTCAACATGTTTTCGAAAAGCTTATTGGACGATCTTGTGAAATATGTACGAAGCGGTAAAAACTGTTCGATCATGTTTGTGGGTGATACCGCCCAGCTACCGCCGGTCGGTCTGTGGGAAAGCCCTGCTCTTAATCCGGCTTATTTAGAGCATGAATTTTATTTTCACCCTTATACCTTCGAATTGACAGATGTTGTTCGGCAACAGAAAAGTTCTGGAATTCTTTTTAATGCGACAAAGATCCGTCAGGAAATAAATCTTGAAGAGCTGGAAGGCACCTACCCTTTCCCTAAATTCATAACAAATGGATTTAAAGATATTTACCGAATGACAGGTGAACGTTTAATTGAGGGAATTAATTATGCATATGATAAGTTCGGAATCGAAAATACAATGATAATCTGTCGTTCCAATAAGTCTGCTAACTTATACAATCAGCATATCCGTAACCAGATTCTATTTCGAGACGAGGAGATTACAGGTGGGGATCATATCATGGTCGTACGCAATAATTATTTTTGGCTTCAAGATAATGGGATTGAAAATGGCTTTATTGCTAATGGTGATATGGCGAAAATAAGAAAAGTAAGCAACGTGCATGAGCAACATGGATTTCGGTTTGCGGATATTACTCTTGAATTTATGGATACTCAAAATCAAGAACCAATAACCTGCAGTGTAATTCTGGATAGTCTCTATACAGACAGCCCTAATCTTCCTTATGAGGAACAGAAAAAACTGTACGAGGCAGTGGCGCTGGATTACGAAGATATTTTCTTAAAACAGGATCGACTGGAAGCGATTAAGAAAGATCCCTATTATAATGCGTTACAGATAAAATTTGCTTTTGCGATTACCTGTCACAAGGCTCAGGGTGGACAATGGCCAGCTGTTTTTGTCGACCAAGGCTATTTGACAGATGAAATGTTGACTACCGAGTTTTTAAGGTGGCTATATACTGGAATTACCCGGGCTACAGAAGAGCTCTTTTTAGTCAATTTTAATGAAAAGTTCTACTCTTAGGGCTCTTTAACTAAAATTTTACAAGACTTGCTTCTTTCTCATGTGATTACTTAATACTTTTGATTTATAAATTTCACATAAAACTAAAGAATGAATAAGATTTACTTATTCTTAGGACTGTTGCTATCATGTTTTTATGCTACAGCCCAAGAATCAACCTCACCACCTAAAGCAAACTACCTGTTAGCGTCAAAATTTTCGCCAGATAGGCTTAAGAAAATGATTTTTTCTACTACGGTTAAACCAAATTGGATAAACTTTTCTGATCGCTTCTGGTACGATTTCACTACACCTCAAGGAAAAAACTGGTACCTAGTGGATCCTGCTGCCAGTAAAAAAGAAACACTTTTCGATAATGAAAAATTAGCGGCACAAATTACGAAGATTGTAAAAAATCCATTTGATGCTCAACATCTGTCTCTTCAGAATTTAAGATTTACAAAAGATGAGAAGAAAATCAGATTTGAGGTTGCCAGTACGAAAGATACAGTAAAGTCCAAAGAAGAGATTGAGAAGCTGAAAGTGAAAACTGACACGATAAAAAAGAAGCTTTTCTATCTGGAATATGATCTGGCAACACAGAAAGTCATTGAGCTAAGCGATAAATCAAAAGAGAAACAGCCTCTATCATGGGCAACCTTCTCTCCTGATACCAATACCGTCTACTTTGCTAAGGACTTTAATTTGTACTGGATGGATCGCGCCAATTATGAAAAAGCGGTTAAGAATGAAAAAGATTCAACAATTGTAGAACATCAGATCACTAAAGATGGCGTACAATATTATGCTTGGGCGGGTGATGAATATAGCACCACTACAGGCGACGATAAGAAAGATGAAGATCTTGTGAAGCGCAAGCGTGTATGGATGAACTGGTCTCCTGATGGTAAGCATTTTGTTATTACACGTAAAGATAACAGAAGTTTAAACCCGTTATGGGTGATTAATAACGTAGGAAGTAAACGTCCTACTTTAGAGACCTATAAATACCAGATGCCAGGTGAAGTAGATTCTACGGAAACTCAAATGTTCATCTTCAAGGCTTCTGATAAAACTTACAAACAGATAAAAGTTGATGCTTTTAAAAATCAAACGATAAGTAATTGGTCTAAAACCACAGATAAAAATAGCTACAAGGGTGATTATTTTATCAATTACTGGTTAGGGTCAAATGAAGCATTTTACATCGCACGTTCTAGCCGTGATTTGAAACGTATCGATTTGGTTAAGGTTAATATAGACGGATCAATTAAAGTGTTAGTTGAAGAGAGATCTAACGTTTATCAGGATATCAAAAAGCCTTTATTAATTAATAATGGTGCTGAGTTTATCCATTGGTCACAACGTGATGGCTGGGGACATTTTTACCTGTATGATAATCAAGGTAATTTGAAACAGCAGTTGACAAGTGGATCTTTCAATTGTGAAGAAATTACAGGATCTGATATGGCAACAAGAACGTTGTATTTCACGGCTAATGGTCGAGAAAAAAATGAAGATCCGTATTATTTACATCACTACAGTGTGGGCTTTAATGGTGGAAATCTAAAATTATTAAACCCAGGAAACTTTGATCATCAGGTTGATGTCAGTGAAAGTTCTCGTTACTTTGTTAATAATTTTTCTAGGGTAAATACAATTCCAGAAATCGCTTTATACCATACAAATGGTAAGAAATTAATGACCTTAGAAAAGGCGGATCTATCTTTACTTTTTGCTGCTGGTTATAAGTTTCCGCAACCATTTAAAGTAAAAGCTGGTGACGGTATTACTGATCTATATGGTGTTATGTATAAACCATTTGATTTTGATAGCACCAGAACTTATCCCATTGTGGAATATATCTATCCTGGACCACAAACGGAGGCTGTAAATCAGTCTTTTGGTAGAAGCATGGATAGAATTGACCGATTAGCACAATTTGGCATGATTGTCATTACAGTAGGTAACCGTGGTGGTCATCCTGCTCGATCACAATGGTACCATACATTTGGCTATGGTAACTTAAGGGATTATGGATTGGAAGATAAAAAGGCCGCTGCTGAACAATTGGCAGACCGCTACAAGTTTATTGATATCAACCGTGTTGGTATTACAGGACATTCGGGTGGTGGATTTATGTCAACTGCAGCAATGTTGGTATATCCTGATTTCTTCAAAGTAGCTGTTTCTGGTGCTGGAAATCATGAAAATAACATCTACAACAGATGGTGGAGTGAAAGACATCATGGTGTAACGGAGAAAATTAGTGCCAAAGGCGATACTACATTTGCTTATCAGATCGATAAAAATACAGACTTAGCAAAAAATCTTAAAGGTAAGCTTCTGATTGCAACTGGTGATATTGATAATAATGTACACCCGGCTAATTCTATTAGAATGGTGAACGCTTTAATCAAAGCAAATAAGCGTTTTGACTTCTTGCTTTTACCTGGTCAACGTCACGGATTTGGTGATATGACAGAATATTTTTTCTGGAAAATGGGTGACTATTTTGCAGAATACCTAATCGGTGATTCAAAAATTGAAGAAGTCAATATGACTGAAATGAATAGAGAAATACCGTTGAGTAGATAATCAATGATTACAAAACAAAAATTAGAAATTTTTTCCGCTATCTATACTCAGTATCAGGTAGCGGATTTTTCTTTGGATATTTTACAAGGATTATCTTTACTTGATCTTTTGGCGCTGTCTACATATGAAGCGGATAAGCAACTTGCCTTTAGAAGCGCCTGGATGTTCGAGACCATTGTTTTAAAAGATAAAGCCTTGCTTGACAAGCGTAACTACCAAATGCTGATTAAAAATCTGACAGATTTAAATAATTGGAGCTGCGCTAGAAGTTATAGCAAAGTATTAATGTACATCACCTCTCCAAAAGTAAATCATATCCGTTTGTCTGATGAAGAATATGATTGTATAATTGACGTCTCTTTCAAATGGTTAACTGATCCAAGTTGTCCGGTTGCTGTAGCTGCAAATTGCATGGATATTTTAGATCAAATGAGTAAAAAATATGCGTGGGTTAAAGAAGAACTTTATGCACAGGTCGAATATTTATTGAGAATAAACCCTACTCCAGCGATTAAAAGCAGGAGTTTAAAAATTTTGAAAAAGTACATCAAATAGGTTAAACTAAAATGCTATGACTTGCTTTCGCTCTCTTATCTTCAAGATTTAAGAGATGTCCACCATCATCATAGCATTTAATTACTATTTTTCAGATAACTCTAGCACTAAAATAGTGTATTACCTTTATGTGAATATGCTCGCCCTAGGTGTCTAAAAGCAGCTTCAGTACATTCTCTCCCTCTCGAAGTTCGCATTAAATAACCTTCTTGAATAAGAAAAGGTTCATAAACTTCTTCAATTGTACCTTCATCTTCTCCTACGGCAGTAGCAATGGTTTTTAAACCAACAGGACCTCCTTTAAATTTATCTATGATGGTGGTCAGAATACGATTATCCATTTCATCTAAACCATTTTCATCCACGTTTAGGGCATTAAGTGCATATTTTGCTATCTCTCGCTCAATAGAACCTGTTCCTTTTATTTGTGCAAAATCCCGTGTTCTTCTCAACAGGGCATTGGCTATACGCGGTGTTCCTCTGCTTCTTCTTGCAATTTCATAGGCACCTTCATCTGTAATGGGTGTTTTTAGGATATCTGCAGATCTCAGTACTATGGTGGTCAATAACTTAACGTCGTAATATTGTAATCGCGCATTAATCCCAAATCGCGCACGTAATGGAGATGTTAATAGTCCTGAACGTGTTGTTGCTCCAATTAAGGTGAATGGGTTAAGCGATATTTGCACAGATCGTGCATTTGGGCCGGTCTCCAACATGATATCGATCTTGAAGTCTTCCATTGCTGAATAGAGATATTCTTCAACAATCGGGCTTAACCGGTGGATTTCATCTATAAACAAGACGTCACCCTCTTCCAGATTGGTCAGTAATCCCGCCAGGTCACCGGGTTTATCCAGAACGGGTCCTGAAGTAATTTTAATACCTACGCCCATCTCATTGGCGATAATATTGGAAAGTGTCGTTTTACCCAATCCTGGGGGGCCATGAAGTAATACATGATCCAAAGACTCGCCTCTTAATTTTGCAGCCTTAACAAAAATATTAAGATTCTCTAAAATTTTCTCCTGTCCCGTAAAGTCCTCAAAAGCCTGAGGTCGCAATACACGTTCAATGTCTCTGTCTGTATGACTTAAGTTTTCCGCATTTGGATCTAAGTGTTCATTCATTTACGCTTTCCTTTCTTCAATTTAATTATACTTTCTCGTCCAACTTGAAATCTTTAGTTGAATAACACCAAAAAAAGCTTCTTTAAAAATACTGGTACTCATTTTTGAAGTACCTTCTGTCCGGTCTGTAAAAATAATCGGTACTTCGACCACATTAAACTTATATTGTATCGCCGTAAATTTCATTTCTATCTGAAAGGCATAGCCCACAAATCGAATTTTATCAAGCGGTATACGCTCAAGAACTTTCCTTCTAAAACACACAAAACCGGCTGTAGCATCTTGGATATTGATTCCGGTGATAAACCGTACATAAACAGATGCGAAATAGGACATCAAAACCCTATTCATCGGCCAATTAACGACATTGACCCCTTTGATATAACGAGATCCGATACTCATATCTGCACCATCTAAGCAACTTTGTCTTAAACGAATTAGATCTTCAGGATTATGGCTAAAATCTGCGTCCATTTCAAAAATAAACTCATATTCTCGTGCTAATGCCCATTTAAAACCATGGATATAAGCAGTGCCAAGTCCTAATTTCCCTTTGCGTTCCTCCATGAACAAACGTCCTCTGAATTCCGCTTCAAGCGATTTTACGATTTGTGCAGTCCCATCTGGAGAACCATCATCAACGATTAAAATATGAAAAGGTACTGAGAGTGAGCATACTTTGCGAATTATTTTTTCAATATTCTCTTTCTCGTTATATGTAGGTATGATAACTAAACTATCGGCCACTTTAAAAACATTTTGTGTGTGGTAAAGTTACTAATTTTATTGGGATTTTGACGTGCGTTTAATTGGTATAATGAGGTGTTTTGCAAAATAAAAAAGTCCACTATTTTGCAATAGCAGACTTTTATTAACCAATTATAAACTTAAATTATGAGACTACAAATATAGGATAAAGGAATGGTAAACCAAACTAATTTGCGGGTTGATGCGTCTTGATAACACAAAAATTACAAATACAGCGATTAGCGATCGACTTCGCCTAATACGATGTCCATAGAACCCAATATAGCGATCAGATCAGCAATTAAGGTTCCTTTTCCTAATTCAGGTAAAACGGAAAGATTGTTAAAACTCGGACCTCTTGCTTTCACACGCTTAGGAATGTCTGTTTTTTCTTGTGTTACAAAGTAAAATCCTAATTCACCTTTCGGATTTTCTGCTCTTACATAATAGTCCTGTGCTTTTAAATTCACCTTTTTAGGTACAAGTGCTCTTGGGTCAAATGTATCTGTACGCGGAAATTCTTTTAATAGTCTTTCCAAGCATTGTTCGATAATCTTAACAGATTCTTTTACTTCATCGACCCGGATTTTGTATCGGTCCCAACAATCTCCGAGCGCTCCCATCTCTCCTTTTCCAACAGGGATTTCGAAATCAATTTCTGGATAAACAGAATAACCGTCAATTCTTCTCAGATCCCATTTGATTCCTGAAGCTCTTAACATCGGACCAGAAACACCATAATTGATCGCGACATCTGCAGGCAACACACCAATATTTGCTGTTCGGGATATGAAAATCTGGTTCTCGGTCAACAGTTCATCGAGTTCGACCAATTTTGGTTTAAAATAAGTTACAAATTCAGCACACCTTTCTTCAAAACCTACCGGTAAATCGTAAAATAAACCTCCAACCCAAATGTAATTATAGAGCATGCGTGAACCGGATACCCATTCAAGCATATTCATGATATGCTCCCGATCTCTAAAACACCACATAAACGGCGTAAATGCACCTATATCAATTCCATAGGTACCGATACCAATTAAGTGCGATGCTATTCTATTTAATTCGCAGACGAGTACACGTATATATTCAACTCTTTTTGGTATTTTATCGTCGATACCGAGCATGCGCTCTACCCCCATTACAAATGCATGGCTATTATTCATCGATGATAAATAATCCAGACGATCTGTAAATGGAATACTTTTACCATAATTCATTGATTCCGCATGTTTATCAAAACAGCGATGCAAATAGCCTAAATGTGGAATGACTTCTTTTACAAGCTCTCCATCTGTAATCAATTGAAGCCGAAGCACGCCATGGGTAGATGGATGTTGCGGGCCCATATTAATAATCATTTCTTGAGAGCCAATGCTATCTAAATGTTGTTGATATTTTTCTAAAGCTGCAGTATACTTCGTATGCGACATATTTTTGGTTATCCAGTTCTTATTTTATTTAATTGCTATGCCATGATAACTTTCAGGGTCTTGATAATCCTTTCTTAAGGGGTATCCTTCCCAGTCATCAGGGAGTAGAATACGTCTAAGATCAGGATGATTCGTGAAAAATATACCCATGAGATCAAAAGCTTCCCTTTCATGCCAATCTGCAGTTTTCCACACTGCGGCTAACGATGGTACTTCGGGTAATTGCTGTAAATCACGATCATTTGCAACGGCAACTTTTAACACCAAAGTGTGTTGGTATGGTATAGAGGTCATATGATAAGTTACCAAAAATCCAGCATCACCTAAATCAACTGCCGCAATATTATTTAAAAAATCAAAATAGAAGCCTTCTTGATCCCTCAGGTAATAACAGATTTGTTCTAAAAATGCTTTATTAACAAATAAAGCAGACTGCAAACCCGATTCCTCAATCTTTTCGATAGCCTCTTCCCCGAACTGCGCAGTTATTGATTTTGAAATTTCCTGTATATTCATATACTATGGTGCTAAACGGGTTATTTTCCATGAATCTGAAACTTTCTGAAAAGCAATCCGATCATGCAGGCGGCTTGAACGCCCTTGCCAGAACTCCATATATAGTGGTTTAATTAAGTATCCTCCCCAAAATTCGGGACGAGGTACTTGCTCCTGGTCTTTAAATTCTTCTGTTAGACCTGCCACTCTTTCTTCTAAAAAAGTACGGTTTGGAATGGTATCACTTTGAGGTGAAGCAATAGCGCCAATACGGCTTCCTTTTGGTCTTGACTGAAAATATTCATCAGAGTCTTCTACTGGTAATTTTTCTATCAATCCCTCAATACGTACCTGACGTTGCAATTCTGGCCAGAAAAATAGTACGGCAACATGAGGATTAGCATCCATTTCTGTTCCTTTACGGCTATTAAAATTTGTAAAAAAACTAAAACCGTTCTCTTTAAGATCTTTAAGCAAAACAATTCTGGAAGAAGGTAGGGAAAACTCTCCTACGGTTGATAAGACCATTGCATTGGGTTCAAGAACCTCACTATGAACAGCTTCGTTAAACCATCTTTCAAATTGCACTAAAGGATCATTGCTTACTTCGCTTTCACACAGATTACCTAATGCATAATCTTGTCGAATAGCGGCAATATCTTTATGTTCGATTGCCATGACTTTGATTTTTTGTATGTCACAAACATACTAAATTCACTTATTTTTATCGACTAATCTAGTATAAATTAATCTGCAAAATGACTTTGGCATTAATTTTATTGTATAATAAGTCTAATATGTATCGCAATGTTTAACGAACTTGACCCAAAGGCTGGCTGTTTATTAATATCTGAACCTTTTATGCTCGACCCGCACTTCGAAAGATCTGTGATTTTATTGTGTAATCATAATGAAAAAGAAGGTACTTTAGGATTTATTCTAAATCATAAGGTTGTTGGCTGTATCGGTGATTTGGTTGAAAAAATAGCGAATTGCACATTTCCACTACATATTGGTGGACCTGTAGCACAAAATGAGGTATTCTTTATCCACTCAAGATTTGACTTATTGTTAAGTGGTGACGAAATTCGTGAAAATATCTATTTCGGCGGAGATCCAGAATTGCTATTTTCACTTATTAATGATCATAAGATAAAAGAAGATGAAGTCAAGTTTTTCTTAGGGTATTCGGGCTGGCAACCAGAGCAGTTAGATAAAGAAATTAAGGAAAATAGCTGGGCTGTACAGAACAAGTTTTCAACGGGATTGGTGTTTGAAAAAGACACAGAACTACTTTGGAAACAATCTGTTATGAGTCTGGGACCCAAGTATGCTCATGTGGTTAATTTTCCGCAGTCTCCTAGTCTAAATTAAATTGTAATTTTTATGAATAATATATAATATTCACTATTTTTTAGTATATTTGTGTCATTAAGCAGAGTCCTTACGTTTTAAAACATATCAATTTTATCTTAATTCGAGATATGGCTTTCACCTTTGAATTTATTTAATGCGCTGACTTTTGTTTACTTAAACTGCTATAAATTGAGTAGTTTAATATGGTTTAATATTAATTTTAAATAAATAAATGAGTAGTTCAGAAAGTTTTAGCAAAAAAGAAAAAGAGAAGAAAAAGTTAAAAAAGAAACAAGATAAGGAACAAAAGAAAGAAGAACGAAAAAACAATACCGATAAAGGTAAAAGTTTAGAAGAAATGTTTGTTTATGTCGATGAATATGGAAATATAACTTCTACTCCTCCTGATCCAACAAAAAAAACAAAAATTAACGTAGAAGATATCGCGATATCAACTGCTAAATATGAAGCAAACCCTGAGGATTTAATCAAATCTGGTATTGTGAACTTTTACAATACAGATAAAGGTTTTGGTTTCATTCGTGATCTCAAGACTCAGGATAAAATATTTTTCCACGTTAATGGTCTGATTGATGCTGTTAAAGAAAACGACAAAGTAACTTTTGAAACTGAAAAAGGATTGAAAGGTATGAATGCCGTAAATGTTAAATTGCAAAAATAACATTCAAGGTTTACGATATTAAAAAAGGGATTTAATTCATTAAATCCCTTTTTTAATATCGTTATTTTAACAATTTTACTTCATAAAGATCCTTTCGTCGATCCTTCATCACCTTGACGGTTCCATATTCATGCAGGTCACGAAGTGCATATAAATCGACATCTGCAATTAGCACCATCTCAGTGTTTGGCGTAGCCTCTGCTTTTATCGCATTATTTGGAAAGGCAAAATCCGAAGGTGTAAATACGGCCGATTGTGAATATTGGATATCCATATTATTGACCCGAGGTAAATTTCCTACAGATCCGGCAATAGCCACATAACATTCATTCTCAATTGCGCGAGCCTGTGCACAGGTTCTAACACGGATGTAGCCATTCTGTGTGTCTGTCATAAAGGGTACAAATAAGATTTGCATTCCTTGATCGGCTAGAATACGGCTCAATTCTGGAAACTCAACATCATAACAAATCAGCAAACCTACTTTCCCGCAATCTGTATCAAATACTTTCACTTCATTACCTCCGGTCATTCCATAATATTTACTTTCATTGGGAGTAATGTGAATCTTTTTAAATGAATCCAGTTTACCGTTCCGGTGACAGAGGTAAGATATATTATATAGTTTCTTGTTTTCCATAATGGGCATGGAGCCAGCAATGATATTGACATTATAGGAAACAGCAAATTGTTGGATTTTATCAATAATTTCTGATGTCTTCTCTGCTAGTTTTTCCATTGCCAACCTTTCAGGCAATTCATTATACGGACTCATTAACGGTGAATTGAAAAATTCTGGAAACATAATAAAATCTGTTCCATAATCGCTCACGGTATCAACAAAGAATTCAATTTGATCAAAAAAGGCATCAATATTGTCAAATAAACGCATTTGCCATTGTACTAAACCTAATCGAATGGTTTGTTTGGTGGTAGAAATAGAACGTGTTTCTGATTCGTAATAGATATTATTCCACTCCAATAGGGTTGCAAACTCCATCGATTCTGAATCTTCGGGAAGGTAATGCTTCAATATCTTTTTGACATGAAAATCATTGGACAATTGAAAGGTTAACGTTGGATCGAAAATTTCTTTACGTTTCACTTTTTCAATATATGTCCTTGGACTCATTTTATCTGAATAATTGTGATAATTGGGGATCCTTCCTCCTGCTACGATAGATTTTAAATTCATCTGCTCACACAGTTCTTTACGTGCATCATATAAGCGCCTTCCTAATCTTAATGCACGATGATCTGGATGTACAAAGACTTCTATACCATAGAGTGTGTCGCCATCGCTGGTATGTTTTGAAAATTTTCCGTCATCAATAATTTCATAATAACTATCGTATATATTACTTTTTTTTGAGTTTAAAATGATGGAAAGTGCGCAAGCTACAACATGACCGTCGATTTCTACACATAACTGTCCTTCAGGAAACATATCGATTAAATCGACAATATTTTCTCTTGTCCAGACATCTCCTACTCCTTGGTAAGCTTCGGTCATTGACCTTCTCAAATCAACATAATCTTTCTTCGTCAAGTTCCTGACTTGAATATCCATATAATATAATTTTAGTTATCTAAATTTAAACAAAATTCAAGCCTAAAAGCACAGTTCATGCGATATAAAAGAAAAAGAGCTAAAACCTACGGCTTTAGCTCTTTTGTAGAAGCTTATTTATTGCATTTTACAATGCGAAAAATTACGCTTGACCAGTTGTTCCACCAAATGGGAACGCAACAGTTGGATCACCACCGATTACTTCTGCATCAGCAGTTTGGTTTCCAGCAGCAATAGCGTCAAAGCGAATAACATTATCTTGTAATGCACCTAACAAACGTTTAGCATGTTCTGGTGTCAAAACGATTCTAGATTTCACTTTAGCTTTCGGCACACCTGGCATTACACGTACGAAGTCAATCACAAACTCTGTGTTTGAATGTGTAATGATCGCTAGATTTGAGTAGATTCCTTCTGCTACTTCTTCTGTCAACTCGATACTCAATTCGTTTTGATTTTGATTATTTTCCATAAAATTTATTATAAGTATTTAATATATGTTATTCTTATTATTTGCTAAAAGTTCTAAAGTCCTGTCCTGCTTCAATATTCAATAATGTTTCATAGATCAGGCGGATGACATTGTCGACATCTTCTTTATGCACCATCTCTACAGTAGTATGCATGTAGCGTAAAGGTAGTGAAATCAATGCAGATGGCACACCTCCATTACTGTATGCAAATGCATCGGTATCGGTACCTGTAGAACGTGATGATGCTTGACGTTGGAAAGGAATTTCATTTTTTTCTGCTACCTGAACCAATAATTTGTTTAAATTAATCTGAACTGCCGGAGCATAAGATAATACAGGTCCTCCTCCAGATGATAAATCACCCTGTGTAATCTTGTTAATCATTGGAGTCTGAGTATCATGTGTCACATCTGTAACGATCGCAACATTTGGTTTGATACGCTGTGCAATCATTTCAGCTCCACGTAGACCGATTTCCTCTTGAACAGAGTTTACGATATATAAACCAAATGGTAATTTCTTTTTATTTTCTTTGAGTAAACGCGCTACTTCAGCTATCATAAAACCACCAGCACGGTTGTCCATAGCACGACCTACATAATAGCGATCGTTGAGGATGCTGAACTCATCTTCATAAGTAATAACACAACCTACATGAATACCCAAAGCTTCTACTTCGTCTTTGGAAATACAACCACAATCTAAAAAGATATTTTTTAATGTAGGTGCTTCTTCTTTCTCTCCGGAACGTGTATGAATTGCTGGCCAACCGAATACCGCCTTTACAATACCTTTATCAGTATGGATATTCACTTTTTTAGATGGTGCGATCTGGTGATCGGAACCACCATTGCGAATCACATAAATTAAACCATCCTTCGTGATATAGTTAACGAACCAGGAGATCTCATCAGCATGTGCTTCTATAACAACTTTATAGTCAGCTTCTGGGTTGATAACTCCTACAGCAGTACCATAGTTATCTGTGAATGTTTCGTCCACATATGGCTTTAAATAATCTAACCATAAGCGCTGTCCCTCCCATTCAAATCCAGTTGGTGAAGGATTATTAATATATTTTTCAAAAAAAGAAATCGAGTCCTTTGTTACTATTGAAATATGTTTATTTTCTTTCTTCTTCTTGTCTGCCATGCTCCTAATTTTATTTCCGATGTCAAATTATGAAAAATTATAGTAACCACAAAAGTAAAAATTGAATTTATTTCATCTGTGCCCATATTGGGCACTTTTCTTGCTTTTTTAGCTTTATTCCGATGCAATCATGAGCTGAAAATGATTTTAAACATTATATTTACGCTTGTAAAAAAATTAATAGACAATATGGAGAATTTATTCAGCGTCATACATTGGAATTTAGATCCTGAAATATTTAAAATTGGCACTTTTGGTCTTCGTTACTATGCATTATGCTGGTTAGCGGCATTTGCGGTATCGTATATGATCATGCTTAAAATATTCAGAAATGAAAATAAGAGTCAAGAATTATTGGATCAATTGAGTATTTATATCTTTCTAGGAACTTTAATTGGCGCCAGATTAGGACATTGTCTATTTTATGAATTTGATTATTATAAAGATCATTTATGGGAAATGGTGTTACCATTTAAATTTGTAAATGGTCAATTTCAAATGACCGGATTTGCAGGTTTAGCGAGTCATGGTGGTGCGATAGGTATATTGGTCGCATTATACTTATTCTGCAGAAAAACGAAAACAAACTTTCTTTGGCTTGCAGACCGCCTGGTAGTGGTTGTACCAATTGCAGGAGCCTTCATCCGTTTGGGTAACTTTTTCAATTCGGAGATTATTGGTACGCCTACCGATAAACCATGGGCGATTGTTTTTGATCATGTAGATCAAGTGCCTCGTCACCCAGGACAACTTTATGAAGCTATTGCCTATATCATCATCTTCTTTATTATTGTTTATTTATTCAAAAATAAAAAGTTGCAAAAACCTGGTGCATTAATGGGACTCTTTTTTGTCTTACTTTTTTCTGCTCGACTTTACCTCGAAAGTTTCAAAATTGACCAGGAAGCATTTGAACAAGGAATGGCTTTGAATATGGGACAGCTTCTAAGTATTCCTTTTATATTAGGTGGACTTTATTTTATGTTTAGAAAGCCTAAAGAAGTAAAACGTTAATTAGAGGATCTTTAAGATTGATATAAAAAAGCTTAGCATAATAGGATGTGCTAAGCTTTTTTTATGTGGAAGGTATACCTTTTGTGATTGCTTCTTTTCTAAAATTTAACCTGTCTAAAATATACTATAGCCATCGTTTGATAGTACTAATGCATTAAACTGTTCTACTACTATATTCGTTGACAAATGCTTGTTACATTTTAGAGACATCATCCAGGTAAAACACGATCTATCCCCTCTATTTTCTGGCTAAAATATGTCAATACTGATTTAAATATTTTAATAAAACCAAAAGAAGACTTTAATTTAATAATAACAGTTGCTGTAATTTACAGTGAAAAGCAAACAAAAAAATCGGCTAGAATGAAATCAACCTGTTTTAATAATATTGTTATAATACTAAAAAAAATCCCCATCTGAGTAAACAGATAAGGATTTTTATGGTTAAATATAGTTCAAGCTATTTAGAATTTGATCCTATATTAGTTAAAGATATAACGAATACCAACTTGAGCAGACCATCTAGAAGAAAGATCTTGAACATAATAAGGTACATTACCATTAACGTTCGCTAATCTATACGTAGGTTTCTTAGTGGTCCCCTCATATCCAGCGAATGTAATTGGTACAAAGCTATTATCCCAGAAGCTGGTAGATCCAGTATACTGTTGTCCCCAATCATTATTTAATAAGTTCCCAACATTCATGATATCAACTGATAGCTGTAATTTATTTTTTGTATTACCAATATTGGTAAATAAGTCTTGAACGATCTTTAAATCAAATTTATGCGAGAAAGGTGTTCTAGCTGCATTTCTCTCGGCATATTGACCTCTCCTGGATTTTAAATAATCATTTGATTCAATAAAGCCATTGAACGCATCCCATTGTTGCTGTGGAGTTTGATCTCCATTTTGAACAAACGTGATCTCAGATTGATTTTTAGGGATATACATTAAGTTAAACTGATTACTTGTAGAAGATGCGTAACCTGTTAAATTACCCCCTGCTAAATAAGAAAATCTAGCTCCTGACTGTCCTGTATAAACTAAAGATACTGATGTTCCTAGATGTTTTAGATATTCTTTCGAGAACGATAAAAAGCCTATCACGCGACTTCCTGTACTGAATGGATTGTGTGCAAGAGTCACATTATTTGAACCATTTACTGAAGCAACCCGGTACCAATTTGATTGATTCTGAGAGGAAGTTCCGGAAATTAAATCCTTCGCTGCTGTATAGGTATATGCTACTGATGCATCTAAGCCGAACAAGAAACTTTTCGATAATGACGCAGTAGTAGACCAAGAATAGCCCTTATTGACATTATTCACATAGATAACTTCACTGTAGTTATCTAATACACGACGGTTATTATTATTGGCATCATACACGAGACGGTTATCCGCTCCTTCTAATGTTCCAATTGGTCTCTCTAAATTTAAATCCCTAAAATTAAATGCACTTAAATTCTTTGAGTATATAAATTCTAATGTTCCCTTAATTCCATATGGTAACACCTGATCTATTCCTCCTGAGAAGCGGGCAATCTGCGGTAATTTTAAATTACGGTCCAGTACCGTGATATTTCCGGATGGAGTAACAGTTCCTTGATATTTAGGCAATTTATTGACATCGCTAATAAACGGAACATTAGCATCGGTACCGTTACCAAGATTATTACCACCTAGTAATGCTCCACTTTGCGTAAAGGCACCTGCTGCCCATACAAATGGAACGCGAGAGGTAAATATTCCCATTCCTCCACGTACTATGGTAGAGCGATCTCTATTCACATCCCAGTTAAAACCTATTCTAGGAGAAAACATCAAGGCAGGACGTGGCATGCGGTTGGTTTGAACATCGTACTGCTTAGCTAGGATAGAGTTGTTAAAATCGGTATTTTCCAATGGTTTATCCAAATAAATTGGAATATCTACACGTACACCTGCAGTAATTTTTAAATTATCCTGCATTTGAAATTCATCTTGAACATAGAATCCCAATTGAACTGCATTGAATTTGGCACCCTGGCGAGGATCATCAGTATTACTATAGCTGAACTGCATGCTATTGGCCATGCCACGTTCAAAATTCTCAATTGCTGTATAAGGTTTTCCTGTTGCAGGATTTACATCTCCTACTTTAGAATCACTGAAAACAAATGCTCCATTCGAATTTCCTGTATAAGCATTATACATCTTGTAGAATTCATTATGTGTACCAAATGTAAAAGTGTGAAGTCCTTTATACCAAGTCAAATTATTAGATAATGTGTAGACATCCTGATCCAATTGGTTGATATTACTAAATGGATCTGTACCCAAATAGTAATTACCTGTTACTGTTGTAGGTTTTCCATTTACATCAATTTGTCTAGGGACATTTATGCGAACATTCGGAAATAAGGGATTCTTATAACTTCTCGCATCTCTCACTCGTGAATAACCTGCAATAAAACTATTTGCTAAAGAATTACTGATGCGGCTACTTAACTCTAAAGTAAGGGCATTAGATTTAAAATCTTTTAATATAGCACCATTACCAAATGTCAATGATGTAGCTGTTCGAGTATTGCCAACATCTGTACCGTCTACGTAGTTGTATCTTAATGAAAGTTTGTTTTTTTCATCAATATTCCAGTCCAAACGTGTCATTATTTTATTGGACTTATTTTCATCTACTAGGTCTGTAAAAGAACCTGCATCATAACCATATTTATTCCGAGCAATATCATAAATACGTTGCGCATCGGCTTCTAGTAAATTCGATCCGGTTGAACCAACTTGAAAATTTTCTGGAGTTTTGCTTTTTGTATGCTCATAGTTCACAAAGAAGAATAATTTGTCTTTAACTATTGGTCCTCCAAGACGTACTCCATAAGTTTTCTCAGAAAAATCAGCTAATCTTGTCCCCTTTTCATTATCTTTTAGCAAAGCATTTGGAGTTTTCCCTGTTAAGCTTTGATTTCTAAAATAATGGTAAACTGAACCTTGAAATTGATTGGTTCCAGACTTAGTAACCGCTGAAATTCCTCCCCCTGCAAATCCACTTGAGCGAACATCAAATGGTGCCACCTGAACAGACATCTGCTCAATGGCATCTAAAGAGATCGGATTGGTACCACTTCCTCCTCCATTTAATCCATTTGAGTTAAGTCCAAAAACATCATTCGTAACTGCTCCATCGATAGTGAACTGATTGAACCTATTATTCATACCACCAATGGATACCGATTGTCCTTTTACATCAGCTTGTGGTGTCAATCTTGTAAAATCTTCAATTGAGCGTGAAACAGTAGGTAAATTTTCTAACTGTTTTCTAGAAATAGACGTTTCGGCACCAGTTTTTAAGTTTTTTGATCCTTTAGTCCTTGTAACAGCAACTTCATCAAGCATAGTTTCGCCTGAACCAAATTTACCGTTAATAATGTACGGTTGTCCCAATTGAATATAAACATCATTATAAACGATCGGTTGTTGTCCTACATAGGTAATTTCTACCTTGTAAGGACCTCCTACACGCATTGCAGGAAGATTAAAACGACCGGCTGAATTTGAAGATCCAGTGTACGCTGTTCCTGATGGTACATGGACTGCTTTAATGGTGGCTCCAGAAGTAATTTGACCACCAGATTGTGTTACTAAACCAGTCATGCTACTTGTTGTTACTTGAGCGTGAATAGTGCCATAACTTGCTAATACAAGTGCAAAAAAGAGTAAAGGTCTTTTCATAAAGAAAATTTTTGTTATAAATATGCCTCAAAAGTATAAAGAGAATTTAACATTGAAAGCACTTAACAAAAACTTAACCTACTCATAACAAGAGTCTTCAATTGGATGCTTTTTTATTTAAATAAGTAATAATTGATAAATTGAGAATTTTAACAAAAATTAACATTCGTTTTTATAATTATTATAATTGATGCATTCAATAATTGCAAAAAAGACAATGCAATCGATTGTCATAATGGATCATTTTAGAGCAAAATAATTTTGAAAGTTTACCTGTTTTGTAATATTAATCTCTAAATAAAACAAAAAAACAAGTTAGGTGTTTAGGATCCCTTCCTCGTATGCTTGAACAGCCATTCGTAAATTTCATCTTGATGAAAAAGGCGTTCCACACTCCCATGTGTACCACCTGGAATTATAGTCAACGTTACATCAGCTTCAGGATCTGCTTTCTTAATTGCATTGACTATTTTTTTTGATTCTGACATGGGTACAGCACGATCACGATTTCCATGTTGTACCCAAAGTGGTACCTGACTTAGGTTGTCGGCATACTTAACACTTCCACCTCCACATATAGCTACTGCCGCTGCGATACGATCTGGATATTTACCTGCTACATCCATTGTGCCGTATCCGCCCATACTCATTCCGCAGATATATACCCGATCCGGGTCGGCGTTATAATGTTCGATAGCATAATCCACAATCTCAATAACTTTATCAGGATCCCATCCGCCTCGTGACTGTGGAGCAATTACGATACCAGGAACTTCCTGACCTTTATTCATCGCATAAAGTACGCCATATCGTTTAACACGATCAAGATTTGTACCCGACAGACTCCTTCCGTGGAGAAATATCAAAACGGGCTGTTTATCGCCTGGCAGGTTATCGATCTGTTCTTCTTCTGGTAAATTCAATAAAAAAGGATAGGTCGTCTCCCCTTTAATCGCCTTTAGTTGGGCATATACTTCATTATTCCAGATGCTACAGATTAGCATGAAAATAATACCTAAAAGCCAAAAATTACGTTTATGAAAATTGTTTATCGTATGCATAAGAAACAAAAATACATTTTATTCTGAATCAGCAAAATAGATATTAATATTAATTAACTTCTTTTTTATAGAAAATTCGAGGTAATTTTAAGTTTTCACAAGTAAAACATGTCGCTAAAAATTTTACATACAGCCGATTGGCATTTGGGTAAACGATTGGATTATTTCTCCAGATTTGATGAACAAAAAGAAGTACTGGATGAAATTGTTCAGATAGCAGATCAAGAACAAGTTGATCTTGTTATTGTCGCTGGAGATCTGTTCGATGCGTTCAATCCACCTGTCGAAGCTATTGAACTCCTTTATAAAACACTTAAACGCTTAACGAAAAATGGTTCCAGACCTGTCATTGCCATTGCCGGAAATCACGATTCACCGGATCGTGTAGATGCTCCTGATAGCCTTGCGAGAGATTGCGGAATTATTTTCGCGGGTAAACCCAACATGAAATTTAATCCTTATCAGATTGAGGGCGGATTTGAAATTACTAAAGGAGATATCGGTTTTCTTGAAATCAAGCTTCCAGGTCATGATTTCCCAATTCGTCTCCTTATAACTGCCTTTGCTAACGAACATCGACTCAAAGAATATCTTGGTGAAGATGAACAGATCGGGCTCAATGAAGTTTTAAGTAAAAAATGGAGTTCGCTGGCCGATTTATACTGCGATGATCGAGGCGCTAATATTTTGGTTTCACATTTATACATGAATAAAAAGGGAGGTCCTGTATTAGAGGAGCCAGACGGCGAAAAACCTTTGCGTATTGGTTTTGCAGATACTGTTTATACGGAATGTATTCCTCCTCAAATTCAATATACAGCTTTAGGTCACCTGCATCGCTACCAAGAAGTGGGTGGACATCGTGCACCAGTTATCTATTCGAGTAGTCCACTTTGCTATTCTTTTTCCGAAGCAGGGCAAGATAAAAAAGTGGTGATTGTAACGCTGGAGCCACACAAAGAGGCGGTCTATAAAACGATCAACATCCAATCTGGAAAAAAATTAATACGAAAAAAATTTCATTCTGTTACAGATGCTATTGATTGGCTTACAGTGAATCAAAATTGTTTAGTTGAACTAACACTTGTTTCAGAAACATCTTTAACACAAGGTGAAAAAAAACGTATTGAAGATAGCCACCCGGGTATTATCTATATCATTCCTGAAGTAAACAGTAGTGCTACCTATCAAAACGAACCCATATCCAGAAGAAGTAAAAGTATTAATGAAAATTTCTCTGATTACTTCCGATATCGAAATAATGACCAATCTCCATCGGAGGAATTGATAGCGCTATTTAACGAAGTTCTGGGTACTCAAACTGAAAAGGAGAATTAACGATTATGTTGCCATTATATCTATCCATAGAAGGGTTATATTCCTATCAATCAAAACAAGAAATAGATTTTACTGCTTTGACAGCGGCCGGTCTTTTCGGGATTTTTGGAAAAGTTGGTTCTGGAAAATCAACGATTCTGGAAGCCATTACTTTTGCCTTATTTGCAAACACAAACCGCTTAAACAGCAACAATAGAGCCTACAATATGATGAACTTAAATTCCAATCAGTTGCGGATTGAGTTTCATTTTATTGGAAAAGAAAACAAAAAGTATTCGTTTGAAGCATCTTGGCGAAGAAATAGCAAGCAGTTTGAAAAAGTTACGACACCTATACGAAAAGCTTATGTTTTTGAAGGTGATGAAAAAATACCACTTGAAAGTACCGATGCTGAAACTATATTAGGCATATCTTACAAAAACTTCAACCGTACAGTTATTGTACCTCAGGGGCAATTTAAAGAGTTTCTTGAGCTTAAAGGAGCTGAACGCTCGGGCATGATGAAGGAACTTTTTAATTTAGATCATTATGATCTATTTTATAAAGTCGCTTCTCTAAGTAAGGAAACAGAACTGAAACTCCAAAATATTTCTGGCGCAGTACAAACTTTAGAGGATTACACAGAGGAAAGTATAGCTGAATTGCTTTTACAATTGGAGAATGAACAATTGAAGCTCCAAGAAGTCACAAATACACATCAACAATTAGATCAACAACATCAAAAATTATTGGAAGTTCAACAGTTCCATAAAGAAATAGCTATACAGAAACAAGCTTTTGCTCAATTAAGTGCCGAACAAGGTACAATTGAAAATTTAAAGAAACAGATTCTGTTATTTCAAAAAGTTGATCGTATTTTTAAGCATGCGCTTGATAATCTCGCAGATCTACAGACAGAGGAGTTCCAGCTAACACAAGATTTTGCTCGAACGAAACATCAATTAAATGCAGTCCATACAGCACTGTTAACAGCAAATAGTGCATATAAGATAGTAGAGCAGGATTTTAATCAACTCGATAATAAAAGAATTGCTGTTGAGGATATGAGAAATATTGTTCATATTTTAAAACTGCAAGTTGATATCAAAAAAGAAGCTGAACGATTAGCTAATGGACAGATTGTGCTGCAAGGTGTTGACCAGCAGATTTTAAATAAACAAACGTTAGTTCAGGAAAAACAGCAAGAAATTACCAATCTTAAAGCTAGACGTGTGGCAAGTAGTTTATTAATGACTATAAATGATTGGTATTCAAAACAAGAGCAATATATTAAAACGCAACATGATTTAGAAGCAGATTTAAAAATTAAGCGAAAGGATTATCAGGATATCATACTTCAATTCGAAAAGGAAAGCCTCACTCCTACATCCTGGCGAGAGAAACTTACTGAAGATGAGAAGAGTGCATCTATTTTACTGGAAAGAATTCAGTCGGATGAAAATAAAATTCAGGTAAAACAGCAGTTAGCTAACTTTTCTCATGCTTTGACAGCTGGAGAAGCCTGTCCTTTATGTGGTTCCGAGCACCATCCACATATTATGCAAACAGAGGATGTTTCTGAGCAATTGGTTAAACTTAAATCTGAGAAAACTCATCTGCAAGAAACAATACTGCAAATTCAACAGCGTCAACAACGATTCATCCAACTAGATGCAAACCTGATAACATTGCAAAGGGATATAGATAAAAGTGTCGAAAAGTTGAATACGCTAACGATAGAATTTAATCATCACCTGACTCAATTCACGTGGACTAATTTTCAGCACAATGATCGTACAAGTTTCGATCAATGGAAATTGCAAGCTGAATCCATTGAAAAGGCCTGTACACTAGCAGAATCGAATTTAGCAGCAATTCAAAAGGAATTAGATGATCTAAAGATTAAAAAGGAAAAATACAGTAATGGTTTGAATAGTATTGCTCTTACTAAATCTACACTTGAAGGACGATCAAGTATTCATGAACAACTGATTAAACGATTAAAATTATCGGAATTCGAACAGTTTGAAATATCTGAAATTGAAATACTGATTACACAATCACTTCAATCAATAGACCATATAGAGCAGGAATACAATAGGTTGCTAAATGAAATTAATCAATTCAATATTTCTATAGCATCACTTTCTACAACAAGCAATACGTTAGAGACGCAATTAAAGAATAAGCAATCTAAGATAACATTGCAGCAGAAGCTGATTGAAGAACTGTTACAACAGCATGATTTCGTGTCTCTTGACGCTGTAAAAGAAATATTAAAACAGCAATATGATCTTGAAAAAGAAGAATTACGTATCAAACGATTTGAAGAGCATTTTGCTATTGTTAAGGCCAATCTGGTACAATTAGAGCAGAAAATAAATCAGCAAGCTGTTGATATTTCCCAGATTACAAAAATCAGCCAAGATCTGCAATTGGCAAAAGAAGCCAAAGAAATGCTGATAGGTCAATTGCAATCTCTCAAAGATCAAATTCTAATTTCAAAAAAGCGATACACTGAGAAAGTAGAATTGCAAATTGCTTTCGATAAATTGGCACTTCGGAATAAGAATTTAAGTATTTTATCAAATCTCTTTAAGGGGAATGGTTTTGTTGATTACATTTCAACTCAATACCTAGAGGACCTATGTCATATCGCCAATCATCGTTTTGAAAGACTAACTCGAGGTCATCTGAAACTAATCATCAATAGTGAAAATGATTTTGAAGTAATGGATCATTTAAATGGTGGTAAATCACGATCTGTAAGGACTTTATCGGGTGGGCAATTTTTTCAGGCATCTTTATGTTTGGCTCTAGCACTAGCGGAGAGCACCCGTAGTCTCAATCAGAATGAAAAGAATTTCTTTTTCATTGATGAAGGATTTGGAACTCAAGATACTGAATCTGTCAATTTAATTTTTGAAACTTTAAATGCCCTTCATAAAGAAAATCGTATTGTAGGAATTATCTCTCATGTTGATGAATTACAGGAGCGCATCCCTGTTTCAGTTAAAATTGTGAAAGATGAAGATTTAGGAAGCCTGATTCTACATGACTTTTGAGCGCTAGAACCACACATTACTTATAAAGCGCTGTGATCCTCTATAAATAGAAAGAGAGGTGTTGACCTCTCTTTCTATTTTACAGCATTAAATGCTCTCTTTATGGGCAATTTCGAGGTTTATTATAACATCTCTTATATCACCTTCCACAAAGGATAAATTTCCAATGACAAAAACACCTTTATTTGAACCGTTTTTCTCCGTGATTCCATAAACTGTGTTTTCGTCATCCGGATTCGAATCTCCTTCATATCGATAAATATAATCAATCTTATAATTAGATGGATTTGCAATCAAAGAATCCAGTTCAATGTTATAATCTATTGTATACCCCGCTTCTTTCAACTTCTCTAGGGCAACAGTAGCTGAGTCATATTTATTTCTATCTTCCATAATCTTGTATCTTGATCTTTAATAAAATAACAATTGGAACAGCAAAGTGTTTTTTATCATCTGGTTATTTTTTGGTAAACATACCAACAATATCATCTATGGCACTACCATCTTTATTCTTATCAAAAAAGTCGGAGATCTTGTCTGTCAATCCTCCTGAAGTAGTTGCGGCTGTTGGTTCATTTTTATCAGCACCGAATATATTCCCAATTATACTCCCTAATCCTCCTCCAGAACCCGTATTGCCACCTAAAAATCCTCCCAGCAGATCACCTAAAGGATTACTCGTTCCATTTTGCGCGGCATTTGCTTTTTCCTTACCCAAATACCCCATAACAATAGGTGCCAGGGTAGCCAGTACTCCTGTAACCTGAGCCGAACTAAATCCACTTTTCTCCGCTAATCCAGAAGCAACATATTCAGTCTTACTGCCAAAGATGTGCTGCACGATCTTGTTGCCGTCTTCTGTAGGTCCCTTTTCGATTACCTCATCGACATGATCCAATATTTCACCGTTATGTTTTGTGTCTAATGCATCGGCAAAACCTTTAGCCTGACTGGTGTCGTCCTTACTTTGATTATATTTAATTGCTCCCGCGATCAAAGGAACTGCTATTGCTAATATCCAAGTTGCTTTGGTGCTGTCAATTCCCAGCTTTTTGGACAATCCTGCAGCCATTTGATTACCAAGGCCACCTGTGATTAAATCTGTCATTCCCATAATTTCATCTGTTTTAATTGCGTTTAGAAATTCAAAACAATAATTAAGCCAATGAATTGGATTAACCCGAGCTGATTAGCCACAAAAAAAGAGGTTTAATAACCTCTTTTTTTCTAAATTATATAGAAACTATCTTTTATAATACTTTAAAGCTTCTGGAAGCAATTTTTGAATATCGCTGATACGTCTTGCATCACTAGGGTGAGTACTTAAAAATTCAGGATTTCCTTTAGACCCGCCACTTGCCATGCGTTCCCAAAATTTAACAGCTTCAGCAGGATTGTAGCCCGCCATTGCCATAATCACTAAACCCATACGATCTGCTTCAGATTCATTCCCACGCGAGTATTTCAATGACGTTAATTGACCGCCAATACCGTATGCATTATTGATAATCCCGGCATAACTACTCCCTGCAGTTGCAACCCCAATAACACTACCAATTGCTTGTGTAGCATATTGACGAGACATCTGCTCCATAGAGTGACGTGCTATTGCATGGGCAATTTCATGTCCCATTACTGTCGCTAATCCAGTTTCATTCTGCGTAACTGGAAGAATACCTGTATATATAGCTACTTTTCCACCGGGCATACACCATGCGTTGACTTCATCGCTTTGCACCAAATTAAACTCCCAACTGAAATTAAATTGATTTGCTATACCTTGCTGCGTAAGGTATTGATTAACGGCTATCGCCAGTTTATTACCAACTTTTTTAACTAAAGTTGCCTGACTTGTACCTGTAATTACTTTTGTTTTTGAGGAATTTAAAAATTGTTTGTAAGAAGACGCCGCTTGTTCCTGAATTTCACTATCACTCACCAAACTCAACTGCTTACGTCCAGTAATCGGCACAGTCGAGCAGGATGCTAAAGTAGCTCCAATCAGGAACATACTTGTATATTTAAAAACCTTTTTCATATTTTAAATGTTAAACACTGCATTAGATTGTACCCAACGCAATTCCTATGCCTAAATTTTCTTCTTTTTATTCTTGAAAAGATAAACTTTAGATTCGTGTCCCTTTAAGAGGCGTTCGATATTCTTTTGATGGGTAATCAATATCAATGCGCAGATCGCGATGCCATATAATAGAACTGAAGGAATAGATGTTTTAAATAAGAAGGCTATGCTAAAAGGAAAGGTAAAACCTGCCATTATTGAACTTAATGATACATAATGCGTTGTCAACAAGATTACAATAAAGACCGTAACGCAAAGTAATGCGGCGGGAGCATGAATTGCGAGGATCATGCCAAAGAGTGTTGCCACTCCCTTGCCTCCTCTAAAGCCCGCAAAGACAGGAAATAGATGTCCTAAAACAGCAATAACACCAAGTGCCAATTGATAGTTAACAAATTGGACATTACTGGTACTTTGCCCCGCTTCTATTAAATAAGCTAGATTTGTAGACGTGAACCCTTTAAAGATATCGACGAACATCACCACAGCACCTGCTTTTGGTCCCAAAACGCGAAAGGTGTTGGTTGCACCGGCATTACCACTTCCATACTCTCTAACGTCAACGCCATAAAATGCCTGTCCAAACCATACCGCAGTTGGGATTGAACCAAATAAATAAGCTAGTACTACTGCACTTACTAAATAAATAGAAATCATTAATTATTGTTAAATCCTAAACTAATTTGGCCTTTAAGCTTAAATCCAAACTTTTTACAGAATGCGTCAATGCTCCAACCGAGATAAAATCTACTCCGGCTGCTGCATATGCTTGAAGAGTGTCTTCTGTAATTCCTCCAGAAGCCTCAGTGACAAATCTTTCTGCAATAATATCGACAGCTTTCTTCACATCTGAGGGACTAAAATTGTCTAACATGATGCGGTCGACCTTGCCAAAGGTAATAACTTCAGCTAGCTCCTCAAAATTTCTAACCTCAATTTCAATCTCAATATGCTTATTTAAGGTGTCTCTGTAGGCATTTGCGCGAGTTAAAGCCTTCGTGATACCTCCACTGTAATCAACATGATTATCTTTAATTAAAATCATGTCATACAAGCCAAAACGATGATTGGTTCCCCCTCCGATCTTTACCGCTTCTTTCTCTAACAAACGTAACAAGGGAGTTGTTTTGCGCGTATCTAATATTTTCGTTTTTGTTCCGGCTAATAATTTCGCATATCGGTTTGTGGTTGTCGCAATCCCGCTCATGCGTTGCATCACGTTTAAGATCAAGCGTTCGGCAATTAGGATACTATGGATTTTTCCTTTCAGGATTAAGGCTATATCACCAATTTTTACACTCGCTCCATCATGAATTAGCACTTCATGAGCAAGTGTAGGATCTATTTGATTGATAATTTCTAATGCAATCTCTACCCCAGCAAGTATACCTTCTTCTTTAACAATTAATTTAGCCTCTCCAGCTTTGTCTTTAGGAATCGTTGAAAGTGTTGTATGATCACCATCTCCGACATCTTCTAGAATTGCCTGTTGAACGAATTTTTTAATATATTCTTTTTTTTCCATCATGAGTCCTCACAAAATATGTAGCGAAGATGGAAATTTAAATTTTATTCAAGAAAATAATTTGGAATTATTATTTAGAAGCCTGTTTTTCAACTCTAAATTCTTCTATAGTTTGTGTAGATTTTGCCGAACTTATCTTCACAAAAACTCGAAACAGATTTTTATTACTGGTAAGTTGATATACGTAATAACTGTAATTGGTTTTATTTGTAATTTTCTGTATTAATTTTACTGCACCTGGTTTGTTTTTAGAGAAAAATGACTCTAACAACATTTCAGCCTGAAATTTGGAATATTGGCCATCCTCACTTAAGATTGATAACGTTACATTTGTCGCAAAATACCGTGCTATATTTTTGGCATTCCCTGCTTTCAATTGCAGCATTAAAGCATCGTTAATATCAGAAATAAATAAAGAAGATTCATACATTGGTAAGTTGTTCTTGTCAATATTACTCGCTGATATGCGCATAGTTATACACATAAAAAGACTTATAAAAAATAGGATCTTTTTCATTAATTATAGAAATTAAACTCTGTGTAGTTCAAGAACTTACCCAATAGTTATTGTGTTAAAGACTAACTTTGTGATTTGGTAGATGATTCACATAAACAATGCCAAATTTATATAAATTTTACATTAAACAAACTTTAATTCTTCATTACATTCCTCATAATCTTGAATTATCAGTTGTTTTAAATTATATTTGCTTATATAATTATGGAAAAAAAAGTAGCACTATTAATCCTAGACGGATTAGGATACGGAAAAGAAGATCAATCTGACGCAGCATTTGCGGCAAATACTCCTTACTTGGATTATTTGAAGGCGAACTACCCCAATTCAAAACTAGTAGCTTCTGGTGAAGCTGTTGGTTTACCTGAAGGTCAAATGGGTAACTCTGAAGTTGGACATATGAATTTGGGCGCAGGACGTGTGGTTTATCAAGAATTAGGCCGCATTCATAAAGCTGTTCGTGATGGTTTTTTTAATACGGACATCACTATTCAAGACTCCTTTAAATATGCTTTAGCAAATAATAAGAAGGTTCATTTTATCGGTTTATTGTCCGACGGTGGCGTTCATGCACATACAAGTCATTTACGTGGTCTATGTGATGCTGCAAAACATGCTGGTTTAACTTCAGATCAGGTATTTATACATGCTTTTCTTGACGGACGCGATACAGATCCAAATTCTGGATTAAACTATGTGAAAGAATTGCAAGATTTCCTACCTCAGTCTGTCGGTACTCTTGCGTCAGCAATCGGTCGTTATTATGCAATGGACCGCGACAACCGCTGGGAGCGTGTAAAACTTGCGTATGATTTGATGGTACACGGTAGTGGGACTGAAACTAAAGATTTACAACACGCTATACAAGAATCATATAATCAAAACATTACAGATGAATTTGTACAACCGCTTGTTTTGACTAATGCTGCAAATCAACCTGTTGCCACAATTCAAGATGGAGATGTCGTAATCTGTTTTAATTTCCGAACAGACCGAGGACGTGAGATTACTATTGCTTTAACGCAAAAGGCGTTTCCAGAGTACGACCTAAAACCATTGGATCTTTATTATATTACGATGACGTCATATGACGAGACATTTAAAAATGTTAAAGTCATCTTCCATAAAGACAATTTAAATAATACTTTAGGTGAAGTTTTAGCGGCTCATCATAAAACACAGGTACGTATCGCAGAAACTGAAAAATATCCACATGTCACATTTTTCTTTTCTGGAGGACGTGAACAGGAGTTTGATGGAGAACACCGTTTGTTGGTACCATCTCCTAAAGTTGCGACTTACGATTTACAGCCAGAAATGTCTGCACAAGGCATTACTGATGCTATTATAAAAGATATTGAAGAAGCGCAACCAGATTTTATCTGTCTGAATTTTGCAAACCCAGATATGGTCGGACATACGGGTGTATTTGACGCGGTAGTAAAAGCGGTTGAAACAGTAGACAATTGTACTAAACAAGTTGTTGAAAAGGGTTTACAATACGGATATTCATTTATCATCATTGCAGATCATGGTAATTCCGAATTTATGGTCAATGCTGATGGATCAGTTAACACTGCTCATACAACAAACCTTGTTCCATGTATTTTGATCGATAAGGATTATAAAAGCATTAAGGATGGTAAATTGGGTGATATAGCGCCTACTGTATTGAAATTACTAAAAGTTGAGATCCCTGCCGAAATGGATGGCGAGGTATTGATTCAAGACTAATATGAAAAATAAACGTATAGGTAACGCACTCTCTTTATTAATTATAGGGGGTGCGCTCCTACTATCGTCCTGTCAAAACGACAAAACGGTGCAAAAGCAAGTAAAAGGATCAACTCTTTCTCTGGATTCATTTTTTAATTCTGAAATTGAAAAGTTAACAAAATTGAATCCAACGGTTGAAAAAACGGTCATTAAAGACTCCGATGAGGAAGTGAAATCTTTGAAGATCCCAAACTGGCAAAATGAACTCAGTGGATTTATAGCTGCTGATATTACAAAAAATGCTGATGCCAGTTTGTATAATTTTAGAGAAGAAGATTGTCAAACAATTTATCAGGCCAAAGATCCCGGATTAGCGATTCAGTATCTCGCTGTGGAGCATGATTTAAAAGGTAAGATTAGACAGGTTGTCATTGAAAGAAAAGTAGACAATAGCTTATATTCAAGTGAAGAAAAACTTACATATGATGTTGACTCTATTTATCAAATTGAAAAAAATCAGGATATTCTGATATTGGGAAAAAGTCATTATAAAATTATAGGAAAGTTTCTGAATCACTAAAATTTAGAAACCTCTCCTACATCTCAAGTAATTACACAAAAAAACACCATATCGAGATATGGTGTTTTTTTGTTTTTGAAAGATTACTTCAAGTTATCTCTGTAAATTTTAGCTTTTTTGATTTCTGTTTGAATGTCTTTACGAGAAGCATCAAAAGTTAAAACTTTTTCAAAATCTTTTACTGCGTTGTTATAAGCATCAGTTGCAACTGCTTTATTGTAATTCGCAACTCCGGAAGTTCCAACTAAAATACCATAGTCACGGAAAGCTAGCGCTCTATTTTGATAAAGCTTCACATCACTTGCATTTAATGCAATCGCTTTAGAATAATCTTCGATAGCAGATTTTAATAATGCTTCACGAGCAGAACTGCTCAATTTTGTAGATGTTTGAGTCGCTAAATTATTATTTGCTTTTCCTTTAAAATAGTAACCGTTTGCATTTTTACTGTCCAAAGCAACTACTTTTCCGAAAGACTCTGCTGCCTTTTTAAATTCGCCATTCTGAAATTGAGAGTAACCTAACATATATAATACATCTGGATCTTTACTTTCCACTGGCAAAGACTTTTCTAAGTAAATTGCTGCTTTTTTGAAGTCACCATCCAATAGTGCTTTTTGACCTAAACGAACATTTGGATTCGAATGCTCTTCTTGTTTTGCTGTCTGTGCAAAAGATGAAAGTGACATCAAGGCAAATGCACCAGTAAATAAGCCTAATTTAATCGATTTAAGAGTCATATTTATTTAATTACGTTTCAATTTAAAGTATTTAATTCATATTCAACCGCTTAGTTTGTGTTGTTGAAATTTCGTTTTACTTGACTTCAACATACAACGCTAAATGCGTATTCAATATTACAATTATTATGCCTATTTACACAATAATAAATTGAATAATGTGACAAAATTCACATGTCAGACTGTCTTTTTTTCTTAAAGCACTGCATTAATGGATCATTCGTTTTCAAATACTAGGTTGGCATCTTACTTGCAATACCCTACATTCACAAATTTAAAATAACTTTTTATCAGAATTACGACATGTTGTCATAAACTGACATAAAAATATTAATATACCTTAACATAATATGAGCAAATTCGAAACATTTGATTTCAATCAGGCGATTCCCATTATATCTGAAGATACCGAATTCTTTCCATTATTAAGTCAACAAGATGAAGATGACATGCGCAATGCAGAGATTCCGGAGTCACTATCGATTTTGTCTTTACGCAATACAGTTTTATTTCCTGGAGTAGTTATTCCAATTACTGTGGGTCGGGATAAATCCATCAAATTAGTTAAAGACGCTTACCAAGGAGATAAAACAATAGGTGTTGTAGCTCAAAAGGATATGTCTATGGAAGATCCTACTATTGATGAGCTTTATCAAGTCGGAACTGTAGCACATATCATCAAAGTTTTACAGATGCCTGATGGTAATACAACGGTGATTTTACAAGGTAAGCAACGTTTTAAATTGCTTGAGGCTGTTCAGACCGAACCATATCTAAAAGCTAACGTTGAGAAATATAAGGAAGAGAAACCGAAGTCGACTAAGGAATTTAAAGCCTTAATAGCGACTTTAAAAGAGATGGCTCTTCAAATTATTCAACTATCGCCGAACCTACCAAGCGAGGCTGGTATTGCCATTAAGAATATCGAGAGTCCGACTTTCCTTATTAACTTTATTTCTTCTAATATCAATGTTGATTTAATTCAGAAACAACAGTTATTGGAATTATTAAATGCTGATGAGAAAGCTCGCCTATTATTAGAGTTATTAACTTCTGAAATTCAAATTTTAGAACTTAAAAACCAGATTCAAAATAAAGTAAGAATAGATTTAGATAAACAACAACGCGATTATTTCTTAAATCAACAGTTAAAGACGATTCAAGAAGAATTGGGCGGAAACACTCCCGATTTAGAGATTATCGAATTGAAAAAAAGAGCATCAAAGAAAAAATGGAATGAAGTTGTTGCTAAGCATTTCGATAAAGAAATTGAAAAATTAGCACGGATCAATCCTGCTGCCGCAGATTATTCTGTTCAGATCAATTATTTAGAATTATTACTTGACCTTCCTTGGAATGAGTTTACAAAAGATAATTTTGACCTGAATAGAGCACAAAAAGTACTGGATAAAGACCATTATGGGTTGGATAAAGTTAAGCAACGTATTATTGAGTATTTGGCCGTATTGAAATTGAAAAACAATATGAAGGCTCCTATTTTATGTTTAGTAGGCCCTCCGGGAGTCGGTAAAACATCATTAGGTAAATCTATTGCAAAAGCATTAGGCCGTAAGTATACTAGAATGGCCTTAGGTGGTGTGCGTGATGAAGCAGAAATCAGGGGTCACCGAAAGACGTATATTGGTGCAATGCCAGGTCGTATCATTCAATCTTTGAAAAAAGCAGGTGCAGCGAACCCTGTATTTGTATTGGATGAAATTGATAAGATGAGTGCTGACTTTAAAGGAGATCCATCTTCTGCCCTATTAGAAGTTTTAGATCCGGAGCAAAATACGAGTTTCTATGATCATTATGTTGAGATGGAGTACGATTTATCTAAGGTCATGTTTATCGCTACAGCTAACTCCTTAAATAATATACAACCAGCTCTCTTGGATCGTATGGAGATTATTGAAGTTAATGGTTATACGATCGAAGAAAAAATTGAAATTGCCAAGAAACACCTTATTCCGAAACAGCGTGAAGCACATGGATTAACAGCAAAGGATATTTCGTTGAAATCTAAAATTATTGAGAAAATAATTGAAGAATATACGCGCGAATCTGGTGTACGTGGTTTAGAGAAAAAAATAGGTTCTACTGTCCGTGGTATTACAACTCGCATTGTTATGGAAAAAGAATACAACGTCAATATTAATGATAAGGATCTTGTAGAGATTTTAGGTGCGCCTATTTTTGATAAAGATAGTTATGAAAATAATGAAGTTGCTGGTGTTGTTACAGGGTTAGCCTGGACTTCTGTCGGTGGCGATATATTGTTTATAGAGTCAAGTTTGAGCCCAGGTAAAGGAAAAATGAGCTTAACAGGTAACTTGGGCGACGTGATGAAGGAATCAGCTTCCATTGCAATGGCTTATCTACGTTCGCATGCTGAAGAATTTGATATTGATTACCGCGTTTTCGATCATTGGGATGTACATATTCACGTTCCAGCAGGAGCTACACCGAAAGACGGGCCTTCGGCAGGTGTAACCATGTTGACGGCATTAACTTCCCTATTTACACAGCGTAAGGTTAAAGAAAACTTAGCAATGACAGGTGAGATTACTTTACGTGGAAAAGTTCTTCCTGTTGGCGGTATTAAGGAGAAGATTTTGGCAGCTAAACGAGCGAATATCAAAGAGATTATTTTATGTAAATCTAATCAAAAAGATATTGAAGAGATCAAAGAGAGTTATATCAAAGATATGAAGTTTCACTATGTGACGGAAATGGCTGATGTCATTGCGCTCGGATTATTGGATAAAAAAGTCAAGCACGCAAAAGATCTGACTAAAGGATTAGAGCAAAAGAAATAGTCAAAATTTTTCTAAAAATTAAAAGCCGCTATAAATAAATTTTTATAGCGGCTTTTACATGTAGACACATGAGCAACTCTGACTAGACGTCGACATACCTGAAATAATTAAATAAAAGATTGGAAAGGTCTATAAACACAAAATGCTTTCCGTTAGGAAAAGCAAGTGTCTAATTTGTGATTTTAAAAGCGTTGAGAATTATTTCTCAAGCTTGTCATTTTCTTTTTTCAATGCTACGGGACGATCTTCTTTGATTTCCGTTTCCATAAAACCCCAGTTAGTCATGTAATACATGTATGGGTTTTGTTCAATTTTTGATTTTCTTGTTCTTTCTCTTTTTATCATATATATATTGTTTTGATTACTTCATATCATTCAAATATCGAGCCAAACTATCCTTAATACTGTTTATTAATAATTATGTGTGTTCCTGCTGTTCTTTTGTAAGGATTACACTTAACACTTACAAATTGTAAATACTCGAAATAATACCACTTATTTTCAAGGCTAGAATAAGTGCTGTTAAATATTAGTTTTGACTTCCTTAATACCCAAAAGTTTAATTGACAACTAAAAACAGCTATTATATACTATGATTTTTAATGATTTACAGCAACTATACATGAAGGTGGATGTGTAAAATTGTATTCTTTAGGGGGAATCTTATTTCTACAATCATCAGAAGATGTAGATAAATGCTCAAGAATATACGCTTATGGTGAAGGTATCATAATGAAGAGATAATTTTTAAAAAATTTACACTAGTATCAGATTTTGCTAGATAATGAACCGGGCATTTAATAAGAATGAAATGCCCAGTTTATTATATACAAGCTTATTTTTGATAATTCAACTACTGCTGTATTGCGCCTAAGACTTGAGCAATTTTTTTGAAAAGTTCGGTATTCTGATAATACCCCAAAAAGTTTTGAGCTCCGGGGCCATAGGCCATTACAGGCACCATCATCGCACTGTGATCATTAGACGCAAAGCTGGCTTGTATACTGCCTGTTTTTACATCAGCATCTAATAAAGATAATGCGCCAGTTTCATGGTCTGCTGTTACCACCACAAGTGTCTCACCATTCTGATCAGCATAACGAAGTGCTTCGCCGACTGCCTGATCAAAATCCAAAGTTTCTGTTACCACATAGTTTAAATCTCGCGCATGGCCACCATAATCAATCTGAGCCCCCTCGGCCATAATAAAGAATCCACTTCCCATTCCATGAAGTTTACTGATGCTCGTTGCGAGCAATTCTTTTAAAATAGTACCTCTACCATCTTTGACAGCTACCATATCTTGTTCATTAAAATAAGCTACTGTTTTCTCTGATTTGGCGTTTTTTAATCCGGTTAGGTTATCAACAACTTGATATCCGGCTTGATTTAATTTTTTTTCCAATTCATCTTTTCTTTCTTTCTCCCGATAAGGTCCAGGTAGTTCACCTGCCAATATTTTAACATCCTTATTTTCGATGAGCGCTTCTGTAATTGCAATGGATGCATTTCGGTCTATATTTGACGCATAAAATGCTGCGGGAGTCGCATCCGAGGCATCCCCTGTGGATAGTATTCCGCTAACCTTTCCAACTCTTGCTAATAGTTCAGGTAATCGCAGTAACCTATTACCAGATGTGTCTACGCTTATCGAACCGTTATATGATTTATGCCCGGTAGCAATTGCTGATCCCCCAGCTCCTGAATCTGTATTACCTGGACTGGCTGATGCTGTTAAAGAGAACCCTACATGTTTCATCTGAGCCATATGCAACTGACCACGGTTGGCAACCATAGCAGCTTGAATATGACCTAATCCCATACCGTCTCCTATTAAAAGAATCACATTTCTGACTGTACCCTTACTCCCATCTTTTGCAAAATTAGTTTGATACACAGCGTATGGTTTATTTGCCGTAAAACGTGAACTCTCCAAATCATTTAAATAAGCTTTTAGCACATCAGGATGATCTGTATTTAACCAGGTAACGCCCATTTTTTCTAATACTATCCACGTATTGACACTCTCAGGTGCACCCCAGAGACGAAATGGTTTACCCCATTTTCGTGCCTTTGCTCCTTGCTGTTCAATTTTCATTTGCTCTTGCTTCGTTGGCACCCCCTTCCCGTTCCATTGTGTATAGGTTCGTAAATTATCGCTCATCATAGCTACCCGTTGCAGTTGCTGGCTGGTGTATGTGTTTTCAAATCTACCGTCAAAGGATATGTAGTCTGGATAGTTTTTAAAGAGAGCAGGTGACGGCATATTGCCACTGATGACAATTTGAATAGCATATTTATTTTGTTTGGGATCTACTAGGTAACGATAAGGTGCTAACAGGTTTACTAATTTTGGCATCATAATCTGAAAATCTTCTTTCAGATCTAAAACCAGCTGTAAGTTTTTACTGCTGTAAGCAAAGGGATGTTGCTTATTTTGTTTAAATAAGTTTGCCAAAGGCTTTATATATAGATTTTCCAAGGTTCGTCCTGCTTTGATATCTTTAGCCTCATGCGCAACATATAAGGTATCATCTCGTAGAAATAGGTCTGCTTCAATGGATTCCATTCCCGCATAATAAGCACGTAACATGGGAATATCCTGTTCATAATCATTATGACTATGACCACGGACCCGAAGTGCATGGTGCTGTTGATGCGTACTATACATGAGTTTATCAAAACGATTAACAGCTGTAGGTGTTTCCTGCGCATCAAGTCTGACCATTATCCCAACTAATGGCAGTATTAATAATAACTTAGCAAATTTCATTTTCATTCTTTCTATTGGACAAAAAACGACAGACCTGATCGCTCTTTCGCATCTTTCTAGCCTGCCGTCTTTGTGATTTAAGTTATTTGTAGGATAATTTTTACCATCCCTCATTTTGACTGATCCCAGAATTACTCAAATCTGATGGCGGAATTGGCCATACATGATGAATAGCAGGATTAAAAGTTCGGGAAGGCCAAACTTGTACTATGGTGTAGCTAGAAGTTGGATCAGTTTTAGCAATATGTTGCCTTCCGGTTGCTGGTCGTGCATAGGCCGCTTGGGCATCACCCCAACGAACCAAGTCACTATGCCTATCGGCATATTCTGCAGCAAACTCTGAACGACGCTCTCTTTTTAAATTAACCATTGTTGCGCCACTTATTGCAGGGAGCCCTGCGCGGTTACGTACCAAATTAATCTCCACATCTCCAGATTTCCCTTGTTTAATCTGCGCTTCGGCTTTCATCAAAAGAATATCTGCATAACGGATTAAAGGAATATTTAGATCAGAAGTCGGATAATCTCCACTTGGATTTAAATGTTGATCCTTTGGAAAACGGAAAGGTTGCATATACTTTTTGAACTGAAAACCAGTTTGAGAATTAGACGAATAATATTTCCGATCCAATCCAAATAACGTAAATGTATCGTTAAATTCAAGTATGGTTGCCTTTTTACGATTGTCACCTGATTCGAAAGCGTTATACAATTCTAAAGTGGGGTGAAAATATCCCCAACCATTATAAAGTCCATAACCTGTATTTTCAAATAATACAGCCGGCAATATGGAACCCTGAATTTTATTAGAAACTACAGAAAAGATATATTCAGATGAAAAATTGTTTTCGATGTAAAAGACGCTTGCAAAATCTGTTTCTGGTTTTCCTGTATTAATTAATTTACGGCCTGATCCTGAGTTGGTCACCATATCGCAGTACTTAACAACTTGCGTCCATTTACTCTCGTCATATCGTGCCCATTGCAAATTTGTTTTGGCTAAATAGGCATAAGCAGCGTCTTTATGCGCTCTTCCTAAATCACCTGCTCCATATGTGTTGACAAGTGGCAATAGTTCTGCTGCCTTTAAAAGATCCCCTTCAATCTGTGCTAAATTCTCTTTTACATGTGTCGGTCGTACAAATTTAATTTCATTCATATTTGCATCTGTAACGATGGGAACACCAGCACGTTGATCTCCATAATATTGTGACAAATAAAAATAGGCATAACCTCGCATGAAATATGCTTGTCCTAATACGTGTTTTTTTACATTATCGCTAATGCTCATAGCTGGCACTTTAGTGATAATGGTATTTGCACGTTGTATGATCTGATAAAATTTCTTGTACATACTATTAATACGGCTTTCAGCACCTGTAGCAGTAAAATTACGCACTGCTGCTGATCCTGCATCTGTACGTCCAGTGACCATATCGTCCGATGCGTTGATAAACCAAAACAAACCTCTTCCGAACATATTATCGTCATTGAAATGTTCATAAAGACCATTACTGGCAAAGATGGCATCTGCTTCTGTCTTCCAGAAGTTTTCATTGGTAATTGATCCTTTTGGAGTCAGATCAGTAAAACTCTTGCTACAGCCCTGTATACCTATACTCAATCCTACTAATGCTATTGTAATGTATTTGTATTTTTTTATGGATGGTGTTTTCATGATTTTCATTCTTAAAAATTAACATTTAATCCTATCGTGTATGTCTTGGCTAAAGGATAATTCGCTACATCTAATCCAATACTGCCGACCTCTGGATCTATACCAGAATAAGAGGTAAAGGTGAATGGGTTTTCCGCAGAAAAATAAATCCTAGATTGCAGTTTATTCAAAAACTTAGGTAAGTTATAGCCAACAGTAATGTTTTTTATACGAAAATAATCGCCACTTTCAAGGTACCAATCTGATATCGTTCCGTAATTAGCATTTGGATCTTTAGAAGAAAGTGCTGGAATATTACTATTTAGATTATCCGGCGTCCAGGCATTTAGGACACGATTATCCAGATTATAACCCTGTAAGCCCGCGTTATAGGCTGTGAATTTATATCCGTTAAAAATTTTTGCTCCTGAAATACCATAGGTTAATACATTTAGATCAAAGTTTTTATAATCTAAATTAAGGGCAAAACCATATGTGAACTTAGGAACCGCACTACCCATATATACACGATCATCAAAACTGATTTTACCGTCACCATTTGTATCTTCGAATTTTAAATCACCAGGACGTGCAAAGGGTTGAATAAGCTTACCATTTAGACTATGCGCCTGTACTTCTGCTTCGGAATTAAATATTCCGGTATTCGGAATCAAATAGTATGAATATAATGCTTGTCCTGGCGTAGACCGATATGGAGACAGTATGCCTCGAACATTATCTCCGTGTTCAATAAAGTCACTTCCTAACCCATCAATATTTAATACCTCATTCCGATTGAAAGCGATATTAGCATTTAAACCAAGTTTCCAATCTCCAAATTGATGATTATATTTTGTACTGAATTCAAATCCTTTGTTCATAATATCACCTGTATTACTTGTAGGGCCTCTCTGCATACCTGAATGTGGATCTGGTTGAATTTCATAGATCATTCCGATGGTCTTTTTACGATAATAATCTGCTGTAAAACTTAACTGACGAAATAAAGTCATATCTAGGCCGATATCCCATGATTCAGAAGTTTCCCAGATGAGATTAGGATTACCTTGTTTGATCATTGCAAAATGGCGTACCAAAAGTCCTTCCGACCCTAAAGGTGTGACAGTACCGCTATTCAAAGGTAAGTTATATGCGTACTTATCTACTGATTGAATATTTCCAATCTGGCCCCAGGAAGCGCGTAGTTTTAAATCATTAATAAAGTCACTTTTAAAAAATGATTCTGAAGAAATTTTCCAGGCTCCCGAAATTGATGTAAATACATCCGATCGATTATTTATTGGTAAGCGTGAACTGCGATCCTGCCGGATACTTGCTCCTAAATAATACCGTCCTGCATAATTGTAATTAACACGAGCAATAGCAGATGTTAGTGCATCTTCCCAGACATCACTTGTTGGAATTCCTGGTATAGATTGTGCATTCTCGATATATTGATACCAATCGTCTTCCCGTTCAAATCCCATTCCCTGAATGTAGTATTGTTCATACTTTGTTCTCTGGGCAGAGTATACTGCTACAGCATCAATCTGGTGATTACCAAAACGTTTCGTATAATTCAATTGCTGATCCCAAATCCAACGATCTGTACGAGCTTCTTCTTGCGTCAAATAATTGTTGCCATTTGATCTTCCAATTTCTGGTATTTTGGGATCAAATCTTTTTAAAGAATACCGATTTATATCCAAAACAAAATTAGATTTGAAGGTTAGACCATCCCATAAATCCACTTTGGCAAAAACATTACCATTGAGGTTAAGTGTCGGATTGTTAACTGTTGGACGTAGAAGTAAAGCTACTGGATTATAAGTATCACCATATGCAGATGAAAATTGCGATAAATTAAAGGGAACAGTACCGTGAAATAATCCTTTCTCATCATATACAGGTGCTGCAGGATTCATATAAATTGCATTGATGATCGATCCGCTATAACTGCTAGATGTATTTGTACCTCGAGCGGTAGTATGGTTGACATAAAAATTTTGTCCTAATGTCAATCGATCAAAAAAATCAAATTCGGATTTCAAACGATAAGCAAAACGTTTGTAACCTGTATTCAGCAATAAACCTTCCTTATCGTGATAACCAAATGAAGAATTATACCTGGATCGTTCTGATCCACCAGACACCTGCGCATTTGCATTTAAAATATTCCCCGTTCTGAAGATTTCATTCATCCAATTTGTGCGGGTTTCCTGTCCCCAAGGATTTAATGTCGCATTATGACCATCGGCAGGATTCACTCCATCTCTTTTCGCTGCATCATTATAGGCCTGGGCGTATTGTGTCGCGTTCAAAGCAGTCGGTAGATTACTCGCATTTTGCCAACCTCGATACAGATCGACACTTAGTTTGGGCGCTCCAGCTTTACCGCTTTTAGTTGTGATCACGATAACTCCAGATGATGCCTGAGCTCCATAGATAGCTGCAGAAGCTGCATCTTTCAAGATATCCATGCTTTCAATATCATTTGGATTGATAGGTCCGCCATAATAGGGTGCTCCATCGACTACATAAAGTGGCGATTCGGCGTTTAGTGTCCCCATTCCTCTAATCATCACTTTGGGCATTGCCGAAGGATCGCCACCTGCTGACATCACCGTTACTCCTGCAACGTTTCCTTGCATCAGATCTGCCACGTTAGTTAATGGACGAGCAACATTTTCTGCGACATTAGGTAAAGAGCTTACAGCAGTTGTTAAATCTCCCCTTTTTTGCTGACCGTAACCAATGACAACCACCTCATCAAGAGCTGAAAGTTGCTCTTTCAATGTAATCAAAATTGAGTTACTATCACCACTCTTTATACCTTTAAGCTCTTCAAGGTAAGATTCGTACCCAATCATGGAAACCTTGATCTTATACTTCGCATCTTCATTTAATTCTTTAAATACAAATACACCTTTTTGATCTGTCGATATACTCGTGACAACTTGTCCTTTCGTATCTAAAAGTACAACCGTCGCTCCTGTTTTGACAACACCATTATTATCCATAATGGTACCTCTTATTTGCCCATTGGACTGGGCATAAGATTGCAGAGCAACGGAGATCGATAGCATTGTCAATAATGCTCTTAACTTCATCGGGTTTCTTTTCATTTCATTTAGTCTTTTAATTTGTAGGTGGTTTGTACCGCATGAACTAAAATTTAAACGGTATTATTTACTTCTTTTATTGCTTTTTATTTTTAATGATTATACTGCTATTGCTATGGGTATAGGTAAGTTCATTCATCTGACAAATAATGGATAGCATAACATCCAGTGGATAATGTTCTTCAAATTTCCCAGTAAAAGATAGTCCTTCAAGAGATACCTCTTCTAGATTAATGATTACACCCTTTAGTTTTTCAATCTTAGAAAACACCTGTGGAAGTGGCGTCTGATCAAACTGCAGGCCACCCTCTTGTTTATGTTCGTCTGATTTCACGTTGTCCGCTAATTTTAGATTGTTCGCTTTTTCTTGTCGATCAACTAATAAAGCTGTTTTAAAATGATCATCAATCAATAACTGTTGTCCAGGCTTGAGCACCTGATCTTTCATTTCAAATGGACTGCGATTCGTTGATTTCACAACTATTTTTCCAGATATTAACCTAACCGATAATTTACTTTTAGTATAACTATCGACTGTAAATTCAGTACCAAGTGCCGTTGTTGTATAACCGTTGGCGGATACAATAAATGGTCGTTGCGCATCATGGGCAACATTAAATCTCGCTTCTCCAATTAGTGTCAGTTTTCTATCGATGTTTCCATATTCTTTTGTATAATAAATATTACTATTAGGGGATAAAATAATCCGAGATCCATCTTTCATTTTATAGGTAAGCGTATCTGTACTGCTGTTGGCAAGTTCATATATGAGTGGTTCTGGTATTTGTACTGTTGTACTGGGAACAGGCAAATTTGTTTGGACAAAGTGATACCCAAATATTCCCATAGCCAATAAAATGGAAGCGGCAATAGACCAGCCTATTTTTAAACGACGTCGATTAGGTAATGCTTTGATCACTCCCATTTTTTCATGAATACCGAATAACATCTGTTGATACTCTTCTTCTGTTGCCCATTTTTCGTTTTCATGTACTGTTGCAAAATCATTCCGAAGTTCCTCCATTAGAGGGTGTTTGGAATCTTCTAAGTCGGACAATAGTTTATGCTGATCATTTTTAGAAAGTTTTCCTTCCCAAAAACGAGTAATTAAATTAAGAATCTGTTGCTTCATCAATAGTAAATACACAGGAAATTTCCAAAGGGGATGCTTTTGTTGTTAAGAAATTATTAATAAAACATTAATTAAACATGTGTATACATCGCTTAATACTAAAGACATGATCACGTATGAGAAAGATTATATTTGAGCCTTAATGTAAACGCAATACTCTTGCTTTTATACTTATCAAAAAAAGACAAATAATCTTTGGGAGAGATGAATCACCCAACGTATTTAAAAAGAAATAATAATTCGAATTTTACGGAGGTACAAAGGATTATTTTTTTTTGTAAAAAAGCCTTTTGTAAAGTTCTTATGAAGCGGTTTACTATGATTCAGATCGGAATGTTCCGGAGATAAGGCAATAAGGAGTGGATAAAAAAAATTAAAGATTCGCGAGAAGAAAGACGATGAGTAATGATCTTTCTGCATATGCAGGGTATTGCTTAGCGACATATTCTCTAATGGCTTTGTTCGATTGTTTGAGATAATCTGCTACCGATTGTGGGCTAAGTCCTAAAAGATCAGCTACATCTTCTTTTGTGCGCCCCTCATAACGACACAATTTAAATACTTCCCGTTTTCTTTTTGGTAATACGGCAACGGCTTCTTCCAATATTTCCATTTGCTTATTGAAAATTTCTTCTTGAATACTGCTATCTTCCTCTGCATAAATTTCTTCGGGATAATTGGCAATATACGCAACTGATTCTTTCAACTTACTGCGTAAAACATTAAGCGATTTATTATAACTGACAACAAATAACCAGCCTCCAACAGGACGATCAACCTGTATCTTAAATCGATTCTGCCAAAGCGATAAAAAAACATCTTGCAACACTTCGGTCGCTAATTCACGATTATCGATTAATTTTAGAATATTTGCATGTACAGGTTTATGATACCGCACATACAATGCATTGAAAGCCTTTACGTCTCCCCTCGACATTGCTACGATTTCTTCAATTTCTGTTACCGTTTTATTCATGTTAATTGATATGTTTTATCTTCTACATTTGTGGTTTTGTGGTTTGAAAACCACGGGCAAATTTATTTAAAAAACAAACAGCTTAATCCTTTTAGGAGGTTATCAAATTGTTAAGAATATGGGTTGTTTCTGGTAATTAAATAATTGGTTACTTATCGTAAATATACAAAAATGATCTACATTACAAAATAAGATTTATGCAGTTAAATGGATGACTTGAACAAGGGTAATGCTATCATTCTGAAATTATATTTCATCAATATCTGGGAGAATCGAATTGCAATAGGTGTAAGGCAGATGGAGAAAGGGAAATTTACATATACTATGAATACATGGGAATTTAAGTCACTAAAACCTGATTTTGGAAAAACAAGACAGAACTAGGATACAAAAATAGCTAATCTGTACAATACAGATTAGCTATTAAAATCATAATGCTTATAGCAGGTCAAGACCACTACTTGACACTTGCAGCTACAATTTCTGCAACGGAGGGAATACCTGTTTTTTTCCATATAGGTTCACCATTCTTATAAAGAATTAATGTTGGTATGGAAGTTATTTTAAAATCTTTAATTATTTCAGGATTTGCATCTATTTCTACTAAAATTGTTTTGATATTATTTTCCGCCTTGCTGTTGATTGAATCTAATATTGGTATTACTTTTTTACAAGGCGGGCAATAGTTTGATCCGAAGTCAACGAGAACATATTCCTGAGATTTCAATGCTGTTTTAAAATCAGCCAATAAAATTCTATTTTTATTTACAGTTGCTGCCTCTACTGGATATCCTGCTCCGATCCAAGCTGAAATACCAGGTGCCAAAACATAGATCTTTGTAAATCCACGTTCTGCGAGTAAATTAGCGATTTTTGTAGATCGCCCGGTTTGGATAGAATAGATAAAGACTGGTTGACTTTTAATTAATCGACCCAATTGCTGTTCATAACCTTTAACGGCAGGATCGATCTGACGAGCTTGTGGTAAATGTGCCTGTTCATATTCTTCAGCACTGCGAGCATCTAAAATCTGAGGCTTATCCTGTTGGCTTATTTTTTCATGAAATAACGCCGCTTTTACGCGAAAATCTTTTTGTTCTCTCTTCTCCTTCTCTATCGGAGATGATTGGTTTTGTCCTTTGCCATCAAATACTGTGATGACCAATAAAATTAGGATTAATGTAATCTGTTTTTTCATTTGTTAAACACGATATAAATGTCGAATTTTCTTAAATTGTTACGAGTTCATTTTTTAGAAAAGATAATTCACTAAAAACGGAAAGCGGGTGCTGCTATTTCTTGTGTCTTACTTTTTCTAAATTCTTTCATAGATACCGGTTCACGATCCTCAAGTTCGGCGAAATCAACAACACCGTTTATTTTAACCCATTTGAAATATGCTTGAGATAATTGGGATACCACATCATGATTTTGGCTAGCAACATCTTTTATTTCAGTAGGGTCGTTTTCTAAATTATACAATTCCCATTTATAAGAGGGCCAAGTTGAGATCAACTTCCATTTGCCTATTCGAGCCGCGCGATTACCGGCACGTTCCCAGAAAAGTCCTTCAGGTCTGTCAATTTTATTCTTATCATCAAAAATAACAGGCAACAGATTTTTACCTTTTAAATCATTGGTTTTTAAACCCTTGTATGTTTTTGGATATGTCGCTCCTGCTAAAGCGTAGAATGTTGGTGCTAAATCAATAATATGTCCCGTCCCATTTTTAATGGTATTTGCCTTTATTCGATTAGGAAACCAAGCTATAAATGGTGTATTAATACCACCTTCATATGTGTAATCTTTAAATGCTTTATAAGGTGTGTTGGAAGCGTATGACCAGTTTTTACTCTGTGATTCATACGAACCTGTAGTGCCTACAGGCCCTGAGTTTATTCTTGCGCCATGATGCCACTTCACTAAATCTTCAGCTGGAGCTCCATTGTCGGATAAAAAAACAATGAGTGTATTATCCAGTTGATTATTGTCTTTCAATTTCTGGATAAGGTGACCAATACTCTGATCTAAGCGGTCGACCATAGCGGCATATATTTCCATTTTCTTTGCCCACAATTGACGTTGATCAAAAGATAGTCGGTCCCAATCGTAAATATCTTCATCACGTATTGATAATTTGGTATCAGGTGTAATTAAACCTAACTCCTTCTGACGTTTAAATCTTTCTTGACGAATTGCTTCCCAGCCTTTATCGTATTTCCCCTTATATTTTGCAATATCTTGAGGTAGCGCTATTAAAGGCCAGTGTGGAGCTGTATGAGCTAAATAGAGGAAAAAGGGTTTTTTATCATCTTTTACTTGATCCAAAAATGATAAAGCATGTTGATTGATTACATTGGTAGCATAGTTTTCAGGAAGTGGATATCCTTGTTCATCTGTTTCACCTTTAAAACCCGGCGCACCTGAATCAGAACTCTTTTCATCCTTTGGAAATACGAGATCAAAACCACGCTGCCAAGGAAGGCTTGTCCCTTTGCCAGATACATGCCATTTACCGGATGTGATGGTGTTATAACCGTTTTCCTTCAATACTTCAGCAAGGGTTAGTGATTCTTGATTAATATATCCTTGATAAGCAGGTAATCCGAGGTCATTAGAAAAATAGCCTACTCCAGCTTTATGCTGATACTGCCCTGTCAATAAAGACGCACGAGTGGGTGCACAAATGGAATTATTATAGAACTCGCGTAACCGCAATCCTTCTGATGCAAGCCGATCTAAGTTGGGGGTTTCAATCTCACCTCCGTATGCGCCAAGATCTGAATAACCCAAATCATCGGCTAAGATTAGCACGATGTTAGGCTTTTTTTGCTGTGCTACACCAAATGTCGTTAGGCTTGCAGTTAAATATAATATGGAAAATATTTTTTTCATGGTAATGTTTGATTTTAAATGTTAGCGAAATGAGGATTGTCCTTTGATTCGGTCATAATTGACAACGTCGTTTTCTTTTGCCCATTTTCGATACAGTTCTTCAAGCTGTTTTACAACTTGAGGATTCTGAGACGCGACATTATGATTCTCTCCTCTATCTGTATCGATGTCATATAACTCTACATTATTCCCGTTACGATAGGTAGACACCAGTTTCCATTTTCCGAAACGGACAGCTCGATTGCCGGCACGTTCCCAAAATAAAGCTTGATTACGCTCTACCTGTGCCAGATCAGTATTTAACAGTTTTCTAAGGCTGACTCCGGGAAGTGTATTGGTAGCGGTCCCATAATTCGTATTTGGGTACTTTGTTTGGGCATAATCATATAATGTTGGAGCAATATCAATTAGATGTCCAGTTCCTCTTTTAATGGTGTTGGCTTTTACTTCCTTAGGGTACCAAACAATAAAAGGAGCGCCAATACCGCCCTCGTATGGGTTATCCTTGTAACTTCTTAATGGTGAATTTCCCGTTTGTGACCAATTGCTATTTTGCACATCATAAGATCCTGCAGAACCAACAGTACCCGTGTTTCTGCTTGTATAAATACGGGCTCGATCACCACCTTGTGCACCATTGTCAGACAAAAATATAATGATTGTATTGTCATCAACTTTTAACTCTTTTAGGGTCTGACGAATCTTACCGATACTTTGATCCACACGATCAATCATACCTGCAAATACTTGTTGTCTTCTTTTCCAGTATTGTTGCTCATCATAGGTTAATTTATTCCATTCTTGCGTTAATGTATCTTTAGCACTTATTTTCTGCTTCGCAGGGAATACGCCTTGTTTAATAGCGTTTTCATATCGTTTTGTGCGTAAACTATCCCAACCAATAGTATAAGTCTCCTGATACTTTTGCGTTTCTTCTTCTGGTGCCTGTAGAGGCCAGTGTGGTGCATTAAAGGCTAGGTATAGAAAGAATGGCTTTTTATCTTGATGTTGCTCTTTCAAAAATCCAATTGCCTGATCGGTAATTTCATCGGTCAGATATCGATCTTTAGGTAAATAGAAGGGTTTATTATTCTTGTACAAAGGCACTGTCGCTTGAGTAGAATCGCTGATTTCATAAAAATTAGACGCACCTCCTACAAAATTGAACGACCGTTCAAATCCTCGTTGTGCCGGCCACTGATCGTAATCGTCCCCAACATGCCATTTGCCTGATATAATAGTGGAATAACCTGCCTTTTTTAAGACTTCTGCCAACGTTGGCGATTCTTTATTCAAGAAACCTTGATATGCAGGAAGTCCAAGGTTTACATTGAAATAACCTAGTCCTGCCTTATGGGCATATTGCCCTGTCAATAAAGATGCTCTTGTTGGAGCACAGATCGAGTTGTTATAAAATTCTTGAAAACGAGTTCCTTGAGATGCCAATTCTGTTAGATTTGGCGTATGGATATCAGATGCACCATATGGTTCAATATCTGAAAAACCGAGATCATCGACCAAGATCAAGATCACATTTGGACGTTTGTCCTGGGACCATCCAGCGAGGCTGCTTAAAGTCATTAAGAGCGTCAATAAATAATAGTTTCTTTTCATTATGTGAAATTTTTAATGAATGTGAATTGATTTTAATTATTAACCCAATCTGGATGCTGTTTAAGATTTGGATTTAAATTCAGTTCGCGTTGAGGCGTGGGAAAATGAATATGTCTTGGAGCCGCATTTGTTTTACCTGCGGCCTTTAGTTTTGCAACATAATAGGTTGCCCCTCTGCGCGCTAAGTCAAACCACCTTTGATATTCAAAAGTTAACTCCTTCCTTCTCTCTTCAAATACTGCTTCTCTAAAATCATCTTTACTTAAATTTTTTTCGATATCACCTGTTGCTGCACGCACTCTAACTTTATTTAGAAAAGTCTGTGCTAGTGAACTTGATCCATTAAGTTCATTTTCAGCTTCTGCCAATATGAGCAATACTTCAGCATAACGAATAATAGGTAAATTTTTAGAAGATTGACTTTGGTTGCCTACTACACTCTCATCATAATATTTATTAAATTGAGGTTTTGCAAGTGCATAATACTTACCATCGACCGGAGAAATCATCCCTGTAGTAAATGTGGTATTTAAACGTTTATCCTGTTTAGAAAAAGTACCATATAAACCACCTTCAGCATGCCAAGCATCCGCATAGTCACCATTAATACCCGGAATATCCGCAGGTGCAGATCTACTTGCAAGCGAATTTCCCTGATATCCACTGTTCCCTTTGAATTGTGCAGAGAAAATATGTTCAATACCGTTTTTCTTATCGATATTGAATACATCCGTAAATTCGGGAAACAAATCATATCCCTCTTTATCAATTACATCCTGTGCTTTTAATTTTGCATTTGACCAATCTTGTTGTGTTAAATATACCTTTGCCAGTATACTTTTGGCAGCTCCTGATGAAGCTCTTCCTTTATCGTTGTCACTGTAAGATTTATAATTGGGTAGATTTTCTGCATCTTTAAGATCTGCAATAATTTGGTTATAGACTTCTTTTTCAGAAGCCTTGGTCACATAAAGCTCTTCCGAGCTAAGTGATGTTACAGGTTTTAGAACCAAAGGAACGGGACCAAACCAACGAACTAAATTAAAATAATGCAGTGCTCTTAAAAACTTGGCTTCATTAATTAAACGCCTACGGATTGCGTCATTAATCTTTTCAGGTGATATCAAAGCGATGTATTCAATATTTTGATTTGAAGCATTTATAGCGTCGTAACTTTGTTTCCACAATTGTTCCATACGGTCATTCGATGCATCGTGTGTCAAGTTACTGATCGCACGTACATGTGCATTCCGCGCTCTTGGTCCGGCTTCATAATCATCAGTCGCCATTTCTACTCCAATTTGAAAAAGACTATTATAGATGGACTGTCCGCTTTCATATAGTTTGCGATATGTTCCGTTAACAGCAGAAACAGCTTGATTTTCATTCAGATAAAACTGCTCAGAAACCAGTAGACTTTCCGGTTTCTCATCTAATTTTGAGCATGATACGATTCCAATCAATAATGTGGATGCGAATAATATATTTGTAATTTTCATGTGCCTCTGGATTAAAATGTTAAAGAAAGACCTACTGTGAGGGAGCGTGAAGCTGGATAAATTCCAGAATCTGTCCCTATCTGTACGTTACTACCTGATGTCACTTCAGGATCAAAACCTTTGTACTTACTCCAGGTAAGTAAATTTTGTCCAGATAGGTATACATTCAAATTGGATATTCGAGTAGCATTTAATACATGTTTAGGAATGGTATAGCCAAATTGAAAAGACTTTAATCTGACAAATGAACCATTCTCAACAAACTGATCTGAAAAAATTGGAGCAGGATCTAATTTCGCTCTAGGATAGCTTTGACTGGCATTTGTTTCAGTCCATCTGTCTAAAGCATCTGTTGATGCATTTTGTTGTCCCGTAAACATTTCCAAGTTTTGACGATTGATATTAAGTAACTCATTGCCAACTGTTCCTTGTATTAAAAAAGTAAGATCAAAGCCGCGATAAGAAAGCGTATTGGTTAGTCCAAAAATAAAATCTGGTTGTGCATTTCCAATGATGCCACGGTCATTTGCTGTTGTAAATTTACCGTCACCGTCGATATCTTTGTAAAGACGATCCCCAGCTTTTGGTATGGCATTTCCAGTAAATAAACCTTTAGTTGATTCCTCTCCTTTTTGTAAAATTCCATCGATCTGTGTGCCATAAAAAGTTCCGAGAGGTTCACCAACTTTAATGATATAATTTCCAGAAATATAAGATTGTGCTCCTGTACCAATGGTTAATACTTGATTTCGATTGAATGAAAAGTTCACATCTGTATTCCAGACAAATTTTCCATTTAGGTTCCTGGTTTTCAAGCCAAATTCAAATCCTTTGTTGGAAACTGAACCAAAATTCTGTAAAGAAGATGCATAACCTGATGTCCATGGAATTTCAACATTAAGTAATAAATCGGTGGTTTTTTTGTAGTAGTAGTCTAAGGTAAACTGTAGTTTGCTGTTAAATAGCGCAATATCAAATCCTCCATCATACTGATAGGTCGTTTCCCAACCTAAATTTTTATTTGGTATACGTTGCGAAGCAAAACCGGTTACTATTTTATTGCCAAATAAATAATTTAAGTTATATAATGTCGAAAGCGACTGATACTGACCGATCTCCTGGTTGCCCGTAGTTCCAAAACTAGCTCGGATTTTTAAATCATTGACCGCACTGAACGTTTCTTTAAAAAAGCTTTCGTTGCTAGCTCTCCATGAAAAAGCTAATGAAGGAAAATTTCCCCATTTATTATCAGCTCCAAATCTAGAGCTACCGTCGCGCCTGATACTGGCTGATAAATAATATTTATTGGCATAATTATAATTTACACGAGCCAGATAAGAATGCAGTATCCAAGAATAAGCATCGGAATTTGGACGGACAAGGGTTGATCCACTTTGCAGACTGTTATACAAAAGATCATCCGTTACGAAATTTTCAGCTCCCGCGTTGAAGGTCTCATTCTTCGCTTCCTGTTGCGTAAATCCAACTAAAGCATTTAAATGATGATCTTGAAAAGAAGTGGTATAGTTTAACGTATTTTCATTCAGCCATGAATATGAATCTAGATTACCTAAATTTGCTTTTCCATTGTTACCTGCCCCCTCGTAGATGTAAGAAGGCAAATAAAATTTATCGATCCTATTGTTTAAATCTACACCTAATAGCACTTTCGCTTGAAGCCCTTCTATAATATCATATTGAGCAAATGAAGTTCCCAAAATGCGTAATGCGTTTGTTGTATTGGTGGTTTCTTTTAATGTTGCATTAGGATTTGCAAAAATGTTTTCAAACGGATTTCTTAATGTGTAAGATCCATCGGCATCATATATGGTTGCGGTTGGAGGCATTATCAATAATGCATTGACAATTCCTGATGGTGCAATTTGAGATGTTGTTCTGTTAATTGAAAAATTAGCGCCAACATTTAAGCGCTTAAAAGGATTAGCATTGATATTGGAACGGAAACCTAAACGCTTAAAATCTGTATTTTTAATTACTCCATCTTGGTCAAAATAATTGGCTCCAATAAAATATTGCACCTGTTCAGCTCCACCTGATAAAGATAATTGATGATTCGTTATCTGTGCATTTTGGAAAGCTTCTTTTTGCCAATTTGTTCCTGAACCTAATTGATCGATTTTGTCTTGTGTGAGGTACTGAAATTTTCCTAGATTGGGATAGGCATCATATAAGGCCTCATTGCGAAGAATAGCAAAATCTGGAGCTGTTAGGACATCTATTTTTTTTAACACCTGCTGTTGTCCTATACTACCATCATAGCTCAGTTGTACACGACCTGCTTTACCTTTCTTAGTTGTCACCAATATTACGCCGTTAGCACCACGAGAACCGTAGATTGCTGTTGCAGCAGCATCTTTTAAAACTTCAATACTTTCGACATCACTTGGATTGATGCTCGACATGGGATTGACAGGAGTTCCACTACCTACTCCAGTACTCTCTGTTTGATTATATATGGGAAAACCATCAATAACATATAAGGGTTCATTTCCCCCCTGAATAGATGCGCCTCCACGAATACGGATACTGACACCACCGCCCGGCTGCCCAGAAGTTTGCGTAACCTGCACCCCTGATATACCACCTTTCAAAGTCTGATCTAGCGATGATACATTCTGTTTCAATAAAGACTCATTTAAGGAAGCAACTGATCCCGTCAAATCGCGGCGTTTCTGCGTACCATAGCCTACCACTACGACTTCATCAAGATCTTCCGTAGTAGGGCTTAATTCAATTACAGTAGGTGATGTATTGATAACAATCTTTTTCTTTTCATACCCGACAAAAGATACAATCAGCGTAAAAGGGAGTTTTTGACCTGTGACAAATTGAAACCGCCCATTTCCATCTGTTTTTACACTATGTGTTACTGCTTCCAATTGCACAGTGACACCTTCAATGGGTTCTTTACTGGAAGCATCGATAACTGTACCAACTAAGGAGGCATTTATTATCGGTTTAGGTTCTATTTGAGCATACAGCGAATTCAGGCTGTGTATTAAGAACAAAATAAGTATAGAATACCGAAGTACTCCTAATTTTTTCATAGTTTTACGGTGTTTAATAGTGAATACTTACAAGTGCCAACGCCAATTGAAGACTTGTGGTTCATTATATCCAAACTTGGGGGAGCATTAAAGCTTCCCCTATTTTTTTAAAGAAGATTTTTTGAAATTAGATGCACATTCGCATCCAGCAGGAAGGTAAATTAAAGGAAACATAATCAGTCACGGAGACTGCTCTTGTAGATGGGTTAGTAAGGTTGTTTTTCATAAACTTTGTTAAATAATGAATATTAATTTCGGTTTCGTTTGCCAACGCCAATTGAGTAACGATAAGGCAAATATAAAAATAAATTTAATAAAGTCTACTAACTAAGTAGATTTAATGTAATTATTTTTAAAACCTGAACTAAAGCACCATATAGCATCGTTTATTAATCATATTATCTGTCAAACAAATTTTTATATTGGCAACAATATCAATGCATTAACATCAAAAAAGGAAATGAAAAATCGGATAAAGCTAATCTGTAGCTATTATCCGATTCAGTTATTAAATTTTCACTAAAAATACAGGGGTACTTCTATTTTTTTTATTGGTGCATGAACATGTACCATTTAGTTTGCATGATTTTTTAACCATTCTAAGCGTCTTTGATCAGCAAGATGTTTCACTTCGAAATGCTCAAATGTTGCATTAAAACCATTACCATCAGGACATGCCGCCATTAAGCCCACCATAACAGGTGTATTATCTTGTAAATAGGCATTACGCATTAAAGTATAATTTTTATCATCAAAAGAGTAAAATATCTCTACAGCATCCAACCTCCTTACAGCTTTTATCCATACGTATGGAATGGCTTTTTCTAGACTGATGATACTCCAATCACTGGTGCGGTGTGTCACGACAGTACTTAAATTGTATTTTCCATCAACAAACTCAATTCCTGCTTTAATATAATTTTCTTTATCAATACGAAGCATCAATCCCATCTGATCAAATCTCGCTTTATAGTCAGCAGAAATTTTTACTTTTGTCTCAAACTCACCACCATAAGTTCCATAATAAAATGGAGCATCGTCAACAGTAAATCCATAATGCGATATACGCCAATAATCACTCTGGGGTGTTACGAACATACTCAGCGTTTGGTCTTTTACCTCCCACTTTGCCGGTTCATTAAACCACTGCATTTTCGTTAGATTTTGTGCCATTGTCAACTGTTGGCAAAGGACAGTCATCATAAGTAGTATTAATTTCTTCATCTCTGTATTCAAATAATCTTATAATTTTTTACTTTAGCAAAGGTATACGAGTGTTTAAAGATTATCAATACTGATAAATAACCATTTTTTAAGATATGAATAACATTGCAGGAGTTCTTAACGAAAAGCTTTTAGAGCAAGTATTTGAGCAAGAGCCAAATCCTCACAAACTGCTTCAGCAATGTCAATATATTGCACAATTTTATGCTCATATTGAAAATGCGATAGCGGTTTTGAGTGATCTTAAAAATGACAAAAGCTATATCTACAACGGGGGGCTTGCCCAAACACTAGGATTATCAGATCATGATTCAGAGATTGATTCCATATGGGAAGATGCAATTTTCAAGCTTATTCACCCTGATGATCTACTACGAAAGCATATCCTTGAATTGCAATATTTTCATTTTATAAAACATATACCTCTTACTGACCGTCACAATTTTCATGTCATTAGTAAGATCAGGATGTACAATCAGGAAGGTCAGTATATATGGATATCCCATCGCATGTATTATGTTCAGAATTCACCTAATGGCAGTATTTGGTTAGCCCTATGTTTATACAATTTTGCTCATTTGTCCGATAACACAGAGTCTTACGAGGGCTTTATTGTGAACAGTGTTACAGGGCAAATTATTCAACCTGAAAAACAGGAAAATAGCAATTTATTATCCAAGCGAGAGATAGAAATTCTTAGTTTAATAAAAATTGGCAGACGCAGTAAAGAAATTGCTGATGACCTCTCCATCAGTATTAATACTGTCAATCGACACCGACAAAATATTCTTGAAAAACTTCGAGTTACGAATTCAATTGAAGCATGCCGGATCGCATCTTCTTTAAACTTGTTTAAATAGTTGATATAGATCACCTATTTTCCCAATCGATATAATTTAAAATCGGCGTCAAATTATTTCTTGACGCCGATTTTAAATAAGATTGCTATAATAATAAATCCTAATCCAGTTAATATGGGGGGTAATAGATTTCCTCTAATTCCAAAGTAAATCATCAATAAAGCGACTATAATGAGCAGTATAAGTATTATGGTCTTCATATTTATGTATTGAGCAACACAGTGTGTTATCATAAAGCTACTTAAAAAATAATTAGACAGATCCTTTATTTTTTAAACATCCGTAATTTATACCATTATAAATAATATTCTTACCATTAGTACCAAAATCTCAATTATTTACTGACCTCATTCAATAATGCTAAATCTTCCTGATCTAAAGTGATTTTAGGAGCATCAAATAGCGTTTTCAATTGATTATTACTCGTTGCGCTTACTATTGGTGCTGTAATTAATGGATTGGCCAGTAGCCACGCTAAGGCTATTGTTGCTGGTTGTGTATGATATTTCAATGCTATTTTATCAAGAGCTGACAGCACATTTAATCCCTCAGCATTTAAATATTTCCGCACTCCTTCACCACGCGCACTCTTGTTAAGATCTGATTCATTTCTATATTTTCCTGTTAGAAATCCGGCGGCTAATGACCAGTATGAAAAAGTACTTAAATCATATTTTTCAACTAAAGGTGCGTAATCTTTTTCAAAAGTAGTGCGTTCCATCAAATTATAATGTGGTTGAAGCGCTACATATTTCGGAAAATTGTTCTTCTCAGCAACATCAAAAGATTCTATCAATCGCTTAGGGGATAGATTAGAAGCTGCAATATAACGAACTTTACCAGCCTTAATAATTTCGTCATACGCAGATAATGTTTCCTCAATTGGAGTTATTTGATCATCAAAATGCGTATAATACAGATCGATATGGTCTGTACCTAAACGCTGTAAAGATTCATCAACGGATTTCAAGATATGTTTTTTACTGATATCAACAGGATGTTCTTTTGTTTCAGATCCCACTTTTGTTGCAATGACAATATTTTCTCTGTTATTACGTAGCTTCATCCATTTTCCAATGATAGTCTCAGACTGGCCTCCTACTCCATTCACCCACCAAGAATATGTATCTGCAGTATCCACAAAATTAAAACCTTCATCTACAAACGCGTCTAAAATATCAAATGATTCTTTTTCATCTAAGGTCCATCCAAAAACATTACCTCCAAAATTGATCGGAGCAATTTCTAAATCTGTATTTTTAATTGTTACTTTTTTCATGTTTATTCAAATAAATATTTCAGTAAAAATAACTTATTCACATTTTAATAAATTCATCAGTTTGTCAAGATGTTGACTCTTTAGTTCTAATAAAGTTATAATATCTTAGAACAAAAAGAGTAATATTATAGAAATGTATGTCTAATAGAAAAAGCCATATCTAACGATATGGCCTGATATAAAACCTATATTTTTCAGTGAAATTTTCTATTTATATGAGGTGACGGAGTCCGTTATTTTCCAAGTCCCCTTATCGTTGATTAAAGTTACAATGTCAATCTTGGTAAAGCTATCGAATTGCATGATCACTTTGGCAATAGCGTAGTCTTTGGAGGTTTCTAAAATCTGTGTAGTAGTCTTACAGTTTAATCGCTCTCCTTTTTGCTTTTTAAAGAAGTTAATAAGTTCTGATCGACTATTTGTTTTTGCATGTGTCCCTTGGACTTTCTGATTAAAATCGCTTGCAAACAACTGCTCTAATCCTATTGATTGTCCTTCGGTAAGGATTTCTATATATTGACTAATTGCTAAGTTAGCTGTAGAAAGATTAACCATACTTTTTTCTGGTTTATCTGCCGCCATAGTAATGCTACCTAAAGTTACTAATGCTACCGCTGCGAATGTTTTTACTAACGTTGTCATCATGTTTTATTTTTTAGTACTCGTTTGTTGTGCTTTAAATGAGTAGATTTTTGGATAATTTTTCCCTTAATAATTTCCTTTAACTTTCTGATTCAAAATTAAGACAAACAACGTATATTGTTTATTACATTTAGATTAACAATATATTAAACTCGCTAAAAAACAGTATACTGAAGGTGAATAGACAATCCATCATTATAAAGTAAATGACGCCGCGTGAATGCATGTTATAAATTACGGCCCTGTTAAATGTATATGAATAGATATTTTAAGCGGTTCGAGGGAAAAATAAATAGATAAAAAAAGAGAGTAAGTTCATCTTTAAAATGTCTTACTCTCTCTGAGATTGTCTATAATAATTTTAACACATCGCCTATTTAATGATAACACTTATATAAATAACTTTATCATGTACGGATGATCTTATGTATAAATTTACATCCTGATAATTCGAAAATGATTATAAAATAAAGAACTACCTAACAACATGTTATTTAATTGACTTCTGATCTTTTTTCTCTAACAATGCGATATACTTAGCATAACCTTTCGTAGCCATTTCATCTTTAGGAATAAATTTGATAGATGCACTATTGATACAATATCTTAACCCTCCTTTATCTGCAGGACCATCATTAAAAATATGTCCTAAATGTGCATCGCCTGTCTTACTGCGCACCTCAGTACGTTCCATTCCGTATGAATTATCCGATAGTTCCTTCACTATTTTCTCACTAATCGGTTTTGAAAAACTTGGCCATCCACAATCCGACTCAAACTTATCTGAAGATATAAACAATGGTTCGCCTGTAGTCACATCAACATAGATCCCTTCTCTAAATTCATTCCAGTACTCATTATCAAAAGCTCTTTCGGTAGCGTTTTTTTGCGTTACATTGTACTGTATATCCGTAAGTTCTTTTTTTAAGGTTTCTTTATCCTTTTTTTTATATTCCCCCACTTTGACAGGATTTGCCTTCTTTGCTAATTCAAATAAATCTGCCCCTATATGACAATAGCCTCCAGGATTCTTGTCCAAATAATCTTGATGATATGTTTCTGCATCATAAAAACTCTTTACAGGTCCAAATTCTACCACTATTTTCTTTTGCGGATAAGCCCTTCCTAATTCCTCAATTTTTTGATGTACTAAACTTTCATCTTCTTTATTGGAGAAAAAAATACCTGTCCGGTATTGGGTTCCTATATCATTCCCTTGTTGATTTAAAAGTGTTGGATCGATCGTTTTGAAAAACAAGTCAATTAACAGTTCTAAATCAATTTCTTCGGGGTCATAGACAACTTTAACGGTTTCTGCAGCTCCTGTGACACCTTTAGAAACTGCCTCATAAGTTGGTTTTACAACTGTTCCATTCGCATATCCTACTTCTGTAGCAGTAACACCTCTTACTTGTTTAAAAAAATGCTCTGTACCCCAAAAGCATCCTCCTGCAAAATAAATTTCTTTTGTTTTACGATTCATGTCGGTTGGTATTTTATTTAGTGGCTCTATTGTCTTTTTCTTTAAAGCAAGACCCATTGCCATCAATGTGACAACTCCAATAGAACATATCAATATTATTAATGTATTTTTCATTGTTTTATGTTTTAAACTGTCTTATAACTTACCAAATGCATACCAAATCCTAGATACATCAGATCTTTAAGTATAAAAAAATCTGTATAGGGTACGCCATCTATAATCTTCCACATATTTGGTGTGGTGAATAAGTAACTCAATGTCATCAGGAATATGACGCACATTGCAAATCCTGCATATTTTTTCAGTTCGTCAAATTTTAATGTCAGAATCAGTAAAATTGCTACCAAAATTTCCACTACACCAACTATATTCGATACGGTTTGCACACTCAATATGGTATACATCCAAGCCGATAGTGGATGATTTTCTATCAGTGGTTTAATCGCATTTGCCTCCGTAGGTGTAAACTTAAATATTCCTATCCAAAGTAAAATAAGAACTGCTCCTCCAAACGAAATATAGTAACCTAACGAAGACCCTATATTTGGATCATTATTTTTGTTTTTTGCATGCATTTTGATTGATTTTAAAGTTCAGTGATGTTTCTTTACATCAATAGTCGCTGATACTTTCAAATCCTGACAAAAAAGATTAAGTTTTAATTTTACTTTTTATTTTACTTTTAAACTCCTGTATATCATTTTCATGAATAACCTGATTATGCCCTTTATTCAGATTGTTGCGCAAAAGTGTATCCATAAAAATAAACTTTCTCTCATAAGCGCGGCACCATTTACAAATAGAAAGATGTCCCTTTAATCTTAGTCTTTGAATTAATGATAATTCGTCAGCATTTTGCAGTTCAATTAACAAAGTCGTCTCAGAACAAGAGAGCAGTAAAAAGTGTATGGTTCTTTTTAACATAGTAATGTTTTAATTTTGAGTATTAAACCAATTATTTTCCAAACAGGCCCGTAATTGTAAACGACTTCTCTGAAGTATTTTCCAAAGGTTAGTCGTTGTAATTCCGGTTTCCTGACAAACTATAGCTGCCTTTTTTTCTTCGAGATAATAAAGCTTTACAGGGATTTTCCACTTTAAAGGAAGACCTTCTAAACACTCCTCCAAAGCAATATGGAACTCTTTGTCATCCAGCAGATTTTGTTCTTCGTTCCACTCATATAGTATATCATCACTTTTCCATGATCCTGATTCATCAAAAAAATAATCCAAACTGATCTGATCGTTATGACGGTACTTTTTACGATAGAAATCAGCAACTTTATTCTTTAAGATACGCATGAGCCAAGTTAAGGGACTACTATTACCCTTGAAGTTAGTATATGACTCAAAGGCATTTATAAAAACATCTTGTACCAAATCCTCGGCATCTTCTTTATCAGACACTAAATACATTGCTCTTTTTAATAAGGGCAGACTGTATTGGTCAATCCACTTATTAATTGTCTCTATCTTTTCATTCATGCTGCAATTCAAATATACTGGTTTATAAAGTTAAAGAATAAACTTCTGACTTCTATCAACATTAACCGGACGATGTAAGCAGATTGGGTAGGTTAATGCTAGATAAAAGGATGTTTAAATATACTTTTCATTTTAGTTCAGACAATTTATCTTGTTAGAAAAAAGATATAGAACGAATTGATTATCAACAAATAATATATTATATTTACAGATAGGACTAACCTAACATTAAAAAAAAGATCTAATATATTGAAACTTATGCTAATTAAAAAGAATGAGAAATCGTGTATAGCGTTTTTTTCCTTTCAGCTTATTATTGTGTTAATACTGCTAATATCTACTGTCTCACCCATTTTTGCGAAAAAGAAACCTAGTAAGGTTATAGTCGCCTATGTAACTTCCTGGACATCAGATATACCCGATCCAACACAGATTACACATATTAATTACGCATTTGGTCATGTTAATGATGCTTTTAATGGTATTCGTATCGATAATGAAACACGGTTACAATCGATTGTCGATCTGAAGAAAAAATATGCTCATCTTAAGGTATTATTGTCGATCGGTGGTTGGGGAAGTGGCCGATTTAGTGAGATGACCTCAGATAACACTAAAAGAGAGCAATTTGCCAAAGATTGCGCTCGAGCTGTCAAACAATTTCATTTAGATGGTATTGATATTGACTGGGAATACCCTACTAGTTCGGCCGCAGGTATATCTTCCCATATTAATGATACCCATAATTTTAGTTTATTGATGAAAGCGATTAGAAAAGCTATTGGTACTAAAAAATTGCTAACTATGGCTTCTGTGGCAAGTGGTAAATATGTGGCTTTCGATATAGTTGCACCTTATCTAAATTTTGTCAATATCATGACCTACGATTCCGGTAATCCTCCTTACCACCATGCGAGCCTATACCGATCAGCATTGTCTGGTAATACAACATGTGAAGAAGCAGTAGCAGCACATATTACCGCGGGGATGCCTGCTCACAAACTTGTTTTAGGAATACCCTTTTATGGAAGAGGAAATAAGGAAGAAGTTAAAAGTTTTATCGATTACAAAGACTTATTAAAGCTACAAGGATTGGAAAAAAAATGGGATGATGTTGCAAAAGCGAATTACATGGTCAATCAACAAGGAGAATTTGTTTTGTCCTATGAAAGCCCCGAATCCATCAGGCTCAAGTGCGATTTTATAAGAGCAAAAGGTTTATTAGGAGCTATGTATTGGGAATATGCTGGTGATACAGAAGATGGAATACTTCGAAGTACAGTTTATTCAGGAATATTCGAGTAATCAACAATTGAACATAAGTACAGGAATAACCTTATTGTGAAAGAATGGAAAAGCAAAGTTTATTTTATCATAAGCGGAATCCAGCAATTGATATGATGCGGGCACTGACCATGTTGATTATGATCTTTGTTAATGATTTTTGGAAAATTCATGACGTTCCCCATTATCTTGAGCATGCTGCTTATGGAGAAGATTTTATGGGGCTAGCAGATGTTATATTTCCATGCTTTCTTTTTTCTGTCGGTTTATCCATACCTTATGCAATCGAGATACGGTATACTAAAGGATATGAATCGCTATCGACAATAAAACATATTTTGTCCCGTACATTTGCACTTTTGATTACTGGAGTTTTTATCGGAAATTCCGAAGCCGGGCTAGCGGCAGACACTCCTTATTCAATCGCTATCTATTGGGTACTGATGATCCTAGCTTTTGTTGCCATCTGGAACGACTATTCAAAGGTTACGAATCATCGAATACAAGGCCTGATCCCCATCTTCAAAATAATAGGTGTACTCATACTTCTCTATTTAGCAATTAGCTTTAGAGGAGCAAATGGATCTGTATTTTCTTCGAATTGGGGTATTCTTGGGATGATTGGTTTTTCTTATTTCTTTTGTGCGACTGTTTATTTACTATTTTCTGATCGACAGAAATACCTATTTTACATTGCTGTCATCCTTATTTTGATCGCAATTCTTAAAACGCCATTAAAAGCAGAGTTTGGTGAAACTTCAATCTTAAATCTACCAAAAGGTAATTTTATTGACGGATTCATTGCGCTATTTCATATCGGCAATGGCGTATTAACAGCTTTTACCATGGGTGGTGTAATACTCAGTATGTCACTTGCTAAAATGGAAAAATTATCTAAAAGCATGCAATGGTTCTATATCATTTTATCTGGGTTGATCAGTTTAGCGATGGGATATTTCTGTCATCAATATTGGATTGTAAATAAAATCTCGGCGACATTACCTTGGTTATTTTATGTCTTATGTATTTCTCTCTTGACATATACTTTAATGGATATCTTAACCTATTATAACTTGACAGGATGGTTTAAATGGATCAAACCAGCTGGTACAAGTACACTTACTACTTATTGTATACCTTATTTGTATTATGCAGCCTCTAGTTTAACCTTAATTACATTACCCGATCAATTAACCTCTGGGTTGCCAGGTCTTCTTAATTGCTTTCTTTTTGCTATTTTAGTAATCTGGACAGCTGGCATTTTTGAAAAAATGAATATAAAACTACGGCTATAAAACATAGAAAATATGATTATGTTGTGTTCTAAATAAGCTTTGATACTAGCACCATAGCTGACTTAAATATTTACCTTATATCTATAATGAGAAATTCGATTCGAGCTGTACTTATTTTTTTCGCGGTATTTACAACATGTAACTTAACTGCCCAAGTGCATAACAGGTCAAAGTCTTTAACAGTAGTGAGATTGAAAACGGATATAGCTGATCCTAAAGATATCCCTCTTTTTTTTAATAAAGCGGCTATTACCTATCAAGCTATTGATCAGGTGAATTGGTCTACATATCCTTATAAACCGCAGGTTAGTTTTGCTATTGCATATACCGATAAGGCTTTATTAATTCATTACCTAGTGGAGGAGAAACATGTACGGGCTGTTACTAATCATGATAACGGAAAAGTATTTCAAGATGCATGTGTTGAATTTTTTGTCCAACCTCAGGCCTCTGATTTAACCTATTATAATTTTGAATTCAACTGTATCGGAAAGTTATTAATGCAGGCAGGTAAGCCTGGAAAACGTGCATTGGCCAAAGAACCTATATTAAACAGTATCAAGCGATGGTCCTCTTTAGGTAGCGATCCGATCAATATTCAAAATCAAACAACCTCTTGGCAACTAGCTGTCATCATACCATTAACTGCTTTCTATTTAAATCCAATGGATTCATTTGCTAATCAAAAGTTTAAAGGGAACTTTTATAAATGCGGTGATAAATTGGAACAGCCTCATTATTTATCTTGGTCTCCTATTCATTTACCGCATCCACAGTTTCATGCTATAGATTTTTTTGGAAATATAAACTTTCAATAAAGATGAGTTAGATCTTTCGTATTATGTCTCTCATCATATTTCTTAGCAAGAACTTTATAAAACCTAATTCTGATGTAGTTTTCAGGTTTAAGCACTGATATGATCAAATTTTCTTAGCCTGTAATATTTGATTAATTATTTTGCGAATGCAATTTTAATTCTATTTTATTTGTGGTCTTATTAGCTGATTTCAATAGTATCCATAGACATAATAATCCAATGGAAACGGCTGTTGCTAGAAAAAAGAATGAAACGACGGTACTCAGCTTTAGAGGGTTCAAAATATGTAACATCATTAAATTAAAAAAAATAAGCACAAGCATAATGATCTTGCCCAAACGTTCTTGCTTCAGATATTTTATCCGATAACTGACTTTATAACTCGCTATTGAAGAATGGAGTAATTTATCTGAAAACTCAGAAGAAGGAACATCCATTAATTCTCGGTTGAGCAAGTTATCTAATGGATCATTTTCTTTTAATATTCTATCTTTCATAATATATCCTTTAATTCGTCATTAAGTAAGTCCTTAAGAGCTTTTTCTAACTTTTTTCTTGCACGTAGCAGTTTCATTTTAACTGCTGATTTTCCAAGGTCAAGTATTTCTGAGATCTCGGAAATACTTTTTTCGCCCAGATAGTGAAGAGTGATTACAATCCTCTCCTCTTCTCCAAGCTGGTTGAGGGCCAAATTGATGTACTTCTGTCGATCAGCAACTACTAAATTATTAAATTCTTTTTTTTCATCCGATATATAAGCAGTTGCACCTGAGTTTTCATTAAGCTCCTGTGTGTCATTACGTTGATTTCTTTTTTTAGTTAATGCAGTGTAATACACAATTTTATAAAGCCATGTTGAAAATTTTGCCGCGTTACGAAAATGTGCTAATCCACTGAAGGCCTTCATAAAGGCATCCTGCACTACTTCTTCAGCATTTTCACTATTACCACAAATTTTAAGAGCAAGTGTATATGCTAAGTTTCTATACGTAGCCACAAGATATTCAAACCCTTCTCTTTCACCCTGAATCGCCTTTTGCAAATAATAATCTTCTTTCTTACGGGGTTGTCCAAACAGCATACTTGTGGCTAGATTAATTTTCTTATACTAATGCTTAGACTCGTTTAAAAAAAAATTGGTCACATTGGTGACCAATGATAAAAATTTTCAGTCTCATTAAGAAATAAACAATAAATAATTTGACATGCAAAGCACATCAGCAGCACTATTTATATCTATTTCTCTCGTTGTATTTGGAATCAGTTATTACTATTTCACCACTAGACACAAAGAGCGAATGGAAATTCTGGAAAGAGGATTGAAACCGGATTACTTCAAAGGTCAATCAGATTTCAGACCACTATTATTAGTAATAGGTATTATCAGTATTGGAATTTCATTGGGAATTGTTAGTGGCACTATGTTAAGTGTACTATTCCCTCTACAAAAACTGACATTGATGATGACATGTATTTTTCTTGGATTGGGTGTAGCTCTAATTACATCTTTCTATTTACTCAAAAAGAAATAAGCAGAAGGATTAGCATAATTACTCATATCAATCTAATTTAATATTTACCTAAATTTTTTAAAATGAAACTATCATTTATGGCATTGCTATGTCTTGGATTTTCCATTCTTTCACCTAGCATAAGTATTGCGCAACAAAATGTTATCTTATTTGACTCAATCGTCAAAAGTGAGCTTCCTAATAATGCACCTGGCACTGTTATATGCCTCACAAAAGGTAATCAAATTCTTTACAAGAATACATCCGGAAAAGCTAATATAGAACTGGATATTGACATGGGATTAGACCATGTATTTCGCTTAGGTTCAATTTCCAAACAGTTTACAGCCTGTGCGATCTTAAAGCTTCTAGAACAAGGTAAATTATCGCTCCAAGATGATATTCGAAAATACATTCCGGAATTTCCGACGAAAAATAAAATAATCTCTATTGAGGCTCTTCTTACGCACACTGCTGGAATAAAAAATTATACAGGTCTGAGCAGCTTTACTGAAGAATTAAAAAGGAAAGATTTAACGCCAACAGCACTAATTAATCTTTTTAAGGATGAGCCCCTTGAATACGAACCAGGAACCAATTATAAGTATTCTAATTCTGGTTATGTATTATTGGGCAGTATCATTGAAAAAATTACGGGTCAATCTTATGCAACATATATTGAAGAGAATATTTTTAAACCATTAGGAATGGTACACTCTTACTTCGACGATCCTGTTAAAATTATTAAAGGGCGGGTATCTGGCTATTCACAAAGAAATGGAAGTTATCAAAATACGAATTTCTTAAGCATGACATTGCCGTATGCAGCAGGATCATTAGCTTCCACTCCCAGAGATATACAAATTTGGTATAAAGCGCTGTCTAATGGCTTACTTCTGAAACCTGAAACGATTAAAAAAGCCTTTACATCTTTTAAACTAACGAATGGAAGGTTAACTGGATATGGGTACGGTTGGGAAATCGGTAATGTACAAGGAACTCTCAGTGTTAAGCATGTGGGAGTAATCAATGGGTTTTATACTTATGTCGCTTATTTACCAGAAGAGCAAATAGCCATATCTATATTTAGAAATAGTGATAGCCCAGTAGATCTAGATCTATTGGGGTCAAAAATGCTCGCTATAAGTTTAGGAAAACCATATACAGCTCATGAAGTTATTTTAACAACTAAGCAATTAGCTACTTATCAAGGAGTTTATAAACTCGATAATGACACAAAATACATTATCCGATTAGAAGATGGTTGTCTGATGTACTATACTCTTGGAGGAACAAAAACTCGATTAATTCCAATTGCAAAAGATCAATTTACTTTAGGAAATAGTTTAATCATTTTAGATTTTATTGGAAAAGGACGATCTAAGGAAGCTAACTTTATAATGAAGAGTACAGGAATATCGGTCAATGGCTATCGGGAAAACAATGAGATAACATTATATAACAGCATTAAACTACCTTTAAAGTTATTGCAAGAATATGTGGGTAGTTATCAATTTAATCCAGGACCTGTATTTAAAGTAACCCTAGAGCATAATAAACTTTATGGACAGGTTGGTCATGATAAAAAAGAACTTGTACCCTTTGAAAAACATAAATTCTTCGCGCGAGACCTAGATGCTTCCCTTATCTTTCAGATTGATTCCAAAAACAAAATCATTGGTTTAAACAAAATTCAGAATAGTGAAATGAAAGCACATAAATTGTAGTCAAATTAGTGTTAATATTGGATATCTAGTATAATGGAGTTAAATTTGAAATAAAAAATGGCGTTCAAGCACATCTTTAAAGTAGCACTAAGTTGGTTTTCAACAGAGAAGGTAGCTTCTCCTAAATCTAAAGTTTATAGTAAAAGCCATCACATTTCTATTGAAGGGAAAAGTGATCTGGCAATCTCTGCAGCTAAAGCTTTCAAAGGGGATCCAAGTCTATACAATCCAGAAGATCTCTTGCTGAGTAGCTTAGTTTCATGCCACATGATGTCTTATCTTTATCTTTGTGATCAAAACAACATTGAGGTCATCTCTTACACAGACCATGCAGAAGCTATATTAGAAGTTAATTCAGATGCTAGTGGCCATTTTGTGGAGGTAATACTAAAACCTGCAGTGGTTATTTTAAATCCGGAGCAAATTGCATTAGCGTTAGATTTGCACAAAAAAGCTAATCAACTTTGTTTTATAGCCAATTCGTGCAATTTTCCTGTAATGCATATGCCGACATGCCTCGCAGAATAAAAATATAATAGGTACTTTCCATAAAAGACAGGTATATAAATAACGCATATAACTTCGCAATTTTCTTGGGTATATGATAAAATTCTTTACTTTCGCTGTTCATTAATACATACATGATATATGAACAAAGAAATTAAAATCTTTAGAGATACAGCTAAAAGCAGAAAGTTATTAATCAGTTCTGGAGCGATCTGTCTAGTCCTGGGCATTGTATTTATTTATGGATTAGGCACTTTTGACGATATTTTTAAAGCAAAGGTAGCAGTGGCTAGTGGGGCTGTATTTTTGATTATGCTGATTTTCGTGATAAAGAGTATCATAAATATGAATGATAAGTCTGCAATTTTTGAATTGAATGAAAACACTGTAAGCGGAAAAACCTCACCTCTATCAAGAGGTATTGGAGCAATTAACTGGAAAGATGTTACTGGTTTAGAGGTTCAAAAAGTTGGTGGCGATACTTTGGTAGTTGTATACTTAACGAATGTAGCATATTACCAAACAAAACTTTCCAAGATGTTTTGGAATATGGCTTTTGATAAACAATCGCAAGAATTACAGATCATGTATTCTGCTTCCGAAATTGATATGAGCATAAATGAACTCTATGACTTGTTTGTATCTTACTGGAAACAACAAGTTGCATAGTTATTCATTTTCGATAATATGAATGGTCTCCTGTAAAACCATCATACTATAATAGAAACCTTCATTTCCGATTCTGCGAAAAGACTTTTATGGCACTATTATTTAATTAAGATCGATCTACTAAATTTCCAAATTTAATAAAAATACAAAAATAGAGAAGGCTTATCCCATCACAGATAAGCCTTCTCTTAATTACCTTCTTAATCTTCTCTTAGGGTTATGTAAGATCGATTATTTCCTACTATTGTTCCCAACCTAATGTTTGCACTAAGTTACTTCCACTTAACACCATTTGACTATTGGCGATAGGATAATAGTAGTGCTTATTTTTAATAAAGTTTTTCTTATTATCCCTAGCAACAGTAAACATAATATGTCCATTACTTCCATTCTCTAGGTAAATGCTATTATTATTACCATTTGCATCTTTGAGGTAGTAAAGTGTAATGTTCTTCAGTTGTTCTGGAGTAAACCCAGCAATAGGACCTGTATCTTTCACCGATTCTAATATAGCTATATCGGGATTCCCGTCACCGGTGACATCCATTGCACCTAACGCCTTTACATACATACCTTGCTGTTGATCTGCAAGACGTTCACCAACTTCCCATCTAAAAATATCACGATAGCGCTGGCCTTCACATGCTAATTCAACCCGTCTTTCTCTTCTAACTTCTAAAATTAGTCCAACATTTCCTTTTACATTAGGATAGTACTGTTGTAATATAGGATCTACAGCACCCATCGCTTCACTTAAAATCATAGGAGGCATAGCAACACGCGCTCTTAGTTGGTTGATCGACTTATCCAGATCTGCTTGACTATTCAAAGTTCCAAGTTCTGCTTTAGCTTCTGCATAAATTAATAGGACTTCAGCATATCTAAATACAAATGCATCCGTGTAAGAAGCTTCCCAGCTAATCATTTCGGTAACTTCCGGATAAAATTTAATCTGATTATACCCACCTAAAGTTGGCTTCAAACGATGTGGTGTCGTTGCGTCAATCGATTGAAATCCAGGCTTCATGAATGTTTGCTCAAAACGTGGATCTCGATTTGCAAATACTTCATTGACATTTTTTGTCTTATAATTTGGTTGATTTGTAAATCTAGTCCCATCTTTCATCAAATAGCTTTCCATCAGTGTCTGGCTTAAAGCCCATTCATAATCCAATACCGTATGCGTATTTCGTCTCATATTCAAATCTTTATCGTAATCGATAAACATAATAGTTTCCGGATTTGCCTGAAGATTTTGACTGATAAACAAGTCTCTGTAAGCTCTATCTACACCACCGGCTTTACTGATCTGAAAGCCACCCTCATTTATGATTTTCTCCGAAGCAGATACTGCTCTTTCTAGAAACGTTTTAGAACTAGCAGCCAAACCTAAGTAGGTATGATATTTACGGTATGTACCTTCTTGCAGTGCAAACTGTGCCAGCTGTGCTAAAGCTGCCCATTTAGTTACAGTCGATTTGTGTCCGTCAGGTTTTATATGGGCTGCTGCAAATTCTAGGTCAGCCATAATAGAATCAACCACCAAAGCTCTACTATCTTGCTTCTTATGTAGCGGTTCAATATCTGCGGTATTCAAAGTGTGTCCATACCAAGGTACATCATTATACATATTGACTTTATCAATATAGAACCGTGCACGGAAAAATTTGGCTATACCGACATAATGATTCACTTCCTCTGCACTGGCATTCTTAACGCGTCCATAATTTTCTAGAAAAAAGTTGATCCCACGCAAAGTGGACCAGCTCCAAACACTCGCATTTTGAGGTGTTATACCTCCCCTCATCATTTCATCTATAGCGCTTCCTGAATTATGATGGGCCAAGTTATCCGTTCCGATATCTGCGATCGGTGAACTTAAAGTATTGTAAAAACTATTTGTATATGTTTTTAAATCTGCAATATTATTGAAAAAAACTTCTTCAGTAACTGATGTAGTAGGATATCGATCCATAAAATCATCATTACAACTTGTGACTAGGGCAAACATACTCATTAATGTACCCCCGACGATTATCCATCTATTTATATTTTTCATGATACATTTCATTATTTAAAAATTAAAATTCAAGCCCAAAGAATATGTTCTTTGAAATGGATAAGCAGTTCTATCCCCTACAATCTCTGGATCTAAATAATCCATCAATTTCGTAAATTCAAAAAGATTTTCGCCGCTGGCAAATAAACGAACGCGATCCACTCCCCATCGATCTGTCAACGATTTTGGAAAAGTATAACCGACCGTAATATTTTTAACCCTTAAATAGCCCGCATTTTGTAAATATTTAGTTTGTGTAGCTGCCAATTCGATTCCACTTTGCTCAGCTACATAAGATTTAGGTCTAGGCAAGTATCCATTTGGATTATCTGGCGTCCAGTGATCTAAATTAAATTTTGTCAAACTCGCCCAAGGTTGAGCATAGATACCCCAAAAGTAATGGTCGCCTCCAGGAGGATAATAATTTCTCTTACCGACACCTTGCAAAAATATACGAAGGTCTATACCATTCCATGCCGATGTTAAATCAAGGCCATAAGTGTATCGCTGTCTTGAGTTACCGATCACTTTATAATCACCATGATTTGCTAATGTCCAATCACCGTTATTGATCTTTCCATCTCCGTTTATGTCCGCAAATTTAAGATCACCTGGCTCGAGGCCTCTTGTACCCGGATAAGAAGTAACATCATTCTGATCAGCATGTGCCTCTATTTCTGCTGCTGACTGAAAAAAACCTAATGTGGTCAATCCCCACATTTCACCGATCTCCTGTCCTACATAGTAATCATTTAAGTTATTTTTAGGATTGCTAAATTTTTCTATGTAAGCACGGCTGTCAGCAAGATTAAATCGAGTTGCAAAGGAAAGAGGTTTAGAACCGACCATAAACTCTTTATTAAAACCAAGGGTTAACTCCCAACCTTTTGTCTTTAAATCTGCTGCATTTTCTAATGGTACTCCGGTACCGAGAACAATAGGTAACGTACGACCCGCAGTCAGCATATCTTTTGTCATACGTTGATACAAATCAAATGATCCAAAAAATTGATTACCAAAAAGGCCGATATCTACTCCGAAATTTGATTGTGTAACTGTTTCCCAAGTTAACGTAGGCGAGACCAAACCAGGACTTGTTACATAAGCAGGGCGTTTACCATCTAACACAATACTTGTACCTTTTCCCATATTTGCGATATATGGATAATAGTTATCACGCAGATCTTGATTAGCCAATGACCCATAGGATCCGCGTAACTTCAAATTTGAAACAGACGCACTTAGCGGAGCAAAAAAGTTCTCCTTTGAAATCACCCAAGCCCCAGAAACTGATGGGTTAAATGCAAATCGATCTTTTTTAGGAAATCTTGAAGAACCGTCATATCTCAGATTTGATTCAAAAATATATCGCTCTTTATAACTGTAGTTAATTCTAGCAAATGCACCTCTGACCGACCATGCATAGTCAGATGCACCAACTGAAGGTGTTTCTCCTGTGGCTAGTCCAATAGTAGGCAAAGAATTGGCAATCAATTGATCACGTGAGGCTGAAAACGACTCATAAATACGTTCTTCCTGATTAAAACCAACCATTAATGAAAAATAGTGATCCTTTAATGTCTGTTGGTACTGGGAATACAGATTATATACATTATAGCGGGTTTCATCACTTCCATTTGAAGCTGAGCTATTGAAAGCTTGGCGTTTGATAACACCTGGACCTGTACTAAATTCCAGTGGCACCACAAAATAATGACTTTTACCGGATACCCTTCTAAATGTTGCATCACCATTTAAAGTCCAAACATTTTTTAGTAGATCGATCTTAGCTCCAAAACTGCTTTGAAAATCATTGACTCTGCGAACACTTCTTCCTCCATCGGCAACAGCACCGATCATACTTACACCGGCTTCTGTATAGGTTCCGTCAGGATTGCGTACCGTATTTAATGAGGGCTGGCGGTTAACATTATGCCAATAAAGATAACCTTGATCAATAGCAGATGGTTGGTCATATTTATCTGCAGTATAGGTTGTATTATTAGATAATGTAAACCAATCAGTTAATTTATAATCTCCCTTAGCTCTAAAATTGTAGCGATCATAGGTATCTGGACTGATTCTGAGCATACCATTTTGTCTATAATACTCTCCAGAAAGATAAAATGAAGACTTTTCATTTTTTTGAGATATATTGATGTTGTTCGTGTAAGAAGGCTGAATATCTTTATATACTTCTTTGAACCAGTCTGTTGAACCTAAATAGATATAAGCATTAGGATTTTTTGGATCCACAATCACACGTGGTAATGAAGGATCATCATTTAAAGCTTTACCATATTCGAGCATCCTTTCATCATAAAGATTATACCAAGGAGCACCCATGATATTCCTATACTTCATGACTTCATATGGATTATCTTCAATGTCGACCGTTCTAGTTATTGCTTTAGCTGCAAAAATTGAATTGGCGGCTACCTTTATCTCTTTACTTGTTCCTGTTTTTGTCGTTACTAAGACCACACCAAAAGCAGCTCGGCTACCATAGATTGCTGCAGATGCGGCATCTTTTAAAACCGTAACACTAGAAATATCAATGGGATTCATTCTGTTTAATTCATCATTTGTGGCCGGAACGCCATCAATCACAATTAATGGTCCACCGCCAGATAATGATGTATACCCCCTTACATTAATCCCAGGTGAACTATTTGCTCTACCACTCGTAGGCGTTATGTTTAGATTAGCCATAGCTCCCTGTAGCCCAGTGCCAACATTAGTAATCGGTCTGCTATCCAAAAACTTTTCACTGATCTGGTCAACAGCACCAGATAAATTGACTCTTTTTTGAGTTCCATAACCCACGACAATAACTTCATCCAAGTGCGACTCTGCGCTTTCCATTCGGATATTGATCACCTTTTGATTTGCAACCTGAACCTCTTGATCTTTGTAGCCTAAAAAACGGAAAAGTAAAATGCCATTTTCTGGTACACGAAGAGAAAACCGTCCATCTGCATCTGTCTTTGTCGAAAGGCCAGATACTCCCAAAACGGATACAGTTACACCCCGCATAACCCCAATAGAATCACGCACTGTACCAGATATTTCAATATCTGTTTTATTTCTTTCAGTAATAACGATTGTCCCCCCCATTATCTCAAATGCAAGATTTTGACCTTTTAGTGCCCGATTTAATACGGTGCGAACATCTGATTTAGAAACAGACACATCTACAAGATCGGTCTGCTCGAGTAATTTTTCATCGTAAAAAAAACGCAATTTAGTCTGCTTAGATATCTCTTTCAGCACATGCTCTATTTTCGCATTCTTCATCGAAATATTTACATTCTGAGCATATCCCGATGCTTGGGCCCCGAGTGTAAACAACACAACCAGCATACAAATTAACTTCATAATTAGCAGGATTTTAAAAACATAGGCATAGGGTCGACTCCTCCGATCATCCCGGATTATTATAGGAGAAAAAAAATTCATAACTTTGAATAGTTAAAGGTTGATTAATCTATAGAATTCACATTTCAATAAATTGCCTTTTTCCATTTGGGAGTGCGTCAACACTCCCTTTTTTTATGGATCTGGCCGTAAACTAGTATTTGTTAGGTTTCGATCATATCATTCAAATTTTAAGGTTTATAATTCTGTTATTTTATAATTACTTTTCGTCCATCAATTTCAAATTTTTTCTTAGTCACATATGCCAATGAATTTAGAATTTCGGAAAGTTTCAATTCACGACTTAAAGAGCCTTTATAAGATGAATTTAAGGTCAAAGCTTCAGCATTAATAATTTCAACATCATACCATCGCGCAATCTGTGATAAAATATCTTGAAGATTGTTGCCGTCAAAATAAAACTCTCCTCGTTGCCAAGCTATATGTTTTGAAACATCTGTTTGTTGAATTTTAATTTCATCACCTTTTATCAAAGCCTCTTCTCCCGGAAGCAACTCATGTTCGTGATTTCCTTTTAGAATCTTTACTTTACCTTCAACAAGAGTTGTATTCACTTGATCTGCATAAGCATTAATATTAAAACTTGTACCTAGAACTTCAACAGTACTACCTTCGACTTCAATGCGGAAGGGCCTATTCTTATCCTTTTTCACTTCAAAATAAGCTTCACCTGTGAGCTTTACCCGACGCTCTTTTACACCAAAAGCATCCGGATAATCTAGTGTAGAAGAAGAATTTAACCAAACCAATGTACCATCCTCTAATTCCAATTTATATGTGCCAGCATTGGGTACTTCTATAAAATAGTTGCTGGAATGCGGGACATTACTCTTATTTAGTTGATGGTCTTTTATTTCACTTTTTTTACCCTTATAAGATAGATAAGCATAAGAAGACCCAGGCAGGATATCATTTTTATAAGTTCCAGTAGAATCTGGTATTTGTGCTGCCAAATGGACTTCCTTTAATTGAATATTATTTTTCACGAAGTATAATGTAGCAATACTCACGAGCACTATAACAGCGGCCGCTACGGAAAATCTTTTCCAGTCAAACATCTTTCTCACTGGATTTGAATCAGAAGTAACATCTAGCTGATCCATTACGATAGATTTTGATCTACCTAATGATTGAATCCGTTCGGTATCCGAAGTCTCTTGAGACTGGTCATCTTCAATTGAATAAAACCAATTCAAAAGCAGTCTATGTTCTTCAGGTGTACATTGACCATCCAGATATTTCTGAAGTAATTGTTTTTGAGAATCTATGGGTTTATTTTCCTTCATACATCCTTATAACCCGACTTTGGGTGAATAAGTACCGAAAAAAAGTAAAATAATTATTTGAGTTTAAATTTGAGTCTATTCAGCGCCATAGAAACATTATTTTTGACAGTCTGCTCAGATAAAGAAAGTTGATTGGCAATGTCTTTTATTGACATATCTTCACTCCTGCTGAGTCTAAAAACAGAACGCATAGTATCAGGCATACGAGACATTTCATTTTCTAAAAGCCTTGCAAGTTCTTTAGCGATCAGTTCATCTTCACTGGTATTGCCGATAAGATATTGATCTTTATTAACCTCAAGATAATCAAGATGACGATTTCTTTTTTCACTTTTAATAAGCCAATCAATCATCTCATATTTGGCCGCTTTAAATAAGTAAGGATAAATGGAATCACCCACTTCAATTTTGCTTCGTCTATTCCACATAGAAATAAAAACTTCCTGTATTATATCTTCGACATCTGGAATAGATTCAATCCGCTTTTGGATAAAACGAAAAAGAATATCCGAATATCGATCGAATAAAATTGAAAAGGCCATTTTATTGTCCTTCTTTAATTCCTCAAACAATTCGCTATCAGACCACGTCTTCATGATTTCTTACTCTTGATCAATTTAAATTGCATACTAGAACTTTACATTTCTTCAGTTGCAAAGTTATAATTGGTGTGTTAAGATAGCGTTAATATAATATTTAACAAAAAACAAATCACATTTTTAATCTGGTTTTTATTAAAAATTTTCATTAATCAACTAAAATTTAGTGATCTATCGATGCTACGGTTTTACATAAAAATGAAATAATTCCGGTCTAAGACTGCTTATTTAGATAAATTAGTCCCTCCACATATAAATGCAAATTCTAATTATAGTACAAAAGCCCTAGGTATTTAAACATAGGGCTTTTGAACAGTGATTCATCTCCATCTATCAAATTTATAATGAACCTTTGAATTTGATACCTTTAAAAACCCGGATGGGGTTACCACGCTCTATTTCAGCATGATTATGCCATTGGAGGTCTTTTTCTTGCTTAACAGTCAGATCCTGCATATTCATGATCTTTAACGCAAGACGTTCTGTTGCTAATTTTTTATTTTGTAATTGGGATCTTGTATCCATCGCTACGACCATTAACCCTGTCGGCATATGAAGTGCGCGAACAGCAGAACTAACTTTATTTACATGTTGTCCACCAGGTCCCGAACTTCGTATCATTTGATAAAGAATATCATCTTCCGAAATTGCTACCTCATTCTTCTCATTAACAATAAACAAAGCAATGAACCAATTTTTTCTTTTATGAAAAGTACGAAATGGACTTGTACAAGTCCATTGCAAAGAACCTGTCCACGATTGAAGAAATATATCGATATCGTGTCCTGTTAATTTACAAATTGCAGATCTTATTAACTCCCCCTCACTCTGCTCTTGACTCACAATAGTCACCAATATCTGCTTTTCTAATGCTTCTCTTTTAAAAATACTTAACACCTTTGTAAGGAAAAAGTCACACTCCTTGGGTCCTTTTCCTGAACTTAATTGAATATATACTTCCATTTTATTAACTTTCCATACGGACAAATTTTGGTTTGAAAATTCCCAAAACTGTTACTAATTCTTTTTGATAACTCATCACTTTTTCAATATCCTTATAGGCCATCGGTGATTCGTCCATACTGCCTCCGATAACTTGAACACCAGCATCGGCTAATTTTTTACTCATTGCTGTTTTGGTAAAAAGGGATTTTGCATCAGCTCTCGCATATAATCGTCCCGCACCATGTGAAGCGGAATTTAAACTTCCCACATGTCCCAAGCCTTCTACTAAGTAGCCTGGTGCGGTCATCGATCCGGGGATAATTCCCAAAACACCTTTACCTGCCGGCGTCGCACCTTTACGATGTACAATACATTCCTGACCACCGACCATTTCCTTCCATGCAAAATTGTGATGATTTTCGATTGTCACTACAATACGCTTACCCAAGGCCTTAGCAATCCGCTGATGGATATTTTCATGACATGCTTTTGCATAGTCTCCTGCCAAATTCATTGCTAACCAATATTCCTGCCCATCATGTGTATTCAGGTCTAACCAAGCAAGGTGCTGTACTTGACGTGGTAAAGGACATTGCTTTTTAGCCAGATATGTATAATGTTTTGCAATATTTGCTCCCAATCCACGAGAACCACTGTGTGACAATACGGCTAAGTATTCACCAGCAACAAGTTTCCATTCAGGTTTGGGGTGTGTAAGTTCAATAATTCCAAATTCAACGAAATGATTTCCACCACCTGAGGTTCCCAGTTGCTTATAAGCTTTGTCTTTCAAACTTTTTAAAAGCGGGATGTCCTGAAATTCGGATCGATAGAATAACTCATGGTCACTTTTGTTTTTATGCGTTTCATACATTCCAAATTTTGTGTGTTCTGATAAGATATTTAAGAGCATCGCATCTTTCCCTCTTATGAACGAGGCTGGCAAATTAAAAATAGACATACTCATACGACATCCAATATCTACACCAACACCATAAGGAATAACAGCCTGATGTGTAGCTAAAACGCCCCCAATAGGTAGACCATATCCCGAATGTGCATCGGGCATTAATGCGCCCGCGACTGCAACAGGAAGTTTTAAAGCATCATAGAGTTGAAATTTAGCCTTTTCATCAATCACATCTTCTCCAAAAATGGAAAATGGAGCGCGCTGTTTCAATAACTCCTGCATTTTCACTTCAACAGGCTTGATCAAACCCTCTGCTAACTTGCCCCAAATCCCATGATGATGAAAGATGCTAGGGTTAGACAATACCGCACTTAATTCTTGTAAGACAGCTTCTTTCTTCTCACGCTTTCTATAACGTTGTATTTGATTTAAACCAATATTTATTGTATTATTTTGAGGAAAACCTAATTTTATGAGGTCTTTCCCTGAGATTTTACTTCCCATGATTGTATTATAAAATTGAAAAATGTGTTAAAAAAACACAGTGAATATTTGGAAACAAGTTCCAATAATTGTCAATTCGGGAAAATTTGCATGTAAAATATAGAATAAACAAAAAAGCCCGAATTATCTTCGGGCTTTTAATATAATGATTTGATAGAATACTTTATATCTGGGCACGAAGAACCATGACCGCATCTTTTGCAGTAATGTTAATGGATGTTATAGTAACTATAGACATTTTTGTGTTCTCCGTTTAAAGGGTTATTATTATTTATCGTGACAAATATATTATTTATTTTGAATTAAGTAAAAATTATTTTAAAAAAAATAATACGGCAATGCCTTCTTCTTCAAAATATTCTAAAAAAGTGCTTGATATACACTATTACAATTTTTATTTTAATAGAAAAAATACTAAAATCACTTTCCGAAATTTTTCACTAAATAGATTTATTACAAATTGATCAATTAATGTCTAAAGTCTGATATGCTTTTGCAAGATTGACTAGTTCTGGTAAAGCTCTGAAAGTAAAATAAGCGATATCATCATCTTGTCTTTCCCGAAGAAGTTTGGTATAAGCATTGACACTTGCATTAATATGTTCCAAAAATAACTTGTTCCACTTACTTTCGGACTCATCACTGTAATATAAAAAAGATTTCTCTCCTGCTTTCCAGATCTGCTCAAACTGATTTTGATCTAGATCAATGGTTTTACCCTTGATAATGTCGACCAATATCGGTTGTGTATTTTTATAGTAATTTCTGATCTGTTTGCATAATACAAGTATATCCTTATTCTTACTGTGTTTTTCCATCAACTGTGTCATCACCAGCCCCTCAGTTCTCATAAAAACAATGTCCCGCAGTATATGCTCATCTTTATAATCCTGCGAAATAACAGCCGAACTTTGAAAAAGTAAAAATATAGTTATGATAATTGAGTATGTTTTTGAATGTGCTTGCATACGATTTGAATTAATGATAAATATTGGGTTGTCACTATTTTACTATAATGGAAGCAATAAATGTGCTTTCTTTTGACAATTATCATTAAAACAGGTATTTATAATAATAAATAAAGAGTTTACCACCTTTAAATGTATTTTTACTTAGAAAATTTTTTAAAGTCCAATGTACAAGTCTACTACACGACATCGAGACCAAGCTACAATCAAGACCAAGCTACAATTCTATTATCTTCCTATATTTTCATCATTATATGTAATTATCCTAGATTTAATAATTTCTATAAAATTCATGAACATAAATCCATTAATAAACGAATGCTAAAATATGTAGCAACTACATTGCAGTTAAAAAAGACAAATTTACACCTTAACATCATGCTAATTATTTTAGTTTTATTTCATTTTTCAAATTATTTTTAGAAGGATTTTTGCATTCAAAAATTAGACTAATTTATTTAGTATTTAAGATCTCTTTTTCCCCCGCAAATGAGATTAAAAAGAGGAAATGAAATAGCTAACATTTTTAGTTAAATTGATAAATTAACTTATTTTCAATAAGATATAATCACAAATACTTGTGTTTTATTTTTAAGTCATGTTATTAAAAGCGCTATGAATCCCTTTAAAATCCATGTTTAAAATATGTATAATAAGAAGATTTGCCAATGTTATTTTGAACAAAAAAATATGTGGTCGAAAGACAAGTTCATCCATTTAATTTAGATACTTTGCCAGTACTTCACCTATCACCATCTACTCCGCTATAAAAATATTTTACCCTTTGATGCAAGTAAATTCCATTTGAAAAATTTAAAGTCCTTTTTTTCAACCTCAACACAGGTCACAGGAAAGCTTATAAATATATTTTCGATGTTTTTGTCGTAAACATAACAAGTAGCGTCAGAGGGTTTAAAACAATATAATATTGTAATCAAAAAAAAATCCAACCTAGACTATAACTGTATTTTGATACCTAATGAAATATTACGCCCCGGAAGCGGCGCGAGGTATTTCAACAATGAGTTTTGAGGGCGTGCTTCTACATTTAGCAAATTATGACCCGATAAGTAATATGTAAAAACATACTCCCTAATTTTAAAAGAATAACCAACTTGTGCGGCGAGTAATGAATAAGATGGCATCGCTGGCTCAAGATTTATATTTTTCCCAAGGTAGCGTTGCTTTAAATAATGATCAAAAGTTGTATTCCAGTAAAAACTGTTCAAAGTCATCGTAGTAGATACGCCATATCTACTTGTTGGCAAATTAGGCATATAGTCACCCTCCGCCCAAGTACGCATTTTATCATCAGCAGTATTTTTATTTTTGACAAGATCTGCAAAAGTATTTAACTCAAAACTATGTTTATCTTTCCATTTAAAATTATAGGAAGCTTCCAATTCCCATCCTTTGATTTCTGTATCAGAAGCACGCCACTCTTTCACCAGAAAACCGCCAGAACGAGATATACCGGTGTGACCGAGGTAAATATAATTATCATAATTGCTACTGAAGTATGTTGCTGCCAGATGGAATCCACCTAAATTTAATCCCGTACCAAGCTCATAAGATCTTGCCGTTTCTTTACTCAAACGATCATCTCCATTTTCCTCTACCAAAATTGCAAAATGGTCATTTCCCGCATACAGTTCGTTGACCTCTGGAGCACGCTCAGCATGAGAATATGACGCCTGAACATAAGCAATATTTAATAGATGATAACGAATATCACCAGAAAACTGATTCAGATCAAAATCTCTTGGTGTCAATTTTCCACCGGCCATGCCTCTACTGGGTGTGTAACTGTTATCAGAAAGAACACGTCTAGCCACCCAGTCATGACGATAACCGAAATTGACTGTAAATAAATTATGTTCATATTTTTGCAATACAAAAGCTCCCAATTCTCTACTTAGATTGTTGGGAAGATATTTCTGTTCCCCTACACCATCCATCCGTATAGATGAAAAATCTAAACCACTTATAGCTGTCCAATCTTTACTGAACTGATGAAGTAGTTCTGATCTTGTCGTATGTCTACGTGTATTAAATTTGTTCACCTGATAAATACCGACAAGTTCACGATCATCAGCAAATTGCATCGAATAATTAAATTTTATTTCCGTTATTTGTGAAAAAGATGGTTTAATAGCGCTTTCCATTGATAGGATATGTGACCAAGCACGGGTATTGACGGGTTCATATATTGGAGCTGGCAAAACAACATCATGACTATGTTTTGGTTTTGCCGCTTGTGCAAATCCTGGCACACCATAATAACCTTCTAGAGCCCGGTAACCAATTCCCACGCTGTAGTTTTCTTTAATAAAGCTACTCCCAATATTAACCGAGCGGCTTTCAGCATGACTATTAGGCATAATACCACGAGTAACCGGAACATAATCTGTTATACCGTGAACAACTTGTGTGTAAAGGGCTGTTGCTGGGTCCTGTCCAGCAATGTATTGGTCATTAGTAGGATTAGGAACCTGCTTACCACCAATAAACGAGTATTGCTGAAAAGTATAAAGATCGGCCTCGGACAATCCCCAATCGGGGTCATTCATATGGTCTTTTACAAATTGACTAATATACGGATATAAGGACAGGTTGCGGATAGTTTCCCTATCCACGTGTACCTGTGCCATTGCTTCTGTCAAGTGATCGATAGTCGGGTCGTACGCAATAGGAGCTTTTGTATTTGCGGGAATCTTCAGGTTTTTATGACTCTGATTCATTCCTCCTATATTCCAAACCCAATGTTTCCCAAGATTACCGGCAATTTGTAAGGCCTGGCGATTACCACTATTAGTTCCAATTTCAACAATTGCTCTTCCTGACGATTTTTTTGAAAGTAATGACTTTGGAACGGTATTATCCTTGAGATCAACAGTTCCACCTATTGCCTTGCCACCATATCGTACACTTGCAGAACCTTTATAAATATCAATACCACTTAAATTATCCATATCCAGATTGACATTCAAATTAGGACTCATCCCAGAAAGGTCATGCATGGAAATTCCATTGCTAAGTATTTTTACTCTATTACCGCTTAAGCTCCGAATCATAACGCTTCCAGAATTTGGTCCAAAAGAAGCATTTTGCACACCAGAAATATGACTGAGACTCGCACTCAAAGTTTGTGTCTGGATCTGATCTAGCTTTTGTCTATTAATTTCTACGCGACGAATATTGTTTGTTTTTTTGCCTATAACCTGTGCACTTGGAAGTTTTATATTTTTCAAAGTGTCAAGAGGAGTCTTAATTTGTCCCGAACTTTCCGCACAGAATAGTAAAAATGCGATGAAAAGAGGATAAGCAATAGTATTATTTGAGGTCATCATACCTTGTTTTACATATATTTTCATGCAAAGGTATAAAACAATACTGTTAACGCAACACAATTGCATTAACAGTGAGCGATAATTATTTTCTCTTTTAGTTAGTAATACAGTTGGAGATTTTTAAAAAAAGTGAGAACATGCTTATAAACCTGTTCCTACTTTACTAAAAGACGGTTTTTAAATTGCTTCAACAAAATTTAAAATTATATTTATTCCTCAGATTAAATTTTTCTATGGTACTTATTATCCCGATCCAAATCATACTGTCATACAGAACCTTCTATTTATCAGAGTTTCAGCGACACCTCAGCTATATCTAGAAAAGTATAAGGCAAGCTTTTCATTAGTGCCTACCTAGAAAACTGAATTCCTTATAAAAATAGCAGAGGCATATTTTCAATCAACGTCAATACAGGTATTGTGACTGTACTAAAATTGAAACATTGGAAGCTATAATTTAACAGATTTTAATTAAAACCCTTAAAATTATCGATATGAAGTTTACTACTGACCTCACTATGGTGATGGCCACTGAATCATAAAAGGTTACGCAAGCTCGCATTTTAATCAACGATAGATTACCTGCTTATCTCATTTTATAGGCTTCCCACCATTCATCCAACATGTCGATAACCGGCAGAATCGTTTTCCCCATTTCACTCAATTTGTATTCGACTCGTGGCGGTGATTCGAGATAAACTTGTCTACAGATGATACCATCACGTTCAAGCTCACGTAACTGCAACGTTAATGTTGTCTGGGCCATATCTTCCATGTCTCTTCGTAACTCGCCGAAACGCTTTGGGCATTGCTGTGCGATGGTTTTAATTAGCAATACCTTCCATTTTCCACCTATAATTTTAAAAATTCCGTTGACATCGCAACAACTTTCCGAATTTTTGATTTTTTTTTCTTCCATAAGCCACTTATACTGAGCATTAGTGCATAAAACCATACTAAGTATGCATCTTATAACTACTTGATATCGCTAATTATCACGCTTAAATTTGATCGATAAAATTACTAAAAACAATTGATATGCGTTTCCAAATTACCGATTTACTCAAAGTTTCCGTGCTCTCTGCCGGCATATTTCTATTTGTAGTCGATCTCTTCATTATTAATGTATCTTTACCAACCATGCAGAAATCGCTGCAACTCAGTACCAGCGATACTCAGTGGATCATTATTCTTTATGTCATTGGATATGCCAGTCTGCTCATCAGTTCCGGGAATGCGGGTAATTATTATGGCAGAAAAAAGATGTACCTCATCGGCATGCTGGGATTCACGATTTCGTCATTTATATGTGGCTTTTCTAATCATATCATTATTTTACTGCTTGGCCGATTTTTACAGGGCGTAAGTTCTGGTACTATGGTCCCACAGGGAATTGCGTTGGTTACTTCACTCTTTAAACAAAAAGAGAAACGCACTCTAGCACTTGGTATTTATGGAAGTATAGCTGGTATAGCATCCGTACTCGGGCAATTGTTAGGCGGTATCCTGCCCGATCAGTCCTGGATGAGTGACAGTTGGAGGTTGATTTTTTTAGTAAATATTCCTGTAGGCATATTGGCACTATTGTTAGTTTATATCATCATTCCTTCTTTTAAACCTGATGTTAAAGCAAAAGTCAGTTACACGCCCATCATCCAACTGTTTGTTTTATTGATTGGATTAATCTGTCCCCTTATTCTGGGGCCTGAGTTACACTGGCCTGTATGGACCATAGTGCTACTTATTGTCTCAATCTTTCTCTTAGTTACATTTCTGCAACAACAAAAAAAACGAGAACAGTATGGACTTTCATCTCTTATCAATTTCTCATTATTCAAAAACAAAACCTTCAATATAGGTCTAGGGGCCGCATTTAGCTATTATATGGTACAGGATGCTTATTTCATTATCAATTCTAACTATTTGCAAGTTTACAAAAACTTTACACCTACCATGACGGGTATCGCATTTGTATATCAAGGCATCGGATACGTCCTAGCGAGTATTATTGTAAGCAAACATGTTCAAAAAAATGGAAAATCAGTTATTTTATTTGGATTAGCAATCATGGTTGTAGGTTTAATAGCGCATTTGTATATTTATAATCAACCTACAATAACCATCCATCAGATCCATATCTTATTTTTCTTTTACGGCTTAGGTTGCGGTACTGTACTACCTTCACTTATGACAATGGCATTGAAGGATATCAAGACTGATTTAATCGGTACTGCATCCGGCATTTACCTCACCATTCAGCAGGTTTCTATCTGTATGGGTATTGCATTAGTAGTGGGTATTTACTATCACAATCAAAATACAACACTTTTAGATATAGAAAACTTAAGTCATGCTTACAGCATAGCGACTCTCACTTCGATTACCTTATTAACATTTGTGATTTTTTTTATCTCGCTCTTACCATACAGAAAACAAAAATAATGAAGGAAAAAAAACTTCGATCACTAATCTGCTTAAAATAGGACTTCGTAATTTACAATTTTTTATTTATTTTAAACATTTAAACCATTTTGAAGCAAAAGTAATTATGAAAAAATCACTCAATCTAGCACTAGCTTTACTATTAGGGTTCTCTGCCAATGCCCAACACAAACTTGATAAAATATGGGAAACAGATAGCATCATCAATCTACCTGAGTCTGTACTACCCGATACGGAATCCGGAATTTTATATGTGTCAATCATGGGAAACAGTGCTGATGAGAAAGATGGAATCGGCGGTATCGGCAAATTGGACATGAACGGAAAAGTGATGGACCTAGAGTGGATTAGCGGACTCCATGCACCAAAAGGTTTAGCTAAGCACGGTAATACACTTTATGCTGCAGATATAACTGATGTTGTAGTTATCGACATACCTTCTAGTAAAATACTTCGTAAAATTCCAATTTCCGAATCCGTATTTTTAAACGATATTACTGTAAGTGACAAAGGTGTAGTTTATGTTTCAGATACACGAACAAAAAAAATTCATCAGATCATCAATAATAAACCAAGTATTTATCTTGAAAATATTAATGGAGTCAATGGATTAAAGGCGATTGGTAAAGATCTTTATATCGCCGGTGGTGATAAACAATTACTTAAAGCTAATGAAAAGAAAGAAATCACAGCTTTAGCAGAACTACCTTGTGGAGGAGATGGTATTGAGCCAGTCGGCAATGGAGATTTCGTATATTCCTGTTGGGGTGGCTACATTTATTATGTATATGCTAATGGCAAATCAGAATTACTTTTAGATAGCACAACAGAAAAGAAAAATACAGCAGATATCGGTTATGATCCTATCAAGAAGATCGTTTATGTACCTACGTTTTTCAAAAAGAGCGTTGCTGCTTATCAACTAAAATAACATATTTTATTACACCTTTTTTAATAATACTATAGTTGTTTGCAATTACTTTAAACAACTATAGTTTGTTTTTTTGATCCATAAAATAATTTTGCCTAGATAAATTATATGAAAAATACATCTGATAAAGGATCTATCGTCGATTTAAGTGCTTTATAAAAAATACGCTATAAATGTACAAGCTGCACTAAACATGTTAAGTTTTAAAATTTATAACGATGACTTCGTGACTTTTCTTTGTCCAGTTTCGTTAAGAAAAAACGTTAAGATAATAGCTAGTATTATACCCCCTATCCAGAATAATCCTGTCGATTGAAAATGAGATGATTTGTTTATTCCTAAAGACAGCGTTTGTCCGAAAAACTTACTAAATATAGGATTTAATAGCGTAGTTACACTAAAAGTTATAAAGTTCATCGCTCCGGTAGCGCTACCTTTAACCTCATCTGGGTTAGACTCTTTAATAACTGAATAAGGAATCATTGCAGCTCCTGAAGCAACACCAAATATAAAATTAGTAGTATATACAGATATCAGATCTGGAAAAAAAAGAATCTGGCCAATTGCTAAAATCATAACCACAGCACCAACTAAAAGAACTGGCTTGCGCGCACCAATTTTATCCGTTATATAACCCAATAGCGGGCAACCTAGTACCCATCCCATAGGAATCATGGCACTTGCAATTGTTGCAGCATGAAAACTAAAATCTTTATCCTCCTGAAAAAAAGCCACACCCCAGGTCATGGCAAATATCGTTGTAGGAGCAAACAATAACCCTGATATCAAACCACATAACCAGGACTGAGGATTAGAAAAAACAACCTTATAGGGCCATAAAATACCTTTTGAATCTATGGTTTTCACAGATGCATTTTTATCTTCATTTTTCGGTATAATAAGTAACAGGCCGAAAGCCACTACGATAGTGATCAAGCCAACTCCTAACCAAAAATCGCTCGTTTGTAGTCCTTTTTCAACCCACGGTCCAACGACAAACTGTCCAGCAGAGCCTGCAAGCATACCTACACATTGTGTAAATCCTATGGCAGTAGCTAGCGACTTCGCAGAAAATCCTTTTGAAGCAAGGTACACACATCCCGGAAAGGCAAATGCACAGCCTGCGCCTTGTAATAACCTGCCGGCATTACCAGCAAAAGAACTGGAGAGTACAAAAAGCAGGCAACCAAGACCTAAAATCAATGTACCTGTAAACAAAGAATATTTAGCTCCAAATTTATCAAGTGCAAGACCCGCCAATAAACTAACGATAGAATAGGTGTAATAGTAGGTGCCTATAATACTAATAAGATTAACCGATGTTACGTTAAATTGTTCAGCCAATTGGGGTAACATGACTGCAGGAGATGAACGGATAACATAATCTAAAAAATAGAATAAAAGTCCAAATATCCATGCAATAACATATAATCTGGTTGATGATACTTTTTTTAGTCCCATATTACTTCTTTTATCTATATAAAGATAAGAAATTTTAAACCACCGAATTAACCTAATTATATTAAATAATTAATCATGTTTAATCAATAATGAAATTTGTTTTTCTAAATGCTTATTTTGCTGATTAGCCTGTTCCATGGTCAAGCCAGAGGGAATGCCAGGTCTTTTATGCTTAGTATAGCGCAGCAAGGCTAGTTTCATTAGTTCTTGTTTCTTAAGAACAGCCTCATACAACTTGGGTAAATAAGTATGCTTAGCAACGTACTCATCCCACTTGATCACTTGCGGAAATGTAGGATTAAGATAGGAAATAATTGAGCTGGCCATTAACCAGTGTCCCTCCTGCTCTGGATGTATACCATCCGGAGCCAGCTTATACGTGGGATCAATCCGTCTTCTGGATTCTAAGTATTTTTTCATGGGAAAATGAAGATCTATAACTTCCCAATTTTTATTCTTCCGCTGTTCTAATAGCCAAGTTGAATATCGATCCAATACTTGATTATATCCGTCAAGACCAAGATCTGGATCATCATGAACGGGCGGTGTAATCAATATAATCCGTTTTACACCACTTTTAAGCGCCTCCGTATATAATTTTTCTATACCGTCCTGATAAGTTTTGAAACGCACACTGTCAAAAGGGAGATAAATGCCGTCATTCATTCCGTAACATGCAAAAACAACATCAGGTTTGATCTTCTGCAATATACTTTCCAACCGATCGAATAAACATGGTCTTGCAAATTCACCGTCCGCATGATTGTCCTCACTAAGCCCAGAAACAGTCTCACTTGGAAGCCCAAGGTTAATTATTGCAGTACCTTTTATAAAATGACTACTTAGAAGAACACTTTCTATCATCGCGACATATCGACCATCATAAGTTATGCTATTTCCAAGAAATAAAATCTTTTCGGCTCGATTCAAATGCAACAGAGAATTAGATTTTTGTTGCGCAACTAAAATCGAACAAAAAAAACTAACAATTATTAAAAGAGTATAATTTTTCATAAGTGGTATATTTATCAGGGAACTTTGTAAGTTAAAAATTTTTGCTATTTTCAAATTAAAATTATGATGTTTAAATAATTTAAAGAATATGATCTGATAATTCTATGTCCAGAGACTAAATATAATATATTGGCTGGTAATTAATAGATTATTTTTGATTAAAATCCTCCAATTTTTGAAGTTAAAAAAACAATAGTAATCACCATTTAGTACTTTTAAAAAGTTTGATGGAATTAACCAAATGAGCTTTTGCTCTTAAAAATTTCCTCGGTTTAGACCAGGACTTAAAACAGAAAAATTTAATGTTTATTTTGCGATTATCAAATCGCATATTTAACTTACTATTATGAACAAGGAAATTCAGGATTATATTATTACCTACTATCTGGATCTGATGTCGCCCGAAGAGAAGCTTGCATATAAACATGCTCATTCCACGCTAAAACTAGATGGCAGTGAAAATTTAGAGAAAATGCAACGAATATACCTGAAGACCGGATGGCTTACAAAGGATCAAACCGTATTGAGTCTTCTTAACAATGGTTTAGAAAAATTCAATGAAAATACGGCAACCCGCATATTGCGAGACCACCACCTGGATATCGTTTTCAATTATTGTCCAAAATGCCACAAGCTAGCCCGGACACCAACAGCAAAGCAATGCCGTTTTTGTTTTCACGACTGGCATAAAGAAAATAACAATATAACTGACTGTGATTTATAACTAAACACGTAGATTAAGATGCTTTGCAAAAAAGCACCGCTACATTTGAAGCATTCTTGAAACAACATGAAATCCCAATATTTCAGATATCTCCACTGAGACTAATAATTAATTTCCAGCTATTTTTATAAAAGGATATATGCATTATTAAATTTTAATGCAATTAAAGAAGATGAAATATTACTTATAGCAATTCTAAAAATAAGTTCTATTTAAATAGTATCTGTAAACAGAGAGAGCTAAAACAGAAAACAAAGATGAATCTAAAAGTGGCTTTGTTTTCATTTTGTTCAACTATCTTTGCTTTGCATTATTATTTTAACATGAAATTACTAAAAGACCGAATCTTAAAGGATGGTAAAAGCTTTGAAGGCGGAATATTAAAAGTTGATAGTTTTATAAACCATCAGATGGACCCTATTCTTATGAAATCTATAGGTGTAGAGTTTGTCCGTCGCTTTGGGCATCTACCAATTAATAAAATTATAACGATTGAAGCAAGTGGCATTGCTCCTGCAATAATGCTTGGATATTTATTAGAACTTCCCGTAGTATTTGTCAAAAAAGCTGTTCCGAAAACAATGAATAATATGTTAACGGCCTCGGTTTATTCTTACACCAAAGATAAAACATATGATATATGTGTAAGTACTGACTTCTTAACTAAAACTGACCAGGTAGTTTTTATCGACGATTTTTTAGCTAACGGAAATGCTTCTATTGGTGTTTATGAACTGGTAAAGAAAGCTGGAGCCACCATGCTGGGTATGGGATTTATTATTGAAAAATCTTTTCAAAAGGGAAATGAGCGCCTACAGGAATTAAATATTCAAATAGAATCTCTCGCACATATTAAAACATTAGGTGATAATCTTATCGAGTTTGAAGACTAAAAATTACTTCATTCTAATTTAATCTTCTGGCATAACGCTATAGCATCCGGCTATAGGGATCAACATTCATCATTAATACTAAGAGGCTTTAGTTTTAACACTATCGCCTCATTTTTAAGCTTGTGAAAATCATTTTAGTCCTTCTTCTCATGAAGCGGAAATCCACTACATCTTTGTTTTAAACAATCAAAAGTATTTCTAGTCATACTTAATATTAAAATCCTAAATTGTTTATATGATACTTTCAAATCTTATCATATGTATACTTTTATTCAATATTTTACATTTCTGTAAATCAATATCAAAATAAATTATTGTAAATTATACAAACCGGTTTTGATATCTACTAATTCTAGTTTATCAATAATTTACAAATAAATACGTCTTTTTAAATGAAACAAAATCCCCTTCAAAATTGTTGATAAGACGTAAACTCCTATAATCTGCATTTTTATTAAATGGCTTATATGATGATGATTACAGATGGCTAAAGAGCGATTTATGCTGAAAGATAAGAGATCTGTATAATAATTATGAAGTAATTTGTCATGAAATCAGGTTATAATAGATCGTAACCAGTAACTAAACGATACGAATATGATAGAAAAAACAAAAATTGGTATCTGGATGGACCATTCATTTGCCAACTTGATGGATTATTCAATAAATCCTATGCAGACTAAAACTATTGAATGCAACTTTACCCATGAGGATAAGGAAGAGGCACTAAAACGTAGTGAAAGTGTCATGCATAATAAAAAACAGAATGAGCTATCCGAATATTATAAAGAAATAGCTAAAATAATCAAACAGTATGATGAAGTACTCATTTTTGGTCCAACTGATGCAAAAATTGAGCTATACAATACGATTAAAGATGATCTAGCATATGCTAAAATTAAAATCGGAATAAAACCTGCTGATAAAATGACCGAAAATCAGCAATACGCTTTTGTTCGAACATATTTCACCACTAATTAATATTGAACGGATTCTTAAAACATCTGAGGGGAGACAAAATTTGATCAGCACTCAACTCCCCCTCTTGTATGATGTCTAAAAGGTAAATAAAATCAATATCAGTTCCTTTCATCGTCCTTAAAAAACTTTCACCTATTCACTAAACACTCCAAAATTTATGATATTCCTGTTTTATAGCTAAATATATATGAAGAAAAATGCTGATGTTATTATTATTGGTGGTGGCCTTGCAGGTTTAACAGCTGCATTACATTTAACAAAAAAAGGATTAAATGTCACATTAATTGAAAAATATAGTTATCCTCGTCATAAAGTCTGCGGGGAATATCTTTCAAAAGAAATATTACCTTATTTGAATTGGTTGAACTCAGACATTTTACAAGTATATCCAACAAATATTAACACACTTATATTTACACATCAAAATGGTAAAACTGCAAAAGCAGACTTACCGTTGGGAGGCCTTGGCATCAGTAGGTATTCGCTGGATAATTCTCTATATCTACAAGCAGTAAAAATGGGATGTACCGTTATTAAAGCCACAGTAACAAATGTAACATTTAATGAAAATGCATTCACAGTGATGACCGAAAATCAGATCTTAATAGCAGAAATTGTATTGGGAGCATTCGGGAAACGATCGAACGTGGATCAGGTACTAAAACGTAATTTTATGAATAAAACTGCCCCGTGGCTAGCCGTAAAAGGACATTATACCGGAGAATTTCCTGATGATGTAGTAGCACTACATAACTTTAAGGGTGGTTATTGTGGTATTACAAAAGTTGAAGACAATATTATAAATATGTGCTACCTAGCTGATTTAAAATCATTTAAAAAGCACAAGAATATTACAGAATTTGAGCAAAATATTCTTTACAAGAATAAACACATCAAATACTTTTTTGAAAATAGCACATTACTTTTTGATAAACCACTTACAATAAGTCAAATATCATTTGATAAAAAACCGATCATCGAAAACCATATATTAATGATCGGTGATACTGCCGGCCTTATCCACCCCCTCTGTGGCAATGGCATGGCCATGGCTATGCACAGTGCTAAAATTTCGTCAGAGCTAATCGTCGACTATTACACAGGTAAAATCGTATCCCGAAAATTATTAGAAAAAAAATTCACACAACAATGGAAACAAAATTTCGAAAAGAGACTCTTAATCGGAAACCTGTTATCGAAAGCACTTCAACATCAAACCATCACAACAGTATTGATCACGATCGCAACGATGTTCCCCTCTCTTCTTCCTTTGATAATAAAGCAAACACACGGTAAAGCAATAACAATCAAATGAGAATAAATACCGATAATAGGACAGAAAAAAACGAATTAATGGATGATTTTTCACTCCAAGGTGAAGAATTACGAGAAGCTCTAGATAAAATTGCACGCATCAATCAATTTCTTGGAGGCAATAGTATTACACTTAATGGCGTAAAGCAATTGTTAGCACACGTTGATCGATCTAAACATATCACTGTTGCAGATATAGGTTGCGGTAACGGTGATATGTTACGTATGTTAGCCGAATACGGTATTAAGAACAATATTAACTTTAAAATGATCGGTATAGATGCAAATGAATATACGGTCAACTATGCTCGAAAATTATCAACAAGCTACGCTAATATTGACTATGTATGCACTGATATATTTGAAGAAAATTTCAAGACATTAAAATACGATATTGCACTTTGCACCTTAACTATTCATCATTTTACTAATGAAAAAATAATAGATTTAATCACTATCTTTAGTCATAATGCCTCTGTAGGAATAGTTATAAACGATTTACAGCGTAGCAAATTGGCTTATAGACTTTACCAAATGGTATGTTTTGTTTTTAGATTAAACAGGATGTTGCAAGAAGATGGATGTACATCGATATTGAGAGGATTTAAAAGAAATGAGCTGCAAAGTTTTGCAAGAAAACTAAATTTAAAGAATTATACCATCCAATGGAAATGGGCCTTTCGTTACCAATGGATTATACCTAAAATATGAGTGTAAAGATCGTAACTGTTGCAAAACAACTGCCGAAATATTCAAGCGATACAGTTGAAATACTTCCTATGCTAGATACTTGGCTTTATGGACAAGAAACACGTTTTATAAAAAAAGTAAAAAAAATATTTGAAGGTGCGGCAGTAAATACACGGTATTCAATTATGGATCCTATTGAAGTATTTACAGCAACTTCATTTGAAGATAAAAATAACATTTACAGCCGTGAAGTTATTATTCTTGGTGAACAAGTGCTTGAGAAAGCACTTAAAAAAGCGGGATGGGATCCAAGCACCTTAGACTATATTATTACTGTAAGTTGCACCGGTATTATAATCCCTTCTTTAGATGCGTATCTTATAAATAAACTGAAACTACGACAGGATATCGTCAGATTGCCAGTTACAGAGATGGGCTGTGTAGCAGGAGTATCGGGTTTGTTATATGCCAAAAACTTCCTCAAAGGCAATCCTAACAAACGAGCCGCAGTAATAGCGATTGAAGCTCCGACTGCTACATTTCAACTGGATGATTTTTCAATGTCAAATATTGTAAGCGCGGCTATTTTTGGTGATGGGGCAGCTTGTTGTCTACTTTCTTCTTATGAAGAAGATTATGGTCCCAACATACTTGATGAACAGATGTATCACTTCTTTAATACGGAGCATATTATGGGATTTAAACTGACCAATAGTGGTTTGAAAATGATACTTGGCACTGAAGTTCCGGATACCATAGCACAACATTTTGGTGATATTATACATCCGTTCTTAAAGAAAAATAATTTAGAAATCAGAAACATAGACCATATGATATTTCATCCCGGAGGAAAAAAAATCGTAATGACGGTCGAAAAACTATTTTCAGAATGGGGTAAAAATATTGATCACACAAAAGAAATATTATTGCAATATGGCAATATGTCAAGTGCAACTGTTCTTTACGTCCTAGAGCGCGTCATGGATAAAAATCCCATACAGGGAGAATTAGGGTTGATGTTAAGTTTTGGTCCAGGATTTTCTGCCCAAGGGCTTTTATTAAAATGGTAATGTACAATGAACGTAAAAGATATTATAGCAAAATTACCCTATACTAAACCATTTTTATTTGTCGATGAGTTGCTTCATATTGATGAAAATGGAAGTATGGGTACATATACCTTCGATGAAAATCTAGATTTCTATAAGGGACATTTTAAAGAAAAACCGGTTACTCCTGGAGTGATTTTAACAGAAACTATGGCGCAGATAGGTCTTGTTTGTCTCGGCATTTACCTTCTTAATAATGAGCTAAAAAATACTTCAATTGCATTTACATCTGTCGAAATGCAATTTTTAAAACCTGTATATCCAAATGAAAAAGTTACTGTAATTTCTCAAAAAATATATTTTAGATTCGGCAAACTCAAGTGTAACATCAGTATGAAAAACGAAGCCGAACAGATTGTTAGTCAAGGTATATTTTCAGGAATGTTAACCACTGAGCTATGAACCGAGTTGTAATAACGGGATTAGGGGTCGTTGCTCCAAATGGAGTTGGCGTACCTGCTTTTACCGATGCTATTAAAAATGGTATATCTGGAATACGCCAGGATGAACAATTACAGCAATTGCAGTTTTCTTGTCAGATAGCAGGAAAACCCCAAATCACACATGAAATAAAGTCAGCGTATTTTACCGATCTTGAACTTAGAGGTTTTAACAGTAGCGGAATACTATATGGCGTCATTGCAGGTGTTGAAGCCTGGAAAAATGCCGGACTTCCGATAGAAAATAATAATGAACCTGATTGGGACAGTGGAACTATATTTGGATCAGGAACATCAGGCATTGATAAATTGCGCGAAAGTATCTATAAAATTGATGATTTACAGACGCGTAAACTTGGTAGCAGTGTTGTTGCTCAAACTATGAATAGTGGTATAAGTGCATATCTGGGCGGAAAATTAGGACTAGGAAATCAGGTAACCACGAATTCTTCGGCATGCGCAACAGGGACCGAAGCAATAATAATGGCCTATGAGCGTATAAGATCAGGAAGAGCAAAACGCATATTAGCCGGCAGCACTTCAGATAGCGGCCCCTACATTTGGGCTGGATTTGATGCTTTAAGAGTTTGCAGTTCTAAATATAATGACAATCCTGAAGCAGGCTGCCGTCCTATGAGTGCAACAGCAGCAGGATTTGTACCTGCATCCGGTGCAGGAGCACTAATTATTGAGGACTTAGAAAGTGCGCTAAAACGAGGGGCAAATATTTACGCAGAAATTCTAGGTGGTAGTGTAAACTGTGGGGGACAGCGGGGAAATGGTACGATGACTGCTCCAAATAGCAAAGCTGTTCAAAGATGCATTATTGATGCTCTCAAAAACGCAGCTATTTCAGCAAATGATATTGACGCAATCAATGGTCATCTTACAGCAACTGCTAAAGATAGTATTGAAATAGAGAACTGGACAAAGGCATTGGGCAGAAGTCATATTGATTTTCCCTACGTCAATTCATTAAAGAGCTTGATAGGACATTGCCTCAGTGCTGCAGGAAGCATTGAAAGTGTAGCTACAGTGCTGCAACTTCATCATGGGTTTTTATTTGGAAATACAAATTGCGATGATCTACATCCAGAAATAGCAACTCATATTGATGCCTCAAAAATACCGACAAAATCTTTTAACATTAATTTAAATGTAATAGCCAAAGCTAGCTTTGGATTTGGTGATGTGAATGCTTGTGTAATATTTAAAAAATTTGAAATTTAATCTTATGAATAAAGAAATGTTGATAGGTAAGTTAAAGGAAATTATAAAACCTTATACCACGAATTTAGAAGCATACGAAAACCTAAATGAAGACACCGATTTTATTAATGATCTTAACATCAATTCTGCAAATCTGGTAGATATTGTACTCGATATTGAACAAATATTTGATGTTGTCATCGATAATGCTGATATGGAACGTATGTTAAACGTGAGAACAGCCGTCGAAATTATAGAAATCAAATTAGCGCAGAAGTGATTGGTAATGATATCATAGATATACAGAAATCCCGTCAAGAAAGTAATTGGAAACGACATGGGTTTCTGGAAAAACTATTTACAGAAGAAGAACAGTGCTTTATAGCCAATAGTTCTGATCCAGAAATTATAGTATGGCTGATGTGGAGCATGAAAGAAGCTGCGTACAAAATCCTAAATAGACAGACAAAAAAAAGAGAATTCATTCCTAAGAAACTGATTTGTAAAATATTATCACAAACCTGTTTTAGTGCAACTGGTCAAGTATTTTATAGTGGAAATATCTATCATACAAGAACTTTTTTAGCTGATGATTTTATCCATACTATTGCTGCTAATGACTTAGAAGATCTAGATCTCGTAGTGGAAATAGACAAAAAAGAAATGCTAAAAGATATAAATGGAATACCTTGGTTATGTATTACAAACTCAAATCAATATAAAGCAGCTTCAAATAGCAACCATGGTCGCTTTGAAAAGACAGTGACAATTAAAAGTAAATAATTCTAAATCAGGATCAGTTTAATTGCGAAAGTTGCTGAAACCATTTTTAGACAAGGAAAAACTTTAATGATAATTAAATATGCTCACGAATACATTAGTATCCCTTTTTGAAAGAGATCTGAAAAAATTAATAACTGAAATAGAACTTTATGAAAATGAATCCAACATTTGGCGGATTGAGAAAAAGATCTTGAATTCAGCGGGAAATTTAACCCTCCATTTAATTGGTAACTTAAACACTTATATAGGTAAAGAGATCGGGAAAACTAACTATGTAAGAAATAGAGATCTTGAATTTTTAGAAAAAAATGTTCCGAGAAAAGATCTAATTACGAAAATAGAAGATACAATTGAAACCATTAGACTTGCACTAAGCCAAATAGCAGATGAAGAATTAGATAGCGAATATCCCATTTTAGTGTTTTCAAAAAAGACTTCAACAGAGTTTTTTTTAATTCACCTGACAACCCATCTCGCTTATCATCTCGGACAAATAAATTATCATAGACGTTTAATCGAAAGCTAAAAAAATTAAATAAGTTGAAGTTGAATTTCAATATCAAAAATCCCAAATATAAATTAGCAATTTAATAACAGAAAGACCAAAAATAAAAATCCGGCTAACTGTTGCTGATTATTTTCCTGCAAGGTTAAGTTGGATACTTTTAGTCACAATAGGTTTGATTCTAATGACTTGTAAAAGTTTGGGAGAGACAGATGAATATTACAACTTGATTAATATTATCAAATTAGGGTAATTTTAGAATATTAAAAAAAGCCATTCTTAAAAAGAATGGCTTTACTATTTATGTAAATAAAGGTAGATTTATTTCAATTTCCAGATCGATCCCATCATAATCCAACATTCTTAATATAATTTAAAACGAGGTCGAATTCCGCTCTTTCTAAACACTGTAAATGCGCAGGTTGTTTAATAGCAAAAATGAGACCAAAGAAGCTATCTATTAAAAAATAATTATTGTTTTGCATAAAAATGTTTCAGTAAAGCTTACAAATAAAAAACGCAGTAATTTATCGTATTAGATTATCGGAGGAATAATTGTTTTTACCGGAATGTGTTTAAGTCTAAAATATATAAAAATTGACTACTATTCTTTAAAATAAAGTTAATAATCTCTTTTCTATTAACCTTGTAAGTCATACTGTTACTATTATAACTTATAAGGACATTACAAGGGATTTCCTTTCAAATAGTTCTTAACCACATTACGAATTCATCTTCTTTAGAACCTTTTCAAAAGTATTAATATTTCTACTTGTAAATTGATCTCTAAGTGTCTTTTTACCCAAAATCTTTCCAAATGCTGAATCAAGCGTGTTTCCTTTAGGGACCTGCCAGTAGAAAATATGATTAACTATTTCTGCGCTCTCATTGGTATTTTGTGTCGCGTCCTGAAATTCAGCCATTAAAACTGTTTCTACTCCAGTATCTCCGACAAATGCATAGATATGAAAATCCGTAGTCTTTTCAAAAGGAACACTTTCCCAATATAATACCGTATCACGCTCCGACTTTATAAATAAAACAGCGTCGTAAGAAAAATAAGCTGACATGGACTTTTCCAAAATTAACTTTAATTCGATCTCGTTTTTATCTGATGAAAAAACAATATTACCAGATGCGATTATGGACCTAACATCCTGCATTCCTGCATCCCTAAAAACCTGACATACATCAGTCATCTTCATGTTGGTTCCTTTGACATTTACACCCCTCAGAAAAGCACAGTACTTCATAATTCTTAAAAAATTAAGTCAAAATACATACGATACATCATTATATGTTTATTTACAAATAGGACTCATTCATCAACTTGCAATTTCTTCAATATTAATTTCTCAGTTGGTAAATCGTCTTCAACCCCAATAAAATAACTTTCAAATCCAAATTTTTCAAGTAATTTTTTAGAAGCCATATTTTCTGGATCAATAATTCCAATAACCGCTAAATCAGGATATAAATTATGCGCTACATTTAGTAATTTTCGACAGATTAAAGATCCTATTCCATTTCTCCAAAAATTCTTTTTTATAATATAACCTATTTCAAGAATGCTCTCATCATGCTTATATCGTTCCAACTTGCAATCTCCCACAAATTCATTTTCATCAGTAAGAACCTTAAAATATCCTAATTCACGTTCCTTACTATTGATTTCAAGAATACGATCGAACTTTGCTCTAGCCTGATTTTCATTCAATCCATTTCCAGAAATATATTTCATTAAATCATCTTCACAAACAAGTGTTTTGAAAGAGTTAAAATCTTCCGGTCCATACTTCTGTAAGTTTATTTTCATTATCTTCTATGATAAAGTGATTTATAAAACAATATTACGTCTAAAAGCACAACCTAGCTCGATAATAGTCTCCGTTTTGGCAATACCTGCAATACTGTCTATTTTCTCATACAATAATTGTCTCATATGCTCATGATCTTTAGCGATGATCTTTAAATATAGCGTATAGTTTCCAGTAATATAGTAACATTCTGTTACCTCAGGAATTTTATGAAGCTCTTCAATAATTCTTTTTGAATCATGATCTTTTTCAAGAGATATTCCAGTAAAAGCTCCCCAATCGTAACCCAATTTTTTTTCGTCCAAAACAGGCTTAATTCCCGTAAGAATACCTTGATCCATAAGGCGTGTAATACGCTGATGGACCATTGTATTGGAAACTCCTAGCTCTGTAGCTATAGCAGAATACGCCATGCGTCCGTCTGCTTCGAGCTGTTTCAAAATCTGTATATCAAAATCATCCAAATGATTCATGGTTATTTTAATTATTAAGTTTAGAGTTAAATTAAATTTAATAAGCTACTAATTTAGTGAATTTAAATCCATATTAGGCTATTAAAATTAAATATCGTACATTTATTTCATAATTCCAATTACAAATAATATGGCAGACTTAACAAATTTAGCAAAAAGCAATGCATTCATTGCAAAGGAAAATAAATATGGTGCCCACAATTATCATCCCTTACCTGTGGTTTTAGCAAAAGGGAAAGGAGTATTTGTCTGGGATGTTGAAGAAAACCGATACTTTGATTTTCTTTCGGCATACTCAGCGGTAAACCAGGGACATTGTCATCCAAGGATTATTAAAGCCTTAACCCAACAAGCTGAAAAGCTTACCTTAACTTCAAGAGCATTTTATAGTGATAAATTAGGTGATTTTGAAGAGTATCTTTGTAATCTGTTTGGTTATGATAAAGCTTTAATTATGAATTCCGGTGTTGAAGCCGTAGAAACAGCCATGAAGTTATGCCGTAAATGGGCTTACTTAGTTAAAGGGCTTCCTGCTAATCAAGCCAAAATAGTCTTCGCTAGTGGTAACTTCCATGGTAGAACCATATCCGTAATTTCTGCTTCAAATGATGATTCGGCAAGAAAAGATTTTGGACCTTTCTTAGATGGGGTTACACAAGTGCCTTATAACGACGTTCAAGCATTTGAAGAATTAATAAAAAATGATACGAACATTGCTGGATTTATTGTTGAACCCATTCAGGGCGAAGCTGGAATTATCGTTCCAAGTGATGATTATCTATCTCGTATAAAAGCACTTTGCAAAGACTACAATGTATTATTTATAGTCGATGAAATTCAAACTGGTATTGCAAGAACAGGAAATATGCTAGCCTCTTTTGATATTAAAGATACCAATTCAAATACAAAGCCTGATGTTTTAATTTTAGGAAAAGCACTTTCTGGAGGTGTACTTCCGGTTTCTGCTGTTCTAGCAGACGATTCTATTATGCTGACTATAAAAGCTGGAGAACATGGTTCAACATATGGTGGGAATCCCCTAGCCTGTGCAGTATCCATGGAAGCTCTTCAAGTGATCATAGATGAGGATTTAGCATTAAATGCTGAAAAAATGGGTAAAATATTCAGAGAAGGCCTTCAAGAAATGATGATAAGATGTCCCATAATTAAAGAAGTCAGAGGAAAAGGATTATTAAATGCAATTGTAATAGATAGCAAAGAAGAAGATAATACTGCTTGGGAAATTTGTCTAAAATTTAAGGAAAATGGATTATTAGCCAAACCTACTCACGGTAATAAAATTAGATTAGCTCCCCCATTAGTAATAACAGAAGATCAAATTACAGAAAGTCTATCAATTATAGAAAAATCACTTCATCAATTTGCACAAAAAATATGAATAGATCGATTAAATTAATTAAAAATAGATCGGATATTGGAGCAGGTACCCGCGGTTCCGACCTAGGGATTGACGCTATCGAAATTGCTGCAATTAATAAAGGAAGTCAATACTTCAATAACTATAATTTTATAGATATACAAACGCGCAATAACACTGTTTATGATCCGCTTGTTAATCCATTTGGTAAGAGAATAAAGCAGGTCTTACAGCAGTGCAAATTATTGGCAATAGCTGTTGAAGATAGCTTACTAGAAGAACAGTTTCCCCTGGTTTTTTCAGGAGACCATTCATCTGCAATTGGTACCATTAGTGGTATAAAGTCGGCATATCCAGAAAAAACATTAGGAGTAATATGGATAGATGCTCATGCTGATTTACATTCACCCTATACCACACCTTCTGGTAATTTACATGGAATGCCTTTAGCGGCGGTATTAGGGACGGACAATTTAGAAAATCAAATTAATAATGTTGATGCAGAAACCAAACAATATTGGAATAAATTAAAAACAATAGGAACTTCCCAAGCTAAAATAATAGCAGAACACCTGATCTACTTTGGTGTTCGCGATACCGAATTACCAGAAGAAAATCTAATTGCGGAACTGAATATAAAAAAATACCAAGTAGAGCAATTACGTGATATGGGAATAAAATCCTGTGTTCAGAGCACCCTTCAGCAATTGGAAGGATGTGACCATATTTATGTTTCATTTGACGTTGACAGTATGGACAGCGAGCTAATTTCTAACGGTACTGGTACACCAGTACCCAAAGGATTTAATCAAACGGAAATAACATCATTGCTTCAAGAAATTATTGCATCTAATAAAGTGGTGTGCTTAGAATTTGTAGAGGTAAATCCCCTTTTAGACAGTCAAGGGAATAGAATGGCAGAGGTTGCGTTCGAAATTTTAGACCAAGTGACAGGATCTATTGAAACTTTAAAATCAGTATCATAATTTCGATATGATTTCTTGGAATTGAACAATTGAAAATAAGAATTATTAGTTTCTAATTTCAATTGTTCAATTATTGTTATGCAGAGAATTCGCAACCATTTACCCCAATATACAATGATTCAGCATGTAACATTCTAATTAAAAATTTGTAACATTGTTACTATAAGTATTTAAGAACAAAATAAAATGGTAAGATAAATTCTGATCTACTATTTGTTATATACCTTAAATATATTGGCTAAAAAAATGTTATGATCGGCAAATTTTTCAGAAAATTCTATTTAGACATAGTCATCTGGACCATTTTATTGTTACTTCCCTTTATCACCTATCTCTATCAACCAGATAAGATTTCGGAGTTTAAGCCCTACTCTGCTCTATCTCATCTAGCCAATATAATATTTTTGGCAACAAATTTTTATTTACACTGCTATTATGTCGCACCAAAATACTTCTTTACACGCAGAAAGTTTCTGGTGCTTTTAATTGCTTGTGCTTTTTTATCCTATGTCGCGCTAAACTATGCTATTGTATACTTTAATCCTAATGGAGAATTGGCACATTTCACAAAAGAAAATATACTTTTCGTACGACTAGTGATCGGTCCTGGAATTATATATTCACTTTGTTTAATTACGTCATCCATGATTTTTCTATATGGGGAACAGGCCAGGCAAAAAGAATTAAATAAGCAGATTGCTTTGGAGAAAACAAAAGCAGAATTAACAATTCTAAAACTTCAGATCAGTCCACATTTCCTATTCAACACCCTTAACAACATCCGCTGGTTGATCCGTAAACAATCACCAGATTCTGAAGACACGATCGTCAAATTATCCGAAATATTGCGGTACATTCTCTATGAAGTTGATGGTGCAAAAGTAGAGCTCTTTAAGGAAATCGAGCATATGCAGAATTTTATTGCCTTACAAACACTCCGTCTTCCGATAGCTGGAAATGTGGATCTCGAAATTGAATCTAATCTAAAAAATAGATTGATACCACCTTTACTATTTATTCATTTTGTAGAGAATGCATTCAAATATGGTGTAGACAGTAAAAACAGTCCAGAAATCAAGTTTCAATTCGCACAGATTCCAGGCGGTATAATTTTTAAGTCCAGCAATAAAATACTACAGCATACAGAACTTCGAACAAGTGAAGGAATCGGATTAACCAATGTTCAGCGTCGCTTGCAACTGTTATATCCAAATCGTCATGATCTTTCCATTACAAAAACGGATGACGGTTATTTCCAGGTACTACTCAAATTGATGACCGATGAAAATTAAATGCTTACTTATAGACGACGAACCATTTGCTTTAAACATCTTAGAAGACGATTTATTAAGCTTTGACAAGGTTGAAATACTGCACAAGTTTAACTCGCCAATCGATGTCGTCGATTACTTGAGAGATCATGAAGTCGATCTGATTTTCTTGGATATACAAATGCCGGAAAAATTAGGAACACAATTTATCCGCGAACTTACTAATCCACCTTTATTTATATTCACTACGGCATATCATCAATATGCTGTGGAGGGTTTTGAATTGAATGCAGTGGATTATCTATTGAAACCAATTGCAAAAGAAAGATTGACTAGCGCTATTCGAAAGGTTGAAGACATTATGCTTTTACGAGCAAATCAAAATAATATAGTAGATCACATCGTCGTCAATGTTGAGTATAAAAAGATTAAAATATTTATCAATGAAATAAGTTACATAGAAGGATTAAAAGATTATGTTAAAATCTATATGGTAAATCGGAATGCTCCACTTCTTACCCGTAGTAACCTAAGAGGTATGGAAAAAATTCTGCCAGTAAAAGATTTTTTAAGAATCCATAATTCATATATAGTAAACAAAAATAGAATTCAGCACGTCGCTCTAACGAAATTAACACTTCCTGAGATTGCACTGCCAGTAGGCAAAAAATATGTTGGAAATATCGAAATTTTCTAAATTAAATTCTCTTGTCGATACTAACATTTGTTTCAATAACTTCATTCGTCTACACATTTACGCTGTCTGTCTACAGATCATTGTGTAGATTAAAAATCCTTATCAAATTTGTCATATATCAGACCTCTATTAAAAAGGGATAAACAAATCGATAAAAAAAGAATAATGAAAAGATATATATCAACGCTTATTGTAGCAACTGCAATATCAACTGTGCATGCTCAAAATACCGCTGAAAATTCACCTACAAACGTAAATAAGTCTGAAGGTACAATCTTTGGTCAAATTATAGACAGTCAAGGAAAACCTATTTCAAAGGCTTCGATTAATCTCTTTCAGGTTATCAAAGATCAAAAAAACAATCAGGAAAGAGAAATATTAATAAGAAGTACAAGTTCGCTGGAAAATGGAAATTTTAACTTTTCAGCTATTTCTAATACCAATAATTGGAAATTAAAAATCAGCTCAATAGGTTACGCAACGCTCGAGCTAAATGTTGATCATAGTGATGATAAAAAAGTCTTAAACAAAAATATAGGAACTATTGTACTTAAAAATGACAATCAACAACTTGCAGAAGTAACTGTCACAGGTCGAAAGGCTTTATTGGAAATGGATATTGATAAAAAAGTATTCAATGTGGAAAAAAACATCGTAGCAACTGGCGGTACTGCTATCGATGTACTTCGTAATATGCCATCTGTACAAGTAGATATCGATGGAAATGTCAAGCTCAGAAATGCTGCACCAACCATTTTTGTAGATGGAAAGCCTACAACACTTTCACCAGATCAGATCCCCGCAGATGTCATCGAAAAAATAGAGATCATCACAAACCCTTCTGCAAAGTACGATGCCTCAGGAAGCATGGCTGGAATTTTAAATATAATCCTTAAAAAAAATAAGAAAACAGGATATAATGGTATGGTTACCCTAGGTGGAGATCGATTTGGCGGAACTAATTTTATGGGAAGCCTCAATGCACGTCAAAACAAATTAAACCTGTCATTTACAGGAATGAATATGCGAATGCGTACGAATACTGAAGGAGATAGTCATAGAACGAGTAATATAAATAACATAAATTCAACTGTAGATCAAGATATTGAAGGAAAAACAAAAGGTATGATCACTTTTGGAAGACTTGGTTTAGATTATGATTTCAGTCCACGAACTTCATTATCAATTGCCGGAGTTTTGGTTGAAGGTAAATTTCGTCCAAATGAAGAAACCCTAATATCAACACAATCTGAAGGAAAAACCTCATTAAGCAATCGAATTTCGGAATCCGAACGAAGCTTTAAACCAAGAGGTCTACAGGCCGGAATAGTACAGAAATTTAAAACAGAAGGTGAGGAATTAACTGTTGACTTTAATTATTTCGGAGGTAATAATAATTCAAACGGTCTTTACACCACAAATTATCTCAATGATATAAACCAGATAACAGGCACAAAAAAACAACAGAACATCGGTTCTGGAAATAATAAATTTATTACTATCCAAACGGACTATGTTAAGCCTTTCAAAAATGGAATGAAATTGGAGACCGGTCTTCGTGCCCAAATTAATAAATTAAAAAATCTCAACGATAATTCAATACAAGATATTGGTGAAGAAGACTTTAAAAATATTTCTTCAGCATCTGCTAATTACGATAGTAAAAATAGCGTTTATGCCGCTTACGTTTCACTCGGAGGAAATTTTAAAGATTGGGTATCCTATAAAGTAGGTCTACGTGCTGAAAACTCAACTTATAATGGAGAACTTTTAAATACTAATGAAAAATTTAAGAACAATTATCCATTAAGCCTATTTCCATCTGTGTTTTTAAGTAAAAAACTGACCGAAAAAGATCAAATCCAGATGAGTGTCACGCGTCGCGTGAATCGTCCTAATTTTTTTCAAACGATACCTGTTATCGATTATACAGACAGCTTAAATATTACGAAAGGTAATGCCGATCTTGTTCCTGAATTCACGACTTCTGGCGAGCTTTCGTATAGTAGAACACATGGAAAAGGCACTTTTTTAGCTTCAGTTTATTATAAATCTACCAATAATTTGATTACCAGATTTTTGACTCAGGAATTAAATCCAGTAACAGGCAAAATGGATTTTATAAATACCTATATTAATGCCAATTCTAGTAAAAACTATGGTGCAGAATTTACATATACCAATAATCTTAAAAAATGGTGGGATTTAACCGCAGACCTTAATTTCTATAATTCAAAAATCGAAGTTGACGACAGTACCCCGTCTGAAGCAATGTGGACAGTATTTGGAAAATTGAACAACACCTTTAATGTTAAAAACAATTGGAATCTTCAAGTCGCATTTGAATATCAAGGCAAAACAAATATGCCTGTCACACAAGGTCAGTCATTTGGTCCTCCAATGAATCAAGCACAAAGCTCATCCCAAGGATACATCAAACCTTTTTATGGTGTCGATCTAGCTCTCAAAAAGAGTTTCTTAAAAAATCAAGCTGCCTCAGTAACTTTAGCTGTGAATGATATTTTCAGAAGCCGAGGTAATACAATTGTATCTTCAGGAGAAGGGTTTACACAATCTTATTATCGACTTTCAAATCCTCAACTAATCAAATTGAACTTATCTTATCGCTTTGGAAAAATGGATATGAATATGTTTAAGAAAAACAAAAATCAAAATTCGATGGAAGGAATGCAGATGCAGTAATCTACCCGTACAATAACAAATAGAGGGGTGTATATAGATCTTAATCTATATACACCCCTTTACTTTATTTTAATCTAATTGATTTAACTTACAAAAATGAAGAAGTTGATTAAGATACTAACATTAAAATAGGGACCTTGGCATTAACTGCCAATTTTTTTGAGGCACTTTTTTGAAAAAACGAAGCGATAAATCCAAGTTTACGGGGTACAGTGATCAATACATGAATATTATGTTCTTGAACATATACATTTAGTTTCTCAACAAAATCTTCACCTTCCAAATAAGAGTAAGTCGGTTCAAGACTATCTAAACTTGCATGCAAAAAAGATTGTTCCTCAATTAAATCAGCTGCCTTATGCTTCCCTTGAACACTTACATTTACAACATACCATCTTAAAGATAACAATTCTTGTAAATGAAATATTGTTTTCACGGGCAATCGTTCATCTAAATGCATTAGATCCACTGCAAGGATCACATTTTTAAAGATATGTGCTTTATCCATATCTGGCACCAATAAAAGGTTATACAGATGTGCCTGTATCAGCTCATTGGTAATAGTACCAATACTATTTTTACCATTATCATCATTTCCTCTCATGCCAGCAATAACTAGGTCAACATGCCCCTCTTCGGAAATTCGCTCCATGCCATCTAAAACAGTAAAACTATCATGTCTTGTATGGACGTTTGTAGCTGGTGAAACATTTAATAATTCCTTTTTCAAAAGAAGCATTTTTGAGTCTACTGCCGCAATATCTGTTTCATCTACAAGAATTGGTGGCGGTATAAACTCGCCGACATAGTAAAATCCTCCATTTTGATACCCTAAGGAGTGGTATATGATGACTTTTTTTATAGCTGTTTGCTTAGCAAGGGTCAAGAGTTGATCGAAAGCATGTCTAGCAGGAACAGAAAAATCGGTTAAAAAAACAATTGTTTCCATGATCGTGATTTCTTGTAATGTATACTCGATTACTAAACAACCGAATCTTATTTTTAGTTTAAAAATTAAGAAAATAATACACATTAATCTAAATGCATAAATAAATATTCCGAATAAACTAGAAATGCCTTATGACCGATAACGCAAGTTGTTTCATATTTATAATTAGTTTTTCGAACCGAAATTTGCTAATTTTAATTTTTCGGTTTTCAATTATTGGTCTGTACCTATAGTTTATAGTAAAATACGTTGAAAACCTGGCAATTGTCTTTAATAATTATATAAAACTTATGTACATATATAATATCCACTGGATCCTTAAATTTATTTTTAATTTAGCTATAATCATCCTGATCGGTAGATTCTTCTATGCTCCTTTTGATGATAAGTTAGCTGATACAAACCTAGTTTACATATTACCATGTATTGGATTAATCAGTAGCTATTTATATCTCTCAGCTTGGTTTGGTTGGAAAAAGAGCTTTTACATCATACTTTATTTAGTAGCATACCTGATCTTCATGGGATATTTTTTGCTAAATCATCTATTGCCAAAATGGGTTGATAATACAATAATAATCTTAACTGTATCTGTAATCGGTTATTTTTGCTATCGCATTATTAATCGTATTATTAAAACAATGATTTATCGCTGTAAAGGAATTAAGAGCCGTATTAATACATACGTAATTAGAAATAAAAGAAATAAGTGATCTTTTCAGGAAGCTGGAGAATGACGTTAAAAACATAAGAACTTATACATAGATATGAAATCTAATATCGATAAACTGAAGTTTCCAATTGGTAAATTTATTGCGCCAAATACAATAGATAATGGAACGATAACAAAATGGATTGGAATTATACAATCTTTCCCAGATCTTCTAAAAAAAGAAGTTCAAGAATTATCGGAAGAAGCATTACAAAAAACCTATAGACCTAATGGTTGGTCAATAAGACAAATAATACATCATTGTGCTGACAGCCACATGAATAGTTTAATCAGATTTAAACTAGCTTTGACAGAAGATATACCCGTTATAAAACCATATGCTGAAGATCTTTGGGCAGAACTTATTGACTCAAAAGAACTTGCTATTAATTCTTCTATAAATATGCTAGAAGCTCTACATTACCGCTGGGTAGTTTTACTACAAAATATGACACCTTCGGATATGGCCAGACAATTTAGACATCCTGATTCGAACGAACTCATTAATATTAAAACAAATATTGGACTGTACGCTTGGCATTGTGAGCATCATCTTGCACATATTAAAATCGCAAAAATGAATAAGGAATAGTCAATTTAAAATATTATGAAGGTAAAAAGTTTTTTATAAAAATAAGCTAGCATTTTTTTGTAAAATTGCATTAAATTAAAAAGGTAAATTGAGATATTTTTTCCATATCGCCTATCAGGGTCAGAATTATAATGGTTGGCAAAGACAACCTGATGTAGAAAGCGTACAAGAAGTTTTGGAAAATACACTCCATAAAGTATTAAAAATACCAACCACCATATTTGGTTGTGGCCGTACAGATGCTCAAGTCCACGCTAGTCAGTACTTTTTTCATGCGGATATTGAGAAAGAATATGATTTCGACTTATTATTTCGACTCAATAAGGCTCTTCCTGATAACATCGCCATTTACGATATAATAAAAATGGAAGGTAAGCCGCATGCTCGTTTTGATGCAGTGCATAGAGAATATGATTACTTTATTCACACGTACAAAGATCCTTTCTTAAGCAATCAAAGCTCATTATACTTATATCCCAAATTAAATTTAGACAAAATGAGTGAAGCTGCAAAATTGCTCTTAAAATATAAGGATTTTCGTCCCTTTTGCACACATCCTGATAAAAATGAACATACAATCTGCCACGTAACAGCTGCAGGAATATTTGTCAATACAAAAGGTGATAGAATTCGGTTTAATATTTCCAGTAATAGATTTTTAGGTAAGATGATCAGAATTCTAACCGGTAAACTTTTAAAAATAGGTAATGGGGAACTAAGTATTGATGAATTTGAAAATCATTTCATTACATTAGAACTTCCCAAAATATTGAGACCGGCCCATCCAATAGGTTTGTATCTATCCAAAGTTAACTATCCATACCTAAATCTTCCACCACGCACTGATTTTTTAACACCTTCCCAAAGTTCCGACTGGATTTCTATTTAGATACCCAATATTAAAAAAAATAAAGTATGCAATCCTATCTAGATACTTTTCATAACAAATAATGTTAACCTTCTGATATTAGTGTTATTACTTTATCAATCGGTCGACCGATAACGGCCTTACCATCTTTTACAACAATAGGACGCTCAATTAGAATAGGATACTCCAACATAACGGAGATCCATTCTTCATCCGAAAGAACAAGATTTTTAAACTTTTCTTGAAAAATTGATTCACTACGTCGTATCAGCTCAAGAGGTTTTAATTGAAGTAAAGTGACCAGCTCAAGCAATTCATCTTTACTAGGAACATCTTGAAGATACTCCCGTATTGATAAATCTACATCTTTCGATTTCAATAAATCTAATACAGTACAGCTTTTACTACACAATTTGTTATGATATATCTTTATCATGATCCAAAATCTAGAGTATTATATCTTTTTTAATCACTTGAACTTCAGCACTAATTCGTACTTCATCACTAACCACAATATTACCAGCTTCTGTAACAGCATCCCATGTTAAACCAAATTCCTTACGACTAAGTTGCCCGCTTAAAGAAAAGCCTGCTTTTGTTTGGCCATAACTATCGACCACAATCCCGCCAAACAAAACTTTTAATGTAATAGCTTTGGTAATATTTCCTATTGTCAAATTTCCGGTTAGTTGCGCTTCATCCCCGATTCCTACATATTTAACACCAGTAAATTCTAAATAACGGTAGGCTTCAGCATTAAAAAAATCAGCTGACTTCAAATGTTCGTCTCTTTGTGTATCATTGGTATTGATAGAATTTATCTCCGCTTTAAATGCTATATTCTTAGCGGTATTAAAATCATTAGAAGTAGTTTCAAGATCAAGTGTGAACTTCCCAAAATAACCTGTTATCGTTGTAATCATTAAGTGTTTCACTTTAAAAGCGACTTCACTATGACTTGGGTCTATTGACCATTTGTATGTTGCCATAAACTGTTATTTTAATTAATTAGGTAGATATCTAATAATTGCAAAAATAAGGATTACTAAAAATCTAAAAATTGATTTAGATCATTTGTTTGATACGTTTAGTATGCTACTTTAGGCTAAATTAATTCCTATTCTCAACGCTTGCAATCCTTTAACACCCTGTAATTCTTCCAATTCCAATTCTTCTAGATCATCTAATAAAGATCCGCTCTTTTGTAGATATTGAATATATCCTAAATATTCCTTTTCCTCGCGCTTTGTAAAATAGACAATAGCAATTTTACCCGGCTGAGTAAGGCGTTCGTTCGAACCTTTAATAGTCACTTTATCGATTCTCTTTTTTATAATCTGATAGCGAATATTATAAGCTCCCTCTACATCAAATCGGTGTTCATCTGTTCTAAAATTAATATCGATCAACGTAGCATTAACAAAAATAAGCTGCGTTGTTAGTAAACGTTTCTCCATTTGATCCAACAGACTATGTGTAATTTTTGCAATCGCCGCCATTGACGTCAATTGCCAAAGTCGGATATTTTTTAAGTATATCTCATTGAACTTTTTGTCTGGAGCGATAGATTGGCCTATGTAAATATCATATTCAATACCATCTGATCTAAATTTCTCAAAATAACAAGGGTAAGAATTTTGCAATTCCTTTTCAAATAACTCCAGATAACCACTTATTCCACTATTAATTAAACGTATCGATTTTTCTAAAACATTACGATTTTTATAAACAACCCCATTTAAAGGATGGATAGCATTTTCATATGCGGCAATAATCGGATGAGATTCTTTTAAATTTTCCTTAAAATAAGTGAGAACTTCAGCCACATTTTGATTAAAAAAGTCATTAAGCTGAATCTGCATACTATCCATTAATTCTTCATTAATTTCCTGTAACCATCTGCGGCAGTTGAAAATCATTTCATCAAGAATAACAATACTATTTAAGTGTTTCAATTGAATTAAGACATTCTCCAATAATTCTAATTGAACAATCATGTCCTGAAAAGCCGCCTTATTTCTTTCAATAGTTGAATTTCGAATATCGATGGCACCGTACAACGGATATATTTGTTCAAATTTAATATCACCAACAATAGGTTTAGGTTTATCTTGTTCTATTCTTTGTAAATATTCCCAAGCCTCTTGATTAAACTTCCACTGTACTGCAGATTGAAGAGATGTAAATTTTTCCTTTATAACCTCGTTTATTTTTGTCTGAAACTCAACAATTTCATCTTTTAGCAACTGTGCTAGTAAGGTACTTGCACTAAATATTCGAGCCAAAATCTGTTCATCAAGAACTGCATCTGTTTTTGTAAAGACTTCGATAACACCTACGATCTCTTTATTATGGGCTATGGGAATCAATGCATAGTTGACGATGCCCAGATCTTTCAGTCGTTCCCAAAGGAACGACATAGTTTTATCTTCAATAGGAAAATCTTTACTAAAAACAAGAATTTGGGGTTGCTTAATAAATTCATCCAGCAACTCTTGAATACGTTGCTCACTTCCTTTATTAATTTTTAATAAATCCAATAAAGCTGACGTTTTCTTTTCTTTAAAATCAAATACGACTTTGTTATTCAACTTAAAAAAAGGTAAAAGAGAAAATTCAATAGCAGGATTTCCTGCTAATGTTCTTAAAGCCATAATCACGTGTCCATAAGAATCTGCTTCATCAATTCCCCTTATAATGATATTTTTTATATTTTCAAGCGCCTGTTGTTCAGTAATATCAGTAACTGTTAAAATAGAAAAACCATCCATTTTGATTTTATTCAATGGAATCAAAGTTTTTATTATCTCAAAATTTAATGTTTTTGAAAACTCATCAATTACTTTTATCCGATCAAAAACAGGTAAATTTCCGATTACTTTTACATCTACAAAAGTATGATCGATATTGATCCGGTAATACTTTTGTAGTCCAGTCAATGCATCGATAAAGGAATGAATTATCTCAAAATGCTTTGCAGATTTTATCCCATATAACCTTTCTAATATAAATGAATACAACATCTGGATTTTCTCAGAAAACCCAACAGAATCATGTGCTAAAGCAAGTTGATTATCACATCTATACTGTTCAAGTAAAGCATAGAATTTATCTGTTCCAAAACATATTTTTTGTCCTAAAGGAAAGCCCAATGCCCAATAAGTGTCCTCATCATCTTGTAATACTGGATTTAAAGATGCATGAATTAATCTAAATTCGTTTTCAAATTGGTGAATATTGTGCTTATCCAAAGGACCATATTTTGCAAATGCTTGATTAAAATCCTTTAATACACTAGCTAAAAAGTTCTTTTTAATTGATATTTCATTTTCACCTTTTCTTTTCAGATAATTCAAAAATGGGTCAAAAGAAAGGTGGGTTTCAATTTCAGGAAATTGATCTTCCTCCTCATTTATTATAGTAAATAATGCTGATTGCATATTAAAAAAATTAAATTACTAACACGACCCATCACATTTAAGATGGGAATGTTATGCAGAGTAGATTCAGTTCGTTATTTATTTGTGATTTCTATTTTATAAGGTATCCGGTATGCATAATCTGCCTTAATACCCTTATTATCGTAAGTATAATAAGTAATCTGAGTACTTCTATCCAATAATAGATCCACAGTAACAAAACCCTGCATTGAATTTTTATAAAGTAAGTTACTATTACTTTTTATAGATGAGCTTTTTGCTCCAGAACCGCTAACAATTTGATATTGATCTCTTTTTTTTATAAACTGTAAGCCGTGATCGTGACCAGATATGTAAACATAATTCGGAACTCCCTCAAATACCGCATTTACTTGTAGTTTTAAACGTTTGTAATCCGAATGATTCATATCTTCAGGATTTGAAAACACTGTTGATCTCATTAATGGATACAATGATCCAATTACAGGTAATGGAAGGTAAAAATTTTTATTCAATATTGTAAGTGGAAAAATATGGTCCTTCCACGAATAGTAACCCGCATGAACACCGTATGAATAGAAAGGATGATGTGAAGCAACCAAAATTGTTTTATTCTTATTCTTATGAACCAATTCCTTCAGTTTTTCTATAACTTTAACTTCAGAATCACAGCCACATCTAATATTAGTATCGATCTTTTCATGAGGAAAAAGCCACCATTCACTATCATAGGCAATAATAACCAGATGATCTGAAATAGGAATTTCTACCGGATCAGGACAGCCATTTTTAGGAACTAATTGCAAAAGTGAATCTTGTTGTGCATCCAGAAAATTTCCTTGAGCTCTGATCTTTGCTAGTCCCTGTTTCCCCATCTTATCCCAATCATGATTGCCGGGTATAAAATATACCGGTGCATCAGCGGCTCGCATAGGTTCATACTGTGACCTTAAGATCGATGCTGTTTCCAATTCTTCCTTACTACCGGGTAGCCCCATACCACTGGGGTAGATATTATCCCCCAAAAACATAACAGTTGTCTTCCCTTTTAAAACCAGTGCGGCGGCAAGTGGAATAATCGTTTCCTGTTTAAAATTAATCTCACCGGCATCACCAATAAAAATAACTCGGTTTACTACACTATCTTGTGCAAATACCCCAGTCATTAAAAATGAAAGAAGTGTAACACATAAAAATTTCAACATCTTTTAATTCAATTTAAATTTTAATAATGTTGCTTTATTTGCTTTATCTCCACCCTCATTACCAATATATAAACTGCCCGAATCATCAAATGCAATAGCTTCAGGCTGATTAAAAAGTGACGGATCTAATGGAAATGCGCCAACCACCTCCCATTTTTCATTTGCAACAACTAACATTTTATTAATCGAAGACAAAATATACCACTCGTTTGTCCGCTTGTTTTTAGTCAAAGCTGATGGCCGAAACTGTTTTCCTTTTAAACTACTAATTAAGTCAATTTGTTTCTCATCAATTTTAAATTCCCCTTTTTTGAAAAAATCACCCTCTTTAGAAAGTCCCAATACATAACCAGTAACTTTGCTAGACGATTTATCAACAGCACATTTCTTACATATAATATACAATAAACTGTCTGATTGAGAGGCCGCTAGTGATTCATATTCAGCTTTAGGAATCAGGTCTTTTCCTACTTTAACATTTGTAGCTTCCCTTTGAAGTATATCACTGTAAGGAAACGAATAGACTGTACCTTTACTTTCTAGCACTACAATATATCCATTACTGATGGCAATTCCCTCGTAGTCACCTTTCTTTGCAAACTTGATCTGCTGGTACTGGTGTTCACCTGGCGCAAAATAATACACCAGACCATTTTCATCCTCGTTTGCAAAGATATGTTTGGAGCTTTCTGCAGGAAATGCTATTCCAGATAGTTCATGAAGAGCATCTGGTAAAAATAATTTTTCTCCTTTATTGAAATCATAGCCCTTTGGACTCCTATAAACTTGAGTAGTTTGTGCACATGCTGTCAAGAAAAATAGACTAGCAATAGGCATACATATCAATAATAATTTTCTACCATTCATTTCCTTACTCATTTAGTTGTTTACAATAATCATAAATACACTCTTGGGCGCGAATACCTTTATCAACAGATCTTTCGATGGAATCCATATGTTCATCCAGAACTTCAGCAGACGTATCGTCTTCCAATTGTATAGCAATAATTGTTTGAATCTCCTTTTTTAATCGTCTATTAACAATCGGAAAACAAACTTCTATCCTATTGTATATATTACGGTGCATCCAGTCTGCCGATCCTAAATACACCTGTTCATGACCATTATTGTTAAATATAAAAACTCTACTATGTTCTAAGTATCTATCTACAATACGTCTAACGCTAATATTTTCACTTAGACCGGCAACACCCGGTATTAGACGACAGATACTCCTGACTATTAATTGAATTACCACTCCAGCTTGACTTGCCTCATACAACTTTTGGATCATGCCCTTTTCTTCTAAATTATTGACCTTAATAATAATCCATGCTGGCAATCCCATCTTTGCAGATGCAATTTCCTGATCGATGAGCTGCATAAAACCTGCTGCCAAATTATATTGTGACACCAGTAAATACTTGAAATGGGTACTATAATAGGAAGTTTGATCTCGTCTTTTTTTTAACACATTAAACACCTCCATTACTTCTTGTAAGATTTCTTGCTGAGCAGTCAATAAAACATGATCAGCATACCTATGGGCTGTTTTTTCATTCAGATTGCCCGTAGAAAGTAAACCAAAATACTGGACAGCATTACCTTGTTTTGTTTTTACTAAAGCAATTTTAGCATGCACTTTTAAATTTGGAATTCTATATAGTACATTTACACCTGCTGCTTTTAATTTCTTTGCCCAATAAATATTATTTTCCTCATCAAATCTCGCTTTTAATTCCACGAAAACAGTTACTTTTTTTCCATTTTTGACTGCATTTAATACTGCATGTAGAATTTTAGAATCACTAGCTACCCGATACATGGATATATATATTTCTTCCACATCTCGACGAACCGCTGCCTCATTAAAAAATCTAAGCACCACATCATAAGACTCGTAGGGAGTATTAACGAGGATGTCTTCAACACTAATTTCATCTAACAAAGATAAAAATGAAGATTTAAACCGATAAGGTATTGGAGGTTGAGGTCTATATTTCCACTCTTTTTTATCAATCGGAAAAGAAAAAAAATCTTTTAGATTATGATAGTTACCTCCTTTGATACAACTAGATTTGCGAAGTTTAAACAACTTAATCAATGCACTTAAAAGATCATCTGGAAGATCTGGCTGATAGAGTAAACGTGTCGCTAGCCCAAAATCTCTTTTTCTGATCTGCTTTTCAATTTTCAGAAGCAACGAGCCTTCAAATTCATTATTTAACTCCAACTCTGCATCACGAGTCACCTTAAATGAATACATACCTGTAATGAAGCGATCTTTGAAAATATCTGGAAAGTTTTGCCTAATAATATCGTCAATAAAAACAATATACTTTTTATCTTCAATGGCAACATAATAGAATCTGGGAACTTGATCCGACGGAATAGAAATCATTCCCAACTTATCAAGTTCCCCTTCTTTGAAAGTAAAAACAAAATAAAGTTGATTGTTTTTTGGAAAAAAAGTGACATCTTCGATAATAGATATTTCTAAGTATGATGCAATCCGTTCATAAAAATAATCTTTAGTTTGGTTAACAATAGTATCGGGGATTGTTTCATTATAGATGAAATGAATGTTAGCTGATTTTAAAGCAGGAATGATTTCACTTACCAAGATACTTCCAAAAAGAGATAACTGTTTTTTTATGCGTAACTTGACCTGTTTATAAATTTTAACGTCTTGCGAGTCATTATCTATGTTTTCCTGATGTTTAATCTTTTTCAAAGCAAGCAGTACGGGCATTCTAACCCGATAAAATTCGTCCAGATTTGAAGAGAAAATTGCTAAAAAATTAATTCTCTCTAATAGCGGAACTTGTTTTTTACCTGCTTCTCTCAAAATACGCTCATTAAACGATAACCAGCTCAAATCACGATTATAAAGACGTGTACTCACTTCTTCACTTTCAATGTTTAGCATACATTAGGAATTAATCAATACAACAATAATAAACGCACATACGGATACAATCAACCCGTACATAAAAATATTATAAGCTAATCGAAGTAATTTGAACTTTCTGCCCAACACAACACCCTGAGAATAGACATCTTTTATTAAAGTACTATACAGATAATCACGCTCTTCCATCATAAGTTTCATTCCGCTATTATAACTCTCTAGATTCATTCTGTAAAAGTTACCAAAAAACAACAAATTGACTTTTTTACTTTTCAAATCTTCATCGGTGTATTTTCCGTCCGGAACAGATGGTCGCGTTGCCAGAATAGCAATCACCATAGTTGCTAAACTAGTAAATAATAAAATTGATGTAGGAAATATTAAATGAGCATTATTGTCTAATTTACGTAATAGGAGAGCAATAACAACAGATAATATTATCGAATTAACAGTGATTAGGATATTGGATTTATTATCAGCCATATCACTTAAACGCTGATTATTAGTCGAGGTGATGCGAAACATTGTCTCAATCCCTCTTTCAGGTCTCCCGTTCTTTTTTTCTTGATCAGCAGTTCCAGAATTTTCTTTTTGTTTCAAAACCGTCATATTCTGCTGCTTTTTATTTTCTAGTAAATTACGACCATAATCCGTATGATAATGATGATCTTCCATTAATTTAATCGTATTTTTTCGCCACTCATCTTTACTCACTACATATCCACAAGCTTTCGCTTCTTGACGCATCAATTTATTGCGGGCATCAAAGCGATCGCTGCCTAAGTGAAATAAATCAGCATCACAAACAATTTCTTCCAATAGATTCTTTGGTGATTGCGGTAATTTTGTCGCTAATATACAGCCAGACACAGACTGAATAAAACTATCATCAACATCTTTTGAATGAAGGAAATCTGAAGCAATGGCCGCACTCCTCTCTTCATGACTATCTTTGCCATGAACACAATAACCAAGATCATGAAAATAGGCTGATAACGTTACAATTGCGGTGTCGCGCTCTTCAAGATTATAATAACTTGCCATTTTCTGAACTGCATCCACAACCTCCTGCGTATGTGCATCATTATGGAAGCTGAATTTTGAAAGGTCATGTTCATCCATATACTTATGTACAAATTCGGCCGTTTCCTTTATCAATTGAGAGTAGTCCATAAAATATAAATTAGTTTGGGTTGATCGTAATCAATACTGATTCAATATACATTACTATTATTTAAAGATAAGAATTAAATAATATCTTCTTAAGATCCATCCAAACAAAGATCATTTATTTTTGGCAGATATGGATGAAAATAATCATCCTAAAAGATACGATAAATAATAATATTACATTTTTCAAAAAAAGCCGAATACATTTTTGTATCCGGCTTTTTTTATCATTATTTATAAATTAAGGTTACATATAGCAATTTCTCTTATTTAAACTGATTTATAGGTTTTGATACCGTTCTGAGTTTCGTATCATTATTTTGTAATTCCACCCATGCAAAATATACCTGATCTCCTACAAGCTCCATCTGAGGAAAACCACTCTTTCGACTAGATGAAAGTTGTGTAACTTTTCTCAACGGACCGGTTGTACCATCTTTATTAACGAGCATCGCATATAGATAAGTTAAATCACCTTCAGTTTGCATCCAGCTTACTATCGCTTGGTCAGTATCAACAAGGGCTACATCAACACGCCCAAGTACACCCTTGTTACTGATCAATATAGGATCCATAAACTGCTCTCCACCATTACCTGAAAACACCAGTTGCACACGAGGAGTTTCATCTGATGCAGTAAACCATGCAACCGCTAAAGTATTACCAATAGCAACTGATTTTGGTCCATTTACAGGACAACCCTGGATAAACCAATTATCGGCATGAATAGGAACCGGTTTAGTCCACCCATTTCCCACCTTTCTTACAATAACAATATCACGTATATTATCAGAAGTACAGTCTCTATACAGTACCACCGGCCCATTTGCTGTTAGGCTAGTAGTCGTTTGACAGCAAGTACATGCACTGTCATCAACAATAGTTTCATCTTGTATTTCACCCTGAGCTGTTACTTCCGCAACCCTTACACTCATTGTTCCACTATGATGTCCATGAGCATGAGCATCAGTAACCATATTTCGACCATCTAACCAAGTAACCAAAAAACTACTGTCACGATAAGGAATCATAGATACAAATCCATGTTCAGTAGCCGTATGGTCACTGTGCAACAATTTATAATGAGTAGATCCTTGATGATCAGAAACATTAAATTTAATATCATAAGCCATCTTACCTGTGGTTGAGAGTTGTAGATAATGACTCAATATCTTCCCTTTATGCATAGCAATCATAGGATAATCAGCCCAATTCACAAACCAGTTTTTACCAGAAGCTAGTAGTACCTGTGGTTGCCATTTCCCGTTTCGAAGCTTACTGTACCGTAAGCTAGGATTCGAGTTAGATACTGTATCTACCCAAGATAAATATAATTGCCCCATATAAGACGTTAGATGTGGCAGAACAGCATTTGATCCTTCTTCAAATGGAATTTCCTGAAAATCAGTTTCCTTTTTCAGCTTATTATCACATGCAGACAGCAATAGTATCATATATAGCAATCCAATTATTTTAATTGTATTTTTCATAAGAATAACTTTTAGTAACCAATAGTTTGTTTCATTCCACTAGCGCTAATTTCATTAGCCGGAATCGGATAGATCATTTTTACAGATATAGCTGGTATATTCAAATTTTTACTATTAAGTCCAGTATTGATATGATCAGTTAGCTTCCTTTCTAAAGCCGTTCCAGTTCTGATCAAATCATAGATTTCATGCCCCTCTAGTGCTAATTCTTTCCGTCTCTCCTTTGCAATTCTATTTAATAACCCCACACCACTTTCAGTAGCCCTATCCCGTTGAAAATCGCCAGTTCTTCGTTTAATCAACATATTTAAATAACGAAGTGCAGCTTCTTCTCCTCCTGTGGCCCCATTTGCACAAGCCTCAGCAGCAATTAACACAATCTCTGAAAGCCTGATGACAGGAATGTTATGAATACTTAAGCCAGACCCACCACTTCTATTGATGTATTTCACAAAAGCATTCTTCGTCCCTTCCTTATCAGTCAATAGTAGATTAGCACGTGGATCTGCAACATATTCCTTCAGTAAATCACTAAAAGTCTGTGTCGCTAAAATATCTCCCTGTCCCCCTGCTCTAAAATCAAATTGAGCACCTAAACCATTACTCCCCGGCGAGTTATCATTTGTGACACTTAGCTCAAATATTGATTCAGAAGTATAATCTGAAAAAATATAATTCGTCAATCCCATCAGTTTTTCTTCAGGTATAACTTCCATTACTTTTTGAGCATAATGAAGTGCCATCTGCCAATTCTCTTGATACAAATATACTCTTGCCATAAGCGCCTGTACTCCAACTTTAGTAATATACTTGGAACTCCCTGCTGCGGGAACACTCTCCTTTAGCAAAGTTTCAGCCATCTGTAAATCAATCAAGATCTGATTGTATGTCTGTGCCAGGGTTCCCCTTTCAATAACCACCTCATTTGGTGTAAGCTTTAATGGAATCCCCTGTGACTTTCCTTTATCCTTTATCCATGGATATGCAAATGTTCTGGAAAGATCAAAATAGACCATTCCACGTAATGCTAAAGATTCAGCTTTAATTTGTGCACGAAGTGCATCATCACCAATAGCACGATCTATATTAGCCAAAATTAGATTGAGGTTGCCGATTACTTTATAACATTGCAACCATAATATGGACGAACTACCGTTGTTATTACCACTTTCTTCATAACGATATTCGATCTGTTCATAATTTCTTGGATTGTATATGGTTTGTACGAATCTAAAATCTGCACTTTTTACGGCAGATCGCTTATATAGCACTCTTCCCAAATAATTACCATTTGAAATTTCATTATATGATCCCGCGAGCAAGCGTTTTAACTTGTCTACCGAATTGATCACCAGTTCCTCTGATATGACATGATCCGGCTTTTGATTTAATAAGTCCTTCTGACACCCCATAAGGATTGTCAAAATCAGCATAAAAGCTCCACTTATATAGTATTTATTTCTCATGTAAGATATCTTATAATTTGAATTGAACGCCTATTAAAACACTTCTCGAAGTTGGCGTTTGAAATAAATTGACTCCATTAGTAATTGCTTCAGGATCAAAATCGTCTAATTTTGTCCATAAAAGCAGATTATCGCCTTGAATAAAACAGGTAGCACCTTGCAAAAACCTAAATTTATCCAAATGATAGCTCAACCGTATATTTCTAACCTTTAAATAATCGGCATTATATAGATGTCTGGTAGACACATCATTTGAAAAAGTATTATTACCGTTAATGCGTATCGGTACTTTTGAATCTGGATTAAGTGGGGTCCAAGGGTTCAATTGAGCTTTTGTGCTTGTAAACTGTGGTAAAAAACCATCATCATCACGTTTAAATGCAGTCCAATCATAAGCTTTGCCTCCAATTCCATAATTTAACAATACATCAAGACTAAATTTTTTGAAATTAAATTGATTTAAAAAACCTCCTTGAACCTTTTGTACAGCGTTTCCGAAAATTCCAAATCCGGCCTCCTCTGCATTTGTCGTCAGCTCGCCTGTTCTTCTTCCATCTTTAAGAACATGGTAGCTTGCCAAACCATTTTCATGGTTTACTCCAGCATAATCTCGTAGATAAAATGAATTTAAGCTTTCGCCAACTTTAGTAATAAGGGGATTTTGACCGTTGGATGAACTATAGGTCGGAATAAGATCAGATGGTAACTTAGTAATTTCATTATGGAGGATGGTCCCATTAATACGTGTATCCCACTTCAAGTCCTTATGGTCAATTACTCTGTATTTCATACTAAATTCCCAACCCCAATTCTTCATTTCGCCATAATTTTGCAATTGGCTAGTGAATCCTGTAGTTGAAGAAACTGGTATATTTAACAATAAATTGCTCGTTCTTTTATTAAAATAATCTAATGTAATATCTAAAATATTAAACAATCGCACATCTAAACCCAGATCAATATTTTTACTTAGCTCCCAAGATAAATTCGGATTAGCTAACTGTCCATAAGACAATCCCGATTCCGAAGCATAAGCCTTACCTGCCGTCGTGAAAAAACCTAAAGAAGCATAAGAAGCTGGCGGCAGATTTCCGTTAGTCCCCATACTTCCTCTAAGTTTTAAAAGATTAATTTTATTATGATTAATAAAATTCTCATCAGAGATTAACCATGCTCCCGAAACCGACCAAAAATTACCCCAACGGGAATCTTTTCCAAATCGCGATGAGCCATCACTTCGTATACTTCCAGAAATAAAATATTTATTGGATAAATTATAATTCAAACGACTGAAATAAGAAATCAAAGCATAGTTATCCGATTGACCATTCCATGACCACAATGTTCCAATACTGCTCGAAGACAATAATTCATTATCCAAAATATCATATCCTGAATTATTAATGGACTTCATTTTGGATTCTTCTGCCTCAAATCCAGCAAGAATATCAAAAGAATGCTTATTTATCCTATTTTGATAAGACAATATATTAGAAGTCATTAATTGAGAGCGCTGTCCCTGAGCAACATAAAGCGCCCCATTCCATTGTCCTCCTCCAGCTCCAAATACTTTATTATCATATAAAGTCTCTTCCAGACTTTGATGATCAATACCTAAAGTTGATTTAAATTTAATTGAATAAGGTAATACTAATTCTGCAAAGGCTGAACCCCTTAACCGCAAATCTTTATTTTCATATTTTCCCACTTCAATCACTCCGATGGGGTTAGCATTTTTTTCAATGAGATTTGGTAGGTCTGCTATTCCCTGATAACCGTTTTTATCATATATAGGAGCTGCCTGCGGCAAGACCCTAGCCATAAATAAAGGATTTAATCCGCCAACGTATTCTGAATCATACTGTCCGCTATTACGGTCTGATTGAGCGACAGATAAATTTGCTCCTAAGTTTAACCATGATTTAGCCCTATTCTCCATATTCAACCTACCGGATTTTCGTTCGAGGTCAGATTTGATAATCGTACCATTTTGTTTTAGATATTCACCCGATGCGTAAAAAAGAGTCGACTCATTCCCACCACTTGCAGCAATAGAATACTGTTGTGTAGTTCCTGTTCTGTAAATGGCATCTAACCAGTTTGAATTCGCATCATCATGACCATAAACGGAGGAATAATCTTTTTGAGCCAAAGATTGATAATGTTGTAACAACTGTGAATCGTTATAAATACGGGTATAATCCGATCCTTCATTATTTTGAATATATTGATTCACCTGACCAACTTGCCAAAGCTGTTTAAAGTCCTGATTTGAAATAGTCTTCTCTTTAGTTAGATTAGAAAGTATTCCGCCTTGCGAAAGTACACTGAGAATAGTTTCCCCCTTACGTCCTTTTTTTGTCGTGATTAAGATAACACCATTTGCAGCTCTTGAACCATATAGAGAAGCAGCGGCCGCATCTTTCAAAACAGTAATACTTTCAATATCATTTGAATTGATAGATGTCAGTGGATTAATTTGATTAACGGCACCGTTACCTCCTATTTTTGAATTGTTATCACTGTTCATAACAACTCCATCCAATACATAAAGAGGTTCTCTAATTCCATTAATCGAACCCATCCCCCTAATCTGAACACTCGACTTACCACCAGGTTGACCGGTAGTATAAACATGAAGACCTGTCACATTTCCCTGCAATGAAGTCTCAAAACTTGCCGCTGATGTTTTCGTTAAATTATCCGCTTTTATCTCCTGTAACGAGCCCGTGAAATTACGCTTATTGGCACTGCCGTATGCAGTCACCACAACTTCATCAATAATACCCGACTCCTCTTCTAGCGTAACCAAGACTTTATGCCCTGCATTAACTTGGATAAGCTTATTTTTAAAACCAACTGCAGAAAATTGCAATGTGGCAGTATTATTATTAGTTTTTAATGAAAATTGACCGTACTGGTTCGTTTTAGTGCGATTAACTGTTCCCGCCTCGACTACAGTCACATGAGCAATCGGGTTACCCTTAGCATCCTCAACGGCCCCCGTAATCGTAATCTGTTTAAATAAAATCTGGTCTGGATATACTCCTGCAAAAAGCGTCCGACTATTGATCAATTGCAATGTAATGATCAAGCCGAGCACATAACCTAGTCCCATAGGACTTTTAGATAGTGGCATAATGACATAAAATACTTGTTTGGCTCACATGACAGTCGCTTACATTATAGTTCATATAATGCAACAAAAAACTTCATAATCGGAACCATCCAATTGTTAAAACTGATGTAAAATAAGGCCTGTAGCCATAGGATACTGAATTGAAGTTCTCTAAAACTTCAATTCAGAAACAAAATATTTTATGTAAACTGGGGAGGACGAAAAGGATTTCCTAGATATATTTTATGATAATAAACTGGGATATAAGCAACTTTAATAGATTTTTGTATAATAGGACTTAAGAAACAATGTTGAATTTCTTTGATCCAATCAACTTGAACCATTGCATTATCAACCGGAAGGCGATCAGATTGTTCCTTTTTCTTGGATTCTGCGATTTTCTTAGCCAAAAAACAAGTACCATCACAATGCAACATCGGTTTATCTTTGTTCACACAAAAATACTCCTTGATATAGTCGACATTCGCCAAATAAAAAAGCGTAGGAACAAACGGTTTCATTAGAAAGACCATAGTCATTGTCATAATAAAAATTCGTCCTAGATTCATTCTTTGTTGTAAGTCAATTTGGGCAAAAATAGCTTTTATAAATATCCAAAACAAAGATTATCTATTAAAAATAAATAGCAAATACTAAAGTGAATATTCACACAAATAAATACAACAAAATATATAACAGTTAATTATAAAACTTTTCTAACTTAATAATAGAAGTATAATTCCAATCAAAGCTGGTAATGCTTGCTTAAAAAAAATACCTTTTTCTGCTGTTGCACCCCCATAAATACCCGCTATAAAAACACAACTTAGAAAAAACAAAGCTATATTATGTTGCCATAAAGAGTCTCCTATTAAAAGCGACCAAAAAAGACCAGCAGATAAGAAGCCGTTGTAGAGGCCTTGATTTGCGGCTAGAACTTTGGTATCCTTAAATAAGTGTTTAGGTAAAGATCTAAATGTTTCCTTACCCTTGGTTTCCCATGCAAACATCTCTAACCATAAAATATAAAGATGTTCTACAGCAACAATACCAATCACAATTTTTGCTGTAATTCCAATAATTCCTTCCATGTAAGTAATATAAAAATGAATTTAATCAATATTTTTTAATAAGAGGTTTATCAATAATATATAGTAAGAAATTAACACTTACCTTTTATGCATCAGTAATAATGGAATACTGGTATTTAATGTTAACTTTTTTGTTTCGCTTTTATGAAATAAATTTTCTAAAAAACCTCTTTTAAGAGGTATTGCAACAATGAGCCCAACTTGTTTAGACTGTGCAAATTGTAGTAAAACCGGCACGGTATCTCTACTTTTTAAATAGTGAAACTCAGGATTGAGATCATCGATAAGCTCATGTAAAACGGTCTGCTCCTGTACTAAAGATACCGCATCCATATCATTTTCCTCACCAACATTGACTACAAAAAGATGTGCGTTTAGATCACGTACAAACTCTTTTAGCTTCTTATCAGGAAGAATTTGAACAATATTTTTTAGGTCGCAAGCCAGCATTACATTATCCATACGATATGATTTCGAGTTTGAAGGAACAAGCAGAAGATCTAAACTATGGTTTTTCATTAAATGGGCAGGTATTTTTCCAACACTGTTTTTACCCCCATCATCACTTCCATTTATACCTAATACGACAAGATCAATATTCTTCTCCTGTACGATTTCATGAACAGCCTCAACAACAGGTTTAGAGTCAATCAGAACATCGATCTCGACATCTTGCAATACTTCTAATAATTCATTGCGTAATTTTTGAAGTGTGGCAATTGAATTTTCAAATAATTGATGTTCATCACCTAAAATACGAATTTTAATCCCATCAGGCACCAATGTGTCAATACCTTGGGGGCCAAATGAATGATAAATCAATATCCGTTGTATACCAAGCTGTAATCCATTTTCTTTGATATAACCTATTGTTTGCTCTGTAGCAGAAGAAAAATCGGTGAGAATAAGAATAGACTTCATAATCAAATCATTTAATTGATAGCTACATATTCATTTTACTAGAAAAGAATTGACCAACAAATCAATATTTTCCACATTAAATATCCACACAACAATTATGCCTGTATAATGAACCTAAACAATATAACACAGTAAAAATGACAACGATTATATTAAAATAAATCATCGAATCGAGTACTGGCTTTCATTGATTATAATACTAATTTTCATTAAATTAGTAATGAACTAATCTATGAGCAAGATCAATGGATTAATATTGGTTCTTATAAAAATTTTGGGAAAATACTTTCAAATCAGAAAAGAGCATGTTCGAAATTTCATTAAATCATTAATGAACGATCATAAATGAATTCAAAACTATACGTACACTCAATAAACGAAACCACTACAAAATGACTAATTCCAAAATTAAAGTGATCATCACCGGCGCAAGTGGAATGGTCGGAGAAGGTGTCCTACAGGAATGCATTGCTGATGATAAAGTTCAAAGTATTCTTGTCATTGGTAGAAAACCTTGTGGATATTCGGGAGGGAAAATTAAGGAAATCCTGCACAGCGACTTTAGTACTATCTCCGTTATTTCTGATCAATTAAAAGAATATGACGCATGTTTTTTCTGTGCCGGAATTTCATCTTTAGGCATAAATGAAGATCAATTTACCAAGATTACTTATGATCTAACCTTAGGTTTTGCAAAAACCTTTTCTGAGGTCAATCCCAATAGCATATTTTGCTACATATCTGGAGCGGGTACGGATAGCAGTGAAAAAGGTAAACAAATGTGGGCAAGAGTAAAAGGAAAAACAGAAAATGATCTTTTGAAACTTCCTTTTAAATCTGTTTACAATTTCAGACCAGCATTTATGAAACCCAATAAAGGGGCTAAAAATGTAAAAGGATTTTACAGAGTAATTAACGCTATTTTTCCATTATTGAGAGCATTCAATAAAAACTATTTTTTAACGTTACAAGAGGTAGGAAAAGCGATGATAAATATTACTGTTAACGGATATCCATCACATACTATAGAAGTTAAGGATATCGCAATTCTTGCTAATAATAAATAAGGAGAATCCAATTTCCCTTAGTTCCTATTAAAAAATATTATTCACTAAATATGCACCACATAATTATTTTACATATTTATCCCCTATAATCCAATAGAGCAATTTGCGATTGCTCTATTGGTATTATTCGACAACAACTATCTTTCAAACTAAGGCTACATGCGATAATACTCCTCCCACCCTTTTGCAGGTGGAGGGCCGGCCAATAAAGCATTAGCAAAAATGTCATTGACAATTTCGTTCTTTTCAGAATCAAAAATAAGCTTTGTATTTAAACGCTGTGCAATAACACCTAAACAAAAAACTTGACTCAATGGCCCGGCTATTTCAAACGGCGATCTTGTTTTTTCTTCACCTTTACATCCCTTTAAGAAATTAGCAAAATGGTCTGATGGCGAATTTGGTACCACAGGTAACTTTGACTGCAGTTCTTGCGCTTTAGATTCTGGAATGATTTGTAACGTACTTCCATGTGAACCGCCTTTAAATAGAAGATCTTTACTATAGATAATTTTACCTGGGTTCAATTTTGCTGGTTCAAGCTTCCCTGTACTTGGTGCAGGAATATTTGGATCTAATCCTGAAACACCATAACCTTCAGGTATCGGAGGAAGATTGTTCAATCCATCGTACCAATTAATATGTACTGCAGGCATTCTCCTTCTTTTTGGAAAATGAAACTTAAGTGTAGAAGACATCGGAAAGAAATATGAATTATGTCCTTCCAGATTAACGGCTGTAATTTCAGTAGGTAAACCCAGATTAAGAAATTCATGAGCAGTATCCAATATATGTGCTCCCCAATCACCAAGTGCGCCCATGCCAAAATCATACCAGCATCGCCATTGCCCATTGACGAAATCTTTATTATAGTCATGCCCCATAGTCTGCATCTGCCACAGATCCCAATCCAATGTCTGAGGAACAGCTGTAGCAGCTGGAAACCCTTTCATATGCACATCCCAACCATGCCATCTACGAGGCATATTCATGTGTGCATCAATACGCGTCACATCCTTAATAATTCCAGCATCTTTCCATGCTTTAAATTGAAAATAATTAGCTTCCGAATGTCCCTGATTACCCATCTGAGTGACTAGCTTGGGGGATTTCTTTGCTTTATTTGTCATCAATTCAACTTCCAGAAAAGTTCTTGCCATAGGTTTTTCTACGTAGACATGCTTCCCAAGATCTAAAGCTAACATTGTAACCGCGAAATGGGAAAAATCAGGTGTTCCAATACTTACAGCATCAATCTGATTAGACATTTTATCAAACATAATTCTGAAATCCTTAAATCGGGGTACATCAGGAAACATCGAAAGAATCTCCTGTGTATGTTTAGCGCCCAGATCAACATCGCAAAGGGCAACAATATTACATAAACCGGTCTTATATAACGATTTGATGATTTCTCCAGCTCTGTTTCCCAAACCTACGCAAGCTAAATTAACACGTTCATTAGGCTTCGCCAAATTAATGTTTCCAAATACACTATTTGCCATTAATACAGCTCCACCCGCTAACGCAGATTTTTTCATAAAACTTCTACGCGATAAATAATGATTCATACTTTTATAATTTAGTTACTAGCATTGATTTTAATACTTCGGAATGATACTTGATCGCCATGATCCTGCAATAGAATATAACCTTCATTAGCCTCTCCAAAATTCACCCAATCCTTATATTTGCTTTTTGCAACCAAGTCCTTAAATTCTTTAGAACCTCGTTCATAGCTCAACATTTTAACACCATTCAAATAGTGTTCAACTTTATTATCGGCAGTCACTACAACACGACCTCTATTCCACTCACCAATTGGTCTGCGAGCACGTCCATCTTGATTTGATGTCATCAAATCATACAGTGAAGCCAATGTACGATTGCCATCTCTACCTAACTTTGCGTCTGGATGCAACTTATCGTCCAACACCTGATACTCCAAGCCTATAGCAGATCCTTTTGTCTTCTCTTTGAGTGTTACAAAATATTTAACGCCGCTATTAGCTCCCGGACTGAGTTTAAATTCAAATGATAGATCAAAAACCTTATATTTATCTTTTGTCACAATATCGCCACCATTAGTGGACTCACCACCATTGGACTTCAAAACCATTAATTGCCCATCTTTTACTTCCCAACCCTTCTCCGGAAATTTTGCCCCATTAACACTACGCCACCCATTGCTGCTCTTTCCGTCAAATAGCAATTTAACTCCATTTTTTTTCTCAGAAGCAACTACGTCGTTAGGTTTTAGATTTACGATGTAAATATCTTTAGGAAAAGCACGAGATTTTAAATTAGAAGTTTGGATCTTGATATTTTTAAAGTAAACCTTCTTTCCATCTAATTTCTCAGGTATACTATGTACTTGTAGACCTATAAATCCAGATCGGTCAATTGTATCCACGACATAGGAGACCGGAATATCATTTACCCAGGTACGTAACTCATCTCCAATAGCTTCAATGCGGATATGATTATATTCTTCTTGCTTATAAGCCTTCTTTGCATTTTCATTTAGATCCAGCGGATAAAGCCAACTACGACGTGCCTCATCATATATTCCACCAGTCCATGATCTTGAAGTAGGATCAATTTCAACCTGACGACCATACACCCGGCCAAGTCCGCCATTCGCAGTAGGGTCTAAATGACTCCGTGTCTGAATACCCGAATTTGTTTGGTCTCCCTCAAGTTTCACATCTAGCTCTAATATAAAATCACCGTATTCCTTATCGGTGATTAAAAATGAATTAGGTGTCCCTTTAGTCATCCGTCCAACAATAGCATCCCCTTCTACAGAATAGGGTGCCTTGCCTCCTACAGATTTCCAGCCATTTAATGTTTTCCCATCAAATAGACTCATCCACCCTTTTTCTGTATCTGTATTCATCTGAGCATATGAGAATACGCCATTACTTAACATTGCACCGATAAAGACTGCTTTGACAATTGCATTTTTTTTCATTGGAATTATATTTTTAAACAAGATGAATCACGTATAAAGCATGAATTGATCTATAATAGTTTCACCTACATAATTAGTTATTGAGCACAAGGCTCATTTTATTCATATTTAATCAATATGATCAGGACAATCACTATATGTTTTCACATAAATTGCAATGATAAATGCTTTAGTAAAAACAATAATTAAAGAATTTATGAAATTAACTCATAAATATGATTATTGATCAAGAAATAATATAAAACGGTTTACAATTGAAAACATACATCATGGTAATTTTTCAATCAGTTGGTTTATCATTTTATTAAAATTAAAACAATAGTATCAATTACATCTCTAAAAATCCACCAAAACAAATTAATTATTTACGAAAACGTTTGAATATGTCACTTATAACACATACTTACATTTCATATGCTACACTTAAAAAAACTAATTAGCGCATTTAAATAACCACAAAAAGATGAATTTACATTAATTAACAATTATTTTAAACAAAAATCTATTAATTACTGTTATGGAATCAGTAGCGATAGTGAAAAAATATTTCATTAAGTAAGGTACTTAAAAAGCATCAATTAACATATTAAGCGAACCAGATTAGCTTAGATTTTAGAATGGAAAAATAAATTTTAAAAAGAATGCTCATTATTTAGTAAAAATTAGAAATAAGAAAAAATCAGTATCATGAAAGAAATCACCTCAAAATTTGAAAAAGTACTTAATGCATCTAGTTCTTATGGTAATGTAAATCACGAACCCGATTCAAGCAAAGAACAACAGCGAAATACTCCTCAGAAATCAATGCCATTTTCCGATCAAATTGGTAATTATCAACGCAATAAAGGTATTCCCCCAAAATCGTATCAAAATAGTAAAGTGTATATTATTGGAAGTGGTATTGCAGGTATGTCGGCCGCTTACTATTTCATAAGAGATGGACATATTCCTGCAGAAAACATAGTCTTTCTAGAGCAACTTCACATTGATGGCGGTTCCCTGGACGGATCTGGTAATGCTACAGAAGGCTATGTGATTCGGGGAGGACGAGAAATGGATATGACCTACGAAAATTTGTGGGACATATTTCAAGATATTCCTGCTCTTGAAATGCCTGAACCTTATTCAGTTCTTGATGAATACCGTTTGATCAATGATAATGACTCCAACTTTTCCAAAGCACGGTTGATCCATAACAATGGAGAAATTAAGGACTTCAGCAAATTTGGATTAGCAAAATTAGACCAGCTTGCTATCATTAAACTTTTATTAAAGAAAAAAGAAGATTTAGACAATATCACGATATCGGATTACTTTAGTGAGTCATTTTTGAGCAGTAATTTCTGGACTTTTTGGCGAACCATGTTTGCTTTCGAAAACTGGCATAGTTTATTGGAGCTAAAACTATACATGCATCGCTTTCTACATGCTATTGATGGGCTAAATGACCTATCTTCGCTTGTATTTCCAAAATATAACCAGTACGACACCTTCGTTACACCATTACGCCGTGTATTACAGAAAAAGGGCGTTAATATCAGATTAAATGTATTAGTTAGTGATCTACATATTCACAGCAATACGGAAGGGAAAACCGTCGAAAGTATCATTACTGAACAAGATGGAAAGGAAGTAATCATTCCAGTAGGAAAGGAAGATTTTGTGATCGTTACTACAGGCTCTATGACCGAAGATACGTTTTATGGCGACAATAAAACAGCACCCATTATTGAAATCGATAACAGTACAAGTGGACAAAGTGCCGGATGGAAATTATGGAAAAATCTCGCTGCTAAGTCGGAAGTATTTGGAAAACCAGAGAAATTTTGTAGTAATATTGAAAAGTCATCGTGGGAATCAGCTACATTAACTTGTAAACCTTCTGCTTTAATTGATAAACTGAAGGAATATTCGGTAAACGATCCATATTCTGGAAAAACAGTTACTGGAGGTATAATTACGATTACAGATTCCAATTGGTTGATGAGTTTTACCTGCAATAGGCAACCCCATTTCCCTGGACAACCTGACGATGTACTCGTTCTATGGGTATATGCATTGTTTATGGATAAACAAGGTAACTACATCAAAAAAACAATGCCAGCATGTACAGGAGATGAAATTTTGAGCGAATTATGTTTTCATTTAGGTATTGTGGATCAATTGGATGATGTGATTAAAAACACCATAGTAAGAACCTCATTCATGCCATACATTACCTCCATGTTTATGCCTCGCGCCAAAGGAGACCGCCCAAGAGTAGTCCCAAATGGTTGCAAAAATTTAGGCCTTGTGGGGCAATTTATTGAAACAAATAATGATGTCGTGTTCACCATGGAAAGTTCGGTGAGAACAGCACGAATCGCAGTATATGAATTACTGAACCTGAATAAACAAGTTCCAGATATTAATCCTTTACAATATGATATCCGCCACCTCTTGAAAGCGGCTAAAACTTTGAACGACGATAAGCCTTTCGTTGGAGAAGGTTTATTAAGAAAGGTATTGAAAGGTTCATACTTTGAACATATTTTACCAATAGGAAGTAACGAAAATGATGATCATGAATCTTTTGTGCAAGAACAGATCACCAAGTTTAAAGACTGGATAAAAGGTATAAAAGGCTAATCAGCAACATGAAATCCAATGTAATTACAACAGTTACATTGGATTTTTTATTTTAATCATCGCAAACGATACAGTTAAAAAGAGATTTTCTTAATATTTCCTATTTGGATGATTTCGCATAATGGAATAATAAGACGCTGTAAAAGCAGCTAAACTTTTATATCCAACCATAAAACCAATTTCACTTAAAGTATGTTGTTTCGTATCGATGAGCTCAATACTCTTGAGCACCCGAATAAGTTGTATGTATTTTTTTAAGGTTATTCCTGTTTCCTTTTTAAACAAACGCTGCAGTGTACGGATTGACAATGTGGACTGCGCGGCAAGTTCTTCAATTTTAAGGTTTATAGTATAGTGATTATTTATATAATTGCAAACAGACAACAAACGTTGATCTCCAGGTACAGGTATTTGTAAGTAATTGCTCTCTTTGCAAAAATTAGGCAGGCTAATCTGCAATGCTTTTAAGAATATAGCCTGTTCTTCATCCTCAGTAAGAAGTTTATTCCATTTTGATGCGTACCGAAGCATCTCTATTAAAACAGCCGGTGCAGGAAATACATGAATGTCCTGAAAAAAACTGTTTTCTAAATCAGATTTAAATAAGACGACCATAAGTTTCACCTGTGAAGCTTCCGAAACAACACGATGTTTGAGACCCGAAGGAATCCAGATAACATGATTTTTAGGAACAAGGTATATATTACGATCCAGATGAAAATACTGGTACCCCTCTTCTACAAAAGTTAATTGACTTCGCGCATGAAGATGCTCATGTTCATCATGTTGCCAATTATCTTCATACCAAACATACATATCCTTTGGAATAAGATCTACATAGATTCCTTTACCTAGTTCCGTAAGTCCGCATTTCGATCTGTCGTTTTGCATGTTGTTTTTGGCAAATTTACTAAAAATGACTTACCTAATTTTGCAAGTGAACATAATAATTAAGATCTATGATTAACTTACGTAATATATTAATCGCATTAATATCAATATTTTCAATTGTAGCACACGCACAACAAAAAAAAGCGCGTGTACTTGTACTCATACATTCCGACAATGGAAGCACTTATGAGCTCGCTAAAGAATTTGCAAAAGGACTAGAAAGTTCCAATCAAGCAGAAGCAATTATCAAATTGGTTAAAAAAAATGAGCATGCAAAATTAAAAGAAATTCCTGTTGCTACCCCAAATGAACTTTCATCATATGATGGAATAGCTTTTGGTTCACCCATTTATTTTGGGAACATGAGTACTGCTATGAGCGAATTTTTATCAAAGACTGTCGATCTTTGGACAAAACATGGTTTGGAAGGTATGCCTGCTACCGTTTTCATGTCTGCAGGTAGCGGCGCGGGTAAAGAACTAGCCATTCAATCCATTTGGAATAGCCTCGCTGTACATGGGATGTTACTCGTTTCAAATGGCATTCGTGGTAATGAAAAAATTGACGTTAAAATTCCACAAGGTAATACGGTATTGGGTACAACAAGTCTTTCCTCTGCAAAAAATGTCGAAAGACCAAGCGAAAGTGAGCGCTATTTAATTAAGCTCCAAGGTGAAAATTTTGCCAAAATTGCACTTGCCTTAAAAGGCACCTTCTTTAGGAGCGCTGTTCCTTTGTTAGAAAATAAAACAACAGTTGCATCAACATTAAAACAAAAAAAGATTATACTACCAGAAGTTCCCCAACCAGCAGGTAATTACAAACCTTACATTCGTACAGGTAATTTAATCTTCATCAACCAGGTAGCGTTAAAAGACGGAAAGATTCTTAACCCTGGAAAATTAGGAAAAGAACTCAACGAACAACAAGTAAAAGAAGCGACCAGAACAACAATGCTGAATGTGATAGCTGTGCTAAACGAAGCTGTTGGCGGAAATCTCGAACAGGTTAAACGCTGTGTTCAGTTAACTGGAATATTCAATACACCCGAAGGTTATACCAAGCATGCTGACTTAATGAACGTAGCCTCTGATCTTACAGTTGATGTTTTCGGAGAAAAAGGAAAGCATGCCCGCGCAACATTTGGTGCATCTTCCATTCCTGTAAATTCTGCTGTAGAAATTCAAGCTATCTTTGAAATTGACTAAAAAAATTAAGCTTCATTGTTCATCAGCTAAAAACTTCCATTTGGTCCTAGAGCTTATAGAAATCTGGTGGATCCCTATCTTTTTCAATTGAATCCCATTATCCTTGCTCTGTTAAAGGAAAAAATAAAATATATTTGCCACAGATCACCAAATGATGTTACTAAAGCGAAAATAAGCAGGTACATCAGAAATTTATTTAGAAATGGAAATAAGAAACAGCACAGCTCATGATATTGAGGATATCTTCAAAGTTTACGAACAGGCCTCAGCATATAAACTACAATTTGGTAATAAAGGTTGGAAGGGGTTTAAATTAGCTCAGGTACAAAAGGAGATCGATGAAAATAGACATTTTGTTATACTAGAAGGATCAGTTGTAGCTTGTACATTTGTACTTACTTTCAAAGATGATGTTATCTGGAAAGAATCTGCTAACGATAACGCAATTTATATTCACAGAATAGCGACAAATCCTCTATTTAGAGGAAATTCTTATGTAACAAAAATCGTCGCTTGGGCTAAAGAATATGCAATTGCAAATGAAAAAAAATTCATTAGACTAGATACTCATAGTGGGAATGATAAAATAAACAACTACTACATAAGCTGTGGTTTTATGTTTAAAGGAGTGAGTCAAATTAAATGGACCCCAGAATTACCTGAACATTATAAAGAAGGATCATTTAGCTTGTTTGAGATAGCATTATAAAAAAACTATTCGCTTCTTATCCTCAGCAAGATAAGAAGCGAATACTACATATTGATCCAATAATTGATCTTCATCATAAAAGTATTGCTTGCGGGTAACCCAAACATCCGATCTAGATTATTTCCCCAGCCGGTTTGATAAATCTCGTCACGATTAGATCGATTATGTTCCCAGACAAGATACAAAGTAGATCCAGGAAGATACTCCCAGCGTGCAACTAAGTTTGAGCGAAATTCATTAAAACTAAAGTTTGGATCTTTGAACTTTAGCACATGGTTTCCTTTATCAACTTCATAAACACCTGAATTAAAACTTATTTCCTCTGCAGTAAACGTTCTAAAACGATCCTCATAAGTGTGAGAATCTGTATTCGCGGCTTCTTTAAAGTGATCATATTTAGCAACTGAAGTGAAAGGAGAACCATAATATTGAATTGAAATATCAGGTGTTAGATTCATCTGCATATTTAAGGTAATACCATAGGTTTGTTGTTTCATACGCCCCATAACATAGGTCGTGCGATCTGTACTGTTTTCCGTTGGTAAAATACTATTTACATATTGCAGATTATCTTTATTCCATGCATAATTTAGCTGTCCTGTAAGACGAACATGGTCCCCTAACCGGAAGATCATACTTGGGTGTATTGCATTATACCCTGTCTCTTGTTCCAAATAGTGTCGCCCATTATAATCTAATTTAAAAACGATCCGTTTTGCACGATCTGAACTAACCATTACATTAGATTCAAAATTAGAATTCAATCTTAAGTCTGGCCCTCCACGAAGTTGACGGCTATCAATGGTATTCCAGTTAAAGGTTTCCTTGATATCCATTTCAATACGACGTTTCGTACTTAAACTCCTCCAACGGAGTGCAATATTATTATTAATAGCCTTTCCACCATAATTCCACATATTTTTCTGCGTTAGATTAATTCCTGCAAAACGAAATGGGCCCCATGGATCTGTTTTTCGATAGGTGATCTCAGATTCATTAAATTTAAAATCAGATTGACGAAGATACCCCACATTGTTAAGATCGAATCCCGGTGATGACCAACTAAAAGTTTCTGCAAAATTCCATTGCGCATTTCCTCTCTTACCCACTTTTACATAACCACCTGTACCTTGTAAGGTCTTCTTATCCGGATCTAAATTCAGATACCCCGAGCCTGATTCACGTTGATAATAGTGGGTCGCATTCATTTTCGTATTAAGGATCGCATCCGCTGAGCCATGTAAAGTACTGAACATACCTTTTGCATCGATATAGTAAAGACGCTTAGCAAAGTACTGCGTAAAATCAACTCCACTTGTGAAAGCATTTTCAACCATTGCATCTTCCAGATGTTTTCTTCCTAACTTACGATTTACCGAAGTTACCATACCACCTAATAGCGTATTACCTTCCCAATTTTTTTGTACACGAGCCACCGTATAATTGGTTAAAGGCTCTGTAATCTCTTTATCGGGTTCACCATTTCGCATCACTTTAGAAGTAGTCTCCGCAGTAATGCTTTCCAGAAACCCAACTGTAACACCATTTCTGTTCGTGCCCGTTAACTTCATAGCACCTAAAATGGGAATAGGATTTGGTGTGCTCGCAAAACTTGTCAGATTATCTATATTTTTGGGTCGATAAGTAGGCATTGCTCCTATTCTACGGGAGTAAAACATCATCCCCTCTTCATTATTATCAAACTCCAAAATATGTTTACCTTCAAGAAAAAAAGGTCTCTTTTCATCATAAAAAATCTCGAAAGCAGATAAATTCATGACCGACGGATCCAGTTCAACCTGACCATAATCTGGATTTATAGTCATATCCAGTGTAAAATCATTGAGTGCAAATTTCGCATCTAAACCCGCAGTGGCTTGCCACCTGCTCCCTTTCTGAAAAGGGCTGTTAGGTACTTTCGGATTTCGGACAAATTTGCTCATCGTGTATGGCAAAAATTCAATTCCTCTTGGCTTTGGCAAGTCTGTCATACCGTGCATCTCTCCAAAAGAAAAAACATGTCCATTATTTTTTATTGGAATTAAACTCCAATTCTGGACCTCATTATTTCTCCGAATGATACGCCTTACGTGTAAACCCCAAATACCATCTTCATTTTTCTGATTATAACGTAATTGACTAAAAGGAATCCTCAGTTCTGCCGTCCAGCTTGAATCTGCAAGGTCGATATTCGTCCGTCCTTCCCACACAGTATTCCAACTCAGATTGACAGATAATTTATCCGTCACCGTCAAATCTGTCTTATTTCCCCCCAGATTAACATTAAATTCAGATGCCACACGATAATCATGATAGGTGTCAAATGCAATACTGATCAAATCTCCATTACTGTTATCATCGCGATTACCAATAAATGCATTCATGGTTTCCGGGTGTACATCCTTACAATAAACTCCTACATAAACATTTTCATCATCATAAAATATTTTCATCCGAGTCCATGAGGGTGTATAAACGCGTTCAAAAGGAATTACCTGAGAAAACTTTTCCGACCATTCTCCCTTATCCTTCCATATAGTTTCATCCAGTTTCCCATCAATTCGAGGCTGTTCTCCTGTAAGTTTTGTAATATGATACGCTCTTTTATAAGCGCTGTCTAAAGAAACGACCTCTTTTCTTTGATCCTGAGCCTGACATAGACTATGGATGAATAAAGAAGCCAGGAAACAATAATATTTCATAAATTATCCAATTATTTTTGTAGGTTCTATATAATATTGGTGTTATATATAAGTCAATCGACCAAGTTAAATAAAATAAATCATACTATAATTGAATTTGCAACAGATTATTAAGATAACTTCCTTTGTTAAGAATTAAGATTCATAAAAAGCATACCGAACTCAGTTCCTAGCATCAATCTATAAACATTCCAACAATATTTCTCGCAAGTAAATGGAAAATTAAATGAAAACACTATCTTAGTAATCAATAGCTAATTATTTAAACCTTTTTATGATTAATTCCACTAATAACACGACCATATACTGGAGTTTTGGAAAAAAAATAGGATTCCGTTTTTCTTTCGTTTTTATTTTATTATTTATAGTGATATGTAATAACGGTTCATTCCCTCTATTCAGCTTCATCAATAGACCATTGATTATGCTAATGCATATCTGTACACCATGGTTTTCGAAAAATATATTAAAATATCAATACGACTATTCCATTTTCTCCAACGGTAGCGGAGATACTTCTTATGACTGGGTAACACTTCTGATATTAGTTATCATTGGAGTTCTGGGAACCATCATTTGGACCTTGATAGATACTAAAAGAAATAATTACAATAAGTGCTATTATTGGTTGACGGTCTTTATTCGCTATTACATTGCATTCATGCTCATCAACTATGGTGTAAGCAAATTGATGCATGCGCAAATGCCGCCTCCAGGATTGACCAAGCTTATGCAACCTCTAGGTGAATTTTCTCCAATGGGATTGGCATGGAATTTCTTTGGTTTTTCGAAAGGATACAATATTTTTATTGGTATTGTGGAGGTAATGGCAGGCCTACTCCTGTTTAGGAAAACAATGGTTTTAGGCGCTTTAATCACAGTGGCTACAAGTTTAAATATAATGGCCATAAACTATTTTTACGATGTACCTGTAAAGTTGATGTCAACTGCACTAGTCTTATTATCGGTATTTTTATTACTTCCATATCTCAAATCTTTAACAGACCTTTTTTTCAAAGGCGAGTCTAGTCAACTTAAGCAAATTAATAGGCCAGTGTTCAATAGAGTATGGAAAAAGTGGGTTGCATCGATATGCAAAGTCTTAGTGATTATGCTGTTTATCTCAACCCAGCTATTTGGTGTTTTTAATCAAAAAAAAATAATAGCACAATATTTCAAAAAATCGCCATTGTATGGTATCTATCAAATTGACACAACTTCAGAAAAAAGAGTTAGCATACCCAATGATTGGTCATTTCTAATCTTTGAATATGAAGGAAATGCACGAGCTCGTGATAATTTTTACAATGTACAACGAATCGGAGTCGGCTTTAATACATCAGAAAATAAGATGACCTTAAACAATTACACCTTTGATTATAAACTGGAGGAGAATGGTGATGTGCTATTAAAAGTAAAAATAAAAGAGCGATTGGAAGAAATCAGACTTAAAAAAAGAGATCCAAAAACATTTGAGTTAATGAATCGTGGTTTTAACTGGATACAGGAATATCCGCACAACAAATAATTGTATCCAATCATTAATCAAAAAAACTCTTATTTAAATAGCCTGCTAAAGAAAGAACCTGAAGATTCAATGGCAACATACAATTCTTCATTTTCAACTTTAGTAGGGTATATCTTAATAAAATCCCCTTGTCCGGGACAACCTTTGCCACTTGTCAAATTAAATCTATGCCGGTGATAAGAACAAACAATCTCTTCACCTTCGCACCAACCAGTTACAAATGAAGCTCCCGCATGTGGACATTTCCTAGAAAATGCTTTCCAGCCATTTGCATTATGCAAAATACACAACCGGGTGCGCCCCGCTTCTACCTCATAAATTCGGTCTTCAACATAAATACTCGTCTTATCGATCTTATACCATTGCAACATAATTAAAGATACATAGAAAGTTTCGACTTATTTTTTATCTTTGCGTAAATTCAAAAAACTAGCATATTTTATGGCTTTACAATGCGGTATCGTTGGATTACCTAACGTAGGTAAATCAACACTATTTAACTGTTTGTCTAACGCTAAAGCACAAGCGGCAAACTTTCCTTTTTGTACTATTGAACCAAATGTTGGGGTTATCACTGTTCCTGATACCCGTCTTAATAAATTAGCTGAATTGGTTAATCCTCAAAAAATTGTTCCAAATACAATTGAGATTGTTGATATCGCTGGTTTAGTAAAAGGCGCTTCTAAAGGTGAAGGTCTTGGTAATCAATTCTTAGGGAATATTCGTACAACAAATGCAATTATTCACGTTTTACGTTGTTTCGATGACGGCAATGTGATCCATGTTGATGGATCTGTAGATCCTATTCGTGACAAAGAAATCATTGATACTGAGTTACAGTTGAAAGATTTGGATACTGTTGTGAAACGTATTCAAAAAGTAGAAAAAATGGCCAAAACAGGTGGAGATAAAGATGCAAAACGCACTTACGAAATCTTATCTATTGTAAAAGATCATTTAGAAGCTGGTAAATCAGCTCGTACAGCACCTCTTGAAAAAGACGATTTCGATTTCATTCAAGATTTAGCATTACTAACTGTAAAACCTGTATTATATGTGTGTAATGTGGACGAAGCTTCTGTCAATACCGGTAATGCTTATGTTGACCGTGTAAAAGAAGAAGTTAAGGATGAAAATGCACAGGTATTAATTATTTCTGCTCAGATTGAATCGGAAATTGCACAATTAGAAAGTTTTGAAGAGCGTCAGATGTTCTTAGATGATCTAGGTTTAGCAGAATCTGGTGTTTCTAAATTGATCGTGGCAGCTTATTCACTACTGGACTTAGCAACATACTTTACTGCTGGTGTGCAGGAAGTTCGTGCTTGGACAATTGAAAAAGGATTTACAGCCCCACAAGCAGCAGGTGTTATCCACACAGACTTTGAAAAAGGATTTATCCGTGCAGAGGTCATTAAATATAATGATTTTATCGAATTAGGATCTGAGGCAGCTTGTAAAGAAGCTGGTAAATTATCGGTAGAAGGAAAAACATATATTGTTGAAGATGGTGATATTATGCACTTCAGATTCAATGTATAATTAATATTAAAATAATTAGAAAGGGCTGAAAATAAATATTTTCAGCCCTTTTCGTTTTAGTCATATAACAATACACCCGATACATTCCAGCTGCTGAAGCTTGTTCCCTCGCTTTCGCCTTGCGGAATATGAACACGGACAGTATGCTTTCCAGCTTTAAGTTTTCCTATATCGATAAAAATAGGATAAGTTACCGTTCCTGGACACCAATTAGAACGACTCAAATCCGAAGAAGATAGACCATTAGCAAAATTTCCGGAAGCAGGATTACTTAATCGATATGATCCACAATCATTACGCCATGGTGTAAAGCTAAATAACGGCACTTCGTTAAGAAATATACGATTTGTTTTAGGGACAAATTCATCACCATTCCCCCATCCACCATGTCCAGTAGTAACATAGCGCAGTTGAACATTTTCCGCATCCTCCTTCAACTCAAAAGTTACTGCCAAACCTTGATCCTTATTGAACATCGTTCCATACTCCTGCCCACCCATTTCCATTACATTAGTAGTATTAAAAATTGGCAGTAATTTTTTTAATGATTGGCTTCTATCAAAACCCGGATGTACCGTCAATTCAAGACTTATCTCATGGCCATTTTTATCATAATTTCCAATAAAAGCACCTACATAAACTTCCTGATCACTGATAGCCCCCGCAAGCTCGCTGATATCCTGTCTATATAATACAGAATCTTGCCAGGTCTTGCCCTTCAATTTTAAATAATTAAATTGACTCACACCAAAAGGTGTAAAGAAGCGCATAAGCTCTAAGATAGGAGAATAATTAGCCGTACGGATCACGCCTTGGTATTTTTTACCATTACCATTATCATAAAACGGTAGCGTATTCATCCCTTTTTGCATACCATCTAAAAAAGACAGTTGCTGATCTTGTGGAATAATAAAAACAGAACCTGTACGATCGTAAGCGTCACCTTTAGATTTTTCAGTCAATTGCACAAATACAGTTTGTCCTGGATTAATCTTTGGAATTTTCACTTTTTTAACAATGACAGTACCATTTGCAAATCTTAAAATACTATCCGATTTACTATCATCAGAGAAGCTGATCTTTTCATTTTTAAAGACAGGAACTTGTGTAAACCTGCTTTTCCACAGCTCATCTTTATAGGTCAAATCATCAACATAAGCCAATGACTGCAGCAAGTTTAATGACGTTGGCCATTCCTTTAGTTTTTCTATTTTACTTGCTGTGACTGCAGAATTACCATTACGGACTACTTCAAGTACAAAGCCAAGGTTCTGCCCTAAATCTGAAGGACCACCTTTTACCTTCAGCTCGGTCGTATACCAGATATCAATGCTATTCGAGTTTACACTAGTTTTTGCCCTATAGCAAGTATAGCCTAATATTTTTTTAGTTTCCTTAGTAATTTCCAAATTTTGTTTATTGATCGCATTGGAATCAATTGTACCTATTTGTTTCATTGCATTGACCCGTGTCATCTTATAATAAGCATTTGAAGGTCTTTTAATAACAAAAAGCTCATAAGGCATCTTCGCTTCACCGCTCATAATCTTACGGCTTGTAATCACTGTTTGCTCGGCATTTGCATAAACTAAAGTCGGATCCTGCGATTCCATAACTTTATTGTTACTGGAACGCTGATATTCAACTAAAATGCCTTTCTGAGCATAAAGTGATTGGAAAAAAAAGAGAGATAGAAATAGATATAATATACGCATAGTATGGAATAAATGATTAATCTTCAAATTTAAAAAAATGATTGATAATATGGCTATAAAATAGAAAAGCCTGAGAGAATCGAGCGATTTCCCAGGCTTTAAAGTACCTCTTGAAAGAGGTAATCAACCTAAACCTACGTCAAAGGTAAAATATATTTATTATTCTTACAAAATAATTATTTGAACACTGAAAAAATAATAAGGAAATATAGTGTAAAACGACACATTATTTATTATTTATCAATAAAAAATAAAGCTAAAAATACCATTACTGCAACTCTTTTAACCAGTAATAAGATATCAGTATGCCCCATTTGATATGGTGTAAATCCAACACAATAACTTTTTTTGAATAAAAAACAGTGAAATCAAAATAAAACCTATATAATTATAAAAATGACAATATTAAAACCTATAAGATAAATAATATCGCTATAAATAAATAAAGGTTTTCAAACGGGGAGAATGAAAACCTTTAAAACCAATTATAAACCTAAATTATGATGCAACAAAGATAGTGTATATATTACACTATAACAAATTATTTATTCTTATTTTTTTTAATAATATTAAATTGTAGTGATTTTACTACAATTTAGAATGATTCTAAGTGTTTATATATCCTCAGATTATCTTTATCTTTGTATAAAATCAGAAAAACACATGTTTACAGGAATTATAGAAACCTTAGGAAAGGTCAAAGATATTGTCAAAGAAGATACAAATATTCATTTGTATATCGAGAGCCAGATTTCCAATGAATTAAAGATAGATCAAAGCGTAGCCCATAACGGAGTTTGTTTAACCGTAGTTGGAATTGAAGAAAATTTGCATCAAGTGACTGCAATTGATGAAACACTGCAAAAAACAAATCTTCAAGATTTAAAGATTGGCGATGTCATGAATATAGAACGTTGTACGCAGGCCAATGGGCGTTTTGACGGACATATTGTACAAGGTCACGTTGATCAGGTAGCAACATGTATTAACAAACAAGATCAAGATGGAAGTTTCGTATTTACATTTCAATATGATCCAAAGCTTCAGAATATCACAGTTGAAAAAGGATCTATTACAGTAAACGGGATTAGCCTGACTGTAGTTAACTCTAAAATTGATCAATTTTCTGTCGCAATTATCCCCTACACTATTGAACACACAAATTTAAAAAATGTAGAAGTAGGTACAAAAGTAAATCTGGAATTTGATATCATAGGCAAATATGTATCAAAAATTATGGCTTTGAGAGGTTAATCTCAAAGCCATATTTTATGTTACTCCAAATAATGTCCTTGTCGCATCAGCAATGCCCTGTACTTATTAAAGACACTTGATTTCGATACAAAACCGAGATAATTCCCATCCTTATCAATCACTGGTAATATCCATACATCATCTTTTTTCATCTTGAGCATGACCGACTCCATATCTTCTTCATGTATTTTAACAAGATCAGTAGGTGTTTCCGCTAACTTACTAAAAGGTTGGTCGATACCTTCCTCCTCACCCAATAAAATAGAAAATAAGCGTTCGCTGTATAAGATACCGAGCAATTTGCCCTTTTCAGTAACAATAGGAAAAATATTACGCTTACTGTGAATAATATCAGACTGTCTCATTTTAGGGGTTTCTTCAGGTCTTAGTATGACAAAATTAGTTTCTAAAACATACCTTACCTTCATCATACTTAATACAGATCGATCCTTGTCCTCGTAAGACAGCAAGTCTCCTGAATCAGCTAAAACTTTCGTATAAATAGAGTATTTCAGTATCGATCTATTAATTAAATATGAAATGGAAGTGACAAGCATTAGCGGTACCATCAATCCGTACCCTCCAGTGATTTCTGCGATTAGAAAAACACCTGTCAATGGTGCATGCATGATTCCACTCAAAGCGCCGGCCATGCCGACCACTACAAAGTTAGGAACATTCAATTCTGTTATTCCTGTCAGATTGACTCCATAAGCAAAAGCAAAGCCCAATAGCCCGCCCATCACCAGACTAGGGCCAAAAACACCGCCGTTTCCACCACCATTAAGGGTAAACAGAGCGGCAAATGATTTGGCAAAAAGAGTTAAGACCGAATAAGCTAATATTACAAGCCCGATATCCTGATAATCTGCAAATAGACTATTCTTAACAATGGCATTAAATTGACCATTCAATATTTGCTGAATCGCAATATATCCTTCTCCGTAAAGAGCAGGGAAGATAAAGATCATCAACCCCAATGATATGCCACTAACCCACACCTTATTGTAAGGATTTTTAATATTAGTAAACCAATTCTTTACAATATTGCTGATTTTCGCAAAATAAACAGAATATCCACCAACCAATAAAGCTAACAATAAGTAGAAAAATAGTGCTGATACCTCCCACTCTGTACTAAAAGTGTGAAATAGGGGTTCACTATACAATGATTGTGCAACTACCGATGCCATTGCAGCCGAAATCAGTAACGGAATAAGCACCGGAATAGAGAATTCCGGTAATAAAATTTCGATGGCGAACACCATCCCAGCTAAAGGGCTGTCAAAAGCGCCTGCGATACCAGCTGCAGCCCCACAAGCCAATAGCATCGTCACCTCTTTATATTGCAAGCCAAAAAATCGCCCCGTATTAGATCCGATGGCAGATCCACTCATCGCAATAGGTGCCTCTAATCCACAAGATCCTCCAAACCCAACGGTTATAGCCGAGGTGACTATCTGCGAATAGACATTGTGAACAGGAATCTGACTCGATTTTCTGGAAATGGCATAAATAATCGGTGTTATACCGTGCTCAAGATGTTTTGCCTTTAGCACCTTACGCACATACAAGACACTCAAAAGAATACCTAATAATGGGAAGAATAAATAGAATGAATATTTATAATGCCAATCCACATCATCCTGTAAGGTCGAAGCAATAAAGTGCGTTAATGCTTTTAACACAGAAGCAGCTATACCACCTATAATCCCGACTACAAAAGCTAAAATAATGATAAAGTTTCGATTCGAAATTTTATGCATCCGCCAATGATTAAGCGCATCTAATTTTCTATTAAGCCTGCCTCTTAATGTTTTACTATTCATTTTATATTATTGAAAACTTAGAACCTCTTTCTTTTTCTTTGATTTAAACTTCTCCGGTATTGCTTCCATAATCTCACGCGATAACGCTTCAATAGCTTGTTTTTTGACAAAATTCTGTGTTGTTACAAGACTTATTTCACGGACAGGTTCCGGAGCTTTAAAATAACGAATCCGGTTTAGCTGATCTTCATTATAATCTACAATAGATAATTCGGGTAATATTGTAATTCCCGAATTGATATCCACCATCTTTTTTAAAGTCTCTACACTCCCGGTATTATATTCAAAACGACCAGAACTATCATAATTATGTTTATGATGGCAGATGTTTAATACCTGTCCACGCATACAGTGACCTTCATTCAATAACCAAAGCTTATCCTCTCCGATATCATCAGAGCTCAACATCTTTTTACCGAAAAGCGGACTGTTTTCCGAAATATATGCCACAAAGTTTTCATAAAAAAGTGGCTTTTCAATTATTCCTGCTTCATGTAATGGTGTCGATAAGATCCCGCAGTCCAAAAGTCCTACTTTCAACTCGTGAACAATTCTTTCGGTGGTATACTCCCAAATTTGTAATTGCATTTTGGGGTATTTATCCATAAACCGTGTTAGAACCGTCGGTAACAAATAAGGGGCTATCGTCGGAATCACTCCTATACGTAACTCTCCGTCCAATTCACCATTTTCATTTTGGACAATCTCCAAAACTTTTTTACTTTCTATCAGAATAATACGAGCTTGTGCAATTATCTTTTCTCCAATTTCAGTAGGAATTACAGGTTGACGGCTTCGGTCAAAAATTTTAACTCCAATAGACTCCTCCAGTTTCTGGATTTGCATACTTAATGTGGGCTGTGTTACAAAACATTTTTCGGCAGCGGCTACAAAGTTTCTATATGTATCAACGGCGACTATATACTCTAATTGAATGAGCGTCATCTTATCAATTTTATTTATACAAAAGTAACAAACATATTTCATACCAAATGATCGAATCGCGATCGAAAGATATGTACTTAATATTTTTTATCTTTGAGCTTCGATCGGACAGAACAATCCTATTTAATAATATATAAACAAACATGAAGTTACTGAATACAAAATCCTGGAGTTTACTCCTTCTTTTAGCAACAGCTGCCCCTACTATCCATGCGAAATCTCCTGACGAAGGAATGTTTCCTCTTAGCGAATTGAATAAAGCGGGATTGAAAAATGCGGGACTAAAAATAAATGAAAAGGATATCTATAATCCAGGAAAAGTTGGACTAGTTGATGCTTTAGTACAAGTAAGCGGATGTACGGGTTCATTTGTATCAGGAAATGGATTGATCATCACGAACCATCACTGTGCATTCTCAGCAGTACAGCTTGCGAGTACTCCCATCAACAACTATCTTAAAAATGGTTTCGTAGCACAGTCACATGAACAAGAAATTGAAGCAAGAGGACTAACTATACGTATTACAGACTCTTACGAAGATGTTTCTGAGAAAATTCTGGCGGCAGTTGCACATATCACGGATCCATCCGAAAGAATTACAATTATTAAGAAAAAGCAACAAGAACTGGTAGAACAGGCTCAAAAACAGGATCCAACGATCAAAGCTGAAGTTTCTGAAATGTTTATCGGTAAGACATATGTACTATTCCGATATAAAACAATTGAAGACGTACGCCTAGTATATATTCCTCGTCAAAACATCGGAGAATTTGGAGGTGAAACCGACAACTGGATCTGGCCAAGACATACAGGAGACTATTCATTCTTACGTGCTTATGTTGGTAAAGATGGGGCATCTGCAAAATATTCAAAAGAAAATGTCCCTTACCAACCGAAGAAGTTTTTAAAAGTAAACCCAAAAGGTGTTAATGAGAATGATTTCGTCTTCATTTTAGGGTATCCAGGTAAAACATTTAGACACCGTCCTGCGCAATATATTCAATATCAACAAAATTTTTTACTGCCTTATGTTTCTAATTTGTATGAATTTCAAAATGAGCGCATGTATGAAGCAGGAAAAACAGATAATGATGCCGCCCTTTACTTAGCAACACGTATTAAAAGAAACGCTAATGTTTTAAAAAACTATAAAGGAAAACTAAAAGGTCTTCGTAATATTGATTTAATAAATACCAAAATAAAAGAAGATCAAGCGCTAAGTACTTTTATCAGTAGCAAATCAGATTTAAAAAATAAATATGGTACTCTGATGGATGATATTGATGGCCTATACAAATTAATCAATCAAGACGTCTACAAGGAAATGTGGATGAATAATATCTACACGAGCACGAGTTTAATGCGCGTTGCAAAAGAAATAAATACGTTTAAAGCAGCGATGCTACAACAAAGTACATCACAAGATCAAAATGCTTTTTTTGAAGCCAATATTAATAAGTTAAAAACAAACTTAAAAGGTATCTACGAAAGTTACAGCATGTATGCAGATCTCCGTATCTTTGCTAAGATGCTAGCTGACGCACATGCTTTCCAAGGGAACAATCAAATCGAAACAATTCAAAAACTGAAGTTCCAAGATAATAATCTTGCAAGTGCATATGCCGGGGAACTTATTACAGAATCGAAATTAAATAACAGCGCAACAGTATTTAATGATATTTTATCAAATAGGACTAATCTATTGGCTTATTCAGATAACCTAATGAAATTTCAATCGTCATTAGAACAAGATATTCAGCAATTTGCTGTTGAGCAAAAAAGAAGAGATGGAGTGTTAAATAAATTGATGGGAGATTATGTGGCAGTTAAGGAATTGTACCAGTCTAAAAACTTTATTCCTGATGCGAACTCCACATTGAGACTAACATTCGGAAACATAAAAGGTTACTCTCCTGTTGACGCTACTTACATGAAGCCATTTACAACACTAGCAGGTATTATACAAAAAGGCAATCTTGGAGAGGCAGATTTTGAATATCCAGCTGAAATAAAAACTGCTTGGGAAAACAAGAATTTTGGACCATATATTAAGAAAGAACTGAACGATGTACCTGTTAATATGCTCTATAATATGGATACTACCGGAGGTAATTCAGGATCTCCTATTATGAATGCATATGGCGAATTGATCGGAGTCAATTTTGACCGCTCATACGATGCAACCATTAATGATTTTGCATGGAACGATAGTTATAGCCGTTCGATAGGTGTTGATATCCGTTACGTACTATGGGTAGCAGACAAAATTGACAATGCTCAATTTATATTAAAAGAAATGGGTATATAAGTATCCCCTGCAATAAATTATAAAAGGCTTATCGTATTTCCGATAAGCCTTTTATAATTATTTAAATCTCAAACCAAACTATAAATCTCTATCGTTTGTTAATCTTCCAAACCCAAATATATCCGTACGGTCGTCTTTCTTTCCCAAAATTATATTTCGGATCACCTGTGCGGCAATCATACTAAATGTAATACCATTTCCGCCATATCCCAATGCATAAAGCATTCTTTTTTTACCGGGCCAGCTACCGATAAATGGCAAACCATCTGCTGTAGAAGAGAAAGTACCACACCACGCCATATTGACATCGATAGCAATATCCGGATATAATTTATTGAATTTCTTGACCAGTTTTTTAACTTTTCCCTTTAACAAACGGTCCCGTTTATCAGGGTCTCTAAATTCCTCGTCTTCCCCTCCCATCATGATACGATTATCTGCGGTTGTACGCATATAGAAATAAGGTTCCGCAGTTTCCCATATTAAACTTCTTTCTTTCCAAAATTGACCTGTATGAATAGGCTTAGAAACTAAAGCATAGGTTGAATTAAGATTCATAACCTGTTTTGGCAAAAATTGACCCGCCTCAAATCCTGCGGCAATGATCACATATTTACAGCGAATCTTAAACCCATTATTCGTCACTAGTTCATACCCATTTTTCACTTCATGATAATGATCGATCTGAACTGGAGAAAAAATTGGAAGTTGATGTTTTTTTTGATGATACTTAAGAATACCGGTCGCAGACTTATAAGTATCCATTTGTGCAGATGTATCATTATATAATGCGCCAAGACCTGCAATTCCATATTCCTTCTTTAATGCTTTCCTATTTAATAAACGAACAGGAAGGTCATGTTTCACCCTCGCCTCATATTCATCTTTAATACTACTCCATCCTGCTTGATCACTTGCCAGATAACATGTTGAGACACGTTTAAAATCACCCTTCACACCTGTTTTCTCAAATACTTGCTCGATATCTGTAATGGACCTTAAACTTGCACGATAAGCGCCAACTGCACGAGCTTCACCGATGTCCTTAATCATTTCATGAAGAGGAACATCAATTTCATATTGCAACTGTGCTGTACTAGCAACTGTACTGCCATTTGATACGATTCTTTTATCAAAAATAGCACACTTTATACCGTGTTCACAGAGCTCGTGCGCAACTAGTGTTCCTGTAATACCAGAACCAATAATTGCCACATCAATTTCATAATCATTTTCTAAGGGATTGTTATAATCGTAAAGCGCATTTTTAATAATCCAAAAAGGTAATCCTGCGTATAAATCCATAAATTGTATTTACAAATACAACATTGGGTTTGGCAATTTGTTTTTTCTTAAAAGAAAAACAACACCAACAAATGAAAATAATAATTCGTATTTCCTAAAATTCAATTAGATTTGAAGGATCATTAACAGTAAATCACAGACATGAATTATCTCTATTTCTTATTATTTTGGATTTGTCAGATCGTTTCAACTATTATTTTTAAATATGGCGGAATTCACCCAAAATACCACTGGTCAGCATTAGTTGCGGGTAATATAATTCTAATCACTGCAAGCTGGTTTCTCATTCAATTATTCAAAACATTTCCACAGCCGATTGTAATTGCCTTGTGTTCAGGGGGCACATTTTTAACAGTTCAGCTGGCGATGGCTCTTGTTTTTAAACAACCTTTGACCTGGATGCAGATCCTTGGTTCTACAATCATTGTAATAGGAATGGTGCTGGTGACCTTTGGTGGAAAAGAATAAGCAGTCTAAACCGATATTCTCCATGAATTGTATCACACTCAGTGTTTTGCAATCCATGGAGAATATTTTAAGTAATTTTAAAAGCGAAGACCAATACTTAAATAAGGACGAAATCCTTCTTTTGAAAAACCTCCAACAGCCTGAATAACTAAAAGATCAGCAGGAATAAAATAAAAGCCACCGCCATACCCCATGTGCCAGCGACTAGAGGATTCGTTTTTCATCCAAACTCTACCCACATCGTGAAAACCAATAAGTCCTACAGTGCCAGGAACCAAATAGGAATCATAACTAAAAACTTTAAAACGTAACTCAAAATTATTATAGAGCATAGTTTGTCCACTGAAACGTTTCGAGTTAAAGCCACGAAGGCTATTTTCACCTCCTAAGTGCGCATATTGAAAGATTAATGGATCACCGATCAGTGTTTCAAATCCAGTGCGATTGGCAAGAGTTATCCAGTCGCTTTCATTAGTCTTATAAAAGTTGAAAATAGATCTTAATCTTATAAATTGATTATCATTGCTCTTTAGCTGTGACTTTGCCTCAATCAGATTATCCCAGAAAATACCTTTTTTGGCATTATCTTTTTGATCACGACTATCGTATTGAACAGATCCTAGAATTCCTGTAAAGAAAAACTTACCAAACACAGGTATAGCTGGATTTTCTGCGGCATACTTTTCAAAAAAATGTCCCTCATTAGCTTCTTCATGGCTCATAATAAATTCTGAAGAAGAACCCATCTTCCATTTCCAGTTTTCAGCAAATTCTCTCTTCAATAAAAAGTTGGCATAAATAACGTCATATCGGTTTCTATAATATTGAATCCCACGTTCTTTACGCTGTTCATAATCTGTATTATTTCCCAAACCAAAAAAGTTTTCTTGGTTTTTAGGTCCATTAGATTCCAATTGAATCAAGAGGTCATTTTTATTCCATATCGATTTAATATCGGCATTGTATTTAAAACTAAAGGACTTGCGTCCTGTTGTATAATGCGCCCAAAATTCTTGTTTAAAAGCATAAGGTTCTTTTCGAAAGCCCTGTTTTTCGATCAAATAACCAGCCCCGAACAAAAGGCCTTTATCTACTCCATATTGTAAAGAAGCCAACACACCGGTGCGATCATATTTGAAACTATTTCGATCATAACGATGCACTAAGGTATCATTTGACAATTTTAGATTTATAAAAGGCGTGTTCTTAAAATTAGGTTGAACTTCCTTATCATCATAAATATAAACAAGTTTACCGTTCTCAAAATTAGGGTCTATGCTGTAATCATCCTTCCCCTTACCCCCTATCAACCGAAGCTTTATTTTCGATTTATTTTGACCACGAATATCATATACATCTGAACCATCAAGCCCATAAATCCGTAATTCTTTTGTCTCCTTCGGAAGGAATGTTCTTTTAACCAGTTTCCTTCCTTCAGATCCATCTTTCTTTTTATTTCTGATTTCTAGCTCAAGCGAACCGTCAGTATGATAGTTAAAATAGAAAAACTCATTCTTAGCTGAAGTGGCGATATCAACGTTCTTTGCTAGATCACCATAATAATCTAAAGCAGTAGACATCAGATTATCTCTTCTAGCACGTATATGACCTTTAAGCTGTTCTCCACCCAATCGTACAATAGTATCTGGCATCTGTGCTATTGCTTCATCTATGACGGCATCAGTAACAACCGTTTGTACAAATTTGATCTCCTCTTTCCAATCCTTTCTATCCAAATGGTTTAAGAAATAACGGTCAAAATGTCTTTCATTAAAATTCCACTGACCGACATTGCGAATATGATCACCAAAAGGTTGCAAGTGCGCTTTCAGCCACTGCATGGATAGTAATACCGGAAGTATACCCGATGTTTTATAATACACTTTATCACGGTCTCTTGGTACTGGACTATACACTTTCTTATCGTCAATCTTTTTAGAATCCCATCGCCAATTATCCTCATGACGATCCCAATCTCCTAAAATGAAATCAAGTAGTCTTGCACGCAATGTTAAACGCTGATCCACTTGAATATCATTATCTTCCTCCAACTTTCTTTGCGCTTTAAGTGTATTGTCAGTTTTCGCATCTTCATCCTCCAAAGGTACTCTTGGCTCAAACATATAAGCTCTATTTTTAAATACAGCACGGTGTTCTTCTAAACCAGGATCATCACCAACAAAGACCAGTTCTGGACTAGCATGTGGGATTTTTAATACACGATTAAAAGTCGGTACAGTTAGCGCTCCAAATGGATGAGCAATCGAAATCTGATCCTGAACAATATCCTTTGCAATCGTATTTCTCAAATGTTCAGGCAGACTCCTTTCCGGAAATTTATTAATAGACCTCAAAACCCATTCTCTACCCGTACTGTCTCTTAAACGTAGCGATTGTGTTTGCATACCTCCACCAAGCTTGACAACAGTAAGACCGCCAAGTTCCTTTTGAAGATGCATGACCCGCATTTTAACCGGCGTATTGTATAGTTCACGATAAGAATCACCTAACCAGAAACGATGCAACTTACTCACTTGATCATATGTAGGATCAATCATGGCAACCGCCGAATCACCTTCCATTTTAAATGACGACTGCCCACATACATGAGATACATTAGTGATGAACAATAGTGTACTTACAATGCTGTAGACATGCTTTTTAAGATGAAGGTTTTGATTATTCATACGGTAATAATTAATACAAGGTCAATTTTGAAACTAAAATACAGTAAAAAATTTAATTGCACTTCTGCTTTTCAATAGAAGTCAACAAAAATCATCACATTTGGTTGTAAGAATAGTGTTATGGGACTTGCCTTATACTTTTTCTTTTACAAATTACAATATAACTGCAGCACTGCACTTTGGATGTTTTGCCATAAAAATGCCCCCAGAAAGCATCTAACTCTTCGGGGGCAAACCTAAATATCAAATTCTTTTAATTAATCTTTCTTAACGAATTTCTTGAATTTTTTCTTTTTAGAAGGTTTCTTCTTTTGATCAGAATAACGTGTTGGATCATAAACCGGTCCTGCAGAAAAACCTTCAGGTAAATCCAATTTTTCTATGATTGAACCGATAAGCTCTTCAATTTTTGCAAACCGCGGCTGATCTTTCTGGTTCACAAATGTAATAGCTGTTCCTGTTGTCGCCGCTCGTGCTGTACGGCCGACGCGGTGGATATAATCTTCAGGGTCTGGAGGTACATCATAATTGATAACCAAACTGATACCGACGATATCAATACCTCTGGAAATAACATCTGTACCAATTAATACATTTATCTGCTTCGCTTTGAAACGATTCATGATATCTTCACGTTGTGCTTGCTCCAAATCAGAGTGGAATGCTTCTACTGCGATACCGCTTTTATACAGATCAGTACTCAACCGTTTGACAAACTCCTTTTTGGAAGCAAAAATAATCGTACTGGTATAAGTTGGATTAGTAAGAATATGCTGTATCAATGCCGTCTTCTGGTCATCATAAACCATATAAACTTGCTGATTAATTCCTTCAGAAGGTTTTGATAAGGCAATATTAATCTCGGTCGGATCATGTAAGATCTGCTTCGCCAATGTCCTGATTTTACCTGGCATCGTCGCTGAAAATAAAAGATTCTGTCTCTTTTTTGGCAAAAAGCTGATGATCTTCATAATATCTTCATGAAATCCCATATCGAGCATACGGTCTGCTTCATCCAATATGAAATGTTTTACTTTATTAAAATGAAGTTTTCCTGATGCTAAATGCGCTATTAAACGTCCAGGAGTAGCAACAATAATATTTGCTCCTTCTTTAATTGCTGTCCGTTGCTGTTCATAATCCATGCCATTTCCACCACCATAAACAGCAATTGAAGTTGCCCCCGTGAAATAGCCAAGCCCCATGATTTGCTGATCAATTTGCAAAGCGAGCTCTCTGGTAGGAACTAAAATCAAAGTATTTATATAATCGGATTGTTCTTCAGCTATTTTATGTAAAACAGGCAATAAATAAGAAGCTGTCTTCCCTGTGCCAGTCTGCGCGCAAGCGATCAGATCTTTATGTTGCAACACAACAGGTATGGCCTGTTCCTGTATGGGTGTTGCATCTTCATATCCCATGCTATCTAAGCCTTCTTCCAATGAAGGTGCTAAACCAAATTCTGTGAATTTCAATATTTTTTTCTTTTACTGTAAAAATCAGGATAATGTAGGCTTTTTTTTCTAATTTACCGCATAGAAAATCCAAAAGATTGATTTTTCACTGGAAAATTCATGAATTAGCTGGGAATTATTAAATTAATTTAATGCTAAATAAATAATTGAAAAAATCTACGTAAGGTAATGAATTAAAAAAGGTCCAATACGTTACATATTAGACCCCCTCTGTATAAACCTAAATTAGAAATGCGGATTAGTCTTTTTTCACAAAATAGCGATGCTCAATAACTTCTACACGTTCTACATCGTCTTCAATGGCTTTTTTTATTGCACATTTTCCAGTTATACCACGGTAAACTAAAGCACCACCCAAAGATAATCCAGAAAGTGCCGTTAGTGGATGTTTAATCAAATACCGAACACCTGCACCTAATATAAAACCTCCAGCCACAACAGAAAGGATACGTTCTGAAGTCTCAATAGTACCATTCTCACATTCTTCGTCTATTTTACTTTTTACTTTGCTTATTACTTTATCTACTATCGCGCCCATATGTATAAAATTTATAAGTTCTTCTGTAATTAATAACAAGCAGTACACTATTTTGTTTTTGTTTACTAATAATTATTCCGTTCTTTGGCCACACAATGTTGCAACGATGGAAATTATAGGGTACACTTTGTCTATTTTCATCGGTATCACCCTCGGATTAATCGGTGCTGGTGGTTCCATATTGACAGTACCAGTCTTAGTCTACCTATTCCATATACATCCTACACTAGCAACTTCCTATTCCCTATTTATTGTTGGAAGTACAAGTTTCATAGGCAGTTTCATCAAAACAAAGGAAAAATGTGTAAATTTCCGGGCAACATTATACTTCGGAATTTCCTCTGTTATCGTTGTACTTTTAGTCCGTAAAGTTTTACTGGTCCATATACCCGAAGTTATTCTAGAGATCAACCATTATCAGCTTACAAAATCAACATTAACCATGATCTCATTTGCTACATTGATGCTCGGATCTTCGTGGAGTATGATAAAAAACAAGAAAATTCAATCTAGCCCTCAACATCCAGTTAAACAACATACCATTAAGATGATTGCATGGGGCATTGGAATTGGACTTGTAACCGGTTTTTTAGGTGCTGGAGGAGGATTTCTGATCATACCAGCCTTAGTTATATTGCTTCATATGCCTATACGTATAGCAATAGGCACATCATTATCAATCATTACGATCAATTCTCTTATTGGTTTTCTTGGCGATATCGATCATATAACGATAGACTGGCATTTTCTGCTCAAGCTGCTTACCATAACAACCTTGGGTGTTGGAATAGGAAATCAACTTCAGAAAAAAATTCAAACAGATCATCTAAAGCCCATATTCGGCTGGTTTATATTTATTGTTGGTATTTATATTTTAATTAAAGAACTCTTTTAGCTACTTTTAATAGCAATGGCAAGTAAATTGCAGGAGTACATTAAACTGTAACCATAATCTAATATGCTGGTAAAAAAATACTCTGGAGAACTAGTTCTATTTAACAGTGACAGCTTACGTCATTCTTTAACGCGATCTGGTGCCAACAATGAACAAGTTGAAAAAGTTTATACACAAATCAAAGAAAAACTATTTGACGGGATAAGCACAAGAGAGCTATATCAGTTAGCTTTTGAAGCACTAAAATCGCAAAGAAATTCTTTTGCAGCTCGATATAGCCTAAAAAAAGCACTTCGTGAATTAGGTCCTGAAGGTTTTTATTTCGAAAAATGGATCGCACGCTTATTTCAAGAATATGGTTTTGAAAGCACCACAGGACAAACAATCCAAGGCCACGCAGTTTCTCACGAGATAGACGTTGTCGCATCGAAAGGATACGAGATGTTGGCCATAGAGTGCAAATTTCGAAATGATATAGATGCGAAAATTTCAGTGACAACTCCCATGTATTTCTTATCCCGATTTAAAGATATCAGTGATATATCCTATCATTTCTTCGGTCAAAATAAAAAATTCACGCAAGGATGGCTCGTTACCAATGCCTATTTAACTTCAGACTCCAAAGACTTTGGTAAGTACTATAACGTCAATTTTCTTTCATGGGACTACCCAACAGACAATAGCATAAAAAAAAGAGTGGATAAAGCTGTTTTTTATCCTGTAACCTGTCTCACAACCCTTACAGATGTAGAAGAGAAAACTTTATTACAGAACCAGATCATACTCGTGAAAGATATTATCAACAATAAAGAAGCACTCAAGTCGCTAAAACTAGACTCCGAAAAGTTAAGGTTAGTACTTGAAGAGGCTAGAGAATTAATTGACTATAAATTAGAAGAAGAGTAAAAGCAAAGCTTTAGTACGCACCTACTTAGCCTTGAAAACCAAAATAAAGTTCTTATTGTCGCCTTATTCTTTAAGAAATAAAGCGACAATAAGATATAAAATAATCTACTTTCAATAATCTACTAACAGAAAAAAATCAACACATTTCTTCCAATTCCATTAAGAAAATTAGATAACACTTATGATAGATCAATCGGATAATAAATATCACCATAAATTTTTAAATCATCCAGCACAACAGGATTTTCAAATATTCCAAACACAGAAGAACCTGAGCCCGACATCGCGGCATATAATGCGCCAGATGAATACATTGCATCTTTAAGTTCCTTAATTTTAGGAAATTGCTCGAATATAGTTAGTTCAAAATCATTGTTCAGATAATACTTCCATTCCTGGATTGGCAACTGAATAATGGACCTTAAATCAAACTCAGGAGTTTTGGCAGCAACTCCGCTATAAGCCTCAACGGTAGATATGTGAATATTAGGATTCACTATAACAATATAGTATGCGCTCAAATTGACCTCAATAGGAGCAAAATCAGTCCCAATACCAGTTGCATACACCGGTTTATTTTCAATAAAAAATGGACAGTCTGCGCCCAGCTGCTTCGCATAATTTTCCAGTTGTACAACAGATAGTTGCAGCTCAAATTGATCATTTAGCATTTTAAGCACATAAGCTGCATCTGCAGATCCACCACCCATGCCAGCTCCGATTGGTATTCTTTTTAATAAATGAATAGCAACCGAAGGAATATCAAAATCTTGTTGAATTAAATGATATGCACGCTCACATAAATTCATACCCTTTCCAGGGATCACAATACCCTCCGACGAAAAAGTTGTACTACCGGAACTTAGTGGAACAATTTCAACAGCGTCATACAGGTTAACGGGGTAAAAGATCGTCTCTAAATCATGATAACCATCAGGTCGCTTACCTACAATATGAAGACCCAAGTTTATTTTAGCATTTGGAAAAGATAGCATAAAAGATATTTAATAAAGATCAGTGATAAAATTATGGATTCTATGTTAATATTCAAAAGTACCTGCTAACCAGATAGGAACTGTAAATTCTTCAATGAGATGTGCTAATTTATAAGTTTTATAATTATCTACGGTCAACCAAGTTGCTTCTTCAAGCTCTGCCTGTGGTATTATAACTAATTTTTCCTTAAACTCAATTCTAAAAACGTCACCTCTAACGAGCGTATCAGCTTCATTAACTGCTTCGGTTTCATGAAAGCCCATATATTCTAAATCTCGTGATAAAATATCCAGATCTAATTCTTCTTTTAGCTCGCGAATAAGGGCTTGAGAAGATAGCTCACCTTTTTCAATTTTACCACCAGGCATCATAAAATAGGATGAGCCTTTTTTTCTTACAACCAAAAGCCTATTATCAGCATCAACAATCATTGCACCTGCTAAATAAATCTTATTCATAGTTTCTCGTTTTAAGATGCCATAAGTGGCATCATGTTATAAAGTAAAAAGCGACTATTTCCATAATCGCTTTTTATATATTCATTTCTAACACTATTATGTATCTAAACCTTTTAAAAGTGTTAAATATCTTTCAATAGCTTCTCGCTTTTTAGCTGTAAGATGATAGTTCAAGCTTGATGTAAGATAATGATGGTAATCAAAATCCTTATATTCAGGCAATCCTGGAATCACAGCTTCAGGATGTGAAACTCCCAGTTTTAAAGCTTCATTAAATGAAGTGATAAATGCTTCCGGTAACTGCTTTTTACTGACCCAAACTGCGAACGCAAAAGGAAGACCTGTAAATTCTTTCCAGGTAAGTCCAAGATCGTAAACATAAGGGACTTCATTCTTTTTGCCAAATGTTCGGTCTCCTATCAAGACATAAGCGTCCGCCTCATCTATATTGGCAACAAGTTTAACTTGACGCTTCCAGTGATGCTTTAACAACACGCGTGCTAAACCATTAGAAGTGCGTGATTGCTGATCCAGATATAATGTCTGGATTTCTTCAATCGGTTTATGGGAAAAAATAAAAACCGAATCAACAGCCCCCTCTGTACCGATACAGTAGTCGGTGATGATATGCGCTTGAGGAATACTTAATAACGCCGCTATGGGAATAATCCCCAAATCAGCTTTATCATCAATTACTTTCTGGGCACATACACTCGGATTATCCAAGCTCAATTCGATCTGATCTAAAACTGCAGATTGTCTAATCCCATTTAAAAACGGCAATGTATTCGTATACGAAACTGCCGATACTCTCACTTTATCCATTTGTCAATACCTCTAGATGTTTCGTATTATAATAGTCAATGATTTCAAATTGATCATTATCATACGTTAATTTATATAAGGCAGTGTTTGTATGAGGAAATTCATCCATTTTTGAGGCATCTACACCTGTCAATAGGCAAAGAATAATACGTAAGGCACGACCGTGCATACAGACAAGTACGGTTTCTTCATGCTCTTGTTTAACCATATGTGCTATGGCATCACTTTGACGTAACATCAATGCATTAGGAGATTCCCCCTCATCTACACTGACATCCAATTCACCATTTTTCCATGCTGATACCAGCGCATTGAATCCACTCATGATAGATTCGTCTTGCTCTTTACCTTCGTAGATTCCCCAACTAATTTCATCTAAGCCCTCGAGCTCTTGCCAAGAAATACCATCTTTAATAAAAGATTCTACTGTTTGATGTGTTCTCAACAAGGTTGAGGTATAAATTTTATCAAACGGGATATCTTTATAAGCATCATAAAAAGCTTGAGCCTGTGCCAATCCCGTTTCATTTAGAGGAGAATTCACGCCACGTCCCTGAACAATACCTTTCAAATTCAGATCAGTTTGTCCATGGCGAATAAAATAAAAAGTCTTTTTCAAAATATATCTTAATTATTTACAACAGGAAGTGCATAATAATTCTTCTTCTTGCTATCGTCTTCAAAAACCACATCCTTGTAATCTGTGACAACATGATATAAGGTATCACGCTCTATTGGATGACGTCCTACCTTTCTAATCAACTCAACCAACTGTTGCGTCGACATACCGGGATTCTGTTCCTCCGCTCCTGCCATACTGTAAATCTTCGTCGTATCATCCAGTGTTCCATCGATATCATCAACACCAAATGCTAAGGACATTTGTGCAGTATCCCTTGAAATCATTGCCCAATACGCTTTTATATGATCAAAATTATCTAGATAAATACGTGCTATCGCATAATTTCTTAAATCTTCAATCACAGAAACCTCAGAAATATGTGACATTTGATTTTCTTTATTTCTAAATTTCAATGGAATAAAGGTTTGAAAACCGCCAGTCTTATCTTGCAACTGACGAAGTCTTTCCATATGATCTACACGATGCCAAAATTGCTCGATATGACCATAAAGCATGGTTGCATTGGTATGCATTCCCAACTTATGTGCCTGTTCGTGGATATCCAACCACTGTTCAGCAGTACATTTATCATGGGCAATCTGCTCTCTGATCTCCGGATGGAAAATTTCAGCCCCACCACCTGGCATCGAATCCAAACCACAAGATTGCAAATACTTCATACCTTCATAATGACTCAATTTAGCCTTTTTGAAAATATAATAATATTCCACAGGAGTCAATCCTTTAATATGCAATTCCGGACGATGTGCTTTACATTTTTTAAAGAACTCCGCATAAAAATCAAGATTTTGCTTCGGCACCACACCACCTGTAATATGTACTTCCGTTACAGCTTCATCATCATACTTCTTCACGATATCCATCATGCCTTCCACATCCATTTCCCATCCTTCAGCACGTTCCTTGATCATACGGGAATATGAACAGAATTTACAATCGTAAACACATACATTAGTAGGCTCAATATGAAAATTACGATTAAAGAATGTGATATCCCCGTGTCTTTTCTCACGAATAAAATTCGCCAAAACACCTAAATAACCCAATTCGGCTTTTTCATAAAGGTATACCCCTTCATCAAATGTGATGCGTTCCTCTTGCAACACTTTATTCGCTACATTTCTTAACTCACTATCCAAAAGCGGATTAGAAATTAAGAAATTTAATTTTTCTTTAGCATCCATTAGCATGTCTCCTAGTCTATAACAAATGTACCAAAAACAAGGCTAAATTCGTAGAATCTAGCCTTGTTTTTGGTACTGCAATATATGTTGAACAACAATTAATCTGTGAACTGTTGCATATCTATTAATTTCCGGTATAAACCCTCCTGCTGAATCAATTCACTATGGCTACCTGATTCCACAATTTGACCAGCATCAATTACGACAATTGTGTCGGCGCTCTGAATCGTACTTAGACGGTGTGCAATAACAACTGTAGTACGATTTTCCATCAACTTATATAAGGAATCCTGAACCAATTTTTCAGATTCAGTATCCAAAGCTGATGTTGCTTCATCAAGCAACATAATGGGAGGATTTTTTAAAACAGCACGGGCAATACATATACGTTGGCGCTGTCCTCCAGAAAGTTTAGCCCCTCGATCACCGATATTTGTTTCATAACCCAATTCTGTTTTTAAAATAAATTCATGAGCATTCGCGATTTTTGCAGCAGCTTCAACCTCTTCCTGCGTAGCAGAAGTATTAGAGAAAGTAATATTATTAAAAATCGTGTCATTAAACAAAATGGATTCTTGATTAACTACTCCAATCATCGTGCGCAAAGACTCTTGATCGAGATCTCTTAAGTCTATTCCGTCAAAAAGAATCTGACCGCCGGTAACATCCATAAACCGTGGTATCAGATCTACCAGTGTAGATTTACCGCCCCCGGATGGGCCTACTAGCGCAATTGTCTTACCTTTTTCAATAGTCAAATTGATATTCTTCAAGATGTTCTTTTCACCATAAGAAAAATCAACCTGTTGAAATTCAATCGCTTCTTTAAAATCAGTAACTTCCTTAGCATTAGGCTTATCAGTAACTTCACTTTTGGTATCAATCAATTCCAGTACACGCTCACCAGCAGCGATACCATTATGAATATTGCTAAATGCATCAGTTAATGCTTTTGCAGGACGCATAACTTGGGAGAATATCGCGATATATGCAATAAATTCCGACGCACCAAATTCATCACTACCTGACAAAACTAAATTTCCACCATATAATAAAATAATCGCCACCATAATTACACCTAACAATTCGGATACTGGCGAACCCATCTGTTGCCGTCTTGCCATAGCACGCATAATACCGGCATAACGATCGTTCTCATCATTGAAGCGTTTTTTAACAAAATTTGTTCCATTAAAAGCCTTAACAATACGGGCTCCTGATAAAGCCTCATCTAAAAAGGAAATCATATTCGCATACGAAGTTTGTCCTGCGATAGCTTGCGCCTTTAATGTCTTAACAATCTTCGATATAAAAAATGCAGAAACAGGGATGACCAACATGGCAAAAAGAGTCAACTTGGTCGATATAGCAAATAGCATAACTAAATATGCAACAAGTTGAAGCGGCTCTTTAAAGGCTACCTGCAAAGTGCCTGTCACAGAAAACTGTACCACCTGAACATCTGAGGCTATTTTTGAAATAATATCTCCCTTTCTTTGTCCATTAAAATAACCTAAATGCAGATCCATCACATTATTAAAAACCGTTTTCCGTAAATTCAATAAAGTATGAATACGTAAGTTTTCCATGATTCTTTGAGATAAGTAACGGAATAAATTACTAATGAATACAGAAAATACAATAACGATACAAACATATTTTAACGCTCCATAAGGCCCTAATTCTTGATTTGCTAAACTTGCATAGTAATTAAAATAGCCAAGAATGTCAAATCCTTCAGGTTTTACTAATACTGTGTGAGCAGAAACTTGCTCCGTATTAAAAAGTGTTTGCAATAAAGGAGCTAACAAGGCCAAGTTTAATGTACTGAATACAACTGTAATTAATGTACAGATAATATACGGAATAGCATATTTCTCAATGGGTTTGGCAAAAGAAAGTAATCTAAAGTATGTTTTCATTTATGATATTAAGGTAGCAAAAATACTAAAATTACGCGCAATATATAAGGAATACTTTAAAGGAATGAAATCTTGCACTTGGATGATATTAAAAATTTAATTCAATAAACACCAATTTAAACGACATTATACTAGTATTTTAATAGAAAAAGCCTAATTTAGTCCTTGTAAATTGTAAAATACCAAAACATAATGCAAATAGAAGTTGCCAAAAGGTTGCAACAAACCGAAGAATATTATTTCTCAAAAAAATTAAGAGAGATTGATGAGCTCAATAAAGCAGGTGCTCGCGTGATTAATTTAGGCATCGGAAGCCCCGACTTACCTCCTCACCCTGAAGTTATTCAGACCTTGACGACAGAAGCGGCTAAAACCAATGTACATGGCTATCAGAACTATAAAGGTTCACCTATTTTGAGGCAAGCAATTGCAGATTGGTATCAACGTTATTATCAGGCAACATTCAATCCAAATACAGAAATTTTACCTTTAATAGGCTCTAAAGAAGGTATTGTTCACATTTGCATGACTTACTTACAAGAAGGTGATGAGGTTTTAATACCAAATCCGGGATATCCAGCGTATGCGGCAGCAGTACGGCTAAGTGGAGCCACGGCAATTACCTATGATTTATCTGAAGAAACAGATTGGTTACCTAATCTTAAAAAGCTTTCTGAAAACGATTTATCAAAAGTAAAATTAATGTGGATCAACTACCCGCATATGCCAACTGGTTCGAGTGCAAACGAAGGATTTTATCTTGAATTGATTGCTTTTGCAAAGGCAAACCATATTTTAATCTGCCACGACAATCCTTATAGTTTTATCTTGACAGACAGCCCTAAAAGCATTATGTCTATTGAAGGTGCAAAAGATGTTGCCTTGGAACTTAATTCATTAAGCAAATCCTCCAATATGGCCGGATGGCGAATCGGTATGTTAGTGGGTGCAGAGGCACGGATCAATGAAGTATTACGTTTTAAAAGCAACATGGATTCGGGAATGTTCTTACCAGCTCAATTAGCAGCGGCCAAGGCATTGCAGTTGGATCAAACATGGTATCAAGATTTAAATGCAATCTATCACGAAAGAAGACAGTTGGTTTTCGAAATCATGAACCTGTTGGGCTGTACATATAAAAAGAATCAGGTCGGTTTATTTGTGTGGGCCAAAATTCCAGATAATTACGAATCAGGCTACACGTTAAGTGATGAGGTGTTAGATCTATCACGTGTCTTTATTACTCCCGGAGGTATATTCGGAAGTGCTGGAAACACCTATATTAGAATAAGTTTATGTGCCTCAGTTGAAGTATTAAAAGAAGCAATTGCTAGAATAGAACAAGCAAAACAAACGAATTAAGATTGAAATAACATGATGAATATAGCCATTATTGGCGTCGGTTTAATTGGTGGCTCCGTCGCCATGAAACTAAAAGAAAAAAAATTCTGTGATCAGGTTTTTGGTGTTGACAAAAGCGATGCTAATCTAACGAAAGCATTGCAAATAGGCTTCATTGATCAAAAGGCAACATTAGAGGAAGCTTTAGAAAAATGTAAAGTGATCATTCTCACAGCTCCAGTTGATGCGATAATCACATTAGCGCCCAAATTATTGGATCTCGTAAAAGATCAAGTCATCATTGACATGGGCTCTACCAAACTAAATATTTTACAGTTAATCTCGGAACACCCTAATCGTGGCCGCTATGTTGCCGCCCATCCAATGGCTGGTACCGAATATTCAGGCCCCGAAGCAGCATTACCAAATTTGTTTAAAGATAAAATGATGGTTTACGTTGAGGCATTTAAATCTGATGAAGATGCGTTCGAATTAACAGATTCCATTACCGAACAACTGGAAATGCGGACGTCATTTATGACTGCAGAGGAGCATGATACACACACAGCCTATGTTTCCCATATTTCTCACCTGACTTCTTTTGCTCTAGCGCTAACTGTTTTAGAGAAAGAGAAATCGCAGGGTCGAATATTTGAATTGGCAGGATCTGGTTTTGAATCAACGGTACGCTTAGCAAAAAGCTCACCGGATATGTGGACACCTATTTTCAAACAGAACAGAGTTAATGTACTCGAAGTGTTAGAGGAAAACATCAAGCAGCTGCAGGCTTTAAAAGATGCCATCCAAGATGAAAATTACACTCAATTACACAAATTAATTAAAAAATCAAATAAGATTAAACGTATTATTAAATAAAACCCACTTGCTCCAACCGGCAAAGGCGAATTATTGTTTCATACAAAGTAATGAGAAGAAAGCATAGGAACTCGCAAGGTTCCTATTTTCTTTTTTATAAAAAAAAACACAGGATCATCGCTCTGCTGTTGTCTGTTTAACACCGTATGCTTCAGTTATATTGCTTTCAATTACTGATATGGATTTCATCCACGACATATAAACATATCGGAATAAATAAATGCTGCCCCATCAACTACCAATACTTACATAATAGTGAGAGCTTACGATCAATTACGAGTAGAATTAGAAGTATTTTCTAAGAAATAGCATAAAATATTTTGGTTTGTAAAAAGCAAGGCATATATTTGCAACGTAGTTCAAATAGAAATACATCTAATCAACACCTCTTAATCAGGTCTTGATTTATAAAGAAGTGGCGAGAGACTGGCTCAATGACCCACTGGCAACCTTCAAAATACGTTTGAAAAGGTGCCAATTCCTGTCCAAAGTAATATTGCTTTGGAGGATATAAATGAAACGACAAATGATAATAACATTACAACAAAACAAGAAGGTAAATTCTAGCACCAACGTAACAGATACAAATATTCCATCAAAACAGATGCGAATGCTTTTGCACATGTTTACGTTTTCTTGTTAATCAATCCTTTTTAAAATTTATTGATTTCAAGTACATATCCATGTGCACAATCTCACCCCTATTTTTTATTAACGAATCTTCAACTAATTAATTATAACTACAATGTCTACAAATAAAAATTTAAAATTCGAAACACTTCAAGTGCATGCTGGTCAAGTTGCCGATCCAACAACTGGAGCGCGTGCAGTACCTATATACCAAACCAGTTCATACGTATTTGAAAATGCAGAACATGGAGCGAACTTATTTGCTTTAAAACAATTTGGAAACATCTATACACGTCTGATGAATCCAACAACAGATGTATTTGAGAAACGTATTGCTGCATTGGAAGGCGGTATCGCCGCTGTAGCAGTCGCTTCTGGACAGGCTGCACAATTCATTGCATTAAATAATATCGTAGAAGCTGGTGAAAATTTTGTTTCCAGCAGTAATGTATACGGTGGTACATATAATCAATTTAAAGTAGCATTTAAAAGAATTGGTATTGAAGTACGTTTTACTAAAGAAACAACCGCCGAGGAGTTTGAATCACTAATCGATGAAAACACAAAAGCTTTATACTTAGAAACAATTGGAAACCCAAGTTACGATATTCCAGATTTTGATAAGATAGCAGCTGTCGCTAGAAAACATGATTTACCACTTATCGTAGACAATACTTTTGGAGCTGGTGGATATCTATTTAAACCTCTTGAACACGGTGCTTCTGTAGTTGTAGAGTCTGCAACAAAATGGATTGGTGGTCACGGTACAAGTATTGGTGGTGTCATCGTAGATGGTGGTACTTACAACTGGGGAAATGGTAAATTCAAACAGTTTTCTGAACCTTCAGAAGGATACCATGGATTAGTTTTTTCAGATGTTTTTGGCGTTAATGGCCCATTTGGAAACATTCAATTTGCAATCCGCGCACGTGTTGAAGGACTACGTGATTTTGGACCAGCTATTTCACCCTTCAATTCATTCCAATTAATCCAGGGCCTAGAAACATTATCACTTCGTGTTCAGCGTCATGTAGACAACACATTAGAAATTGCGAAATGGTTAGAAGCCCATCCGCAAGTGGAAAAAGTGAATTATCCAGGGTTAAAAAGCTCTCCTAGCTATGCAAATGCGCAAAAATATTTAAAAAATGGATATGGTGCTGTTCTTTCATTTCAAATAAAAGGTGACGTGACAAAAGCCGATGCTTTTATCGATAGCTTAGAGCTAATAAGTCATCTCGCAAATGTGGGTGATACGAAATCATTGATCATACACCCTGCGGCGACTACACATCAACAACTGAGTGAAGAAGCTCAAAAAGCTGCAGGTGTATTTGTAGGATTATTACGCCTATCTGTCGGTATCGAACATATTGACGATATCAAAGCAGATTTACAACAGGCCTTTGATAAAATTAAATAATTTCAGATAGCACTATTATATAAAAGCGTAAAAAAAACTATGAGTAAGAAATTAACGATTGGAATGTTTGGATTTGGGGTTGTAGGACAAGGATTGTACGACATTATCAAGACTAAAAACTTAAATTTAGAAATTAAAAAATTTGTCATCAAGAACGCTGACAAAAAAAGATCATTACCTGCTGAATTATTCACAACAGATGCTGAGGCTATTCTTGGTGACCCTGAAATCAATACCGTAGTAGAATTGATCGATGATGCTGATGCGGCTTACGCACTGACTGTTCGTGCATTAAAATCTGGAAAAAACGTTGTTTCTGCAAATAAGAAAATGATTGCCACGCATTTAGAAGAATTAGCGGCAATACAACAAGAATACGGAACAAGTCTACTATATGAAGGTGCAGTATGCGGAAGTATTCCAATTATCCGCAATTTAGAAGAGTATTATGACAATGAATTATTACATGCTGTGACCGGTATTTTTAATGGCTCCTCTAATTTTATATTGTCTAAAGTCTTCAACGAAAATCAACCTTATGCAGATGCACTAAAAGAAGCGCAGGAATTAGGTTTTGCTGAAACTGATCCTACATTAGATGTCGGTGGTTTTGACCCTAAATATAAATTAACGATCGTCGCTGCTCATGCTTATGGTATCAATGTAAATCCTGACGATGTTTTCAATATCGGTATTGATAAATTAGGAGCACAAGATATTCGCTTTGCAAAAGAGAAAAATTTCAAGATCAAATTGATCCCTACTGCCCGAGAAATAGATCAAAATAAAGTGGTTCTTTATGTTATTCCTAAGTTTATCAGTTCGGAAAACATTTTATTCAATGTTGAAAATGAAAATAACGGCGTCCTTGTAAAAGCAGCATTTGCAGATGAACAATTTTTCTACGGTAAAGGTGCTGGAGGTCATCCTACCGGATCTGCAGTATTATCTGATATTACAGCGCTACGTTATGACTACAGATATGAGTACAAGAAGCATTTAAATACAGATGCATTATCATACAGTACCGATCATGAAATCAAGGTATACTTAAGATATGAAGATGACAGCCTAGTTGAAAAATTAGGTTTCACAAAAATTATTGAAAGATATTATGCTCCTGATTTTAAGTACGTTATTGGAACAATAAATTTGAAGAAAATCACAGATCTTAAATCTGAAATAAACAAAATAGGAAATTTTATAGCTGAAATTGCCTAAATTAATAAAAAGTACCGAATACCAACCAACCCTAACACTTGCTAATCACAAGTGAAAAACGTTGGATCTACTAGTAGGTTCAACGTTTTTTTATTTATCATCACCCCAATTCACTTCTATAAACCCCGTGCTGCAGCCACTACAAATCATGACTTATATTTAACAATTTAGATCTTTAATTAATGGCATTACTTACCACATAATCAGGTTCAAAACCATTTAAACTGCTATTTTTTGTTAAAAAATAGCATATTTAGAACTATAATAAATATGTGGCAGAAAATTTGCTTAATATCGTTAATATCACTATATTGTGATGTTACTAAAAATATTATAAATTATGGCTAAGTGGTTAACAATTCTACTGATAATGGTAGGCAACTTGGTTTTTGCAGATACCAATACAATTAATGCACAAGAACACTCGAATTCTAGTTATATAATTCTTGCGGTTGTTGCTTTATTGGCAATAATCTATATTCTATATAGAAGACAAAAAAGAAAATTTAACGATTAAGGGCATAAAGGGGAAGTGAGACTTCCCTTTATGCCTTAGTGTTTCCATATCTAATATCATCCTCCCGCCAATCATAGCTCATTCTAAAAGACCTTCATCACGAAAACTATAATACCCATTGTCTGTAAAAATAATGTGATCATTAACCCGGATATCCATTATTCTCGAAGCCTCCGCAATCTTTTTTGTCAGAATTTTATCCGCTTTACTTGCTTCACGTGAACCCGATGGATGATTATGAATTAATATCATAGAATGAGCTTTACAATTAAGAGCATTTCGTAGAATAATGCGAACATCAACTGGAGTAAAATCATTGCCTCCACGGCCTATTAATTGTTTATCCAGCACTTTACAAGCTGTATTTAAATACAAAACCCAAAATTCTTCGTGAGGAAGATCTTGTAACTGGTACCGAAAATATTCATAGACCCGCAGACTACTATTTAACAAAGGTTTTTCAATATATTCAGATTCCTTGCGTCTACGTCCTAGTTCAAGTGCGGCGACAATCGTAATCGCTTTAGCTTCACCTATACCTTTAAACTCACAAAGCCGCAATACCTCCATTTTGGAAAGACTATCCAGATTGTTTTGAACACTGGATAAAATACGTCTGCACAATTCAACTGCAGTTTCTTGCCTTGAGCCCGAACCAATAAGAATAGCAAGCAACTCTGCATCAGACAGTGAACGACGACCTTGCTCCAATAATTTCTCTCTAGGACGATCTGCCTCCGCCCAATCTCGAATGACCAGTTTGCTCATATCACAATAATAAGGTATAAAATAGGTTTATATAATCTACTAATTTAATCATAAATTTAAAAACTTAAAATAATTAGTATCAATTATTTAAATAAATTTTATCATTTCAAAGCAGACATGAGCGTGCTTTCTTTTTTTCAAATCGTTTTGAAATCTTATATTTGTAATTGAACATTTATTTTAATAAAATGAGTAAAGCGATTATTAAAACAGAAAAGGGCGACATGACTGTACAATTTTATACAGCAGATGCTCCAAATACCGTTGCAAATTTCATCAAATTAGCTAAAGAAGGATATTACGATGGATTAAGTTTCCACCGTGTGCTACCTGACTTTGTTATTCAAGGTGGATGTCCAAATTCACGTGAAGGTGCTTCTGGTATGCCTGGAACAGGTGGCCCAGGTTACAAAATCGACTGTGAGTTAACCGGTGAAAACCAATACCATGATAGAGGCGTATTATCAATGGCACATGCAGGCCGTAACACTGGCGGATCTCAATTTTTTATCTGCCACAGCCGTAACAACACTGCTCATTTGGATAGAAATCATACTTGTTTTGGAAAAGTTATTGAAAACGTTGATATTGTAGATGATATCCGTCAAGGTGACCGTATTTTAAGTATTGAAGTTATCGAAGACTAGTTCTCAACAAGAAAAAGTGTATTATGAATTTAAGAGCATTAGTTTCTGTAACAGGAAAACCAGGATTGTTCAAATTAGTTGGACAAAATAAAGGCGGATTTATTTTAGAGACTCTCGACAGCGCTAAAATTAAATCGGTAGTAAGTTTATCTTCTACGAAAATGGCAACATTAGAAGATATTACAATTTATGGCGAAGAAGAGGAAATTCGCTTATTGAATGTTTTTGAAACAATCAAAGAAAAAGGATTAACTGTAGATCCTAAAGCAGATGGTCAAGCATTACGTGATGCTTTCCGCGAAATTGCACCAGGTCACGATGAATCTCGCGTCTATTCGTCAGATATTAAAAAAATCTTTACATGGTACAATATCATTAAAGATTTACCTTTATTTGAAGAAGAAGCACCAGCTCCTTTAGTATAATTTTAGGATAAAAAAAGAGAGGGTCTTAACATATGTTAAGACCCTCTCTTTTTTTTATCTTTAGTTTTCTACTTTCCTGCTTGAACAATTCCTTTACAGATATCCGATATCAAAGCTGGTCCCTCATAAATAAATCCTGTATAAATTTGAACAAGACTAGCCCCAGCATCAAGTTTTTCAATTGCATCTGCCGCAGAATGAATCCCGCCAACACCTATAATAGGAAAAGATCGGTTTGATTTTTCTGAAAGATAGCGAATGACTTCTGTCGAGCGCTTGGTCAAGGGAGCTCCACTCACCCCTCCCATTTCTTTAACCAAATTTTCATCACTTTGAAGCCCCTCTCTAGATATCGTCGTATTTGTTGCAATGACACCAGCAATACCCGTTTCTTGAACAATTTCAACAATATCATCCAATTGACTATTTGTCAAATCTGGAGCAATTTTAAGAAGAATAGGTTTCTTATTTAATTTTCGTTTATTCAATTCCTCGAGCGTATTTAAAATATGTTTCAGAGGCTCCTTTTCCTGCAGATCACGAAGTCCAGGAGTATTTGGAGAACTGACATTGACAACGAAATAATCAACATAATCAAAAAGTGCATTGAAACAATAAATATAATCATCTACCGCCTGTTCATTTGGAGTGATTTTATTTTTACCGATATTTCCACCGATTAAAAGTCCTTTACGATCTTCAGTAGCTAAATGTTTAAGACGATTAGCCGCAACGTCAGCACCTTGGTTATTAAAACCCATACGATTGATTAATGCCTTATCAGGAATTAAACGAAACATCCGTGGTTGATCATTTCCTGGTTGAGGTCGTGGCGTTACAGTACCAATTTCAATAAAACCAAAACCAAAATTGGCCATATCAGTAATGTATTCGGCATTTTTATCAAAGCCTGCAGCCAATCCTACAGGATTTTTAAATTTAAGGCCAAATACTTCGCGAGCCAAATTCGGATTTTCATAGGTATACAGACTGCTTAATAATTTTTTAGCACCCCAGATTTTTGAAAACATTTTTAATCCCCCAGTCACCGTATGATGAGCAGATTCAGGATCCATTGAAAAGAAAATAGGTTTTACCAACTTGTACATATGCACAAAGGTAGGCAAAGAAGAAGAAATTTCATTACTTTTGCAATCGAAATGATATCAATAAATAACTTAACATTCGAAATAGGCTCTCGCGCATTGTATGATGAGGCCAACTGGCATATTAAACCTGGAGATAAGGTAGGTCTAATTGGAGCCAACGGTACCGGTAAATCTACTTTGTTGCGATTGATCGTAGGACAGTATACGCCTACTTCAGGAAGTATATCGATGGCGAAGGACTTAAAAATTGGTTACCTAAATCAAGATTTATTATCTTATCATTCTGATAAAAGTATTTTACATGTAGCAATGGAGGCGTTTGAGCGCCAAAATCAATTACATACTGAAATAGAAAACTTACTCCAAAAATTAGAAACAGACTATTCTGACGATATTCTAAATAAATTAAGTGACAAGCAGATGGAATTCGAAGCTTTAGATGGCTATAGTATCGAATTTAGGGCTCACGAAATTTTAGCGGGTTTAGGTTTTTCAGAAGATGAGCAGAAACGTCCGTTAGCGACCTTCTCCGGTGGATGGCGCATGCGTGTCATGCTGGCAAGAATCTTATTGCAGACTCCAGACATTTTATTGCTGGATGAGCCTACCAACCATATGGATTTACCTTCTATTAAATGGCTGGAAAATTACTTGCAAGGCTTTGAAGGTGCTATCGTCATCGTCTCACACGACAGGTACTTCTTAGACCGAATTATTAAAAAAACGGTAGAATCCCGCAAAGGTAAATTAACGCTGTACGCTGGTAATTACAGTTTTTATTTGGAAGAGAAAGCACTAAGAGGTGAAATTCAAGCTGGTCAATTCAAAAATCAGCAAGCTAAAATCAAACAAGAAGAACGTTTGATCGAACGTTTCCGTGCGAAAGCCTCAAAAGCAAAGATGGCACAATCCCGTATTAAGGCTTTGGATCGAATGGAAAGAGTGGAAGATGTTGATGATGATAACCCAACGGTAAACTTTAGCTTTAAGTTTTCAAAACCATCGGGAAGACATGTTGTTACCTTAGAAAATGTATCGAAATCTTATCCAAACCTCGAAATTTTAAGAAATACGGAGGGGATCATTGAAAAAGGTGATAAAATAGCCTTGATCGGTGCCAATGGTAAAGGTAAATCGACCTTGTTGCGTATTGTGGCAGGTGCAGATACGGAGTATGAAGGGAAATCTGAACATGGCCACAATGTATTGCAAACGTTCTTTGCACAGCATCAATTGGAAGCCCTGCATCTGGAAAACAGCATAATAGCAGAGATGCAAGCTTTTGCGCCCAAACATACAGAAACCGAATTACGTTCAATCTTAGGCTGTTTTCTATTTTCCGGTGATGACGCATTCAAAAAGATCAAAGTTCTGTCTGGAGGCGAAAAATCACGTGTTGCACTAGCAAAAGCATTAACAGCTGATGCTAACTTCTTAGCACTAGATGAGCCTACCAATCACTTGGATATGCAATCGGTTAATATTTTGATTCAAGCGCTTCAACAATTTGAAGGTACCCTGATTGTCGTTTCTCACGATCGTTACTTTCTGGATAATGTTGCCAACAAAATATGGTATATTGAAGATAAAGAAATTAAAGAATACCCAGGTACATACCAAGAATTTGAAGAGTGGAATTCAAAACGTGTGATCAAACCTGAAGAAAAAAAGGTCGAGAAAAAAGTTGTAGCAGAAGAACCTAAAAAAGTCAAAGCTGCTCCTTCTGAAGATAAATTCAAACTGATCAGCAAAAAGAATAAAGAACTAGCGGCACTAGAGGTTAAAGTAGCTGAAAAAGAAGTTCTTCTAAAAGCACTGGAGACAGAATTAGCAAAAGAAGAGATCTATTCTAACGCAATCAAATTACAAGAACACACGCGTAATTATAATTCCTCTAAAGCAGAATTAGAACAATTGCAAAAAAATTGGGAAGATTTAGCTGAAGAAATTATGGAATTGGAAGATTAATTACACTCACTTAATTAGAAAGGTATACAATAGGCAGGCTTATTGTATACCTTTTTTTATTATGAAGGAATTGTGAAAATAAACTGGATCGAAAATATCTTATACCCGAAAGTATTTTTAAATAGACGGAAAGCAACAAAGTATTTCCAAGGAAAAACTATTTTAATCACCGGAGCAAGTGAAGGTATTGGAAAAGCCTGTGCAACACTTCTTTCCAAATTCCAGGTACACCTCATTTTAGTGGCTCGATCACAAGAAAAATTAGAAGAAGTAAAAGCAATTGCCATCCAAAACAATTCCACTGCGTCCATCTACGTGACAGATCTATATCAAGAACAACAAATAGATCAACTTATTGAATATATTCATGCAAGACAGATGACGATAGATATCCTTATTTCTAACGCAGGTAAATCGATTCATCGCAGTTTGACAAAATCCTTGCCGCGCTACCATGATTTTACAAGAACAAACATGCTGAATTATTTGGCCCCAGTGAAATTGACATTAGCACTTACTCCTCTTCTATCACAGCAAAAAGGTCAGATTATCAATATTTCTGCGCTCAATGTTCTGCTCCCACCTGCACCACATTGGGCTGCATACCAAGCATCAAAAACAGCATTTGATCAATATTGCCGATCAAACCAATCTGAATGGAAAAAAATGAATGTAAAGCTAAAAACAGTCTACTTACCATTGGTAAAAACAGAAATGATAGCGCCTAACGATCTTTATAAAAACTTTCCTGCCATGCAAAGTAGTGAAGCAGCCTTGCGTATTATAAAGCTCATCTTAGGTACTGGTAGTTATTCTAGGCCATGGTGGTCTCCCTTTCCTATAACAATCGGATTTTTTATTCGAAAAATATGGGATAAATTTTAACCATATCCCTATGAGATTACGACAAAAAATTGATTTCGCTATTCAAGTATTTAAATCCATCCTATATACACTTCAATCAGGTATTAATTTATTTACTTTATTGAAATCAATTCGGAAAGCAAAAGATTCCTACTTAAATGATGGTAATCGTACCATAACTTACGCAGCTCTGTATGATGAAACCTGTCTTACGATTGAAAAATTAAAAATAGTACCCAAAAACAAGCTATCTTCCCGAGTCATTCTCATCGCAGACAACAGTTTCAATTTTATTAGCTATCTATTTGCCCTTTCCGCACTTTCAAAAGAGGTAATTATCATGAGTTCCCAATTATCCGATCTCCAATTAGAGAAAATTTTGGAAAATTATCCTCAGGTTCTAATGCTAACAGATAACAAAGACCGATTAGCAAATCTACGTAAGTCTTTGATCTATTCTTTTGCGGAAATTAATGCATGCGTCATCAATAAAGTCTCTCATAAAATAAGACGAAACAATGGTAAAATAACAATTTTAAGTACAGGTTCTTCAAATATTCCAAAACCCATTGAACGTAAACTCAATATCTCAAAAATATGGAGTCCATTTACAGAATTAATTTCAAAACTTGGGCTACTTAACTATTCCTCTACTTTCATTACAGTTCCATTTTATCACGGTTATGGTCTTGCAAGTTTGATTTTAGCACTATTTTTAAAGCACAACCTACACTTCACCACAAAATTTAGCGCTAAATGCATTACTCAATTCACGAACAACAGAATAGACTGTTTGGTTCTTTTACCTTCTATGATTCCCAAATTCATTGAAATAGATCAAAATGCACTGGGCCTGTTCCGATGCATTATTTCCGGAGCAGATAAACTAGAAGCAACATGGGTATCATTTATTCTAAATCAATATCCCGAGACGAACATATATAATCTCTATGGAACCACAGAATTGGGAATCTGCAGCATTGCTACCCACACGGATTTAACAAACAACAACAATACGATTGGCCGATTTCTAAAAGGTATCGAATACCACTTGCAAGCAGATCAGCAGCTCAAAATAAGATGTCCATGGATACACGATCAGTGTAAAAATCAATATGTAAGTACTGGAGATCGCATACACCAGGATAAAAACGGATTATTATATTATCTTGGCAGAACAAACTCTTCATTTAATATTGGCGGAGAAATTATTCATTTCAGTGAATTAGAAGAAAAAATAAACAGTTATGAATCTGTTGCCAAAACTAGAATTCTCGTATCTAAAAATGAAATGATGATAAGCGAATTGAATTTAGAACTTACCTTAAAAAAAGATTCGGCATTTAATGAAGCAGAATTTAGAAAATGGCTCAATAGGACATTCCCTAAATACTTGCAACCAAAGTCCCTTCACTACAACGATAATTAATCCGTTCGGCTACCATAAGAAACTCTCAATACCACACACCTATTAGCGCCTATATATCAACAAATTAAAGCTATCACTGTAAATAAAAAAGTAAGGTTAATTATAATAAAATTCCTTAATCGGCTCAAAATGAATGAGTCTTTCATTGAATTTATTAATATTCTCCATCTTACCAGATAAGTCATAGATCACAGCCAATGCACCATCTAGCTTTTCAATAGTTTTCCGATTGAATTTCACCTTAAATTTTAGAGCCTCATTTTCGAAATTCGTAACCTGTTCAAAGTCACAATCCATAAATCGTACATGCACAGTACGAATTAAATAATACCGCGATAGCATCAATTCAATTTCCTGAAATAAGGATAAGATAATAACCATGAAGAAAGTAAAAAACATTGCTAATTTTGTTTCTCCTATTCCCGAGATCATACCTAACCCTGCTGTTGACCATATCACGGCGGAAGTCGTTAAACCTTTTACCGACAATTTTCCTTTAAAAATAACACCCGCACCGATAAAACCAATACCAGTAACGATATTAGCGGCAATACGATCATCACTCCCATTGCCACCCATCATTTTTGAAACAACAGTAAAAACAGCTGAACCAAAACAGATCAAAACAATCGTTCTAAATCCAGCTGCTTTATTTCTATATTCCCGCTCAAAACCTATTATAGCGCCACAAAATATGGCAACCAGCACATTCCAGATGTATTGATTATCAAAGAAATTCAACAAAGAGTCCATAATTGACGAACGTATTATAAATATGCATAAGTAATACCATCACCACCGCGGTCCTGATGTTCGTCTTCAAATCGGGAAATATGGCTGTATTTTCTTAAATAATCACGTATAAACTTGCGTAAAATACCATCCCCTTTACCATGAATAATTTTTAAAGAAGGGTAACCGATCATTACTGCTCTATCCAATACTTTCTCCAGCTCATATAGCGCATCTTCGGTGCGCATACCGCGAAGATCAATCTCAGGATTGAAATCAGCTACAGCATGTGCAGAAAGTGTCTTAGATCCAGCTTTTGCTGCTTTCTTCAAATCTTTACCCGCTAACTTGATAACATTTTTGCGCTTCTGCACCGTTCTCAGTTCACCCATTGCTAGAATAAGATTGTTTTTTGCAACCTCTAATACAACAGCCTCATTTTCCGAATCGATAATCTTTACCCAATCGCCAACAGCAATTTCTTCTGTTAAATCAGCGGTAGCAATAGGTTTCTTCTCGATCTTTTTATCCTTAGGTAGTATGGTCGAGAATGAACGATCCAAATTGGCACGAATTTCCTTAGTCTTTTCTTTATCAGCCTGAGCAGACTTAATCTCTGCTACTGTATTTTCAATTAATTTATTAGAGTTTTTTAAGAGTATCTGGGCTTCTTCCTTTGCTTTTTTTAGAATTGTCTTTTTATTCTCCTCCAAATAAGATTGTAAATCCTCGTATTCAGATTTTATGCGGATCAATTCCTTTTCTCGTCTTGTTATAGCAGCTTTTGTATCAAATATTTCCTTCTTCTCGCGCTCCAGATCTACCAAAAGTGTATCTACTTTTTTCTGATGATTTCCAACCTTCTGTTTTGCTAAATGAATAATCTCTTTATTCAATCCAATTTTTTGCGCAATTTCAAAGGCGTAAGAACTCCCCGGTTTTCCGATCTGCAAGATATAAAGCGGTTTCATGGCGACATTATCAAATAGCATCGAAGCATTTTCTAAACCAGGTGTTTGATTTGCAAATACTTTCAGGTTCGAATAGTGCGTCGTCACCACACCGCGAATGTTCTTTTTATTTAAAGTTTCCAAAACAGCCTCAGCAATTGGTCCTCCAAATAATGGATCAGTACCCGTACCAAACTCATCAATTAAAATAAGCGTTCGAGCATTCGCAAACTCTGTAAAATACTTCATCTTAGAAAGATGAGCGCTATAAGTACTTAAATCACTCTCTATCGACTGATCATCACCAATATCTGCAAAAATTTGCTTATAAATCCCCATTTTGGAGTGCGCATCAGCGGGTATTAATAATCCGGATTGCAACATGAGCTGCATCAATCCTACTGTTTTCATACAGACAGATTTACCTCCAGCATTAGGTCCTGACACCACTATAACACGCTGTACATCGTCGATCTTGATATTGAGAGGAACGATTGTCCCGCGGTCGTGCCCAGCATTTAGTGTCAGTAAAGGATGGCGCGCATTCACTAAATTTATTTCAGCCTCTTTGGATAATTCAGGCATTTCCGCCTCAATATCTAACGCAAAAAGTGCCTTCGATCGGACAAAATCTACCTTAGTAAGTAAGCCATCATACGAAAGCATCAACGGTATATGCGGTCTCAATTTGGTTGTTAACTCGACTAAAATACGTATAATCTCACGTCGTCTTTCAAACTCCAAATCTCTAACCTTATTGTTCAGGTGAAATACTTCTTCAGGCTCTATGTAAGCAGTTTGTCCCGTAGCAGATTCATCATGAATCAGTCCTTTCACCTTACGTTTATTCTCAGCTAAGATAGGAATACAAAGACGGCCGTCTCGAATAGTCAAATTACCGTCAGCTGTCCATCCGCTGTTCTGCGCGCTTTTAAAAATGATATCAATTCTTTTACGTGCTTCCTGTTCTGCTTTCAAGATGCTTTGAGAGAGATCAAGCAACAGGCGTGAAGCATTGTGCTTCATTTTACCCCGATCATCAATGATCATTTCAATATCACGGATAATCTGCTTTTCAATAGGAAGATGTTCAAACAGTAATTCTAAATTAGGGTACTTCCCTTCCCGATCATTGAAATATCGGATGATAGCATAAACAGTTTTCAACGAAAGAAGCACACGATGAAACTCCTCCTCCATTAAAAAGGCGCCTTCGACTTTAGCTTTCTCAACTAAAGCACGAATAGGATATAAATGATCAACTGGCAAAGCATCATCAGTTGTTAATAAATCTTTAAATTCATTTGTTTGACGTAAAAACTTGTCTATCTGATCAAATCGGGTTTGTGGCTGTATCTTATCAACCAAATTACGCCCCGACTCACTGATACATTTTTGTTTTATCAATTCCTTAATCTCGGCAAAACCGAGCTTATCACTTGCGTTATTAGGATAAATCATGTTTCTATTACTATTTATTTAACCGGTTCTGGAGAAAGAATCTCCGTTTTTTGTTTGACCTTTCGGTCAAGTAAAAGAGGTTGTTTAACCGGGTTTCTCACCTCCTTTACATCAGTTTTAAGAGGTATATCTTCAGAAGCCTTGACCGATTCAAGTTTAGGTCCCTGGCCATTTCGTATGGATTTGGCCTCAACTTTCTTAGTAGCAGTCGAATCGCTTTTGGAAGTAGCTGGTACAGACATATTTTTAAGTAAGAATGTGCCTAGATTCAAATTACCTTTTAAACCCGATTTATTATAAAATTCTTGCGCTGCCTTTTTGTAATCCCATTTTACACTATCTTGTTTATAATTTAGGATCAGTTTTTTCTGCGACTCATAAAGTTCTTTAAAATCATTTATGCGAGTTAAACTATCTTGAAAGTGTGCATTCTGTATAGAATCTTTTCGTCGAATAGAATCCATTCTGACCTGGTCAGTTTTGATATAACCGTCATTCATATTTTTCAGATTCTTACCGACCTCCTCGTATATCTTGTTCATTACTTCGGCATCACTACCATAAAAAGAAAGATTTTTCTTAAAAGAAGTGGAATCCAAATCATACTTTTTGAACGTATTGTCATATAACGGAAATATAACGCGCTTTGCACTATCCGAGTTTAATGTTGACAGATAAGCATCAGTTATATAAATCTCCGTTAGGACCTTCACAAAATCCTTTTTTGGAATAATATCTTTCTCATTTGTACTTTTACAAGAAACAAATAAAAAAATCAGAGCAAGTACATTCAGTATTAATCGTTGCATTTCGTAATTTTGTACAAATTTATAAAAAGGCCTGACATTTGTCACCCTTTGAATTCTTAAATATACAATTATCATGAGTATTGCAAGCAACCTAGAAGCGATTAATTTAGAAGTTAAAGCGCTCGGCGTTCAACTAGTCGCTGTATCAAAAACAAAACCGAATGAAGATATCATGGAAGCCTATGAAGCTGGGCAACGTGTTTTTGGTGAAAACCTTGTTCAAGAACTTGTTGAAAAATATGAATCTTTACCAAAGGATATCGAATGGCATCTTATTGGTCACTTGCAAACAAATAAAGTTAAATACGTAGCTCCCTTTGTGACCTTAATCCATGCTGTTGATTCTTTCAAACTTCTGAAAGAAATCGATAAACAAGCCGCTAAAAACAAGCGTGTGATCGACTGCTTACTTCAGGTACACATTGCTGAAGAAGATACTAAATTTGGTTTTGACCATGCAGAATTAATCGAAATGTTACGCGATGAGGAATTTTTAGCTTTAAAACATGTCAACATCCGTGGCTTAATGGGTATTGCAACCAATACAGAGAATGAAAAAGAGATCAAAGAGGAGTTTTATGAGCTAAAATCATTATATGATGGTATCAAGGCAAGTTTCTATCGTAAAAACGAAAGTTTCAATACGCTGTCGATGGGTATGTCTTCTGATTACAAATTAGCAATAGAAAAGGGATCTAATATGATCCGGGTAGGAAGTACTATTTTTGGAAAACGCGTCATCAAACATTTTAAAAACAATGACTAAAGCAATTATTAGAACTGCTGTTGAAGCAGATTGTCCTGCAATGCTGGAATTAATTAAAGAACTTGCCATATTAGAAAAAGCACCCAATGAGGTAACGGTCTCTATGGAAGAGTTTATTGACGCCGGATTTGGACAAAACCCAATATGGGGAGCTTTTATTGCAGAATTTGATGGGAAAATCGTCGGAATTTCACTATATTACATTCGTTATTCCACTTGGAAAGGAAGAAGGCTCTATCTTGAGGATTTAATTGTGACAGAAAGTATGCGTGGCTATGGAATTGGCAAACAACTTTTCGAAGAAACTATCAATTACGGCAAATCTAAAGGATATCAAGGCATGGTTTGGCAGGTTTTGGACTGGAATGAACCTGCTATTCAATTCTACCGAAAGTATAAAGCGGACTTCGATGCCGAATGGATTAATGTATCGATAACATATTAGAACAGAAAAGGACGGTTAAATTACATGAAACCAAAATACTATTTCAACCCCTCTATCATTATTGCATTAATTGCCATTACTTCATGTACTGGTAACGATACGGCAAAAGAACAAAAAAAAGCTAGTGGTGATACGCTTCATTATGACATGAAAGAAGTGCATCGGTATAGCAACTTTTTTGTGAAAGAAGGTGAAAAAATAGACACAACATTCTTCAGAGCTAAATATCCACAATTCAAGGATACCGTCATCAACACATTACTCAATCAATCGATTAATTTAGAAGGTGATTCGGAAATCAGTATTTCAGCCAAAAGATTCGTCGATGCATATGATGAATATGTAGAAGAAAATAGTGGCAGTTCTTCTGCAGCCTGGTTTCGGGATTTACAGGCAAAAGTATATCAAAATACCCCTAAGTTTATCAGCATAGAAACCAACCAAACCGAATATACCGGTGGTGCTCATGGTGACCATTTTACTCTTTTTACACATTATGATATCAATTCAGATCAAAAAATAACATTAAACGATATCATAAATGAAGAAAATCAGAAAGAATTGATTAAAATTGCAGAAAAATACTTTCGCAAACTGGAAAATCTATCTGACAAAGAATCTTTAAATGACAAGTTCTTTTTTGAAGCTGGCAATTTTGCCCTTGCAAACAATTTTGCTTTAGACAAAGAAGATCTACTTTTCTATTACAATGTATATGAAATTAAACCCTATTCTGGGGGAAACACAGCACTAAAAGTGCCATATAAGGATATAAAACACTTGATTTCAAACAAGGGTCTAGAATATATCAATAGTATTAATTAGCAATCAACCTCAACGTAATCCTATCCGATGCAAGTTTTTAAATTTGGTGGCGCATCAGTCAAAGATGCTGAAAGTGTAAAAAATTCAGCACATATTATCTCTAAATATAAAGTGGACGCTTTATTGGTCGTCGTATCGGCCATGGGTAAAACCACCAACTTATTAGAAGACGTAACAAAAGCATATCACCAAAATACAGGTGAAGCATTTGAAATACTTGAAAAAGCCAAAGCATTTCATTATAACATATTATCCGGTTTATTCGAAGATTCCAATCATCCCATATTTGATGAAATCGCCAATTGTTTTGTCGAAATCGAATGGATATTAGAAGAAGAACCACAAGATTCTTTTGACTATTTATTTGATCAAATCGTTTCTACGGGTGAAATCGTTTCTTCCAAAATTCTAGCGGCTTATCTCAATCACATTGGTGTAAAATCCCAATGGTTAGATGCCCGCAACTACATCATGACCGACAACACCTATACCGAAGCGCAGGTTAACTGGGAAAAGACAGAAGCTATTATTCAAGCTGAGATCCCAAAAATCCTTAGCGAATATATCGGGGTCACACAAGGATTTATAGGCTCGACATCCGAAAATTTCACGACAACATTAGGTCGTGAAGGATCAGACTATTCGGCAGCAATCTTTGCAGCATGTTTAAATGCTGAACACGTGACAATCTGGAAGGATGTACCAGGTGTACTCAATGCCGATCCAAAATGGTTTGAAAAAACTGAATTGATACCTGAATTATCTTATACAGATGCAATTGAATTGACCTATTATGGAGCAACCGTTATTCATCCGAAAACAATTAAGCCACTTCAGAATAAAAATATCCAGTTAAATGTGCGGTCGTTCCTAAATCCGGAAGTGCCAGGAACTAAGATCAAAAGCACAAATGTATCTTTACCTGTACCATCGTTTATTTTTAAGGTCAATCAAATTTTGATATCCATTTCACCGCGTGACTTTTCATTTATTGTAGAAGATAATCTGCGCGATATTTTCAATTTGTTTCACCAATTCCGCATTAAAATCAATATGATGCACAACAGTGCAATCAATTTTTCAGTTGCTGTAGACGATACCGGTCAAAACATCCTGGAAGTACTGGACGAATTAAAGAAAAAATTCAAAGTCAATATTGAAACTGGCCTAGAGCTTATCACCATCCGTTACTATAACCAAGAAACAATCAATAGAGTTTTAGTGGATAAACAGGTGATCAGCGAATTGAAAGACACCTATACTTGCCAGCTTCTTGTAAAAAAAATATAGATGAATACACTTATCCTTCAAAAGGAGGTTCAAGATTTTATTAATCAAAATGAATCAGAATCTTCCGCTAAATTAGCGCTAAAAAAATCTCCTTTTGAAGGAATTACCTCGTCTGAACTTGCAATACAAATAGATGGCAGACAGCGATGTCGCAAAAAAATTCCGCTTTGGGCAGAAACAGCGAACATATATTACCCCGATAAATTAAACTTAGAACAATGTTCTTCGGAAAAAACAGCGATATTCAAAGCATCACTAATTCCGGAAAACGTCACTTTAATCGATATCACAAGCGGCTTTGGTATTGATGATTTTTACTTTTCAAAAAAAGCTAAAAAAGTAATTTCCTGTGAGATCAATCCGCAACTTGCACTCATATCTCAATACAATGCCAAGCAATTACAAGCTAAAAACATAGAAGTTATCGCTTCAGATGGAGTAGACTATATTGCTAAAAATAAAGATCTTAACATAGGATATATATACATAGATCCTTCCCGCAGGGTTGCGCAGCAAAAAGTTTTTATGTTGAGTGATTGCGAACCCAACATCGTTTCCTTACAGGAAAACTTTCTACAAAGAGCAGCCCATGTCATGATAAAAGTTGCTCCTCTTCTGGACATCACAGCAGCATTGTCTGAGCTAAACCATGTCAAGCAAATCTATGTGATTAGTCTCCAAAATGACTGTAAAGAGCTACTTTTCATTCAAGAAAGAGATTTTTCTGGTCAACCAGAGATTACCGCTGTCCGTATTTTTGGAGACAAAACACAACAATTCATATTCACACAGGAAGAAGAAACTGAAACGGTCACTTCATTTTCAGCACCGCTGCGTTATCTTTATGAACCGGATGTGTGTCTTACTAAAGCTGGTGCTTTTAAGAGCATAACCAAAGCATTTGATCTCAAAAAACTGCACCAACATACGCACCTATATAGTTCAGAAATTTACCAAGAAGATTTCTTAGGAAAAATTTATGAAATCATCGAAGTTATTCCGTTTTCCATCTTCAAAAAATCAAAAGAAAAATTAAGAACAAACGCTGTAGCTAGAAATTTCCCTTTAAAAACAGAAGTACTAAAAAAGAAATTTAAAATTATGGACGGCGGTGAATTACATAGTTTTTTTACTACAGATCATACAGGAGAACTGATTGTCATCCACGCGACACGAAAATAGTAAAGCGACAATACCATTACATATTTTCCTAAAATAAAGCATAATTTTATTATATGAGAAATATTGCTTTATCAGCTTTAGATCTTGCGCCAATCAAAAAAGGTTGCACAACGTCAGAAGCATATAACAGAACCATAAAAATAGCGCAACATATTGAGCAGTTAGGATATAAAAGAATCTGGGTGGCAGAACACCACAACATGGAATACATTGCCAGTTCAGCAACCTCGCTCGTTATTCAGCACATCGCAGCAAACACCAAAACCATTCGTGTTGGATCTGGAGGTATTATGCTACCGAACCATTCGCCCCTTGTCATTGCAGAGCAATTCGGTACCTTAGAGACTATTTATCCAAATCGTATTGATCTTGGATTAGGCAGAGCTCCTGGAACGGACCAAGAAACAGCAATGGCATTACGTCGCAATAATTTTAATACAGCATACCAATTTCCACAGGATGTTGCGGCACTGCAACAATATTTTAGTGACAGTAATGTTGACTCCAAAGTAAGAGCTTTTCCGGCCGAAGGTCTAAACGTTCCTTTATATATTTTAGGATCCAGTACAGACAGTGCCTATTTAGCCGCCAGCCTTGGACTACCCTATGCATTTGCCGCACATTTTGCACCGGCACAACTGGCTCAAGCAAGTGCCATCTACCATCAGAACTTCAAACCGTCAGCTAGTCTTTCAGCACCATATTTTATTGTTTGTGTCAATGTAATTGCCGCGAAAACAGTAGAAGAAGCCGAATTACAGTCAACAAGTGTGAAAAATTTATTTGCGGGGATTCTAACCAATACAAGAGCACCATTATCACCTCCAACATTTGAGGTTATTTACAAAGGGATTCCAAGTATTGAGCAAGCCGCAGATAATATGCTTTCCTGTAGCTTTATAGGAGACAAAGAGACCATCAGAAAGGAATTGGAACCGTTCATCGAAAAACTACAAATCGATGAACTTATGGCCATATCTTATATTTATGATGATCAAAAATGTCTTGACTCATTCCGCATATTGAAAGAAGCATTAACAGATTAAGAAAGTTTATTTACATCGTGCATTAAAATTTCTATATTTAATTATTCAAATTATAATGCACGATGAAATATTTAAGCCTTACAGCACTATTTATAACACTTATTTTTCAGTCCTGTCAAAATCAGAGCCCGGTTAATAAGACAATAATTCCTAATGACACTGCCGCTAATGACATAACAAGCGACACAAATACGGTCAGCAGCCCAAGCATCAAAACCTCTCCCAATAAAGAAGCATCCATATTTATGATAGATACCTATCGGATGGATGAGTATTCAGAAGATCCGAGCAAAATTTTAAATGAAGGATGGCTAGATCTTTATGAGGAAAAAGGAGAATATTACCTGGCAAAGGTCGATTATAAAATAGAAGATGGATTCAGTGAGTGTGCGGGAGTACCCACGAAAGGAGTAATTTCAAAAAGAAATTCCATCCTATTTCTCAATTTCCCTTTTTTAAAAGCAGGAAAAATTGAAAATCTAAAGATCACCAAAGGTGAAATATGGCCTAAAGAAACTGTTCAGTATAATTTTAACAACCAGAAATACTTGTTAAAAGGATATGGTGACATTGTAGGAACCAATATTCAAACAAATGACCAAAACCATGAAGAAGTCTTTCATGATGTTAAAAATTATAAATTAACGTGTTCATTCAACGGAAACTCAGAAATAAACATGTTCAAAGCTGACCAATTTAATGACACTTTTATCAAAACATTATTTGTAGGAGATATTGATCGTGATGGAAAACTTGATTTTATTATTTCAACCCCGACCGATTACGAAGAAAACAGCATTATGCTTATCCTTTCATCTCAGATAAGAGATAACGATATGGAGAAAAGCAGCTATAAGCAAGATGTCCAATTTGATTGTTAACGATGAAAATAAAGGCGATCATTCAGGATTTCAATCCGGTTCAAAAATGTATATTTTCATTTTCCTTTAGCATACTAACAGCTGTTATTTGCTATTATCTAAATATAAATCTCTTAATGAGTGCTATACTTTTTTGGATTACCTTTAGTTTGAGTTACAGCGCGGTATCGTGGTTTATCTTTTACCAGATGCCCGTAAACCGAATTGTTAGAAAAGCGGCATCCGAAGACGGAAGCCGTCTATTTGTATCCATTTTCATTTTAATGGCAAGTTTTGCCTGTTTGTTCGCTGTACTTCTCATTATTATCACAGATAATACGACTGATATGCCCAAGGGCGCAAGCATCAGCATCTGTGTATTAAGTATGATGAGCTCTTGGTTTTTGGTACATACGACCTATGTTTTCCATTACGCACATCTGTACTATGCAGACGGTGCCACTGGTAAAGGATTGGATTTCCCAGGAGATGAAAAACCTGATTATATGGACTTTGCATATTTTTCATTTGTGCTCGGTTGTACATTTCAAGTTTCTGATATTGAAGTTTCGTCACGAAAAATTAGAAGAGTGGTTCTGTTTCATGGATTACTCGCTTTCGCTTTAAATACATTTGTTGTTGCATTAACAATAAATATTATTTCCGGCCTTATACATTAACCAAAAAATTTGTACTGGCTACAGACCCTTTCTGGATCAATACAAAAAAATCAAATAGCATACCATTCTACAACGCTAAGCTTCGTTGCAAAATGCCCATTTAAAAAGAAAACGCACCCATCGAGCGATGGTGTGCGTTTCTAATTGAAAGGGAATTGAAAGGAATCTTTATAATTTCTCTGCATGTTGTGAAATATCCATACCTAATAACTCCTCCTCCTCAGATGCACGAAGGGGTGAAATCAGATCTGTTATTTTCAACAATAAGAAAGCAACAATTAAAATAAAAGCAGCGGACGCAAACAAACCAATTATATGCGCCTTAAATAGGGTTATTTCACCAAAAAATAAACCGTTATGCTCAACAACACCATTAATTTGTTTATGAGCAAATACACCCGTCAAAATCATCCCTACAATACCTCCAACACCATGACAAGGAAAAACATCTAACGTATCATCGACCTTTGAACGGGTACGCCAATCGACCACAAGGCGACTTACAATTGCCGCTACAGCACCAATTACTAATGAATGCGGAACAGTTACAAATCCGGCAGCCGGCGTAATCGCAACCAGACCCACGACTAGACCAATACAAGTTCCCATTGCAGATGGTTTAGTACCACGGATAGCATCAAAGAAAATCCAGGTAAGTGCAGCTGCTGCTGAAGCCGTCATTGTTGTTGATAGTGCCGTCGAAGCAAGGCTAGAAGCAGAAAAGGCAGAACCTGCGTTAAAACCAAACCAGCCAAACCACAGCATACCGGTGCCGAGCAATACATAGGTTACACGTGCAGGTGTATGATGACCAGGCTCTCTACCCTGTTTTAAATAAATCGCTGAAGCCAGTGCTGTTAAGCCCGCTGACATATGTACGACAGTTCCTCCGGCAAAATCCAAAACACCCAGCTTAAACAATAAGCCATCAGGATGCCAGGTAGCATGTGCCAAAGGAGCATATATGAAGACGAAAAATAAACAGATGAACAAAATATAAGATGTAAAACGGATGCGCTCTGCAAAAGCCCCCGTAATAAGCGCCGGTGTAATGATCGCAAATTTCAATTGAAACATAGCAAACAGTGCAAATGGAATCGTTGGAGCACCCACCCAAGGTTTACCATCAATTACATGATCAAACATAAAATACGTCATCGGATTACCGATGAAACCTCCGATACTATCTCCAAATACTAAACTAAAACCAAAAACAACCCAAATAACACTAACAACAGCCATACAGATGAAACTTTGAAGCATCGTTGAAATAACATTCTTCTTTCTAACCATTCCACCATAAAAATACGCTAAACCCGGTGTCATAATTAGCACTAATGCCGTTGAAGTCAACATCCATGCTACATCAGCTCCATTATATTCATAATTTCCATCATTTTTAGGTAAAGAAGGAAAAAATAGTGCCATTAAAACTATTATTACCATAAAATAGAAAGGAATCGCTGTTTTTTTAATCATTTTTAATTGTTTTGTTAATCAATATCCAAATTAAGGTAAAAATTACAGTAAAAACAATATTTATTTCAAATATTTTCAAATAAAACATCAAAATTCTACAAAAACACAAACAACAACAGATATATAATGCATTTTACTCAACATAAAACAGAAAAAGGGGGTAGAAACTTAATTCTACCCCCTTTAACAAGACTTATATAACAAAAAACTACATTTGTCTACTTGATATTATCTTAATAATACTTGCTTAAGCACCAATTTGCTTATCCAGTTTCTCACTTAGCACTGATTTTGGCACAGCACCGATTTGTTTATCGACAATCTCACCATTTTTGAAGAATAATAACGCAGGAATATTACGAATTCCAAAACGAACTGAAATTTCTGGGTTTTCATCAACATTTACTTTTCCGATTACCGCTGTATCAGCATAATCCTTAGCCAACTCTTCTACAATTGGACCTACCATACGACATGGACCACACCACTCTGCCCAAAAGTCAATTAAAACTGGTTTGTCTGATTTCAACACAACTTCTTCAAAGTTGCTATCTGTAATTTCTAAAGCCATATTTTTATTTTTTTAACCGAAGTTATTTGATAATTATTATTTACTCATTTATAAGAACAAATATAATAAAGATGTCCGTAATATAAGTGTAATATTAAATTGACACCATTTAATTCAATCGATAATTTACACCTTCAAACTGCTCTATAGCCTCTAAGAACTCATTTGTCAAGTTGATACGCTTTAATTTCGCAGGCATCTCAATAGAAATTTCATCCTGCGGATCCCAAATTTTGAAACGCAGTTGACAATTCGGAACCACCCCTTCAATCTCATTTGAATCCAGCACTTGCTTCATCTCCTCCAAAAATAGATCATTTAATGCTGGCAATGCAATATTAATGGTGAAAATTTTAGCCATTTTCTCTCTCAAATCCGACAAAAGCTGGATACCCTTGATCTCAAAACCCCAGTTCCCAACTTGCTTAAACCTCTCCTGCACCAAACCTCGGAGCTGCACAAAATAGCCTTCTTCGAGATAACCCTTGAACTTCACATAATCTTCACCAAAAACCATTATTTCATAAGAATCTGAATAATCCTCAATAATAAAAGAACCAAAAGGCTTACCCGATTTTGCAATACGATGGTTTGCAAGAGCAATAATACCACCGATAACAACCTCCTTATTTTTTATCCGATTAAAATCCAACAAAACATCTTCTTCAACTTCAGAAGCCTTAACCTTATTGATTAACTGCAGATCACTCACTTTGTTTTGACAGAAATGCTTAATCTCAAACTTATAGTTATCCAACGGATGACTAGTCAGATAAATACCGATTACCTCTTTCTCGTACTTTAATTTTTCGATCAAACCCCATTGTGGACAAGAAGCCAATACAGGTTCTGGAAGCTCAGCCGCGCCATCTCCACCAAATAAACTTACCTGAGCCGAATTTTCATTTTCCTTGAATCGCTGTGCAAACTTAATCGCTTTTTCCAAACCCGTGGAATTATCTTCACTGTGAAAATATTGAGCACGGTGCATATTTTGAAAACCGTCAAATCCACCCGCATAAGCTAAACTTTCAAAAGCTTTTTTATTAGCGGCACGCAGATCAATCCGTTTTGCCAAATCAAAAACCGATTTATAGGGCCCCTTCGCACGTGTCTGTACAATCGTATCAACCGCTCCTGCTCCCACACCTTTAACAGCTCCCATTCCAAATCGGATCGCACCACGATCATTCACAGTAAATTTATAATGTGACTCATTCACATCTGGAGCCAATACTTCAAGTCCCATGCGCTTACACTCCTCCATAAAGAAAGTGACCTGCTTGATATCATTCATGTTATTTGAAAGTACAGCTGCCATGTATTCCGCTGGAAAATGCGCTTTCAGATAAGCAGTTTGATAAGCAATCCAAGCATAACAGGTCGAGTGCGATTTATTAAAGGCATAACTTGCAAAAGCTTCCCAATCTGTCCAAATTTTCTCTAATACTTTCGGATTATGTCCCTTCTCAGCAGCCTGAGCAACAAACTTAGGTTTCATCTTATCCAAAACCGCTTTTTGCTTCTTACCCATAGCTTTACGCAACACATCGGCATCACCTTTGGAGAATCCTGCCAATTTCTGAGAAAGAAGCATCACCTGCTCTTGATATACAGTAATACCATATGTTTCCTGCAAATATTCCTCACAAGCATCTAGATCATAAATAATAGGCTCTGTCCCGTGCTTACGCTTGATAAAACTGGGGATATACTCCATTGGTCCAGGTCTATAAAGGGCATTCATAGCAATTAAATCCGCAAAAACCGTTGGTTTCAGATCTTTCATATGCTTCTGCATACCCGGAGATTCATATTGGAATACCCCAACCGTTTCTCCTCTTTGGAATAACTCGTAAGTCAATTGATCATCAATAGGAAATTCATCGGGATCTAATTCCAACCCATTACTCAACTTCACGTTAGCGACCGTATCCTTTATTAAGGTCAATGTTTTTAACCCTAAAAAGTCCATTTTCAACAAACCTGCAGATTCAACAACAGAGTTATCAAACTGTGTCACATACAGATCTGAATCTTTTGCTAATGATACAGGAACAAAATTCGTGATATCGTCAGGAGTAATAATTACCCCACAAGCATGGATACCTGTATTACGCATTGAACCTTCCAATACGCGGGCCTGCTTAATCGTTTCCGCTTCAAGACCCGCACCTTCCGATATGGCGATCAGACGATTAACAGCTTCCAGTTCATCTGCGCGCAAAGTCTCTTTCAACGCTTTTTCATCCATATTGAAGATCTTTGCCAGCTTCAAATTTGGAATCAGTTTTGCAATTTCATTGGCTTCCTGCAAAGGCAGATCCAGTACACGAGCCGTATCTTTAATAGACGATTTGGCAGCCATGGTACCATATGTAATAATCTGGGCTACTTGCGAAGCTCCATATTTATCAATTACATACTGCATCACGCGACCACGACCCTCATCGTCAAAGTCAATATCAATATCGGGCATCGATACACGATCGGGATTTAAGAAACGCTCAAATAGCAAATCGTATTGTATCGGATCCAAATTTGTAATCCCTAAACAATATGCTACAGCAGATCCAGCGGCAGAACCACGACCTGGACCAACAGAAACCCCCATTTTACGAGCTTCAGCAATAAAATCCTGTACAATCAAAAAATATCCAGGATAACCGGTCTTCTCAATGGTAGTTAACTCAAAGTCCAGGCGCTCCATAATATCGTCTGTTACACCCTGCTTGTAACGACGCTTAGCTCCTTCTATAGTTAGATGTCTTAAATACTTATTTTCCCCCCTCTTACCATGATCTTCCTGATCTTCTGCAACCTGAAATTCCTCAGGGATATCAAAAGCCGGTAAAAGAACGTCACGGTATAAAGTAAAGATTTCAATTTTATCGACGATCTCTTGAATATTGATAATCGCCTCTGGTATATCCTTAAATAGCTTCTTCATTTCTGAAGCAGGCTTGAAGTAATATTCCTGATTAGGTAATCCAAACCTAAAACCTCGCCCCCTTCCTTTCGGTGTGCTCAACTTTTCACCATCCTTCACACACAACAAAATATCATGGGCGTGAGCATCAGGCTTATTGATATAATAGGTATTATTCGTCGCAATCAGCTTTACATCATGTTTACGAGCCAAACTGACTAGCGTCGTATTTACGCGGTCTTCATCCTCCTGACCATGGCGCATCATTTCAATATAAAAATCATCCCCAAACTGATCTTTCCACCAGATCAAAGCTTCTTCAGCCTGATTTTCACCGATATTAAGCACTTTATTGGGCACCTCTCCTTGAAGATTCCCAGACAGGACAATTAAATCCTCTTTATATTGCTCAACAACCTTTCTGTCAATACGAGGTACATAATAAAACCCTTCCGTATAGGCTACTGAGGCCATTTTAGCCAGGTTATGATAACCTTTTTTATTTTTCGCTAAAAAGACAATCTGATAACCATTATCTTTTCTTTTCTTATCAAAATGATCATCACATACGAAAAACTCACAACCCACAATAGGTTTGATTATTTTCTCCGTAGGACTTTCTCCAGCAGCTTCTAATTCTTCATTTTTTGCTTTCGCCGCTTTATTATGATCGCCTACTTTAGAAACAAAATGAAAAGCACCCATCATATTACCATGATCGGTCAATGCAACAGCTGGCATGCGATACTTCGCAGCAGTATCCACCAAATTAGCTATAGAAATTGTTGATTGCAGGACCGAAAACTGAGAATGATTATGTAGATGTGCAAAATCGGCATTTTCAAAATCATTCAGCACATCATGATCAATCACAACTTCCTGACCACCACTTGGCTGACTGCGCTTTCTAATTTCATCTGAAGCCGCCTTCAGATTCACGTGCTTTAAACCAACAGTTGGAATTACTGATGGGTTCTGCTGTTTAAAATCTACAAAATATCCTGTATCAGTCTGTAACTGATCAACAGTAAAAACTTCCCTTCTAACTAATTCAAAAAAACAACGTGTAGTTGCTTCCACATCGGCAGTTGCATTATGTGCTTCAGCAAAGGGAACTCCAAATAGATACGAATGAAGTTCAGTTAAATTTGGTAATTTAAAACGACCTCCACGTCCACCAGGCAATTGCAGTAAAGCAGCTGTAACCTCAGTACAGGTATCCAAGATAGGCATTTCACCCATAGGAGATTGAACATCATAACGATAGAACTCGCTACCCATAATATTCAAATCAAAACCAATATTTTGACCTACAATAAATTTGGCTTTGGCTAATGCTTCATTAAACTTAACCAGAACATCTTGAATGGGAACACCCTGTTCTGTCGCTAACTCGGTCGAAATACCATGAATTTTCTCGGAGTCATAAGGAATATTGTAACCATCCGGCTTGATCAGATAATCCTCATGCTCAAGCAGATTACCCATTTCATCATGTAACTGCCAAGCTATTTGAATACATCTGGGCCAATTATCAGTATCTGTAATCGGCGCATCCCAACGTTTGGGTAATCCTGTTGTTTCCGTATCAAATATAATGTACATACCTTAATTCTTTATTCTTTCCTAAACAGCTAAATATCAACAACTAAAAGACTTTCAAACAGATTAAAACAGACCTATTTAAAAGTTTACTAATTTACAAATTTATTCCTCACTAAAGCTGAAAAACAAGTCATTTTACTAAAAAAAATAAGCTCATTTTTCATCTTTTCGCCTCCCCTTATCCTGTTCAAACAAAAACTGCGTTGTGCAAAAAAAGCAATGAACTTAAGCCATCTTTTTAAAAGCTTTTACTAATTCACTAACAGCCTGATCTAATTCATTTTCAGACAAGGATGCAAAGCCAAATCGAAATGCATTTTGAGTTTCATCGATACGAACAATTTCAAGCGAACAGTTCAAAAGTAAATCATTCACCAAAAACGGAGGCTTTAACCGCACCCAAATGGCCATTCCACCAGCAGGCAAGGAGAAATAAATATAATTACCTAATCGATCCCGTAAAAGCTGATCCAAATAATCCCTTCGTATTTTATAGCAACGTCGTGCTTTTTTTAAGTATCTGTTCAACTCTCCCTCTTTAATTAACTCGGCTAAAGCATGTTGCATATAACCATCTCCTCCCACATCAATTATCTTTCTATAGGCAGTACACTGCGCAATGAATTTTTCTGGAGCAACCATAAAACCAATACGGATGGAAGGATCTAAGATTTTGGAAAAAGAACCGATATAGATAACATGCCCCTGATGATTACTACTGGCCAATGGTAAATAAGGAGATGAGGTATAATGATAATCATAGTCATAATCATCTTCAATAATCACAAATCCATACTGTTCAGCTAATGCTAATAATTTCATTCTACGCTCTACCGAAAGCGTAACTGTGGTGGGATAATGATGATGTGGTATAACATATATCAAGCTGATTTTTTTCAACTTACACCAAGCTTCCACGGCATCCGTATCAATACCATCCTCATCAACCGATACCGAAATAACCGATGCACCGGTATCTTTAAAAACCTGATTTGCCAATGGATAGTTGGGTTCACCAACAAGCACATGCGAACTATTATCCAGTAAAAGTTGTGCTGCCAAATATATACTCATTTGTGCTCCATGAGTAATCAGCACATGTTCCACCCCCATAGTGAGACCTCGAGATTCGATCAGATGATTCGCCAATTGCTCGCGAAGCTTGAGCACACCTTGCCCCGTACCAATATTTGCAATCTTCGAAATTGTTTTCCGGTTTGTAAAAGTCCGATAGGTCTTCAATAAATCATCAATTGGTGACAATCGTATATCAGGATATCCGTCATCAATAAGCACCTTATCAAATCTTTCCGCGATTTCAACCGACACTTCTGGCTGAGATTTTTTATACGAAATGGGAAGATCTTTTCCGTACCCCGTACGCACGAATGGCCTATTCCATTTTTGGGCCTTTAAAATTGGGATAAAGTTTGAAACAGCAACATATTTACGCGGTTCCACAATAATCCAGTCCTGAGACTGGAGCTCTTCGTAAGCAGCGATCACTGTTTTACGGTGAACAGCAAGATTTTTTGCCAATTCACGACTGCTGGGCAGATGTGCCCCAGGTTTTAAAACCCCATCGCTGATCGCATTAATGATTGAAATCGAAATCTGCCTGTATAGGGCAATATTACTCGATTTATCAATGGTTATAATATGTTCAAAAGGAAGCATACTGGACTACTTAATTACTTAAAACTGGAGCACAAAGGTAGTCCTATTTAAGAGTAATTTTGTCATAACAATTAAAAAAAGAAAATATGAAATCAGAAATTAGACAAGCAACATTAGCAAACCTTGACGAAACAGCAGTATTATTTGATTTATACCGTGTTTTTTATCGTCAGCAACCAGATCTTGAAAAAGGAAAAGCTTTTCTTAAAGAAAGATTTGTAAATAGCGAATCGACGATCTTCTTAATCTATGTGGATAATCAAGCAGTAGGATTTGTACAGCTTTATAAACTTTTCCATTATACCAAACTAGCTAAACAATGGTTATTAAGTGACTTGTATGTACACCCGGACTATCGCGGCCAAGGTCTATCGATCGCGCTTATTGATCGCAGTAAATTATGGTGCGAAGAAACAAATGCTTGTGGACTAATGCTGGAAACAGAAAAAACAAACATAGTCGGCAATAAGTTATATCCGAAATGCGGATTTGAATATGATGGATTACACAATTATTATCATTGGTGGAAATAAGCATACGAGAATGGCGAACGTAAAACGTTCGTCATTCTTCAAAAATTAAACTCAAGCTTTATTCAAAAATTAATAAATTGCCACCATGAATATTTCCGATCTGATTATTACTAAGAACGAGCAGACTGAACTGGCTAATATTTTTCTTAATCAAGAGAACAATGCTTCCATACAGCAGTTAATAAAAGAATATACCTACAGCGAAGAACTCCTTCAATATGGACTACCTGTAAACAATAAAATCCTCTTGCATGGAAGTTCCGGATGTGGTAAAACAACAACCGCCAAAGCAATCGCGCAAAAACTGGGAAAATCCATTTTAACACTAAACCTCAGTACAATTGTCTGTTCCCGCATTGGCGAAACATCTCAAAACATTAAGCAAATATTTGATAAAGCGGCCCGCGAAAAGGCTGTCCTATTCCTAGATGAGTTTGATCAAATTGCAAAAGCAAGAGGTAATGACGACAAAGATGTTGGGGAGATGAGACGCCTGGTAAATACACTGATTCAACTCATCGATTATTTACCACAGACCGTATTACTGATCGCCGCAACGAACCATGTATCCATTATTGATAAAGCATTGCTGCGCCGATTTCAATTACAGATCAGCTATGATTTACCATCACAGTTAGAATTAGACAAGTATTATGATAAGCTTGTCGAAAAATTCCCTGCAGATATCAAACTGTTTCAAAGAAAATACGAGATATCCTACGCAGAAGCTCGCGATCATGCTTTCACACAAGTTAAAGCAAGTCTGATAGCAAAATTGGAAAAACAATAAATCACGATGATATGACTAACACAACCTTAGAGAATCTGAAAGTAATTGAAGATAAAATCAAAGCATGTTGCCTGCTAAACAATCGTGACCCCAAAGAAGTCAAACTATTGTTAGCGACTAAAACAGTTCCGTCAAATCGTATAAAAACGGCTTTACTCGCAGGATATACATTAATTGCAGAAAATAAAGTTCAAGAATTAAGGGACAAATATGACGATTTAAAAAATATCCCGCATACCAATCATTTTATAGGTCATTTACAAACCAATAAAATCAAATACATACTCCAGCATGATGTCACTTGTGTGCAATCTATAGATCGGTTTGATCTAGCCCAAAAAATAAATCAAAGAGTACAACTTGAAAATCGAACGATAGACATTTTAATCCAAGTGAATACTTCCATGGAAGAAAGTAAATTTGGCATATCACCTGATAAAGCCATTGATCTGATACGACAGATAACGATATTAGAAAATGTAAAAATTAAAGGGCTCATGACAATTGGTCTATTCAGCGCAGAAGAAGATAAAATTCGTGCCTGTTTCCGATTATTGAAAAACCTCCAGCAAGACATTATCAAAGCTGAAATACTTGGCGTCGAAATGACAGAATTGTCCATGGGTATGAGTGGCGATTATGAAATTGCTATTGCCGAAGGAGCAACAATTGTACGCATAGGGACAGCAGTATTTGGAAAGCGGATATATCCAGACTCCCACTATTGGGACGAAAGTAAAAACTAATATCACAAAAAAGGCTTTCCAATGAAAGCCCTTTATATCCTGTTATAATTAAGAATTATTTTGCATCCAAAATAATAACCTCAACTCGTCTATTCTTTTGACGACCTTCTGGAGTTTTATTATCTGCTACAGGTTTAGTCTGACCAATACCCTTTGCCGCGATTCTAGACTCTGCAATTCCAGCATCTACCAAAAACTTTTTAACCGAGTTAGCTCTCTTTTCAGCTAACCATTGATTATACTCCACAGTACCTGTCGCATCTGTATGCCCATCAACACGGATCTTACTTTTATTTTCTTTTAAAAGTGTTGCCAATTTACTCAATTCCGCTTTAGCTTTTTCTGTTAAATAAGAAGAGTTTGTCGGAAATAGCAAATCTGATGAAATCGTAAATTTAATTCCTTCATCTGTACGAGTAGCATCTTCAAAATCACGTTTAACGTTTTTCAATCCATCATCAGTACCATCAATACTAACAACAGCACCTGGATTAACAATTACAGCTTGTTGTTTACATGAAAACAAAGAAATTGAACAAAGCAAAGCAACAGCAATACTATTTATTTTTTTAATCATCGAATGTTTAGATTATTTATGAAAGCAAAAACTAACTGTAAAGATATAAAAAAAAGTGAACTCAAGAAAAACAGAAAGGGATACAGATCTTAGACATAACGCTACAAGATCTTGTATCCCTTTAATTCGTGCAGCAGTTTCGCTTATTTCTTATGATAGATCTTTTTAATAGTTGCATTAACCTCCGGTATCTGGTTATACAATTTCCAGATCAATCCAGATTTTGCATTCTCCATTAAAACAGCCACACTCGCCTGATTTTTCGCATTAAAACCATCGGAAACATCATTATTTTTCAAATCAATCCAAGATCTAAAACCATATTGGGTAAACAGCACCTTAGCATATTGATCATAAAATTTGCGCAAAGATTTTTGACCGATCTCCTGTTCGAAAGCAACAGCCGAAATTGCGATTGCTGGATTCACTAAATAATGCCCCACGCTATCGCTCGGATTCTGTACTCCCCAAATATCTGTATAACTAGATCCCAAGTTTAATTCATTATCCCTTCTTTTATAAGCTAAAATATAATTACTTGCTAGCTCACCATAGTCGACATAACCATCATATTTTCCTCTCGGATCTAAGGTTAAAAATGGTTTATAAAACTCAATCAAACTTTTATTTAAATCGCCAATTGCAATTTTTTTACCATACAGCATATGTTTTTCAAAGATCAAACTATCTTCAAAGGATACGGGGGTAGCTGGTTGCACCTGCGGTATCATAAGCCCACCATTCATATGCGAAGCAGCTCCTTGATCAACTGTCGATGGAGATAAACTAAGCAAACTATCCGCTAGAGGTAATTTTTTAGCATATCCATTCAGGTAACTCGCTTCCGTCAATGGATAAGTCGGAGAAGACATCGCTAATAAATAAGCACTTAAACCATCATTCAAGCCGTTTAAAACTTTAGACTGATAGGTGCTATCTACAGCTGACCATCGATCCATCAGGGCATCAGGGTTTGACTTTGATGTTAGCTTTTGCCAATTCACCCGTTTCCACAATTTCGTTACATCCTCTCTAAAATTCTGTTCATCAGCAACATCTTTTGAAAAATATTCCCGAGCAACAAGCAATCCTTCCATAAGTTTTGCCGTCGCTTTAACATCATACATCTGTACGCCATCAGTATAAAATGGTACGCCTTCCCTTCCATCATAAAATGCCGTAAATACACCTTCATGATGCTGAGCCTTGTTTAAAAACTTCATCATCCTACTCAAACGCAACAATAAAGATTGACGCGAAATAACATTGTTTTCAGCACCAACCAATAATGAAAGAATCGCATAACCCGATTCTTCTATAGAAACGATCGCCTTTTTATTTGATTTATTAGGTAGAAAAAGACCGCTGTTGATGTCATAGTTCTCAATAAAATAATTGACATTCGTCAATTTAATCAAATTAGACAGTTCTAAATCACTTGCAGGTTTGGTTTGAACTTCTTTTACCGAAGAAAATGGAGATTCCAGATAATCATAATCTACCCATGCGATCTTATAGTAATATTTTTTATTATATTCTTCGACAAGATCATAGCATTTTTGCATAAAAACTGGTCGAATGGCAATCGCTTTAAAATCAACATTATCTGTCGATCTGTAAATTTTTATATACCGGATACTCGGTGTTAACGGCAGTTGCCATTGAAGCTCCACCTGCTTATCAATACTGGAGACCTGTGACAGAATAGCTCCTGAAGACAACTTGACACGTGAAGGATTTTTAGGCAAAAACTCCAATTGATCTAAAAACAGCTGATGCGTCATATCATCAGTTCCGTTTTGATGAAAAACCACTTCAGAAACCGCTTCCCCTGCTTTTAAATTTCCAAATTTTGACAAGGGTATCTCTATATTAAGCCAAGTATCATGATCAAAGTCATCTATAAATGGGGAAAGTTCTAAAATATTAGTTTCAGAACCATTTTGAAGCAATTGAATTTTCGGAAGAGTTTTTTCTTTCGTATGCGGTGTTTGCACATACATTTTAATTGTCAGCACATCACTGGCCTGGACCTGATAATTGATCTTATGGCGATCATTTAGTAAAGCAACCTTCCAATTTCCAGCATTTGATGACAAAAAACGGAGTGAAAGTGAATTTCCTGGAGTAAAAAATAAAGAATCTGTAGTTGGTAAATTTTTCTTTACATTCTGTACCCAACTGTCTCCCGAATATTCCACCAAGCTTTTAGCATAGTTACCTGACAAGAGACTGTTCTCAAACACAACTTCAGGATAAGTTTGTGCAGACAAGGTTGTTGCAGTAGAAATAGATAAACCGATTATGAATAGTAATTTTTTTGACATGCGCATAAATTGATAATAAACATCAAACAAAAAGTAAGCCATCTATACTTTAATGAATCACAAATGTAATAAAGGATTTCCAATGTAAATGTCATACGTAATTTTAATTTCGGAAAAAATGCACTAATTTAGCCATCTGATTTTTTCATAACAACTTTATATGAAAACTACATTTGAATTTGAAAAGCCAATTGCAGATTTGCAATTGCAGATAGAAAAAGTGGAACAAGTTGCCGTAAAGACGAAAGTCGATATGAGTGCAACTGTGTTAGAGCTACAAGAAAAACTAGCGAACGCTGAAAAAGAGATATACGGTAATTTGTCTGGTTGGGAAAATGTGCAGATGTCGCGTCATCCGGAGAGACCTCAAACATTTGATTACATTAACATGATCTGTGATGATTTTATCGAATTACACGGAGATCGTACTGTAAGAGATGATAAAGCCATCGTCGGTGGATTTGCATCGATCGGAGGTCAATCAGTTATGGTTATCGGGCATCAAAAAGGAAAAAACACCAAAGAGCGTCAATACCGCAACTTTGGTATGGCTAACCCTGAAGGATACCGTAAAGCTCTTCGCTTAATGAAAATGGCAGAAAAATTCAACAAACCTGTCGTTACATTGATCGATACAATGGGTGCATACCCAGGTTTGGAAGCTGAAGAAAGAGGTCAAGGAGAAGCCATAGCACGCAACTTACTGGAAATGTCGGTACTAAAGGTGCCTATTATCTGCGTAGTAATCGGTGAAGGTGCTTCTGGTGGTGCATTGGGTATCGGTATCGGTGATCGTGTATACATGCTAGAGCATACCTGGTATTCTGTCATCTCTCCTGAATCTTGTTCCTCTATCCTATGGAGAAGCTGGGACCACAAAGAAAAGGCGGCAGAAGCACTAAAATTAACCTCTAAAGACATGCTTGGCAATGGCCTTATCGATGGTATTATCAAAGAGCCACTAGGTGGAGCGCATCAAAACCCTGAATTAGCGGCCGAGTTATTAAAAGCAAAATTGGTTGAAGATTTAGCGATTTTGATCGCCAAAGACGAAGATGTTTTGGTGGATGAACGTATAGCGAAATTTAGCAAAATGGGCGTAGTAGTTGAATAGCACTGCCATTCACAACAAAATAAAAGGGACACTTTAATAAAAAGTGTCCCTTTTATTTTGTTCCGCCCCTCTCCAGTAAAGAAAATAGAAAAAATAAGATTTTAAAAAAGAATACGTTACAACATATTTCAAAAAAATTAGCAAATATATTTGTTCCCTTTGCTAGATTTTTCTAGCTTTGCATCACTCCAAACAACGAAGGAAACTTCATAAGAGTAAGATTCCGTAGCTCAGCTGGTAGAGCAATACACTTTTAATGTATGGGTCCTGGGTTCGAATCCCAGCGGGATCACAAAAGAAAAGCTAATCTTATGATTAGCTTTTCTTTTGTATAAAACGGTTAAATTCGAATATCACTCCCTGCTTCTATCAATCAATCATTGGAACTTGTAATGCTATAAATGATACGATCATCAGCTATACCATTTACAATAAAAATGAACTTAATGCAGCCATCTGTTGACTGTTGTTATGTAGAAATAAGATATAAATATCAAGAGAAAGAGTGCATAATCATACGAGTAATTCCAATGCTCATTATTAAAACAAACGAAGCGTAAAGAATTCATTAAGTACAAGTGAAAACTTACCTGACAAATAATTTATTCTAATGAAAAAATCAAATAAGGCCATATCAGCGGCATTACTATCTATGATCAGTGTTCAAGGTGGTGCCTCTATCGCTAAACATCTTTTTCCTGCCATAGGAGCAACAGGAACAAGTATGTTGAGAATTGGCCTGTCTACCGTATTGCTAAATATTATAAATCGTCCTAAATTCTTTCAATTCACGAAACAACAATGGTTATATTGCGCTATTTATGGAATAGGAATTGCCGCAATGAATCTTATTTTTTATTTAGCCATCCAACGCATCCCCTTAGGGCTGGCTGTAACGGTAGAATTTATCGGCCCCCTTTTTCTAGCTTTATCTTTATCCCGAAAATGGTTAGACGTTCTTTGGGGATTAATCGCTTGTGCCGGTATTTTATTTATCGTGCCATGGCAAAGTAACAACATTGATTTAATCGGACTTCTTCTCGCATTTCTAGCGGGCATATTTTGGGCGGTATACATTGTTATGGGCAGCAAGGTGACCGGCATTATGCCAGGAAAAGACGCTGTAAGCACCGGAATGCTATTTGCAACCCTAATTATTATCCCCTTTGCCCTATGGGATGGTGGTATTTTTAGTCTTACCCCAATGCTGTTTTTAAAAGGACTTGGCGTCGCTGTACTTTCTAGCGCTGTACCTTTTTCACTAGATTTAGTGGCTTTAAAAAGACTTCCAGCAAAAACATTTAGTATTTTAACAAGTTTGCAACCGGCATTTGCCGCCCTATCAGGTATGATATTCTTATCAGAACGTCTTACACCGTTACAATGGATTTCCGTTGCTTGCGTTATAAGTGCAAGTATGGGCGCTACTATTTTCAGCAAAACGAAACAACAGATCGAAGAATAATTAAGAACGATCTACCCTACATACGAACAATATCACAAAAGCGCTATCTCCTGATAGCGTTTTTTTTATGTTAATCGAATAAGAAATAAGTTATAGAAACAAATCGACCATAAACTAAAAGAAATAAAATCAATGAAAATCCGTTAAAATAAACGGGTATATTATTTTATCTTTATTATCGATATCATATCGTCACTCAAATCTAAATTTAGTACCATGAATAATTTCGATTGGACATCATTTACAAAACGTATCGCAATTAAAGCCTCTCTTTCCGAGATTTATGAAGCCTGGTCTGTTGCGGCGAATTTAGAAAAATGGTTTTTGGAACGTGTCATTTTTTGTGATGGAGCAGGAAATCAGCTTGAACAGATCAACCCAGAAGAAAGCGGCATGCAGTACGATTGGTATTGGTACCTGGATCCGACGCCCATGCATGGAGAAATCCTTAAAGCAAATGGTAAAGATTTTCTCCAGTTTACATTTGAAGGTACCAGTATGGTTGATGTGACATTAAGTACACTTCATGAGTATGTTATCGTAGAATTACGGCATCACCATATTCCACAGGACGATCACTCAAAGCAATACATCCGTCTGGGATGCTCTAATGGTTGGGCATTCTATTTACATAATTTGAAATCAGTCTACGAAGGAGGTCTCGACCTTCGTAATAGAGACCCTAGAATCGGTAATATGATCAATAACTAACAAACACCAGTAAACCGGCTTTCAACGAAAGCCAGTCAACCTTTTATCACGGTACTACAGAGGAACAACGCCGTATATGCTGGTCGTTATTATCAATACCTAGTCCTGCAGCAATTCCATTTCTTTTTTCAGGTTTTCTTTTGCCCGAACTTCAAAACGGTTATAAAAATAATCTGTTTTAAAAATCCTGTCCATGGACAGAAAATGAGTTAATGCTTTCTTGCGACCAGAGTGGTACTGTACATCTGGATAAATCTGATATTCCAAGCGGATATTTGTATAGTATTTTGCATATTTCTCCCAAGGTTGTCCTAAAATAGAAAGATCAGCATCAGTAAAATAATTTGTGTCCTGATCGGTAGAAATTAAGTGCGATTTTGTCGCCAGGATCTGTTCGGTGCATGTCAAGATAATTGCTTCGGAAACAGCAATCTCTTTCATCCGTTTTATGGCAAAATGAGCACTTTCATCTTCATTGTTCTGTTTTGATGCATCGTAGATAATATCATGATAATAAAGCGTAAACAATAGAGCTTCCCAATTCTTGATTTTCTCTTTTACAGCCGTAATTTCAAACAGCAGATTTTCAAGATGATCTAAAGTATGGTAATGTCTGAGAGGATCACCATAATAGGCTTCTACCTCCCTCCATAAGGAAGCGATCAATTGCTCATCTTTCGTATAATTTTTCAATAGCCCCACAAATGTTTCTTTAAGTATCATCGCTTTTAGATTATCATCATGTTACCGAGCATATCTGATGCCACAGATTAATAAGTTATTATTTAATAAATGAAAATGATGACATTCATCAATTTATGTGACATCTATCACCTCAAACATCTTGGCACGCCGGCAGTATTTAAGTAACTTAGTATGAAATAAAAAAGCATAACAATATGGATAATACAATGAAAGCAGCACGATGGTATGCCGCAAAAGATATCAGGGTAGAATCAACGGAGATCCCAGCTCCAAAAGCGAAACAAGTTAAAATTTCAGTTCAGTTTGCAGGAATCTGCGGCTCCGACTTACATGAATACGTCCATGGTCCACAGCTCATCCCGGTAGCCGCCCCCTATCCGCTCAATGGACACCAAGGCACAACCACATTAGGACATGAATTCTCCGGAATTATTGATGCCGTGGGCGAAGGTGTACATCATTTAAAAGTTGGCGACCGGGTAGTCGTAGAACCAATCTTTAAAAACTTTGATAGCCCCTTTATTGCAAACGGAGAGTACAACCTGTCAGAACCATTAGGCTTTGTTGGTCTATCAAGCAATGGCGGATTTGCTTCTTACGTTGTAGTAGAGGATTACATGGTGCACAAAATACCAGACACTATGTCCTTCGAGAAAGGTGCATTGGTAGAACCCGCAGCAGTAGCAGTTTATGCGGTCATGCAAAGTAATCTAAAAATCGGCGGGACTGTTCTAGTTTCCGGAGCCGGTCCAATTGGTTTATTATGTGTTCAGGCGGCCCTGGCAGCCGGAGCTAGTACCGTTATCGTAACCGATATCGCCGACAAACGTCTTGAAAAAGCAAAATCTATAGGCGCTACCCATATCATCAATGCGAAAGAGGACGGTATACCCGAAAAAATTAAGACCTTAACAGGTCTCGGAGTAGATGTTTTCCTTGATTGCGCAGGTGTACAAGCCTCCTATACAACGGGTATCACGAGTTTAAAAAATGGAGGAACCGCTGTATTAGTAGCACTATTTGGAAAACCTGTTACAACTGATGCGCTTGATCAAGTACTTCGTGAGATCACCATTAAAGGAATTATTGCCTATCGCAATATTTTCCCGCAAGTCATTGCACTGATCGATAGCGGTAGGATGCCGGTAGAGAAATTGGTTACACGCAAGATTGTTTTAGATGAAATCGTCACGAACGGATTTGAAGCCTTAGTTAACGATCCTACGGAAGTTAAGATATTGATTGATATACAAGCAAGCTAAGTTTAAAAACAACTGCCCAAAAGTTGGCTTGAAAATAATCATTAGGAATAAACAGCAAAGCCCAATCTTTCGATTGGGCTTTTTAGCTTTCGGACCAAAGAAAACGACTCTAAACCCTATTCGTTAATTATTAAACATTTCATAACCTCAAAAAACTACCAACCTCGCGATCAGCACCATTAACTGACAAAAATTCACCAATAGCCAACCGTACGTGATCACAATAATTTGAAATTCTTGAAAAAAAATTTGCGTAGTCAAATAACTACACTTATATTTGTAGTCAAATGACTTCATAATTTAAAACTAACCAGTACTATGGAGATTTTGAACATAAAAAACCGATATATAATTAAAGAAATTGTATAGCGATGTACTTATTTAATTCCGGAACAGTAAAAGATCAAACAATGGATCGAAAACTAACATGCGATAAATAAGGTATTAAGTAACCGCTCAAGTATAAACAGATCAACATACGAATTGTACCGATTAAAAAACACAGTATGAAAAAGAGAGATAAAATCATCTATTGGTTTTCTACCATTTGGCTAAGTTTAGGAATGGTGTCAACTGGAATTGTGCAGATCATCCACATGGATGAAGAAGTTCATAAAATGAAAGATCTAGGCTATCCCTCCTATTTTCTCACCATTATCGGTATTTGGAAGCTACTAGGAGTAATTGCCATTCTCCTTCCAAAGCTCCCAGTAGTAAAAGAATGGGCATATGCAGGATTTTTCTTTCTAATGTCGGGCGCAATTTTCACCCACCTTGCAGTTGCTGATAAAGCAGTCACCTATTTTGGTCCTGCGCTGTTACTCCTGCTCACGATTATTTCGTGGTATTTCAGACCAGTTGAACGTAAAGTTGAGAACAGATGAAAATAGAACTGAATCCAGGAGTTGACAACTATTTGATGGATGGCTGTATGCGTTGCAAATATGGCGGTACACCATTATGCAAAGTCAATAACTGGAGGGAAGAATTAGAAATGCTCCGCCAAATTGTACTGGAAGCGGGTTTGAAGGAAGAAATAAAATGGGGTGCACCCGTATATACCTCCAAAGGAAAAAATATAGTTTCCGTTGCTGCATTAAAACAATCCGCCAATATCGGTTTTTTTAAAGGTGTATTATTATCCGACGATCATAAAATCTTAACCCAACAAGGTAATTTACAATCGGACAGGATCATCAAATTTACCAATATAGCAGAAATCAAAAGATTAGAAAATACCTTAAAATCGTATATATCCGAGGCCATAGCGATAGAAGAAAGTGGTCAAAAGGTAACATTTCAAAAAAATCCAGAACCTGTCCCCGAAGAACTCCTACAGCTATTCGAACAAGACTCTAAGTTAAAAACAGCATTTTACGCATTGACACCGGGGCGGCAAAGAGGATACATCATTTATTTTTCACAACCCAAAGTAGCACAGACAAGAATTGGAAGAATTGAAAAATACCGACAACAAATTATAAACGGTATAGGATTAAACGATAAATAAAGTTCCAAATAGCGTTAATAAAACATGATCATAAACACATCAAGCAATGACAGGACAGATCATAATAGATTGACGTGTTAAAGCGAATAAGACCATAACAATGAACTTAAGAAGAGACGTTTTTCAAGCCCTTGCCGATCCGACAAGAAGAGCAATATTGCTACTGGTTGCCTCACATGCGATGCCTGCTGGAGCCATTGCTTCCAATTTTGATACATCCAGGCCCACCGTTTCTAAGCACCTGCAGATTTTGACCGAATGTGAACTCCTAAAACCTGAGCAAAATGGCCGGGAAATCTATTACCATCTCAATCCGCAAAAAATGAAAGAAATTGCAGATTTTATCGAACCGTTCCGCCAGATGTGGGATGACAGATTCAATAAATTAGAAGCCGTAATGAAAAACTATATAGCCAAATAATCATGGAACAGAAAACAAAAATCAGTGCTGAACATGACAAACAAGAAATCATCATCACACGCGAATTTGATCTTCCTCTAGAATTGCTTTTTAAGGCATATGAAGATGCTGATCTCTTTGAACAATGGATGGGTACAAAAGTACTGAAACTGGAAAACAATAAACATGGTGCCTATGCATTTGAAACATCACACGATGGCACTGTTGTATTTCGGGCAAACGGAACAATCCATGAATTTGTACCAAACGAAAAAATCACAAGAACATTCGAAATGGAAGATAGTCCATTCCCTGTTCAGCTTGAATACCTCACATTTGAACCCTGTACAGATGCAAGCAGTAAACTTACTATCCAGATTATTTTTAAATCTGTTGCTTTTAGAGACCAGCTGCTCAAGATGCCTTTTGCACAAGGCATCAATATGGCGCACAACCGGTTACAGGAGATCTTAAATACACAGAAACAAGATTAAGACAACTCAATCTATTAACAGACCGTTTCTTTGTCTATGAATTACTTCTAGCTGTTCCAGACAATAAATCAGGCCTTATACTTAAAAAACAACCATTATGAACACACAGGTAGAACATTTCTTTGAAAAAACACAACAATGGTCCGAAGAGTTCAATTTACTTCGTGATATCATTACTGAAAACAAATCCTTAGAAGAAGAATACAAATGGATGCATCCATGCTACACGCTCGATGGAAAAAACATCGTTCTGATTCATGGATTTAAAGAATATTGCGCGCTCCTGTTTCATAAGGGAGCTTTACTCAAAGATCCTGAAGGTATATTGATCCAGCAAACAGAAAATGTACAGGCAGGCAGACAGATCAGATTTAAACATATAGCAGAGATTATCACGCTAAGACCAGTTATTCAAGCTTACATACGGGAAGCCATTGAGATCGAAAAAGCGGGATTAAAGGTGGAAATGAAAAAAGTGAACGACTACCCTATTCCTGAAGAATTCCTGCAGGCACTGGCACAAGATCAAGAATTAAATACAGCATTCTATTCCCTAACACCTGGACGACAAAAGGGATATCTATTTTATTTTAATCAGGCGAAACAATCCAAAACTCGGCAAAATCGAATTGAAAAGTATTATCAGCAGATCCTGGATGGCAAAGGGATTGATAATTAAAGGCCAGTAAAACCGAGCCCTCTATCACAAAATAAAGAAGCCCGGTTTTTACTATCCTTTACCACCACATCAATCTAATTATTGGGGTATCACATTCTCTGCACGAAGTCGTTCAAACAAGTGGATAAATGCTTCTTTGGTATTCTGGTAAGCCGTAAATCCCAGTTTTCGGCTATTGGCCATATCCACCATCACTTCGATAGGTCTGCCCAGATCAAGATCTGTATGCCATGGTGAAGCCAATTGAAAAAGTTCATGCTGTTCCAGTCCATACTCCTTTACCATATCAGACCACAATTGACCATCATTTTTAAGTTGTTCGGCAAGAGGCCTCGACTCTCCATAAAATCCTTCAGCCTCAATGCCGAAATATGACGCGATGCGCTCCCATAACCAACTCCACCGAAAGACATCGCCGTTCACAATATTAAAAGCCATATTTTTAGCTTCCTCAGTCGTCGAAGCCCAGATTAACTGCTTCGCCAGAACACCTGTATCCGTTACATCCGAAATTCCGTTCCATTGCGCTTCCGAACCCGGCCAGATCAATTTCGCCCCTTTTTGTTTACAAATACTGGCATATACGGCAAGCGTCACCCCGAGATTCATCAAATTACCGATCGCATGCCCGATAACCGTATGTGGCCTATGTATACTCCACGTAAATCCATCTCTAGCCGAAGCTTCATATACCGCATCTTCCTGAGCGTAGTAAAAATTAGGATGACTTAGTCTAGGCTGTTCTTCCCGAATAGGTGTATTAGGAAATACACCCGTAGCTACGTATGACTCAAAAGGACCTAAATAATGCTTTAACCCCGTTACCAAAGCCACATGCGCAACAGTTTTCTTTTCAGACAGAACATCGAGAAGATTACGGACAAGAGCACGATTTACAATAATATTTTCTGTCTCATTATCTTTTCGCATCCATGTTGTAAAAAACACATGTGTTGGGTAAACATTTTCAAGTGCGATCTTCAGATTTTCAACATCCATAAGATCAGCTTTTACCGGAATTACGCCGTTATCAGTTTGACCGGGATGACGTGCCAGACCATAAGTTTGCCATCCATGGCCAACAAGCTCCTCAGCCAAACGACTTCCCGTGATCCCAGTTGCGCCAACTACTAATGCTATTTTATCCATTGTTATATCTCTTTAAATTTCTACAACAAAGTTCGCTGCATTAAAAACTGAAAGAGATGATACAGATCAAGAAATTCCATTGATCCAGATCAATGAAATTAATCTGTAGATGCAATTTTCTTACGGATTCTACTCAAGGTTTCAGGAGCCAATCCCAGATAAGATGCCACCAGATGTTGCGGCACACGTTGCATAATTTCAGGACTAGCCTGTAGCATACGCTGAAACTTTTCTTCAGCAGTATAGCTGTTCGAACTGATCAGCCGTTCATCTTTTGTAACCAAACTATTTTGATAGAGCATTCTAAAATACCGCTCCATCACCGGGACCTCTTCCATCAATTGTTCATAATCTGCCCGCGATAGAAGCAGTAACTCGGTATCTTCAATAGCATCTATATAGAGCATTGCCGGTTGCTGATTAATAAAACTCTTAAAATCAGACACCCACCAGCCTTCCCATCCAAAAAGGCTGATATGCTCATTTCCTTTCTCATCCAAACGGTACGATTTGATAAGACCTTTTTTCACAAATGAAAGATGCGTACAAACAGCTCCTTCTTCCAAGATATATTGCTTCTTTCTGATTTTTTTGAATGTAAAAAAAGAAGCTATCGCCTCTTTGTCACCACGAGAGAGCGTCACTTTTTTTTCAATATGAGAAAATAATACTTCTAACATGAATTTTCATTTATAGCGTCTTCAAACTTAAATAAATTTGTTTTATTTACCCCAGAAAAACCTCCTAAACACCAAACATATTCACGCAGGCATCTGTTTTATAGCCGATATAAAAACTTTAAATCCAAAGACATGATCATTCAATATTTGACAACCGAATTCGAACACGAGGTCAACAACACCCGTAAATTACTGCAGGCAGTGCCTGAAAAAGACATACACTACAAGCCAGCAGCTATTTCCTGGACAATGGGAGAACTGGCACAACATATCGCAACCATTTATTATTGGTACGTAGGCACATTCACAGAAGATGTATATGATATGGCCACCGATCATCTTGAGCGCGGTGCACCTGATGATATCAAAGCCACACTCGAACTTTTTGAAAAAAATGTAGCACGAGCCAGAACCGCTCTATCAACACTTACAGAAGAAAAACTACGCGATCACTGGACAATGAAAGCAGGTGAACGCATACTCTTAGGCCCAATGGAAAGAGGCATTGTGGTACGAGGATTCCTTTTTAATCATATTTATCATCATCGCGGAGAATTGATTGTCTACCTAAGAGCAACCGGAAATAAAGTGCCTGGACTATATGGTCCTACTTACGAAGACAGCAAAAAGATGTAAACGCAAGTCATGCCACAGTAGAGCGAAATTTTTCATGCAGATCAGTTACAAAACTAAAATGACAGAACAAATTAATCCCATACCAGACCTACCCAATGATAGATCTGCTATGGGATTAATATTAACTGTTCATTTAAGACAAAACGTGCCACGAAAACTAATCCTTTTCGTCGCTTAGTTTAAAACCTTTTACAATTTTCTGACCAGGCATATGAAACTCCAAAACCAGGCTATCTGGCGTATCCTTTAAGACATCCAGGCCGATCACACTTTCATATCCCACCTTAAGATTATCATTTTTCAGGAAATCGGCATCGGTAAACAAAATCACCTTCTCAACAATTCCTTTATTTTTAATAATCTGTAACCGCGGACGGGCCATCACACTTTGAATAAGCTGTACTCTATATTTCCCGGTATCTGGTGTATAGTACGATCGTCTTTCCATGCCCGTACTTGAAAATAGAATACCAAAAAAAGGCAACATCATCGCGGCTATGCTAAACAATAGCCCCAATACTAATACGATACAGTATATTTTCGTATAAATACTTTTCCAGAAAATAATAAGAAATGGAAGCGTCGTGAGTAACCATATCCAAAAGACCAAGCGGTCACTCCAATACCCCGCCAAACTGATCTGCCACGTCAGTATAACCGTAATATCGACCAACATGATCAGTGAGATCAGCATATAAGCGATATAAAACTTTTTTCTACCTGTCACTTTTTGCATAACTCCATTAGATAACTTAACGACAACTTCATTAACGGCTAAAATAGAATTATTCTTCTGAAATTAAACTATGGGGTCATATTAATATGACTTGCCTTCACTAAGGAAGGAAAATACGGCAACACTTCTGCTCCCAGCTCATCAATAACATCGGCAATAGGTCTCTTACTGAATTGAATCCCTAAGGCAGCATGATTGACACCCGCTTCCTGCCATTCATGTAACAGTTCCAATAAACCATTCCTTCCTGTTTTAAGCACAAATCCACCCTGCAATGGCGTTCGCGGAAAATTGGGATCTTCCGTTAGTTCAATCCATTCATTGGTCATATGAGGCTTAAAAATCTGATCGGGAATTAAGTCACGCCAAGCTTTTATCTTTTCTCTCAACGGCCTAACATGTAATTTCGACGTTGTTGCTCCCGGATAAGTAATCCAGCCATCCCCATGTTCAGCAATCCAGGAAAGAGGCTGTTGACTGCCACCGGTTATTAAACTCGGAATATATTCTTGAACGGGTTTAGGGATAAGATCCAATCCGTCAATGTGGGTCAGCTCAGACTTAATTTTTGGATAATGTTCCTTATTTAAGCGTCGAAAATCCTGTAAAACCTGTCTAAAACGTTCACCTCGATGCTCAAAATCTAATCCAAATGCAGGAAATTCAATCGATCTATCCCCCGATCCTACTCCTAGCAATAATCTGTTATTGGATAGCTGATCTAAAGAAGCGGCTGTCTTTGCTAAAGAAATCGGGTGCCAGAAAGGTAAAACAATACTTCCTGTTCCTAATGCAATCCTGCTTGTCTGTCCGGCGATAAAAGATAAATAACTAAAAGCATCATACACTTGACCCGCATCACCAAAACTCGGATCAAACATCGGAATATCACGAACCCATATCGACGCAAAATCTAAGCGATCGATCTGTTTTATATATGCCATATGCTCCTCAACTAGGGGAAGCTTTCCGTTATATACTTCTAAGGGAAGAAATAGGCCAATAGTCAACACATCTGGAGCAAATACACGGTTAAATGCATAGTGGTTTTCAAAGTTTCTTATCATGTTCTAAAATTTTAATATAAAGCATTATACAATTTCGACATATCTAGATTTATAGATATATCGGATAAAAAAAAGGAAGGCTTCTTACCTTCTGAAATGAATTATCAAATAAAATGAGTGGTATGTACAGATCTAAATCAGGTCAATAGTTTATTCAATAAAATATTTCGACATATCTAGATTTATAGATATACTTGAGTAAAAAAAATGAAGATATTTATATCTCCATCCATCAAATAAATAATGAGTAACTACAGCGTATTCTTGATATAAGAAGCCAATTCCTGAAGTTTTTCCTCATTTCTCTTATAATAAGTCCACTGTCCCTCCCGTACAGATTTCAACAAACCACAATTCACCATCGATGTCAAATAAGATGATATCGTTGATTGAGACAAACCTGCCTTCTTTTGGATGACGCTCATACAAACACCATAATCCGTTACCTCCGGCTCAATATCTTCGGCGATAAAATTAGCATGCGGATTCTTCAACCACTGCAATATCTGTAACCGATGTTCATTTGCTAAAATCTTAAAAATATCAACCATATCTATATATCTAATAATCTCGAAACAAACATAACAATTAAGCGCTCCATATTTGTTGTCTTTATGTCATCTTGATGCATTTATTAATGAGCTTTTCAACAAAGTAACATTGAGCTTTTGAGCAAAACAGCCTCTTTATAATCCCGCTAACTTTGAATAAACAAATCAGCAGAACATGAAAAAGATAAATCAGATTTATGTAAACGGTGCCTTTATCACACCACATGGGACAGAAACTTTTGATCTCATCAGCCCCACTACTAATGAAAAATTGGGTGAAGTTACCCTTGGGGACGAAATGGATACCCATATTGCGGTCCAGGCCGCAAAAGAAGCATTCAAAACATTCTCTAAAACAAGTAAAGAAGAACGTATTGCTTACCTGGAAAAACTACATCATGCTGTCAGTAAGCGCGAAGAAGAACTGATTGCTATTATGGTCGAAGAATACGGCGGAACTTACCAATTTTGCCAAGCCAGTGTGCAGATTGCGATCGCGTCATTCCCAACAATGATCGAAACACTTCAAAACTATGACTTTGAAAAAACTGTTGGACAATCACAGGTTCGTATGGAGTCATTAGGGGTTGTCGGCATCATCACCCCCTGGAACGCCAGCAATGGTTTTATCTGCAGTAAGCTTGCCACAGCTATTGCTGCCGGATGTACCGTCGTCATCAAGCCCAGCGAAATGAGTGCCCAACAGACACAGCTTATTGCCACATGTTTCCATGAGGCGGGTTTACCTAAAGGCTTATTCAATATCGTAAATGGTCTAGGAAATGTTGTAGGCGCCGCAATAACCAATCACCCCGATATTGCCAAAATATCCTTCACAGGTTCAACTGCGGTTGGCAAAACAATTGCTAAAGGCGCAGTAGATACGATGAAACGTGTCACTTTGGAGCTTGGTGGTAAATCCCCGAATATTATTTTAGAAGATGCCGATTTAGAAACCGTTATCCCCATGGCTATCTATGGCGCTTATATGAATAGTGGCCAAGCCTGTATTGCTCCTACCCGACTGCTAGTCCCTGCGAGCAAACTAGATCAGATCAATGCTTTAGCACAAGCCACCATCGCACATGTAAAAGTCGGTAATCCTACAGATCCAGATACCCATGTAGGACCTATGGTAAGCCATAAGCAATATGAAAGAGTTTAACAGTTCATTCAGATCGGACTTGATGAAGGAGCAACGTTACTAACAGGAGGTCTGGGTAAGCCGGCAGGTTTGGAAAAAGGTAACTTTGTTCAAGCCACCATCTTTACAAACGTTCGTAATGATATGCGTATCGCACAAGAAGAAATATTCGGTCCAGTCCTCTCCATCATTCCGTACCAGAATGACGAAGACGCTATTTCCATTGCAAATGACACCACTTACGGTCTAGCGGCATATATCAGCTCACCAGATCTTGCACGTGCCAATCGCATAGCATCACAGATTGATGCAGGAAGAATCTGTATCAATGGCTTTAAACACGACCCACAGGCTCCTTTCGGAGGATTCAAGCAGTCAGGTATCGGCCGAGAGTTCGGAACTTATGGATTAGACGCATATTTAGAACCCAAAGCAATTTTAAGCTAAATAGCTAAAATTCAACATCCTTATCTTAAATTTGCATCAGAGATGGAAACAAAAAAAGACAACATTCAGGCATCGGGCATTGCTTATTCGTGTTACGCGACAAAAAGCAGAGAAGGAGAACACTTCGTCCAAGAATGCACCTTCACCTATCAGATAGCTGGTTCACTGGTGCTGAATGATGGAAATCAAACCTACATTTCCAATGCGGGAGCATTTCGTCTGGTAAGGAGAAATCAATTGTTAAAATTTATAAAGGAACCGCCTGAAAATGGCGAGTTCCGATCTTTGACTATTTTTCTTGACCAGCAGACATTAAAAGATTTCAGTCTCGAATACGGCATTAATGCCGAACAAAAACAATATGATCAACCTGTCTTGGATATCGAAGATCATGTACTGTTGCATAGCTATTTTCAATCTTTGATGACGTATCACCAGACCCACAGTTTTGACAATCCCAAACTCGTTCAGATTAAAATGAAAGAAGCGATATTACTCCTCCTACAGATCAATCCTGAACTCAAAAATGTATTGTTTGATTTTACCGAACCGCATAAAATAGACTTAGAAAACTTTATGAACAAAAATTTCCACTTTAATGTTCATTTAGAACGATTTGCCTATTTAACAGGTAGAAGTCTGGCAACCTTTAAAAGAGATTTTGAAAAAACATTCAATACCACACCTGGACGCTGGCTGCTGCACAAAAGACTACAAGAAGCATATTACCTCTTAAAAGAAAAAGGTAAGGCAGCCTCAGACATTTATTTGGAATTGGGATTCGAAGACCTTTCCCATTTTTCATTTGCCTTTAAAAAAGCATTTGGCGAGGCTCCTTCAAAAATCATGAATCGATATAGCCCGGTCAATACCGCTTCTTTCAACAGCATGTAATTAAGCCTAACCATTCAGCACCCCCTACATGAAAATATTTTATAAAACTATGCTCATCACCCTCATCCTTATCATCGTATTCGTTGCGATTATCGTCCTGTACATGCAACAGCCCAAATTTGGTAAAGTACCAAGTGGCGCTCGGCTTGAATTAATTAAGAAATCACCCAATTACAAAGACGGTAAATTTGTCAACTTTAGCCATACCCCTCAAATCGTTGAAGATGCAAACTATGCGAGCGTACTCTATGATTACTTTTTCAAAAAAATAGACCGGAAGAGTCCACTGGAAAATATACCGACCATAAAAACAGATCTGCAGAACTTGTCCCGCAAGGAAGACGTATTGGTCTGGTTCGGGCACTCCTCTTATTTTATGCAAATAGACGGAAAACGCATGTTGGTCGATCCCGTATTCAGCGGAAGTGTCTCTCCTGTTCCCGGAACCAATAAATCATTTAAAAGAACAGACATTTATACAGTAGAAGACCTACCGGAGATTGACTATTTATTTATTACCCACGATCATTATGATCACCTGGATTATGAAACCATTATCAAATTAAAAACAAAAACCAAGAAAGTAATCTGCGGACTTGGTGTGGGTTCACATCTGGAATACTGGGGTTACAATCCTCAAGATATAATTGAAAAAGATTGGCATGACAGCATTTCACTCGACAGTGGATTTACCGTATACACAACTCCTGCAAGACATTTTTCAGGTCGGTCTCTTCAAAGCAGCAAGACACTATGGATGTCCTATGTAGTACAGACGCCAACGATGAAAATCTTTATCGGCGGAGACAGTGGCTACGACACTCATTACGCGGCTATTGGTGAAAAATTTGGTCCTATTGATCTAGCGATTCTAGATAATGGGCAATTTGACAGCACTTGGCGTTATATCCACCATCTCCCTGAAGAAGTATTAAAAGCAGCAAAGGATCTGAAAACGAAGCGTCTATTCCCGGTGCATAACTCCAAATTTGATATCGCCAATCACTCTTGGGATACGCCATTAATTCAGATTACCGAATTAAATCAAGAAGCGCATATTCCATTGATAACACCTATGATCGGAGAAGAGGTATTGCTAAAAGACGATCAACAGCAATTTAAACAATGGTGGGTAGGCAGAAAATAACGCACTAAAAATAATAAGTAGCATCGGGCTGTAAAGAAAATAAATTATTTATAGTCCGATACAACAATCATAATTTCAAATAAATGCTATCGAAATTCATGTTCCTTTACATATGAAAAACATTAAACCGATGGCCATCGGGGTCCGCAAATACAAAACCATAATATCCCTTTCCAAAAGCTGCAGGCTTAGAAATCAATGTTCCACCAGCGTCTTCCACCTCAGTAGCCCAACGATCCGCCTCTTCTGTACTTGATGCGGCAAGCGTAAAAATGATTTCATTAGATTTGGATGTATCGGCCATAGCCCCTAACATCGCCTCGCGAAGGATATGCTTTAAGAAAAAATGGATTACAAAATGATCTTCGCCAAACAGAAAACTTGTCAGATCTGCTGATCGCCCATTGGATTGAAAACCCAACGCAGTATAAAATTTTGTTGTCCGGTCTAAATCGGTCACTGCCAAATTAGACCATATCTTTTTTGGATTCATACGCTACTATCTTTTATATCTATTATAAAATTAAGCAAATCAAATTCTATTCTACTTCTCATAGGACAAGTAAATCACATCACCTCCTTAAACCTTTCATATCCGCACAAAAGGATGACACTTAATTTGTTTGAATTTTATACATTTACATCATGAAACAAGCAGAAAGTGTCAATGATTTTTACAGCCGCTTGCCAAGTCATGCACCCACTCATGTGCCATTGGACAATGCAGGCATCGGTCATATCAATGTTTTCAGTCGAGAGACCTGCGCAGTTGTAAGTCCCTATAGCAGACGTGATTTTTATAAAGTTTCCCTGATCATTGGCAAAGGAAAGATTTATTATGCCGATAAATGGATCCAGATTGATCGACCAGCACTGCTTTTTTCGAATCCCATTGTCCCCTATTCTTGGGAAGCTGAATCCGAACAACAGTCCGGTTGGTACTGCCTCTTCACAGAAGATTTCATTCAACATAGTGAACGCACAAGTCAGTTACACGACACGCCCTTATTTCAGATCGGATCTAATCCCATTTTCTTCCCAAACGAAGCCCAATTAGCGGAGCTGTCCTTTATTTTCCAGAAAATGCAGGCCGAGATGTCTTCCACCTACGCTCATAAATACGATGTATTGCGCAGTTACCTGCACTTGATCATTCATGAGGCAATGAAAAACAATCCCACGACCAACTTTCATAAGTATGTGAATGCTACTTCTAGAATATCCGCCTTATTTCTCGAACTACTGGAAAGACAATTTCCCATAGATTCTCCAGCACTCGTACTCAAATTGAAGAACCCTGCAGATTATGCCACTGCACTATCCCTGCACATCAATCATCTTAACCGGTCGGTCAAAGAAATAACGGGTAAAACCACTACAGCACATATCGCCGCACGCATCATCAAAGAAGCAAAAGCTTTACTGCAGCATACCGATTGGAATATTTCCGATATCGCCTACAGTTTAGGTTTTGAATACCCCTCTTACTTTACACTATACTTTAAAAAACACACCGGCATGGCACCAACCCAGCTGCGGTAGATTGTTTGATTATTATAACAATCTGTTTGATCGTTATAAGTCAGTTTTTGAGACCGTGCGCTACATTTGTATAAACAAAATGAGAACATCATGAAATACAGAAAACTCGGAACAACAGACGAACAGCTATCCGCATTAGGATTGGGTTGCATGGGTATGAGCTTTGCTTATGGACCTACGGACGATAAAGAGAGCTTAGCCACATTAGAAAAATCCCTTGACCTGGGCATCAATTTCTGGGATACCGCCGACATGTACGCAAATGGAGCAAATGAAGAACTGATCGCTAAAATTTTAGTCCCCAATCGGGAAAAGATCTTTATTGCTACTAAATTTGGATTTCGCTTTAAAGATGGGATTGCAGGACCAAGCAATGCCGCAGGAACATATTTTGACGCTTCGCCCGCATGGATGAAAATTGCCGTTGAACAAAGTCTCAAGCGACTTAAAATTGATACCATTGATCTGTATTATGCGCATCGTGTCGATGCCAATATCCCAATTGAAGAAACTGTCGGTGCAATGGCCGATCTCGTTAAAGAAGGAAAAATACGATACCTTGGACTGAGTGAAGCTTCGCCGGCATCATTAAGAAAAGCACATGCAGTACATCCCATTTCTGCACTCCAAAGCGAATACTCCCTGCTAACCAGAGATGTAGAAAATGAAATTTTGCAGACAACACGTGAACTTGGGATTTCACTTGTACCCTATTCACCTCTAGCTCGTGGTTTAGTAACCAATACGCTCCAGATGGATACCCTTGCAGCCGATGATTTTCGAAAATCTTTACCACGCTATCAAGAGGAAAACATCGTCAATAACAATAAACTGGTGGCCGGATTTGCGGCATTAGCCAATCATATAAATTGTACACCAGCACAACTTGCTTTAGCTTGGGTCTTAGCACAGGGAGAAGACATTATCCCGATTCCCGGAACTAAAAAAAGAAAGTACCTGGAAGAAAATGTAGGTGCAATTGATGTGCAGCTAACACCTGAACATTTAACAGAAATTAATTCCCTGATCCAACGATACCCCATCTTGGGAGAACGTTATAACGAAGGTTCTATGAAACTCGTGAATCAATAATGGAGAAAAAATCGAAGCAGGACAAAGGTAAAGTCCTGGTAACGAGAATCTATTTTAAATAAAGAATTCATCTATAAAAAAACAGAAAAAGCAACACCATGGTGTTGCTTTTTCTGTTTTCAGATCAACGATACCAATCCAATATTAATCACTTTTTGTCTCAATAACCAGAGGAACAATAATAAAGGCAATAAGTCCGGCAGCTATTACACTGACGATTACATTGCCATATTGCTGAAACTGAAGTCCTGATAAAAATCTTAAAGCAACAATAAACAACATCAGCCCGAACACCAGTAACCAGTACATTAAACGAGCAGAAGGTAAATTTTCCTTCTGAACAGGTAGTTTATAAATAGCAAAAGCAATAACGATCGCACCAATAAAACTAGAAACATGTTGCAATATCTTTACAATAGGCACTTGTATACCCAGAAGACTAATCGAAGTTGCCAGCTCAGGAAATCGCCGAACAAAATAACCATCATCGTGTGTAAAACTGTCCCATAACACATGTGATAGCGCACCTATGAGCACTGAAATAATAACGATTAACCAATTCTTTCTAAAATAACGATTCCAGTCAAACTGTTTAAATACAAAACACCTTGATTTGAGGATAGTAGGCATATTATCAACTAAGCTATTACGAACTATATTGTGAAAAATAAAAGCAAGGACTAGTCCTAATGGTAGATCAAACCAAAATAGACCTGCGATTGTATGGCTATAATCGCTCCTAATCTTCATTCTCAAAAAGTATTCAAAATCAGGCGTCAAACTGCCGATAACAAGTCCCGTCAGAGAAAACCAATGTCTCGGTAAATATGTCAAAGGCAATACCAATGCAGGATGAGAAAATGTAAAAGGCATCTATTCTTTAGTTTTTTGTCAAATTACAAAATATGCCCCAAATCAAAAAAGTTATATTCATGCTCTTGATGAAGGACTCAAAAATATCGGCAATGACAACCGTTTGCATGACCGTTTTACTTATAAAAAACAGAAATAAAAACAAGCCTGTCGATCAGCTGCATTGTTTGAGAACACGTATTAATCTGATTACAATGGCCGTAAATGCATTTTTAAACCAATATCTGCTTTGAAATCCTGATCTATTAAACTATGTTTGCACATAATATATCGGACATAAAGCCCCAATATAAAACCTTAAATCTTTTAAAAACCGAACTTACTAATTTATTAAAATGACAAATTGGTTCAGAAAAAACATGTCGGTCGTTATGATCGCTTTCATCAGCTTTCAGGCACAGGCAAATTCTACGCCCAAAGTCTACGACTTAACAAAGTATGGCATCAACCCCAATACGGGGAAAAACAGCAGTGCAACCCTCAATCAAGCGATTCAGAAAATAGTTACTGAGGCTGGAAAAGGTAATCCTATAGTAATCAAATTCAAAAAAGGACGTTACGATTTCCATGAAGAAGGAGCACAAAAAAGAACCTATTACATCTCCAACCATGATCAGGACAATCCTAAGACCGTTGGTATTACCTTAGAAAACCTCAGCAACATCACCATAGACGGACAAGGGTCAGACCTGATCTTTCATGGACGTATGTTACCCCTTGCATTGGTTGAAAATCAAAACCTCAGCCTTAAAAATCTGCATATCGACTTCGAGCAACCCCAGATCTGTCAGGTTAAAATCTTAGAAAACGATACCCAAGCAGGTACAATCACGTACCAGACTGCTCCCTGGGTCACTTATACCATCAAAGACAGCACCTTCTACAATACCGGTGAAGGTTGGGAAATGAAACCCACCTCCGGCATCGCTTTTGAAGAAAAAACAAAGCATATCGTGTACAATACCAGTGATATCGCAGTGGGCACAGCACATGTAGCAGAAATATCAAAAGGAATCATCAAAGCCTTCAAGTGGAAGAATTCAAAATTAATACCCGGAACAGTCGTTGCCATGAGAAGCTGGCATAGACCTAATCCCGGTATTTTCGTGCACAAAGGTAAAGACACCAGATTAGAAAATATATCGGTTCACTATTCCGAAGGAATGGGTCTGTTGGCACAGCTGACTGAAAACATTTATTTAGAAAAATTCAATGTCTCATTAAGAGGGAAAAACGATCCCCGTTATTTTACAGCACAGGCAGATGCAACCCATTTCTCAGGCTGTAAAGGTGTGATCATATCCAATAATGGACTATATGAAAACATGATGGACGATGCAATCAATATTCATGGTACCTATCTCAAAATCACACAAAAACTGGACAATAAAACTGTACTTGCAAAATACATGCACGAACAGTCCTATGGTTTTGACTGGGGCTATGCGACCGATTCAGTACAGTTTATCCAATCCAAAACAATGGAGCTCTGGGACAATAAAAACAGTATTCAATCCATCGAAGTAATCCGTAAAAAAGATAGCGATCCGATCCAGGATTTCAAAATTGTATTCACAAAACCCTTAGATGATTACATCGATCCAACCAAATTGGACATCGGTATTGAAAACCTGACGTGGACACCAAAAGTAGAGTTTAAAGGCAATACTGTACGAAACAACAGAGCACGGGGTGCACTGTTCAGTACTCCTCAAAAGACCGTAGTGGAAAATAATCTATTTGATCATACCTCAGGAACAGCCATTCTTTTATGTGGCGATAGCAACGGCTGGTACGAAACAGGTACATGCCGTGATATCACGATCAAAAACAATAAGTTTATCAATGCTTTGACCAACATGTTCCAGTTCACCAATGCGGTGATCTCCATCTATCCTGAGATTCCTGACTTGAAAAACCAGCAGAAATACTTCCATAGCGGTATCAAGATCGAAAACAACTATTTTGAAACTTTTGATAAGCCGATTCTATATGCGAAATCTGTAGATGGCATTACATTCACTAACAATACGATTAAGACAAATAAGGAGTATCCGGCATTTCACTGGAACAAAAAGGAAATTTTGTTTGAGCGCGTTATCAATGCCAATATCAAAAATAATACGATTGATGGTAAACCTTTCGTTTATCCGGCTAATTAATCGCAGCCTATAAAAAGTAAAACGGCCAATCTCACTACAGGAGATTGGCCGTTTTATTTCTTATCCTATCCCGAACGGATTCGGTCACAGGGATCATTATGATAACTGCAGATTCAGCTGATCGAGCATCAAAAATAATTCATTTTCTGTCTATGTACATGACATTGGTCAAAAGCTACTCCTGTTGAATCCACTCAAATTTACCGTTATTCATGTAAATGATCCCACCACCGCAAGCTTCTGCCTGATGGATAAAAACACCATCATGCGGTAATTTAATTTTATCCTTTTCATCAACCTCATCTTCTGTCATAATTTCACCTTCATCACTCACATTATTATAATAGACCTCTCCTCTCGGGGCTTTTTCAAAAATACCGACCCAGTCAATATCATCAAATCCCTGACCTAAAATATCCTGTCCCATTCCTAGATAAGTTGTTTTTTTGTTGCCGAAAGACACTTTAAGACCATATTTATGATTTATCGTATTTTGAACGATATGCACCGTATCCAAACGGCTGTCGCCATCCATATCACAGACAACAACATTGGGATCATGTTTTTTAGAAATCACGATGGTATCAGCCAATACCGTTCTTTTATCTGCCTGCATAACCAGGGAATCACGTATAACGAAAGTGCTGTCCTGATCCTCAGTCCTATTGTGTACCGTATCTGCAGCTTTATTCTGGCAACTCCACACCGTGAATATTATACCAGATAACAAAACAAACAGTCCCAACCAGTTTATATTTCTCACCATAGCTCCATGATTTTAATTTCTAATAACGATTATGAAATAGAAAATTATCGGATTACTTAGCTGCCGCAAGCAATATAATACGTCGGCACACCATCCACTTCAGTAGGTTCTTCGGCAATACCCTCGAAAAATACATGGTCGCCAAGTTCCTTATTTGCCTGTTGATTATGTGCCTTCATCAAAAATTCCAAAGCACTGAAATTCTGACCATTATCTGCTTTAAACTGAGCTACAATCTCGACCTGATATCCTTCATCATCGGCCTCCCCATCAAAAATATCCTCATCCTCCGAAATCAGACGTTCATTCTCCAGCAAGTCCGATGGTTTCATGATCCAGGCTTCATATTGAATCTGCACCGCTGAGGCGTCAAGCACGATCTCATTCGGATTCCATCGCTCGGCCGACCCGAAAATATCTTTTTGGTATTGCATTACCTCCTCATCAAATAGTGCTGCATCTGTGTACGCTTCCGATGAAAAAGACCATGCAATCTGATTTAAAGTCGATTTACGTTCCGTATTTCCTTCACTATTATCCATAAAATCCGCGTAAACTGTAAATGTCTTTTCAATAATCTGATCTTTATTATCCCAGTACTGTACATCCAGGATCTCAGAAATTTCATGCTGTTCAGCATCCGTTAGATATTTCGGAATATCCCACAACTTCTCTATTTCTTGATTATCCTCCAGATGTTCAATAATTTCATATTGCTTTTGTATTATAGCTAATGACTCCGTTGCTTTTAAGCGCATCAATGCCCTTACCGCATGGCCATAACAAGCCGTTCCCCAATTACAGAAAAACTGCAGAAAACCGCCATTATACATATCCATTTCAAGTTTCCAAAGCGCTGCCAATTCCTGTTCGTGCTCCGACAGGGCGTTCCAATCGTTCTCATTATTACTGAGCTTATCAACAAATTGTGAGGTAAAATCAAACCATTTTTTATCCAGATCAGCACCATCATTTGCTGGAGGTTGCTCCATTTTATTTTTCAGCTCCTGAACACACCATTCCTCAAAATTCTTAGCCGTGCTATCCCCTAACGCGGCACTTTTTTGAAAATATGGCAATGCCTTTTCATATTCCTTACCATAGTAGTAAGCATAGCCCACCCTAAAATTCCACAAGGAATCATCCGCTCCTGCTGTACTTTCCGACAGTAAAATGTCAAGCGCTTTTCCGTAATCCGAAATATTATTATAGGCCCGTCCCAGCATGTTTTTCAACGTATAGGTTAATTCCGATGCCGGCAGTTGTTCAAGCGTCTCAATAATTTGACGGTGCTTACTTTTCTCATGCCATAGATTGAGCTGTTCAATTAATTTATCGTCCATTTTTTAGTTTTAATCATTACCGTTAATACGATCAAATTTTAGTCCGCTTTTAATTTTAACGGAAGCTCTTCCAAATTATTTTTAGCTGTTATCTTTTCTATTTCACCTTGCTTATTAATTTTACAGGTAACAACTATTGTTATTTTCTGTTTACTCATCGTAAGCTTCTCAAACACATTAAACGTATCTTCCTCATCTAAAACAACATAATCACGCTTTGTTTTACCATCAGGTCCAGTCGAAGTTAAAAATAAAGACGAAGGTACAGCATGCACTGGAAAATCCTGTTCAGGCAATAGACTGTCGATGATGGTCACCTGCTCACCATTAAAAAATTCAACTTCCACCTCCGGATTAACCAAATCAGCATCCTTCACAAACTGAAGACGCCACGCATAGGGTCTGCGATACTTTTGACGCCATTTATCATATGCCTGCGGATTAGCCGCTGTATGTTTCTGCTCAACCCAGTCTTTAGATGCACGAAGTCTTCCCAATTCCTCCTGAATCATCTGACGTTGACCAAGTTCAATCTCCGTACTATCTATTTTTTGTGCCTGATAAAAACTCACTTCGACAGCATTTCCCCAATTTCCGCCAACCCATAACGCCGCATCTCCTCCCGGTGCCAATCCGACAATAATTTCATCATAAGTCCGATGGAATATGCCATTATGATTCTTCGCTTCAAAACCCTTCTTAAACAGGCCACTTATTTTTTCTTTATCCAGGGCCACATTGAGTTTATAATAACAATCTTCCACAACAGAATACCAGGAAAGACGCAAGCTGTCCGGCATCACCAGAGCACCCTGGTCCGAGCTCATAAAAGTAGACGTACCTATCCCCCAGCGACTATCATAAAATTTATTGTCAATATCCGGAAAAGCATTATTTCTGCTCCACGATTCAATAAAAAAACGACCTTCCACCACACGAACCGGATAGCCTTCAGGATTGGATATTGCAGGTTCCCATTCGTATTTTTCAGAATTGCGCCATTTCCGCTCAACCGTCATTTCAGACCGGGAAACCGTCGTATGCTTAAGAATAAGTACGATATTCGCAATCACGGCAATCAAACAGTAGATACCGATGATCCACATTTGCCTGACGGTCAATTCTTGGCCCTTTGTACCTGTACCACAAATGATCAGCATCACAATAAAGTGGAGTATAAACTGAGACAGTAGAATCACAACCCCTAACAGGTTGGCAAAACTAGCCCATATACCATGCGTTTCAAATGCAACACCGTCTCCCAGAAAGAGATAAAACAAAAAACCAAAGCCCGTAAGCGCACCAGCTATTAGCAGGATTTTATGGAGGTGTATTAAAGTCATGCTGTTCTTATCTTGATGAGCGGTATTGAAAGATTAAAGTCTTAAATATAAATTGGTATTAGCGGCAATAGCCAGTACTCAAATATACACAACTCCTCTTGATTTCAAAATCACAAAAAACGGTACCCAAGCATATTTTAAACGTCCTGGATACCGTCCCTTAATCAGCCAGTCTTAAAAATAGGTGTCACTGAAAATTTCTTAATTGCGAAGAGCCCAACTACTTATCCAGCCACACCACCTTTTGCTCACTCACATGTTCTTTTCCTAAAATATCTCGGTACAGGGCAGGCTTCCTTGCCTTGATATAGCGGTATCCGCCCGCTTTCACCAACTTATCGGCAGTTAGTTCCGCTACGCAGATCTCATTATCCAATGAACGGCATTCCACCATAATATCACCATAAGGATCGATAATCATCGCACAGCCATTCTTCAACTGATCGTCATCCATACCGATAGGATTTGAAAAAACAGCATATATGGCATTGTCATAGGCACGTGCAGGTAACCATTTCATCAGCCAGCTGCGGCCTTTCAACCCGTCAAACTCTTCCCGAAGTAACGTAGCATTTTCTTGTTTATTTTCCCATAATTTGGCATCTACAAATCCAGCACCCGGACGTGTTGAAGGTGTACACATGGTTACATGCGGCATAAAGATCACCTGCGCCCCAAGTAAAGTCGTCGCTCGAACATTTTCAATTATATTATTATCATAACAGATTAAGACCCCACATTTCCAGCCCTTGATCTCAAAAACGGTATAAGCTGTTCCCGGAGAAAGATGCGGATTGATAAAGGGATGCAGCTTTCGGTGTTTCGCGATCAGACCTGTTTCATCAACACAGATATACGCTTTAAAAAGATTACCGGCAATATCTTTTTCAAAAAGACCGGCCAAGATGGTCATTTTATATTCTTTAGCGATTGCTGTTAATGCGTTTACTGATGGACCATCAGGGATCAGCTCCGCGAGCTCCAGCATTTCCTCACGGGAAAGGTTGCGGGCAAAGGTATAACCGGTAACCGAACATTCATGAAAAGCAACCACATCAGCTCCCTGTTCTGCCGCTTCAGAAGTAAGCTTTTTGATCAGGTCAAGATTATAAACCTTATCTCCACTTCGATTTTCAAACTGTACACTGGCAATTTTTAAGTTTTCCATTGATTTCTAATTTTTTTAAACCATTAATGATTCAAAATTAGCGGGACAAACACACAATAAATTGGAAAAAACCGACAATATCGTTTTACAGCACCTGCATCAGGTTGATCGCAAGAAGATGATCATGATGGCGATACTGCATCGGGGTAACCCCTGCCTGACGCTTGAAACAATTATTCAGATGCGCCTGATCATAATAGCCACAGGCATATACAACCTGAGAAAGGTTAATATCTGAAGAAGATTTTTGCAATGATTTGAGAAAATGCTGGAACTTGATGACGTCTATAAATTTCTTAGGAGCGATTCCGACCTGTTCCTTAAACTTGCGCTCCAGTTGCCGTTCCGTTACCGGCAGTTTTTGGATCAGGTCAGCAACAGCAATCATTCCGTTTGCTTGATAAATCAAATCTAAAGCCCCGTGCATAAGACCATCTTGCTTTTGAAACCGATTCACGCGGCATATCAACAGCTTTTCGATCGCTTTTATCGCTTCAGAAGGGCTTTTAGAACTCAATACCTGCTCCTCCATATCACTTCCCTCCTGACCAAAAACAGTACGCAAAGCTGTAATGGTATTGTTCAATTCATAAGCCGATAAGTTCGTCAGCGCATGCAGACCATGTGGATGGAGAACAACAATCAACATATCCAATTTTCCGACCGACTTGATATCATTAAAATGTGTCATCTGTCCATAAAGAAAACTATGCGGCTGTTTACTTCCTGATTCACAAGCATTCACCTGTAAGAAAGGATCTTTAAAGTGAAAGACCAAACCCGGATTGCCATCCGAAAACAAGCGATAATCGGCATACCCATCATGATCATGCTTGATGATAAGGTAGTGTTTTACAATAGCGGAAAGCATCAATGACGGATAAAGCTGCATAATCTCAATAGATAATTTAACAAAGGTAATCCATTTATTCTGATGGAAGAAACACCTTCGGATCAAAACCTTCCAGATAATCAATTTTCCAGATACCGTTAGCTAACACAGCCTTCGCTTTGTAATTAAAGCCATCTCCCCACGACCAGTTGAAAGTGGCCAGATTGTTGGCAAAATTTACATCTCTTAATATGATCTTTTCCCAGAAATTATCTGGATTATCCTGACAGTTGCACCAGGGATTTGCTCCGTTACCAAATGGCGGAAGTTCACCCACATACCATACCCACGATTTGTTTCGGAGTTTCTCGTCGATGATCAAGCCTATTTTATCATAATTGGAAATAAACTGATCCGTGAATAGATTTGTTGCCCGCAGTTCGTTGATTCTCTTTTTATGTATTTCCAGATCAAGTCCCGCGTAAACACTATCCGTCTCTTTCAGTTGCAACGGTTCAAAATCCACATGAGTGCTCTTTGTTTCATTCCATTTATACAGTTCTATTACTTTATTATGTAAGTCCCCTATCAAGAAGACCCCGTCACTTGTCCGGGCTGTTTCCTGTTCTTTTCCTTTTGATGCCCCAGCATTCCCATGCTGGTTACAGGCAGAAAAGAGCACTAATGCAAGTAATACGGTGGTTAATTTCGAATATTTCATGTTTATGATCAACTTCATTAAGGTTTACTATATAACGATACTTTAAGTTCTTTAGTAGAACATCAAATAGTTAATTGCTGTGCTAAAATTAACATATTTCACTATAAATAACTACCTTCAAGAAAGATTAAATCAAATAGAGCCTGTTAACAATAAAAATATGATGAAACAACTAGCTATACTCCTTATACTAGGATTCAGTATGGGTACAGCCGATGCACAGATTACCAGTATTTCGGTCAATAAAGCCAATTTCGAACAATCTGGTTTTCCCTTCAAAGGAAAAAGAGTGCTACAGGTAGAGCATATCACCACAGCAAATGAAGATAATTTTATCGTATTCTCTAAAGAACAACGGAATGCAGATCCCGATCACCTCTATATCCAGCAGTTTCAAAAAAATAACGACAAATGGACTGTTGTTGCCGAAGACCATGTCTCAGAAAAAGATATCGTCACTTCCGTCTGGGATGCCCGCAAAGCTTTTTTTGATGCCGATAAAGATGGAAAACTAGATGCTATTTTTGTCTATTCACGACACCCAAAAGGTGATATGGATAAACAGCTTAGCTGCATCGCACTTGTACTCTACAACAAACAGTTTTATAGGTTACAGGCTGATCAAGCAGATGGTTACCAAAAGACGACATACTCGGATAATTACAGTCAGTTGCCTGAAGTGATCAAAGCACAGGTAACACAATTCTGGGAAAAACTAGATAAGGATTAAAAACATAGCGCTACGTCTGTGTCGGACGAAGCGCTATGCAGAAATTTCAAAAATAAATTATAGAGAAGCTAAGACCATCTTTTCTTCATCTGCCCCTATTTTACTGATGGTATAGCGTTTAATATCGACATGCTTCATTTCGTCCAGCGCCTGTACCACATCCACCGCCCGTGCTTCCTTACTTGGTTTGATCAATACGATCATATCCTTGCCATCCGCCTTTGCAGGGATCTCCAATTTCATGCGATCCAATACTTTTCTTATCCCATTCTTACTGAGGTCAGTGAACTCCGGTTTCGAGATCGGATGGTTAAAATCGCCATGATACCACATCAATCCTTTGTCGGTTAACAGAAGCGATACCACACGCCTTTCATCCAATAATATCGGTTCATGCCCAGATTTATCAGGCATTGCGATATCTAGACGATGAGGTTTATTTAATGTTGTCGTCAGCATAAAAAAGGTGATCAATAAGAATGCAAGATCCACCATTGCTGTCAGATCGACTTTAGGAGCCAGTTTTTTACTTCTGATTTTCTTTTTTCCTGCTTCCGGTTGTTTTTGATTTAGCTCTGCCATGATGTTCTAGATTAAATGATAGAATTGGTTAATACTCATCTTTAAGATGCCAGCATCAATCATATTCCATATTATTTTTCAATAAAAAAGATGCATGATCAATGTTCCTCATCCAGTACTCCAAATGTCTTCAGCTTATTTTTTCACGTAAATCACAGCATTTCAGCGGGTAATAACATCCTAAAATCAACTAATCCACGCGCTGATCACTCCTACCCAAACACCCGATTGGTCTCCCCATGAGGCTGTGATTGAAGTGCTTTATACAATCTACAGTCAAAAACTAGCCGAAAAGAAAAATATTTGCTGTACAACTGTGATTTTTTGACACCCACTGCGAATAATTAAGGAAATAAGTTTAATTAATATTTTTCACAATGGAATTTTCAATAACTGCTGCCACTTTAAATCGTATGCTACCGAAGCGGGTAGCACCTGTTTTCCATCATTGGAAACCGTACTTTCAGGTTACTAACATCCAGCTTTTCTGGTCGAGCATAGCAAAGTTCGTTTTAGCAAACATTTCTGCGCAAAGCCTTATTATGGATAAAGCAAGAGATAAAAACATCAGGTATAACCCAACAACTTTACATAAAATTAAGAGTTGGCATGCGCACTTATCATGAACAAGCAGGAACAAAAAGAATTCTTTCAGCAAATAATTGAACAGCACAAAGGAATTTTGTTCAAAGTTGCCCGTGTGTATTGCCACGACGAGCATGATAGGGATGATCTGATGCAGGAAATGATGATACAGATCTGGCAATCTGTTCCGAGATATAAAGAGCAGTTTAAAATATCAACCTGGTTATACCGTATCTCACTCAATGTCGCGATTTCTTTTTATCGGAAAAACACAACGAGGGCAAACCGATTCACGGTTCTTAACGAGCAGACATCAGATTTATACAATGAAGAAAAAGTAGAAACAGAACAGCAGCTAAACTTATTAGAACAGTTTATCAGCGAATTGAGAGAATTGGACAAAGCCCTTATATTGATGTATCTGGAAGACAAAAGCCATCACGAGATGGCAGAGATTTTAGGGCTATCCGTCAGCAACATAGGAACAAAAATAGGACGCATCAAGGATAAATTAAAAACAAAGTTTTCACAATAAAACGATAAAGAAATGAACGAGTTAGAATTAAAAAAGCTTTGGCAAACGGCACAGGAAAAGTTGGATACTAACCTGGCTATCAGCACACAAAATACAGCAGCTATTACGCATATAAAAGTGGCGCATTTCCTATCATCAATGAAGCCGATCAAGCTTTTCACGATCTTAGCGGGGGTCATCTGGGTCGGTCTTTTAGGAACTGTAGTCGTTTACTTATTCTTAAACGCTTTCCCTAAAACAAATCTCTTTTTTCTGTTTTCAGCTACGGTGCAAGTCATGCTGTCGGCCATTGCATTAATCACCTATAGCTACCAGCTTATCACCATTTATCAGGTCGATATCAGTGGCCCCATCTTAGAGACACAAAAGAAAATAGCTCATCTAAAATCAACCACCTTATGGGTCACCCGTCTACTTTTCTTACAGTTACCGGTCTGGACCACCTTTTATTGGAATGATAGCATGCTGGACAATGGAAGCTGGCTGTTATGGTTTTTACAGGGCAGCATAACCTTTGCATGCACCTATCTGTCCATTTGGCTTTTCATCAATATCAATTTTGAAAATAGAGATAAGAAATGGTTTCGCTTTATTTTCAACGGCAATGATTGGACGCCCCTACTAAAGTCAATGGAACTTTTAGAGGAGATTGATGCCTATCAAAATGACAATAAACCACAGCAAAGCAACCTGAGCTAAATCCTTAATAAATCCCACCATTCGGCTATTCGACGATTGTTATGCAATAACATTTGTTCGCATTTTTCTTCATCTTTTTATTAAACCAAAAAGATGAAGAAAATAAACAAATTAACGACATTTAGCCACCCATTAACACCACAAAACCGGCTATTATTTCGTATATTTATCGTTTAAGAATAATGCATCTTGAGGCCCTCAAAATAGACATTTAAACAACCTACACCCCCTATTTGCAGGCTGTTTTCACTGCGTTTTTTTTATCCTTGTAGATTATTCACAGACGCAAAAAAATACTGCTGCGGTAACCTGAAAAATAAGGATATATTTTGATCCAAAGCAGTACATGAACACGGCTGCCAAAAAATTATAAATAGGAACGCTTACTTGTCAATAGACCCTATTCGCAGGATACATTTCTTAAAGAATAAAACATCATAAGCTGTGCACATACGGCACTAATTTAAAAACAACATACAGATGGATATCATACTGATCAAAGTACTGGGTATAAATTTTATTGCAACATTAGTCAGATCGACATTTGGATTCGGCGAAGCCTTAATCGCAGTTCCGTTATTAAGTTTTATTCTGCCGCTCGATATCGCAGTTCCCATGTCCGTCATGTTATCCGTCGCCATTGCCTTATTGGTCGTCGTTCAGGATCACAAAAAAATAGATGTTAAAAGTGCCAAATACCTCGTACTTGCTGCATTGATCGGCCTGCCAGCCGGTTTGGGTATGCTGCTGTATGGCAATGATAAATTGATTAAAATCGGATTGGGAATATTACTAATTGCATATTCAGTCTATGCCTTAACTGCCAAAAAGACACAGGCTAAAACCGCAAATAATAACAGCTTATGGCTCTGGACCTGTGGTATAGCTTCAGGTGTATTGGGTGGAGCCTTTGGCATCAACGGTCCTCCGCTCGTTGTATACGGAAAAATCAAAGGCTGGAATCCCAGCGAATTTAGAGCAACCTTACAAGGTTATTTTTTACCTGTCAGCTTCATCAGCGTAGTCGGTTATTATTTTAAAGATCTCATCACAGAAGAAGTTGTCCTCTATTTCTTAAAATCAATTCCGGTCATGATTCCGGCTATCTATATCGGCAGATGGTTAAACCACCGCATCGAGCATAAAAAATTCTTTATCTATGTCTACATCGGACTGATCGTAATCGGAATCACCTCAATATTAAATACATGGATCTAACATTTATAACATCCCACAATTCCTTTGCTCCTTTCCTTTATAGTAAAATCTTTATCAAATTAAAGTTTGAGAAAAAAAACTACATCGTTTTAAAATCAGTCGGACGCATATTGGTCAGCTGGGAAAATGTATTACTGAATGCCGAAATATTCGAATAGCCCACTTCATAGGCAATTTCGGTAATCGTAAGATCCGTGTCCTTCATCAATTCCATCGCACGGATCACCCGGAGCATTTTCACATACTGCACAATAGAAATGTGCAATTTGCTTTTGAACAACCGCGTTAAGGTCCTCACACTATAGCCAAAAGTTCTGGCAATGTCCTCCAGTGCCAAAGATTCACTTATTTTCGAACGTAAATAATTCGTGATAGCGTTTAGACGAGTGTCATCAGTAACTGGAAGCTGAATTGCAAATTTCTTCAGACGCTCCTTCGGCAACAGGTTTTTCACCGTATTCAAAAACTCAAATTCCCAGGACCCCTGAAAAAAATCACCTTGCCATTTTTCACTGAAGACGAGCATTTCGGACAAGAGCTTACTCACCGGATAAATCCCCAGCTCATCGTAAAAACCAGCATCACCCTGACTGGGGTAATAGAAATTGATAATCTGTAAATCCTTGGTATTGAACATCAGATTATGGGAAAAATGACCCGGGATCCAGATATAATGATTAGAAGGAATATAATAGTCCTTTTCCTGCGTCTGCAGATAAGCAATCCCACCGTAAACCAGTAAAAGTTGCCCCTTATCATGCTGATGGGCGAGCAATTGCTGTTCCGTCTGTTGACGGATCACCAAAATCGAATCGGGATTCTGATCGATATTCTTAATGAGCTGCTCCAAAAGATCCATATGGCCCAATTTAACAAACTTTAGGCTAATTATATAAAACACCTCCTCTTTTCTTCCAATAATTTTGCACAAAGATTATTATACAGCATACAAAAATGAAACAGTACCCCTTTTTAATCATCGCATTGATCGGCAATCTTTTCCTCACAAACGCTTCTTTCGCACAAGCTCCTGATAGTACCTGGACATTGGAAAAGATATGGGATCTCGCCGCAAAGCAGAACCGGCAGCTGCATCTGGCGGATTTAAGTGTACAGGAAAGCAGGACCAATATCCAGGAAGCACGGGACAAACTGCTTCCCGATCTGGCAGTATCCGGAAATTACGCCCTTAACTCCAAATTTCTAATTTACGATAACGGTCTCTTTTCAAAACCGCAAGATGTTCCCGTTTCCAGTTATGGCTATGGCTTTGGTTACAACCTGGATTTCAATATTTACAATGGTGGAAGGGATAAACGAAATATCCACATCAAACAAGAAGAGCAACAGCGCAAACAAGTTGAATTTGAACTACAACATGACAACATCAAGTTTGCCATCGCCATGGTCTATTACGAGCTGTACAAGTATCAACGATACCATGAATTTCTGCAGACAGAAATCAAAACCGAAAAACAGCAGCTCAGCAGCATCCAGAGCCTACATAAAAATGGTGTCGTCCTCAAAAGTGACGTCTTACGTACTTCGGTCAAGCTCTCGCAATTGGAACTCAGTTTGTCAGACGTGGAGAAAAAAGTAGTGCTGGCCAAACAGCGTCTCAATATACTCATCGGCAGAAACGAAACCGAACCACTGGAAATTCCTATTCAGGAAATCGTGAACTTAGAGGCAGGCGACATGGCAGCTTATGCAAGCTATCAGGCGGAGGCCCTCAGTCAATCGCCGGAATTTAAAATCACCCAAAGTGATATCAAAATCAGCGAGCTTCAGATCAAACAGGCAAAATCCACCTTGCAGCCTAAGATCTCCTTGTATTCACATTACAACTACACGTATCCGCAAGTATCCTTTTATCCCTACTCCAACGATCCCTGGGGCTATGGACAGACCGGTATCAAGATGCAGTTTGCGCTAGACAACCTCTACAAAAGCAAACATACCATCGCACACGCACGCAATCTCAGCGAACAGCAGAAAGAAAAAGCAAATATCAAAAAAGATGAAATTTCGGTCAGGGTCAAGGAAGCATACCTGCAACAGCAACAGGCACTCGAAAGCGTCACAACAGCAACCAACAATATCATCCAGACGACCGAAACTGTGCGGGTCATCCGAAACAGCTACCTCAATCAGGAATCCCTGCTCACCGATCTGCTCGATGCAGAGAACATCCTGCTGGAATCAAAATTTAATTTAACACAAGCACAGGTCAATCTAAAACTAAGCCATATCAAGCTTCTGCTGATTACAGGAGCACTTTAATTGTAAACACCATGGACAAAAATAAAACAGATAAAATTGTAGTCGCAATCACCAAATGGTTAGGCATCTTATTATTGGTCGGTATCAGCAGCTGGTGTGTCGTCTATTTCTGGAAAGGATATCAATTCGAGCAAACCAACGATGCGCAGATCGATGCCTACCTCTCACCCGTAAACGCAAAAGTCGGTGGATATATCAGCAAGATTTATTTCCAGGATAACCAACAGGTAAAAAAAGGCGATACCTTATTGCTCATCGAGGAAAGTGAATACGGCCTGAAACAGGAAGCCGCATTGGCCGAACTGATGAGTTCACGTGCAAAACTCCCGATCCTCAGTGCCCATGAAGATACCCAGCTCAAGACCATCGAAGTGATCAAAGCACATCTTTCCGGATCAAAGGCAAAACTAACACAGCAACAAAAAGAATTTAACCGCTATCAGAACCTGCTAGCCGAACAATCCACCACACAGCAGAAATTTGATCATGTGGAGGCAAACTTGGCCATCAATCAAGCAGATTATGATGAATCGCAGGCTAATCTGCAGGTTGCGCAGTCCAAACTGCAAGATTTCAAAGCTCAGCGATCGGCGATTGAGGCCGAAATCCGGATCAAAGAAGCCCTGCTCAAAAGACAGGAATTGGATGTCCGCTACACCGTGATTACCGCACCTTTTGATGGGCAACTGGGTAAAAAAAACATTCAGGAAGGACAATTAGTACAACCGGGACAGACCTTAGCATTTCTCACCAATGATACCGAAGAGAAATGGGTCGTGGCCAATTTTATGGAAACCCAGATCGGCAGCCTACATATCGGAAATAGGGTCAACATTGAAGTTGATGCCTTTCCTGGAGAACAATTCACCGGAACCATCCAGTCCATTTCCCCCACTACCGGATCGCGCTACTCCCTATTACCTCCAGATAATGCCACCGGTAATTTCGTGAAGATCATCCAGCGCATGCCTGTCCGCATTAAACTAAACCAAAGCCAAGGGCTAGACAAACTCGCTGCCGGCATGAACGCACATGTATATGTGGTAAAAAACTAAAGATGCAAGCACATAAAATTCCTTTATTTAAACACTGGGTATCCGAGTGGCTGGCCAGATCGGTTATCTTCGCAATCCTGATGACCTGTTTATTCAGTTTTGCCCTCTACAGCAGTCCTGTAACCGTGATGGGGTATTACGGCGTAGCAACCACAGATGTACAATATGCCATGGTACTCATCTATGGATCCACAGTGACATTCTTGGCGCTCGATTCCCGTATTGTGAAATACTTCACCTCACGCAAATACCTCTTGATCGGATTAGCGACCAATGGTATCTGCACATTGATTTGCTTCCATAGTAAAAGCTGGCCCCTCTTTCTCATCTGTCAATTTGCACAGGGCATCACCTGCGCACTGCTATCGGGTATTGTACTCCATCTGGTGTTCCCCAGACTGCATAGCACCCGGGCCAGAGTCATCGGGTACACCATCCTCTATGCTGGCATTCAGATTTCTATTCCACTTTATTCCATCTACTGCAGCATGGTGCTTCATTATCTGGATTTCAACTGGTTGTTTTACGGAGCCAATATCTTACTGCTGCTGCTCACCGCTACGGTATTGATCACGATGGATGCCCAAGCAAGATTGCATAAAAAGATACCGCTCTATCAGGTGGACTGGATCGGCTACCTCTTCTATACCAGTTTTGTACTGCTCTTGGGCTATATCCTCATTTACGGCAGGCAGCTGGGCTGGTTCAGCAGTACCGTGATCTGCCAGCTGGTTCTGGCCGCAGTATGCATCCTTATACTTTTTATTAGCAGGGAAATGCGGTTAAAACGTCCGTTGATTAATCTGCGGATTTTCAAAGCGAAAAACTTTGTTATCGGTCTTTTACTGCTTTTTGTATTTTACCTCTTCAAAGGCAGTACAGGACTGACCTACAGCCATCTGGAAACGATCTTAAAAACCGATCCTTTACATACCATCCCCATCTGGTTGGCTGTCATATCCGGAACAGTACTCAGTATGTATGTAACAGCGCGTTTTATACTATTGGGAACCCATCTGATTCGGATGATCATCGTCGGATTTATCATTATGGGCTTGTATTATACCTATATGTTGCTCTTTATTTCCGTGACCGGATCGACAGCAGACTTTATATTGCCTATGTTTATCTATGGCATTGCGACGGGAGTTTTATTTGTGCCTATCGTAACCTTCACAGCATCCGCCGCTCCTGCTAAAATCGCTGTAAATGCATCACTGATCGGTATTTTGGCTCGATTTATAGGATTTTGTAGCAGTATGGCAGTTAACAACGAACTGCAGTTATTTACCCGGGCCGCGGTTCAGGATCAGTTACGCCATGCGGTCAACCAAATCAATCCGCAGTTGCCCCTCGCTTTGCAACAGATCGAACAGACCTATCAAAATGCAGGTAATGATGGTGTAAAATCGCAGGTGGCCGCCAATGCCTTTTTCAATACCATGCTCAAAGAACAGATCCTCGCCCGCGCAAGCCGCGATTATTATGACCTGATGCTTACCGGAGTCGTACTGGTCATTATTATGCTGATCTTTTTACCCAAAATGCAACAGGTGGTACTGAGATTGACAAAATTCAATGTTCCTTACTAGATCTGAACAGATGTGCAAAAATAAATCGAAACCAATACAGCGCCTCTTTGTTTACCTAATGTCAGAAGGCAAGGCACATGTACGATATTGATCTAGGTCAATAATTATAACGGTGTTAACCTTTATTTTTGTAGCATCATATTAGAGAAGAAAATAAAAAATTTATAAACAAATTTAAACATTAAAGTTATGGCAAATTGGAGTTTAGACAAAGCACACAGTGAAATAGAGTTTAAAGTAAAACACATGATGATTACTAACGTAAAAGGTCAATTTCAAGATTTCGACGTTACGATAGATAGTGATTCAAACCATTTAGAAAATGCCAAAATAGACCTGACCATTCAGACAGCGTCTATCAACACGAAAAACGAACAACGTGACGAGCATTTGAAAAGTGCAGACTTTTTTGATGTTGCGGCCAACCCGACCATTACATTTCATGCTACGAGCAGTAAAAAAGACGGTGATGATATTAAATTAACAGGCGATCTAACGATCAAAGGCATTACCAAATCCGTTACATTCGACGTGGAGTTTGGTGGTGTAGCAAAAGATCCTTGGGGTAATGAAAAAATCGGTTATACCGCTACCGGTAAAATCAACCGTCAGGATTTCGGATTAACTTGGAACGCTGCTTTAGAAACAGGTGGATTGATGGTGAGCGACGAAGTAAAATTCCAAGCAGATTTTCAGTTCATTGTGACGAAATAAGCAACATATACCCTTATAAAAAAAGTCATGCTCCCAATCAGAAGCATGACTTTTTTGTATATGCACGAGATCGATAGTTCCCGCACTAAGCAGGCACTTTTCGTCCTTTCTCCCGATCCCATACCCGGTGACCTTTCATCGCTTTGATAAAGTCTGCCGTCAGGTTATTTTTTGATTCGAGTACCACACCGGCATCTTTTTCCTGCTTGGCGATATAAGATCCTGCAATTAATTTTTCAGCACCTTTAGCAAAGGCCAAAGCCTTACAATGTCTAAATCCTTCGTTGATAAAATGGATATAATCTGGTTCATCCTCCAATGTTGCAACCGAATCGCCATCGGGTGTATAGAATGCATCATAACAGACCGAAGCTTCCGTCAGATAAGTATGCTGAATTTCTGCTTCTCCACCTTCCTTAAACTTCACGTTACCCGTATGTGTCGAGATCAGAACGGCCTCAGCACCCTCCGCTTCCAATGCTTTTTTCATCACATCGACCGATGCTTTGCTCACACCATCTGCCACTAGAAAAGCCACTTTCCGAGTTTCAATCGTTCCTTCGCCCGGAGCGGTAGCCATACTCAATGCGGCAGATTTCTCTACCTCTGGCTTAGGCGCTTTCACCGGATATTCCGGATGGTTCTGACGCGCAAACTGTAATGTCAGTTCATCCAGTTGCTCCGGAGGTGTCAATCCCAGATTGGCACCCACTCTTTTCGCCAGTTCCTGATCGATCTGATTTAAGATCGCCAGCTCCCGTGTACGGATCGCTACCGAATTGACTTTCGATAGCTCAAAGCTATAACCACTGATGATATGTTCCTTTTCAGGTGCTGTCTGCGAATTGAAAAACAAGCGGGCTTGTGTAAAGTGATCAGCAAATGACGAAGACCTGCGTCTTACTTTATAGCCATCCACTTTTTCTTCATGGCTCTTAAAACCGGTCTCGCCTTTTAACATGGCCTGATAGGGACAACCGCCACCCAAGCTATTTGGGAAATAGCTGACGTTGCCTTTCAGGATATCCTGTCTGCCAAAACCGTCTTTTTGATTGTTATGTTTACCGTTGACCGGTCTATTGATCGGAAGCTCATGAAAATTAGGACCTCCCAATCGGTAATTCTGTGTATCTGCATAAGAGAATATACGTCCCTGCAATAAAGGATCATTGGTCAGGTCAATACCCGGTACCAGACGTCCTGGATCAAAGGCTACCTGCTCGGTTTCTGCAAAGAAATTTTCCGGATTACGGTTCAGTGTCATCGTTCCGATAATCGTCACCGGAATTAATTCTTCCGGAATGATCTTCGTTGCATCCAATAAATCGAACGAATATTTCTGTTCATCCTCTTCCGGTACAAGCTGTACACCCAGGTCCCATTGTGGAAAATTACCCTTTTCGATATTCTCCCATAGATCCCGGCGTAAGAAATCCGAATCAAATCCCGATAATTTTTGCGCCTCGTTCCATGCCACCGAATGCACTCCCAATTTAGGTTTCCAATGAAACTTCACAAAAGTGCCTTTACCTGCTGCATTGACAAATTTGAACGTGTGGACACCAAAACCTTCCATCATTCTAAAAGAACGTGGAATAGCACGGTCGGACATCGCCCACATCAGCATATGTGCAGATTCAGGCATCAAAGAAATAAAATCCCAGAACGTATCATGAGCCGATGCGGCCTGAGGCATCTCATTATTCGGTTCTGGCTTAACAGCGTGGATCAAATCCGGAAAGTTCATCGAATCCTGAATAAAAAATACCGGAATATTGTTACCCACTAAATCATAATTACCCTCCTCCGTATAAAACTTTACCGAGAATCCCCTTACATCGCGCGCCAGATCAGTCGATCCTTTAAAGCCCGCAACGGTTGAAAAACGGATAAATAACGGCGTTACCGTACCTTTCTTTAAAAAAGCGGCACTGGTATATTGAGAAACATCTGCTGTCGCTTCAAAAACACCGTGAGCACCAGAACCTCTTGCATGTACCACGCGTTCCGGAATCCGCTCGCGGTCAAAATGAGCCAGCTTATCTTGAAAAATAAAATCTTCTATAAGTGCAGGGCCACGTTCTCCTGCTTTGAGCATGTTGTTGTTATCATTGATCGGAACTCCATCATTCGTCGTCAATACCCGATTGGCATTGTCAATCGTATGCTCCTGAATCTGTTGCACTTTTTTGTTTTCTTGTTGCTTAGCCATGTTTAAATAAAGTTATTGATGAAGATTAGAACATGTCGGTACCCTTCACATGACCGACACTATTACTAGTAACAACGTAACCTCCGATTTGTTTCTAAAGATCCCCGGCGCAACAAGCCCCGACCGAAGACTTAAGACTGGGCGGCAGTCTTTCTAGAGTCAATTTAAAGGTAATATAGTTTTAATAAAAGGTAATAAACTTGCATTTTTATTCATTCTAACCTCTTATTTTTAACCTAATCATTTGTTTCGTCAAATAATCAAGCGGGAGATTTTTAGCGAAACACCTGACAGCCAGAGCAAGATCACGTATAGCAATTGCCTAAATCCGTACATATACGGTTCGTCCCGAATAAGATGCAAGTACCCGTTTTTTCAATACGATCATTTAGAATAACCCATATATCCTTTAACCAAAAACAACTGTTATGAAAATTTACCATCTCGTACTTGCAGTGGCCCTCTTATTCGGTTCCTGTAAAAGAACAGAAATTCTCACCCGTATTGATGCCAATACGAACACCCTCGACACCGTCTACACGTCAGACCACCCCTACAACCTCAACGTCGTCTTGTTTGTCCCCTCGGACATGGTTCCCAATCCCGATTACGAAAGACGAATCAGCGAAACACTGATCTACCAACAAAACTTTGTCAAAACCTGGATGCAGCATTGGGGACATGGCGACAAAACCTTCGGATTGTTAAAAAATGCTTCCAACAGGGTCAAAATCCATGTTGTACAGGGCAATCTCCCGACTTCCTCCTATCCATATGAGGGTGGAGAATCGGCTATGTGGCAGGAAATAACTACGTATTTTCAGACCCATCAAAAATCCAGTGACCATTACCTGATCCTGACCACGGTCAATAAGTTCGGTGAGCAAAATGCGCCGTACTATGGCATCGGAACAAAATGCTACGGCATCGATTTCCCCGATATGGAGATCGCCAATATGAGCCGTACCGATACAGCTGGACTGGCTTCTTCCTGGATCGGAGGCAATACGCATGAGATGATGCACGGTCTCAATCTGCCGCATAATGGCGGTCTGGTATCGCAGAACAATCTCTACGGTACACCGATCATCACCGGAAACGGTGGTACTTTTGTCGTAGCACCGACTTATTTAGATGCCTGGGATTGTGCTGTACTGAGCCGCGGACAGGTGTTCAGTACCACAACTCGTTCGGACTGGTATGCCGCTGCCAATGCGAAAATCACCAAATTGAATGCCCGCTATGACGATGCTACACAAAAAGTAATTGTATCCGGAAGGTTCAGCAGCAACAAAAAGGTGGACTTCATCGGCTTTACCAACGATGCCAAGCGCAGTGCCGGAGATGGTAACTACGACTCTGAAAACTGGGTAACCACCCCGATCGGTCTGGATAGTTTTTATACCGAAATCGCCATTGCCGAATTCAAAGACCGTAGCAACCTACAGAATGATTTTACGATCAGCTTGATCCATGAAAATGGCTACAGACATTGGAACAGCTACAGTTATCAGATGCAGAACGGTAAACCCGATATTCAGTTTGGCGACAGACCCGAATACAATAAAGCAAACTGGAGTATCGTTGCCGTAAGTTCTGAAGAGACTCAGGCAGAAAGCGGTCAGGCTGTGCATCTCATCGACGGAGATAAAACAACGCAATGGGTGAGCCGCTGGACGGGAGCAAATTCTACCCATCCGCATTTCTTTACCATCGATATGAGAGCCTCAAAACCGGTGAACCGCTTTACCTTTGTACAGCGCTCTGGAGGAAGCAAACCCAAGAATATTCAAATTCAGGTCAGTACCAATAACAGCACCTGGCAAAATGCCGGCAGTTATGTGCTCCCGGATGCGGCAGGTCCTGCCTACGTGACTTTACCCAATAGCATAACCTTCCGTTACTTTAAAGTAACGATTTCAAGTGCCAACGATGGCACCCAATGGGCGGCGCTCAACGAAGTGGGCACTTATCAAGATTAACCTTAGTTTCACAAAAAAAGCACCTGAACGGATCCGTTCAGGTGCTTTTTAAATTTCGCTTTTCATCCATTTCAAGCGCATATATAAGGTCAACGCTATTCCAGATCTGTAATAAAATAAAAAACAAGCAGTTCCTAAATTTTTACAGATCTTTACTCAATATTTAAAACAATTGATCACGAAGCGTTAAGACTGCGTGATCAATATGAATTGCGATTCAATATGACGTTTTATTTCGTATACTGGATTTCCTTATAACTGGTATAAAAGAAATCAATAGATTGCGCAATAGGCTTATAAACTGTCCGATACTTGATCGTACTTGGGCTTGCTATATCTTGTAAATTCACTTTAGTTTCATAAGGTGTGATTCTTACCGTCATCATTTCACCGTTTACTTTTTGATAAACAACTTCAGTGTATTGCATTGGAAAAAATGTTCCTTCCCGTGGCAGATTGCTCTCCCCATTAAAGGTGGCTTTATGCAAAGCACTATTCGCCTTATCAAAACTAGAAAATGTACGATTGATCAAGGTTAGATTATATCTTTCTCCATAAATGTATTGATTCGTATTAACACTTTGAGAACTGTCATTACCCGAATATGAACGCACATCAATACTATAAGTCGCTTCTTCTAGTTGATCTAAATTTATTTCTCTGATTTTACCATAACTATTAGATGCCACATCAAATGGCATGATGGTTTGTTTTGATGACAAACTGTTTCTCAAAAAGACTTTTAAGAGTTTTACTTTCGGATCCGTTGTCATCTGAAAACGTAAAATTGCTCTTTTATTTCCAGGTATTAACGTTAAAGAATCTATTCGCCCCGGGTAGTAAATCTCTCCTTTTTTCAAATAGTCGCCGTAATAATAGTCTGCTGGTTTGCAATTTGAAACAGCCACTAATAACGTGCAGAAACCTATTATTGTGTATATTTTATTTTTCATAATTAAAAGTACTATTGGGTGTATTTACCAAAAAATTTCATCTCAGATATAGCTACTGTCAAAGCGTTTCCTAATGGTTGTTCGCGTACTCCATTCCAGGTACAGAGTACTTTTACACGGAAGTATCGATAAGATTCCTGGGTATCCCAAGCCACTTCAAAATCTTCTCCCGCCTGTGCAAATTTTTGGTCTTCCGGTGTTGCATTCACGCCGAAAGCAAGCCCAGATGGTCGCGTTCCAGTAAAAGATCCCACCAATGTCCAAGAGTCCCATGAACCATCAGTGGCTGGATTGTTACTTGCGTAAACCTCAAACTCTTTGGGATGTGTTGCCTGAAATAATAAAGAAGCATTATCATTACGACCCCATAATTTCACACGACTTAATTGCACTTTTTTACCTAAATCCAAACTAAATTGTAAAGGAATTGGAGCATTCCTTCCCCACCATTGCTTTCCTGTATTATAGGTAGTCCCTGTTTGCGATCCATCAAAAAGAGCGACTTCTAAATCGGCGCTATTACCCTGAGCAGAATAGTTAAGAATATACTCTCCGTTTTTATTTTCATTTGAATAGGCAACGATACCTTTATAACCTTTAATACCGTTCAGCTCCACCTCTTCTAAAGGAGTAAGCGTGCGTACAATCGTATCTGAAATATTGCCCCACTGGTCACGAATAATCACACCATATTTGGATGCTATAGGATTTTCACCACGAACTCTTATTACCCCTTCTTTCGATTTAGTATAAGTATCATTGATGGTGCTCCATCCTGTTACATGAGTGATTGAATCTGTTCCAAATTTAAATACGCGTAATATAATATTTGCTGCAGATTCATTTTTATATACCAAATTGATTCCACCAAATGTGCTGTAGAAATAACTATCCGATTCAAATGATTCCGCCAAGATCTGATACTGAGGCTTACCTGTTTTAATCTTTATCACGATGGGATCAGATTGTACTTCACCAACGCTAACAGCTTTTAACTCGACATCATATTCACCAATTTTAGCAAATCCTTCTACCTTTAAATGATTATCGTAAACACTCGATTTGGCGACCATGGTACGTCCATTGTCTAAGGTGTAAGTGGCCTGAACATAGCGCAAATCAACATTATCGGGCATATCATAGGCTATAATAGCACCACCAGCTGCTTCTTCAAAACTTATATTTGTTAATTTATCTGGTTTTGCTCCTTCCCTTGCGAATTGAATGCCACTATCTTCTTTACAGCTAATGATGGTAAAGGTTATCATTAAACACAACCAAACATTAAAGTGACTACTGAATTTTTTAATATTTTTCATAATGATTTTTTCGTTTTTATTTCACTTACCATCCTGCACTTTGAACAAGATTTGGATTTCTGCGTCTTTCATTTAAACTAATCGGCCAAAAATAATCTCTATCCATAAATGATCTTGTGTAAAGCACAGTAGGTCTGTAAAAAGAGCTTTCGGCAGACTGATTTATATCCCAACCTAATATGGGCGTATTTAATTCTTTCACCGCATCTTTCCATCTCCTTAAATCCCAAAAACGAATCCCTTCTAATGCAAATTCGCTTGTGCGTTCACTTTTAATAATTTCTCTTAAACCTTCTTTAGTGGTTGGTTTAGATGGATTAACCGAATAGTTAAGCCAGGAGTCCACGACACCGCCTAAACCGGTTCTTTCTCTAACCAGATCAATATAGCTGTAGGCTTCTTGCGTTGGTCCATTAACTTCATTGAGCGCTTCAGCATAGTATAAATAAAGATTTGCTAAACGCATCACAGGATATCCAAATAATCGAGCCGTAAAACCATTGCTCGCAGCTACTGTATTTTGATAGTTATAATGTTTTTTAGAAGCGAAACCTGTCCAATTATAATTTGTTGGATCTACTTTACCAGATGCCCCTGCATATTTCAAATCTATATTATAAGCATTCGCATCCGAACCTGCTTGATTTACAAATAAACGACCTGCGTCGAATACTAACGATGCGTAAAATCTATTTTCACGATCTAGTTGTAATCTTGAAGTTGTCTTTCCAGCTACGAGATCATAGCGATATCCATCCGTACTAGGTACCGTAACTAAATCAAACCTCGAATTATAGGGATATGAAATGTCTTCATCAATTGGAACACCATTTTTCGAGTAAAATTTCTCCACAAGATTTAAAGTCACAGACATATATCCCGATAGACTTGAGCTTGTTGCATTCGCCGTAAAACGAGGCACCATAAAAGCTCCTTGGTATGCTGCTGATGCAGTAGATCGGGAATCGAGCCAGAGGATCTCTTTATTATTGGAAGATTCACTAAATGCTTCCCTTGTGTTCATTTGGTATTTTGTACTCGTCTGTGGCGTAAAACTCCCAACGGAATTCCAGGTATGCAATTGCTTGCCCAACGCATGTGCAAACTCAATAGCTTCTTTACAAGCCACCGATGCCTTTTGCCACTTTTCTACGGAATAGGTCTTATTAAATAATTCTTTGCCGTCATTATTTCGTAAGGACGCTTCTATTCCATTATTTCCATTAAACAATGGACTAGCGGCATATATCAAAATTTCAGCTTTCATCGCTTTTGCAACGAGCTTTGTAATCCTTCCTGTCTCCTGATTAACAGCAGTAACGTCGTCCATCAAATAATCCATGTCACCGTCAATCGTCCCAATAATATAGTCAAAACATTCTTCAGCACTGCTCCTTGGTATCTGGGAATTGCCGGGAGGATCATAGATTGGAATATTTTTGTCCATGATCGGAATAGGACCATACTGCCTTAACAATAAAAAATGATAATAAGCTTTCAAAAATTTTACTTCAGCAGCCCATTGCAGTTTTTCAGCATCGGTCATATCGGGTACTTTTTGAATATTTTCTAAAAATGTATTGCAGTTTGTGATACCAATCCAGAGACCAGTCGATCCATTATTACCATCCCATGCGTTCATTAACGGGTTATCTGAATTTTGATTACCCAAGGCTATTTTCCAATTGTTATAGGAATTATAAGTGGATTGAGAACTTAACCAAAACTCATCTCCTGCCAAAATACCCGTATTAGCTGTAACAGAAGAATTTAGGGGCAATGAATTGTAGCAGGTCACTAAATAACGTTCAGCCATGGTACGCATAGCAAAGGCTTGATCGAGTACAGGAGCATTATCAGGGACGACATCCAAAAATTTATTACAGGATGTTGCCATCCCGAGCAGCATACCCAGTCCAAGAATACTTATCTTAAAATTATTTTTCATGATCATTATAGATTTGCATTTATACCAATATTGAAAACTTTTTGCAACGGATAATTGAGTGCATTTCCGCCCATCTCGGGATCCCATAATTTAAATGCGCTAAAGGTTAATAGATTGGTTGCACTCGCATATATTCGGAAAGATTTAAACTTGAATTTTTGTGTAAATTCTTTATTTAAAGTGTAGCCAAGTTCCAGTTGTTTTAACCGAAAGAAACTTGCATTGCGTAACCAATAAGTACTCGAAACCGTATTATTAGCCATCGGTTGAATACTTAATCGTGGCCATGCGGCATATATATTTTTATTATCTTCGGACCAATGACTGTCGGCCCACTCCTGCAACACCGCATTGGGTGAGTTTATATTACCAAAAGGCGCTATACCTTTGCTAGTTGAAGTATTATCGGCACTTGGGTTAATGAATAATGAAGCTCTACCTACGCCACTAAAAAAGAAAGAGAGATCAAGACCCTTATAGCCCGTACTTAAACCAAAACCATAATTAATTTCAGGTGTGGTCGGGTGACCAATAGGCATTCGATCATCATCATTAATGACACCGTCACGATTTACGTCTAAGTACTTAATGTCACCACCGCGTACTGTTGAACCAAACTCTTGTTTAGGGCTATTATATACTTCATTATCATCAATAAATAACCTTTCTGCTATATAACCAAAAGTTTGCGCCGCACTCGTACCTACCCGATTTCGATAATCATTTTTGTATTTAGGCTCTTCATAAAATGCATATTCCCCTGTAGCATAAGTAAATGTCCCTCTTCCCTGAAACCACAAATCATTATTTACAGTTTTATTATAAACAAGTTCCCCATCAAATCCACGACTTTTATACTCACCGACATTCGCATATACATTTGCCGTCAATCCATTATTATTCGGTAATGTACGTTGCTGCACAATGTTATCTCTAAATTGTGTGTAGAAATCCCCTGTAAAAGTAATGGCACCATTAAAAAGACCTAAATCTATTCCTAAATTGGTTTGTGTAGAAATTTCCCAACGAATATCCGGATTTGCGTAACGGTTTACCACCACTCCATTAACCGTATATCGAGAGGATTCCGCAGGTGGACCGAAGGTATAACCATTACTACTACTGTTCAAATTAACATCGGATAGATAAAAAAATCGCGTGTCTAAAATCTGATCGTTACCTAATGTACCCCGTGTAAATCTAAATTTAAGGTTACTGACAACTGGTTTCAACGGTTCGAAAAACTTTTCATTAGAAACGCTCCAGGCAGCTCCAAAGGATGGAAAAAATCCCCATCGATATTTAGATGAAAACCTTTCTGATCCATTGTACCCAAATGCGAACTGTACATGATAACGGCTATCATATCCGTAAGTAAAATTACCCGACAAGGAAACATTTCGTGAGGGCAATGTATTAATTAATGAAATATTATTGTCTACCGGTGTATTGATATTGTCTCGAATCGTATTAATGAGCATACCAAAGAAATTATGCTTCTCAATTGCTTTTGAATATGAAAGTTGATTTTCCATATAAAAAATTGCTGCCTGAGTTCTACTTCCAGGTTTAAAATCTAGATACTCGGTCCCCGTTGTTGGATTTAATTGCTTATAAATTGGTGTGTTACTAACAGGATCAATTCCGATAGGAGTATAATAAAAGGGATTGTAAGTTCTGGATTGCGAAAAATATGAATTTCTTGATATATTAATCAAACCTCTATAATTTAATCCTGGAGTAACGAGCTCGGAAAGATCTTGCTTAAGTTCAAGCTGAACCTGAACATCACTTCTCCTTCTTTCAGAATAACCGCGCATAATTTCAGCATACGGGTTGAGATATTGCCCATCAACTCCTGCATTTCCAAATAGCGGGTGCTTGATGTAAGATTGTGCCGCTCCAACTTCATAAACCGGTAAGAATAATACAGGATTTGCCCTTAAAGCAAGGTTATAAGCTTCTGCTCCGCTGGTGGGTGGCCCTGAGTAATTTTGCAAATTAACAACAGTTCGAATCATCGCTTGCGTACTCTTGGTGAGATTAATGCCAACGTTGCTTCGTAAATTCATAACCTGAAAATTCACATTATTATTGAAATTATTCAGATCATTCATTTTTAATAGACCATTATCATTCGTAAAGTTACCGCTGACATTATAGTTAGCGATCTGACCACCACCGGAAATTCCTAAATTGTAATTTTGTGTAGATGTCGTTTTATTGGTCAATGCATCCAACCAGTCTACCGCTGGATAAAGTAATGGATCTGCCCCGGCCTGTGTTTTTTCTATCTTCTCTTGACCATATTGCTCTACAGCTAGTGGATCCCTTGTTAACACGGCTTCATTGTTCAATTTCATCCAGGTAACTGGATCCGCTAATTTCAATCTTTGTGTAGGCGTAGAAATTCGATTTTCGGCACGTAAAGCTACTCTTGCAGGACCTTCCTTGCCTGTTTTGGTTGTTACTAAAACGACACCATTGGCACCTCTGGAACCATAAACAGCAGACGCTGTTGCGTCACGTAAAATGGAAAAATTTTCGATATCATCTACAGGTATCCTCGCGAGATCATCTGCCGTAACTTCCATATTATCAATCAATATGAGTGGTCTCGCATTTGTTCCAAAAGTACCAACACCTCTAATGAAAAAATCGGCGTTATCCGATCCCGGCTCCCCACTTCTCTGGAAAGAAACAACTCCCGCTACTTTTCCCTGCAGGGCAGCGGTAAGATTGCTGACTGGAGCCCGTAGCTCTTTAGGACTAAGTGAAGCAACTGAACCGATAATATCCTGTTTTCTTTGTCGTTGACCAAATGCCGTAACGACGACTTCATCGACCTGATTCGCTTCGGCTTCTACCAGTACCACATTGATGCTTGAGGATCCATTCACATTAATTTCCTGAGCTTTATAACCGACCATGGAGAAAACTAAAATTCCTGAGGATGGAACTTTTAAGATATAATTTCCATTGACATCGGTAGATGTTCCGATAGTTGATTTCCCTTTTAATGCAACTGAAACACCCCTCAAGATCGTCCCTGTAGAATCTTTAACGACTCCGGTAACTTGAATATCCGCCTGAAATAGTTTGAAATTACTTCGCAACAGTTTTTCAGACTCCTTTGCCTGACTATAATTGATGCTACTGAATAAAATAAGAGGGAAAATAATCGTTTTTGATGTGATCTTAAACAGCGTTGTAAACGATGATCTTTTTAGGTCATCTTTATCACTAAGATGAAAAAAAAGATGACCATTTTTCTTGTGAAAAACACTCATTTTGTAGTCCTTAAAATTGGTTAATAAATAGATTTATAATTGTTGGTGATGGTTAGAGCACCGAAACAAATATTAAACTACTTAAGGACATTCTGAAAAGTTAAGTCACAGCAAACGATTGCGTTAAACACGAAATCCTTTTCGCAAATTTTTACAAAAAACTACGAAATCCATTGCGTAATTATTACTAAAAAAACTACGAAATCGTTTAAGTAGCAGGGGTAAATAAAGCAGAAAAATCATGTAGAGTCGTAAAAAACCATGCCGTTTTTTTTGATGCTTAACTTCAAGTGTACAACTCATTAACTATTTGGTTTCCGACTTGAAACTGATATATAAATGCAGCTAGTTCCAATTTGAAATGAATCATCTATCTACCTCACCCCACTAGATTTCATTCAAAAAATCACTTAAAGACTGATCTTTTCCTACTGGTAGTTTTTTACGTAAACGGTACCGGTGTATTTCAACTCCTCTGACCGTAATATTCTGCAACTGCGCGATCTGCTTGGTGGTGAAATTCAATTTCAGATAAGCACAGACTTTAAGATCATTCCGTGATAACCCCTCGTGATTGGATTTCAGCTTATTCAAAAAGCCATCATTCAGTTCATCAAAATGCAGCGCAAACTGATCCCAGTTGGCACTATTTTTCTCCACATCTTTCAGTAAATTGTTGATCCGTTTTAATTCCGAAGCCTCTTCCTCACTCCCTTCTATTTTTGCCAGTTCATCGCGGACTTTAACAAGCGTTCCCGAATTTTCCAAAAGCTGCATACTCGCACTGGCCAGCTCTTTCGTCTTCACCAGTACTTCCTGTTCCAGCTTTTCATTATTGAGCTTTACAATTTCCTTTTCGCTCTTTTCGATTTCCAGCTGATGGATGTAGCGGAGCTGTGCCATTTTCTTCTCATACTGAAGCTGTTGCTTTTTCCAGACCTGCTTTTGCACCTTAAAAAAGAGATAGATGCCCAATGCTCCCAATAGCATATAGATGAGCTTTGCCCAGATACTCAGATACCACGGGGGTAAAATCGTAAAATCATAGCTAACGGTTTCGGAGATCTGGTTTAAATTGTTTCGAACCCGAACCTGAAAACGATACTTTCCACTTGGTAGATTGGTATATGATTTTTCAGCGATATTCGCCCATGTGGACCAATCCTCATCATAACCGACCAGTTGATAGCTGAACTCCATATGCTCATGGATACCAAAACTTGGCGAAGAGAAAGCAAACTGAAAAGAATTGAATTTGGAGGCCAGCTCCAACTGGTCCGCACGGAGCTGTTCGTAAGTTCCGGTTGCATTTTTAGTGAAATACCCGGCAAATAGAATACTGTCCTGCGCTGATTTTGCCGTTACCTGCGACAATAGCACAAGTGGTTTCCGCGCTTCCTGAATATACTTTTCATAGTTGATATGGATGATCCCTTTTTCAGCACCGATATAGATGTTATTTTTATCATAGGTATTGATATGATCGAATCCCGAAGTATTCATACCTTCAATTTCGGGAAATTTGATAAGCTGATAGCTCTTATTTTTTGCATCGAATTGTGCGACCCCGACGTATTTATCTGTACAGTACCAGATATTGCCCTCTTTATCCTCCTTTAAATATCGGATCGTCAGACCATCAAATTCCTTATAATCAGCAGACTTGACAAACGCATTTTTGGTATAATCGTAGGTGTACAGCCCCTTTTCTGTGGCAAAAACGATCTGATCCTTAATCTTGAACACAAAATTCTGATAGTCTGACGGTAAACCATTCTTCTTCGTTAAGAGAACAGCATCGTAAGCATGGCGGTCTGCCGCCAGTCGCATGCGGTAAATACCGCGATAAGGATGTGAGGCCCAAATTGTATTTTTGTCGTCCAATTCTAAAAAGCGATAAGAATCCACAAACCCGCGCAACTGACCGCCGGACTGAAAAATACCGTTTTGATAACTCAACAGCTCTAAACCCTGATAAGTACCCACCAGAGCCTGTTCTACCGGATAAACGGAACTTAACGGCAATACATTCCAGGTACCTGTGCGATTGGACAGCGGCAGTAAAGCTTGATCCTGAATCTGAAACAATCCTTTATTGTGCCCCAGTAATAAGCGTCCGTTCAGTTCCTCCAGCAACCAGGCCTCGCCACCATCACTTTTCGGAAAAAGTGAAAAAGAACTCAATGAACGGCTCTGATCTTTCAGTCCTTTGCTGATAGGTGCCACATACACCCCGTTGGATGAAGATAAATAAAGTTTATGATCAAAGATCAGCGACGATAGCCCAGTCACCTCATTTTCAAGATTGGGACGCAGATACCGTACCGCAGATCCGTACGAAATCACCGAAATCCCATTATCACTGGCCACCCAGATATTTTTTTGCTGGTCCACAAATACCGCTGAAATATTTTTGTTCACCAAACCTTCCCGAATACCGATGCGTTGAATCGTTTTCCCATCGCGATCACGGATATGACAACCCTCTTTTGCATTGCCGACAACAAAGGTCGAATCATCGATACGCGCGGCAGATGGTGTATAACTATCATCCCAGCGCTCCTTATTCAATTGCAATAATACCCTGTCTTTCAGCAAGTAGTTCCGGTTATTTAAAGTGGATAAGACGATCCGGTCTTTACCCAAAGGAAGCATCGATGCGATTTTCATTTCGCGATAAGGCAACGTTGCCAGCACAGGTGACCAGTGGTTATTCCGGTAGACCAATAAGCCATTTTTTTTATCTTGCGCAAAAAGCGATTCACCCACCTTACCCATAAAATACCATTCCGCAGCAGCGGGATGTACCGTTATTTTTTGCCCTTTGAGTTCAAAAATCACATTGGTCGCCCTAAAAAAAACAGACTGCCCAAAAGACAGCGTATTCCAGATGTCAGCAAAATTACGGTACTCCTCCGGAATCAGGGCTTTCAGTGATGTATACGTCAGACCACCCTGCTCAGCAGGTTCGAAGTAACCAAAATCTCCCTGACCGCCTACATAGATCCGGTCATGGCTGTCAATCCATAGCGAACGGATAATAGTATGGTTGGGTAACGCATAAGATTTCCAGTAGCGGCCATCAAAAGTAATCAGCCCTTCACTGTTACCAAAATATAGGATGCCCCTGCTATCCTGTTTAATATCCCAGGTCCGGCTTCCGCCACCATATACGGTTTTATTGTAGTTATTGACTAAGGGTAATCCCAATAAATTCTGTCCGCACAAAGAAATCGGTGCTATAAAAAAAACGAAAAAATAAAAGAATGCGAGATACTTCATATACTGTTTATAAGGGTTGACGTACAATTGACGTACCCCAAATATAGCGATTTTAACCGCATTAACGCAACATGAAGTAGTAATGAAGTAGTGTTTAAATTTAACTTATGCCCATCTAAATCTAATTTTGGGCTAATTATAAACATTCCTAAATTTTTTAATTCATCAAGCATGAAAAATAATGTTAGCATCATGGCAAGTGTTGCTCTTCTGTCTTGTCTTACCCATACGGTAAGTGCACAGAACAGAACGATCACAGGTAAAGTCACAAATGAACTGGGGATTCCGCTAGTGGCAAGTATTACCTTATCCGGAGGTTCCAAAATTGGAACAAGTAGCAACGAGCAGGGAGATTTTTCCCTCTCTCTTCCTCAAAACACCAGTTATTTGACGGTCTCGTCTTTGGGCTATGAAACCAAAACAGTCGCCATCACCGGCAATTCCATCAACATCCAATTAAAAGCAAATGCCGATTTTAATCTGGATGAAGTCGTAGTAGTAGGTTACGGTACGCAACGAAAAGGCGATCTAACAGCGCCTATTTCAACAGTCAATATGCAGGATATGGCCAAACGTACGGTTTCAAATTCGATGGATGCCCTTCAGGGTGCCGTAGCAGGGGTACAGATCGTCAGCTCAGGGGCTCCGGGATCAACGCCCTCCGTGCGTGTCCGCGGTGTAGGTTCATTCAACAACGAAAGTCCGCTGTATGTCGTGGATGGGATGTTTATGGACAATATTGATTTCTTAAACCCCAACGACATCGCCGATATCTCCATCTTAAAAGATGCCTCCGGGGCAGCCATCTACGGGGTACGTGCCGCAAATGGGGTCATCCTTGTCACCACGAAAAAAGGAAGCATCAATATGAAATCGCGTGTCACCTACAATGGATTTGCAGGTTTCCAGACCCCAACCAACATCTTAAAAATGGCCAATGCGCAACAATATGCGAATTATGCCAATGCGACCGGAAATGGTGCCTTTGTCAAAAAATCGGTTGAAAAGTATGGTGGTACCGAAACCAATCCGGCCATGGATACCGACTGGTTCGATGAACTATTGCGCTCAAAAGCACTCATCACGAACCACAATCTTGACATCATGGGCGGCAGTGAAAAGATTACCTATGCTTTTGGTCTCAACTACGTTAAACAAGAAGGTATCATGGACGCTAAAAACAATAACCAAAAGTTTAACATGCGCATGCAGGCCGATGCTAAGGTTACAGATTGGCTGAAAGTTGGGTTTATGGCACATTTAAATAACTTTAAATCCTACCATCCTAATAATGCAGCTTTCCGTCAGGCGTATTTTGCATCGCCTTTATACCCTGTTTACGATCCGACCATCGAACTTTCAAAACCTGAAAAGTTCGGATCCAGTACGGCAATCGGTATGCAGTCGGGATTTTGGTACAACAATCCGATCGCGACAGCCTTCTACAACAACAATCAGACGAAAGGATTTCAGATCCTGCCGAGTTTCTATGTAGAGGCAGAACTATGGAAAGATAAAATTACCTTTAAGTCACAGCTCAGCCAGCGCTATCAATCGACACATAACATCGGCTATAACCCAATTTATTACATCGATAACGACCAGCGAAATGACCGCTCTTTCCTACGTTCGGCACAGGCACGTAACAACAACTACATCTTAGACAATTTATTGACGTATAAAGATGAAGCCGGCAAACACCACTGGTCGGTCCTGTTGGGACAGTCGACACGTGAGGAACGCTGGCGTGAAACCTGGGTGCAGGCCAATGATGTACCTGAATCGGAAGAATTCTGGTATGTAGGAGTTGGCGCTCAGGGAATCGGTTCGGCAACAGGATACGGTGAGAACGGCTCTCGAAATGCCGGTATATCTTATTTTACGAGAGGAACGTACGATTATGACAACAAATACTTACTGACCGCTACTTTCCGTGCTGACGGAAGTTCAAAATACCAGACCAAGTGGGGCTATTTCCCATCTGTGGGTTTAGGATGGGTACTGACGAGAGAAAAGTTTATGGAAAACCAAAAGCTTTTCAATCAACTGAAACTCCGTGGAAGCTGGGGTAAACTGGGGAATGACGGCATCCAGCCCAATGCAGGCTATGCAACCGTGTATTCCGGAAATAATTTCTCAGGCATCTTTGGCAGTGAGGGCACGACAAACGGAACCCGTATTCCGGGATACCGTGTCGGCAGGTTCTTTTCACAGGTCCGCTGGGAAGTCGTGGAAGAATGGGATGGCGGGATAGATTTTGCCTTGTTGAACAATCGGCTGAGCGGTACATTAGACTATTACCACAGAACAACGCATGATCTCGCCTTCAGCAGGCCTATTCCATTTTCTTGGGACCGCGTATATGGAAATTGGGGCAGTGTCGCCAACAGCGGTTGGGAGCTTTCGCTTCAATGGAAAGATAAAGTCGGTGCATTGGGCTATTCCATTGGCGGAAATGTAACGACATTGAAAAATACCGTTAAAAATCTGGGCGGACTCGAGAATATCATGAACGGTTATCCGGAATGGTCGGCAGAATTTCCGGCTAGAATCCAGATCAACGAACCCATCAACTTTTACTATGGCTATGAAGTCGCTGGCGTGTACCAAAATCAGGCGCAGATCGATGCCGATCCAATAGCAAAGGCGTACAACGAGCAAAATCCAAACGCCCCTATTTTACCGGGTTATCTCCAGTATAAGGATCAGAATAATAATGGCGAACTGGATGAGAACGACCGTATCAATCTCGGAAACTACCTGCCAAAAATCACCTATGGTTTCAACTTGGCATTCGATTACAAAAAGTTTGATCTAAGCGTTGCCTTTCAAGGCGTGAGCGGCAATAAAATCCATAACCTCAACCGGGCTATGCGCAGAAAATACAATCAGATGAATGTGGATGCGGCCTTTGTTGATAAACTATGGACAGGTGAAGGAACAAGCAACACCCATCCATCGGCAGCAGGTTCGGTGGCTTCATGGAACCTACAGGCTAGTTCGTTCTTTGTCGAAAGTGGCGCTTACCTCCGCGTACAAAATATTCAGTTAGGTTATAGTTTTGACTTCCCGAAAATGCCAACCCGCATATTCGTTACGGCAGATCGACCTTTTATGTTTACCAAATACAACGGTTTTACTCCTGAAGTATCAGGAATGGGATTTGATGCCAATGTGTATCCAATTGCATCGACGTACAGCCTAGGAGTCAAAGTTTCCTTTTAATTTTTAATCTTACTTTTTAATCTTATGAATACCTTTAAATATATCCTCATAGCAAGCTGTATAGCAGTACCGTTATCCATGACGAGCTGTAAAAAGTTTTTGGACAAGCCTCTTGAAAACCAGCAGCGTTCGGAAGAAATCGATTACAGCAACCCTGCGCTGATGTACAGCCCCGTTTCTGGCGTATACCGCTCGGCAGCTGATGACAACCTGGTCCATTGGATCGATCTATCCATCCGTTGCATGCGCGATGATGATTACCTGCAGGCTGCTCCCAGCCCCAATGATAATCCGGAGCTCATGGCCATCAAAAACTTCCAGAACGATGTAACCGTGCAGTCGTACTGGGGACTGAACCAATCGTGGATCAGTTATTACAGCCTGGTCATCGCGGCCAACAATGCCCTGATCGAACTGGATAATTTCGCGGCAAAAATACCGGCCGGCAACAGCAAAGACCTCAATCTCAATAAGCAATACAAGGCAGAAGTGCGTTTTCTTCGTGCATACGCCCACCTGATGGCCTCCCGCCTGTTCGGAAACGTCCCTATTTTGATCGACAGTGAAAATATCGGACGTCTGGCGACCATCGAAAAGAGCACTGCGGCCCAAGTAAGAGCGTTTATCATTGCCGAAATGAATGAATGCATCGAAGCACTGGAAGATGCACGTCCAAATCAATCCATCCATATCGGTGCCGTGACCAAATATACGGCACTGCTCCTCAAAGCCAAAGCCGCTGCAGATCTTGCCGGTAATGATAACAGCAGTCCGCACTGGGAAGAAGTCTTGGATGCGACCAATAAGATCATTGCGAGCAATAAATTCTCCTTATATCCAAACCTGTACGAGCTCTTTAAGCTTCCCGGAAAACTGGCCAATGAATCCTTATTTGAACTGCAATATTCCGATTTTGGTGTAGGTACTGGCGATATTGTACGTCCCGGAGTAGACTGGGGAACATTCTTTAGGTGGCAGGGACCGTCGGGTGATCAAAAAGGAAGTCCCATCTCCGGAGCGGGCTGGGTACCGCCATCTCAAAATATTGTCGATTTCTTAACAAACCGTGGCGATGTTGAACGCTTGAAAAACACGATTCAGTACTGTGGCATCGACGGTAATCCTGCTACTTCGGTTACCACCCCGAGCGGTGACGTGGTCTATGGCAATCCATTCGGTATCAAATATTTCAACGGAAAAGCGTATCTTCCAAAAGCACAGATGACCGAAGGACGTATGGAATATGGCGCCAACAATAATGTTCGTATCTTACGTTATGCAGATGTATTGCTTCTAAATGCGGAAGCAAAAGTACGGAAAGGACAAAATGGCGACGAACCGTTCCGATTGGTACGCGAAAGGGCTAAATTGGGTGCTATTGCCAATGTGACGCTAAACCAGATTTTAGACGAGCGCAGAGCAGAATTTGCCTGTGAATGGTGGGGTGAACGTTTCAATGACCTGGTACGTACCGGCAAAGCAAAAGAAGTATTTGGCGCTAAATTTATTCCTGGTGTGAGTGAATCATTGCCTATACCGCAAACGCAGATCGATGCTAACCCTAATTTCAGATAAATCATGATGCATATAAAAACAGGAATTTTATGTTCCCTGCTCCTTTTCAACGTACAGCTGGCGGTATCGCAGGACAACGAACCCGTCAAAACCGTCATCGCTAAAGAAAACGGTGGTTATACCATCAAACGTGACGGTAAGCCGTATTTTATCAAAGGCGCCGGTGGCAGCAATTATATGGATCGTCTAAAAGCGTATGGAGGTAACTCCATACGTACTTGGAACCCGCACAATGCGGGAAAAATATTGGACGATGCCCATCGCTTGGGACTTACCGTGACCTTAGGACTGGATGTACGGGCCGAAAGACATGGATTTGACTATAGCAACCCCGAACAGGTAGCGCAACAATTGGAGGGCATCCGTAAGACCGTCCTGCAGTACCGAAACCATCCTGCGCTTTTAGCCTGGGGAATCGGCAATGAACTGAACCTCCATTACAGCAATCCCAAGGTATGGGATGCGGTCAATGCGATTGCAGTAATGATTCACGAACTAGACCCTAATCACTTGGTGACAACCATGTTGGCAGGTATCAACCAAAAGGAATTTGATTATATTCAGGAGAAATGTCCGGCTATCGATCTGATCGCTGTTCAGGTATACGGAGGTCTCGCGTCCGTACCGCAACAGATTAAAAGTGTCGGCTGGACTAAACCTTACATCGTGACCGAATGGGGTCCTACAGGGCACTGGGAGGTGACACAGACACCTTGGTCTGCTTCCATAGAAGAGAACAGCAGTGAAAAAGCGGCGGTCTACAAAAGCCGTTATGAAGCCTCTATCGGCACAGACAAAAACTGCTTAGGGTCTTATGTTTTCTTATGGGGACAGAAACAAGAGCGCACCCCGACCTGGTACGGACTGTTCACCGAAGCTGGTGAAGAAAACGAAGTGGTCGATGTGATGCAATACCTCTGGTCAAAAAAATGGCCTGAAAACCGTTCTCCACATGTGTCTTCCCTCCTGTTAGATGGAAAAAAGGCGGCTGACTTTGTTTATGTCGAACCGGGTAAAACTTATCCCGTTGCTGTGTCTGTAAACGATCCGGATGGCGACAAGTTAACGACACGCTGGGAGCTTCTGCACGAAAGTACTGACCTGAAAGAAGGTGGTGACCGTGAAGAAAGACCGAAGGCTATCCCAGGACGTGTGGCAGATGAGGGGCAGCAGCACACACAGCTCACAGCTCCTGCGGAAGAAGGCGCATACCGGTTGTTTGTCTATGTTTCCGATGGTCATAACAATGTGGCTACTGCCAATATCCCCTTCTATGTAACGGCTAAAAAGTCAAATACCAATGCTTCATCAACCCAGAAAAATGCCTACCGCTTTTCGACTGAACCTGTCTGGGCAGACGAATTTAATTATGAGGGCTTACCCGACACCACCAAATGGTCATATGATGTAGGTTCAAAATATAACGGTTGGGGCAATAATGAGGATCAGTATTATGTTGCATCTTCACTAAAAAACTCAGTCGTCGGTAAAGGGGTCTTAAAAATCAAAGCTTTAAAAGAAAGCAAAGGCGGTAAACCTTACACTTCTGCCCGATTAGTGAGCAAAGACAAAGGTGATTTCCTGTACGGCCGCTTTGAAGCTCGTGCCAAATTACCCCGGGGACGCGGCAATTGGCCTGCGATCTGGATGTTACCAACAGCATCTAAATATGGCAATTGGCCTAACTCGGGTGAGATCGATATCCTAGAGCACGTGGGGTATGATCAGGATGTGCTCCATATCTCCACCCATACCAAAGCCTATAACCATAATATCAATACCCAAAAAACAGCAACAACAAAAGTAGCAGGTGTTTCCGATGATTTTCACCTGTACCGTGTGGATTGGACGCCCGAATATATCAAAGGATTTATCGATGATCAGGAGATTTTTTCTGTTGAAAACGAACATAAAACCTTTGCCGAATGGCCCTTTGATCAAAAATTTCACTGGTTGCTCAATTTAGCCATCGGCGGAAATTGGGGCGGTAAACATGGAGTTGATGACAAGATATTCCCGAATGTTTTTGAAATCGACTACGTCCGAGTATATGAACTATTGCCTTAGATTATATTTACTATATAGCTATAATAGAACACATAACAGCCAACACCATACTTTAAAAGACCTTTTCAGCTATGGGCTGAAAAGGTCTTTTTGTTATACTACTTCGACAGATCGATTCTGTTTAAGCTCCCGTTAAATCCTGAAACTTGAGCAGGTAAATCTTCCAGTTTAACTTCATGCTTATCACCCGCTCTTATCGCACTTACTTTTACAGAATCCTTATTTTTGATGTTTTTCGGGATTTCAATAAAGCCGTAGGACTTATAGGGAGCCTCATGCTGCCCCAATAAAGAACGAGGCCCTCCACCCAGACAACCGCTGTGATATAAAATCACCGATTCCTTTTTAGCAGGGTAATACACATGTTGATGACCGGATAAATACAGGTCTACCTGATTTTCTTTCAAAAACTGCAAGGTCTCATCAGCATGCTCCAGAACTTCTCCTGGTTTATTTTTACTTTCAACAAGTGCATATAACGGCAGGTGACCTAATACGATTTTAAATCTCGCCTCTTTAGCCACAGGGCTATCCAGCTGCTCCTTCATCCAGCTTTTCACTTCAGCTGGGATTTGCGATGATGACGCATCCCAGGAGATCATGAACACATTATTTTTTAAATAAGAAAAGTAATACGGAAAATGACTGCTCTCGATGAAAGTAAGATTGACATCAGCTTTATGATTGGCCCAAAAAGATGCCGAAACTTCACGGTCCAGCACAAAATTGGGAGAGGCATCATGATTGCCCATCGTAAATCCAAAAGGTACTCCAGAAGCCTTGATAGGTTGCAGTACAGCCTGATCAAATCCCTTCCACATAGCCTGAATAGCCTCTCTCGTTAAAGTCTTTTTTTGTCCTGCAACCATATCGCCACCGCACAAAATAAGATCTGGCTTTAATGTGGAAACACTTCCCACTAGATCCAACACTTCCTGACTGTAAGCCGTAGATCCATAACTATCATTTAAATCCGATATGACTAAGATCTTCAGACTTTTATTTTGCTGTTCCTTCTTGATATCCTTGTCAGAAATCTGAGAAAATACAGGATCAATAACGATGATCAGCGCAAAGAAACAAAGCAAAGCCAATAAATTAGATTTCATATGTTAAGGTTTGAAGTACAAGTTCCAAATGTAAAACTATAATTTTATAATCCAGTTAAAAACGGAAATCATAGCCAGCAGCATTTTTGACTTCAGAAAATATTACTCCAGCACCTTTTTCTTATGATTAATGCCCCAATCCTTCAGTGCATAAATAACTGGAGTCAGCGTATCGGCATATTCCTCCAGCTGGTAGGAGATCTTTACCGGATATTCCTCGATAACAATCCTCCTGACCAGCTTATGCTGCTCCAGATCTTTGAGTTCTTTAGCCAAAACTTTGGGCGAGATCCCGGGAATACTCTCCTGGATATCCGTGAAACGATCGTTACCGACACCAATGGATATGATAATAGGTATTTTCCATTTACCGTTGATCACATCCAACGTGTCGCGCACCGGTCTTATGATTTCCAGACAGTCACAGTGAACTTTCTTTTGTGCCATTGTTTTAGTTTTAAATATAATGAAAAGCGAATTAGGTTCATGTTAATCCGTGCTATCATCGGCATTGATTTCGCTCATGACTTCAGCAAACAATTCAGTCGACTTAATTCGATCCTTGAAATCATAGATTGTCGATACGACGATCAGTTCATCCACTTGCGTCTGTTCAAGAAACGCTTTGGTCTGTGCTTTTACAGCTTCCTTAGTGCCCACAAATGAGTACTTCAGCATCTGATGTACACTTGGATGATGGAAAATATCCTGCAAATCCTCTGTCATTTCTGTCGGTGGATGCAGCGGTAGAGAATTCCCAGTCAAGATACCCAAAAACATTCTGACCACCGATGTAAACAATTTTTGTGCTTCTTCATCCGTTTCAGCAATAATCACATTAACACCTGCAATCGTGTATGGTTTCTCCAGTACTGCAGAAGGCTGAAACTCCTCCCGGTAGATTTTTAATGCCGACATTAAATGATCTGTGGCAAAATGGCTTGCAAATGCATAAGGCAATCCTTTCCGAGCGGCGAGATGCGCACTATCGGTACTTGATCCCAAAATATAAATGGGCACATCAGCACCTTCTGCAATCGGTGCTCTGACTTTACCCGTGCTGTTGGATTTTGAAAAATAATGTTCAATTTTCTCAATTTCTGCAGGAAAAGAGTGCGCAGCTTTCATAAAGTCCGATCGGATCTCCTGAGCCGTCAGTGTATCTGTACCCGGAGCTCTTCCCAGACCTAAATCAATCCGGTTTGGATAAAGATGCGCCAATGTTCCAAATTGCTCTGCAATAATCAAAGGAGAGTGATTGGGTAACATAATACCACCCGACCCTACTCTTATTTTACTGGTGTTTTCGGCTACATATAAAATTAATAACGAAGTGGCACTGCTGCCTACCGAAGCAGAATTATGATGTTCCGCAAACCAGTAACGTTTATAATTATTTGCCTCTGCTACTTTAGCCAGTTCCAGCGAATGCTGTAATGTCTGTCCAAATGTACTGCCTTCTGAAACGATGGCAAGTTCTAAAATGGAATGAGCGATATGTTTTTTCATGTTTTTGTATTTTTGAATTCATTAAATAACAGCTATAAAGAATAGCTGCAAATGCGCCATCTCAACTGGAGATTTCTAAAGTACTGACCGCACTTCTTTTACACTTTACAAAATTACAGCAAAATCACTAACCAAAAGATAGTAGTTACCTAAAGGAAAGTAAAATATATCACGGATCCTACTTTTCAAATGCGCCAATTGGGATCACGCCAAAAATTATGATTTGAGAAATTACTGACGCAACAGCCCCTAGTAGACATAAACCCCGATATCAGGTAACAGCAATTAAATAGCTATAAAACAATCCGTAACAAAACTATTCCCAAATCAAAAAAGTCATTTCAGCTAATGGCTGAAATGACTTTTTTTGTTGATTCCATTGCTGCAACATGTTCTTGTTTAGCAGATCATGTCGCTCATTTTATATAAATACCCGAAAACAAATAGTCTTCATCAAAGTTAAGAGTAACCTTACCGTTGTCTCTTTTGACTTCTATATAATTCGAAAATTTTAGATCATTGAAATTGATGATGTCATTTTTGTTGAATAATTTGACAGCTTCCTTAAAAGAGATTCCAGGGCGAAGTCCATTGTCAAATGAAATATCCACCTGTTTAAAATCCTGAAGGCTATAGCCACTTAAAAGATTGTTTTTGGGATTCTCACCATCACCTTGACCTGCAGAAAAATACAAAAAGAAGTTTTTGTCTTTGTTGTCATAAGATACTTCCGTGGTCGAAGCCGTACTGCCGTCGATCACAACCGTTCGTTCAAAATTTTTATTCGTCGCTGCGGATGCGAACTCCTGTTCCGTAGTTTTCCCTACGACCAGCTGATTGAGGTTCCAATCTTTGTCTATTTTCACAACAGGCTTTTCTGTCACTTCCTTTTCAGGACTGGTATTTTTAAGCAATTCGTTCGTATACGCCTCCTGATCACATCCGCCAAAATCAATCGTTCCGTTCATGATATCCCAATAACAGGTTTTGGAGAGATCTGTACTGTTTAAAACGATCAGTCGGTCATAATCTGGCGCAAAGAAGATGTATTTTTGCTCTTTCGCGACATTCCAATACAGCCCGTTATCGGTATTCGGATTTTTAGTTCCTTTTCCATACCTGCTTTCCAGTTTTGCAAGTATCTGTTTCTTGAAGTCATCCGTTTTCATTTCGATGCGCATCCCGTAGATGGTATTTGCTGCTTGGTAGTTTTTTAGGATTTCAGCAAGCTCATTCTTGTCTTTGAAAGATCGCACGTCGATATGACCACCCCCCTGTTTCGTCAGGCTGTCTGTTTTAAGCAATTCGGAATCGATCTGAAAAAATACCTTTTGGCCCGTCAGATCAAGACCGTCAAAAGTATAGTTTGCACCATCATTTATTTCTATCATCAAGCAAAAGGGGTATTCAACCGTTTCAACACCAATTGTTTTAGGTTCACCAAAATCAATGAGGCTTTCGATGCTTTCATTCAAGTGCAATTGGGACAGATCTATCTTGTCGCGGTCTTTACAAGATACCAGGACAGGAAGCAAAGCAAATAGTAGGATAAGTTTTTTCATAAAGTTCAATTCAAGGTCATGTACGCTAGCGTAATAAATCCGCAATGGTTTCTTTTCGTTTATTTTTTCTTAACAGCTCAGACAGGTTGTCTTCAAATATCGTCCACCTTCGTTGCTGTCCAAAAGTATCATGCAGATTTTTCACAAAACGTTTTGCATCTGCCTGATTATTTGTTAACAGTAAATATTCAAATAGTTCCTGATAATTGTTGAGTCCATTTTTGTTGATCATCAAGTCCGTCAGATCGCTGGTCCTGTTGATGTTATCATATAGCAACAGTACCGCTTTTAGATCCTGGTGAAGTGTCAAACTTAAAGTTTCCAAGTCCGTGTCCTTTGTGATCAAGTAACCGTCATCGACGGCATTGATCAGCGAAGAAATGCGATCTTTGAAATAACACTCGTATTCTTTTGGTTCCACAAGTTCCGATCGACCTATCACTTTATCGATAACGGTCGAATGAATACCACAATTGATATAAAATTTTGTCTGTTCAGAACTGTTCCCATGGCTATTTTGAACGTTCAAAAGGAAAACCAGATCAGCATTTCTTTTATAAAAGCTCATCCCTTTCTTCGTAAAGCCATTTTCTTTCAGTAACGGTTTTACCACTTCTGCGATCAGCTGATTAAATTTTTCTTTCATTGTCTGGGATCAAATATTATCTTAAAGGGTCTAAAAAAGACGGTTCAGTTTGTCAATTTCCATTCGAATTACTCCAATAGATAACAAAACACCGCCGGGTTTAGTTTTGAGCCATACCATCAATGACAGACGGCAGTACCAGTCCATATATATTGCCAAAGCTCACGGGGGCAATTTAGAAAAAATAGCGCAATCATTTTATAACTCAGTATACGATGCATAACTTGCAGGTGACTTCACATATTATAATCTCATATGAATGCTATAAAAGATACATTGCGAGCACATATCGAAAAAATCATCAGCCTTTCGGATGAGGAAATATCATCGCTATTTAATCATTTCACATTTCAGGAATTCAAGAAAAATGAACTGATCATCGCAGCAGGTCAACCCGTTAAGCATGTATACTTTGTGCTCTCCGGATTAGTGAAGCTAACATACACCGATAGCGATGCAAAGGAACATCTCATCTCTTTTGCGATGGAAGACTGGTGGGAAACAGATTTCGTAGCTTTTTACTCCAAGAGCCGCGCTACCTTATCGTTAAAATGCATTGAAAACACACAAATGCTTTGCCTTACCCTAGAAAATTTTGAGAAGCTATGTGCGCAAATGCAAAAGATGGAGCACTTTTTCCTTAAAAAATCGATTGCTGGGCATATTGGCTCACAACAACGTATTTTATCATTTCTTACTTCCAGTGCAAAGGAAAGATACGAGCAGATCATTAAAAACCAGCCCTCTTTGATACAGCGCATTCCCAAAACATTGTTGGCATCCTATCTCGGCGTATCCCGCGAAACATTGAGCCGCATCTTATAAGACATTTGAAAACTGTGATATTTGTCACATGCTCATACAAAGCAACATCTTGATCTTTGTACCATACTTTAATAAAACATTAAAATGGAAAAAAAGATCATTAATCCATGGACTTGGCAAAATGCCCGAAGCTATGTCCAGGCAGTAGAAGTGAAACATGTTGAAAGTACCTTGTATGTATCCGGCCAGACAGCAATCGACGAGCATGGCATTTCAAGTGATGAGCATATGCGCGTCCAACTGCAGAAGACATTGGAAAATCTTGAAAAAGTAATTCGTGAAGCTGATTTCGAGCTCAAGAATATCGTCAGGCTCAATATCTACACAACAGACTCAGCGGCATTGTTTGAAAATTTTGATCTTTTCCAAGAATGGATCAATCGGAACCAAATCAACCTAACAAGTACAGTACTGGAAGTCCAGCAACTATTTGAAACCCTTAAAGTTGAATTAGAAGCCACGGTCGTTAAATAGCAAAAAATAGAGCCAAAGAGCCACCCGATGGAATTTCCAGCTTATCACTTTTTTATCATAATTCCTTGTAAGGCCCTGCTCACAAGGAATTATGTGGCTTTACTCCTTTCAAAAATTTAGAATGATTCATTTAATTAAGTACATTCAATAAGCACTAACACGGATTCCTGACTGTTGACCTGTTAGCTACCAAACTAATGGGGTTGTGAAATTGTTGTATTCTAAACAATATCATTTACTAAGTATACTATATGCTCACAACGGACAAAGAAAAACGGGAATCAGGAGATTTTTATAAAGACGCACTACTCCTCTTACAGGAGTGTGAGTGTCAGTTTATGTTAGGCGGTGCTTTTGCCATGTTCCACTACACGGGCATCTTTAGAGACACCAAAGATTTGGATATCTTCTGCAAGAGCAGTGAATATCCTAAAATTCTGAAACACTTTGCCGAAAAGGGTTATCAAACCGAGCTGACGGACGTAAGATGGCTTGCAAAAGTCTTCCATGGGGATTATTTTATCGATATTATATTCGATACCGTAAACAATATCTGTACAGTAGACGATAGTTGGTATGAACGGGCACCAAGCGGTCATTTCGCAGACGTACCTGTTAAATTTATTCCAGTGGAAGAACTCCTTTGGTGTAAAATTTATGTGCAGAACCGAGAGCGTCACGACAGTGCAGACATCAACCACATTCTGCTGAAATATGGAAAAAATGTAGATTGGGAATTACTGCTGAAACGCTTAGACCCACACTGGCACCTCCTCTTGGCACAATTGCTTATTTTCCAGTTTGTATATCCTTCAGATTATCGCGAGATCATCCCCAAATGGTTATTTGACGAACTGATGAGAAGAGCTGCAGAGCAATATGACATTCCCTCTCCCGTCGAAAAAGTATGTCGCGGTCCGCTTATTGACCAAACCCAATATGAGGTAGATGTAAAAGAATGGAATTACAAATCATACACGATAACGACAATATAATCTATGGAAGTACGCAAAAAAACGAGAATCGCCGCCATGGCGGATATACATGTTCGTGTTTCAGACAAAGGATTGCTCAGGGGCATATTTGAAGAATTAAATGAAAAAGCCGATGTACTGGCGATATGCGGTGATCTGACTGATACCGGGGACGAAGAAGAAGCTAAAATATTAGGTGAAGAGTTAAAAGCATTGCGCATACCCGTTGTCGGCGTTTTAGGCAATCATGATTACGAAAAAGGCAGACAGAAAATCATCAAACAAATTCTAACTGAACATCATATGACTATTTTAGATGGCGAATCTATTGTCTTAGCAGATGTTGCATTTGCAGGTGTAAAAGGATTTGGAGGTGGATTTGATCAATATATGCTGTCTATTTTCGGAGAAGATATGATGAAGCAATTTGTGCATGAAGTCGTCAATGAATCTTTACAGCTTGACCGTGCACTGACTCGCCTAGAACAAGAATGTCCTCATCTGCCTAAAGCCGTACTGCTTCACTATGCACCGATAAAAGATACCGTTGTAGGTGAACCCGAGCAGCTGTTCCCTTTTCTTGGCTCTTCACACCTGGCAGAACCCCTGACCAGAAGACAGGTGTCGATTGCCTTTCATGGCCATGCACATGGTGGCACACTCAGCGGTCATACCACAAGTGAAATCCCCGTATACAATGTCGCTCTTCCTGTATTAAAACGGGAGAAAGAGGGTCAGTCCTATTTAATTGTAGAAGTTTAAAATTTTCTAATCAAAAAAGGCATTAGGCAACGACCTTATTACCCTTCGTCTTTTTAAATTCTGATAAGCTCATCTGATGCCGTTTTTTGAAAAACTTATTCAGATGGCTTTCATCTGAAAAACCAAACTCCGTGACGATTTCATTGACCCGCATATCACTGAACAGCACCCGATGCTCAATCAAGCGCATTTTATAATTCAAGATGTACTGCTGAATCGTTTCTCCGGACTGATTTTTAAAGTAACTACCCAGATAGGTTTCTGAAAAACCGAATTTCTTCGCGATCACAGCAACTTTCAATAATGCGGGATCATGGATGTTACCTTGGATATAATCTATAATCTGAATTACCCTCTTATCCGAATTGGAGGTAATCTGCTCCGCTCGCATCTTCGAAATATTTCGTGCTGCGATGACAATCAACGCATTCACGTAATTCAACGTCAGCTCATCCTGATACAGATCCGGATGATGGATACCATGAAGCAGTGATTCTACAATCGAATTGACCAAAACAACATCAGGCTTATTCTGTAAAATACAGCCCGACAAAAAAGAAGCACCATACAGGAGGCATTCCATGGAATTAATGCTGTTCCAGGGATAGTTTTTCACATAACGTTCACTGAACTTCACAAGCAACAGGTCTGTATTTTCCAAGATTTCGAGATGATGCTGATCATTTGGTGTCAGGAGAATCAGACTGCCTTTACTGTAAGAAGCCATATTGTTGTTGATGTTCAGAAACCCTTTTCCGGAAATAACATACACAATCTGAAAAAAGGAAAAATGCATATCCCGTAAAGGACAGCTAGCGCCCTGATGATATTCTACCTTGACCAATTCATCGATGTTCTCACGTTTCATAAGACAAAAATACCTAATTATCATGAAAATATACTGATTTTTCACATTTTTTCTGTTCAATTTTGCCATACATAAATTTTAACAAATAATGAAAACATCAATTTACGTCTTAGCACTTGGCGCTTTTGGGATTATAACCACAGAATTTGGGATCGTCGGCATCCTCCCGACCATCAGTCGGCAATTTGACGTATCCATCGATACGGCAGGTTGGTTGTTGAGTGCCTTTGCGATCACTGTCGCCGTTTCCTCCCCTTTTATCACCTCATTTACGACCAAGATAAATCGGAAGCTCTTGCTCTGTCTGGTTATGAGTATATTTGTATTTTCGAATTTAATTTCTGCCTTTTCGACCAACTTCACCATGCTGATGGTCGCCCGTATCTTACCTGCGATCCTGCATCCGCTATTCTGGAATATCGCCATTGCTATTGCATTTAAAGAAAAGGGTGCAAAGGGCGTTTCTACTGTTATGCTGGGATTAAGCTTGGCCACGGTGCTGGGAATCCCCCTCACCACCTATGCCGTAGATCTGTTCCAGAACTGGCAGGCTTCCTTCTTCCTCAGTAGCGCGATCAGTTTAATCGCTTTTATAGGTCTATTGCTCTTTATTCCCTCAATGCCGGCAGATCAGGCGATATCGACCAAAAATCAGGTCGAAGTGCTGAAAAACCCACTGCTATGGCTCAATCTTATTTCGACCATAGCCACTTTAGCGGCCATGTTTGCCAGCTATACCTACCTGACCGCCTATCTGGAAGAGATTACCAAGATGGACGGTGCGCAGATCAGTATGATGTTGCTCCTCTTCGGTGGCATGGGAACTTTAGGAAACTGGCTGATGGGACTGGCCCTGAACCGCAATGTACTCTTAACCGCCAGACTGTTTTTAATGCTCTTAGTGACGGTACAGATCCTCGCTTACTATTTCGGCGGACATTATATTCCGATGGTCATCATCGTATCCCTTTGGGGAATGATCCATACCGGCGGTTTTTTGGTGTCCAATATCCGGACCACGCAATCTGTTCCGCATCATGCCTTAGAATTTGTGAACAGCTTACTGACTTCTTCTTTTAATATCGGAATTTCCTTAGGGGCATTTCTAGGCGGAATAGTCAGTGTACATTATGGCGTTCATCATGTATTATGGGTGAGTATCCTGTTGCTGTCGGTGACTTTTATCCTAAGTTTTGTAAGCTTCCCGAAGAAGATCTCAGAAAACGAACAAGAAAACCAATTGGACAGAGCTGCATCAGCCTGCGTACACTAAATGAGACGAAGGTTATATTATAACCCAAAGAGCGCTTCCATATGGAGGTGCTCTTTGTTTATGATTGATACAATACCCATAAAATTGCTATTTTATCGTAGTAAAACATAAACTCCTAAAAGGTGTAGTCAAGTTTGGTATAATGCAAACCAAAAATTCTAGAAAGAATATAATTGTAACGAAAAAAACACGATTATTTATAAAAACTATCAGCTAAAATTTCACTATTTTAGCTGAAACATATTTTTAGTTCAATCCATGACAGAACCTAATCAATTGCTTTTCTTTTTCAGTGCATTAGGTGCTTTCAACGGTTTGCTACTTTCCCTTTATGTTGCGATCAATACAAAGAAAAAGGTTTTTGCCAACTATTTTTTAGCTTTCTTGTTATTGGTGCTAAGTATCCGGATTATCAAATCCGTCTTTTTCTATTTTAATCCTGAATTATCCAATATTTTTATTCAGATCGGGCTTTCCGCTTGCATTTTGATCGGTCCGTTCCTGTTTTTGTATCTTAAATCTTTTTCCGCCAACAAAAATTCCAGTTGGGCCGTTCATATCCTGCCGTTTATCGTGGGCATTACAATTTTAGGAATTGCCTATCCCTATACCGAACATCGAGGTGTCTGGAGCCACTGGATTGTCCTGGGAATTTACCTGCAATGGCTGGTTTATATGATCGTATCATTTAAATACCTGATACCGATTTTAATGAAAATAAAGGCAAAAGAAAAATTAATGGATTTCGAGGTTTGGTTGCTCAGTATTTATACAGGTGTTGCCATTATTTGGTTTGCTTACAAATTTGGTGCTTACGCCTCTTATATTGTGGGGTCATTGTCTTTTTCTTTTGTTTTCTACTTAATTCTGTTACTTATCATTTTTAGAAATAGCCGGGAAACTACTTTTTTCCAGGAAAAAGAAAAATACAAAAACAAAGAAATTGATACCGAAACATTAGATCTCATGCATCAGAAACTCGCTATCATCGTTGATCAGGAATTGTTCCTGGACCCCAATTTCACCCTTGAGACCGCCGCAAAAGAACTAAAAGTGACAAAGCATCTATTGTCGCAGTACATCAATGAAACCTTGGGGAAATCCTTTTCAAACCTCATCAAAGAATATCGGATTGAAAAAGCAAAACAATTATTAGAAAAAGAAAGCAATTACACCATCGAAAGTTTAGGTTATGACAGTGGCTTTAGCTCGAAGTCAACTTTCTTCACCGCATTCAAAAAAATCACCGGTTCCACGCCTGCTGAATATCAAAAATCACAATCCAAATAAGTTCGATTTTATAACATCGAACTTCTTATTTATAACCTAAACCCCCTTTCAATAGCCTTTCTCAGATATTTGAACTTATTAATTTTAACAATTTCAAATCATTAAAAAAATGAGAAAAGTACTATTATTTATCGGGCTAAATCTGTTGATCTTTCAGGTTAACGCTCAAACTGATGATGCCAATAACGACTGGAATTTGGTTCAGAAAACCCTAAATCTCTACCTAGACGGAATGGGCACGAGCGATTCCATCAAGGTATCTAAATATTTTCATGATTCCTGGCAATTGAAATATTTTGAGGATGACAATATAAATATCATCAAAAAACCAAAATATTTGGAACGTTTTGACAGTGCTCCCCATGCAAAATCGAATAAATGGTCAGGACGTATTGTTTTTATTGATATCACCAACACTGTTGCCGTCGCAAAAGTGGAAATCAGCACAGCAAAATTGCTGTTTACCGATTACTTTAATCTCATGAAGACCAGTGACGGCTGGTATATTGTCGATAAAATTTCGACCAGAAGTCCGCACAGAACCTTAGAAACCCCAACTGCTTCAGCAAAATAAAAATCGATCTAACATGACAAAACTATTTATACTCCTCATTGCTATTATGTGTTTGGATGTCAGCATTCACATCCAGATAGTTTTAAATGTAAGCATTCCCGCACAGCATCAAATCTTGTTTTTCACCTCAAATCAGGATTGTTCCGGAAGAAGCAACATAATGACATGCAACAATTCCGGTGAAATCATACCTCCCTATGCTATTGCTATATCAATGCGGATCGCTTTCTACGATAAATTATCTCAAGATCACCATGTCGTATTCGCTTGCGGGTAAGAAACCAATCGTACTTTTGCTATAAACTTTTGTTTGCTAAAATAAGAATCAATTTTCTTCGTTTATGATTGTATCTATGAATTAACATCAGCTTGTGAGCCAATAAGGCATCAATTTTGTGTTATACTATTGGTCTGGCTAGAGACGTAATAAAAAAAGGTAATTACCTATTTTTATTGTATCTCCGAGATGCCTGTCAAGTATTTATTTTAATTTTAAAAACTATGAAATATCCGTTAATTATTTGCACGCTCCTAGCGCTGGCAACTTTAGGATCAAGTTGTACCAGTAATAAAAAATTTGCCGCACTACAAGCAAGTTACACCCAGTTACAACAAAGTAATCAGGACCTGAGTAGCCGATTACAGGCATCTGAAAGTGATTTAAACGGTTCAAAAATACGGATTAAGAGTCTCGATGAGCAGATTGCTTCCGAAAAAGCAAATGTTGCCGCTTTACAGACAGCTTTAAACAATTGTCTAAATTCCAGCACGCAGGGAAATGCTAATGTTTCGAAACTTGTTGATGAGATCAATTCATCCAACAAATACATTCAGCAGCTTGTCAATAGCAAAAACAAAAGTGATTCACTTAATTTAGTGTTGACCAACAACCTGACCCGCTCCCTGAGCAGAGAGGAAATCAGAGATGTTGATATCCAGGTATTAAAAGGAGTCGTTTATATATCCCTTGCTGATAATATGCTGTACAAATCTGGAAGCTATGAAATCTCAGACAAAGCAGGTGAAACATTAGCGAAGATTGCTAAGATTATCACCGATTACAACAGTTACGATGTACTGATTGAAGGCAACACGGATAATGTGCCTATCAGCATGCCTAATATCCGCAACAACTGGGATTTAAGTACGTTAAGAGCTTCATCCGTTGTGATGGCTTTGCAAAACAATTATGGAGTAGATCCAAAAAGGTTAACCGCAGCGGGACGTGGCGAGTATAATACCATCGCACCTAACGATACCGAAGCTGGAAAAGCAAGAAACAGAAGAACACAGATCATCATTACCCCTAAGTTAGATCAATTTATGGAGCTTATCGGTAAAGCGCCAGAAACAAGTCTGGACTAAATAATGGATGGTTTACAGCTGCAACATTTGTTATTCGAATGGCAGCTAGATCCAAAAAGAAAAAGCTAATCTTTCGATTAGCTTTTTCTTGTTTAAAGACCTTGATTACCAATAAGTGATTGTATTCGATTTATCAATAATCTGTTTTACGATTGCATTAAGATGAGTATCTCTGGTGAGCTTGTTGCAATTAAAAAATTTCAATTCATATACATTTCATGACAATATCTGTCCAGTATGATGAATTTCAGCTTCTTATATTTAGGTAAAAGCGCTTAGACAAAAAGCTGTTTTCAGCTTATCAGCATTTAACTATTATATTCAATTTAGTGGTATAATAAACTTAACATTAAAACACTAAATCATGGAACTACAACTTACTGATACCCAACAGGGCATCATCCAATTATCCGGTTCGATTATCGACGGTACCACGGTAAAAATTAATTATAATGCTTTACCAGGAGCTCATCCTGCAACAATGGGCTACTTTGTTGCCATCTGGCAAGGATCGCAAATCCAAGCATTAAGTGAAGCGCTAAATACACAAAAAATTGAAGTTGACAATCAGGCGGGTACAACAAATTTCACCGGTTTATCAATACAAACTCAAGATTACATTATCGGTTTTGGCGTAAATCTTGACGCCGGTACTACAATCTGTTCTACCCTAAGCATAACTAAAGCTGCTCAACCTGGTGATCCATTAACGCCCTATTTGAGTACAGTTACGGTATCTGTAGATGGAATAGGCTCTAATTCGCTAATTGCTAGATATCAGACACCGCTTTATAATGCACCTAAAACAAATGCAAACTGGATCGCTTTATTTCCTGGTCCCTTTACCGCAAATTGCTTCACTGGCGCTAATGTAATTGCGAGTGCTAATGCCACATCCGATAGTAACGCAGGTATAATTTCTATGAATAATATACCGAATGGACTTATTCGTTTCCAAACCTACACAATTGTTTATGGAATGAGCTTAAAATCTGGTTCACCTAACTACAACGACATCATTAGTTATTATACTTTCACAGTATAACACATGATAAAAGGCCCAGATATACCTATTTGGGCCAACTTTTAAGAAGAATCATGAAGATTAAAAAGGGCTTATGTTTTACGTTTCTGTTTCTGCAATTCATTACCCTTCAGGTGCTAACTGCAAATGGGCAAAGCACATCAATTCTTGTTCAACAAGATTCTTCGAGGCAAAGTCAAACTTCCATCAACGGGCATATGGTTACCGGCAAAATTATCACGATAAAATACAATACAATGTCAGGAAACAATCCGCTTAAACATCAAAACTGGGTCGGTATATGGCAAGGAAGTCAAATTTTGTACGACTCACCGCCTTTGCGTAAAGCCTATATTTTAGGGACGACCAGCAGTGGCGATTTTGCTTTCGACTCCTTATCCATACAGAAAAATGAGTATATCATTGGTCTTGGAAATGGAATTAATACCAGCACAGTTTCAGCAACACTTTATTTTAAAGCAGCTGCTGACTTTTTAGAACCCGGAATTTCCTTTTCTACGACATTAGAGGTTTTAGAAAGAGGAGATAATTACCTAGTTGTCAAGTTCAATACGCCTTTAGGAAATATTCCTGTTAAAAATAAAAACTGGATCGGAGTATGGAACGGTGAGACTTTTTTAAGTGATTGCAATAACCTGATTAAAAAGCAAACTGTCAATTCCACTATGAGCGAAGATGTTATTGCGATAAACAACCTCAATTTAATCCGGGGAACTTGGTACACCATTACTTATGGTACAGGACCTGCATGGACAGATATTGTTGCCTCTTACACTTTTATAAATCACTAAAATAAAGACCCGATGAGCATTATATTTAAAGCTACTCAAATTCCAGGATTGTACAGTTATGTTACTGCTACAGAATGGCGGGCTTGTTTTTTACCCAAATTAAGTACAGCTCCATCAGTTACATTAGCAGAAAGCTTTAATCAACATGCCAGTATTTATATTTTTGCCTTAGAAGCACCAGACTTAAATAACCAATTCATTCAAAAATTATATACCCTTTTAAAAACCAATTACCCTTTCTATCAACAACAAAGCGATCATTGTTTTGTATGGCTTAATCAGGGAGGAAACCCGGATGTCATAGCACGGTACCAGTTTGCGCAAGCCCTTATATTTGACGATTCTTACAGCATAAAGAAAAATCCGGTTACGGCATCGCAACAATTATGGTTTAATAACAGCAACTATTTTGCTGTTGCCGCTTATAGTCAGGTAAGCCTGAATAAATCTCTTGATGGCTTTATTATCCAAAGGATACCTATATCCGTTCCATACGATTATGGTTTATACCTAACCAATGTCTTGAGTACTATGGCACCTATACCCTTGGGTAGTATAGCACGAAAAAATGCGAACCCCACTTCAGAAATACCTTTAACTATTTTATTGAACAGTATTGGCAGTTCAATTCAGTATGCTATTTCCTTTCCATTGAAATTTGATAAGCCACAATATTATCAAATTGGACAAGATTTGTACCCGTATCAAGATAAAAATAAGTATACCATTATGCCCACTGGTTTAAAGTATTATTTTAACCAAAAAGAGGGTATTACCGAAATGACCTATTTGCTTTTCAACAATACCAATACGCTCAATTTCATTGCTCTTTTTCATCCCGGTGCCATCTTCAGTCCAGATTATACAAGTTTTAGATTCGAACCGTCTTCACTCCTATATACAAATATCCCGACAACCTATGGTAAACTCTTAAACGTCGAAAGCACTGCAAATTCTATTCTTGTCTTTAGTAAATCGCCTGATGATCCCTATACTGCTAAGTCAAGATATTACTGGACCATTGTAGGTGACTTTATGTTGATGGATGTAGACGCAATGCAGCAAAGCATGATTCAAAACAGGCTACTTTGCGGAATTTCGGGAACTGAAACCATCAGTTTTACTGGGGAAAATAAAATTTATAAAGGTGACATCATTAATTTTAAAAACAATCAGCCAGCATATGCTCCGGTTTTTCCTATTCTTAATGACCAAAATGTAAAAAACGAATCACCGCTTTTAAGCAATAAATTTACCACAGCCTGGTTTTCCTTTAAAACATCGGATCAAAATAACGCTAATCCTATTTACTACCATTCACAGCCAGAAGGCGCCGCACTATTTAATCCTGGTGAAACAGCGGGTATTTTAGGATATGCAGAAGTCCCATCCTCAAAACTGAGCGAGCATCAAAACACATACTTCCCACTTGCCAGTTCTGCAGTCAGTAAACCCTACTTAGGGATGCGTAAAAAAAGTGACTCAGGTTACTACGATCAAGAAACTATCCGTCAATTTGAAATACAGATCTTAAATCCAGCGCGTAAACAATCCATCGCTATTGCCAACCAGACTGTTAAACACCTTCAGAAAAAACGTATACAAGCAACAAGCACCAATAATGTAAATTTAAGTACTACTCCACAGGGATTGTTGGTTAACTTAACTGAAGATCAATCTGCTTGGCAGAGTTTAACATTGGCCAATCCAACGGTTTCCACGGATGAAAATGAAATTCTGCAGCCTTTCATGTTTAAAAACATGGATACAGATGGCAGCAAAACGGGTTTACAGGAAGCCTTTCAAACCAATGAACAATTTTTAGTAATCAGTAACCCCGTTCCTGATCATATTGATTTTTATAACACCTATTTTCAAAATAAAATTGATATCGCAGCATGGCCCTTTATACTGGATATTACAGGTCAAAATAAATGGACAGATAAAACTAGATTTAACAACATCGTTATTTTTAAATTTTGTAATTATTCCATTGAAGAACGAATTAAAAATCAAAAACTGTGGACAGATCCGTTAAACTTCAATAACCAAGAGAAAATACCTGCACTTACCAATTGGATATTAGCTTATATTAATACCGCAAAACAGGCAGTAGTCAATGATAAAGAAAATAGTCCATTTTACAACTTTGTAAATATAGTCACCGATCCAAACTGGACTGGCATTATCTGTCTCCAGGTTACGATCGATTTAACCAGTTTACCAAAAGAAATCAAGGCCATCATGGCAGGTATTGATACCTCAAGATTTACAGCTCATCACTTTGGAATAGAAGCCAATCACATTGGTTTAACTGCAGACAACAAACTGGATGCAAATTTTAAAAGTTCGATGTTTGGCCTTATTAATTATGTCAATGAAACTTCCGAACTACGTAATAAACTAAAAATAGACCCTCCAGTTAACTTACCAACTACACCGGGAGACTTTGACTTTAAAGTACTTGAATTACAAGTTATTTTTGACAAGTCGGTCATTAAAGACTTTAAGTCTAAAATTCAGCTTACGCTAAATACACTCTTTAACGAACCTGTCATTTCTGAATCTAATCCAAACAAGGATGCCATCAATCAATATAGCATTGTTATGAAGGGCCTTTACGATAAAAGAAATGGCAACACAGGATACTCATTTGCAATAGCAGGATTAAATAAACTGACGTTAAGCAGTGTAGCCATCTCCAATGTAACCGTACAAGCCGTACAGCTCGCAACTATAGATGAAACAGACACAGCAGATGTTACTTCCCGGTTTTACATCAGTGGAAATATGGCTTTTAATCCACTCGACAACTTTGACATGTTTTCCTATACTTCACTTCCGTTCACTAATTTAATCTTGGATATGAAGTTTAATCTCAATGTGCTGGGATCAGACCATACCCCGACAAAGACATTTAGTTTTCAACCCGCGAGTATAGTTTTCGGTAAAAACGATGTGAAGACACGTCTAGATAGCCTTGTACCCCATTTCCCACTTGATTTAACCAATCTACTGTACAATAGCCCTGCCACTGCTGCAAAAGATACACCGGCGGTAACACCAGCTTCCTTATCTTATATTCCTGTAGACGCTCCGCTGTCCACCTTACCCCTGTCCAGCACCTGGTATGCACTTAGATTTAATGTCAATTTAGGATCCATGGGTGCATTGACAGCTAAAATTGGCTTTAATGCCGAAATTTTACTCGCCTGGAGCCCTGGTCTAGCAGGTAACTGCGCACAGGTTTTCATAAAAATGCCCTTCAGTGGTAGCAAGGCTGACAAAGGCTTTAGCTTACAAGGTATTTTAAAGTTTGCTGTTGGTTCAATCATGTTTATCAACACAGCAGCTACAGATGGTCAAAAAACACAATACGCCATGGTATTTACACAAATCGGGCTTTCACTAATGGGTTTAAAACTACCCAGATCAGGAAATACAATTTTCTATCTGTTTGGTAATCCCGATGGAAGTACGGATGATTCAAACAAAGGCAATTTGGGCTGGTATGGCGCTTATCAAGCGGAGAAATCAAAAACTTAATTAACATAAATTAATAACCTTTAAAACTAAAAAAAATGACTACTAAAAATTTAACAACAACCGGAACATCAAGCTATAAACCAAGTTATGGTGGTGCAGTCTACTTAACCTTCGGTGAATCGCAGATCATGCTGACAACCGCAGATATTACAATACCAAAATTTGCTTACGTATCTGAATCATTTTATACTGCTGTTAGCTTAGGGCAACTTAATGTTGCTTTAAACACCATCTTAACTAAATTTAGTGACGTATCGGGTGTTGATGTCACTAGCGTTACAGACAAGATCAAAAGTTTAAGCAATTTACCAATACTAAAACAAATTCTCACAGCAGAACTGGTCATTACAGAATTTGTGGTCCAGCCGCCAACAACTGCCGCGGCAAAAGATGATTTATACAGTTTTGGTATGGGTTTAAGATTAACGCAAGACAATAAACTTGGCCCAATTACACTGGACGGAGTTGCTTTCAATATCAAATTAACTCAAATTCAAACTCCCTAAACATGTCTGAAATCTGCACCACCATAACTTTAGAGGGACGCGTCATTCCGTTAGTAGCTAAAACAGCCGAAAAACTGATTTGCTATTATACCGTGCCTTCCCTCTCTGCCGATCCTGTTATTTTTTCGGCGGCGGACAAAGCCATTACCAGCGTTGCCGAACAGTTGGGTGAAGCAGGAACATTTATTAATGCGCAGGAATCGTTAAACAGTATTACCAAAACAATTGAAGAGATCATTCCTGCGCTCACGGTGCTAAAGGCATCTAACCAGATTGCCTTTATGCAGATTATCGAGATCCACCCTATCGACCAAATTTCTTTCCTAATTGCGGTGAAAATAAATAAAGGGGCATCACTTTTAGGAAATATCACTATTGATGGGGTTGGATTTCAAATTAAAGTCACCAGAACAGGCTAATACCATGGCCATACAATAAAACTTATGTCGTATCAAACTGCATATGGCGCCAGCATGTATCTAACATTTGCAGGCAAGCCACTTGTCCTTACCGGAACACTTTCTGATAATGAAACAAATTTCGAAGTGGACATGCCAACATTTACACTAGGCGAACTTATCAATGGTATTATCCATATGGTAAAGCCCAGCTATACCTTAAATTTTGATGCGCCATGGAGTTATATATTGAATGCCGAAATTAAAAACTTTAAACTAAAGCTAAAAGTTCCTTCTAAATCATCTGGCAAACCAATTGAATTTGGTATACAATACGATACAACTATAAAAATACCAGGATTTGAGATCACCTCACTCAGCATCATGGCCCGCTCTATTCGTGATGTTAATTTTAACATGACAGGTAGTTTGGATTTTTTAGGGATAAAATATAAACTTGATGAATTATTTGGTAAGGATGGTATTAATTTACTCGATCCACAGGGCATGCCGCAGCCATCTCCTAAACCAAGTGTCTTTAAACTCAACTTTTTAGGTGCCGGTCAGCACTTAGAACTTGCAGATGCAGCTAAGTACAATCACGTCAATGAAGTTGTCGACCGTCTGCAAGAATTAATGAAGGAACCACCTCCAGGAACCGTTGTACCACCTTTTACGCAGGCTCTACATTTCAACAACAACAGTCAATGGTTATTTGCTATTGACGCTGTTATTATGAATACGGTTGCCTTTAAAATTGTATTTAATGACCCCGTACTCTATGGACTTTACCTCAGTCTTTCGGGCGAAAAAGCAAAAGTATTTGCCGGACTTGAATTTGAAATTTTATACAAGAAAATTACGGACGATATTGGGGTCTTTCAAATAGAATTGAAACTTCCCGATAGTATCCGAAATTTAGAATTTGGAGCCGTATCCATCACACTTCCTGTCATTGGTATATGGATATATACCAACGGGAACTTCAAAATTGATCTGGGTTTCCCTTATAATAATGATTTTTCCCGTTCGTTCACCGTTCAAGCATTTCCATTCACAGGAGCTGGCGGCTTTTATTTTGCCGTATTAAACGGATCAACCTCATTAACGGTACCTAAAACAGATTTGGGTACTTTTAATCCTGTCCTTGAATTTGGTATCGGTTTAAATCTTGGTTTGGGTAAAACATTCAACAAAGGTATTCTTTCCGCAGGCTTAACCCTTGTTTTTTATGGTATTGTAGAAGGTACACTGGGTTGGTTCAAACCTTATTCTCCCGACACTGTCCGTTCCTCAGATACCGATCTGTACTACAAACTGAAAGGGACATTCGGTATTGTGGGGCATATATTTGGTTCGGTAAACTTTGCTATTATATCAGCGACACTTGATATCATTGTATATGCACAAGCCACCGTGACCATAGAAGCTGCTGAACCTATTTTACTTGCTTTTGAGGCTGGAGTCTCCATTCAACTAACCGTAAAAATAAACCTAGGCTTTTTCTCCATCAAGATACATTTATCCTTTAGTGCCACTATCAGAGAGCAATTTACCATTGGTTCATCTGGTCCAGCGCAATGGAAGCCAATCTCAGCCCAAGGTTCTTTATACCGCTTAAACCATCATGAAACAACTACTGTTCCTTTGAACTGGAACAGTTTAGTAAAGATAGATACTCCACAACAATTAGATCTATACTTCATTCCTTTCTTTAGTGCATCAAAACCAGAGCAGGTACAAACAACAGTTGGTATTGCATCTCTTTTTGCAGAAAATGATAATCATACACCAATAGCAAATTATGTCATTGATGAAAATTCGCTTCATGTCGACAGTACATTAAAACCATTTGACAAACTGTGCATCGGCCTCTTGTCATGGGCTCTTCATGTAGCATTAGCGCAACAACATGACACCTCTTTTTCTGATTTATTGAGCGACAAAATTTCTGCCCTGCAAATCGATCAGATCATAAACAACCTAAATCAACCATTACCTGAGTCCGGTAATACTGATTCATTCAACTATAAACAGCTTATTAATTTTATAAAAGAACTGTATGTGCTTAATCTTATAAAAGCACAGGGAGATCAGGAGCAAACACTTCCTTTAACGGTTTTTCCAATGATTCCAGAATTGTTGATGTCAGATTCAGCACATAATGATGTCGTCAATTTTAACACCTTCAATGTGGTCAATGAGCTCTACCTGAATGAAGTGTTAAAATTGGTATCGCAATTTACCGATAGCGACCCTGAAAACATGAAAGCTGTTCAAAGCGAAAAGACCGAATCCATGGCTACGCTCATGTTTACAGATTATTTCCAGCTATTGATCAAATCACTTCTTCAATCTGCACAGGAAAATTTAGAAGTTTACAACTACATCTTACCGAGCGACGCAGAAAATACACTTTACGCCATTGCCAATGAATTTAACGTGAGTGCCTTGTCTATTGTTTTAGCCAATAAAGCAATACCGGGAATTTTAATACCTGGTAAAAACATCCTAATCCCTGGTATTGCATACACATTAGCCGCAGCAGAAACCTTTTCTAGCTTACAGAAGTTATATACATATACCCACACAGGTACAGACTGGAATACGGAATTCATTACCAACAACCTTAAAACCATGATGTTTCAGACAGGTGCTGGTATGGAGATCAATGGACATGACTACATTATTCTACCGAACGACACGTTCGATTCCATTAAAAAAAGCCATAAATTAACAATAAGTGAGCTGGCCGACGTAATGGAAAATAATAAAACAAAGCTCATACTGGAGACCTTTAGCCTTGTCAAGCTGCCACATTTCACCGTTACGATCGACAAAGACAGTACATTCTTGTCATTTGCAACAAATTACAGCTTGGAGCTGGATGTCATTGCAGAAGCAAATCTTGAAGCAAATATTTTGCAAAATGGTGTAAGCTTCTTTATTACCAATGTACAATCCCTAAGCATTCAAACCATTCTAAATGCTGTTTATCAAGCCAATGGATTCTCAAAAGCAGGTGGAAGTGCAAGCAGATTTGCATTACATGGCCTCCGGTTACCAGAAGTCATTGATGGAAATCCCGGTTCCGCATTACATGGATTATATGAGCTTACTGGACAACAACTCACGATGCCCGTGATCGACGATCCTACGCAATTTAACTATACACTCACGCTTAGTAAACCCACAGATCCGGAAATAGCCCTCAACTGGTTAATTTTCAACGGACAGGGCGCCGATGTCAACAACATTGAATATGCTTTAATGCAGGAAGAAATAGATAGAATATATGCTTTCCAAACAATTGGCATAACCCCAAAAATTACGAAGGGACCATCTCCGATACAATTGTATCAAGATCAAAGTCGCGTATTTGCATTCTCTAACCCGATTGCCTGGAGTGCCTTTGGCCGCACTCCGATTCCATCAATTTGGAATTTCCCATCATCTTTAGCCGGAATTGGAAGCAGTGATCCTATTGTTGACTTAAAAGTTGCGATGCAAACTAGACCAGATGCTGCACGTGAAGTTAATGCCTTACCACAAGACAGCTATTTCTACGGTACGATGGTTCCCATAACCATAAAAAAGGTCAGCCAACAGGCTAAAGAAAAAATAAACGAACGCACTTTCGAAGTATTTGGAACGGATGCTAGTGGTATTGAAACCTTAACAACTTTACTCAGAGCTGATCATATCGATACCCTACTGGATTCTGTAAGCATTTTATATGCCTCTAACCCTGATAATGACGAAGCACGAGCACTACGTTCTGATGATTTTAGCAAACTCTTATTGTTGCTCATCAACACGAATCTTTCTACCGAAACCAATCCCGATACCTTAAGATTTGCGGCAAGGTCAGAAAACAATAAAATAAGTAACACAACCGCAATTGATTTTATATCCCGCTTATGGAAATCCTCTTTGGTACGTACTGGTGGATACTATCTGTATTATGATTTAGATGGGGATACATTGCCCGAATCACTCTTTGATAAGAACGGAAATGGGGAAATTTACCTTTTGATTCAGTATAAAAACTTACCAAAAAATCAAGTTACTGCTTATATGAATATGGCAGGGCTCTATCAAACTATTGACACTTCGCAATCGCTTCTTTTTGGTGAGTGGCAGGCTGATCTAAAAACTGCAACACCAGCAGAGTTAAATCAGATGCTTATTAGAAACCAGATTATCAGAAACGCTGTAATTAAACCTGGAAATGTAGGTTTTGAACTGGACAGAGAAAATCCCGATGATTTATTTCATGCTGAAAAAGTCAATTCAGATAACTATACGTACGACCTGCAGATCCAATATAACTTATTGAATTACGCTATTAGTGGTGATGGCAAACACTTTAACAGCTTGCAATCTGTTACACCAGTTAGTCCAACTAAAGATCCCAATACGAACAATAACGATTGGCATTATAGCAAAGCAATGCCTGTCCGTAAATTTTACAATGGAAAAGCTTCATCGGCCTACACCGGACTGGGTGAATCGGTAACGATAGATTTTAACTGGCAGGATAATTACGGGAACATGTTTAGTACGCCACTAAACCAGGTAAATTATAAAATTTTATACTTCGATCAGTTAATACCATTTTCAACATGGCCATCATTAACCACTGATTATTACTTTTTTAAAGCCACAGCCAAGGATTCTGATGCCAACTTTAAATTAACATTCCATTTTACTCCCGGAGCTAAGTATAGCTTTAATCCGACAGATCCTGACGTTCAAAATCTCAAGGCAGCCGTAGTCGCGCAGGCAAAAGAAAGCTTAAAAATTTACGCTGGCATCCTCGATCAGGTCATGCAGAACGATGTGAGCATTCATCTTAAAATATCGACAAATCCAGATGAGCTATATCCGCTCGCTCCAGCGCAGCAAGCGTTAAAGGACGGCGTGATTACCTTTATCCATACCACGACCGACTGGATCCAAACGTTTATTGCCGACCCAGATCTGTATAATCAATATCAGGCACCTGGAAATCTTAACCCAAAGATTTACAATTATGATTATGAATTTAATAGCTACATCAACCCTGTAAACCAGCAAGATATATTTGCATTATCTGTAAACCTGTTCATTTCAAGATCAACGGATTTAATCGACCCTCAATTTATTTACGATAACAACGGCAAAGCAGTATATGCGCCAGGCGTACAACAGGTGATCAATGCCATTAAACCTAAAGCATCTGATTTCCTTTCACCTAAAGGCACGAATACGGATGATAAATCATTAGCACTTCGAGATTTTGCCTTAAACTTTGAACAGGCCTTCAGCAACCAGCAGTTTAAACTGGCAGCAACTTATGTCGGTGAGAAAAACAACACGTTAACCAATACACATAACGAAGAATTGTGGGTGGTTAGAATAAAAAATACCAACGATAAAACAACTGGTATCGCCTGTTCGGTTAATTACCATGAAGCAAATTATTATGCACCGCAACCACTGGCAAATTTCCTTTTCAGCTTACAGGATATAGAAATACATGATTTTGATTTCTATACCGGAAGTCAGACCGGAAGCAGCAATCGCAATTTTAGCGGGATCGATTCGGAAGTGTGGGCTCAAAACTTTTTACAGAGCATCGAAACCATATTAGGCTCCGATCTGAGTTTACCGATTACAATGATAGACCATTTAAACGGGAGTTCTGACGACCAAGGTATTTTAGCAAAAATATTAAATGCTAAAAAGATTGTTGCTGATGCTATTGGTTTACAAACTATCCCGATCCTTTTAAATCCGGATCAGCAAGAAAGCGGCTTAGCATTGGCATCTGAAAAAATAAAACAGCAACTGCTCATCAACCTGTACAATGGGTATATGATCAATACCGTAGTGCAGTACCGCGTTGATATGGATACACCATACCCAAATCAGGCACAACAAATAGCGCCAAATTATTATGGTAAACCATTTGTTAATAACCAAGTGGCAGACGATGCAAAAAACTATTCATTCTCCACAGCAAAAATTCCACTTAAAAACTTTGCGGCAGCTCAAGAATCTTCAGCGTCTTACCTAACCTATACTTTTGAAGCTAAAACTCCTTCACTATCATCGCACATTTCGGTTCCTGTTCAGTACAACATCACGCATGCAGAATTTAATATTCAAAAATTAAAAGAAGGAGCAACCAATTTACCTGACGATTTAGAAAACTACGAATTATCGGAATGGTTAAATTTCATCATTCCTTTCGATGCTGATTTCAGCACCATGGCTAATACTGACATTCCTGTTCCACTAAGGCAATACCCGGCATTACCAGTTTTTGGAAGCCAGATTATTAATCCTAAAATAGCAGACACTGACCAAGATAAAATTACGATAGAAGATGCCAAATTCAGCAATTTCTCATTCGACTATACGTTAGATCAATTTATTGCGCAAGACTGTTATAACTTTGAAGTTTACTTTAATGCTGATCTTGAAAAAATAGCAAATTTACAAGATTCTAAAAACCTAAGTGCCAAACAAAAAGTGTTGTTCGCTCAATTGGCCCAGTTCGAAACCGTTTCAAATGATTTTACAGATTATTTTAAAACAAATCTGCCCAATGTAAATAAAGATACGAGCAACGATGAACTAAAAACATTGACCCAGATGCTCAGCTCCTACAGCGATTTAGTTAACAATGTCGGAGATGCTTGGCTCAACCTGTACACAAAAGATTTGAAAGCCAACTATACAGCCATCCTGGAGGTTATCAAAGCCGTTTTTCAGGTTACAGAATCATCTTCAGATAGTGATCCGACTACAGGTTTATTTCAGGTTGCTATAAGCAATTGGTCTGTCGTATCGGCTGATAAAGCAATTTCATATGTATATTTTCCTGAAGTTAGCCTGCCTGAGTGGACAGCAGAATGGTATTATAGCACTCAACTCAATGGCAATGATCCTTTACCTATACCACAGGGTCAAGATCCTGCTCAGTATGAACTGGTTATTTTGAGATATTACAAAATTAATAAAGGTAAAAAGATGTATTTAAGCTTTACAGAAGGTGTTACGATAAGGTCACGAAGCATCACCTTTAAAGATCTAAGTGTATTGTTGATTCAAAATGCATGGGCCGGCTTATGGCTTGAAAGAAACGCAACATTAGGCCAATACCCTACTGCGCCCGAGTTTATTTACGCTACACCGTTAAACAGGTTTAATAATCCAATTATGCCATCGTTGAATCTGAACAATATCTTTAAACTGCAGCCACCTGCTCCTGATCAAAAACAGTTAAAGCAATATATCTGCCACCTGTTAAGGAAGTTACTGCTTGCTCCTGACCAAAGCAGCGCAGCTGCCAGTTTAAAAATACTCGTACAATATAAATTTACAACAAGCGGAAAGCTTGGTGAAATGCCTTATATCAATTTACCAGTTCTTTTGGTACCGCCTACATTATTTACCAAAGCAGATGTTGATGGTAATGGCGAAGCTGTGAATGCATTAAATGAAACCATATTGAAGTGGTTCGCAGACACAAAACCTTTACTGAACTGTGGCGTCATTATCTTTTCAGCATTCTTCTACTCCAACCTCACAGGAACAACAAACAGTTTACCTTTGCTGGTTTTAAATAATCTGGAAATTGATGTCAATAACATTTCCGATATCAATCATCAGTAAGATGTGTACGTACACAGAAAAGCCCTTTCTTAAAGCAATAAACTTTAAGAAAGGGCTTTTTGTTTTTACCGCATCTTTTACGCGTTAGAGCGTATGTTGAAAAAGTTACGCGTTTCCTTTAATACATAATCAACGGAGGTATGTCTGGCGAAATAATCAAAATATTTATAAATATCATTGTGATTGGCACCATAAAATAAAACAATACGGTTAATATCTTGTTGATTTCCAGAACCTACACATACAGCTAAGTAGCCAGCCACAACCATACTTCTTTGGGCTTTTGACAATTGCATACCAAAATCAATCATATTACCGTTTGAATTCACCGTTGTTAGATTTGATTCACGTACTAGCGGAATATCATCAGGCGCGTTGTACCTTAAGCCCCTTTCAAAAACGACAAGAGTTGGACTTAACGTAGGCGGGGTTGCATTCATCGCAGCCAGGTAGTTTTCTGCCCTTTGTCGATCCGGTTCATCAACGTGCGATTCGCCAAGTAAAACAATTGATGTTGATGTAGCCTGTTGAGCCGCAAAAAGACTTTGTACTTTTGCCGGAGTCGTCCGTGCTGGGTTGTCTGTCACTGTAGCAGGAAGGTCGGCACCATCGGGTTTATTCGTCGCCGCATCAACGAGTTCATTTATTGTTTCAAAAACAGCCCTAGTTACCTGCTTATCTGTTCCTGCCTCACCAGGATTAACGACATTGTTCTTAAATAGCGCCTTTGCATAGGTGCCTTGTACGATTAATTTCATAGTTTGAATAAGTCAAATGGTTTATAAAAAATTTAATAAAATCAAATTTACCTACCTAGAACCAAAGCTACTTGTGGGTTTTCACTGTTTTTAAAAAGCTATAAATAGGGTCTAAAGCAACCGTGCAAATTTCTAAATTTCAAAAAAAAGCCTTTTAATTAATTATTTTCAACAATAAAATTAAATAATTATAATTTGATTAACTAAAAATTTATTTTGATATTTACCTACATAAAAAACCTTTTATGAATCTCAAAACTAAATCTATCACCTTGGCCCTAGCAGCTCTTTGTTTGACTGCATGCCAGAACAAAGCCGTTAACGTTTCAAATGATAACGATGCTAAAGACAATATGGACACCCTTAGCTTACAGGTCGCTGAAAATTACGTCCGAAACTATGCTAAACGTGCAGGTACGGTTGACTCAGTCTTTACTGAAGAAGGTATTTCGAAAATCAAGAAACTACCAGATACCCGCGCCGTATGGTTTAGTGTTGCGAGATTAAAAGCTTTAGTTGAAAAAATAGAAGCCGAAGGCGGTGATGGAATTCGTTTTTACTTTGCAACTTATGATAGTACTTACAATGCTAAAAGCAAGGAACATCAACCACCTCGACCTTACTGGAATCACAACACGTTAATTATGGTATCGACCAAAGATAGTTTGAAAAGATACCATAGAGATTATTACAACGATAGAAAAGTTGGCGCAAACAATGGTATAAACGGATTTATCATCGGTACTGTCCCTGAAAACCGTGGAGAGATGTGCCCACCTCCAGCAAATTGCAAGGATGTAGGTGCTACCTTAATTATTGACAAACCATAACCAACTCCCCAAAAAAAATGATTAAAAATAACCGATGAGCATTTATTTGACAGTAAATACAATCGCGGAACTAACTTGCCTCCTTATTGGTTTTTTTTGTCTGTATAACGACAAAGAACCAATATGGAGGTTCTTTATTTTTTATTTATTGCTCATATGTCTTACCGAGATTTTCGCAATCCATATGCGCAAAGTATGGGAAATGTCCAATCTACCCCTCTATAACATTTTTCTAATTATAGAGTGTTTCAGCATTAGTGTCTTCTTCTACAACTTATTTAAAAAATATACGGACAGAAGTAAATGGCTTATGACCTGGTTATCCCTTTTCGTCATCCTTTACAGCTCCGAACTCTTCAGTAATCAATTTTCTAATTTTGCTTTTAAAACAGCAGCTGCTATTTCCTTCGTATTTGTACTGGCAAGTCTATACTATTACTACCTATTATTACGGGATGAAAAGTATGAAAAATTAGACTCATATGCACCTTTTTGGTGGGTAAACGGAACGCTCATTTTCTATTTTGGCAGCACAGCACTTAATATTTTTTTTGACTACCTAATCAGGGATCAGTTATCACAATTTCAGCACTCTATTCGGTATATTATTTTTAATGTACTTAATATAACTTTATACTGTTGCTGGTCATACGCTTTTATATGCAGATATCATCAAAGGAAATCCTCGTCTTAATCAGTATAATAACGGTTATTTTCTTAACGATCCCGTTATTTCTGATTGCTTATATCAGGCTTTACAACGAGCGGAAGAATAAACATGCAGAAGAAAAAAGAAATTTGAAAAGCGCGTTCGAAAACGAACTTCTAAAATCACAGATAGAAGTTCAGGAACAAACTTTAAAAACGATCGCTTACGATTTACACGACAACATTGGTCAAATTTTGGGTCTAACGGTCATTACGTTAAGCTCTATTGATCTAGAAAATAGAGAAAAGGCTGCAGAGAAGATCAGTACTGCCGAGGAATTAACGAAAAGATCCATAAAAGCCATTAGATCAATTTCGCGATTATTACATGGTGAAGAATTGTTAAGCCGCGGATTAACCGGGGCTATTGCATTTGAGTTGGAATGGCTGGAAAAATCTGACCTTTTTACAATTACCTATCTAAACAACGCAAAAGACCTAAAAGCGCAACCAGAAAAGGAAACCATTATCTTCCGGCTTTTTCAGGAAATTCTAAATAATATCCTCAAGCACGCCCAAGCCACACAAATTGCCATTAGTTTAGAATTATCGAACAACGTTTTAACATTATCCCTAGAAGACAATGGTATTGGTTTTGAAGTAAATCAACAATATGAAGGCATGGGTTTGCAGAACATCCAGAAAAGAGCAGCAATGATTAACGGGAATGCCCTATTTAGTTCTAAACCTGGATCAGGTACCAAAATCGTTATTACTATACCTTATTAATATCTTATCTATTTTATTATGACTGCCGATAAAATCATATCAATCGCAATTATTGACGACCATACCCTCTTTCGTCAGGGTATGATCAGCCTGCTTTCTGAATTTAAAGAGATCCAGATTGTTTTTAATGCCTCCAACGGTAAAGAGATGAAAGATAAAATTGTATGCAATCCAATTCCAGAAGTTATTTTGATGGATATCAACATGCCTGTCATGGATGGTTACGAATCAACCAGCTGGCTGAAGGCAAACTATCCTCAAATCAAAGTGCTCGCGTTAAGCATGTTTGATGAAGATAAATCAATTATCAAAATGCTAAAAAACGGCGCGGGAGGATATTTGCTTAAAGAATCTAAAACAAGTGAGGTTGTAGCGGCGATAAAAACAATTAACGACCATGGCTATTTCCTTAACGATCTTGTTTCTGGGAGATTATTAAGAAATATTCAGGACAACAAATCCGGTCAAAATATTTTAGCGGATTTGAGTGCGAACGAAATTAAATTTTTACAGCTTTGCTGTTCAGAAGATACTTATAAAGAAATAGCTGATCAAATGAATTTAAGCCCACATACGATTGATAATTACAGACAAAATCTGTTTCAAAAATTTGAAATAAAATCAAGAACCGGACTGGTACTGTTTGCTTTAAAAAACGAATTGTTTGTTTTATAAAACTGTAATCCGATAAAAAATAAGCCATCTCATAGTCAAGATGGCTTATTAAATTTTTATTCCCATCTGTTAATAGGGAAATTAGAAAGATCTTAAGTAGTCTATTAAAAACAGACAAAAATATACATTACCAATTACTGATCGTATTCGATTTATCAATAATCTGTTTTAAGAGCGTATTAAGATGAGCATTCTCTGGTGAGCTTGCTGCAATTCAAAAGCTTCAATGCATCTGACAAGGATCTCAAATTCAAGGGCTAAGTACTGCATTACATAACCACTAATAACCAACTTATTACGTATTATTATTTTTTTAGGATGTAGTCCTTACCTTTTTCTTTAAACCTATTATTTAGCTTTTCAATTCTACTTTTATTGAAGTCCATAAACCTATAGTCAAGTGATGTCAAAGTATCCATAGCTGTTAAAAAATAAAATTGCTCTGCTTTTAGTTTCGTATTAATTTCTTTTAGTAATAACTCTTCCAACATGGGCAAGGTTTGCAGAATTTCGGGATTTCCCCAAACTTTCATACAATCAAATTCTAATTTTTTCAACTTTGTGAGTTTAGCTAAGCTTGGTAAGGTCTTTACTCTTGAAGCACCAAGTCTTAAAGACTGTAAGTTTTGAAAGTCTGCCAAAAAATCAACATTTTCTAACATTTTTATCGAAGTAATGCTCAGGTTGATCAGGGTCTCCTTATTAATTTGGTTAAAATCACTTGACGTCATGCAATTATCAATACTCAAATGCATAACATTGTTCAAAGTTTTGAAAAAACTAAACGAATTAATGGTAGTAGATAAATGCAGATTAGTCAATTTATTACAACTTGACAAAGGTTCTAACGCCATAAATTTTCCTGTCAAACTAATATTGGTCAGATGATTTAATTTTTCAATAAATGAAAGATCAAGCTTTTTTTTGGGTTCAAGTCGTAAACTTGTCAGTTGCTCCATTTCTGCAACTTCTTGTAAAGAAGTATTATTAAAACCATTGAAATAAAGCTTTTTGACATTACCCATTTTAGTCAATAATGACAATTCTTCATTTGTTATGATGCGATTATCAGCAACACTCCAAACATGTAAAATTAAATCGGGTCTTACCTGAAAAACGATTTCATTTAGATCTTTTAATACGGATAATTCTTCCGCTCCAAAAGCAAATGTTACAGAAGCATTAGGTCGCAATATTTGAATTGCATCCTTCATTTTAACGTTTGTCCAAGGAACTCCGTTCATGGAATGCATCCATTTTTCTGCCATAACTTATCCTAACCAAAACCTATTTTAAACACTGATTACCAATTACTGATTGTATTCGATTTATCAATAATCTGTTTTACGATTGCATTAAGATGAGTATTCAGTCCATTGGTAGCATCCTCTAAAAGCACTTTGCCATTTTGATCATAAATCGCCACTCGATCGTTCTTGCCTTTAACAAGATTTAGCGTCGTCCAGCCACTATTGCCATAGCCTCTTCCAGCTCTGAAAGTTCCTTCGTACCATCTTTTAAGTTCAAAAGTAGGACTGTTGACCCGAATCTTGCCATCTTTAAAAAGAAAGGACAAGGTATACGACAGATCATATTTATAATTCGTTTTTCCAAAACCACCACTGCTATGTTTTACAGGTATGGCTTTTTCTTCATATGCTGTCAAGGTAATACTTTCACCCTCTAGGACACTGAGACCTTTTTGAGGATTGCTGTACAGCGAATTTATGGCATTGAGTACATTCTTGTACAAATCCGCCTGTTTTACGTTTGGAACATCTACGACCGCAAAATCTTTATTGTCGTTGGATACAAAACCGTTGGCTGTTAGCTTAAAATATTGCGCAAAACTCAGCTGTGTAACCAGCAAAAGTATCACCATACCTAGCATTTTCTTCCTATTCATCATCTTGAAAATTTTCAATTCTACCTTTGTTGCTGGATTCATGATTTAAGTCATGAATGATCCAATTTGGATCAACAAAAATATAATTATTTATCAAATGGCAAAAAATAAGTTTTTAGAGATACGTGATTTTCAGAAGGTCACGGCTTTATTTCAAAGTAAATTACCAATTATTGATCGTTACAGATTTATCAATAATTTGCTTTAGAAGCGCATTGAAATGACTGTTTAAACCATCGTAGGCATCTTCAAATCTGACTTTGCCATTATCTTCAAAAAGATATAATTTCGATTTTCCGACTTTTTTCAGGTTTAGCGTAACCCATTCGTCCCCACTCCAGCCACTTGCACCTTTGTAAGAACCTTCAACATATCGTCTCGCTTCAAAAGCAGGACTGTTGATCCGAATCTTGCCATCTTTAAAAAGAAAAGTTAGTGTATACGATAAATCATATTTACGAAGGGTTTTTCCGAGGCCATTCGAAAGTTTTATGGGTAGAACTTCCTCTTCATATGCTGCTATACTAATACTTTCCCCCTCAACGACACTAAGGCCTTTCTGTGGATTTCTGTAGATACTATTAATGGCATTAAGGACATTTTTATACAGATCCGTTTGTTTTACATTTGGGACTTCCACCACCGTATAATCATTATTATCATTGGATACAAAACCCTTAGGCGTTAATTTAAAATATTGAGCAAAACTCATCTGGGTGACAAGTACAAGGATTACAATACCTAGCATTTTTTTCATATTCATCATATTTAATATTTTTAGTTCTACTCTTGTTATTGCACTAATGATTTTAAAAATTAAAAAAACATTTCGGAATAACAAAAATAGAACTATTTGTCATTTGGCAAAAAATAAGTTTTTTGACGGCAACCAGTTCCAAAAATTCCTGTTTTAATATTAAAAGGATTTTTTGTGAAAAACTATATTTATTGCCTGATTCACTATATATTTATACAATGAAGTTAAAACTATATCTCCTACTGTCAATTTTGCTTTTTTCAGCATGTATTAGTTTAAGCTATTTTGTAAGTAACAATTCAATAAATCAGTTCGATATTGGTATATCGAGATATATACAGCAATATGCTAATCCCACCTTAGATCAGTTTATGGTATTTATTAGTTTATTTGCCGATACACCCTACATCTACTACAGTTTAATCTTATTGACGGCACTTTGTTTTATAAAAAACTATAAAAGAGAAACGTACTTTATCTTGGCACTGATACCCTGCTCCTTTACTGCCGCACTCGTAAAAAGGATCGTGAATAGACCACGACCGACTGACGATCTGGTCAGAATATTGGAGCCGTTGCAATCTCCGAGTTTCCCCAGTTCGCATGTGCTATCTTATACCTTGTTATTTGGTTTCATTATCGTACTGATGAGCAGTGTGAAAAGTATAGCTATGCATGTCAGAGTAACGGCGATAGTACTTTCGAGTTTTCTTCTGATCCTCATTATACCATCGCGGATCTATTTAGGGGCACATTGGTTTACCGATACCATCGGCGGTCTATTACAGGGATCATTATTGGTCTTAAGCCTTTACTTTTTTTATTCAAAAGGAAATCCAAAAGTTGATGCCCTCCATTAGCAATTTATCGTATTCGTATGGTGAACAGCCATCAATCTTCGGGAGAATGTTTTAGGAAGCTTATATTTAAAGGGTATCTATACGCCTGCTTATTTGTCACTTTTATGGTGTTTACAATAATTATCACCTGGCTAAACACAGCTAAGACTATCGATATCGGATGGATAGAAAGCAGCACACAGGGCAAGATATAAAGGGTCATACTCAGCTGAAAGTTAATGACATCTGTAGCATGTTTTCTAATTTCTTTAACTTGATCACGTTTTAAGATCCAAATGATGATCGGCGGTATAATGAACAGCAGTAAGCCACTTAAATGCAATAGCGGTAACCATTTATCTGTGCTTTTTTCATCAGACAAGTCTAAGTCACCTTCATTATTAACAAGTACATGGTATTCCACTTCCAATGCTGTAGCAATGGCCTGTAGCGTGTAGGCACGCGGGTCTACGTCCCCATTCTCAATGCGCTGTATTGTCCTCACGCTAATGTCTGTCTTTGCCGCCAGTTCCTCCTGTGTGATACCTTTTTTTAACCTTAAGTCTCTTATCAATTGTCCTGTTTTCATGGCTGTATTTTTATTTCAAATTAAGTAAGAAGGTTTTGCTACCACAACTACAAATACACGACATTTACACGACATTATACTCAAAAAAATTATTTTTATGCATTACAGCCCAATCAATTACACTTCTACGGTAACAATATATAATCCCTATCTTCAAAGCAACCGCACGCCATTCACAGCTCTACTGCTTTCCTTTTGGAATACTTAAGATCGCTTTTTAATTCTTTTGTCAAAACCAGTAAAAGATCATCACAGCTGAATTACAGGTTATGGAGAGAAAGTATTTAGCCTAGCCGAAATGCTGCTGTTAAAAAACCCGCTTGATCAAGCTTCATATATTTAGTAGGTCCATATCGCGATAATCCCTAAAAAATCGCTTGAAATCTTTCCTATTAAAGTCGAAAAAACGGAGTTTTCAATTCAAATATTCCCTAAAGAGAGAATTTAATTTTGTTAATCTATCTTACAATCACTACATTTATAAAGAAAACTAAATGTGATGTAAGCAAAAATAGCGCTTTTAACCTTATAAGTTTAACGAAATGAAAATAACCGGCATCAACATGCGATATATCCTTATCCTTTTTCTAGGAGCCATCGTATTCCAGTCCTGCACAAAAACAACTCCCGAAGAACCAAAAGTAATACCTGAGCCGGAACCTGAGAAAGGTCCAGACCCGATCAAGGATCAGACTTATGTTTACAGCTCGGAGAGCCAATTGGAATTTGGCCTTTATCAAAATAATAACTTGCTATCTTCATTTGCACAAACTGATCAAGATAAGAACTTCAAGAACCGTCCAAAATATTTCAGACCTCAGACCATGACGCTCAAAAAGGACTCCTTGTTCATTTCCAAAGCTGGTGGCTACAAAGAATCGTATAAAATAAAATGGGAAAAAGATGATTTGTTTATTTATCAGGATCAAGAAAAAGATTGGAAACACTTTGCTACCAAGAACGACAAAAATGAGATCTCATTAAATATTGCACTCTATAACAGCCAATTAAAAAGCGAAAATTCCAATGCACGCCGCTCGGGTCAGCTTTACAACCCATCGTCGATCAATGAAATATTAAGTGATAAAAGTAGAGCCGATATGAAAACGATCTGGTTAAAGATCAAGGTTATTTATTTACCCGAAAATATAAAGTCATGAAAGTAAAAATACTCATCATATTATTGAACATATTTGGTTTAAACGTCCTAGCACAAGAAGCCGACGATGACAAAGACAGGATTTTCACCAATAAAAATATTGAGAAACTATATCTGGGTGCAATTATGAAGATCAGTTCGCTCCATGCGGATAATTATGAATTTATTGAAGCTCCAAATCTCCCGGATGTAGACTATTTACAAACAACAGATGTCACGCTTGTAGCTCCGACCAAATCTGCGATGATCAAATTTATACTGAAAGATATTGAGGGCGATGACCTATCAACAATAGTCAGCACATCGTGGCCCAATACCCGAAAAGTAGCATCATATGACAAGTTAGGGACATTTTTTGGTCAAAAGATAAATGCTGAAATAATGCTTGCGGTCAACCCAAAAGCTAAAAATTCCAAACCCCTATATGCGGCAAAATTCACCAATCTTATCTATAGCTTAGACTGTATGCCTGATTATGCCAAAGCAAGAGCACATACTGCGATGAAAGGTCTCGATCCAAAAGACTATATGTATGTTGATGGAATTTCCTTTGGCAGGGCTGCATCAATTTTCATGGAGTCTGATGCGGACTATGAATCGATAAAGGCACTGATCGAGAAAAAATACTTAAAAAGAGAACTAACCGAGCAGGACGAAGCAATCTTGGCAAATTCAACCATTCATTTCCAAATTTCGGATACAAAGCAAGTAGATCTTCTAGATGGAGACCCTTTTGAAATTATTCGCGATTATATGACTAGTCCGATCACAAAGGAGGACTTCCTAAGGCCAATCTGGTTTACTGGATCTGATTTAAAAGATGGCTATATGGTATTTACGCCGTAGAAATATTTGAACAGGATCACATCTAAAAGATTATCGATTGGCACAAAGTCTAAAACCTAATTACGTGCTGGATATGATGGCGCCGGATAATCCCTGTCGACATGCATTTTGTTTATCAAAATATCGTTGATCCGTTCACGCATCCGCTTATCATCGACCGAAATTTTAAGAATTTTGTTGGTATAATAGGTATCGCTTTTAAATTCACTTTCTATTTTATTGGCAAATGTTGGGGCCAGCGATTTATATGCAAATGAAAGCTCAGTTTCGTTTTCTGCTATTTTTTTTACGGTCAGTGTCCAGATAAACCCGTATTCAAAGAATAAAAAGCTTTTTTTGATCGGCACAAACTGCGTTTTTTCACCTTTTAACTTGTAATTATAGAGCATATAAATACTTGGTTTAGAAACGTCTTTCGCTGCTGCTGCGACCAGCTTATTATACTCTTTTTCGTTGTCAACAAGAATTTCAGTACTTAAACCTTTCTCCTGGATTTCAAAGGTCGCCGTAGTATCTGTATGCGCCAGGGCTTTAACCTCCATATCCTGATCAATATACCAGCCGGGCATATCTGGGATAGCCTCTTTTACACGTTCAAAACTTGCCTTTAATTTGGTTGGAAGCAATTTACTGGTCACCGTTTGCGCATGCAGAGCATCCACTGCAGCGATAAAAAGAAGCATTATACAAAGATATTTTCTCATCATGATTATATTCATTTAGCAAAATGAAGAACTCCCGTAAATTACACGTTTTATCGGTAGCATCTATAACCAATTTATATTTGAGGGGCATCGTTTACAATTCGTAAGGTATTTGTCTCCATTCGTACGCTTCAATATTGAATTCCCCTTACCCCCTCTCCTTCTTATAGACCACCGCCCAGCAGCTTGTTTGGCGTATAACTTAGCGTCTTATGGTCAGCGACTATGATGATATTTCCTGTTTTCTTAACAGCCTGCACTCTTTAAAACACTTTATTGTTTTCCTTTAGGAAGACTTAATATCTCTTGTTTAAATTCTTTTGTCAAAAGCGGTAACAAGTCATCATAATCGAACAACACCATTGGAGCAATTTGAATGTGCTCAACAGGATACCAATTTTTTGCAAACCTTATTATCGCTTGTTTTGCTTTATCGATTTGCCCTGTCAGATAAAAAAGTCTTGCGGCATTTATGTGAATATCATCTAGGAAAATTTTAGCAGCAAACTTTTCATAATAGGCTAGACTTTCGTCCGTATTCCCTGACTCTAACATAAAGTGAAGCAGGTATGCTGCTCCTTTTTCACTATCAAATGTCAATTTTGGACGATACTGCTTCAGTTGTGCAATAAATTCAGCAGTTGATTTACCGTCATTTATAATTTTAATCGGATTATCCCAAATACTCGAGATGTTTTCTCCCATTAGTTTAGCTAAATGACGTTCAATTTGAGACCTATAAGTACGTATCTGATGTTCAGGTAAATTTAATTTTTCTTTTTCAGTCAAGAAATTTCTGTAAAAAGTCTCTGCTCTTAAAATACTAGCCGTCATTAGAGCCGTATTTGTGTATGCAGAAAAGTGCTCACTTAAAACGTTTCCAGCATACCATTGGTCATTAAATGGCAAACCACTTTCATCGTTTGCCATCGCGATTTCGTAATTGCTCTTGAAATAATTTATCTCCGCATGAACAATAGCTTTCTGAGGTTCAAAGCCTTTTATTTGCTCTAACTGCTCTAAACCAATTTCAATTTGTCCACCTCGTAAAGTGTCCAAGATATCTCGTAATTTTTTCGGTATTTTTACAGTGCTCATTTTTAAATTTCAATACTTTTGTGGGATTAGTACTTTAATGTCTTCCATAAGATTTAGTCTTTAGAGACGACTTCATTTCAAAATTTCTTTACAAGTCAAACCTGCCTTTAGGTTTATGATCACATTCATTTTCCAATCCTTCCTCATAAAGCCGTTTCAATATTTTCTCATCCGTACCTCCGTACCTTAGACCCGCAATACATGAAACCTGCATAGCACATATCGCTCTTTCCAATTCATCTGGAGTTTCTGGTTGTTTTTTAAAATAACAATGTTCGTATTCAGCTTTCGAATGATCAATGAGGTCAGGTGCCACAGATTCTGGAGCCCCGCAACGAATACAAGCATCATTCTCTACATAAAAATCTCCGTTAGAATTTTCTGAATACCTAACAGGAGGTTGCTTGCTGTGTTTTTTATCAAATATTTTCATTGCTTTATTGGCTAAGGTGCTTTGGTATTATTTTTACGAAATTTAATCATTTTTAACATTAAAAGAACTTCCACGTTGTCCCATTGAAATAAACAAAAGCGGCTCAATAGCAGATTTTGTTACAAAGCAATTGTCCCCTTTTAACAAAAACTAATTTACTGAAAAAATTCATTTAAGCTTCAAAACCGATACTTTTCAAATTATAGGAAATTTATATTTTTTCCCTTATGCAGGAAAAAAACTTGATAACTATACTTTTCTTGTTTAATTTTAGTAAACATATATAAATTTCCCCTTTTATTACTGAATATGATTCGCGTTTTAATAAACCTAAGGGAGCTCATAGCAGCTTATGGTATCCCGCATTTGAACAAAGAAGAAGATGAACAGATGGATCAAGACCTCTTAGCTGCGCTAAAGGATATGGAGATCAATTCGCATACGAGATACCTCAGTCATGGTAACCGTGAGCTCGTACAACAATCCTTCCGTATTTTCTACAGTCAATTGCGACGTATGTTTAATATTATTTACCGTAAAAAAAATCAGCAGGTTGATTTAATCATATTGAAATTTCATGAGCTCTTTAAGACATATGAAGATATATACAGTCAAGATATGAATCTTGAAGAACCATTGACCGATTATCAATATCAGCTTTTAAAAACAGAATTGCAGGAGAAATTTCCTGCGTTAAAAGAAGCACTTTTACAAAAGAAAATAGAGATACACCTGCTGGCAGAAATCCAATCAGCAATTAATCATCATTTCAACAGCGCTGTGTCGCAGATCTGTTATTACCATTATCTGTTTTTCAGCAAATTATTACAGTCTTTAACCCATATTGCTGGGGACAACCGCAATAAAGATTGGGAACGCCGATTTATTGAGACCATGATCAATATCAACTTCAATCATATGGGATTCTTTAATCGATGTACGGAACTGATCAACTATCAGCTTCAAATTCTTTGCGAAAACCATCAAATGATGTGTATTGATATTAACAAACTTAGAATAAGTCAAGCCTCCCGTGATCCTAAATTATACTTTGATCCTACCCGTAGGCATCTTGCAGATCTCCTCATCGAATATGCGGAACAAAAAAAGTCCATCAAACCAAAACCTATAGCGGCAACCGAAACCAAACCTGAAGAAGTCAATAAAATAGGGGAGCTTAATAAACCCGCAGAAGTTGAGAAACCGACCGCAATACCGACGCAATTGTTTGCGAGCCATATCAATCTATTTACGCATTACATGCATCTTACTGAGGTGTACCCCGAAAATATGACCAAGCGTGAAGTCTGTTCCTATGTTTCCACCTGTGTCCGGACCAAACGTGGGCATTTGGTCTCCAAAGAAGGACTGGAAAAATTCGATAGACAAAAACTGGAAAACGGTGCTAGTCATGTTCACGGCATTTTGACAAAAATGATCCAGGCTATAGAGCGTGATTTTGACCATCTGGGCGGAAAAAATCGCAGATAAATTAAGAATTATCATAAATCAGGGACTCCCCCATGATTTCTCATGTCCATAAAAAATTAAGGTCAATATTCAAGCGTAATACGCTTGAATGGCCTTTTATAGCAAAAAACTCTTCTACACCAATTTCACATCATTTCTCCCCTTTGCTAAAAGGGATACCATTTTAAAGTTCTTTTAAACAGGTTTCATACACAAAAAGTCTCCCCTCCAAAATGTTCGTTTTCGTATTAGTTTTGAATTGAAGCGTACGATAGAGGTAGTACAAAAGCTTTGTTAAAGTACAATGGTCGCGATTCTCTTTTAAGTTAGAGATTGAGTATAAAAATATTAATCGTCGGTGATGTTGGATGCCGCCAATTAATGTGAAACCAGCCATGACTCCCTAGCTCCAAAAGAGCTAGGGTTTCAATGAATAAAATTTAAAAAGAATATAATGAAAACAGATAAGACAAGTATCAAGCGATACCGACAAAAATTCACAGTCTTCCCCGGCAGGCGGGTACGATTAGATAAAGTCCACTTTCATATAAATGACTTCTCTTCAGGATGATTTTATGTGGCCATATGTTGAATTGCGGAATGACAAATTTTAACCAACAAATAAACCCTTATTGATAGAAAAAATACCTATCAATAAGCAATTATAGATTAAAGTTTTATGGCTTTTTGATTTAAAAAGCTGTCACACGAATGCCTTTATACCAATTAAATGTAGGAGGAAATCCTACGAATCCAATGGATTACACGGCGACTCCTACCCCAACGTGTCCAACTGGAACAAATAAGATCTGTTCCATTACAGCAGCAGACGATGGATCAGGAAGACCAGTATTTACAACTGCCTTAAGAAACGCCATGATCGAGTCATTGCATAACAGAACTCCAAATTTACCAACAGTAAATTTAAAAGCTTAATGCACAAATAAAAGCGGGCGCCATATTGGCGCCCGCTTTTAATTTTCCTTAAACACCAATACCTCTATATCTCGCCAATCTTCCTTGATCATTGCTCCATAATTTGCTAAATAATGATTTAATTCATCAAGATTATTGAAATCTGGTATTTCCATATCAACAGTTAACTTTACTTCATCAATAACAGGTGGATATTTACCGGAATAATCCATAAAAAAAGCAAATGTTTCTGTACCATCATACCGCATTCCTTTCTGTTTTAATTCAACATGCTTTTGTGCTGTTTTTGTAATTACTAAACAACGACGTTTTCGAAATTCCCATGATACCTTCACTCCAAAAAAATCAGAGAGATCATTCAGAACATGTAGAGCACGTGTACTGTCTGAAACATCAAGATGATCCATTCTTTTGTAGCAGACGCTATATTTCTCCAGCCACATTTGATACGGCAAAGACTTAGACTCATCATATTGGTAACGGTCCGGATTTTTAACATTCCATTCAATACGTTCTTTCTGCAGCAGGTAAGTAGGTTTCTTTACTGGAGCCCAAGCCGCGGTAAATGCTCCCAATAGATCCAAATTATTAAAATAAGTGGTGTGCACACCCTGCGTGCTGTCATGTACAAACTTAATACCCGTTGAATTCAATTTCGGATTATAACCGGTTATCTGGATACTACCGATCATCTTCTTGTTATCCTCAACCGATACCTGATCATCAGAAGTTATCTCGACAATACTAAAATCATCTTTCAAAGGGATGTCAGTAGGCTCGCCTTTTAATATTTTTTGGATATTCTCTGCGGTAACGTAATCAGGGTGACTTATTGCCATAACCTTATTCTTATAAATCCAAGCAACATGCGAAACAGCAACATGCGGGAAATATTTTTGCAATAATGTATCAGAAACAATCGTAGGTAATGCGGCGGCATGTTCTTTCAGAAATTTATTGTTCCTGTAAAATCTTTCCATTGTCCCCTTATCTTCTGGTGTAACCATAATAACTTCAAGTTTGCGTCCAAACTCTGTTTTTAATTTTTGCAATGCCGGCATTTTTGCAATACAGCTTGTACAGCCTGTATTAAACAGGTCAAATATAATAAGCTTGTCATCCTGCTTATTATCATTAAAGAAGTTCTCACTATAATTGACAATAGGTAGTTTTGGTAAGGGCGGTAACTGATCACCGATCTTAAGTTGTAAACTACGGTCTAACTGTTTTTGTTGTGCACTTGCGGTTATATAAACGAATATCACCAAGAAAACTGCTATTATTTTTTTCATGCTTTGTTAATTTTAATCAGCGCTTATTTTGTTCAATTTTTGCTGTATTGATAATCTCCATCGGGATCAGCAAGGCATAGGAAAGGCTATTGGGCGCTAATGAGTAGGTTTCCGTTCCCAACTGCCTAACAAGATTTTTTTGCGTAGCGGGATCCTGATTCAACCGCTTGAGGTCAGCCCACCTTAGTCCCCTAAAAACAAGCTCTTTTCTACGTTCCTCCAAGATCAATTGAAGTAAGTCGGCCTCATCAGTTACAGTAATGGGTTGAAAATCAGCAGCAGGATACCGATATTTCAATAAATTATTGATTGTTGCTAAAGCAACATCAACTTTACTTAACCGAACTGCAGCTTCAGCCTTTACAAGATACATTTCGCTGGAAGTAAGGCCTACAAAATTTCCCATCTGCGTATTATCATAGGTACCTTTAAAATCATAACTGATTTCCTCCAGATCATAGTTTTTCATAAAATAAATCTTCTTGCGCAAATCTGAAGATGAATAGCTATTATACAGATCATCATCAATTCGTGCATTGCCCTGCATCAAGGCATAACTAAATCCCGTTGTTGCAGGAAAAAGAACTTCAATATTAAAAATAGGAATCGGAGCAAAAGAATTTGCATTTAAACCATTGTAGTCCAGTAATGCTCCAGATAATTGAAGCGATGAGTCCGCATAATGATATGCCATTTGATAATCTTGCATATCTAAGTACAAACGTGCCAGTCCCGCATAAGCGGCAGCCTTACCCGGTAGTCCCTTACCTGCAGGAGTAGAACCCAATAAAGAAACAGCCTTGCGATAATCAACAATAATCTGATCATAACATGCACTTATAGAAGGACGTGAAGTCGTTTCATCTAAATCAGGGCTTAACTTGAGCGGTATTCCCAATTCTTGTCCAGCTGTCGCCTGTTTATAAGGTAAAGCATAATTTATCAGCAACTGCTGAAAAGTAAAGGCACGATAAAAGTAGGCCGCTCCTTCCAGATTTCGATATTGTGCCGTCTCTGACAAGGACGTATTATGTTCACGAAGCACTTTAAGAACCTGATTTGCCGTGAACACAATTTTATAGGCGTTCATCCATTGGAAAGTTATACGAGGTTCATGGTCAGCCCAGATATATAAATTTTTCTCATCAACATTCGAGATTGCCTGCCAGTTTTCCAATGGCAAATAATAATCATCTGAACTCACTTCTGCCCCGTTCGGATAACTGCAGTTCATCGTAGAATAGTCATTTAAAAGCATTTCGCAATCTGCTAAAGTGGTCGGCACCACCATTTTTCCATCAGGTTTTACATCCAGAAATTTCGCGCAGGAACTGAGGCCGCACAAAATCATAAAAAAGATAATCACCTGTTCAATTTTGATATTTTTCATAATAGGTCTCGATTTAAAATTTACAACTAAACCCTAAAGAGTAAGATCTAGGATCAGGATAAGTCTGCCCAAATTCAGGATCTAAACCCAATTTATTGGCTCTCCAAATGGTACAGATATTATTAACATAACCATACACCCTAAATTCTTTAAACAGCTTTTTATTCAACGAAGATAGATTATAACCAAGCTGAATATCACGCAGTTTAATTTGATCTGCAGGTTCTATAAGAGCTGCGGAGTAAGCGTAAAATTGACTTTCATTATAACTCAATGGATAAGTCAGAGCGGGCACATTGGTATGCAGTTCATCACCCGGTTTTTGCCAGCGCAATTCATAATCTTTATGTCCCACTTCACGATCCCAAAACCCGTTGCTGTCGAAAGATAATCTTCGGAATTTATGTCCCAATTGGTAGCTGATATTAAATGAGAGTTCAAATGCATGATAATTGATGGTATTTCTAAAACTTCCAAAATAAACAGGTTGCATAGATCCCATATTCACCATATCTGAAACTTTCGTTTCATTAAAGATTGCACTATAATCATTTGACTCCTTCCCTTCAAAAAATCCAATCGGTTTACCATGGACTGCATCAAGCCCTTTCCATGCAAAACCCAATGCCGAATACACATCAAATCCTTCAAAAGGTGTGAGAATACGACCACCGCTCACATAATACCCTCCCGTCCTCATTACTGCTGTATGACTTTGTCACTTTTGTCCTATTGTAGGCAAACACCAGATTGGAAATCCACTTGAAATTTGTTTTATTGATGTTAATCGTCTGTAGATTAATATCGACACCCTTTCCCTGCATATTGGCACTGTTGATATTGAGCATATTGAAACCGGAAGTTGCATCAATCAGCGCCGGCGCAATCAGATCGGTAGAATTTTTGACATAATACTCGAGCGAACCAGATACCCTATTGTTCTTTAATCCAAAATCGAGTCCGAAGTTGAGCATGCCCACATTTTCCCATCTCAATTTTGGATTTGGTGGCGTAGAAATATTTGAATAAATATTTCCAGTTACAAAATCAGGATAAGCCGAAACATCCATAATTGGATATGCAGAAACGGTATTGTTCACATTTCCATTATACCCAAATGTTGCACGTAGCTTTAGGTATTCAACTATTTTCTGATTTTTAAAGAAAGTCTCATTGGACAGCAACCATGCGGCACCTGCGGACCAAAAAGGTTGCGCTTTATCGTTTGTCTTTACACCAAACAAGTTTGAGGCATCTTTACGGACGCTCCCACTGGCGATATACCGGTCTTTAAAGGTGTATGATGCATTCCCAAAATAAGAAGTAAACCTGCTCACCCGGTTTTGGGATTCCTGAGGACTGTAGATTTTGTTATAGCCCAAAATACCATTGGCCCAAGGAAATACAGAAACCAGATCTACCGGTTGCCATGTGAGATGCTCTTTATTATAACCCCAATAGTTTGCACTGTACGTAACCGTTTTGGAGTCCTTGATCTCTGTCCCGACAATAGCAGATAAAGCATGAAGATCATTAAATTTGCGATCAAAGGACAACTGGAACCGTCCCTGATGCATGATCCCTTTCGTATTCAAGATATAGAGGTTGTCACCTAAAGGAAGATTTCGTTTTACGGGTATATAATCCCACTCGGTGAAGGTATTGATCATACTTCTCATATCATATGAATGGACACTTTTCCAATTATCTTGATTCTGTTGCTGATTACGATAGTTGTAGACCACTGATGCCGTCAATCCAAACGGAAGTTTATATTCGGTATTAAAATCCAGTACAATATCATTGATATCGACACTTCCGGTCATTAAATCCAGATCTTCCAATGGCCTATACTTCCAGTCCAGCAATTTAGGATAGGCAGTTAGTGTATCTAAGAAAAAAGGATTGACCCCCACACCTTCGACCACAAGCGGTTTACCATTTTCATCTGCCAATTGGGTATAGGGATAATTTCCTCCTTGAAGATTACCATAAGCAGTACTACTGGCATTTTTCTCCATGAATTTTGAATTTGTATAGGTAATACCTGCACCGATATTCAGATTCTTTATTGGAGACATTTGGGCACTGCTTCTCAGATTAACTTTATCGTAGCTGGAGTTGACGATATTATTTAGATTCTTATCTAAACCGGCAGAGAACAAATAATTAATAGCCTGACCACCCCCTGAAATCTGTGCATTATATTGCTGTTTCACTCCCTTTCGGTAAATATATTTCAGAAACTGATCTCGGGTATCTATTTTCTCCATCTTTTCAAATTCTCCCTGCACCTGCTCAGCCGTCAGCACACCTTTTTGCTGTTTCATCAGTAAGATCTGCACTGGCGAAAAGCGATTGAACACCTCATTGAGCTTAAAATTATAAGCGCCCTTTTCAAACAGAAATTTTTCAACTTCAATATAATCCTTACTGCTCATTTGCGGTATGGCATACAAATCAGGTTTATCCTCTATCGTTAGGTTTGAATTAAAGGAAACCTGTAGGGGCTGATTGTATTTACCTCTTTTAGTGGTGATCACGATTACCCCGTTTCCTGCCTGTGCACCCCAAATGGATGCGGCAGCAGCGTCTTTTAATACGGTGATATTTTCAATATCATTGGGATTGATATTATTAAAGTCACCAAAAAAAGAAGTACCATTTACCCAATTGAGATCACCTTTATAAGGCATTCCGTCAATCACGATCAATGGCCAGGCATATGATCGCATGGTACTGACACCGCGAACATTGACAAATGGAAAGCGTGTGCGGTCAAAAGATTTTTCGCGGCTTATGCCAGGAACGATATCTTCCAGTCGACTTAGAAAATCAGTCGAAACCTTCCTGTTGAATAACTTATTATCCACAAATTCAAAGCTTCCGGTAGCCCGTTCTTTTGGTATTTTTTGGTATCCTGTAGACACCACTTCCACCTCGTCAAGCTGATTTTCAGTGGTATATAGTTGCACATGCAATGATGAGCCTGCAGTATAATCCAGCTCTAGGGTTTTGTAGCCTACTGAGGTGAATTTCACTTTGCCGGTACGCTGAGCTACGGTGATGCTGAAAGAACCATCTTTCTTGGTCGATGTCTTCACATTATCGGCTTCAACACGCACAGATACAGCCTGTAACGGCTTCTTATCTACAGCAGAAATAACGGTACCCTGCAACGCATAATTTTGCTTATTCTGAGCTTGTGTGGATACTGATCCGAAAGTCATCAACAGCAGTAATAGCAACATTGCTGAAAACGTTGATTTCGGCATTGGACTCACAAAACGTTCATTTACAACATCTCTTACACCACCTTGCACTTGATTTGAAAAGCATTTTACGCCACTAGACAGATTATTAATGCAAAACCACTCAGATATCCGACAAAAGAAATTGGACCGCTTAAATCTTCTTATTTTAGATAAAGCGCTTTCCGTGTAGGGATTAAGTATGGATGAAGCATAGATAAAGCGTTGATAGTGCGTCAGTAGTGCGTAAACGGGTACCGTTTTACGCACTATCCATGCATTACCAGTACTTAGCATACGCATTACGAACGCTTGGGCTATACACCAAGCCCTCTTGAGCAATATGTTGCTAACAACACTCTCATCTTGAAACAAAAGATTTTTTTGGCCAGCATTTGTTTTAACCTTATTCGGACTTTCTTTTAACCTTCTTTTACCCTTGTAGTAAGTTTCCCCGTAACTGCACCACACTTGCACCGTAGTTGCACCGTCCTTTTCCTGGTGCAGGGACGGGAGAGTTACGGCGCACATACGGTGCAACGACGACCGTAAGTAAAACAAGATCCGAAGCGGGTTAAAAGCAGGTATATAGCGAGTACCTGCCAGAAAATGCTTCGATTTGCTGTTTGCCACAGCCCAAAACCTTCTCCTAACTATCTTTTCCCTGTCTTCACCTCTTTTTCTACTCCCACTTGACTTTTCATCGACTATCCTTCGACTTTTCATGCACTGTAGCCGATGAAATCCCGATGCCGACTCGAAGCCGAGTCGAAGAAACTTAGAAGTTGGTGTTAAGTTGGTCAGGAAAAAATCAGAAGTTTCTAGCCTGAGTTCCTTTTGTTCGACTGCGCTTCGACTGTTGTTCGAGTGCGCTTCGACAGCTGTTCGACACTCCTTCGAGTCTTGTTCGGGTGCTGTTCGACTGCGCTTCGACTGGCCTTCGACAAGTTGTCGAACAGCAGTCGAAGAACCACCGAAGGATTGCCGAACCTGTCCCGACTGTGGTACGACGCTGTCTCGAACGCTTTTCGAATCTTCTTCAAAGGCATATTGACTGATAAAATCAACATTAGTTGCTTGTGCAATATTATTTTTAACAGCATTATTAGCGACAGAATATTCTGGAAATATCCTGTACTTGTTGCACTTATTTTTTATCGTATAAATGGATTGGAGAATACCCTTAAAATAGGCATGTACGCTCCCACCCTTAATAAAATTCATCATTTTTTAAGGTTTAAAAGAAGTGATTTTAGCTATCCAAATTATCCTTACCGATATCTTTTCAGGATATCTTTACGGATCAATGGAAACACTGGATCACCTGATCATACGTTTTAATTCATAAACTTTAGATGCCGTTTTTAATTTTTAAGATCACGGGTTATTTATGGCTACATCACGGACATCTATGAAAAAATAAAAAACCGGCTTGTCTCATTGTGCAACAATAAGTTTAATCGTACAACTGCTTATTGACCGTGTGATTTTATTTTCGAAGAATATGTGTCAAGATATCAAAAGAAAAAGTTATAAATCAGCAAGCGGGGGAATTGTAAAACTAAATACAAGCCGGTAAAACCTTATTAGATCTGACAAAAGCGCCCATTCAATACTTTTAAAATAGGAACCGATGCCTCTGTAACTCGGTTTTAGTTTCATTTAAAATATCAGCTTGGCGCACGGATTTTGTACTGTGCAAATTGCTTACATCGTTTCCGGAGATAATCCAAGAACTTGGCAATATATTGTATGGTTATATTCATTATTTTAATTTTTTGTACATCAATCTTCTCTGCTCCTTTTACTGCCAAGGGAGACTTGATCATGAAACCTTTTTCCCTCGGCAGCATCCGGAGATCACAGGTAGTGAATCTTTATCAATACTTTTCTAAGATTAACTCTTGGTTTTCTTTTACCGTTCTTTTGGCTTTAATGATCATCATAAGCTGTTCCTCCCAGATCAACTCTACAGACTCTCCTGTTATACTCAATACCTTGCGACTATCTTTTACGATGGTCAATCTTTCTAAGGTCACTTCTATTCCAAAGTGCTTGTTGAGATCGTTCAGTATCCGTTGTCGGTATTCTTCCCTTTCTGTCCGTGCTGGTACCGCCAGTTCATAACAATATGAGGAAACACTCTCCCTTTTTTCTATGGGTATAAACCGCTCCTTATGTTCTCCCAACACCAATATTTGGTTAGTCGGAAAGTTAGCAGGCAGTCCCAAAGCAAAGAGATAAATCTCAATGACAGTCATATTGATCAGTGAGATCCGCAATACATCGGTATTGTCATTGCGCACAACCATACTGAAAGAATCCGAAGGTTCTAACAAGCGGATCATAAGCGAGTAATAACGTTGTGCCGGTCTTTCTTGCATGACGTACTTCATCGCCGATTGCGCGGAGCTTTCGGAGATTGGTAACGACACATTTTTAAAGAATCGTTCGGGTAAAAGAGTGATCATAGTTCGTTTTTTAATAACTGGAACACGATTTGCACGCAAATAAGAAGACATTTCCTCTCGTAGGGTTAGCGCATAGCTCTCCCAGTAGCAAGAATTTTGCATTTTTTAAAGGTTTAAATTGGCTCCCTTAAAACCGAACTATTTGGACATGGCTCGCTCCGTAAGGAAACCAGTTAAAAAAATATTAAATCAAGAAAAATGCAATTTTACGTCTGCGTCAATTGGTTATATAATGGTATTAAATATTGCATTTCAATTAAGATTACTTGCATCAAATTAGCTCTCTACAATTATTTATGATGCAACAGTCTTCATCTAAGTCAATCCTTTTTCCCAAAAAGTGCATGGTTAGATTGTCTTAACCTCACTTCTTCTTCCGTGAGCTTTTTGGTAGGAAGCAATGGTATTTCTAAATCCACCATATTCATCTTATATTTGTGTGCTAGATAATACGCAACAAGTGCTCTAAACAAGTCTAGCGAATAAACTTCTAGATAACGTTTATCTGGTTTCTCCATTATACCCTCGGGATCATCTACATGTCCCAAAAACATAGCGACAATATGATCTCTACTACTATTTATATCATATTTCTTCCAAAAATTCTCAATATTTAATATTGGATCATAACCTTCTACATGGACCTCATTAAAGACTTGGTCAAATGGTATTAATTTAAAAAAATCTGCGTTCATTGTCTTAATTGTTTTTTTGAATAATTATTGCATTACAGAAGTTACTACATAGAACATATTTCCCCTTTAACTGGTACATAGCTCTCCCAATAGCAAGTATTTTGCATTTTTTAAAGTTTAAAATGGCTCCCTTAAAACCGAACTATTTGGACATGGCTCGTGCCGTAAGGAAACCAGTTAAAAAAATATTAAATCAAGAAAATGCAATTTTACGTCGTCGTCAATTGGTTATATAATCGTCTTCATTATTGCACTATTTGGGTTAAAAAACAAGATCCGTCTTTCTAATATTGATGTAAATCAATAAAATTTGATGACAATAATTTGCTTTATGACTAGAAAAGTGTAATTTTAAGTTGCAACACGTTAAAATCCGATCCAATTTAGGCTATGCAAGCAATTGTATATCAAAATGAAAGTCGGTAACATAAGCCATCATAGCATGGGAACAAGCTAGTTTTAACCTTATTAGAACGTCATTTTTAGTATTAAGTATGGTCAACAAACCACACTTTTATTATGACGCACCTATTAGATTTGGAAAAAACTCTCCTATTCTATTTATACTTATGTTTTACTAAACGCCCTATTCTGGCGGACAGGATATGTTCTTTATAAAATTGGAATTGGTGAACCGTAGACTCTGATCCTGGATCAGGTTTGTGGTGGTTCCTTGGGTGGTTACTTTTCGTTTAATCATAATTATTGTATGGTTATGAAAAACGATGTTACGGGTGGTTAGAGCTCTTTCGTTAGCTAAGCAAGGAGCAACTTCACACTTTGAAACCAGGGAGGACTAGTCCCTCACTTTCGCATCTATTAATAGATTATGAAAATGTATCGCCAAAGCTAACGTGAAGTCGCTCACATGCCGCATATGTCAAAAGTATTAAAACTTTTTAATCATACAATAGCACGGAGCGATTTACACGACTTTCTCGGCGAAAAATTTAGTCCTTTTTTGGTTTCGAGAAAACATCGTTTATCAAGGCAAAATGCCATGACTTTTACATCGCTTATCCAAAGATAATAAAGAAGTTAGAATTTACAAAATAATATTTACTATTTTATGAAAACCGAAATTAAATATAAGATTGAATTTGGTAAGCAAGTTCAAAAATATCTAGTAAAATCTGGACTAAATGTCAAAGATTTCGCTACTCTTATTAATTCCAACGTAGATAATGTCAACGATATTATTTCTGGCAAAGTCGGTTTAAATATTAGTAGGATGGTTAAAATTGCAAGTCTTTTTGGAATTGAATATTATAATTTTGCTAATCCAAATTTCCCAATTCCAACGAAATCAGAATTGACGATAAATTTAAAAGAAGTTCTCTCCAGAAGAAAAATTATAGGTGATAAATCAAATGATACCAAGAGACTTTTATCTAAAGAATTAGATAGGTTAATCAATGACGGATTCTTATGTATTCCTACCACATCTAAAATACTTCATAAAAAAATGGATGCTGAATTAGAAAATAGAAATCCTTCTGAGATAACTACACTATTGAGCCAACCACCTAGAAATGAGTATGTCAAAACTCTAGATCAAAGATATATAACACAAAGCATTTACATCCATAAGGACTATTTTGACGAATACTGTTCATTTTCAAAAGAGAAATTAGCTGAAATAATCATAGCAGAAGAAATAAAACTGGGGCTTGATAAAAAATAAAAATCTTTGAAATTATGAGTAATCCACTATACTACTTGAAAATTACAGATAGGCAAAGCTTCATTAAGTTACTGAAGGATAACTTCGTTACAAATCCTGAAGTGTGGGAAAACAAAACATTACCTTACTTTTTAGAAGAAGTAGCAATAAATATAGAAAATATCTAAGGATATTACAATAATATCAACGCCAACATCAGTTTGGCATAATGACAAATTTAATACGAAGTTAAACTTTTCAATTTAACTTTTAACCAGAATTGAAAATTTATGCTTCGATTTTCGCTACTTGCCAAACTGAAAACCATTGCGCGACTAAAAAAAATTTTAAATTAAATGAATCAAAATAAAAAAATATCTCCTACAGCGATTCTCGCTTTAAAAGAAGCACTTTCAGTTATTACTTGGAGAAAGGAAGATTTAAGAGATTTCCTAAAACTTTCTATGGAAAACTCTTTAATTATTAGCACAATTAACTGGGATGGAACAAAAAGAGAAAGTGTAAAAGAACTTGTGGAAAGAATGATTAATAGGCCCGATTTATATCAAAAAGATATGATGCATTTAATATTAGCAGTTACAGATTTAACTGAATTTCCTCAGTTAGAATTTTGGGATGATGATGGTAGTAAAAAAGCTAAGGCAAAAAAAGCAGTAGAAAATCTAAGAGGTCACACAAAAGGTTATGTTCAAATCACTCAGGAGCAAGAAGAAGCACGTTTAAGGCGCAAAAAAACGGAGTTAAGTATTGCTAAAAACAAATCGCTAGAATCAGAATTAGAACAACTCAAAACTTTATTTAATAAACTTGCTGCCAATAATAATTTTCAACAACGAGGATTTGAATTTGAAAAATTTTTAAATAATTTGTTTCAATTATATGAGCTTAACCCGAAAGGTTCATTTAAGAACTATGGTGAACAAATAGATGGAGCTTTTACTTTTGATGGCACTGATTATCTACTAGAAGCAAAATGGAAACAACAAGTTAATAGAGGTGATTTAGCTAGTTTTACTTATAAAGTAGAAAGCAAACTAAAAATTGCTATGGGACTACTTATCACTGTTGATGGAGTTACACCAGAAGCAATATCACCTGATTTTAAATCTATTATAGTTATGGATGGTTTGGATATAATTTCTATTTTAGATGGACGTGTTAGTTTAACAGATCTACTTTATAAAAAAAGAAGAAGGGCTAATGAGACAGGAAAAATTTATATTCCATTTAATCAATTATAAAGATTTACGCTCGCACAATATGGCATTTCAAATTGTATCATTGGATAATTAACTAAAGTCAAAAGGTAGGCATTCTTTAATCTCAAATTATGCAAAGGCTAAGCATCAACACTAACTGCTGACAGTTGTGTTATAAACATAAAATTGATAACATATATGAGTATGAAATTCTAGCTAGAATCATGAATACAAAGACCTTTATGAAAAAACTAGGTTCAATTAGTAAATTAACAGATATTAACAAAAGTAACTAATATACACCTGCAACATGTCATTGAGTCGCCAAATCTACAAAGTAAACACATTGTAAATAAGAAAGTAAAATTATGGAGAGAATGAAGGACTTACTTATTCAAGAAGAAGAAGGAAATGAGGGGATGCCAAATTATGATATCGATTATGAGTATGAATACTGGATAGATTCAGTTTTAAGTAATAAACATTATTTTAAAGAATTTAATAGAGCTATAAAGGACCTAAGACAACTAAATAAATTAATTGTTGATGATGAAAATTTGCAACAAGTTTTACTTCGTCAAATATATATTGGAGCTATAGGAACATTAGAAGTCTTTCTCGCCGATTGCTTTATTAATATTACAATAGATAAACCGAAGTACTTAAAACAATTTGTACAGACTAATCCTGAATTAAAGAATCGGAAATTCGAAATACAAGATATTTATCAAGTATATGATAAAATTATTCAAATCACTAAAGAAGTGATGTATGATACAATTTATCATAATCTATCAAAAGTCCGTGAAATGTTTAGAACAACGTTTTCAATGAAATTTCCAGATATTTCAGAAGCATTAAAAGCTGTTCACAAACGTCATGATCTAGTTCATAGAAATGGTAAAGGAAAATCTGGAGAAAAAATTACTATAACAGCAAATGAAGTCTCTCAAACAATTTCAATGATAGAACTGCTTGTTGAAAACATCAAGAAAGAACTTCAAAATGCTAATGTAGACTTTAGTACGCATGAGGATTAATAAAATCGTAAAAACTATTTTTGAGTAAAAAGAACTGATTAATACAATGCCACAAAATAAAAACCCATATATTTCAAGAGTTCAAATTAAGAATTTCCGAAATTTTTTAAACGTAGATGTTGCACTAGATCATAAACAGGTTATAATAGGTGAAAATAACGTAGGTAAGACTAATTTTCTAAGAGCAATCCAACTCATCTTAGACAAAGACTATTCCGATTTCGATAGACAGCTAATGCCTGAGGACTTTCATGATAGTATTGAAAACCCTATGGATGGCGGAGAGGAAATAGAGATTAGCGTCGAAATAAAAGGCTATGAACATAACAGCAAATTGAAAGCTCAATTTGTTGACGCAGTAATATCAGATACTCCTCCAACCTTAAAATTTACATACAAATTTATTCCTAAATTCGATGAGCTTCAAAGGATAATCAGCTACGAATATATTATTTTTAAAGGAAACAATGAAGAAAACAAATTCACTAATGCAGACAGGAGTTATATAAATATATATGTAATAAAAGCTTTAAGAGATGTTGAAAGAGAGCTTAAATCAAATAGAAACTCTCCCTTGTACAAACTGGTTAAACAATATGATATATCAAAAGACGATTTAGAAGATATATCACTAGCTCTTAAAGCAGCAGCAGAAGGAATTTTAGAATTAGATGAAATTGTACATATAAAAGACATTCTTTCGAATCGCTTTGCCTCCTTATCTGGACTTCAAACCGACCATCAAATAACATTAAGAACATTTGACATTGATACCGAAAGGCTACTCTATACTTTGCAGGTATATATGGGACTAAAAGAAAGACCTGTTTCTGAACTAAGTTTAGGATTGGCAAATATTCTTTATATTTCTTTAATGCTTATTTTATTGAAAGACAAAACAATTTTGCCTATAATAAAGCCTGAACAGTTCGAATCACTGGTAGCTGCGGATTTAGAAGAAATATTGTCCAAATTATATAAAGTGAGCAATAGGGGGAATTATATTCTAAAGAAAGAAATTGAAGACGTGGACATTGAATCTCTATATGATTTTATGGACGAACATAATTACAAGCACCAAGCATTTACAATTTTAGCAGTTGAAGAACCAGAAGCGCATTTACATCCCACATTACAAAGATTAATATACCGAGGTGTGCTTCACAATAGTAATACTTCAGTGATATTCACATCGCATTCCACCTATATCACATCTGTAACGCCACTGAACTATATTGTTCATATTCGAAAGGTCGATGATAGCAGTAAGGTTTTCTCAACAGTCAATTTATCTCTTCAGGATAAAGACAAAAGGGATATTGAGCGCTATATTGATGCTAAGCGTGGTGAAATTTATTTTGGTAAAGGGATTATATTGGCTGAGGGTATTACAGAAGAATATTTTATTCCTGTTGCAGCAGATTTGATAGAAAAGCCATTAGATAATTATGGAATTGTAATATGCAATATTGATTCAACGAATTTTAAGCCTTATATCGAATTACTTAACACCCTTAACATTTCCTGGGTATTATTTACTGATGGAGATTATTATGAAATCGAAGAATATTTAGATGATGAAGATACATCGAAAACCAAGCGTATTTATCATATAATGGATGAAGATACAGGTAGAGATTACAACTATAAAGGAGAGGAAAATATTTTTAATATACTTTTAAAACTCGGATTAATTGAACCAGATACTGAAATTGAGGATGTGAATTTTGAGCAATATGGATGTTTTATTGGTGAATATACTTTAGAAGTTGATATGATGAATAATGCAGATGGAGACAGCATAGATTTGATTAAGTCAATTTACAATGAACTAAAACCTGGCGGTGCAAAAATGCAGAAAAATTTTGAAAATCGACTAGATGAAGAGGACTATTGGGGCGCGTTACAAAAAATAGACGATAATATTAGTAAGGGACGTTTTGCACAGCGGTTAGCTGATGAACTGGTTCCCGAATTGGTTCCAGATTATATTAATAAAGGTATTGAAGCCATAGTCCAAAAAATCAAAGATTCCTATGAATAATTTGTTTTTTCAAGATTTAGAACTGATAAAAAAAGATGATAAACAATATGAAGCTTATCAATCGATGAATAGTTCCGTAATTATTGCTGGTCCTGGTAGTGGTAAAACACGTGTATTAACTCTAAAAGCGGTTACACTTGCCAAAAGCCATATTCATAAACCTTCTGGATTAGCTTGTATCAGTTTTAGCAGAGAATCTGTGAGAGAGCTAAAGAAGAGATTAAAGAGTTATGGTTATACTCCAAGTAGCAAGGATTTCATAGGAACAGTTCATAGTTTTAGTCTATTGCATGTTATTCAACCGTTTGCTCATCTATACCCTCAGTACAATGTAAAATTTCCTATTAAAATTCTCCCTGACGAAATAAAAAAAAACATCTACAATTCTGTACTTGAGGAATTAAAAATAGATAATCAATACGTCATACCTCTAGCTGATATAAACAAACATAGATCTCTTTCAATAATAGGTCGTAGTGATGTTAATATGGAGTCGTCCGAATTAATTGCAAAGGCGGCAAAAATTTATGAAGCAAAAATCATGAAAACCGAATTCATTGATTTCACCAACATTATAAATCTGTCTGCTAGAATCATAAATGAACAAGAATATGTTCGAGAAACCCTAAGAAGCCAATTTCCATGGTTATTGGTAGACGAATATCAAGATTTAGGAAAAGCATTACACGAAATGGTTTTAGAACTAGTATTTAATGCTGGAATAAAATTGTACGCAGTTGGTGATACAAATCAGTCTATTTATGGATTTAATGGTGGCTACCCAGATTTTTTAATGGAGCTTACCAGAAATGATAATATTAAAACTATTGAGTTATTTTCAAATTATAGAAGTTCTCAACACATTATTGATGCCTCAATAGAGACACTAGCCCCTACCCCTCCCTTTCCTAAATACGTTGCGGAAAATAGAAAAGACGATATTTCTGATTTCACATTTATAACGTGCACTGAAGAAATGGAACCACAATATGAAGTCGTAGCAAAAAAAGTAATACCTAATCTGTTAGCTAAGGGGACACCATTAAATGAAATTGGGATTATTGCTAGTTCTAACGCGCAGATTCATCACATGGCACATTATATGCTGCAGCAGGGAATTCCTTTTTTCATTGTAAACTGGAGTTTTGAGAATAGTGCCGTGGTTGTATGGCTACAAGACTGTGCCATTTGGTGTACTAATAATGAAGCTCAATCTTTTGAAGAGTTATTTAAGTTTTGGAAAAACCTAATAAACAATCATCATGACTTTCGTGAAAACTGGGAGAGTATTCGGCTAAAGGTATTCTTTTACAGCGTATTGTCAAAAAGTATAACCAAAACTTATCTACACGAATGGCTAATGTTTATTATCAGCGACTTAGGGTTAATAAAAACACTTATAGCCTCAGAGATTTATCCTAATGAGACCAAAAATTTAGAAGAGTTATTAAATGAAGCTGGGCTTCATAACTTAAAAAATGTAAATATAACACGGTTTGCAAATCTGGGATTTCCAGAAGATCAGATTACAATTACTACGAGGCACAGCTCGAAAGGACTTGAGTTTGAAGCAGTAATTTTACTAGGTATGGAGGAGGAACGTTTTCCTCATTTTACTCATTTGAGTAATCCTATTGCCTTAGCTGAAGCTCAAAGATTGTGTTATGTATGTATTAGTCGAGCAAAAAAATCATGTATTCTTCTAAGATCTAAAATTTATAATATAGACACTAGAAGAGGAAATTGGCGAAAACCATTCGAACCTTCAAGATTTTGGATCGCAATACATAATAAATTTGGTACTGAGAAAAACACATTCACTGACAGTGATTATGTTGATTATAAAGAATAGGATATTAAATAAAATTTAATTTAGTGAATATTCGAGACTGTAACGTGAACTGTGTCATTGGATAATTAACTTACTCCTAAAAGCCTCTGTCGAGCTTTAGTCTATCCCCAAATTTAATATAAAGCCCGGATATAGTCAAGCCCCAATTATGCATTGGCATCGTCCATTTTTTAGAGATGTCCCTTATTATCAAGAACATTAACTTCATTAACGCCTGCTCAGAGCTGAATGCACCCTTAGACTTCGTTATTTTACGAATCTGGCGGTGCATTCCTTCAATAGGATTAGTAGTATAAATAGTCTTGCGAACCTGCTCATCATACTCGAAAAAAGTAGATAAGTTCGTCCAATTATCCAACCAGGATTTAGCAGCAATTGGATATTTCTTACCTCATTTCTCTTCGAAGATAATTAACTTTTCATAGCCCATTTCTTCGTTAACAGCTTTATAAACGGGCTTTAGGTCTTCAATTACAGCTTTTTTATCCTTTTCTATAACATAGCGAATACTTGATCTGATCTGGTGGACGATACATAATTGAACTTTAGTTTTAGGGAAAATAGCTTCAATAGCTTCAGGAAAGCCTTTTAAACCGTCGATACAGGCAATTAGAATGTCTTCGACACCACGCTGTTTTAGGTCTGTAAGAACAGATATTATAAATAGCCCCAGATTCAACCGTGCCGTTCTGACGGACTTTATAATGCATGCAGTCTAGGAAAACAAAGGGATATACGGCCTCTAGCAGACGACTTCGCCACTCATTAACGGCAGTCATAACACTTTCTGTAATACGGGATATTTCGGTCGCAGAAATATCCATAGCATACACCTCACGGATAAAATCACTTATTGCATGTGTGCTCATCCCTTTGGCATAAATACTCAGGACATGGCCTTCTAATTTTTCTGTAATAATGAGCTTACGCTTGGGAATTACCTTAGGTTCAAATGTACCGGATCTATCCCGTCCAGACTCCAGTTCAAAAGCACCTGTATTAAGGCCGCGGACAGTCTTTTTGGTCTTACCATTACGACGATTGGAATTACCTGAGGCTTTATCTTCCTGAAGATGACTCTCCAGCTCGCCATCCATCATTGACTCTCGTAAATGCTTCATTAGGGGCGCCAGAACGCCATCGTTGGGAGATAAACTCTTTCAGCTATAAAGACCCTGCATAGCTTCCTCTTTGAAGCGCTCGAGATCGAATGGGATCTTGTCTTTCATGACCGTATCGTCTGAGTAATTAAATATAAAAAAACTTATCAAATTATTCCTCTGACACAGTTCACGTTACAGTCTCAAAACATTACAAATTCGCTTGAGAAAGTAAAATATTATGATTTCAGAACAGTAAAAACTTGTTATCAGATTAAATCTTGACTACTTCAGATTATTCCTAAATCTTTAGAAATATCGGTTTTTAACTTAAACAAATGAGAATCTGCTTCTCCATTTAAAATATCTTTGCCGAAAATCACTTCCTTTAATTCGTCAACAGATATCCCAGTTTGTCTTGAAATTTCTAATATTTTTACTTTGTTATATTTATCAGCTTTTTCTCGTAAGCATAAGATAACATCTAAATGTTCATTATATCTTCCAATAATTTTGAACTCTTTCATATATTTATTAAAGGAAATTGAATCTACAGAATCAATTAATTTATAATCGATTTTATAGTCGCCACTGTCATTTATTAAGCAAAATTTTAGTTCATGATCTAATTTATAACTATTAGAATTGGGAATAACACTTCCCGACAATTCATATTCTCCTTTAAATTTAGAATTACAAGAATAACATACAGGAATCAAATTATATAGAGAAATCTGGAATAATGGATATTTAGCCTTTGGAGTTATATGATCTAAAGTGTAATGGTTATGAAATTTTGGCTTTAACTTTAGATCCTTAAAAGTATTCTCATAATTTAAATACTTTTTAATAAGTTTTTCTAATTTAAGTGTACTTCTATCTTCAAGAATCTTTGTTGCTTTTTTTTCACCTATCCCCCTTAATCTCATTAACTCACCATGTGTAGAATTTAATAAAAAATCTTTGAAATTAGAATAATAAGAAAGACATTCCTTAAAAGAATTTACATAATCTATACCACAATATGGGCAAATTTTAAAATTAAAATTCTTGGATATAAATTCTGAAATAACTGGTTGCAGTTGTGAATATTCTTTTCCGAAAAAAAAATCGAATAAAATATTTTTTCTAGATACCAAATAATATGTTTTTGGTCTTAACCTCTTCATAAAGTCATCATGATCTTCCTTATTCATCTTCTCTCGAGAACAAAGTAAAATATCTTTTAGCACTTGAGGATCATATATTTTCTTAGTATTCAAACTATCTAAAATCAGATTACAGTAATCTTGCTTAATTTGTTCGATAGATTTATTACTATCTTTTAAAATGTATTTAAACTTTCTCATTTAATATTAAATTCTTTAGCTTTAATATATTATTTCCAAGTATTGATTTTATAACTGGATCACCTATTAGTTTAAATATGTTTTCATATTCTGTTAATTTCATAAAAATATCATCAAAGTTATCTATGGACTGCTTTAATAAAGATAATTTAGTTAAATAATAAAACTCCATAAATCTGTTAATGATGGAGTCTACATAAGCTCCTTTACTTCCTTTATCTAGAAAAAACTCATCAGCTAACAAATCATGAATATTTGCTCCAAATGAGTTGATTCCATCCTTATCTTTAATTGGAATACCATTTTTTAATTTTAACACATTTTCAGAAGGTATATCAGACAAAATAAATGGTGAATGTGTAACCATTAAGACATTATATTGTATGTCATCATGTTTAGTTTTCTCTCTTATTCTATCTATAAGTGTTATTAAATTTTTAATATATTTTCTCTGAAATTCTGGATGCAGATACAATTCTAACTCATCAAAAATTAAATTAATATTTTTGTATTTCTTTAGTGAAGATTTATATTCAACCGAAAGCAAATTATAGATATGATAAGCGATAGTCAACATTGAATTCATCAAATGTTGCTCCCCAGAACTTAATGATGTATAAGAGAATGATTCTAGCTTTTGGTCTTGAATTAACTTATTCCTTTCATTTTCATCTTTTTCTTTTGATTTTACAACCATTAAACTATGATTGAAAACGGCTAGAGGAATGTCTTCTATTTTATTTTTACCTCGAAAATAAGCATTTGTGATACTTATAAAAATTTTACATTCAGTCTTGTTTGCTACAACTTTACTTTTATCAATCTCAATACTCCCGAAAATGTTGTTTTTGAAATAATTTAAGGATTGTTTTAATTTAAATGTTATATGACTATTATCATTGTTCAATTCTTCAACATATTTATTGAATAAGAATTCTCTAAATTCTATACCATTGAACAATTTCATTATTAATTTTCTCGTTGGCTCAATGTTATTTAGAATATTAGAACTGTCAAATGACAAATCGGATAAATAGATATCTATATTTGATTTTTTATCATGCCTTACTTCATAAAAGTTCTTAAATAATTCCTTAAAATAAAATGCATCATCATTAATCAAACCAACTTGATCATTATTAATAAACAAGTCTAATTCAAGAATTAAATTTTCAAAAATTATTTCCTTTTTATGCTTTTCAGAATCGTCACTGCTTATATTATATTTTAAATAATTGATTAATTTTTCGTTTTTAAAATTAAGATCATAAGGTAGTTCATCAGAAAATAAAAAATGAAATTTTCTAAACTTAGAATAGGTTTTGGATATTTTATACAGTTTTTTGAAAATATATAAATATACTATTGCTTTATAAAATTCTGACCTTTCTAATAAGTTCTTATCTAGAACGTCTTTACAAGCTAGCCTTTCATCACCTTCTGAAAATGAAATATATGGGATATTATTTCTTATAATATCTAACGACATAACATCACTTTCTTTTTTAAATAAAAGACTATTATATCTCTCTTCAGAAATACTTATTTTGAAAAAATTATTTAAAACTTCTAAAGTTGATATCCTCTGTTTTTCGATTTTTAAAATTTTATCTAGTTCTATTTCAAAATGAACTTCATGAATATAAACATCGTTTATTATTTCTTTTAATCCTAAGACATTAGTATAAAATATTGCTCTCGCTTGCATGAGCATATATTCCTTATTAATATCATAGTTACCATATTCTTTAAAAGGATTAATTACGATAGGTAACTGATATCCATCATTTTTATAAAAAATTTCTTCCAGCCATGGAAGTGTATTAGAATTTAAGCCATAAATAGAGTAATTCAATACATTCGTATAAAAATCAAATTCTATATTTTCCAAGGTTGGGTCAACACATTTTTTATACAAACAACTATTTTGTTCTTCGGTTTTATAAAAAGTTGAGCTTAACTTTAATTCATTTAGATTTGCATTTTTGTATGAAATATTTATTACCTGAATAGTTTGTGTATTTTTTAATAGGACAAACTCTACACAACAAGCACTTTCAAGGCCAGAAATATTATTTTCACTATCGCCAATATTAGTTTGATTATATAGCAGCGTACCATAATAAAAAAGTTCCATTAAACTACTCTTACCACTACCATTTTCACCAACAATTGCAGATATATTAATATTTTTACCAAACAAATTCGAAGGTGTACTTGGGTTATAATCTATGGAATAGATTTCCGTATTCTCATCTAATACAAAAGAATATTCATTATAAAACTGATATATAGTATTTTCCTTTAAACTTTTTAATAATTCAGGAGATGTTCCATGTAACGGACGAATGGCTAATAATTTAAAACTCATTTATATATTATTATTTAAAAAACTTTAGAAAATCAATCAATTCTTGCTCAACAACTTCTTGTCATTCTTCTTTAGTCATTAAACGAAAAACTTCAACATTGTGCTTTTTATTAATTCCTTTATTTTTGAACAAATCATTTAAATCTTCATTATCCTTAAATATCTCCAATATGCTCATTCTTCAAATGATAACAATATCTCTTTGAAACCGTATGGCTATCTAGAAAGAATCTACAATATAAACTGAAAAATAAAGATTAAAAATTTAAAAGCAAAATAGTTTTGCAATCTACAATTGCGCGCAATGATAAGTAATCTTATTCTACTTAATATACGGGAAACCGTAAAGGAGAGAAAATTCGAGTGTTGTTTGACTGAGCTTCGGGATTGCTTCGCCCCTTTTTCGGAATGCCTCTACTGTTTCCCTACCTTGCCTATACTGTTCTATAGAGGCAAGGTAGGGAAACAGTATACAAAAAGTAGAGGCCCAATAGACATTTCCCGAAGCTTTTCGGAAAAACGTGGAAATAGGTACCGAACCTGACTGTTATAATATTCAGCCACATTGCAGAAAGGTAGTTAAATTCATTTGCCATTTACACCAATCTTGCACTAAATGAAGACCAGTTTGGATTGGAAAGAAATGCTGGTTTAACTGATAGAGGGTTTAAAGGATGAATATCTACAGATACACTTTGCTTGTTGATGGTGATAGTATTCTATTCGACAGAAGAAAAGATAATGCAACTATTCATCATACTGAGTTCGTATGCGCAAATATAACAGTGAATAAGATGTACTAAATGTATAAGATGAAAGGAAACAAAACATTATATGCTGCGTTTACAATGAAATAATGATGTGGTTAATTTCCTATCTTTGGGCAAGCTATAAAAATCATATGAAAAGTATAATTACAATAATGTTGTTGTTAATTAGTATTACTGGATATTCTCAAAGAATTGGTATTAATACATTAATAAAAATACACAATCAGAATCCAATAGAAGCAGAAAAATATTTATTCTCTTTGGGATTTGATGCTGATAATGAGTTTGGTGATATAGGTAATTACGATACTTATTCGTACAATAAATATGCAAATTCAAAAACAAATTTTTTAAGTGTTTGCAAGTACGTATTTAAAGACTTTAGTATCAAAACTTCTTTAACAACTCTATTAAAAAGTGAGTATACTACTCTAAAGGATGATTTAATTAAAAAAGGTTTTAAATATATCAGTTCCTCAAAAGATAATCAGACTGTTATACATACTTATGAAAAAGGCAATTATAGGATTCAGATGTCTATATATACCCCTGAAAGCAATAAAATTATGTATTATATAGAATATATTGAAATTGAACATTTATTTTTCTATAGCATACATAATAAATAAAATACAATAAAGCTTATTTCACGTAATATACGCGAAACCGTAGAGTGGAGAAAATTCGAGTGTTCTTTAACTTCGCTTCGGGACTGCTTCGCCCCTTATTCGGAACGCCTCTACTGTTTCTCTACTCTGCCTATACTTCGCCTCTACTGTTTCTGTAGAGGCAAGGTAGACAACCAGTATACAAACAGTAGAGGCACAATAGATGTTTCCCGAAGCCTTCCCGAACAACGTGCGAATAAGTAGCGAAAATGACTGCTGTAATATTCAGGTGTTAATCATGTTCGTGTGATCCAAAAAGAAAGTGCATACGCAAATGATAATCTCTGATTATAACTGCAAGAAAGTAAAGAATTACAGTACTAAGAAGAGAATTAAATAACAAAGGTACAATTTTAGATAAGTTCTAAAATGTTATACAGAAGAGTATACAAGGCGCTTCATAAACGCCTTGTATGTTTATTGAAATATATAACAGCTAAAGGCTTGCTGGCACATAAAATTTAATCTTTAGACTGCCTTGTTTTGCTCGATAGGCTTCAAACTGAACTGAAACCTTTGAGTTATACCAATCAACTTTCAATTCCTTGTTAATATTTCCTCCAGCGATTGTCATCCCGTGTACTTTTACGGAGTCATCTGTATGTCCATCAATTTGGAGAATCAAAGTAGTGGCATCACTTACATTAGTTTCTGCAGTAAACAGGGTGTCTTTACGCATATCTGATAATTGCCATTCACCACGGTTCTTAGTATTGCACGAGACAAAGATTGCTGTTAGAATAGTTGTTAAAACTAGTGCAAAAATGAATTTTTTACAAAACATATAAGGAAAGTTATAATGATTAATGAACGTAAAATTTTTTAATTCTTTCAAAAACCTTATCATAATACCTAAATTTAATATTTGATCACTTTCCTGTTGTTAAATAATTATTTTTGACAATGGTATCTTTACTGGTAAAGATGCGATATCTTTACGCACTTTAATTACAATATTACCGTTCTCAATCGCAATGGATTTATACATCTCAAGGAAGATTTCCACTCCTTTTTCCGTTTTATCTAACACCTCTTCAAAAATTAAGTTTTCAGAACTTTGTAACGTGAATTTTGCAACCATTCCATCCTTTTGAAATAAAATCCAAATAGAAGCTCTCACTTCTTTTCCATCTATTGGGATGAATACATCAATCACTCTAAAATCAGGATTCAATTCTATTTCTAATCCTTTTTTGTAAGCATAATTGGCAGCTTCTAATAGTTTTGGTTTTTTATTACTCTTAGCCGCTTCAATTAAATATTTATGCGCTTTTTTCCACACAAAATTATACTGTTCCTCATAACTAAAACTTTCAAATAAATGCAAATCAAATACCCCGTAGTATCTTAAATGTCCATTGTAATAATAGGGAGCTTCTTTAGGTAGAATTGGGTAAAGTTTAAAAGTATTTTCTGTCAAAAAATCAATATTAATAAATTTAATCTTTTTTCCGTCATACTTTTCGTTTAGAAGTCTGTTTAATAAAACACCTAAACCAAAAAAATCATCTGTAAGATTGTTTAATTGTTCATCTCCATCTTTAAACCAAAATAATGTTCTACCAATCTTCATATGTACTAAAATTTTATAAGCGATTTAACAGGTAAGCCTGTGTTAAAATTAATTAGACAGGAAATTTTCGTATCCGCCAAAACGAAGTAGCTATCCCGAGCTTTTAAAAATAGAGCGTCATTTTGAGCACACTCATAAAAAATATGATCAGTATCATATTCTTCCATAATAATTTTTTCAGTAATTTTATCTATAGCCAAGGTATCTACTTCAAACTTGTAAAAATAAATGTAGTTTTCTGCCTCTTCGATTATCTTCAAACTATTCATGTTGATTAACTCCTTCTGAAGCCTGCACGCTTTGGATTTCTACTCTTAATGGTAATCTAATATAAAACTAAACTATAATCAATAGCTAGATTTTTTGTAATATGGCGTTCAACACATCATAATCTGACCAATCACCAAAACCTTTAAATTTCAGATTTTGACTCCACGAAACCATGGCTCTACATTCAAAACAGATTTTAGCGATTCCAATACACTTTTTGTCTTTATAAAAAACTAGGATATCACGAAACTCTTGTATGCATGAGGTATCGAGATAATGCTTTCGAACTTTTGAAAAAAATAAAGAATCTATAGGTCTATAAAGAGACTTATTGATTGAGCTATTTGAATATCCTATTTCTTTCAATCTAGGTAGCAAAGAAATATCAACCTGACTGTCTTGCAGTACAGACAGCAAAAGGTTATCTTTCTCGATTTTATTTTGCTTATCCTCCAATTCGCTTATCTTATAAAGATCAATTGCAATCGAATAATGCTCTAGTGAATCAAAATTTGAGAATACTAAAGATGATCTTTCTCCGGTGTTAGATTCGCTATTATTTATACAGCCCTGTAGGTAAATAATACTAAATATAATGCAGGCTATTAAAAGAGATGCTATTTTTATATTTATCATTCTTATGTCTATAAACAATAATTGCTGTTATTCTAATTTTCAAAAACTAAAGCTCTTTTTATCGGAAAGAGTCGTTTCTTTCAAAAGTCTTATCATAACATTTAAAATTAGTAATTCATCTCAGAATGCTATACTTTTAAAATGTAATTTTTTGGGGAGGATGTCACCTCATATTGAGAATTCCTAATTCATCACTAAGATCTACCTTTTGCCTCCATTCTGTTTCTTCTTTGCATCTAACATTTAACAAATCGACCTCTTTTCTAGCCGCCTTTAACATTATATATTCATATATGGGGAAATTACCTGCTTCCCATTTTTTCTTATATCCAACCAATCCAAAATCAGTCAGAGCTTCCTCTAATGACAAATAAATACAATCAAATAACTCCTCTGTTTTAATGTTTATATTGAGTAGCTCCTCTTTATACTCCGAATTAGAAGGTGATAATTCATAAATTTTGATATTGATGCAGGAACCAAGTGAATGCATGCTTATATTCCATTTATAATTCACAAAATCGTCCTGCCAAAGTACATCGGTAGAATACGGAAAATAGATACTATCATTTTCTTTTACTATTTCATATATGAAAAAAAACTTGTTAAGTAACTCCTGAAATTTATCTCCATAATTTGAACTATGACCTATTTTTAATCGCTTTGTATCTGATAAAAACTCAGCAACAATATACCCTAATGTTTCAATTTTAAATTTAACTTCCATTTTTATTTCTCTAAATATTTAAAATTAGTCAACATTTAACGAGCTTTATATTTTTTTTAGATAAAAACAAACAAAGCCACATCTCACGACGTGGCTTTGACTAAACATATGAATTTAACTTACTTATACGTGTTGATGGATTGGGATACTTTCCAGTTACCTCCATCATTGACCAAGGTGATTAAATCGGTCTTAGTAAAACCTTCAAATTGCTGGGTTACTTTTGCTACCATATAGTCACCTGATTGTTCAACAATGGTAGTACTGGTTTTACAGTTCAACTGCTCGCCTTTTTGTTTTTTCAAGAAGGAAATTACTTCTGAACGGCTATTGGTCTTATCTTCTGATGCCTGTACTTTCTGGCTGAAGTCTGATGTAAACAATTGCTCTACTCCTGCCGACTGTCCCTCTGTCATTACCGCAACGTAATGATCAATGGCTAAGTCTGCTGTGGATAGATTCACTACCGCTTTTTTGGAGTTGTCTCCTGTTGGTTTAACTGCTGCCATAGTGAATGTTGATACTGCGATCAAGGCTGCTGCTGCGAATGTTTTTGCTAAAGTTTTCATAATATCTTTATGTTATATTGTTAGTTTTTTGTTCTTAGTTATTGATTCAAAAGTAGGGTGTAAATCGTTCCTACCCTATGGCAATTAGACTAAACCAACTAAAAACTCGGTGAATGGTGGAAATGGCTAGGTGAATCTTTCTAAACTTTTTTGATTGAAAAGGAATTGTGATTAAATGTAAACCAAAAGTTGAGTTTAGGAAATACTGCGGTGGATTGGCTAAACTTTTTTGTAAATTAGATTCATAAATACAAGTGTTATCGGTATGCAAAAAATCAGACGTTTTATTAAAATCTTAATGCTAAATAAATGAATATTTTACAGATTATAGCAAGAGGAATTATTAAAAAATCATTTAATCTTTCAGTTTGGACAATAGAACAATTTCACGATACCCAGGTATATGAACAAAAGAAAAGGGAATTACTAAATCTACCTGAAGGTACTTTAGGTCAAGACATTGCTAAATGTTTAGAAGAAAACAAATTAAGATTAGTTCCAAACTATGAAAGTCACGATTTGAAACACGTATTGTTAGATTTCAAAATGACTCCAGTGGACGAAATTAGAATGCAAGCTTTTATGCTTGGAAACGGAAATTATTCAGTTCCAAGTATTATGATTTTTATTTTTGGTTTTATGCTGTTACCAGACTTATGGAAAACATTTTACTTTGATTTTAAAAACGGATCAAAATCGAAACCGATAAAAACCTGGAGTATTGAAGATTATGCACATTGCCAAACTTTAACTTTAAGAGAATATGTAATGAATTATTCCAAATCTGAATCACAAAAAGAATTTGATATGAAAACAATACTAAAAATAAGTTCATATTTAGCAGTAATCCTGGGAACTTTTGGAATGATATTTTGTCTACCTTTTCTATTTTCAGCAAATATGCTCGATTTAGTTGGTGCAGGTTTCCCATTTGTTGGAGGAGCCATAATTGCAAGCGGGGGACTAATCTCATTATCTAACTTGACCAAATATCAAACGAAATTACAACCAGAAATCGAGCAGAAGATAGAATGCAACTTGAATGTTATCAGTACAAAACCATAAATCTTCTACTGAGAATCCATTCTATACTAGTAAATCTTACGATCGAACAATATTCGGAAAAGAAAGAGCTTTTAAATGAATACTTCGTACAAGTATTTGCAAGAAAATAAGACATTTGTAAATTTATAGCTAGGCGAAATGTGGCGCAACGGTTAACTATTTCTCGTTCCTCCTGTGACCTACTCTAAAACAACACTAATTATTTCGCAACAAACCTAACTAAATATAGTAATACATTTGAAATCAGATAAATTACTATCAATGTTTTGTCGTATCTAAATTTGTAATTAGCTTGCTCCTTAACGATTTAACAACTAAAAAAATTAGAAGCTCATTAAACGTTCTCTCTCGGTAATTATTCAATCTCTATTCGAGACTGTTTCGCCCCTTTTTCGGAACGCCTCTACTGTTTCTCTACCCTGCCTATACTCGGCCTATACTGTTTCTGTAGAGGCAAGGTAGACAAACAGTATACAAACAGTAGAGGCACAATAGACATTTCCCGAAGCCTTCCCGAACAACGTGCGAATAAGTAGCGAAGCTGACTGCTATGATATTCATATGCATTCCAGAAAAGGTCTACTTAAAGAAGAAAAGAAAGCCTTATATTATTTTATATCTTCAACAAGAAGTTTATAACCAATTTAAAGAAATGAAAGATTTACAGGACAAAGTTTGGTATGCTTGCTATGACTCTAATCTTTTGAAAGAGAATTTTCTTTGCTACATAATGAGTGGACAACCGGCAGGTGCAAAAACGGTATATGGTGGATGTCTTGATAAAACAATACCCTCTGAAAGTGATGACATGTATATTAACTCTAAGCTTTATTTTGCTAAAGCTTCTAAAAATTGGGATTATGCCGCAGCTGAAAGCTTTTTTAAAACGCTGAAAACTGAAATAGTCTACCATAGAAAATTTCTAGATCAGCAGTCTGCAAAACTGCATAGTTGAGCGTTATGTTTTTCGTGTGCTAGCGGGGAATCCATTTCTAACAACTAATCTGTCAAGCTAATAGCTACTAGCAATTGCGGATATTCATCACTTACTTCATGAACATGATCAATACTGGTTAGTGATATAGTGTTGTTAAACACTTCAAATTTTAATATGAAATTGTCTTTTTTGTTGTAAAGTAATCCATGCTCTTTCCCTTCAGCATCTTCATAGTAACCGACTAATAGCGTCCTTTCTAAATTAATGTTGTTTGATATGATTAAATTTTTCAAATCAAGCCATTCATTATTTAGTAATGCTGTTAATTCTTCTATTTCTAATTTATAATCTTGGAATTCTTCTGTGGTCATTTTCATGGTTAATAAAGGTTTATAGGATCTTAATGTTCTGTTTAAAATGAAATTGTTGTTTATAAATTCCTATCAAAAGCTTTGTTTAATTTACGTTTTATTTTCCGTTAAACTGCTTTTGAAAATCAAGCCTGGAAGCGACTGATTGAAATCAATCTTTTGTAAGGCTAACTTTTTCATAGTTCAAAATTATCTACTTTTTTGTGAGAAAACTTCAGTGTATAATTTATCTCTCCTACTTTTTTTGTTGCAATTCTTGCTTGATTAAGGTCAAGTCGATAATCTTTGAGACAGGTTTTGATACTGCTAACCGCTTTTTCACTGTCTACAACCTTACAAAAAATATTTAATTTCTTTTGACCCATATCAAAACCATTCACATCGCCTACTCCATTCCAGCCTAGATGGTCTTTTAGATATTCTTGAACCTTGTCTTTAAGCCATAAATCTCTTTTATTTCCTAATTCACTCTTTAAAGGAAACTGAACAACAACCCAATGATGATTGTCTTCATCGATTTGATAATAGCCATTACTTTCACAGTCTTTACAGAAATTATGTACAAAATCGTCATTTGCATTTTTCGTTTCAATCGGTATCTCTTCTACTTTTCCTTTATAACCAACTTTTCCATAGTGAACAATGGCTACTTTTCTGTTTTCGTCAAACCAAGTTTCTTTGTAAAGTAGTTGTTCTTTATCGTCAGCTTTATAATATTTTATCATGGTAAGTTCACTTTGTTTATTGTGTACTGGGGTCATTGTGACCAGCATAACCAATTAATTTTCGGTAGTTTTCATCACCTTATTCATTTTTTATTGATTATTATAATTAAAACAACAGCTTCATATGCTAAAATCTTTAATAAACAATAACCGTTGACAAACATTGCTCCAATTTACATACCTAAATTATGCTGGCATCTGTCTTTATCACTAACACTATCGAAAATTCAATAAAGTTTCTTTTGTACTCTTAAGAAACTCATCCATGTTAAAACAGTATCGTTTATATACTTTTTGTTCACGACAAAGATAAGATAGCTCACCTTCTCCATTATTTAACCCAATGTAATACGTAGGCGTAGGAGTTCCTCTTAAATGAAATTTGAAGTCAGAAAAATACTTATCCAAATCCTCATGATAGGACAACATTTCGTCTTGACTGAAGAAAAACGATCGCTCGTAACCTAGATCTCGCAATTCAGCAATAGATTTATCTTCATCATTCAAGACATTTAAACTTTTTACACCTAATAAATCCTTAGTCTCATCAAACCACTCTACAACTTCAGTAATATCCCACTGCCAGTCAAGAATATATTCTATTTTATTATCCAATTCATAACATAGTTGTATGATCCCCCAAACTTCATTGATCGGCAGCTCATCTTCATAAGGACTTTCTTTCATTTCAAGGTGAAAATACAATTTACCACATTTCATTTCTATACTTATTTTTCATCAATATTTTTATATTCTGAATTAATCAACTGTTCCAAAATTCCAGCTTCTGGACTGTCTTCATAATTTTACTATTTTGTCGATCAGAGACTACTTAGATGCGATCTTCAATTACTCCACTGACACAGTTTGTTTTACACTCCCACTCTTCGAATTAATAATATACTTCCAATCTCCAATTTCGCTTGTCCAGTAATCCCGGTTATTAATAAAATCTTCATACTTTATTTCGGATTTGATCATATCACAAAACAAAAAAGTAAAATCTGAATAATCTTTTTTGTCTTTAAGGATTTCAATATTAAAAACGAAGGGATCTGTCCATTGTTCAGTTGAATCTATCATGCCCCAAATCATTACTCCTTCAAATGTTAATATATCATTTTTTGTTGTAACGCGAGTTATGAGACTGTCATCGATCCACTTCTTTTCATCCCAATCAATATGATATTGTTTTAAGAGTGACTCAAGTAATGCCGCTAATAGAAATGACGTGTCTCCTAATTTCTTATTTTGATACATTAACAATGTATCAAAATGTTCACTTTTTTCAAGGTACATAATTAGCTCTTCAAGTAACATTTCGAGAATTTCTTTTACTGATTTCATATAGTATTGCCCTAAGAATTTTTCTATTGATTTTATTAGATCCTATTTCGCTCCTTGTCTTTGACCTTGCCCGATATCTGCTCCCATTTTAGAAGTTACTTCAATTCACTTTTTAAGTCTTTGATTTAGTTCTTTTAATGTTAGTTCATCGAAAATCTAAGCGATATTTAAACGGATCATCATCACTAAACAATAATTTAAATTAGGATTTTAGAGTTGCTAACTTACATTGCCGACTAAGTTAGCAACTCCAAAATATTGATAATCCTTCTGATAGAGAAAAGTATAATATAATCTACTTGCTGATCATTTTGGAATGTCTCCTAAAGATTTTTTGCTTGAAAAGGCTATATTATAATCGTAGCGATTTGGGAAAATCGCCAGTTTTCAAATGTATTATCGTTAACGCTAGGTATACTTGCTATAAGATTAATTGACCATATAATAATATACGCCTTGACCACTTTGAGAATAATCAAGTGAGTGGTCAAGATTTTTATTTAACTGCTCGCTCTTATTTTAATTCTCTATTTTTAAATACTCCAATTTTTTTGGGAGTAGGTCAATAGAATAACAACGGTCAATCATATTAAGGATTAACCGTTGTTATAATTAACGATCTACTTGATAAATGACAGGTTCTTTATCAAACCCATTATAAAAAACATGTAATCTTCCACAATTTGAACAATGTACCACTATTTTCATCTCGTTGTACAATTCTTATGCTTTTATCTCTATATCAAAGTATTTCTCGAAAGAAATATCTGAGATCATTAAATACTGATTAGGACTTGGAATTTCACTTAAACCAATTACATAATCACAAACACATCTTATTTTTGGCATAATAAAAACTATTTTGGCATAATAATTACATTTTTAATATTGGTAGCTCCTGCTCCTTGAACTCTTTGTAAAATATTGTGAAGTTGATTTCAAGCCAATAATTACTTAATAATCAAATTTAGATTAAATTATAGTAGTATCCATTGCAATAATTAATATCACTTCTGATTCATTCAAAACATTTTAAAAAATATATACAAACTTTAACTCAAGTAATATCTATTTCTTTTCTTCCAATTCTTTAATTCTTTTTTCCTGTGCATTAATCTTTTCAGTTGCCTGAATGAGATGAAGCGTAAGCTCTTCTACTTTTTGAAGTAGATCGATCTGAAAGGAACCCACATTAATTCCTGTTTTCTCCATTTCCAAAGCACTTGGAATTCCTGGGAGGTGCTTATTTTTTTCAATAAATAACTTTACAGAATCTAACGACGGAAGATTATAATCTTTTTCAAAGACAAAATCTGCAGTTTTTAAGGTATTCACTCTTACTTCATGTGCGCGAATAGTTCCGACAACATCCAAGCGGAATTCAGGGCTACTGGTGCCTATACCGATACGGCTTTCATTGAACTGTCTAAATGAACGTGTCTGGGTATTATCTTCATTTACTGGTGTAGCAACTGCAAGACCGGTTTGAAGATTTTCAATGGAAGCTGTTTGCAGCAAATGAAATTTAAGCTTTATACCTAATATGTTTGAGGTGGATACGAGGTGATAAATAGGGATCCTCGAGTTTATCGGATCATAGTCTCCTATTGCCCACTGCGCTGCCATCGGCTCACTTGCAGCAATGATCTCGCTATTTTGACTTAAATAACCGTTAGCAGTACCAACAGAAACAATATCTATTCTCTTTGTTAATATGCCACGGCTCAGCTGACTATTATATCCTCCGGTAAGTTGAATTTCAATATTTCCAAACATATTTACTCCTGTCGGAATATTGATATAACTCACCATCTTCGCTGCGTTCGGAAAAGTTACATTAAATGATTTTTCAAAAAAATGTTGCGCTTGTAATTGAACTGATAACATTAAT